>WNFR01000027.1_pt1 | contig 129472 bp, 130 predicted proteins | sample 5400221 | NCBI WGS metagenome assembly WNFR01 (sample SAMN13153357, study PRJNA577476) | soil metagenome | isolation source: 40 cm soil under Madrone tree | place: USA:California | collected 2016-06-14
CGCAACCATTGTATTTGGCCGTGCCGGCGGATCCGTGCGCTGGGGCGTCTGCGGCGTTGCACGGCTTGTCCATAGCATCCACTATGGACCGCGCCGCGCGCCTTGCATCCGCTCCCTCTCCTTGCCAACGCGGCTCACGCGAAATACTCAGACAGGCTCCTACGCGAACATGCCGTGCAAATACCAACACTGGGTCTGCCGCTGCTGAAACACCCACCACCGGGCGCCCCGGGCCTGGCGCGCGATGTAATAGTCACGCGCCACGTCCTTGCCATCCCACCAACCGCTCTCGATGCGCTCAGGGCCCTGCTCGAGAATCGAGCCCCCTCGGCACAATTGCTGCAGGTTCGCCGCGAGCAGCACTGGTTCATCCAACAGCCACACCGGCCGCGGCATCTCGCCCACGCGCATCTCCCCTGCGCGCTCGCCTGCGCGCATGGCCGGCGTCAACCGCAATTCATGGACTCGCCGCCACGCGGCCTCAGGCCGGTGCTCGGGGACGGAAACGACCCCATACACCGCCTGTTCGCCGAGCCGCGCGCGCAAGCGCTCCACCAATTGCGGTGCCGTGTTGCCCGCGCACACGCCGCCTGCGCGCATGCCTGCGAATGCATCGAGGGAGCCGGCCGGCAGCGGCTGCAGCGAACCCGACTTGAGCTCCATTCCTCTGACCGGAGCCGCGAGTTCGAGTCTATTCAGCTTTTCATCCAGCACATCCGTGAGGCGTCGGCGCTCGCTCGTGATGGTCGCCAATCCCAGGCGCACGCGTGTCACGGGTATCACGCGATGGCGCAGACTGAGTTCCAATGACTGAACGCCTGCCTGGCGCTCACGCAGGAACTGCGCGCAGCGTTCGATCAACGGTTCGAGGGCCTTTTGCAAATAGACGACGGTCTCGATTTCCGCCTCGAAATCGCAGCGCTCGCGAAATCGCATGCGCGGCACGAACGCTCTGCGGGGTGCGGCTTGCCGTGCCAACGCGATATCGAGATCCAGGACGGCGGCAGGACTCAGCCGTTGCGATATTCCCGAGCGCGGCAGACGCAGCAATTCGCCGATTCGGGTGATGCCGATGGCGCGCAAAGTTTGCAGCCATGCGGGATCCCACGACGTGCAGGCGATCGGCAGCTCCGCGAGCCCTCCCGCGAGCTGCCCGGAATCTTCTATGCACGCCGGATTGCCGGCGCGCGCCAGCCACAGCGCCGCCAAAGCAGTGGGAGCCGTCGCCGCGTCAGCGCGGAGGGAGAGCCGGCCCCATGCGGCTTCGATGGCCGCATGCAATGCGGCGAGGGAGCCGAACAACTTCACGCTGCCTTTGATTTCCAAGAGCAACGCATTGGGCATTTCGATGCTGACCAACGAGGTGAATTGCTGTGCGCACAGGCAGAGACGCTGCAGCGTTGATGCCGCGGGAGCACCAAGCCGCTGCGGCTCCATCAAATCCGGAAACACGACGGCATACCAAAGCTGTTTCGGACAAGGCCGGACGGCGGCCGGCGCAAGCGGCGGCACACCGCGCACGATCGCAGGCCGTGCTTCGGCCACGATCACAGACAACGCCTCTGTGAGGCGGCCATCGGTGGAGCCGTCCGCAAATAAATCCGCGGTCGCGGATTTCCAGCCGCGCGATTTCATCGTGTCCGGAATTCAACGGGACCGGGTCGGCCGCCCTGCACCTTGACGAGTTCGAGCTGCGTCTCGTGCTCACCCTGCGTCATCAGCAATCGCAAGCTGGCGGGAGAAGATTCGAACCGATGCCGTTCGGGACGAAACAATACGCCGAGCGCACCACCCGCTTCCGCCGCGAGTTTCAAACGCCGCAGCCAACGATCATCGGTGCCTTGCAGCCACAGCAACACCGCCGCACACACTCCGGAGCTCAGCGCCTGTTCGGCAGCCCACAGAGCTTCGGTGGCGCTGGCGGGACGCACGACAAGCAAACGGCTGAGTTCGATTCCATGCTCCGCCAGCGCCGGCGCATAAGGTTCATGGGGAGGAGCAATCCAGACGAGCCAGGGAACCTCACCGTCGATTCTTTGCTGGCATTTCACGAAAGCCGGTAAAAACAGTTGGACTTCACCGAGGCCGGTCGTCTCCAGCAGCACTTCAATGAGCGACGCCGTCGGCCAACCACCGCCTGGCAGGCGCGCATCGAGCGCGCTTCGACCGGTGGACCAGACCGGACGAGACGGAGTGGCCGAGGCGTCTTTTAACTTCCAGACGCGCGCATCGGCCAGGATATCCGCAAGCGCCACAGCCGGATGAGTAATGGCCTCACGCAGCATCCACGTCTTTACCGCGACGAAGCACCCCCACCACGACCCCTTCGATAATCATGGGCTGTTCCTTGAGATCGACCCGGATGGGTTCGAAATCGGTGTTCTCAGGCAACAGCCACACGATCGTGCCTTCCTGCCGATAGCGTTTGACGGTGACTTCGTTCTCCAGGCGCGCCACCACGATCTGGCGATTACGCACTTCGGGGGTGCGGTGCACGGCAACCAGATCGCCATGCAGGATTCCGGCATTCTTCATGCTCATGCCCTGCACTTTCAGCAGGTAGTGGGGTTTCGGTTGAAATAGCTGAGGATCGATTTGATAACGCGTTTCGATGTGTTCCTCGGCCAATATCGGGCGACCGGCAGCGACTCGTCCGATGAGCGGCAGCCCCAGTTGTTCCCGCAAGATGTCCTTGAGTTGAATGCCGCGCGAGGCCCCGGGGATCAAATCGATGACGCCCTTGCGCTGTAAGGCACGCAGATGTTCCTCAGCGGCATTGGGAGATTTGAACCCGAGTATCCGTGAGATTTCCGCCCGGGTAGGCGGCATGCCGTTTTCGGCAATGGCGTCTTGAATGAGCCTGAGGATCTGGGTTTGACGAGGCGTAAGGTCGGTCATGCGTCACCTGTATATGTAGACAGTGACTGTCATTATATACAGTATCGATGAGCTGGCAAGGGGGGCCCCGGGCAGGGTAACTTGCCGGATCCAAAAATGCCCTCCGGGCCCAAATTCTCTGGCGACGAGCCACGGGGAGAAGCTCGAGGCGGGGCGCTTTTACCGCGGCATCGAGCGCAAGATCGCCCAAGCACAACGGCGCGGCCATAAGCGCCAGGCGAAGCGTTTACACCGCACAGCAGCACGCCGCCGAAAAGATGCCTTGCATCAGTATTCGCGAAAGATCGTCGATCAGTATCAGAGCATCTATGTTGGAGACGTGAATAGCCGCAAACTGGTGAAGACGCGGATGGCAAAATCCGTGCTCGATGCCGGCTGGGGCATGCTCAAGACGCTATTGCAGTGCAAGGGCCAGCAGGCCGGCAGAAGCGTTCGAATCGTCAGCGAGAGAAACACAACGCGCACCTGCAGCAGCTGTGGGTCCCTCACCGGACCCACAGGTCTGGCCATGTGTGCTGTAAGGTCATGGGTGTGCAGCGAGTGTGGTGACACTCACGATAGCGACGTCAATGCTGCAAAAAACATCCTGGCCGCGGGGAGGATGTCCCTGTCCGTCAGCGGGAACGAGTCCTCTTCTTCAGCAGCGCCCACGAGCCCGACACAACGCCGAGGCGAGTTAGTTAGGAAAAGCGTGCTGAAGAAGGGGGCATGAGCACCGGAACGTATTGTATTCGGGCGAATAGCCATGCGGCCAGCGATTGACGGTGATCGCCGTGATGTCGCGAGCCGGATCGAAGCCTCCATCCTGCAGGGTACGTCCAAGTTGGTCGCGAATATTCCGTTCGAACCCGTTGTTCGAGCCGGAGGTTCCCGAATCGCACAAGCCGTTTATTGTCGGCCGCGCGCGCTTCGGCCGGATAACCATTGCGAACTCGGACGCCGGCGGTGCCGCATATACCGATGCAGCCATCGATCAAGGCCATCGGGCCGTCATGGAGTTGCTGCACGCCGAAAAGGCTTGACGCGGCCGCGATCATGCACAACTGATGTGCACGTTTGACGCACGCGTTTGCTGCGCGTCTGCTACCCGTGCCCGTCGCACGGCCTGCTGCGCGTGGCTGTAAAACTTACACTTTCGGCCGCATTCCTTAAGGGGATTTAATATCCACGCAACAAAATTGGGCAAAATAGTCGCTGCTTTTCGACAAATAGCGCATTTCAGTTGCATTCGCGCCGCAAATTTGGCTTTATGTGCGACTGTGTTGCGACGCATGTGAGCCCGACTGAGAAAGGACCTGCTTGCTACAACACGTCGGGCTTTCCGAAACCAATGAATTAACCCTAGGGGAATATTGATATGACATTTACTACGACACTCAAGGCTACCGTCGCCGCCGCCTGCGTAATAGCTTTCGCCGGTTGCACCGACTTGAAGCCGATCCAAGCTCAGATCGACGATCTGAAGTCCCAGGTAACCAAGTTGCAGAGCGACACGGCGAAGGCTTCCAGCGATGCCGCTGCGGCCAACAGTGCCGCTGCCAGTGCTTCTTCGGCCGCCTCCGGCGCGCAGAGCACGGCGAATCAGGCGTTGTCGACCGCTCAGTCGAATTCGACTGCCATCGAAGCGATCAACGAGAAGATCGATCGCATGTTCAAGAAGTCCGTGTCGAAGTAAATTTCGAGCATTTGATGTAGAGGTGAAACGCCGCGGGTAACACCGCGGCGTTTTGCATTGTGGGGGACCGATTCTTTGGGGGGTCGTTTCTTGGGGCCGGTTCGGCCGTCCCGAAGAGCAGGTCAATATCGAACGAGCGCCGAGCCCCACGTGAACCCGCCGCCGAACGCCTCGAGAAGCAGTAACTGGCCGCGCTTCACCCGTCCGTCCCGAATTCCGGTATCGAGCGCCAGCGGCACCGACGCCGCCGAGGTATTGGCTTGGGTATCGATGGTCACGATGACCCGCTCCATGGGCAAATCCAGCCGTTTGGCGATGGCCTCGATGATGCGGATATTCGCCTGATGAGGAATCAGCCAGTCGAGCTGGTCCTTGGTCATTCCGTTGAGGGTCAGGGTTTCCGTGACGAGCTGCCCCAAGGTGTTGACCGCCACCTTGTACACCTCGTTACCCTTCATCTGCACTCCGGCCTTGCCCTCGCGAACGAGCTTGAAGCCTTTCGAAACCCCATCGGGGTAGAGCAGCAGGTCCTTGTACTTGCCGTCGGAATGCAGCCGTGTGCTGATGATGCCCGGCTCGTTCGATGGCTGCAGTACGACCGCTCCCGCACCGTCGCCAAAGATCACGCAGGTCCCGCGATCGGTCCAATCCACGATTCGCGTGAGGGTCTCCGCTCCGACCACCAGGGCGCACTTGGCCTCGCCCAAGCGGACGAACTTGTCCGCCACGCTGAGCGCATAGACGAAACCCGTGCATGCCGCTTCGAGGCTGAAGGCCGCGCACCCGTGAATGCCCAACCGGTCCTGCAACAGCGTACCCACGTTCGGAAATACCAGATCCGGCGTCGTCGTACCCACGCAAATCAAGTCGATATCTTGAGCGGTGACCCCCGCCGCCGCCATCGCGCGGCGCGCCGCATGCTCCGCAAGATCCGTCGTGGTCTCCTCTTCCCCCGCAACATGCCGTTGCCTGATTCCGGTGCGGGTGCGGATCCATTCGTCGCTCGTCTCGACCAGCCTTTCCAGATCGGCGTTGGTCACTATCTTCTCCGGCAGATAACTGCCGGTGCCCGCGATGCGTGAATACATGGAGATCCTTCATGCCCCGTGCGGGGCGCCCAGCCGTTCGATGATTTTCGCCGGTACGCCGTTTCGCGCTTCCTGGATGGCAACCTCGATGGCGCGCTGAAATCCGAAAAGATCGGCGCCGCCATGGCTCTTGATGACGATGCCGTTCAAGCCGACCATCGTCGCACCATTGTAGCGTCGCGGGTCCAAGCGCGCGCGCAAAGCGTCGAGCGCGGGCTTGGCCGCCAGGGCGCGCAATTTGCGAGCGAAATTGCGCGTGAACTCCGTACGCAGCGTGTCGGAGATCAGCTTGGCGGCGCCTTCCATCGTTTTGAGCGCAACATTGCCGGTGAAACCGTCCGTCACGACCACGTCCACCTTGTCCGAAAAAATATCATGCCCCTCGACGAATCCCACGTAGTTGAGCCCGCTCGCGGCCAACAGGTTGTGAGCGGCCTGCACGATCTCGTGTCCCTTGATCTCTTCTTCTCCGATGTTGAGCAGTCCCACGCGCGGCCTATCGTGGGCACCCGCCAAATCGGAGGCCAGGATGGATCCCATGATACCGAACTGCAGCAGCTGTTCCGGCGTCGCCGACGCATTGGCGCCCAAGTCGAGCATGTAGGTATGCCCGCCGCGCGATGGGATCAATGACCCGATCGCCGGGCGCTCCACGCCAGGCAGCATCTTGAGCACGAAATGCGCCATTGCCATCAGTGCACCGGTGTTGCCGGCGCTGACACAGGCGTCCGCTTCTCGGGCCTTGACCAGATCGAGGGCGCGGCGCATCGAGGAATCCTTCTTGCGCCGCAAGGCCTCACGCGGGTGATCGGTCATTTCAACGACCTGTGCCGTGAAGACGCAGACGAGGTTCGAGGGTGTGCGGCCGTTCGACGTTTCGCGTTCCAGATCGGTCTGACGCCCGATCAATGTGAAGCGCACATCCGGGAATTCACGCGCCGCCGCCAGCGCCGCTGGAACGCACGTAGACGGGCCTCGATCGCCGCTCATGGCGTCAATCGCAATATGGAGCAGCTCAGCCACTGTGCACGGTGGAACGGGCCGGGCGGCGAGCAACTCGCCGCTCAGGTGTCAGGGCTTATTCTTCGCTTTCGCCCGCTGCAATGTCCGCCTTGGTCTGTAGCACCTTGCGGCCGCGATAGAAACCGTCACGGGAAATCCGATGGCGTGAATGAGTCTCACCGCTCTTCGAGTCGATGGATACCGCGGGAGCCGCGAGTGCGGAGTGGGAGCGATGCATGCCGCGCTTGGACGGGGTCTTTCTGCTTTTTTGAACTGCCATGAGTGCTGTGTCCTGTCAAGTTTTCTTCAATAAATCCTGCAAAGCGCTGAACGGCCGACGCATGTCGCCGGTCACGCCAGTCGCCTCATCGCCGGTCGCGTAGCTCGGTGCCCTGCCGCAACTTTGCGGTGAATTGCACGCCGGGGCAATCGGTAAGGCCAACAATAATTCTTCCTCGGCCAGCTCGCGCAGCGACACCCGGCCGTTCTCCATCCTAAAAAACTCCCGCTCCGTCTCCGCATCCTCCGCATCCTCGGAGGCCGCGAACTCAATCTCGCTGGCACCGGTCAGCCCCAAGCCGAACCCTTGCATGCAGCGCTGGCACACCAGTTGCGGAGATGCTTCGATCGACACCAGGGCTCCCGGTCTTCCCGATGCCAATTTTGCAAATGCAAAAGTCGCACTCAGCGTGCCCCGGGGATCCGCCAGCAAGTCCCGGAGCCGCGGCAGTTCGCCCAGCTCATAATCCCGTCGCAGAGCCGCCGACTTCTCGGCAAGTTGCGCGCAGTCAACGAGGTCGGGCAAGCCGGCTGCCATGGGCCGCGTATAATAGGGCCCGTGCCCACAGCTGTCAAAAATCAATCGGGTGCAAGTCGTTGTTTTTGAAGTCTCCTCCCTCCCTGATCCTCGCGTCCACCTCGGTCTACCGTCGGGAGCTGCTGGCGCGCCTGAAAATACCGTTTGAATGTCACGCTTCCGGGGTCGACGAATCCCCCGGGGCCGGCGAGACGGCCCTCGCTCTGGTGGCCCGCCTGGCGCGGGCCAAGGCCCACGCCGTTGCCGCGGGTCGTCCGGACGCCTGCGTCATCGGTTCGGATCAGGTCGCGGTCCTCGGCGAACGGGAACGGGAACGGGGCGAGACCGTCCTGGGCAAGCCCGGCTCGGTCGCAAGCTGCATCGATCAGCTCCTGCGCTGCTCCGGACAGACCCTTTCCTTCCTCACCGCCGTGGCCGTGGTCCGCCGGACAGACTCGTTTTTGTCCGAATTCATCGACACGACTCGCGTTGCTTTTCGGAACCTCGACCGAGCCACCGTTGAGCGTTATGTAGCCCGCGAAGCCCCTCTCGATTGCGCAGGCGGATTCAAAAGCGAGGGGCTTGGGATCTCCCTGTGCGAGTCGATCGACAATACCGATCCCACCGCCCTCGTCGGGCTGCCTCTGATACAGCTCGCTGCGGTGCTGCGAAAATTGGGATTTGAGGTCCCCTGACGAAGTCGGGGCGTGCGCCGACCGCGGAGGCTTGTTTTGAGGTCCCCTGACGCCGCCGCCGCCTCCTACCGTGCGGGTTTGCGCGACCCACGCGGCGCTGTGGCCGATCCATGCGGCGGAGGCTTCGGGTTCAGGCGGTTGGCCGCCCCGCGCTTCGCCGTGCGCTTCATGGGTGTGATCGCGTCGAGCACGGCGGACAACTCAGCCGGAAGGGGCGCGCTCACATGGAACGGCATGCCGGATCCGGGCCACTCGAAGGCCACGGATTGCGCGTGCAGGAACGTGCGCTTCAATCCATGACGCTTCAGTTCGGCATTCCGTTCGCGATCGCCATACTTGTCGTCGCCCAGCAGCGGATGTCCGGCGAATCCGGCATGGACACGGATCTGGTGCGTGCGGCCGGTCGGGATGTCCACTTCCATCAACGTGGCCAGGGGCCCAAAAAATTGCACCGGCTTGAAGACGCTCACCGAATCCTTGCCTGCCGCAGCCACCCGCACGTGCCGCTCCCCATGCTGGCGATTGTCGGTGGCCAGCGGGGCATCGATGCGCTTGGTGCCCAGTTGCCAGCTCCCTGACACCAGCGCGAGGTAGGTCTTGTGCATCCCGCCGTTGCGGATCAGTGCATGCAAGGAGGTCAGCGTAGGCCGGTCACGGGCGATCAGGAGGCAGCCGCTGGTATCCCGGTCCAGGCGATGTACCAGTTCCAAATTTTCCCGCGGACGCGACGCCCGCAGCGCTTCGATGACGCCGAAGCTCATGCCGCTGCCGCCGTGCACGGCAACCCCCGCCGGCTTGTCGAGCACCATCACGTGCCTGTCCTGAAATATCACCGCCCCTTCGATGAGTTCCAGCAGACTCGAGGACGGACGACCGGGACCGGCGCGCCCCGCCTCGTCGCCGGCATCGATGCGCACCGGCGGAAGCCGCACCTCATCGCCTTCCGCGATCTTGTATTCCGCGTCCACACGCTTGCGATTCACGCGTACCTCGCCTTTCCGCAACAACCGATAAACACGGCTCCGCGGAACGGATTTGAAGTGGCGCATGAGAAAGTTGTCGATTCGCTGGCCCGCTTCGTCGGCGGTTATGGTGCGAAGCTCCACCGCACTTTTTGGACCGTGCAGACGGACGGGTTCGGCGAAGGGACTATTCATGATTAAGGATCTTCGTTGAGCAATCTTCTAAGGTATTGATTACATTGACCCTGACGGCCTGTCGTGATAATGTCTCAAAACCGTGTCAGGCGCTGAACCATTTTTGGGGGACGGCCTAAATTCTTGGACCTACGCAGGTAGACCAGTCGACACCGGTTTCGGTGGCTTCCCATCCGTTGGGGAGCCGCATATTAGTTGGTTCTGGAATTCCAGACCATCGCTCGGCCGATGAGATAGATGCTAGAGAGCCCAGCAGAGCTCCGGCGTCTTACAAGCGGTTAACCGAGAACAAGGCCCCGGGCTTGCCGTATGGTTCAATTCGGAATTGGGTTTTGGCAGAATTGGGTTGAGTTGACACCGATCGCTTGGTTCGCGTTCGGTGCGGCCCTAATTCTTGTCGTGCCCGACGTCGCGGCTCCGGCTTCTATTCTCAAGCTCTCCTCCTCGGCCCCTACCACCTTAGTTGGGGCAAATGAAAAGAATGCTCGTCAACGCAGTTCAAGAAGAAGAACTGCGAGTCGCACTTGTCGATGGCCAGAAACTATACGACCTATCGATTGAGATCCCGTCCCGGGAACAGAAAAAATCCAATATCTATAAAGGCCGAATAACGCGCGTCGAGCCCAGCCTCGAAGCGGCGTTCGTGGAGTATGGCGCGCAGCGCCACGGCTTCCTGCCGTTGAAGGAGGTATCCAAGGAATACTTCCGATCCCAATCCGCCGCCGGCGGCAGGCTCAACATCAAGGATCTCCTGCAGGAAGGCCAAGAGCTGATCGTGCAGGTGGAAAAAGAGGAGCGCGGCAACAAGGGCGCGGCTCTCACCACCTTCATCAGCCTGGCCGGCCGTTTCCTCGTGCTCATGCCGAACAACCCGCGTGCGGGCGGCGTGTCGCGGCGGATCGAAGGGGAAGACCGCGACCAGATGCGCGAAGCCATGAATGCACTCCAGATCCCGGACGGTATGGGTGCGATCGTGCGCACCGCCGGGGTGGGCCGCACCACCGAAGAACTGCAGTGGGATTTGAACAACTTGAAGACGGCCTGGGACGCGATCGTCGCCGCCAACGACGGTCGTCCGGCACCGTTCCTGATTTTTCAGGAAAGCGATGCCGTGACCCGCGGCCTGCGCGATTACTTCTCGGATGACGTCGGCGAGTGCCTGATCGATCAACCGGAGGCCTTCCAAAAGGCGCTGGAGTACATGCAGCGTTTCATGCCGCCGGATGCTCAGCGCAAGCTCAAGCTGTATACGGACCCGGTGCCCCTGTTCACGCGCTACCAGATCGAAAGCCAGATCGAATCGGCGTATTCACACAAGGTGACGCTGCCGTCGGGTGGTAGTCTCGTGATCGATCACACCGAGGCGCTGGTGTCGATCGACATCAATTCGGCTCGAAGCACGCGCGGCGGCGACATCGAGGCGACCGCCCGCAACACCAATCTCGAAGCCGCCGAAGAAATCGCGCGGCAGCTCCGTTTACGCGACATCGGCGGATTGATCGTCATCGATTTCATCGATATGGAATCGACGGCCAATCAACGAGCCGTGGAAGACATGCTGCGCGATGCCGTCAAGATGGATCGCGCGCGCATTCAGCTGGGCCGCCTCTCGCGTTTCGGCCTGCTCGAACTCTCACGCCAGCGTCTAAGGCCCGCATTGAGCGAGACGACGCACATCAACTGCCCCCGTTGCAGCGGCCTCGGCACCATCCGCGGGGTGGAATCGATGTCGTTATCCTTGCTGCGATTGATCGGCGAGGAAGCGCGCAAGGAGCGCACCGGCCGGGTGATCGCGCAGGTGCCGGTGGACGTGGCCACCTACCTGATGAATGAAAAGCGCGATTGGCTCAATCAAATCGAATCGCGGGACAAGGTTTCCCTGGTCATCGTGCCGAATCCGCACTTGCAAACCCCTGCGTATACCCTGCGTCGGATCCGCGACGACGAAAAGGAGCTGCCGGAGAACAGCACGGTCAGCTATCAACTCGCGGATCAACCCGTCGTGGACGATTCCAACATCGGCAGCCGCGACAAAAAGCCCCAGGGCGAGGCGCCCCTGGTGCCCAGCATCCTTCCCGCTTCGGTCGCTCCCATCATTCCCATGCCGACGCCCGAAGCGCCTCCGCCGCCTCCGGCGCCAATCGAGGTTGCTCGAGAAGGCGCATTGGTACGCCTCTGGAGATGGCTGTTCGGTGCCCCGGCGGCGGCGGCGAATGCCAGGACCGAATTACAATCGGCGCCGGCGCCGCGCGATCGACCGGCGCCACGCGATGCGCGGCCCGATCGGAACCGCAGCAGCGGCGGCGACAGGAACCGCGATCATTATCGAGACCGCGATCGAAACAGCCGCCGGGACGGGCCGGGGCGCGATGGCCCGGGGCGGGACAGCCAGGGGGCGCGAGACGGCTCGAGGCGCGACAGTCCGCGTGACGCCGGCCGCGATCCGCGGCGCGACCGTCCAGACCGCGATGCCGTCGCACGCCAGGGAAATGTGCCGGGGCGCGACAGCCCGGGGCGCCCGCCCGGGCGCGATGACGGGCCGCGCAGCGACGTTGCCGCTCGTCAGGATGGACCGCGAAGCGACCCGCACCGTACCGATCAACCGCCGCGCTCCGACAGCGCTGCTCGTGGCAACGACGGACCACGGACAGGCGATCGCGACTCAAGCGGCGAGCAGCGTCCGAGTGGCGAGCGCACGGGACGCAGCAGACGCCGGCGTGGACGGGGCCGGCGCGATGGGGGCGAGAACGCCGCCAACGGCCCGCCGAGCAGCAATGGGGTCGCTGAAGGCGGTGGCAACACCAGCGGCCGGCCGGAGTTCGCACCGCGGTCGGACGCGCCTCCGCACTCCGATTCAGCTCGTCCCGATGCCGCTCCCAGTCCCGAGGCGGTGGGTCACTTTGAAGCGCCTCCGCGGCCGGAGACGCCGTCCGGGATGGACTCGGCAGCCGCCTTCGAACGCGCACCCTCGGTGCCGACGCCGCCTCCGGCCCGCGAGATACCGCCGCCGCGGCAGATCGAAGCGCCACAGGCGCCGGCCGGTAACGACAGCAAATATGTCGTGTGGTCGTCCGCTCCGAGCGATGTGCCGCGCAGCGGTCCAGACGACCGCTAGCAGCCGGGCGGTGGTTCCGGATTCAGCTTGATTCGTTGCGCGCGGACCGCAGGGGGTTCGCGCGCAATCGCACGCTCAAACACAGGCTGACGAGCACCAGCGCTGCGGCGAATCCGCGCAGAGTGGCAATGGCGAAATTACCGATGATGAAGTTGAGCGAGTGCCCGAACGATGAGCGCCGCATGACGAGAAATAGGGCCGCGAGCAGCAACGCCGTCACGGCGTAGGTCAAAATCCAGACGAGTCGCTCCCTGGGACGAAGCGTTCGAGTCGGCGCCTCTTCGGGACCGGAGTCCCGGCGCAGTCCGTAGATGACGACCGCAAGCACGACCGCCAGCCCGGCGAGCGAACTGACATCCTGCAGCAACCGGGCCCCCATCAGTCGATGACCGACGATATCGACGACGGGGTCATCCAGCGCCGGAATCATGCGGACTCCCCGCGCTCCCTCGTGCGTAAAGGCATCCCACACCAAGTGGGTAATGGCCCCCGCCAGAGTCCCCAACGCTGCAAGAACCCACTGCTTGAGACTGGAGAGGTCGGCGGGCGCGGCCAACGGCAGCCACCGCGAGTACGTGTGATCGGGGAGCACCTCCATGACCGCCGTCTTGATCATCCGTTGGAAGATCCAGAAGGTCGCCAGGCCCACCGGCAGACAGAAGGTCAGCAGGGCGAGTGCGCTGTGAGTCTCGATTCTCGCGGGCCTCCAAGGCATCAGGAAGCCGAAATCGGGAACCATGCTTCCGATGATGGTCGCCGAGAGCAACCGCCACCGCGCGAGCGGCCGGGAGAACGGCACCACGGCAGCGACGTGGGAAATGGTGAATGGCATCAAATACCTTCGTTGTCATCGAACCGTCATGGTACAGCCCTATAAATTACGCGGGACTTGAAAAGATTAAAATCGAGACACATACCATGGCCAACGCCGAAATCGCCAACCATTTGCCTCGATCCTCGCCGGTCGTTGGGCACAAATCGAATCCCTTGTTCAATGTTCTCGCCGGCATCGTCATCGCGATTGGCATCATATATGCTGGGGATCACTTGGCGGATGACTTATCCGTGGTCCGCGATACGCGCATTTATCCCTATGTGCTGCTGGGCGTCGCCCTGTTCATCGCCCTGGGGTTTGAATTCGTCAACGGCTTTCACGACACCGCCAATGCGGTGGCCACGGTCATCTACACCAACTCCCTGTCCCCGAACCTGGCGGTCGTCTGGTCCGGGTGCGTCAACTTCCTGGGCGTGCTCGTTTCGAGCGGCGCTCGAAATGGTCCGTGATCGCTCCGTCAGCCCGCAATCCATGCCGGCCTTGGGCGCGCTGGCGGGCTCGATTTCGACGCAGGTCAAACGCTACCAATCGCTCGCGAAGCTCCCGGCCGACTCCATGGTCAACATCCGCAAACGATATGTACCTGGTCAGCGAAGGATTGCGCTTCCTGGGCAAGTCAAAGTCCGTGTCGGTCTCTGCGGACGACAAGAACGTGCTGGGCGGCTACAAGAAGCAGCTGGATAACGCCACCAAGTTCATCCCGCCCTGGGTGAAGGTCGCGGTTGCCATTGCGCTGGGCCTCGGCACGATGATCGGTTGGAAGCGCATTGTCGTGACGGTGGGAGAACGGATCGGCAAGACGCACCTGACTTATGCTCAAGGGGCTTCGGCCGAGTTCGTCGCGATGGCGACGATCGGCGCCGCCGAATTGTACGGCCTCCCCGTGAGCACGACGCACGTGCTGTCCTCGGGCGTCGCGGGGACCATGGTCGCCAATCATTCGGGTCTGCAATGGGCCACGGTGCGCAATTTATTGATGGCGTGGGTGCTCACGCTGCCGGTCTCGATCGCCCTCGCCGGCAGTCTGTATTGGCTGCTTCGAACGTTGCTCTAGGAGCCGGTTTCGCGTAGCTGCGCGACGAGTCCACGCGCCGCCAGCGTGGTCAGGTCGAGGACGCGCTCGAAAGCGTCTTCATCTCCGTAGTACGGATCCGGCACTTCGAGGCAAGAGTCCGGTGCGTACTCCATAAAAAGGCGCAGCTGCGCCGTCGATGCCGCCGGCCGAAGTGAGGCCAGGTCGCGTAAATTTTGACGATCCATGGCCAGGATCAGATCAAATTTCGAAAAATCGCCCGGCACCACCCGTCGCGCGCGCAAGCCGCGCAAATCGATGCCGCGCCGCAAGGCTGCGCGCTGGGTGCGCGGATCCGGCGGATCGCCCACGTGATAGTCGGCGGTGCCGGCGGAATCAATCTCCACCTTCAACTCCGGCGCCTCCTCGATCATCATATGCCGCAAGACACCCTCCGCCGTGGGACTGCGGCAGATGTTGCCGAGGCAGACGAAGAGTACTCTGACTGGCCTTTTCTGTAGTGTTTCGTCCATAGTTGTCTTCTCCATGTCATCATCATGTCATCACCCCTCACGGCGGCGACAAAATCATGCGTGCCCGGATCCTCATAGCCGACGACAACCGCGATGCGGCCGACACCATGGGCATGCTGTTGGAGCTTGGCGGCCATGAGGTCATCATCGCCCATTCGGGAGATCAGGCGCTGGAACTGGGGAGGCAGCACCGTCCCGATGTCGTTATCCTCGATATCGGAATGCCGGACATCAACGGCTACGACGTTGCCCGAATAGCCCGGAACGAGGACTGGGGCAGAAGCGCCTACATGATTGCCCTGACCGGTTGGGGACAAGCGGAGGACAAGGAAAGGGCTCGAATGGCCGGATTCGATCGACATCTAACCAAGCCCGTCGACCCGGACCTGGTGGAGGAAATTCTGAAAGGGTACCTGATCGGGCGGCAGGGTAACTGATCAGGCAGCGGGGTACCTGACCGGGCGAGGGCACCTGATGGGGCGGCGGGCCCCACCCGCCTACGCCGCCGCGCCGGCATGCGCCGACTCGATCATGGCAATTGCTGCCAGGGCATGCTCGGCGGCGTTTTCCGTCGCGGTGCCATCCAGGATTCCCGACGCCACGTCCGGATAGAATTCCTCCCAGCGCCCGGCCTCGATCTCGAGTGGATGGTGTTGTTTGTCGACATCGATCCGGTCGGCCTGCATCGATGGCAGACGGTTGCGAAAGCCCGGATCGCGCGGTTGTTCGCCTCGGCGAAGCGCTGCCTCGTACGGATCGACCCCGGCGGTGACGTAGCTTCCGAGCGTCCCGTGGACTGCGAATCGGGGCCGCGCGCCCGCTACCGAGGTGGACGCCGACAGGATGCATCGCATGCACCCGTACCTCAGCGTCAATTCAAAATAATCATCGACGGCGGCACGCGGGCGCTGCACTCCCAGGTCCGCGGTCCAACGATCGGGCGTTCCGAACAGTTGCAGCGCCTGATCGATCAGATGCGGCCCGAGGTCCCACAACAGGCCGGCACCCGGCCCCGGCCGATTGCGCCAGCCCGGCGTCAAGTCCTTCTTGAAACGGTCCCAGCGTGACTCGAACAACAGCACCTCGCCAAGTTCCCCATCCCGCAACACCCGTTTGAGCGCGAGGAAATCCCCGTCGAGCCGCCGATTCTGAAACACGCTGAGCAACAAGCCGCGGGAGCGCGCAAGCGCGATCAGTTCGGCGGCCTCGGCGGCGGAAAGCGCGAATGGCTTATCGATGACGACATGCTTGCCCGCCTCGAGAGCGGCACGGCCGAGACGGTAGTGAGTGTCGTTCGGTGACGCAACCACGACCAAGTCGACATCGTCGGAGGAACATGCAGAGAGCGGGTCGCCCACGCAGCGCGGCGCATCGCGCCGCAGACGGAGACTCTCCGGGCGGGCGGTAGCCACCAGAACGATGCGGAAAGACTTGGCGGCTTCGAGCAGAGGGCCGTGAAAATACGCGCCGGACAAACCGTGCCCGATGAGTCCGACGCGTATCGGCGGCCGAGAAAGCGATGAGCCGGCTGACATCACGGTGCTCATTGTAGCCGGCCTGCCTTGGAACCAGTATGAAAACACAGCAGCCTCAGGCACAATCGGTATAATCTGCGTAATCGATTACGCAAAAATTCCCGACTTAGGAAACCCATGATGCCGAACCCATCCCCAGTGCCGAATCCCGCCGCTCCCGGTTACCAAACGGGCTTCTGCAACGAATTTTCCTCGGAAGCCGTCGCCGGGGCGTTGCCCACCGGCTCCAATTCCCCGCAAAAAGTGCCCTTTGGGCTCTATGCGGAGCAACTCTCCGGCACGGCGTTCACGGTGCCGCGCCGCGAATCGAGGCGTTCTTGGCTGTATCGGATACGGCCCTCGGCGCTGCACGGCGAATATTCGCGCGCCGACAATGGAACGCTCGGCGGCCCCTACTGCGCCGCGACGCCCAATCGGCTGCGATGGGACCCGCTCCCGCTGCCCTCGAGTCCAACCGATTTCGTCGCCGGTCTGCTCACCATCGGAAGCACCGGCCCCGCCGAGCGTCCGTCCGGTGCGACAGTCCACATTTACCGGGCCAACCGCTCCATGCAGAGGGTGTTCTTCGACGCCGACGGCGAGATTTTGATCATTCCCGAGCGCGGCCGCTTGCGCCTTGCAACCGAATTCGGACTTCTTGATGCCGGCCCGGGAGAGATTGCGGTGGTCCCCCGGGGCATCAAATTCCGGGTTGAACTCGCCGATGGGCCGGTGCGCGGCTACCTGTGCGAGAACCACGGTGCTCCATTCAGACTTCCGGATTTAGGACCGATCGGCTCCAACGGATTGGCGAATCCCCGCGATTTTCTCGCACCGGCGGCGTGGTTCGAGGAACGCGACGAGCCCACCGAGCTCGTGCAGAAATTTCAAGGCAATCTGTGGTCCACGGTGCTGGGACATTCCCCCTTGGACGTGGTCGCCTGGCATGGGAATCACGTTCCCTACAAATACGATCTGGAGAGATTCAATGCGCTCGGATCCGTGAGCTTCGATCATCCCGATCCCTCGCTGGGCACGGTCATCACCTCGCCCACGAACACCGCCGGTCTTGCCAACGTCGACTTCGTCATCTTCCCGTCCCGCTGGCAAGTGGCCGAAAACACCTTCCGACCACCGTGGTTCCATCGCAACTTCATGAACGAATATATGGGTCTGGTCCGTGGCGTCTATGACGCCAAGGCGACGGGGTTCCTGCCCGGCGGCGGGTCGCTTCACAGCTGCATGAGCGCCCACGGACCGGACGCAGCAACGACGCGGCGCGCCATCGACGCGGCGCTCAAGCCGGAAAAGCCCGCGGACACCCTGGCCTTCATGCTCGAAACCAGCGGCGTCCTGTGCCCGTCGCAGAACGCCATGCAGCTCGAGCAACGGCAACGCGACTACGATTCCTGTTGGGGTGGGTTGGAAAAATCCTTTGTGGGATCGGGACGATGATGGACAGTACTCATGATCAAAGCCTCACGTGCTGGGTGGCGTCGGCGAACGGCCACGATCAATTTCCCATCCAGAATCTTCCCATCGGCATTTTCACGCCCGCAGAGGGACGGCGGCGAGGCGGCATCGCCATCGGCGACTCCATCTTGGACGTGGGCGGCCTGCTCGCCGGCGGCGTACTTACGGGCGACGCCGCGATTGCGGCCTCGGCCGCCTCCGGCGATACCTTGAATCCGCTCCTCGAGCTGGGCGGCCGATTCCGTCTGGCCCTGCGCCGCAGGATCTCCGAGCTCCTGAGCGACTTTGCCGCCGAGGCGCATTTGCAGGGGTTGGTACATCCGGCCAAGGACTGCGTGCTGCACCTGCCCGCCGATATCGGCGATTACACGGATTTCTATGCGGGCATCCATCACGCCACGGCGGTGGGCAAGTTGTTTCGTCCCGACGCGCCCCTGCTTCCCAATTACAAATACGTGCCCATTGCCTACCACGGCCGTGCTTCTTCCATTCGCGCCTCGGGCGTGACGGTGCGCCGGCCCCGCGGGCAGCTGAAGATGCCCGACGCATCCGGCCCGGTCTACGAGCCCACCAAGCGCCTGGATTTCGAATTGGAGATCGGTATTTGGGTGGGACCGGGTTCGGAACTGGGTGTGCCCGTGCCGATCGGCCGAGCGCACGAGCACATCGCCGGGTACTGTCTGTTGAACGATTGGTCCGCTCGCGACATTCAGGCCTGGGAATATCAGCCGCTCGGTCCATTTCTCGCCAAGAATTTCATGACGACAATCTCGCCGTGGATCGTGACCTCCGAGGCGTTGGAGCCGTTTCGAATTCAGCAACTGCCGCGGCCCACCGGCGACCCTCGGCCGTTGCCCCACCTGTGGGACGAATCGGATCAAGCACGGGGCGCCATCGATCTCGATCTGGAAGTGAGCCTGAGCACCGAAGCCCTGCGGGGCAGCGGCGGGGAGCCGCTGCCCATCACTGCCGCCAACGCGCAGCACTTGTACTGGACAGCCGCTCAAATGCTCGCTCACCACACGAGCGGAGGCTGCAACCTGCGCGCGGGCGATTTGCTCGGCTCGGGCACCATCTCGAGCCCGGGCGATGGACGCGGCAGCTTGCTGGAGCTGAGCAAGGGAGGAGCCGACCCTATTCTCCTGTCCAACGGCGAACGGCGCACCTTTCTGCTCGACGGCGATGAGGTCATCATCAAAGCCCGTGCCCATCGGCCGGGATTCGCATCGATCGGTTTCGGCGAGTGTCGAGGAATCGTTGTCGCGAGTTAGCGCCACCGCCCAGGCTCGTTCCGCCAAAACGGCACAGAGTGACGGCCGGCGACAATCCGTGCGAGCGGTGGCGATCGGTGCATCCTTGTTGAGCACGCTCGGGAAATTTGGAGGCGACGCCACGCTGTCGGAGCTTGCGGCCGCGGCCCACCTTCCCTTGAGCAAGGCGCACCGGTATTTGAGGGCGCTGATCGGCAGCGCGTTCGTAGAGCAGGACGCTGCGACGGGAAATTACCGCCTCGGTAGCGAAGCGCTGGCCTTGGGGCTTGCTGCGCTCGCCGGCATTGACCTGGTCGCGCTCGCGACGCCGTTGATCGCCGCTTTGAGCGCGCTGGTGAACGAAACCATCGTGCTGTCGATTTGGGCCAATCACGGCGCCACGGTGGTTCATGTCAAGGAACCGCCCCGGCGGGTCACGGTCGTCACTCGCATCGGATCCGTGCTGCCGCTACTCACCTCGGCCACCGGCCTGGTCTTTGCCGCGTACCTTCCCGCGGAGGAGATCGAGGCCATGAAGTCCGCCGAAATCGATGCCCTGGCGCACGGCAGGAGCACCGCGAGGCAGGCGGCCGCGGTGCTCGACAAACGTCTGCGAGCCGTTCGCACGAACGGCGTGGCGGCGGTCCAAAGCTTGTTCTTTCCCGGCATCGACGCGATTGCCGCACCCGCCTTTGCCGCCAATGGCCGGATAGCCGCGGTCATCACGGTGCTGGGGCCGACCACCAGCTTCGACGCATCGACGGACGGCAGAATCGCGCGCGCGGTCACTTCCACCGCCGCCCTGTTGAGTTCCCGGTTGGGCTACACGGGGCGATGATCCCGGGAGCCTAGGACCACACTGCGCGACCCCCCACGGGCCGCGGCCTCGCGAACCCGCTCCAAGTCCTCCGGCGTATCCACGCCCATCGGCGGCGCTTCGGCCAGCGCGACCAGGTGAATGCTCATGCCGTACTCGAGCGCACGCAGCTGTTCCAATTTTTCAGTCATCTCCAGATAAGTCGGCGGCCGCGACGCGAACTCGAGCAGACTGCGCACGCGATACCCATAGATGCCGATGTGGCGCCACGCGCCGTCGAATCGCGCCGGCCTGCCCTCTATGACGCCGTCGCGCGGCCAGGGCACCGGCGCACGGCTGAAGTAGAGGGCCCGCCCATCGAGTCCGCGCAGCGCCTTGACGCAGCTTGGATCGAGAAACTCCTGGAGACTTCCGATCGGCGCAACCGCCGTGGCAATGTCGACCGCCGGGCGCGCGTCGAGCGCAGCCGCAATCTCGGTGATCACGGCCGGCGGCATCATGGGTTCATCGCCTTGCAGGTTGACGACGATGTCGCCGGCGGGCAAGCCGCGCGTTTGCGCCACTTCGGCGATGCGATCGGTGCCGGATGCATGCCGGGAAGACGTCAGAACGCAATCGGCGCCGAACTTCAGTGCCGCCTGCAAGATTCGCTCATCATCGGTCGCCACGACGACGGATGCCGCGCCGCTGTTGCACGCGCTCTCCCACACCCACTGGATGAGCGGACGGCTCGCGATGGGCAGCAGCGGCTTCCCGGGCAGACGGGTGGCTGCGTAGCGCGCGGGAATGACGACGTGAAACACGCGAGTGGTCTTTGTTGTCAGCGGCTGAGCAAGGGATCGTCCAACCCAAGCACCCGCGCTTCCTCGGGAAGCATCACCGGAATGCCATCCCGGACGCCATAGGCCAGCCGGTCGGGACGGCAAATCAGTTCCATCGTCGCGCCGCTCCCCGAGGCGCGCAGCGGCCCTTTGCAGATCGGGCACACCAGTAAATCGAGCAACCGTTTATCCATGGGCCGGTCCTTGCGACGCTTGATCGCGTTTTCCAATCTTTCGGAGGACGATGTCCAGCAATGTATCCGCCTCGCCCCCGTCGAAGCATGCGCTCACCGGGACGTACCAATGTCGCGCACTGGCAAATTTCCCGCATTTTACGGCATCCTTCTCGGTCATGAACACCGACTTGTCGTCGCCGAACTCGATGTCTTGAGGCCCGAGGCGCGCGTGATCGGGAAGCGGACGACCCAGGACTTCGATCCCGCGCGACCGCAGCATGTTGAAGAACCGTTCGGGGTTGCCGATACCGGCGACGGCATGGATCGACGTGCCGGCGAACGCGCGCAGCGGCCGCACCGCCCCATCATGCAGGGCCACCGCGGTCTTCGCCTCGAGGCGCATGCTGAGCGCGCCCCGCAGCAGCGCACGTCCGCCGTTGACGACGATGGCATCCGCGGCCCGGAGGCGCCCCGGCGCCTCGCGCAGCGGCCCTGCCGGCAGCAGCCAGCCATTGCCGAAGCGGCGGTCGCCGTCGATCACCACCACCTCGCAATCCCGCGCCAGCGCATAGTGCTGCAGGCCATCGTCGCTCACGATGACGTCGCAGCCGTCGCCGGCCAACAACTGCGCGGCCGCGGGGCGATCCCGGCCGATGGCCACCGGAGCGCCGGTGCGCCGGGCCAACAGAATGGATTCGTCGCCCACCACGCCGGGATCATCGGCCGTCGTGATGCGGCGCACGTCTCGCGATGAACCTCCATAGCCTCGGGTAACGATGCCGGGCTTGTAACCCCGTTCGGCCAGATGCGCGACCAGCCAACAGACGAGCGGAGTCTTGCCGGTGCCCCCCACGCTGACATTTCCGACCACCACGACCGGACACGAGATGCGCGACGCTCTACGCAGATGGTGCACATACAGAAAACGCCGCGTCCCGGACACCGCGCCGTACGTCAGCGACAAGGGCACCATCCACCACGGCGGCGCGGCGCGATCGTACCAAATGCTATTGAGCCAGGATTGAACCGACATGGCGCCGTGAGCTACACGTTGAACTGCATCCCGTGCAATGCGGCATACAAGCCGCCGAGAGACAAGAGCTCTCGATGATTCCCCATCTCGACGATGTGCCCCTCGTCCAGCACGATGATTCGATCGGCACCTTCGACCGTCGACAGCCGGTGCGCGATCACCAAGGTGGTTCGCCCGTGCATGAGCAGGGCAAGTTCCTGCTGCACGCGGCGTTCGGATTCGTTGTCGAGCGCCGCGGTCGCTTCGTCCAGGATGAGAATGGGCGAGTCTTTTAGGAGCGCGCGGGCGATGGAAATGCGCTGCCGCTGTCCGCCGGAAAGATTTTGACCGCGGTCATGCAGCGGCGTCTCGAAGCCCTGAGGTTGAAGGGCGACGAATTCCATGACGTTGGCGGCCCGTGCCGCCTCCTCGACCTGCGCCTGGGTCTTGTCCACCGCGTTGAACGCGATGTTGTTGCGGATGGTGTCGTTGAACAGCACGACATCCTGGCTCACGAAGCTCACCTGCGAGCGCAGATCCGTCAAGCGATATTCGCGCACGTCGACTCCGTCCAGCAGCACCGCACCCGCTTGAACGTCATAGAAACGCGGAACCAAACCCACCAGTGTCGTCTTTCCGCTGCCCGATCGCCCCACGATGGCCACCGTCTCGCCGGGACGCACGTGGAAGCTCACGTTGCGCAGCACCGAGCCCTTGTCGCCGCCATACATGAACGACACATTGCGGAATTCGATCTCGCCGCGTGCGCGCGTGAGGACTCGCGTACCGCCGCTGCCCTCGGTCGGCTCATCCAGCAGCGCAAAGACGCTCTGGCCGGCAGCGATTCCCTGCTGCAAGGGACCGCCGACATTGACCAGACTGCGAAGGGACGACGGGATGAGCATCAAAGCCGTGAGAAAAGCCCAGAAGTCGTCGACCTGCATGCCCTTGGCAAAGACCAGGCGGATGGCAACGTACAGAACGCCGCCGAGCGCCACGGCGGCGATGCTCTGCACGACGGGGTTGGTCAACGATTTGGCGCGCGCCAATTTCATGTTGGAGGCACGGTTCAATTCGTTGGCCGTCTCGAAGCGGTCGGTTTGATGCTCCTCTGCATTGAAAATCTTGATGAGCCGGTGCGCATCGATCGCCTCCTTGGCGACGCGCGTGATATCGCCCATCGAGCCTTGAATGCGAGTGCTGTAACGGCGGAATCTGCGATTCGCGATCTGCATCAGCCACCCGATCACGGGCGCAGCGATGATGCAGAACAACGCGAGCTGCCAGTTGATGTAGAACATATAGCCGGCCAGCACGATGATGGTGAGGCTGTCTCCGATGAGCGAGATCGACGCGCCGGTGGCTGCATCCGCGACCTGCTCGACGTTGTAGGTCAGCTTGGACAGCAGTTGGCCGGACTGCTGGCGATCGAGGTAGGCCGTGGGCAAACGCAGGTAGTGCGAAAAAACGTCGCGCCTCAAGCCCTTGATCACCTGCCTGCCCACCCAGGTCGGATAATAATTGGCCATGTAATCGCCGATGCCGCGCAGCGCGAAAAGCACCACGACGCCGATGGGCACCGTCCAAACCACGTCCGGATTCTTCTCGACGAAGGCATCCCTGAGGAAAGTCTTGATGAGATACACCAAGCCTGCCTGCGTCGCCGAAAATAGGACCATGCCGAGAAATCCGATCAGGAACACACCGGCGTACGGTTTTGCATAGCGAATAAGGCGCCGATAGATCGACCAGGCATTGTTGTCGTGTTTCGGAAGCCCAACGCTCGCGGCCGGGATCTCGCTCAAGGGGAGCCGCCCTCGTGCACGGTCGCGATGTTGAGCTGCGCAAAACCGAGCTTCCCGGCAATATCCATGGCCGTGACCACTGCTTGGTGGGTGGACCGGGCATCCGCCCGAATCGTGAGGGGCCCGCGCTCGGTTCCCGCTTCCTTGACGAGTGCGGCGCGCAATGTTTCGGGGTTGGCGTTGATGAGGGCCCGTTCGTTGACCCGGTAGCCCCCCTCCGCGGTGACGGTGATCACCAAGGGCTCGCGCGAACCGCGCGGCAGCGGAATCTGACTGGCTTGCGGCAGCTGAACCTTGACCCGCCCCTCTTGTTGAAACGTGGTCGAGACCATGAAAAAGATGAGCAATACCAGCAGAACGTCGATGAGCGAGATCAAATTGATCTCCGGATCCTCATGTTGGCGCGGCCGCAGTTTCACGATCAGAAGCTTGCGGGTTCCGCGTGGCTGCGTTCGTCCAATGCATCCACGAGCTTCATGGCTTCTTTTTCCATGCGGATGACGAGACGCTCCACTTTGCCGCGCAAAAAGCGATAGGCGATCAACGAAGGGATGGCGACCGTCAGACCCGCTGCAGTTGTGATGAGCGCTTCGCCGATGCCGCCCGACAACGTCCTCGGGTCGCCGAGGCCGTTCGCCGTAATGGCGTTGAAGGCATGAATGATGCCGGCAACCGTGCCGAGCAAGCCCAGCAGTGGGGCCACCGAGGCAATGGTCCCGAGAGTGTTTAGAAACCGCTCCAGCTCATGGATCACGTGCCGCCCACCGTCCTCGAGGCGCTCGACCATCAACGCACGCGGCTTGTTTCGATTGACGAGACCGATGGCCAAAAGCTTGCCCAGCGGCGAATTCTGCTCCAGGGCGACGATCAGCTTCTCGCTGAGCTGGTCCGCCTCGATCCAATTCCAGACCTTTTGCGACAGATCACGCGGAATAACCCGGCTGCTCTGCAAGGTCCACAGCCGCTCCAATATGATCGCAACCGCGGCAATAGAGCACAGAATGATCGGCCACATGAAGCCGCCGCCGGCGCGGATGATCTCCCACATTGCGTCCTCTTTCGTAACCCTTCGACCAGCCGGCATGATACTTGAGCCCCGACGACGGAGATACCGCCATCGGCCAACCACGTCACTGTTTTGCGTCGCCGGCGCGCGAGGGTCCCCCCGAATCGGCGGAAGCGGGATAATATTGCCCTGGGGAGCTGACCTTAATTCATGCAACGCTGGCTCAAAAACATCACACCGGCGCGCCATGCGCTGGAGAAACGATGGTATCTCAAGCCCATCACCGCGCTCATTGTCGACCGGGGTTGCTGGGCATTCAAGCGAACCCGGGTCATCAATGCATTCTCGCTGGGCCTGCTGATCGCGTTCGTGCCTCCTACTCCGCTTTTGCCGCTGCATCTCGCCTTGTGCCTGGTGCTCGGCATCGTCTTTCGACTGAACCTGCCCGTGCTGCTTGCGACGGTATTCATCAGTAACCCGCTGACCTGGTTTCCACAGGTGGCCTGCTCCATCTGGGTGGGCGCCAAGCTCATGGGATTGAACCTCATGCCGATGCTGCACGGCTTGAGCCACCGGACCTTTCGAGCACAGATTCACCAGCTCTGGGAACCGTTGATGCTCGGAGCCCTCGTGCTGGGCATTTGCGCCGCGGTCGTCGGCTACCTGCTCGCGCAATGCGTCTGGCGCGGATTGGTGATCTATCGCCTGCACCGGCGCCGCGCGCGCTTAAATCTGCACGGCCGCGCGCTCGACTAGAACGCCATCCACCAAGGTCAGGACCCGGTCGAGGCGCGCGGCCAGCCGTTCGTCGTGGGTGACTATCACCAGGCTGGTCCTGAGTTCCCGATTCAGTTCCAGCATCAGTTCGAAGACCTGCGCCGCATTCACGCCGTCGAGGTTCCCGGTGGGCTCGTCGGCCAGTACCAGCCGAGGCCGGGTGACCAGCGCCCGTGCGACCGCCGCCCGCTGACGCTCGCCGCCGGAGAGCTGCGACGGGCGATGGCCCAGCCGCGCCTCCAACCCCACCCGGATCAAGATCGCCGCGGCTGCCTCGCGCGCGGCCGCCGGATTCATGCGCCTCACCAGCAAGGGCATCGCGACGTTTTCCAGGGCCGTGAATTCGGGCAGCAGATGATGGAACTGATAAACGAAACCGACGGCCCGATTGCGCAGAAGGCCGCGCTCCGTATCGTCCAATTGATTCATCGCGCCGCCTGCGATGTGCACCGAGCCGCGCGTCGGCAAATCCAGACCTCCGAGCAATTGCAGCAGGGTGGTCTTGCCGGACCCGGAAGCACCCACGATGGCGATGCGCTCGCCCTCCCCAACGGCTATGGATGCGCCGCGCAGTACCTGGAGAGTAACCCCGCCTTGCGTGAACTCCTTGACCAGCCCCACGCCTTCGAGCACTTTATGTTCGGTATCGGTCATCTGCATTCTGTCCTCAATCATTGCGCAGGGATTCGGCGGGCAACAGGCGCGCCGCGCGCCAGGCCGGATACAGAGTCGACAGGCACGCCAGCGCGAAGGCGAATGCGCAGATCTTGACGACGTCGGAGGGCCGCACGTGCGCCGGGAGATCGCTCATGAAATAGACGTGTGCATCCAGGAATTTGAATCCCACGACGCCTTCCAAGCCATGCACGAGCCCCTGCAAGTTGAACGCGATAAGCACGCCCAAGAGCACCCCGAGCGCGATACCCAGAAGTCCGATCAGGCTTCCCTGAACGACGAAGATGGACAAGACGCTGCGCGGCGAAGAGCCGAAGGTTCGTAATATCGCGATATCGCGGCGTTTGCTCTTCACCACCATCACCATGGTGGACACGATGTTGAAGGCGGCGACGGCGACGACCGCCGACAGCATGATGAACAGGATGCGCTTCGTTATTTCGATCGAGCGAAAGAAATTCGCATGCTGCGTGGTCCAATCCTCGACGAGGTAGCTGCCTCCGAGCGCAACGGCAGAATCGCGCACGACCCGCGGCGCGGCGTACATGTTCGCCACATTCAGGCGGATTCCCGTGATGTCGTCGCCCATGCGCAGCAGCTTGGCGACGTCCTGCATGGCGACGAGCGCGATGCGGCGATCGTACTCGTACATGCCGACGGCGATTATTCCGGCCACCTCGAACGCCCGCATGCGCGGCATGACGCCCACCGGCGTGACGTCACCCTGCGCGACGATCACCACCACGCGATCCCCCACCTTTGCGCCGAGTTCCTCCGCCAGGTCCTTGCCCAATATCACCCGGTATTTGCCGGGCAGGAGATCGCCGAGATGGCCGCTCAGCAAATGCGGCGTCGGGTCCGCCACCTTGCGCTCCGCGTCCGGCAACACGCCGCGAAGCAAGATCCCGGCGGACTTGCCATCGTGGGTCACCATGCCCTGCTCCTCGATGTAGGGTGCCGCCGCCGTCACGCCCGGAAAGCGCGCCAGTTTCTCTTCCTGCGGCCGCCAGTCGGAGAGCCGGCCTTCGAGTCCGGAGATCGTGGCATGGGCCGTGAGGCTCAAGATTCGCGTGCGCAATTCTTCCTCGAAGCCGTTCATGACGGACAGCACCACGATCAGCACCGCGACGCCGAGCGCAAGGCCGATCATGGCGATGCCCGCGATCAACGACACGAACCCCGGTCGTGGAGCGGCGCGCAGATACCGCAGTCCTAGGAATCCCTCGTACCAATAGCGATTCATTCGTAGCGCAATGCCTCGGCAGGTTGGGTCTTGGCCGCCTGCAGCGCCGGATAGATCGTGGCGACCAAGGTGAGCACCAATGCCGAAATGGCGATGATGATGACATCGACGGAGTGGGTTTCGCTCGGAACGCTCGAAATGTAGTACACGTCCGGATCCATGATGTGCAGGTCCAGGGCTTGTTCCAGAAACGGGACGTTCAAGGCGACGCATAGTCCGAGCACGACGCCGATGGCGGTGCCGATCCAACCGATCAGCACTCCCTGCGTCATGAACACCGCAAGTACACCGCGCGGACTCATGCCGAGCGTGCGCAGTATGGCGATGTCCGTGCGCTTGTCGCTGACCACCATCACCAGGGTGGCCGCGATATTGAACACCGCGACGGCGACGATCAACATCAGGATCAGCGCCATCATGGTCTTTTCGATGCGTATCGCGCGAAAATATGCCTCGTTGTCTTCGGTCCAGTCGCGCAGCCGCAAGCCGGGCGTGAGCCTCGATACGGCGCCTCGTGCGAGCACCGGCGCCTTGAGCACGTCGTCGAACTTGAGCCGGATTCCCGTCGGGCCCGCGAGCCCGCGAAGGGCCTCGGCGTCCTCCAGATTGACGAGCGCCAGGGCGCTGTCGTGCTCCTGGAGTCCCACTTCGAAAATCCCCGAAACGTAGAAATCGCGCAGGATGGGCACGATCCCGCCCGGTTGGCTCCGCTGCTCGCCCGCGTCCGGCGCACGGTCGGCCGCCCCGCCGATCGCCACCCTGCCGTCGGCCGCCCCGCCTATCGCGGCCCGGCGGACGGCCGCCCCGCCGTTCCCCGGCGTCATGACGGTGATGGTATCGCCCACTCCCACCTCGAGCTGGTAGGCCAGCATCCGGCCGAGAATGATGCGGTTCCCGCCCGGCGTAAGGTCGCTGAGCTTGCCTTCGCGCATGGAGTCGGCAATGGTCGATACCTGAGTCTCCATACCGGGATCGATACCGCGCACGACGGCGCCGCTCATGGCCGGCTGCCGGCTCAGCATCGCGTCGGTGTCGAGATAGGGGGCGGCTCCCACCAGGCCCTGCGCGCCGCTCAGTTGTTGAATCCGCTGTCGCCAGTCGGGGATCGCCGCGCCGCCTGCGTTCAAACTGGCGTGAGCGGACACGCTGAGCAGGCGGTCCCGAAGCTCGGACCCGAGGCCATTCATGACCGACAGGACGACGATCAGGATCGCCACGCCCAAAGCCACGCCGGCGAGCGACACCCACGTGATGAACGAGACGAAGAAGCTATGTTCGCGGGCCAGGGAATAGCGCAGGCCCACGAAGACTGGAACGGGCTGGAACATTCGCGGCCTAGAAATTCAACACAGTCAAAAATGCAACATAATCAGATTGTTAAGTCGGTCAAGTATTGCCGCGCGGGGCGATGTTATCATTTGGCTGCAATCGAAGCATTTTACGCTAACCAATGAGGTGTGCCATGGACTATCGAAACCTGATGGTTGCCGCGGTCCTCGCCACAGGACTCTCTGGGTTTTGGGCGCAGGGGTCCGTCAGAGCCGAAACCATCGCCGTCGAAAACGGCATTGCCGTCAAGGAATCGGATGTCGCGACACCCGCCCGCGGCATGACCATGGACCAGGTCGCGACGAAATTCGGCGCCCCGGTCTCAAGGACCCCGGCGGTGGGCAATCCGCCGATTTCACGCTGGGAATACCCCGGTTTTGTGGTGTATTTCGAGCACGAGCACGTGATTCACAGCGTGGTTGCGAATTCCTGAGACGAATCGCGTAACATTCTCCATCCATAGAATCCACGCCCACCGCGACTCGTCTCGCGGCGGGCTTCTTTTGTTGTCTTTTTTGCGAAGAAATGCCCTTAACCGATCCTGGCCTGCCCACCGCTGAATCTCCTCGCATCAAGTGGGGCAAGTTATACGGGGCCGCCACCGCCTTGGCCCTGGCCGAAGCGGCGGTCCCAGCGCCGGGCCCGCTCATCGTAATCACCCGGAATTCGCGCGACGCCGAGCAGTTGAGCGAGGAGATCGCATTTTTCTCAGGCGCGGCACTGCCCGTCAGGGTGTTTCCCGATCTCGAGACGCTGCCCTACGACGGCTTTTCGGCCCACCCGGACATCACCTCCGCCCGGCTGGCGACGCTTGCCGAACTGCCGCGCGCAAGGAAGGGCGTGTGGTTGGTGGCGGTCGACACGCTGCTGCAGCGGCTGGCCCCCCGCAGCTTCGTCGAGGCCCACTCGCTCAAGGTGCATGTGGGCGAGGCGCTCGATTTGGACGGGCTCCGGGCACGGTTGACGTTGGCCGGATATGCCGCGGTGACCCAGGTCGTGGCACACGGCGAATTCGCAGTGCGCGGCTCGCTGCTCGACGTGTTTCCCATGGGCTCGGACAGTCCCTATCGCATCGACATGCTGGACCGGGACGTCGAATCCATCCGCCATTTCGATCCGGACACGCAGCGCTCGGGCGACAAACTGGAGCGCATCCAGTTGCTGCCCGCGCGCGAAACACCGCTCAATCCGGACGCGGTACGGGAATTCCGCCGTCGCTACCGCCTGCGGTTCACGGGCGATCTTTCCGAGCAAGCCGTATATCGCGACGTGAGCGCCGGCCATGCGCCGGGGGGCATCGAGTTCTTTCTACCCCTGTTCTTCGACCGCACTTCTCATCTTTTCGAATACCTGCCGCCGAGCAGCATCCTGGTCGATATCAACGAAGCCGGCGCGGCCGCCGATGCAGCGTGGAACGGCATCGTCGACCGGCACGAACAATTGCGCCACGACCGGCGTCGGCCGATTCTGGATCCGTCGGAACTGTACTTGTCGCCGGCGGAATTTCACACCATGACCGCCGCGTGGCCGCAGATCGATTTGCGGACCTTCGAATGGCCGCCCGACACGCAAGGATCCGTTCAGAATTTCTCCAGCGCGGCGCCGGCATCGGTGCGCATCGACGCGCGGGCGGAACAGCCGGCGGCGGAACTCGAAGCCTATCTGGCCGCCGGTCACCCTCGAGTGCTGCTCGCAGCAGAATCCGCGGGACGCCGCGAATTGCTGCTCGACTTGCTGCGCGGCCGCGGCATTCAAGCGAAGGTCTTCGACACCTTCGCGAGCTTCGTCGCCGCCGGCCAGAAACTCGGCGTCACCGTGTCGTCCGCGGTATCGGGACTGCGCCTGGAATCTCCTCCCCTGGAGATTCTTACCGAGTCGCAGCTATTCGGCGACCGTGCCCGGCAAGAGCGCCGGCGGCGGCGCGCCGAGCGCGACCCGGCGAAAATTCTCAAGGAGCTGTCCGATCTCCGGATCGGCGCGCCGGTGGTCCATGAATCATACGGCGTCGGCCGGTACGTTGGTTTACAGACCATGGACGTGGCCGGGTACACCGGCGAATTTCTGGTGCTCGACTACGCCGACGGAGACAAGCTGTACGTGCCCGTCCAGGCGCTGCACCTCGTCTCGCGATACACGGGGGCGCCGGCGGAGACCGCCCCTCTGCACAAGCTGGGCGGCGAACAATGGCAGAAAGCGCGCCGCAAGGCGGCGCAGCGCATCCGGGACGTAGCCGCCGAGCTGCTGGACCTCTACTCCCGGCGCGCGGCGCGGCAGGGCGCCAGAATGGTGTCCGGCGAGGGTGAATATCGGGCCTTTCAGGCAGGATTCCGCTTCGAGGAGACCGCCGATCAAGCCTCGGCCATCGAACAGGTACTGAGCGATCTGAAGTCCGACAAGCCCATGGACCGTGTGATTTGCGGCGACGTGGGCTTCGGCAAGACCGAAGTGGCGCTGCGCGCGGCGTTCGTCGCGGTTCAGGCCGGCAAGCAGGTCGCCGTCCTGGTGCCCACGACCCTGCTCGCACAACAGCATTTTACGACGTTCACGGATCGGTTCGCCGACTGGCCCGTTCGCGTCGAAAGCCTCTCGCGATTCCGGACCAACAAGGAGGCGGAGTCGGTGCTCGCGGGCGTGGCCGGTGGAACCGTCGACATCGTCATCGCGACCCAACGCCTGTTGCAGGGCAAGGTCCGGTTCAAGGATCTGGGCCTGGTCGTCATCGACGAAGAACACCGCTTCGGCGTACGCGACAAGGAGAAGCTGAAGGCCCTGCGCGCCGAGGTCGACGTGCTGACGCTCACTGCTACGCCGATTCCGCGAACCCTGAACATGGCCATGGGTGGACTACGCGATCTGTCGCTCATCACGACTCCGCCGGCCGAGCGTCTCGCGGTGAAGACATTCGTCCTCGAATGGAACGAGACCGTGGTGCGGGAAGCCGCCATGCGCGAGATTCGCCGCGGCGGACAGATCTACTTCGTCCATAACACCATCGAGACCATCGAGAAGACCGCGCAGGCCATTCGCGAACTCGTGCCGGAGGCGAACGTCTCGGTGGGGCATGGTCAAATGCGCGAACGCGAGCTGGAACAGCTCATGCTCGATTTCTACCATCGCCGCTTCAACGTGTTGGTATGCACCACCATCATCGAGAGCGGCATCGATGTGCCCACGGCCAACACCATCGTCATCGATCGCGCCGATCGCTTCGGGCTTGCCCAGATTCACCAGTTGCGCGGCCGCGTGGGACGGTCGCACCATCGAGCCTATGCGTATTTGATTACGCCGCCGCGCAAGGCGATGACCGCGGATGCGGTCAAGCGGTTGGAGGCGCTCGAGTCGCTCGAGGACCTCGGGGCAGGATTCACGCTCGCCACTCACGACCTCGAGATCCGCGGCGCCGGAGAGCTATTGGGGGATGAACAAAGCGGTCAGATCGAGGAGATCGGCTACAACCTTTACATGGAGCTGCTGGAACGCGCGGTCGCCGCACTGAAGTCCGGCAAGCCGGCGGATCTGGAACGGCCAATGGACGCCGGTCCGGAGGTGGAGCTGCATCTGCCGGCGCTGATCCCCGAGGACTACGTTCCCGATGTCCATCTTCGTTTGGTGCTGTACAAGCGCATCGCCAGCACGCAAACGCGTGAGGAACTCGACGAGCTGCGGGCCGAAATGATCGACCGCTTCGGGCCCATGCCAAACTACGCCCTATCCCTGTTCCGCTGCGCGCAGATCAAGCTGCGCGCAGCCGACCTCGGCATCAGAAAAATTGATGCCGGAGCCGCGAGCGGGTACATCGTTTTCGAGGAAAGCAACAAGGTCGACGCCAAACGCGTGTTGAAACTGGTGCAGGGCAAGTCCAAGGATTACCGGCTCGACGGACCGTTCAAGCTTCGGTTCACGCATGACGCGCGAACCGAAGAGAACCTCTTCACGAGAATCGAGCTGCTGGTGGAACTCCTCTCGTAGGCTGGGCCTGTCTGCGTATTCGCGCAGCCGGGCTCCCGGCTCCTACTGAATCGGGCCCAGAAAGTCGGTCTTGCCGATTTCCACTCCGCTCTTGCGTAGCAATGCATACACCATGCTTTCGTGGAAATAGAAATTGGGCAGGACGAAATCCGTCAGATAGGACAGCGCCGTGAACTTCCAGGCGCCGTTGGGAAACTTGATTTCGATGGTGCGCCCTGCATCGCGGTCGACTTGGGCCGCCGACACCGTCTTGAGAAAATCCACAGTCTTGGCAATCCGCTGCTTGAGCTCGTCCAGGGTGGTCTCATTGTCCTCGTGCTTGGGAACCTCGACGCCGGCGAGCCGGGCGGCCGCGCCCTTGGCGGTGTCGCAGGCGATCTGTACTTGACGCACGAGCGGATGCATGTCGGGGTACAATCGAAGCTGCGCAAGCACGATGGATTCGTACTTCTTGGCGGCGGCATGCGCGGCGGCCTTATCCAGGATCGCGGACAAGTTGCTCAAGCCACGGCTGAGCACCGGTATGGAAATTTCGTACACTGAAATCGACATCTCAAATCTCCTCGGGGTCGCGGGTCGTTCGGGCCGACACTGTAGCGAAAGCGGCGTCGAATGAGTAATATTTTCGCGCAATGGAGTTCCATATGATGCCGTTCTCCGAAGCCTGCGAGCGCAACAAGGGACCCATCCTCGAGGTTCTGCGCAGCGCCTTTGCGGGTCGATCACACGTCTTGGAAATCGGCAGCGGAACCGGCCAGCACGCCGTTCATTTTGCAGCGCATCTTGAACACCTGACCTGGCATCCGACCGAGCGGCTGAGCGTCCTGGCGGAGCTGACGGCGCGCATCCAGGCGGAGGGCGGACGCAACCTGCGGCAGCCCATGGTACTCGATGTCCGGCAGTCGGTTTGGCCGCTGCGTTCCGTGGATGCCGTGTTCACTGCAAACACGCTGCACATTTTGTCGTGGCCGGAGGTGACCGCGATGTTTCACGGCATCGGCGGCACGCTGAGCCCAGGCGGCGTCGTATGCGTCTACGGGCCGTTCCGATACGCGGGCACCTACACATCCCCCAGCAACCTCGAGTTCGACCGCCTCCTGCGCGAGCGCGACCCCAATTCCGGAATACGCGAGATTCACGACCTGACCGCACTTGCCTCGGGTTTCGGGCTCAGGCTGGACGCCGATCACGATCTTCCGGCCTACAACCGGTTGCTCGTCTTCCTGAAGGAGCCCGCATGAAGGAGCAGGATGACGATTTACCCCACCGCACCGCCCTCATCGTCGGCGCCGGAGCCGGCATCAGCGCCTCTCTGGCGCGGCGTCTCTCGGCGCTCGGGGTCAAGGTCGGGCTTGCGGCCCGAAACATCGATAAGCTGCAGCCTTTGCTGTCGCAAACCAGTGCAATCGCCTTTACGGCCGATGCCCGCGATCCCGGCGCTGTGGCAACACTGTTCGCTGATGCCGATCGCCAACTGGGAGGCATCGATGCGGTGATCTACAACGCCGGCGCGCGCGTGCAGGGTCCTCTCGCAGAGCTCGATCCGACCGCCGTCGCCGGCGCCTTGAGCGTAAATGCCTTCGGGGCATTCCTCGTCACGCAGCAGGCCGCCAAGCACATGGGGCCGCGCGGTCGCGGCGCCATCCTGCTGACCGGTGCGACGGCAAGCATCAAGGGGTTCGCAAATTCGTCGGCGTTTGCGATGGGTAAATTCGCCCTCCGCGGACTCGCACAGAGCGCTGCGCGGGAATTGGGACCCAAGGGCATTCACGTTGCCCATTTCATCATCGACGGCGGTGTACGATCGGCACAGCGCCCGGAGCACGGCGACCAGCCCGACAGCATGCTTGATCCGGACGCCATCGCGCAGACCTACATCGATGTCCTGCGGCAGCACCGCAGCGCGTGGTCGTTCGAGGTTGAGGTGCGGCCCTGGGTGGAGCGGTTTTGACCTGGATAGAATGGCGCCCCGGCGGGTCCGGGGCGCCCCATTCGATGGAAAACGAACTATTCGGCGATAAAACGAATTATTCGGCGATGACGATCTTGTTGGTGACCGACGTGACACCCTCCGTGTCCTTGGCGATCATGGCCGCGAGGTCACTTGCATCCTTCGAGGGTGCCTTCCCGCTGAGCACCACCATACCCTGATTGTCCGTATCGACCTTGATGTCCGCCAACGTCGACATGTGCTTGGCGGCCAGCTTCGATTTCACCTTGGTCGTGATGACCGAATCCTTCACGAATGCGCCCGGATGCGATCGATCAGCGGTTCTGTCGGTATCCGACTTGTAGTCGTTGGCCATCGCAACGGGCAGAGAAAACGCAGCCGCGGCGATCAGACCAGTCATGAGTAATTTCTTCATAATTTCTCTTCTCCTTCAGATTTACGTTGACTCGCTGGGCGAGCGTTGTTCTTTAACGGCCTCTCGGCCTCGAATGCGCCGCCATCATCGTCCAAGGGTGGTTGAACGTCTGTAGGAGGCGTGTGGGACACCGCGACAGCGGTGTCCCACAGTCACTAGGATTCGTCCTTCGGCGAGAACTTGAACTTCTGGCCGGCCACGGCCACCTGCCCCATGAGACCGCCCTTGGCAATCTCGAAGGTCACCATGCCCTTCACATAATGCCCGCGGGTGGTGGCGTCGTTCTTTCCGCCGCTTGCCGCGGCATCGGTACCGCTGGTCCCCGCGCTGGCCGATGCAGCGGCGGTGATCGCCACCACACTGGCATCCGCCCCGAATTCGAATGATCCGGATCTGAATTCATCGAGGGCTCGCTTATCCTCGAAGAAGATGATCTCGCTGAAGGACTTGCCGCCCGCCTGCAAACCGACGCTGACCTGCGACATCGTGACGTTGCCGTCCCATTTGCCGTGGACGTAGACGCGGCCGTTGCCGTGTGCGCCGCCGACGACGAGGGCACCCTCGCCAACCGTCGGAAACACCGCGTAGGCATAGCTTTTCTCGAAGAAAGCGGCGCTTGCACCGGAGTTTTTGAACATGGCTATGGTCTCGTGATAGCCGCCCGCCGCATACGCCGAACCGGCCGCCAGCGACATCACCGCGCACGCCGCCAAAACACGCTTCATCAATCGCATAGTTCATCCCTCAAAAATAAAGAGGACGAACCATACGGCACTTGATGGAAAATATCTGTAGGCCGGCACGCCGAATCGAGGGCATAAAGTCCGACACGACAGCGCGTCTCCGACAAGACACGGCGCGTCGCCCGCGCGCGCGGTTGCCGCGCGCGGGCTCCCCCCGACTCCGCTAGCCGAGATTCTTCGCGGCGAATTCCCAGTTGATCAACTTGTCGAGCCGTGCGGGCGATCATCTTGTTCACCGTGTCGACGTAGGTCTTATGGTGCTTGCCATAATGGAAGCTGATGGTCTTCGCGGAAATGACCGGCTCCAGCGCGTTTTCCGCCCATGGAAGCGGCGGCAGCGTAATGGGTCCCGATGAAGAAGCTGTTGCAGTCGAAGAGGCGGTTGCCGATGAAGAGGCGGTTGCCATTGAAACTCCTTGATGATTCTCGATTGGAAAGAACGCCCAACACAGGCGCCACGAGACGATTCGTCTTAGATACGCGGAGGTGCTCCCGGTTCGAGGCGGCAGGCGGTATTGAATGTAGGCGCTTCCGACATGCTCAAAAACGGATACCGGCCGCAAGTCTCCATGCATCCTGCGCGGAGAAGTTTTGATAAGGATCGTAAGCCAGCCTGAGAAACCACCAAGGCCAATCGTAATTGGCGCTGAAACCCCACGCTGCGACCGGTCCCGCATCGCTCAATCCGCTCTTGCGCAGGAGGTCCAGGGTCACGTGCGACCGGCCGTTCGGAATATGCACGTTCAGGTGCCAGTCGCGCTGTTGGGTGTGAAAGCGATTATCCGCGATGACGAGAACCGCATAACTGACCCCGCTCTCCCCTTGGTAGCCGGCGCCCAGCGTCACCGCATCGTTCGGGTCGAAATTGAGGTTGAAATACGGCCTGGCGTCGGTACGCCCCAAGCCGGCGATGCCATACCACGAGCCTCCAATCTGGAGGTTGACGCTGGCGCCGGCAAACCCCCGTGTTGCCAGCTGCAGGGACGGCTGCACCTGCAGGTACTTCGCGACCTGAATGGTGGTATCGGCCCCGAGGCGGGCCTGAGTGCCGAATCGGGCATCACCGTAAACGCCCAGCCATCCGTCCGCTCCTGCGTCGCGCCACCGCAGATTCACGTCAGTGCCTTGATACGCAGCGTACAGATACTCTCCCATCGTAAGCTTCCAGGGGTGTTCGCTCCCAGCGTCTCCCGCCGCGTACGCTACGGCGCTCCATAACGGCATCCCCGCCCACACCAACGCCGACAGCCACGGCGCCCGCGCGGCTGCCGCACGTGACTGCGGCATCTCGACGCAGGGTCTTTTTTTTGTAATAGTCGCAGCCATGCGTAATCTCAAGTCGTTGATACTGTCGGCGGCGGCAATCCTCTGCATCGCGCTACAGACGCCGGGCGTCGCTGCACTCCCCGATATCTATCCGGACCCGGGAAAGGCCAAAACGGATCTCGCCGCCGCGCTGCAAACCGCCGCCGCAAACCACCGGCGCATCATCGTCGATTTCGGCGGCAATTGGTGCACGGACTGCCATGTGTTGGACGGCTACTTCCACGATACGGCCAACAAGCCCCTCCTGGAGGCTGACTTCCTCCTCGTTCACATCAATATCGGGCGGCTGGATCAGAATCTCGATCTGGCGAAGCGCTATGAAATCCCGCTGAAAAAAGGCGTCCCTGCCCTCGCCGTGCTCGACAGCGACGGCAAGCTTCTCTATAGCCAGCGGACGGGGGAATTCGAAGCCATGCGTCACATGCAATCGAGCGCGGTCACGGAGTTCCTCACCCAGTGGAAGCCGGCAGCGCGCTAGGCTCCCGCCGCGCGACGCTTGGCGCGCGACTCAGCCAATCAGGGACCGAAGACGCTGCGTGCGGGTTCCAGCCGCGGTGTCCGCCGCCCGGCACAGGAGCTTGTGCGCGTCGGCGGCCGGCAACGCCCGGCTGAACAGGAATCCCTGGGCCTCGTGACAGTCGTGTTCCTGCAGGAACAGAAGCTGCGGGAGGCTCTCCACCCCCTCCGCCGTCACGTTGATTCGAAGCGAACGCGACATCGCGATGATACCTGCCGCTATCGCGCGGTCATCGCTGCATTCCAACAAACTGGTCATGAACGACTGATCGATCTTTAGGCGGTCGACGGCGAAATGCCGCAGGCGGCCGAAACTCGAGTACCCCGTTCCGAAGTCATCGATGGCGAGCTGGACGCCCAAATCCTTCAGCTGGCGCAATGCGACTTCCGCCCACGCCTCGTCCTTCATCACGACCGACTCGGTGATCTCCAATTCCAGCATCGAGGGCGGGATCCCGGTGTCTGCGATGACGGATGCCACAGTGGCGGGAAAGTTCTTGAGGATGAACTGCTGCCCGGAAACGTTGACTGCGATGCGGCCGAATGGAAGCCCCTCGTCGAGCCATACCTTCGCCTGCCGGCACGCGGTACGGAGCACCCATTCGCCGATCGGCAATATGAGCCCGGTCTCCTCGGCTACGGGTATGAATTCGACCGGCGTCACCGCACCCAAATCGTCGTTCGTCCAGCGCAGCAACGCCTCCATCCCCGCCACAGCGCCCGTACTCACGTCGAACTGCGGTTGAAAGTGCAGCGTGAATTCGCCGCGCTCGAGCGCGCCGCGTAATTTGCCCTCCAACGTGAAGCGACGGAGCGCCGCGTCGTTCATTGCCGCGTTGAAAAACGCGTGCATTCCCGGTCCTTTGCGCTTGGCGAAATACATCGCGAGGTCGGCATTGCGCAGCAGCGTATCGACATCGGCGCCGTCCGACGGATAAAGGGAGATACCGACGCTCGGTGTGATCACCAGCGAATGCAGCGCGAGCCGCATCGGCGCCTGCAGATCGGCGATCAACCGGGACGCCACCGCCGCGGCATCTGCCGCCGAGCGAATGTTCGGCAGCAGCACGATGAACTCGTCTCCCCCCAGCCGTCCAATGTGATTCGATCGAGGAGACGACTCCGCATCGGTCCCGGGTTCGTCGTTCGGCCGCAGCGAATGCCGCAATCGGGTGGCGACCACGGTGAGTAGTTCATCCCCCACGGCATGGCCCAGCGTATCGTTCACCCGCTTGAAATTGTCGAGATCGAGATACAGAACCGCCATGATATTTTGGCTCTCCTGCGCCGCGGCGATGGCGCTGCTCAGGCGGCTGCGTGACTGCTCGCGGTTCGGCAGGCCGGTCAACGCATCGAAATAGGCGAGCTTGACGATGCGATGCTCGGCCCGCCATTTGCTCGCCAGCGAGATGGTCATCTGCCGGATCTCATGGGGATGGAACGGCTTCTGCAAATAGGAAAGCTTTTCCTCCGGCGGCACGATGCCGCCAATCTCGCCCGGGTCGACATCCGAATACGCCGTGCACATGACGATCTCGATGGCCGGATCCAGCTCGCGGATCCGCTGCGCCGCCCACACACCGTCGGGCCCCGGCGGCATGCGCATATCCAGGAATGCCACCGCGAAGGGTTCATCGGCGGCTATGGAATCCCGCACGGCCGCCACGGCCGCCTCCGCACCTTCGCAAAACACGGGCGCAAAGGTCGTGTTGCCGGTGGCCAGCTGCTTGGCCATCTGTTCCGGCGCACCCTTCGCGAACAAGCGTTCGCGCAGATTGCGGAACATCGCGGTATCACCGCTTATGTCCGCTTCCAGCAGAATCTGCCGGTACGCATCGCGCACCTCCGCCTCGTCATCGGCAACGAGAACTCGAATCGCGGGTCGTTTATTTTTTGACAAGTGGGGCCTCAACGATGTTTCATGAATTCAGGGGAACGGGACGGATGCTCAAGGGAACCATCAAATGCATGGACGCTCCGCGGCCGGGTCCCTCGCTGACCGCCCAGATGCGGCCGCCCAGGGCGGAAATGGCGTTCGCACACCAGTGCAAACCGATGCCGTGATTGGTCTCGCGCGACTTGGTGGAGAATCCTTGATCGAAAACCCGCTCCAGATTGGCGCGGGCGATTCCAACGCCGTTGTCCTCGCAATGCAAATGCAATTGATCACGCTCGGAGCCGCGCACGATCTCCGCGGCGACTCGAAATATGCCCTTTTCGCGTCCGGCCTCGCGCACCGCGTCGGCGGCGTTGATGATGAGGTTCTGCAGCACGAGTCGCAGCACCGTGCGGGCCACGCTCACGACGCCCACGCGCCGCAGTGAATCGTCCGCCTCGACCATGAGCCGCTGGCGGCAAGCATCGGGCACGATCTCGAGCGTCTGCGAGACGAGGTCCGGAAGGCGGACCGATTCCATGACATGCTCGTTTCGCGTCGAGCGCATGAGTTCGCACAACGCCGTCTGGACGACGGTGGTCTGGCGCTGAATCACCATCACATCCGCTTGTGCGTCCTTGAGAGAGGCGCCCAGTTCCAGGCAGCCGAGGCGCAGGAATTCCTGCAGATCCCGGTATCGCTCCGACCCCGCTTGTTCACGGGCGAGTTCGGCGGCCGCGAGCTCGACGTCCGCCGACGGCGCGTCGCGCAGCCGTTCGCCCAATTTGGTGAGACGAACGCCCAAGGGCGTCATGGCATTCCCCAAGTTGTGCAAGACCCCCTTGGCAAGCTCGGCGAATCCGGCTTGATAAGATTGGTCCATGAGCTGCCGCCGGGACTCGGCGACCCGCTCCACCATGCGATCGAACTCGCCCGCGAGAACGGCAACCTCATCGCGGCCCGGCAGATTCAACCGCGCCGTCAGATCGGTGCCTTCGCCGATGGCGACCGCATGGCGGGTGACGCGGGCGAGCGGCGCCAGCACCACCCGATTGAGCACGATGACGAGCAGAATCAAAGCCGCGAGGCCGGCGACCACCAAATAGGCCGACGCGTAACTTACCGCGCTTTGCCCGCGTTGCGTGATCTTGCGGGGAACCTGGACATGCAGCGTCATCAGCGGGCTGCCGTATATATCGGAGAATCGCCGCGACACTTCGGTTGCGGTGTCGGTCTCGATCAGTTCATCGGCGCCGCCCGGCCTTAAGTCCGCAGTCATCGACACTGTGGCCTGCGCCTGCGCACCGATCTGATGCACTTCCCGCGGCGTCAGGAGTCTTCCCATGATGACCATGCCCATCCATGGGCCGCGGCCGGTGCCGTCGAGAATCGGAGCTCCCACCAGCATCAGAATTCCCCGATTGGTCCTGACGAGCCCCTTCGCGGGCTTGCCCGCGGCTACATTGCGGCGCCACGGAAAATTCCCTGGCAACTGCGCGCCCGCCGACAAATCGATGTCGATGGGCGCGCCCGAATCCAGATCACCGCTGCTGGCCACGACCACATTGCCCTTGAGATCGACCAGCATGACGGTGTTGACCTGCAGCTGCTTCAGGGCGGCCGTCGTGATGTTTGTCATCACAAATTCCGGGTTCTGTCCCTGGACGAATTTATACGCGTCCGCCCAATTCCCCCAGTCGGCCGCGTTCATCTCGAGATTGTCGAGCGTTATGTTGAGTGCGTTGTCGATGCGCCTCATCGACGTCCTCGCGTCGTCTCGCTCGAGCTCCGCGAAGCTGGGCATCAATACCAGCTTCTGAATGCCGATATCCAACACGATCAGGACGGCGAACAGAAGCGCCAGTACCGAGATCATTTTCGTGCGAACGTTCATGAGTGACTTGGTACCAGAATGGGTGCGCCGAACGACCGTACACCCGTCTTGTTTCAGCCAAACCCTGAATGTCACATAAGCGGGATTTGAACTTCGTCACGGATGGAGCGCCGTCCGGTGAGAACCCGTTCTCACCGGAAAATGGCGCCCCGGCTGCGCGAAGGCCGGTTACTCAGGCGGCCTGGTTGCGGCCGGATTGCTTCGCAAGCTTCAAATGCCGCTGCGATTTCTCGATCAACATCGCCGGTTCGTCCTTCGCGCCGGGAACCGCCGCGCTGACGCCGACGCTCACGCTGACATACCGCAGCACACCCGAGCGCGGGTGATGGATCCTCAATTCGCGCACGCGCTCGGCCATCATCTGTCCAATGTGCATGGCCTGTTCAGTGGAAAGCCCGGGCGCGAATGCCATCAGGCTGCCGCCGTCGATGCGCGCCGTGACGTCGCTCGCGCGCCGCAGACATCCCGAGACGCAATGAGACACGCGCCGAATGGCGGAGTCGCCGGCGGCGCGGCCAAACGTCGCGTTGTACAGATCGAGCGCATCGACGTCGATGGCGAACACCGCTATGCTGCGGCCCTCGCGCTTCGCCATCGCCCAGTCCCGTTTCAACAGTTCCTCGAGATAAGGCAGCGTGAACAAGCCCGTCAAGCGGTCGTCGCGCACGGCAACCGCCGTGGGTTGAGGAGTGCCGCTCATCGCCGCTTCCCGCGAGAGTTTGGGATCGATGCGCAGCCGTTCGCCCGCATCGCGATGGTGTCCCGCAAAATGCGTGATTCGGCCCTCCCCATCGCGCAGCGGCAGCACCGCCATCTCGTTCCAGAAGACCGTCCCGTCCTTACGGTAATTGCGCAGCAGGACGCGGCAGGATTCGCCCTTGGCGAGCGCCTCGCGGAGCCGATGCCGAGCGTCCTGTTCCCGGTCGTCGGCCTGCAGCAGCCGCAGGTTCTTGCCGATGAGATCGGCGCTCGAATAGCCGGTCAAGGACTCGAAGCCGGGATTCACGTACACGACGGGACGCTCCGGACTTTGCGCGTCCACGAGCACGACTCCTTCGGGGGAGCACTCGAGCAAGCGCCGGTAGAAATCCACGTCGAAAGCCGTCACGAATGGCCCTCCGTCAAAACCAGGGGCGGCGCGGACGACAGATTCACGACGCGCTGCACGGTGCCCAGCCAATGCGGATCGGCCGTCAGCCCCACGGGCGCCTCGCCGCGCGCGCGCATGCGCACCAACCGTGCCTGCGACGCGGGCGACGCGGGTGACGCAGGCGACGCAGGCTTGAACTTATCGAGCACGGCCATCACGGCAGCTCGATCGTTGCAAATCGGAAGCACGTCGCACCCGGCCGCCAGCCCGAGCCGCGCACGCTCCACGACGTCGCCGAATGCAACCGCGCCCGCCATGGAAAGGTCGTCGGCAAACACGCAGCCGTGGAAGCCCAGCTCGCCGCGCAGAATGTCCGTGATCCAACGCCTCGACAGGCTGGCCGGCAAGTCGTCGATGACCGGAAACACGACATGGGCAACCATGATTCCAGGGAGGTTGTTCTCGATGAGCATCCGGTAGGGCCGGACGTCGTCCTCCATGTCCACAAAGGCGCGCCGGTCCACGGGCAGCGCCACGTGCGAATCGGCGACGACGGCGCCGTGGCCGGGAAAATGTTTGGCAACCGCGGCCATGCCCGCGTCGCGCATACCCATGAGATACGCCGCGGCCAGCGCGGCGACGGTCTCGGGATTTCGATGGAACGAGCGGTCCCCGATGATCTCGCTCACGCCGTAGTCGAGATCGACGCAAGGCGCAAAACTGAAGTCGACCCCGACGCTGCGCAACTCGCTGGCCATGAGCCACCCGACGGAGCGGGTCAACGTCAAGGCATCGCGCCGGTCCTCATCGAACCGCCGGCCCAAAGACCGCGAGGGCGGCAGCTTGGTGAAGCCTTCCCGAAAGCGCTGTACGCGGCCGCCTTCGTGGTCGACCGCAATCATGAGGTGCGGGCTCCGTACTGCCCGAATGGCAGCGGTCAGGGCGCCCAGCTGGTCCGGGTTGCGGTAGTTGCGGGTGAACAACAGGACGCTGCCGACGAGGGGGTGGCCCAGTACGTCGACGTCTTCGGGACTCAATTCCGTCCCTGAAATATCGACCATGAGCGGCCCTAGGCTCATACGCCTCGCTCGAATACTGCGATCGATTCGACATGCGTCGTATGCGGAAACATATCCATCACCCCTGCACCGGTCAGCCGGAACCCGTGGGCACCCACCAAGATCCCGGCATCCCGAGCCAAACTCCCTGGATGACACGAAATATACACGAGCCGGCGCGGGCGCCACTGTGGCATACGTTCCAGGATTTCAGCCGCGCCCGCCCTTGGGGGGTCCAAAAGCACCAAATCATAGGCATTTTGGGCCCATGGTCCGGCCCGGCCCGGCTCGAAGAGGTTGTCCGCATGAAAGCTCGCATTGACGATTCCGTTGCGGACAGCGTTGGCTCTGGCCTTGGCCACCAAAGCCGCGTCGCCCTCCACCCCCACCACCCGCCGGGCGCGTTTTCCCAGACTCAAGCTGAAATTACCCAGCCCGCAAAAGAGGTCCAGCACCGAGTCGGACGAGGTCGGGTCCAGGAGCTCGACGGCTTTCCTCACCATCGAGACATTGACGTCCCGGTTGACTTGAATGAAGTCGACCGGTCCGAACTCGAGCGTGACGCGGTTCTCATCGACCGAATAGGAAAGCGCCGCTTGCCCGTTGTGCAAGGGACTGACCGTGTCGAGTCCGCCGCTCTGCAGATAGACCTGCACAGCATGCAGGCGGCCGAATTCCTCCAGTTTCCCGAGATCGTCCTGGGTCGGTGTGTCCATCACCCGGAATACCAGCGCCGCCGAATAGTCGCCGGGGACCCCTGGATCGCCCGCCGCCACCTCGACCTGAGGGATCTTTTCACGCAACGACAGGCCCTCCACCAGGGCGGCCAGATGCTCCGGCAGTCGTGCGAACCGCTCGAGAAGCACCTCGCAGCGGCGAATGTCCGCGAGATACGGCTTTTCGCGCTCGCGAAACCCCGCCAGTACCCGGCCCTTCTTGTGAACGTACTTGACGCCCAGCCGGGCGCGCCGTCGATAGGCCCACTCCGGCCCCCTGAGCGGGGCAAACACCTGTTGCGGCACTACCCGCCCGATGCGTTCGAGGTTGTCGAGCAACTGCCGCTGCTTGGCGGCCAATTGAGCCGCCGGTGACAGATGCTGCAGTGAGCAGCCCCCGCAGATCCCGAAATGCGCGCATTTGGGAATGACGCGGTCCGGCGATGGGGTGAGCACCTCGACCAGCCCCGCCTCGTCCAGGTGCCGGCGCCGTTTGAACACCCGAAAGCGCACGCGCTCCCCGGGCAAGGCGCCGTCGATGAACACCGCCTTACCCTCCACCCGCGCGATACCCCGCCCATCGTGCGCGAGGTCCACGACGTCGGCCTCCTGAATCTCACCGAGCTTCAAGTCGCGGGCCACGCGGCGGCAAATTCCTTCCAATGCGCCGCACCGGAATCCGTCAGCAATTTCCGCACCCGCGCGACCTCGCCGGCGTGTTCTGCGGCATTCAAGTGGCCGCGCAGCAGCTGAAATCGCAGGTAGATGAGGTACGTATTCATGACGTCCGTCTCGCAATAGTCGCGGATGCGGGCAAGCCCTCCCTGCAGGTACACCCGCCAGACTTCGGAACCGTGCATACCCACCTTGCCCGGAAAACCCAGCAGCGTCGCCACATCGTCCAAACTCGCGCGTCCGCGCCCCTGGAATCCGGATAGAACGTCCATCAGATCGACGTGCCGCCAATGGAAGCGGCTCAGGTAGTTGCTGTACCTGAAAGCACTATCTCCGTCGCCGGTTTCCCAGTAGCGGGCAGCCGTCACGCTGTGCAGAAGACTGCGGTAGTGCAATACCGGCAGGTCGAATCCGGCGCCGTTCCATGACACCAGATCCGGAGTGAACTTTTCCAACCCGTCGAAAAAGCGCTCGATCAGGTCCTTTTCCGACGAACTTTCCTCGCCGAGACTCCACACCTTCAGCGTGTCCCGGGACCGCATCACCACCGAGATCGTGACCACCCGGTGCTGCTCGTGGGACAGGAAATCGCTGCCCGTCTCCTGGCGCCGTTTCGTGAACATGACCTCGGCTACCTGTTCGTTGGACAGACCGTCGAGCCCATGAAGACGGCGGCCGAGATCTGTATCGGGGACCGTTTCGATGTCGAAAACCAAAGTATTCATGCAGTCACCGCGCCGGTCGGCGCATCAGGACCGCGACCGCCACCACCAGCCCGGCCTCGTCCGTCAGCGTCACGTGCCCTTCGCCGATGCCGAGATCATCGCGCACCCGCGCGCCGCGCTCGGAGTACACCACCTCCGGCCTGCCCCAAGGATTCTGGACGATGCCGACGTCGCGTATCCACACGCCGTGCGCAAACCCGGTACCCATGCCCTTCACGATGGCCTCTTTCGCGGCGAATCGCATGGCCAGAAAACGCACCGGCCGCGCCGTTCGCTCGAGCTGCGCCCGCTCCTCGGGCATCAAGAGATGGCCGACGAACCGCTCGCCGTGCTTCTTGAACACCCGCTCGATCCGATCCACCTTGAGAACATCGATTCCGATTCCGAATATCATCGCCGCGCCGCGCGCATCAAGTCCTTCATGTCGCGCACGGCCTTCGGGAGCCCGTCGAAGATGGCGCGCGCCACGATGGCATGTCCAATGTTCAATTCGACGATTTCGGGGATCGCCGCGATCGGCTCGACGTTGTGGTAGTTGAGCCCATGACCCGCGTTGACCGTGATCCCCAGCGAGGCCGCCAGTTTCGCAGCGCCGCGCAGGCGTTCGAATTCACGCGCCCGGGCCGACCCGTCGGCATCGGCGTAGGTTCCGGTGTGCAGTTCAACCACGGGAGCTCCGGCCCGCTGCGCCGCCTCGACCTGAGCGGTATCCGGGTCGATGAACAACGACACGCGAATTCCCGATGATCCCAGCGCCCTGCACGCCTCGGCCACGCGCGGAAGCTGCCCGGCGACGTCGAGACCGCCTTCGGTGGTGATTTCCCGGCGCGATTCGGGCACCAGGCAACAATCCTGCGGCAACACCCGCCGGGCGATGCCGATCATCTCGTCGGTAACCGCCATCTCCAGATTCATCCGGGTTTGCAGCGCCTCTCGCATCACGGCGACATCGCGGTCCTGAATGTGCCGCCGGTCCTCGCGTAAGTGCAGCGTGATGCTGTCCGCTCCGGACTGTTCGGCCAGCAGCGCGGCCTGCAGCGGATCGGGATAGGTTCCGCGCCGCGCCTGCCGCAAGGTCGCCACGTGATCGATGTTGACGCCCAGCGCGATGCCCCCGCAGGCTATTTTGGGTCCGCTCACGTCTCCTCTCCCGGGTGCAATTGCGGGTCCCGCTGCCTCGGCTGCCGCGTCTGCCGCAGAGCCAGCATGACCTCGCGCGATTTCAAGGAACGGCCGTCGAGGCAGGAATCGATGGCCGCGCGCAGCACGCGCTTGGCATCCCGCAACGAACGCGCATCCGCAAAGCGCTCCGCCTCCAGATCGGTCAAGGACCGCCCATACACGGCGCCCGGGGACTCGGCGACGCAGGCCTGCGGGCCGCGTTCCGCCGCCACACGGTAATAACGATCGGCCTCGACCGGACAACCGTCGTCCGTCGTCGTCAGCTGCAATCCGTACCCCAGGTCATTCAGCAAGCGCTTCTCGAAACGCCGCAATGCCGCCTCCTCACCGTCGCCCGCACAGAGCGCCTCGATGCACGCCGCATACGAGAAAAAAATCTCCGGGTGCGGATCCCAGCGTTCCGTGAGCTTGAGAAGCAGCTCGTTCAAGTAGAAGCCGCTCATCAGACGCTCCTTGCTCAAGTTGGTCGGAACGCCGTCGATTTCCGCCGTCGCCAAGGCACAGGCCTCGGTCCTCCCGGACCAGGACAGGAGCAGGCGCTGAAACGGCCGGAGGATGCCCTTGAGGGTGGATTTGGCGCCGGACGCGCCACGGGCGAACAAGGTCAGCCGGCCATGCTCCGCAGTGAACACCTCGAGAATCCGGCCCGTGTCCCGATAGGCGTACTGGTGCAGGATGTAGGCTGGGGCCAACGACACGCGCCGCGCATTTGGAGCCTGTCTGAGTATTCCGCGTGAGCTGTTCCCAGAGGTGTTGATGGCGTCGCCCTCAGTTACCGGTGCCCATGCTCTTGCCCCCAAGGCTGTCGTAGCCTCCAGGGCTGACGTAGCCTCAAAGGCTATCGTAGCCGAATTGCCGCAGAGCCATTTCACTGTCGGCCCAATTCTCCTTGACCTTCACCCACAGCTCCAGATGCACCGAGCGCTGCCATAAGTCGTTGAGCTCGATTCGCGCGAGCCGTCCAATCTCCTTGAGCCGCTCGCCGCCCTGACCGATGACGATGGCCTTTTGTCCGGCGCGCTCCACCCAGATCACGGCATTGATCATGATCCGGTTGTCTTCGTCGGCGAACCGTTCGATCTGCACGTTGATGCCGTAGGGCAATTCTTCCCGAAGCTTGAGCGTCAGTTTCTCGCGCACCACCTCGGCCGCGTGAAACGGCTCGTCGCGATCGGTCAGCACGTCCGCGGCGAACAGCGGAGGCGACACCGGCAGGCGCGACCCGACCAGGTCGACCAGCCGGACCAGATTGTCGGATTCGAGGGCCGAGACCGGCACGATACCCGTTGCGGGAACGCGTTCCGTCATCTCCTCGAGAAACGGCAGCAGTTTCTCCCTCGGAAAGACCCGATCGACTTTGTTCACGACCAGGAACAGGGGCTGCTTGAGGCCGCGAACGCGTTCCCATACCCAGAGGTCCTCATCGGTAAAATTCATCGCCTCGATGACGAACAGAATGACATCCGCATCCTGCGAGGAGGATATCGCCACGCGGTTCATGTACTGGTTCATCACGCGGCGGGTCGATTCATGCAGGCCCGGTGTGTCGATAAGCACGATCTGGGCCTCGGTACGGGTCACGACGCCCAAGATGCGGTGGCGCGTGGTCTGCGGTTTGGCGGTCACGATGCTCACCTTGCGGCCCACCAGCGCATTGACCAGCGTCGATTTGCCCACATTGGGCCGGCCCACGATGGCCACATGGCCGGCGCGAAAGGCGGGCAGGCTCACGAGGATTTACGCATGTCGGGAGGCCGACCGTCCGGCGGCAGTATTTCGTGGGGCAGAAGCTCCAAGAGCTTCGCCGCCGCCAATTGCTCGGCCCGACGCCGGCTGCCGCCCTCGCCCACCGCCACCAATTCGAAGATCGGCACCTCGCACATCACCGTGAACGATTGGGCGTGGGGGTCGCCCGTGACCGCGGTCAGGGTGTAGACGGGCAGAGCGAGCCCGTGCGCCTGCAGCGCTTCCTGTAGCCGCGTCTTGGGGTCCTTCAGCAGATGGGCCGCCGGCAGGTTCGATATCCGCGGCCCCATGAGGCGTTGGACCACTGCAGCCGCCGAATCGAATCCGGAATCGAGAAAAATCGCGCCCAAAATGGCCTCCAGGGTATCCGCCAGAATCGACGCCCGGCGGAAGCCGCCGGATTTCAGCTCGCCCTGACCCAGCCGCAAATGCTCCCCCAGACCCAGCTGCTGGGCAACCTGCGCCAAGGTCTCGCCGTTGACGAGCGTCGCCCGCAGCCGCGACAGAGACCCCTCGTCGGCCTCGGGATGTGCGTCGTACAGCAGCCGCGCGATGCTGCAATTGAGAATGGAGTCGCCCAGGAATTCGAGGCGCTCGTTGTGATCCGCGCCGGCGCTCCGGTGGGTCAACGCGGCATGGCACAGCGACGGCTGCACGAACGTATAGCCGAACGAACTTTCCACCCAACTCAGGATCCCTTCGGATATGGGCTCGGAAATCACTGCACCTTCACGGTTTTGTCGAAATGCACCGACAGCGACACATTCTGAATGTAGGGCGCCGCATCATCATAGGCCACGTGCAAGGAGACGCCGCCCTCGTTTTTGACAATTTCCACCTCTTTCGCCTCGACGGTGGAAATATCTTCAATCTGCCAATGCTTCTCGAGCGAACGCCGGATCGCGCCCGGGTCCGGGTTGTCGCTTTTGAGTTCGGATGCCGTGGCGTCCATGCTGCGAGCGACCTTCATGTAGTTCAGGTAAAGCGGCACCAATCGCAGTCCAGCGTAGCCGATGAGGCCCACCAGCGCGAGAATGCAAAGCAGGCCGATGAACGTCATTCCGCGTTGGCGGCGGCGCGTCACCGGTTGGCGGTGGCATGTCGATTGATTCAGGCGCATGGAATCCTCCCTAATCTGCCGCTTATTGAATCGCACTTCCGATCCGCCTCCAGAGAGGTCCGTCACGAGTATCGAGATTAAGCCAAATTCTCACCGCTTTACCCACTAAATTGCGCTCGGGGACGAATCCCGGCGCGTCGGGTTCGTCCAGCCAGCGACTGTCCTTGCTGTTGTTGCGGTTGTCGCCCATGAAGAAGTAATGCCCCTCCGGCACCACCCACTCGCCTTCCTTGACTCCCCCATTGGCGAACATGATGAGGTGACGCTTCTCTCCCAGTTTTTCGGTGGCCGTCGGCACCCCCGCATAGTTCCACATGTTCTGCTTCGGACCCGAATAGGTGGGGCCCGGCTGCTGCGGAATGGGTACATTGTTGACATAGAGCTGATTCGCCGAGTCGACCCGGATCCGGTCGCCCGGCAGTCCGACCAACCGCTTGATGTAGTTGATCTTGGGGTTGGGCGGCAATCGGAAGACGATCACGTCGCCGCGCTGCGGTGAGCCGGTCGGTACCACCAGCGTATTGCTGACCGGAAGGCGCAGGCCGTACGAATACTTGCTGACGAAGATGAAGTCCCCGTCGAACAGGGTCGGCATCATCGAATCCGAGGGAATGCGAAACGGTTCGAACAAGAACGACCGGATCACCAGCACCAATACAATGACCGGGAAGAAGGAACGGGCGTATTCGACGGCAACAGGTTCGCGCACACGGGTAGGCGGAGTGCCGGCGGACGCCGCGGCCCGATTGCGGCGGCCGGCGAAGAACAACCGGTCCAGGCCCCAGATCACGCCCGAAATGGCGCCCACCACCACCAGCATCAAGCTGAAGTCGGCCGCTTCGTAGCGAAACAGCCGCCACAGCATGCCGATCGCCAGCACCACCAGCGCATAGCCCGCCGCCTTCGGCAGCCACGGCTCTTCGATGCTGGTCGCACCCGGATCCCGCTGCGGCCGAAGCACCCAGCCGTCGATGAGAATCACCAGCACGCAAACCAGGCTCGCGCACAAAAAAACGATGAACATCGTATCGCCGTCACTCACGAAAGACTCCCAACTTTGTGCATACTTGAGGGGTGAAACTAAGGCAGCATCAGCTCGACTTCTTGCCGACTTGCAGAACGGCCAGAAACGCCTCTTGCGGGATCTCGACCTGCCCGACCTGCTTCATGCGCTTCTTGCCGGCTTTTTGCTTCTCGAGCAGTTTGCGCTTGCGCGTGATGTCGCCGCCGTAGCACTTGGCGAGCACATTCTTGCGCATCGCCTTGACGCTGGCGCGCGCGATGATATGGGCGCCGATCGCCGCCTGCACGGCGATGTCGAACATCTGCCGCGGGATGAGTTCCTGCATCTTGTCGACCAGCTCACGGCCTCGTGCATAGGAATTGTCGCGGTGGACGATGAGCGACAACGCGTCCACGGGCTCGCCGTTGATGAGGACGTCGAGCTTGACCAGCGGCGCCGTTTGAAAATGACTGAACTCGTAGTCGAATGAGGCATAGCCGCGGCTCGCCGATTTGAGGCGGTCGAAGAAATCGAGCACCACTTCGGCCAGAGGCAGCTCGTATTGCAACGACACCTGGCTTCCGAGGAAGAGCATTTTCTTCTGCACACCGCGCTTTTCGCTGCACAGCGTGAGCACGGCGCCCACGTGCTCGGGCGGCACCAGGATATTCGCGATGATGATGGGCTCGCGCAGCTCGGAGATCCTGTCCTGTGGCGGCAGTTTGGTCGGATTGTCGACGTTGGTCACGGTGCCGTCCGTGAGCAGCACCTCGTAGATGACGGTCGGCGCGCTGGTGATGAGATCCAAATCGTATTCGCGCTCGAGCCGCTCCTGGACGATGTCCATGTGCAGGAGTCCCAAGAACCCGCAGCGAAATCCGAAACCCAGCGCGGTGGACACTTCAGGTTCGAAGTGCAGCGCGGAGTCGTTCAACTTGAGCTTCTTGAGAGCGTCCCGAAACTGCTCGTAGTCGTCCGAACTCACCGGGAATACTCCGGCGAATACTCGCGGCTGAACCTGCTTGAAACCTTCGAGCGGCGCCTTGGCCGGGTTGGCGTCCGACGTGATGGTGTCGCCCACCGGTGCGCCGTCGATTTCCTTGATGCCGGCGATGACGAATCCTACTTCGCCGGTCTCGAGCGACTCGCGCGTCACCGGCTTCGGGGTGAAGCGTCCCAATTTGTCGATCTGATGACTGCGGCCGGTGGACATGACGCGGATCTTGGCGCCCAGCCGCAATGCACCATGCATGACGCGCACCAACGAAACGACGCCCACGTAGTTGTCGAACCAGGAGTCGATGATGAGCGCCTGAAGCGGCCCATCCGGATCGCCCTGTGGGGCCGGTATGCGCTTGACCAGTTGCTCGAGCAGTTCCTGGACGCCCGCGCCGGTCTTCGCGCTGACCAATGCAGCGTCGTCGGCGGGAATGCCGATGATTTCCTCGATCTCGTGAATCACCTTTGCCACATCCGCGGACGGCAGATCGATCTTGTTGATGACCGGAAGCACCTCCAACCCCTGCTCGAGGGCCGTATAGCAGTTGGCCACGCTCTGCGCCTCGACCCCCTGAGCCGCGTCCACCACCAGCAGCGCACCCTCGCATGCCGCGAGCGATCTCGAGACCTCGTAGGAAAAATCCACGTGTCCGGGCGTATCGATGAAATTGAGCTGATACACGTCGCCGGTGACAGATTTGAAGCCAAGTGTGACGCTTTGGGCCTTGATGGTGATGCCGCGCTCGCGCTCCAGGTCCATCGAATCGAGAACCTGCGCCTGCATCTCGCGGGCGTCCAGACCGCCGCATTCCTGGATGAATCGATCGGCCAACGTGGACTTGCCGTGGTCAACGTGGGCGATGATCGAGAAGTTGCGGATATTCTTCATCTATGACCGGTCAGGAGCCCTTGGGCAAACTCATCATTATACCGGTCGGCGATGGCTTGCGAGCGCCTTATGCACCTCTTCGGCGTTCAAATGCCCATGGCAGACCAATTCCCCGGCGAGCAACAATACAGGGATCTTGTGCCCGTAACGCGAACGCGTGGCTTCGTCGGCATCGACGTCGACGACGTCCACCGGCACACCCGCGGCCGCGGGCAGTGCGGCGAGTTCGACGAGCATTTCCTCGCAAAGCCCGCAGCCGGGCCGCGAATACAGCAGAAATCTCAATGGGCGGGCAGTTCGCTGCCGCTGAAGGACTTCACCGAGTGCGCGATGGTTTCGACGGTCTGGGCCGGGACTTCACCGACCGCAGTGACTTGATGGCCTTGCACCATCGTTGAAAACGCGTATCCGGAACCCACCCGCGCCAGGCCCTGCATGGGGGGTTCAGCCGGCGCCCGTGGCTTGTCGTCGGTGCCGGAATTCGGTTCCCGCTGCGCCTCGACAAATACGGAAACGGTCGCCAGTCCGTCGGAATAGACCAGATGTGTCGCCGGCTCCGTCGCGCCTCCCAAAGTCTGCACTCCCGAGACCGTCAGGCGAAAGCCGGGCGGCAACTCGGTCGCGCGATAACCCGACAACGCCGGCGGCGCCGAATCGTGCGATGCGCCCTGCCGCACCCATCGCATGCCCTCGGTGCGCACCACCGGCGTCAGGTCGATGTCCGGAATGTTCTCAGGCATATCCAGGCGGGCAAACAGGATCTGTTCAATCACCTGGCCGCGCGAGTCGCATAACTGGGTCTTCAGGGGCATGGCGGTGTTGTCATCCAACCAGATTCGATATCCGAACCGGAACTGGTCCTTTGGGTTGACCATGATGACGCGCGCGGAACGTCCCAGTACACGCGAATTCGGCAGCGATTCAAAGTGGTAGAACTCGTTGACGTCCGCCCCGAATTGCGGAAGCGAGCCCAAGAAGGGTCCGCGGTCTTGGCGCGGCTCGACCAGCACCGTATGTTGATCCGGTAAGTAACAAGTCAGTTCATCGTTGTTCCGGACGAACTCCCGGCCGGATCCATCCAACGAGACCAGCCGCTCGGTGACGCGGCCCGCCCGCACCCGGTGCACGATACGCATGGTCTCGACCCGGCCCCCGCTCAAGTGAAAGAACGTGCCGTCGTAGTTGCGCGTGGCCAGGGCATGATTCATTTTCTCCAGCCACACCCGGGGCTCGTCGGCGGCAGTGGAGCGCTGCGGTATCGCAGCGAACAACAAGCCGACCACGGCGCAGGGTGCGAACCACGACGCCCGAATTGGCAACCCACTCGTCATGGAGCGACGCGCGCCTCCGGCGACCGGCTTCCGGGCGGTTGGGGTACGGCGGCATCGTTGACCGCGCGTCCATTGGACGCTGCGGCTGAGGAGGCTGCGGCTGCGGCATCCTCCGCATCGGCGCCGGAGAGCAGGTCGTTCAGCACATCGTTCTGCCCGAGGACCGACGAGTACTTGCTGTGGGCGAACACGTAATTGGTCAACCGCGCCGCGGGTAATGCGGCCGGTGCATCGGGCACCGTGGCAGGCACCGTATAGGACAGCGCCTCCCGCGGCGGGCCGGCGCCCTCGTTCGCGGCCACCTGCGTGTACCGGGCGGATCCGGCGCCCGGAAGGGTCGCGGCATTCGGGACGGTCACGGGCAGCGCCACTCGTAGAGCCGGAGCAATGGCGCGCTGCTGCAGAGCGACCACCGCGATCGCTGCCACGCCGGCGGCCACCGCCGCACCGGCGAACGGCCGCCACCAAACGGTCGATCTCCCGCGAACGGTCGCCGGGTCGACGACCAGCGGCTCGCCATCGATGGCTCGGTTTATCCGCGCCGGGAAGCCCTGCGACAGCCGCGTGTGGGTGCCTCCGCGCAAGCCTTCGCCGATGAGGGCGTAACGTCCGAAGCTCTCCCGCAATTCCGGGTCGCGCGTCAGCCGCTTCAGCAACAATTCGGTTTCCGAATTAGGCAGTTCACCGTCGAGAAACGCCGAAACTTGTTCACGAATTTGTTCGCTCATGTGTCCTCAGGCCGACCAAGGCCGCCGTCAAATATGGGTCGTAGCTTTTTGTCTATCGCCTCGCGCGCACGAAAAATTCGCGAGCGCACCGTTCCGACCGGGCAATCCATCGTTTGCGCGATATCTTCGTAGCTCAAACCTTCCAACTCGCGCAGAACGATGGCGGTTCGCAGATCTTCCGGCAAGTTTTCGATGGCCCGGTTTACAGTGTCGCGGATTTCATCCGTCAGCAGCAGGGCCTCGGGCGTCTCGGCCTCGGCCAGACGCCCGTGCAATTCGTATTGCTCCGGATCCTGGAGGTCGAGGTCATAGTCCATGGGCCGGCGTTTGGTTGCCACGAGGGCGTTTTTCGCGGTGTTGATGGCGATTCTATACAGCCAGGTATAGAAGGCGCTATCGCCGCGAAACGATTGCAACGCACGGTACGCTTTTACAAACGCCTCCTGTGCGATGTCCTCAGCCTCGGTTGCATCGTGCACGTAACGCATGATCAGTTTCAGCACCTTGTGCTGGTATCGCAGGACCAACAAATCGAACGCAGCGCGCTCGCCGCGCTGGACTTTCTCCACCAGCTTGAGGTCACTCTCCTCGACGCTCATGCGTGACCCCAACCCGGCATAGCTCTCAACCAGCCTGTCGCAATAGACCGACCGCATGAGGAAAAGTTCGACAATTTGGGAGGGCTTTTAACAGTAACCGTGACTTTGCGCACAATCCCGATTCTACCAGCCGTGAGGAGCCTGTCTGAGTATTCCACGCGGCCGCGACCGCGCAGACAGGCTCCCAGGCCGTCAACGGCCGTTCTGGGCGCCGGCTGTAATGCGCGCTATCAGCGTCGCCAGCACGGGATCGGGCGGTGTCTCCCGTCCCAGGAAATAGGCGTGCAATACTGGATCTTGTATATCAAGCAGGCGTCGGAATGCCTCCTGTTGCTCGGGAGCCGCAGTACGGTATTCCTCGTCGACGTAACGGGTGAGCAGCACGTCCAACTCTCGCATTCCCCGCCGGCAGCGCCAGCGCAGCTTGCCGATCTCGCCGCGCATTAAAGGCGGCGATGTGCCATAACCTGCTTGATCTCGGCGATGGCTTTGGCGGGATTCAAATCCTTCGGGCATGCCTCGGTGCAGTTCATGATGGTATGGCAGCGATACAGGCGGAAGGGATCCTCGAGTTGGTCGAGGCGCTCCCCGGTAGCCTCGTCGCGGCTGTCCACGATCCAGCGGTAGGCGGCCAAAAGCGCGGCCGGCCCCAAATACCGCTCGCTGTTCCACCAATAGCTGGGGCAGCTCGTCGAGCAACAGGCGCACAAAATACACGCCGACGGGCGATCCACCTTTTCCTGGTCCTCCTTCGACTGCAGCCGCTCAGCGTCCGGCGGCGCAGGCGTGCGGGTCTGCAACCAGGGTTTGATCGAGGCGTACTGAGCGTAGAAATTGGTGAGATCCGGGACCAGATCCTTGATGACGGGCATGTGCGGCAGCGGATAGATCTTGATGTCGCTCTTCACGTCGGCGCAGGCGCTGATGCACGCAAGACCGTTTTTGCCGTCGATGTTCATGGCGCAGGATCCGCATATTCCTTCGCGGCAGGAGCGGCGAAAGCTCAACGTGGAGTCGATCTCGTTCTTGATCTTGATGAGAGCATCCAAGACCATGGGCCCGCAGTTGTCCATGTCCACTTCGTAACTGTCCAGGCGCGGATTCTCGGTCGAGTCGGGGTCGAATCGATAGATTTTGAACACCCGCACGCTCTTTGTGCCGGGCGGCGCCTTGAATACCCTGCCCTCCTTGCGGACCTTGGAATTGGCGGGAAGGGAAATCTCAGCCATCAATCGCTCCTAGTAGGTTCGCGCCTTGGGCGGCACGGACTCGACATCATCGGTCAGGGTGTTCAGGTGCACCGGGCGGTAATCGAACGTCGCAGCCCCTTGGGCGTCGACCCAGCAAAGCGTGTGCTTCATCCAGTTCTGATCGTCGCGGTTGGGGAAGTCCTCGCGCGCCTGCGCGCCGCGGCTTTCCTTGCGATTTTCGGCCGAATGCATGGTTGCCACCGCCTGGCCCAGCAGATTGTCGAGTTCCAAGGTCTCGATCAGGTCGGTGTTCCAAATCAAGGATCTGTCCGTCACCTGCACGTCGCCGAACGATGCGAACACGTCGGCCAGCTTTCGCTTGCCGTCGGCGAGCGTCTCTCCGGAGCGGAACACGGCGGCGTCGCTTTGCATGACTCGCTGCATTCCCAAGCGGATGTCGGCGGTGCGGAGCGATCCCTTGGCATGGCGGAATTTGTCGAGTCGCGCCAGCGCGGCGTCGGAGGAATCGGACTTGAGCGCCCGGTGCGGAGTTTCCGGCTTGACTACGCGGGCGCAATGCCGCGCCGCCTCGCGCCCGAAGACCACGAGATCGAGCAGCGAATTCGAACCCAGCCGATTCGCGCCATGCACGGACACGCAGGCGGCTTCGCCGACCGCCATCAGGCCGGGCACCAATACGTCGGAGCCGCCGTTCCCGCGCGTGACGACTTCGCCGTGAAAATTGCAGGGAATGCCTCCCATGTTGTAATGGACGGTCGGCAGCACCGGAATCGGTTCCTTGTTGACGTCCACGTTCGCGAAAATCCGAGCGGTCTCGGCGATGCCGGGCAACCGCTCCTTGATCACGGCGGGGCCCAGGTGTTCGAGATGCAGGTCGATGTGATCCTTGTCTTTGCCGACGCCGCGCCCCTCGCGGATCTCGACGGTCATCGCGCGGCTGACCACATCCCGGGACGCGAGGTCCTTCGCATTGGGCGCGTAACGTTCCATGAATCGCTCGCCGGCCGAGTTCGTGAGATATCCGCCCTCGCCGCGCGAACCCTCGGTGATGAGGCATCCTGCACCGTAGATTCCGGTCGGATGGAACTGCACGAATTCCATGTCCTGAAGAGGCAGTCCGGCACGCAGCGCCATGCCGCCCCCATCTCCCGTGCAGGTGTGCGCCGATGTGCACGAGAACCACGCCCGGCCGTACCCGCCGGTGGCGAGAATCACCTGATGGGCGCGGAACCGGTGCAGCGAACCTTCCGACATGTCCAGAGCGACGACGCCGCGGCATTCGCCATCTTCCATAATCAGGTCGAGCGCAAAGTATTCGATGAAAAAACTCGCCTCGTGTTTCAGCGATTGCTGGTACAGCGTGTGCAGCATGGCATGCCCGGTGCGGTCGGCCGCAGCGCAGGTTCGCTGCGCGATGCCCTTGCCGAAATGCGTGGTCATGCCGCCGAAGGGGCGCTGATAGATCTTGCCCCCTTCGGTGCGGGAGAACGGTACGCCGTAGTGTTCGAGTTCGATGACCGCCGCGGCCGCCTCCTTGCACATGAATTCGATGGCGTCTTGATCTCCCAGCCAGTCCGATCCCTTGACCGTGTCGTACATATGCCATCGCCAATCGTCGTCGCCCATATTACCGAGCGCCGCCGATATGCCGCCTTGCGCCGCAACCGTGTGGCTTCGCGTCGGAAAGACTTTGGTCAGACAGGCGGTCGAAAGGCCCGCTTCGGCCAAACCGAACGTGGCGCGGAGCCCAGCGCCACCGGCGCCGACCACGACCACGTCGTAGGAATGGTCAATGAATCTGTAATCGCTCATGGTGCCAATGATCCAAACGCGACGCGCAAAATCGCCAATATGCTCGCGCCGCCGATGAGCACATAGAGGAACCGCAGCAGCATCAGCGAGGCCACCTTGGCCGAACCGCTGTGTACATAGTCCTCGATGATGACCATCGTGCCCAGGTAGGAGTGATAGGTCAAAACGCCGATCGACAGGATAGCCAGCAGACTGCTGAGCGGCTGCGCCAGCCAGACACGAACCGTCTCGTAGTCGAGTGCGGGCAACAACAGCAGAGAAAAGAAGAACCACAGGGTCAGCGGGATCAAGGCGACGGCGGTGACTCGCTGAGCCCACCAATGTCCCGTACCGTCCTTGGCGGAGCCCGTTCCGAGAACCCGGCCCAGGGGGCTGCGCAGGCTCATGCCCGGGTCCCGTGCCAGACGATCAGGCAAACGCACAAGGTCAATGTGAACGCGCCCACCACCGCAATCCACCCACTGACGTGCCGCTGGGTGCGTTCGAAGCCATAACCGGCATCCCAGAAAAGGTGCCGCACGCCATTCAGCAGATGATATAGAAACGAAAAGGTCCAGCCGACCAGGAACAGGATTCCGAGGGGACTCCACAGCACGCGGATGGCCGAGCCGTAGGCAGCGTCGCCTCCCGCCAAAGAAATCAGCCAATAGGAAAGCGCCACGATCCCGAGCGCCAGCGCGATGCCGGTCAGGCGATGCAATATCGACAGCGTATTGCCGATCTGCCATCGGTAAATGTCAAGATGCGGAGAAAGCGGCCGGGCGCGTACGGGCATGGTCAGGCGTCGTCCTTGCGGTTAAAAATCAATACAGCGGCCCCGTAACTCCCAGTCGCCGTACCGCGTGGGATCCGGCCCCTGCCTGCCGCCGATTTCTGGGGGCCGAGCCATCCCATCCGCCGGTGGCTGGTCGCCCGGATTGATTCCCTTGGTCTGTGGAGCGGCGGCGGCATCGTCGTTCGCCGGCTGGTTAGCGGCGCAATGCACCTGTTCGGTCATATTCGGCAGATCTTCGCAACGGGTCACGCCCCAAAGTTTGCCAGAAAACGGGGGGTCATAACCACGCGGACGGGGGTGAATTTGCGACATGTGCCATTTTACTCGGCGCTCCTGCGCCTCGCCCTCCGGGCATTGCGCTGCGCTGTCCCTGCTGCGCGCAAGCCCTGGGTAGCCCATTGCGCTGCGCTATCCCTGCTGCGCGCAAGCCCTGGGTGACCATCCATGGTCACCCGCGCAACGCATGCGTTGCCCCCATGGCTACCCGTGCGACGCATGCGTCGCACCCGCGTTCGCGGCGTTCAAGTCGGCTTCCTGCCGACTTAGTACTCGGCCTCCTGCCGAGTTAGTTGGACGGGGTTGACAGCGGGGCCTGCGTACCCATTTCATGAACATATGAACAGCACGAACAGCACGAGGGCCACCTCGGGCATTTCAACTCCCCCCTTCGGAAGCCTGTCTCAATTCGGCCTCGTGCGATTCTCCGGGCCGGACAACGTGAGTTTTCTGCAGGGTCAATTGTCGAACGACACGAACCGCTTGACGGCCGGTACACCGCTGCTGGCGGCCTATTCAACGCCGCAGGGACGCGTCGTCGCGGTCCTGCATCTGCTGCCGCATTCCAGCGGGGTGGTCGCGATCCTGCCGCGCGAGATCGTTCTACCCACGGTCGAACGGCTGCGAAAGTACGTGCTGCGCGCCAAGGTGCGCATCGAGGACGTCAGCGACCAATTCGCGGTGTTCGGCCGAAACGGAGTCGACGCCTCACCGGCCGACGGGCTGCCCGCTCCCGATCCGGAGCACGCCTATGTGGAGCGGGACGGCGTCGGAGTCGCGCGCCTCGGCTCGGGCAACAACCGGCATTGGGTCATCGGCACAGCGCAAGATCTCACGAGGCAGGGCATCGTGAGCCAGCCAGCGGACGAGCCGCGAATGGAACATGCGTGGCGGCTCGCCGACATTCGCGCGGGTCTGCCGCAAATCTACGCGGCGACGCGCGAAATGTTCGTGGCGCAGATGCTCAATCTCGATCTGATCGACGGCATCAGCTTCACCAAGGGGTGTTTTACCGGCCAGGAAATCATTGCGCGAACGCAGCATCTTGGCCGCATCAAACGCCGGTTGCATCGACTACGCCTGCCTGCCGGCACCTGGGTGGTCGGACAGGCCGTCCATCTGACCGACGGGCGCAGCGGGCGCCTTACGGAACTGGCGGCAGCCGGCGCCGAATTCGAAGCACTGGCGGTGCTCACGCTGGAAACCAGCAGCGCGGCCGCAGGTGCGAGTACCGCCGCAGCGGAGGGCAGTACCCTCGTCGATGCGACTGAACTGCCGCTGCCGTATTCTCTGGGGTCGGCGTAGCGAGGAGCGCGCAATGCATTCACCACGACGCCTGACTGTTGGGCTGGCGGCATGTGCAGCGCTCGCCGCCTGCGCAGGCGGCGGCCCGGGAGCCGTCATGCCAGCCCCCACGCCGTCCCCACCCTCCCCGCCGCCTCCATCCCCGATGACGGGAACCGACGTCCTCACCTATAAGTACGACCTCAGCCGCAGCGGACTCAACCCCACCGAGTCCCTGCTCACGCCGGCCAATGTCGCGCCGGCGACCTTCGGTCTGTTGCGCGTGCTGTCCGTCGACGGCAAGGTCGACGCGCAGCCGCTGTATGTATCGAAGCTCTCCGTCGCGGGCGCGCCGCACAACGTCGTCATCGTCGCCACCGAACACGATTCAGTGTACGCGTTCGATTCGGACACCGGAGCCTCGCTATGGAAAGTCTCGCTGCTCGGAAGCGGAGAAGCCTTGAGCGACACCCATGGCTGCGGCCAGGTCACGCCGGAGATCGGCATCACATCGACACCCGTGATTGACCGCGGCGCGGGCGCTCATGGCACGGTGTTCGTCGTCGCCATGTCGAAGGACGCATCGGCGTATCACCAACGCCTGCACGCGCTCGACCTCGCCACGGGCGCGGAGGTGCTGCACGGTCCGGTCGAGATCTCGGCGACCTTTTCGACCGCGGGCGGCGGCACCACGACGTTCAGTCCCGGACAGTACGAGGAACGCGCGGCGCTGCTGCTCACGAACGGCACGATAGTGACGAGTTGGACCTCTCACTGCGACATCCCCCCATACTCTGGATGGATTATTGCATTCGCGGAGAACTCGCTGGCGCGGACTGCGATCCTCAATGTCGGACCGAACGGCGATACGGGACCCGCCATCTGGATGAGCGGCGGCGGACCGGCGGCCGACTCTGCCGGAAACATCTACTTGCTCACGGCAAACGGCACTTTCGAGACGACGCTGGATGCCGGCGGATTCCCGCAGCACGGGGATTTCGGCAACTCCTTCCTTAAGGTGGCAATGACGGGCGGGACCCTGACTGTCGCCGATTACTTCACCATGTCCAATGAAGTGGCGGAATCGGCGGCGGACCGCGATCTTGGATCGGGAGGCGCGCTGTTGCTGCCGGATCTGAAGGACGCCGCGGGCGCGGTCCGGCATCTCGTCATCGGGGCCGGCAAGGACGGCAACATCTACGTCGTGGACCGCGATTCCATGGGAAAATTCAGCGCTGCCGCGAATGCCATCTGGCAACAGCTCAATGGGGCTCTTCCCGGCGGGATCTGGTCGACTCCCGCCTACTTCGACGGCAGCGTGTACTACGGCGATGCGAACTCGACGTTGAAGGCGTTCAGCGTCACGAACGCCAAGCTGTCGAGCGCTCCGCAATCGCAATCACCGACCCATTTCACCTTCCCCGGGACCGCCCCCAGCATCTCGGCCAACGGCAGCGCCAATGGCATCGTCTGGGCGCACGAGAACAGCAATCCGGCGGTCTTGCATGCCTACGATGCCGCCAACCTCGCCACCGAGATCTACAACAGCAACCAAGCCGCCGGCGGTCGAGATCAATTCGGCCCCGGCAACAAATTCATCACGCCGACCGTTGCCGACGGCAAGGTGTTCGTCGGCACGACCAACGGCGTCGCCGTCTTCGGTCTGCTGCACTGACGTGCGACGGCTGGCTCCTCAGAGGCTCCGGCGTTTGGCAACCTGGTCGGGCGTGACCCTGCCCTCTTTTCCACCGAAATGGGCGATCACGTAGTTCGCAAGCGCGGCAACCTCCGTATTCGAATAGGCGCTGCCGAATGCCGGCATGAAGACGTCGCTGTCCCCGATCCGCATTTTTCCGCCCACGAGAATGGCCTGCATGACGTTCGCACCCTCGACATCATTGACTCCCCGCGTGCCCAGGAGGGACGCATAGGGTGTCTGCTGCCCCTTGCCGTTCCATTGATGGCAGCTCGCGCAGGCTCCCTCGAATAATTTCAAACCCTGCCCATGCGAAGGCTGGTCGCCGCCTCCCGGTGCCGTGTCGCTCGAGGCCAGCGCGGGCGCCGGCTGCAGGTTGACATCGACGGGATGCACGCCCTCGCGGGCGGGCACGCTGCGCAGGTAGGCAATCAACGCGGTCACATCCGCCGCGTGGAGGTATTGCAGGCTGTGGGAGACCGCCTCGCCCATCGGGCCTCCGGCGGAGGCGTGGCCGGCGGCAAATCCCGTCTTCAAATACTGCGCAATCTCCGCGTCGCTCCATGCACCGATTCCGTACTTCACATCCGGCGTGATGTTGTAGGCGCGCCAACCCTGCAATTCTTCGCCGGACAGTTCCTTGCCGTGCTTCAGGCCGAATGCCAGGTTTCGGGGCGTGTGACACTCCCCGCAGTGGCCGAGCGCTGACGCGAGATACGCCCCGCTGTTCCATTCGGGCGGCTTGGCGGCATCGGCGACGAATCGCCGGTTTTTGAAGAAAGCCGCGTTCCAGAAGCCGACTGCCCATCTCTGGTTGAATGGAAAGGCGAGATCGTTGGCGCGATTTGCCTGGCTTACCGGCGGCAGGCTGCGCAGATAGGCCTTGATGGCGAGCACATCGTCGCGGCTGAGCTTGGTATACGAGGTATAGGGAAACGCCGGGTAGAGATGTTCTCCCTTCTTGCCGATACCGTCGCGCACGGCACGCACGAACTCATCGTCGCTCCAACCGCCGATGCCGTTGATGGGATCGGCCGTTATATTGCTGGAATAAATGGTGCCGACGGGCAGCTTGAATGCCACGCCGCCGGCGAATGGCCTGCCCGATTCGGGCACGGTGTGACAGGCGACGCAGTCGGCGGCCCTGGTCAGGTATTCGCCCCGTGCCAGAGCGTCGGCCGATGCAGGTGCGCCGGCAATAGCCGGTGCCGCGCCCGCCGCGCCGTCGGTGCGGTTGAGCGCCACCTCAGCGACCACGAGGATCGCGATCAAGACCGCGACGATAACACCGAAACGTTTCATGAACTACGCCCTCCGACCCGATTCGCCGCCACCCAGGCTGCCGGCAATCACGCGCTTGAGCGCATCGGAACTCTGAACCAACGCGGCACGATCCACCGGCAAGCTTCGCAGGCGTACGCCGGTCGCCGCGAAGATTGCATTGGCGAGCGCCGGCGCCGCGATGGCCGTGCCGACTTCGCCGAGCCCTCCCGGGGGTTGGTCGCTCTCGATACGGTGCAATTCGACCAGCGGAGTTTCGTTGATGCGCAAATTGCGATAATCGTGGAAGTTGCTCTGCTCGATGGCGCCATGCTTGATCGTGATCCCGCTATACAGAGCGGCGCTCAGGCCGAACAGCAAACCGCCCTGCACCTGGGCTTCCACTGAGCTCGTGTTGATCGCAATCCCGCAATCGAGCGCCGCCACCACCCGGCGCATCGATACCTCGCCCTGCGGCGTCACCTCGGCCTCGACGATCACGCAAACCCGGCTGCCGAATGGTTCTCCCAGGGCGATGCCTCGTCCCACCCGCGCGGGCAACGCGCTCGAGCTCCAACCGATTTTCTCCGCCGCCAGGTTGAGCAAGGCCAGCGACCGCGGATTTTTTTGCAGCAGCGCGCGGCGGTATTCAAGCGGATCCTTGCCCGCCGTGTGGGCCAACTCGTCCATGAAGCTTTCGACGACGAACAAATTGTGAGTCGGTCCGACGCCTCGCCACCAACCGACGATCAATCCGTCGGGCATGTCGTGACGAACCCATTCCACCTTGAGGTTTGGGATGTCGTAAGGCAGTTCCGCCGCGCACTCGACCGTGTCGTCATCCAAGCCGTTCTTGCCCATGGCCGTGGGTGCCCAGCGCCCGAGCACGGTACCGCCGGTGACGCGATCGCCATACCACACCGGCCGCCCGTGGGAATCCAGCAGTGCCGAAATCCGGTCGTGATACATGGGCCGAACGATGTCGTGCCGGATATCCTCCTCCCGCGTCCAGATCACCTTGATCGGGTAATGGACCTGTTTGGCGAGGTGAACGGCCTGTTCCACCGAGTCGCTCTCCAAGCGGCGGCCGAACCCGCCTCCCAAATACTGGTTATGCAGCACGATTTTCTCTTCGGGCAGGCCCGTGATCCGGGCGGCGGCAGCCACACAGCGGGTCGGTACCTGGGTACCGACCCAGATTTCGCACTTCTCGGCAGTGACCCACACGGTCGTATTGAGAGGTTCCATGGTCGCGTGTGCCAGCATCGGCAATTGGTACACCGCTTCCACCAACTTGCCGTCGGCAGGCTTCTTGCCAACCTCGCGGGCAACGATGGGTGTGCCGCCAAATGATTTATCCGCCAGCGCCTCGCGCAATTTGGCGGTCGACAGGGTTGCGTTGTCGCCGAGATCCCATTCGATGTCGAGTGCATCGAGTCCCTGTTTGGCGGCCCAGAAATGCTCGCCCACGACGGCCACCGCGCCATCGAGTTGCAGCACGGCGATCACCCCGGGAACGGCCCGCGTCCGCTTGTCGTTGATGCCGACGAGCTTGCCGCCGAAAGTCGGACACGCCTTGACCGTCGCGGTTTTCATTCCCGGCACGCGCACGTCGATGCCGAATTGCGTGGCGCCCTTCACCTTGTCCGCGGAATCGACACGCCGCAATGGCTTGCCGATCAACGTGAAGTCCTTGGGATCCTTGAGCGCGACTTTGGCGGGCATGGGCAGCACGCCCGCGGCCTTGGCCAGCGCGCCGTACCCCAAAGTGCGCTTGGAACCCGGATGGGTTACCGCCCCGCGCGCTACCGTGCAGGTGGAAGGATCGACATGCCAGCGATCGGCCGCCGCCGTCACCAGCATGCTGCGTGCTACCGCCCCTGCCTCGCGCAGCACCTCCCAATGGCCGCGCGTGCTGGTCGATCCGCCGGTAATTTGACCGTCCAGCAGCGGCATGGAATACAGTTCCTCGTTGGGAGGCGCGTGCTCGACCTTGATCTGATCCATACCGACACCGAGTTCTTCGGCCAGCATCATGCACGCCCCTGTGTAAATGCCCTGACCCATTTCGACGTTCGGCATCACCAGCCGCACGGAGCCGTCCACGTCGATGCGGATGAAGGCATTGGGAGCAAAGGGCGGGTTGCCGTCGGCGGCCGCAGCGGCCGCATCCCCCGGTTGGCGCCGGGCGTTGATGGCGGCATTCACCGTACCGGAGGTACCACCCCATAGTAAAGCAATGGTCAGTCCGCTCAACTTCAGCGCGTCGCGGCGACCGACGTCGACCTCCGCATCGGCGGCCGGGACGGCATCATCCCGAACATCACGCAGCTTCATGGGGCACCGGCCGAACCCGTGGGCGCAATGGTCTGGAGCACTTCCGCCTTGCCGCCCGCCGCTTGCTTGATCGCAGCCCGGATCCGTACGTAGGTGCCGCAGCGGCATATGTTGCCGGACATGGCGGCATCGATATCGGCGTCGCTGGGATTCGCTGTGCGCGCCAGCAGCGCGGCGGCTGACATGATTTGACCGGACTGGCAGTACCCGCATTGCACCACGTCGATTTCCAGCCACGCCTGTTGGATCTTTTGACCGCTTGCAGTCTTGCCCACGGCCTCGATGGTGGTCACGGGTTTATCGCCGATGGCGCTTACCGGCAATACGCACGAGCGGACGGCCCGGCCATCGAGATGGACTGTACAGGCACCGCATTGGGCGACACCGCATCCATATTTGGTACCGGTGAGACCGACGATATCGCGCAATACCCACAACAGCGGCATGTCGGCAGGCACATCCACCGACCGACGTTCCCCATTGACGTTCAATACATACATGTCGGACTCCGAGCGGTTGACCGCCCCGTTGGATCCTTGGGAGTGTAACGTCAAAAGCTGGTATTTGGGATCATCCGCGCAGTTCGGCGGCAAGATCTTTGGTGGTCGATCTAAAGAGGGTTGGCCGGCATTCCAAGGCCGCAGCGCCGCGCTACCGGCAGCATTGCGCTACCGAGGGGAGACTAAAAAACACATTTCGTGAACGGCCGTCTCGGCGCACGTAGCACTCGTGATAGTGTCCATAGCCGGTGTGCCCGGCATAGCCCATTTTCGGCCTACGGTCCGCCCCCCAGACCACACGATCCTGCATCGCCCAGACGACATGCGCCGTATCACCGTCGAGCTTGATCTCGGGCGAATGGACCTGGTGGGCAGTGTACGCGGTCTCGACCGCCGAACGGATCATGCGCATCGCCGCCTCGCGCCCGTGGATAGTCGGCGGCCCGCCCGCTAGACTAGGAGGCGCGCCGCATGGCCTGCGATCTCGGCGGGCTGAGCGGAAGTGCGGCGGCCAGGCATTTCAGCGCCCGTTCGTCCGGCAAATCGTGGGCGGCGACCCGGATCACCTTGACGCCGGCGGCCTGGAGCTGAAGGTCCTTGCGGCGATGTTTGTGGCGCGCCGCAGACCGCTGCACGTCGCTCGATCTGTCGATCGGTTCGTCCAACTCCACCGCGGCCACGGCGGTGAAGTCCGGCCGGCACACCATGAAATTCGCGACCAGAAACCGCGACAAAGCCACATGCACCAGGATCACGTGCCCCGGAAATGCGCGAACCAGTCGAGCATAGAGGAGTTGCTCGGGACGGCTCAGCAACGGCTTGGTGGCAGGCATGCACTCGTCTCTTGTGGCTGGTGGTTCATAAGCGATGGAGTATGCAGATTCGAGGCCCCGCGAATCCGCGAGGCGCGTCGCGAAAATGGGCCGCGGCCGGCCCCGCCCCGCTCAGCCGCGGCCTCGCGAATCGCCCGGCCCCGGGAAATCCCGCGCCGCCGCGAAAATCCATTCGCGAAACTGCGCCACTTTCGGCAGGCCGAGAAACGCTTTCGGACACACGAAATAGTAGGACGAGCGGAATGGCAGCGCCTCTTTGCCCGCGAGCTTGAGCGTCCCCTTTTGCAGCGAACGGGTCACCAGCGTCCAACGCGCCAGCGCGAACCCCAGCCCCTCTTCGGCCGCGGCCAACAGGCCCGCCGAATCGTCGATGGCGGGCGCGCGCGATTGCCAGGCGACTTCTGCATCCGCCTTTCGCCAAACGCTCCAGGGCTCATCGTCGCTTTCGAGGAGCGGGTACTTGGAGAGGTCGGCGCCGCGCTCCAGCATGCCGTGTTGTTTGATCATTTCCGGGCTCGCCACCGGCACCAGCCAATCGTCCAGCAATTTCTCGCTGTGCAGATTCGGATAGTTCCCGTGGCCGAACCGAATGGCCACGTGCATGGACGTGCGCGAAAAGTCGATCAGTTCACGCGAGGTATGGAACCGCAGTTCGATGTCGGAGAACTTGCGGCGAAATGAGCGAACTCGCGGCAGCAGCCACATTTGCAGAAACGACGCGAGCGTGCTGATTTGGAGCGGTCCGGCACGGCGGTGCTGCTTGATCTGAAGCATCGCACCCTCCAGCCGCTCGAGGCCGTCCCTGACGGCAGGCAGCAGTTCCAGCGCCTCGTCGGTCAGCTCGACGCGCCGGCCGGTGCGCCGGAAGAGCGGAACTTGAAGGTATTCCTCCAGCACTTTGATCTGCTGACTGACGGCGGCAGGCGTCACGTTCAGCACCTCCGCCGCTGCCGAGAAGTTCAATGCCGAAGCGACGGCTTCGAAGACGCGCAGCGCCCCGAGCGGCAATCGATTGTAGGCGGCGGGCATATTAAGTTTTTCTTAACACGGTGTCAGGGATTGAGTTTGTTGGGCCGGAGAGCGTGGAGCACAGTGTCGCGGTGGGGCAGTCATTGAACGGAGAGTACATCATGAACGAAATCTACATCATCGCAAGAGTCGCGCAGGCCCTGCTCGCCGTCAGCATCGTTGCCGGCGGCGCCCTGATATTCCAATTCGGCTACCGCGTCATTTGACGACAGGGGAGTTAATCATGTTATTCGGCAAAACTGTTGGAGCCGTCAGGTCGATGGCACGCACGCGGCGGGCGCACCGTGCCTTCGATACGCTGTCGCTTGCATTCGCGGCGTTGGTGGCGGGGTCGCGCTCGATTCCGATGGGCGACAATGGCGCGTTGCTGCACGAGCTCGCGGCGCGCGCCGGGCGATCCGGGGCGCGCGCGCAGTTCGAGCCCGCGCGCTAGGCCGCAGGGTCAAAGATCGATGATCTCGATGTCTTCGGGCCGCAGTGCCCGATGACGCCGATGACCGGAATGTCCGGATACCGAAGGCGCAGAGCGTCCAATGCCGAAGCGGACGCCGTGTTGCAGGCAACGACCAGGCAGCGAATACCGCGGGCGACGAGCGCGTCCGCGCATTGCAGCGAGTACCGCACGACGCTGGCAGCGCTCTTCGTTCCATACGGCAATCGCGCGGTGTCGCCCAGGTAGACGAATCTCTCCTGCGGCAACACGGTGCGCAGGGCGCGCAAGACGGTCAAGCCGCCGACCCCCGAATCGAAAACGCCGATCGCGCCGCCGGCTTCGATCAAAACTCGGGACGCATGTGCGGAAACAACAGGACGTCGCGAATGGACGGAGAATCGGTGAACAACATGACCATGCGATCCACGCCCAAGCCGAGGCCGGCGGTGGGGGGCATCCCATACTCCAACGCGCGAATATAATCGGCATCGTAGTACATGGCCTCCTCGTCGCCGGCTTCCTTGCGCTCGACCTGATCCTTGAAGCGCTGCGCCTGATCCTCGGCATCGTTGAGCTCGGAGAAGCCATTGGCGAGTTCGCGGCCGCCGACGAAGAACTCCCACCGATCCGCGATGAAGGGATCCTGGTCATTGCGGCGGGACAACGGAGAGACTTCCGCGGGATAGGCGTAGGCAAATGTGGGCTGAATGAGGGTATGTTCGCCCGTTTTCTCGAAAATCTCGATCTGCAGCTTGCCCGGACCGTCCCCAGGCCTGTACCCGATCTTCATCTGATCGCACACGCGGCGCAGATAACTGGCATCGCGCAGCGACATCGGATCCAGATCCGGATTATTCGCCAAAATGATCTCCTCGATCGTCAGGCGCGCGAACTTCTTGGACAGATCGTACTCGGTGCCCTGATAGATCAACTTGCGGGTTCCCAGCAGGCAATCGGCGGTCCCCTGGAACAGCGATTCGATCATCTCCATGAGATCGTCATAGTCGGCGTAGGCCTGGTACAGCTCCAACATCGTGAATTCGGGATTGTGCTTGGTCGACACGCCTTCATTGCGGAAATTTCGATTGATCTCGTATACGCGTTCGAAGCCTCCGACCGTGAGGCGCTTCAGGTACAACTCCGGCGCGATGCGCAAATACATGTCCACGTCGAGGGCATTGTGATGCGTCTTGAAGGGGCGAGCCGCGGCGCCCCCCGGGATGGGATGCAACATCGGCGTTTCCACTTCCAAAAAGCCGCGCGCGTCGAGAAAGGCGCGCAAATAGCGCACGATCCTGGAACGCATCTCAAACACGCGCCGCGAGCCCTCATTCATGATGAGATCGACATAGCGGCGGCGATAACGCATTTCCGTATCCGCGATGCCGTGCCACTTGTCGGGCAGCGGCCGCAGCGACTTCGTGAGCAGCACCAGGCGGTCCACGCGGATCGACAGCTCGCCGGTCCTGGTGCGGAACAACGACCCGTCGGCGCCGATCACGTCGCCCACATCCCAACCCTTGAATTCGTCGTAAGCACCGCCGAGTGCCTGCTGCTGAAGGAAGAGCTGGATGGCGCCGCTCGAGTCTTCGAGCCTGGCGAAACTCGCCTTGCCCATGACCCGCTTGGCACGCATGCGGCCCGCGACGCTCACCCGGACAGGATCAGCCTCCAATGCTTCGGCACTTTTCTCGCCATAGGCGGTCAACAGATCGGCCGCAAGGGCGTTGCGGCGAAAATCATTGGGAAAGGGATTTCCGCGCTCGCGCAGTTTCGTGAGCTTCGCGCGCCGCTCGGCGATTAGATGGTTCTCGTCGCCTGGCGGGCCACCCTCGTTGTCGGTCATTTCCTAGAGTCCCTGTTTCAAACTGGCTTGCATGAATTGGTCCAGGGCGCCGTCGAGGACCGCCGTGGTGTTGCCGACCTCGACCCCGGTGCGCAAATCCTTGATGCGCGACTGGTCCAGGACGTAGCTGCGGATCTGATTGCCCCAGCTCACGTCGGACTTGGAATCCTCGAGCACTTTAGCAGCCGCGTTGCGCTTGTTGAACTCGAGCTCGTAAAGCTTCGCCTTCAGCATCTTCATCGCCGTCGACCGGTTCTTGTGCTGGCTGCGCTCGCTCTGGCAGGCCACCGCGATGCCGCTCGGGACGTGCGTGATGCGCACGGCGGATTCGGTCTTGTTGACATGCTGTCCGCCGGCGCCGCTCGAACGGTAGACGTCCGTGCGAAGATCCGCCGGATTGATTTCGATGTCGATGTCATCGTCCACCTCGGGCGAGACGAACACCGATGCGAACGACGTGTGGCGGCGATTCCCCGAATCGAATGGCGATTTCCGCACCAGCCGGTGAACGCCGGTTTCAGTGCGCAACCACCCGTAGGCGTAATCGCCGGTCATGCTGATGGTGGCGCCCTTGATGCCCGCAACTTCACCGTCGCTCTGGTCGATGATCTCGGTCTTGATGCCGTGCGAGTCCGCCCATTTCAGGTACATGCGCAGCAGCATGGCGGCCCAGTCTTGCGCTTCGGTGCCGCCCGCCCCTGCTTGAATATCGAGAAACGCACTGTGCGAATCCATCTTGCCGGGAAACATGCGTTGGAACTCCAGGCGTTCCACTTCCGCGGCGAGAGCGGTGGCGTCCCGTTCGATTTCGTCGGCGGCCCGGATATCGGCCTCGTCGGCCGCGAGTTCGAGCAACTCTCCCGCGTCGCGCAGTCCCCGGCTGATCCGGTCCAGACTCTGAACGACGCCTTCCAGCTTCGATCGCTCCCGTCCCAGTTCTTGGGCGCGGTCAGCATTGTCCCAGATGCCGGGCTGTTCGAGTTCCCGGGTTACTTCCTGGAGGCGCTCGTGCTTGTTATCGTAATCAAAGATACCTCCTCAAGGAATCGGCGCGTTCCTCGAGATCTTTGATGAATCGCTTGAGTTGATTGATTTCCATAGCCGATTATTTTAGCACATCGGGCACTGGAACCTGGGCTGGCAGCCTGTCGGACTTGCATTTCCCCCTGCTACGCAGCTGGCAAAAACCACGCTTTTTGCCAGCGGAAACGAAGCTGATGTCCGACAAACGCGCAGGAGCGCGTTTGGTCGACCGGAGGTCGACCCGAAGGGTGCCGCCCAGGGGTGAGACGCACTGCGTCGAACGGGTGGCCAGGATGGCCACCCAGGGCTTGCGCGCAGCAGGGATAGCGTAGCGCAATGGTCAGGCACAAAAAGCGCCGCAGGCGACTTTTTCCAATGGACTAGATGCGCCGTAGATGCTGGCAATTGAGCTGCACGCGGCCCAAGCCTCGGTACTCGTTGACTTCGAGGCGGTATGCGAGGTGCGCGCGCATGCCGGCGCGCAGTTGCGGATCCTCCGCGGCGCTGCCGATGTAACCGAAGGCAATGGCATCGATGGGCGGAGCGCCGCACTCAGCCGCGCCTCCCTCGCGCACCGACAGCTTGAGATGCCTGCCGCCGACGATGCGTGCGTCGAGGACCCCGAACTCGCCGTCAAAAACCGGTTCGGGAAATCCCTGACCCCAGGGTCCCGCGCCGCGCAGCACCCGGGCCGTATCGATGCAAAGCTCCGCGCCGGTGAGTTCGCCGTCGGAATGAATGATGCCGCGCATCGACTCGACATCGGCGCGCGCGGCGATTTCCTCTGCGAAAGCAGCACGGAATCGATCGAGCGCCCCCTCCGCCAGGCTCATGCCCGCAGCCATGGCGTGGCCGCCGAATTTGTCGAGGAGCCCCGGATGACGGGTGGCGATGCTGTCGAGCGCATCTCGAATGTGGATGCCCGGGACCGAGCGCGCCGACCCGCGCAAACCGCCATTCTCGGCCCGCGCAAAAGCGATCACCGGCCGATGCAGCCGGTCTTTGATCCTCCCCGCCACCAGCCCGACGACGCCCTGATGCCAGGTTTCATCGAACAGGCACAGACCGAGCGACTCGTCGCCTGCGACGTTGAATCGCAGAGTTGCGGCGATGTCGACGGCCTCGAGTTGCATACGCTGCTCGATTTCGCGCCGCTCCAGGTTGAGTTCGGCCAGCTGACCCGCGAGCCGCGCGGCCTCTGCGGAGTCATCGGTGAGCAGGCATTCGATTCCGATGCTCATGTCGGTGAGGCGCCCGGCTGCATTCAACCTCGGTCCCACGACGAATCCAAGGTCCGCCGCGGTGATCTGTTCAAGGGTACGCCCGCCCGACTCGAGCAGCGCGCGAACTCCGGGCACGCACCGGCCGGCACGAATGCGGCGCAAGCCCTGGGCAACCAACACCCGGTTATTGCGATCCAGCGGCACCACGTCGGCGACCGTGCCCAGCGCGACCAGGTCCAGCAAATCGGCAGCGCGAAAGCCGGAGTCCCCCAACAGCCTGGCAAGCGCGGCCACGACGTAGAAGGCCACGCCCACGCCCGCCAGTGCGGGGCTGCGGAAGGTGGAGCCCGCCAGGTTGGGATTTACGATGGCGAGTGCGGGCGGCAATATCGGTCCCGGCAGATGATGGTCCGTCACGAGCACCGGAATACCGAGGTTGTACGCCGCGTGGACTCCCTCGATGCTGGATATGCCGTTGTCGACGGTCACGATCAGCGAGGGTTGCTGCGACGAAGCCAAGGCGACAATTTCCGGTGTCAGCCCATAACCGAACTTGAAACGGTTCGGCACCAGATAGTCCACATGAGAGAATTTCAATGCGCGCAGCCCTCGTACCACCAAGGCGCTGCTGGTCGCGCCGTCCGCATCGAAATCCCCAACGACGAGCACACGGCCGGTGCGATGATTTCGCAACAGCGCCGCCGCCGCCTCCACGCCGGGCAGCGAGCCGATCGGCAGCAGGCGCTCGAGTGAAAGATCGAGATCCTCGCCATCCACGATGCCGCGTGCCGCGTAAATCCGCCGCAGCACCGGATGCACACTACTCAGCTCGGGCGACGCCGGAACCGTACGACGCCTGATCTCACTCCATTCCATAGGACTCCCACCAAGGCCGCGGTCGGCGCCAAAACCGTAAATGAGGGCCTTTCCCGACGCTGAAACGCCGGCCGGCAGCGGACAGATCGAGACGCTTCAGCCGGCCCGATCGAAGGCAGGCTACAGCCGGGACCAGCCATCGCCGTTCGACTTCGAACCATTCGTTCGACCCGGGTTGCTCTGCACATACAACCACGCCCGGGCCCGCCGCGCGCGGATATTCATGTTCACTTCCGTAGGCGGCGAACAACGGATCCTGGCCCGCGCACCAGCCCTGCACCGGCGGCAGTGGTTCACCCGTGGGTCCGCCGCCCCACAGCCACAGCCCGGTAACCGCCGGGCGCTGCTGCGCCGCGCGCGCGCGGTTGACCGGATGGTCGAACAGCCACATTTCCATTTCGCTCATCAGGCGCCGCAGCCGTGCGCCATCGGGGCCGGTGGGTTGAAAGCCGAACACATCGTTTCCGGCCACCTCCTCGGGGTCGTGGCTGACGGCTTCGAGCCGATCGTCGAACAGACAGGATAGCAGCGCCCCGCGGGCGACCGACATCCGCACGCCGGCACCGCCGAACACTCGATTGAAGTCGGCCGACAGCGCGGCGGCTTCTCCGGGGGCAAGATTCAAGGTACCGTCCGCCGCCATCGTGACGCCGCGCATACCGGCACTTAAATGGACCGGCGTCGCAATGCAGGCCCATGCCGCAGGATCCGCTGCGGACCCGGCCTCCGGCAAAATCGCCGCGGCAACCGGCGGCGGGCGCTGCGCTCCGGGGGCGATGACGCGAAAGGCCTCGATGCGCCAATCCTCGACCTGCGACGGATCCCCGGCCCGCGCGACCAGTCGTTCCAGCATCGGCGATCGCTGCGCACCGTCCGAGCTGCGCGCCGCGAAACGAAAATAGAGAATGGACAAAGGCGTTCCGCTAAAAAATTGAGTATCTTAATGGCATGCGATTCACCCGAGACGAGAGTCCGAACGTCAACGTCATCCGCAGCTATGGTCCGGGCGAGTTGCGTATCAACGAGGAGGTGTTCCGCACCACCATGATCGTTGCCTCGACCGCGACTCGGGCGGCCCCATCGATCACCAACGCTGCCGAGTTGGACGCCGCGCACGCCGCGCTACTGCTGGAATTGCAGCCGGAGGTGGTGCTGGTCGGCACGGGGCAGCGGCAGGTGTTTCCGGCTCCGGCATTCGGAGCCCAATTCCTCAAGGCCGGCATCGGCTTCGAAGCCATGAGTACGGGCGCTGCGTGCCGGACGTTCAACGTGCTCGTGAGCGAACAGCGGCTGGTGGTCGCATTGCTCATCGTGTGAATTCAGCGTGCAAAATTGCTGTCGGCAACCAGGCAGAGGATCTCGAACATGATGCTTGCTCCAACCAGCGCCGTATTGCCCGTCTGATCGTAGGGCGGCGCGACCTCGACGACATCGCCGCCGATGAGTTTCAGCCCGCGCAGGCCGTAGAGAAACCGCAGCGCATCCACCGTCGAGATGCCGCCGATCTCGGGTGTTCCAGTTCCTGGGGCATAAACCGGGTCCAGTCCATCAACATCGAATGAAATGTAGGTTGGGTCGTCGCCGACGACCCTGCGCGCCTCCTCGATCACCCGCTCCACCCCGACCCTTGCGAACTCCTCCATGAACACCACGCGCATCCCGTGACGCTCGGAGAACTCGATGCCGTCCATCTGATTCTGGCCGCCGCGGATTCCGATCTGAATCGTCCTTTTCGGGTCCAGCAGTCCGTCCTCCACCGCGAGCCGAAACGGCGCACCGTGGGTAAACTTTGATCCGAATGCTTCGCCCCAGGTGTCGGTGTGAGCGTCGATGTGAATCATGCCGATCGGCCGTTGGGCCGCGATCCCCTTGAAAATCGGATAGGTGATGGAGTGATCGCCTCCCGCGGTCACCGGAAGCACCCCGGCCTCATGCACGCCTCGATAGAACCGCGCGATATCGTCGACCTGCGATTCGAGGTCGTACCGGCTGGAAAACCGGACGTCGCCAAGATCGGCAATGCGGCAAAGATCGTAGGGGTTCATCCGCATGCCGAGGTTGAATGCACGCATCAGGCTCGAGGAATTTCGGATTTCGCGCGGACCGTGTCGGGCCCCCGGACGATTCGTCACGCCAAGATCGGTCGGTACGCCGATCAGTCCGATGTCGACGCCATCCAACGAGTCCGCGAGCGGCGCCCGCATGAATGTCGCGAGCTCCGCGTAACGCGGTTCCTTCATCGGGTCGTACTCGATGCCGTCGACGATACCGCGTTTCTTGTAGCTCATGATTTCACCATTGCTTCAGGTCCGGCCGGAGATTTCATGCCGGGATCGGATGGACGGGTTGCGAAGCTGACGACGATGTAGCTTGCCAGCCCCAGTCCCAGCCCGGCATATATCGGCGCGCCGGAATCGATGCCCTGCGCAAGCAAGAGCACGACGACCGCGGTGCCGCTGCCGCCCACGGTGGACGCTCCGCCCAGTACGATCGCCGCAAGGGTCCCGGCATAGAGCCAGGGGCCCACCCTGCGCCCCGCGACCAGAAATTCCTCCTGATTGGTGACCTTCCGCTTCGCCCAAAACCCTGCCGCGAGGATGCCCACCATGTAGGCAATCAGCACCATCAGGTCGAGCGTCACCATGTAAACGAGTCCTCGATCATCAAATTGACGGTGCCCATCGGACCTCGCGCGACTATACCGGACGATCAGCAGCGGCGCCCGTCCTCGCGGCCACGTGGAAATACTCGCATAGGCTGCTAAGGCGCGGCGCTCAGATACCGCAGCGGATCGGTGGGCTTGCCGTTGACGCGGATCTCGAAGTATAGGGCGGAGATCTGATGAGGTCCCATGCCCATGTGCGCGATGACCTGGCCGGCCGCGACATCCTGCCCTTCGTGCACCAGGAGTTCTCGATTGTGCGCATAGGAGGACAGAAGACTGTCGCCATGCTTGATGATGATGAGGTTTCCATAGCCGCGCAATCCGCTGCCGGTGTAGACGACCCGGCCGGAGCTCGCGGCGCGCACGTCTTGACCGAGCCGGCCCAGCAGCAGGATGCCGCCGCCCGGCACCGGCCGCGGCGCCGACAGTCTATTGGTGGGCCAAACCCACTTCGAATTGCCGCGGTTCGATGCCGGCGCCGCGACAGACTCCTGGCCATGCGGAGCGGGCGCGGCCGCAGGAGGAGACGCCTTCGTTGCAGTGCCGGGCGGCGCGCCCGCGCTCTGCCCCGAGCCGGCGGCTCGCTGACTGCCGCTCGCCACTGCCACGCTCGCGGGCGGATCGGCGAGCGGAACGGGTTTGCCGACGCTCGGCGCATTCGCGGCACTTTGGTTCCGAATGCCCCCGGAGGCTGCCGGTTGCGAGGCCCTGGGCCCATCGTTCGGCGCCGCGGCAGGCTCTTGGCCGTGCGGCGCGGCAGAGGACGCACGCGGCGCGCGGCGTTCACCGGAGGGTTGCAGGACGAGCACCTGTCCGATCGAAACACGATAGTCGGTGCCAATGCTGTTCCACCTCGCCAGTTCCCGGTAATCGAGGTTATGGCGCCAGGCGATGCTATACAGGGTGTCCTGCGGACGAACCACGTAAGTTGCGGGCTCGTATGGACCGCCGGATGCGCAACCGCCGATCATGATGCAGCAAAGCCCGGCGACTGCGATCGCTCGCGTGAGTTTCCCCGCGCCGCGCGTGAGGTTCACACTAGCGCTGCAGCCCTGACAGCAAGGGAACAAAGCTCACCGCTCCGAGTGATTCCTTGTGCAGCCGGTTCTCGCCCTTGGTATACCGCATCAGTTCCTGGCGGCCATCCGGCCCCACCGGCGCAATCAACCGGCCGCCCACGACGAGCTGATCGAACAGCGCCGGCGGTACTTCATGGGGCGCAGCCGTCACCAAAATCCCGTCGTAGGGCGCGCGCGCGGGCCAGCCGGCGCTGCCGTCCTCGTGGCGGCAGTGGACATTGCGAATCCGAAGCTCGCGCAACGTACGGCGCGCCTTCCCCAGCAAACTCGAGATGCGCTCGATCGTGTAGATTTCTCCCACCAAGGGCGATAAGACCGCGGTCTGGTATCCACACCCGGTGCCGATTTCGAGGACCTTCGCGGTGGGGCCCGCCTCCAGCAGCGCTTCGGTCATGCGTGCGACCACATACGGCTGCGAAATGGTCTGCCCAAAGCCGATGGGCAATGCAGTGTCTTCATATGCGCGGGTCGCCAGCGCCTCGTCCATGAAAAGATGCCGCGGCACGTTGCGGATACGGTCGAGCACCCGGTGATCCTTGATGCCCTGGTCCCGCAGCCGCTGGACCAATCGCTCGCGGGTGCGAGCCGAAGTCATTCCGATACCGCTGAGACGTGGACCTTCCATGAAACTACTCAAGTTTTAGCCATCGCTCCAGTTCGGGCAGCGCGGCGTGGCGCGTAAAGTCGATCTGCAATGGCGTGACGGAAACATAGCCCTGTGCGATCGCATGAAAATCGGTACCGGGGCCGGCGTCCTGGCCCGCACCCGCGGATCCCACCCAGTACACGTTCCGGCCCCGCGGATCCTTTGCGCGCACCACTTTCTCGGCCCGATGACGATGGCCGAGACGCGTGACTTGCATGCCGCGAATAGCCCCTTCGGGAAGGTCGGGCACGTTGACGTTGAGGATAACGGACTCCTGCAGCGGCGATCTCGACAGCCGCTCGACCAACCGCACCGCGACTTGGGCGGCGCCCGTGAAATTGCGCGGACTGCCGGGTTCGACGCACAAGGAAATCGCGATCGCCGGCAGACCGAGAAAACGCCCCTCCACCGCCGCGGCCACCGTGCCGGAGTAGAGCGTGTCGTCGCCCAGGTTGGCGCCGTCGTTCACGCCCGACACGACGATGTCATGCTCGAAATCGAACAGGCCGGAAATGGCGAGATGCACGCAATCGGTCGGGGTGCCGTTGCAATAATAGGAATCGAGGGCATAGGTGGTGGCCCGCACCGGGACATCCAAAGTCAGCGAGTTGCTGGCGCCGCTGCGATTGCGATCCGGCGCCACCACCGTGACGGCACCCAAGGGTTTGATGGCGAGCGTCAACGCCGTGAGGCCCTCTGCCTGATACCCGTCATCGTTAGAAAGAAGAATTTTCACAAGATTCGATAGCGTGCCCTAGGAGCCTGTCTGAGTATTCTGCGTGAGCCGCGTTGGCAAGGCCGTATATCCGTGCGATGCAGTTGGGCTTGGCCCACAACATCGGATCCGTGCGAGGGAGCGGATGCAAGGCGCGCGGCGCCGCCCGTGGCGGTTACCACGGGCAAGCCGTGCAACGCCGCAGACGCCCCATCGCTCGGATCCGTTGTCCCGCCATGGTACAACGGTTGCGCACGAGCAAACGGCCTTGCCAACCCTTCGGGACCGGGCAGATTTCCCCTCACGCGGCGTTGTCGCCTCCTTATTGGGTATCAACCCAACCTCGTCGGCTCCGCCTTGCCTGAGGGGAAATCTGCCGCGGTCGCGGCCACGCAGAATACTCAGACAGGCTCCTTTGCTGGCGGGTCTCGCCTTGCGGACTATACTGTAACGCTGGACACCCTGCGCGATCGGATCAACAATCATGGCCAAACAACGCACACCCCCCGGCAGCAACGACGCGTCGACCGGCGATGATGCCCTCGCGCTTCGTGACACGCTTGCGTTCCGCGCCGCCGTCCGCGATGTCAAGCCGCTCGCGCAGACGCCCGAGCCGAAAGGCCTCGCCAAGACGAGGCTGCGCACTCGCGTAAGAATGCCGGCGCCGACCGGGGATCGCCTCGACCAGTTGATGCCGCTGTTGCCCGTTCCTCCGGCCGTATCCGGCGATGCGCCGTCGGGCGCGCCGCAAGCGGCCGGCGTCATCGGCGGCGGCGATGCGCTGTCATTTCAGCGCGCCGGGGTGCGCACCCAGGTCGTGCGCCGCCTGCGCCGCGGCCTGATTCCGGTCGAGGACGAGCTGGATCTTCACGGCTTGAGCCAAACTGCCGCACGAGACCAGCTCGCGAAATTCCTGACGTGCAGCCGGGATGCAGGCCGGCGCTGCGTGAGAATCGTCCACGGCAAAGGTTACCGCTCCGGCGCACGCGGCCCCGTGCTGAAGACCGCGGTCGACCTGTGGCTGCGGCGGCATCTCGACGTGATGGCCTTCACCTCCGCCCGAGCCATCGACGGAGGCACCGGGGCCGTCTACGTGCTGTTGCGCTAGCCCTCGTCCGACTCCAGCGGAAGACCCGGTCCGAGTTCACATATTTCGCGCAGCACCGAGGTCGCGAACTGCCCTCGCCCCAGCGTGAAGCCGAGAGTGATCGCGCCGGACTCCGCTTCGACGACGAGGTCGCGGACCGCGCAACGCAGTGAGCGCCGTTCCTGCGTGAAATCCTCGGCAACGAGCAGATCAGCGATATCCTTGAACGCCTCGGCGGCTTCCATCTCGTGCCCTCGAGCCTGACCCTCAGTGAGCAGATCGCCCCGGCCCCACAGTGGTCCCGACGGGTGAATGTCGAACGCTGCCAGGCGTTGCCGCATATCTTGGTCCACGGCGCCGACTTTGAAATGACTGCCGCTGCCGTCGAGACTGGCGAGGTCGCCCGGCGAGAGCTGCGACCAGTCGCCCGAATCCACGCGCCGCGCCAGTACTGCATTGAACAGCAACGAACGCGCCGCCGACAACGCGAAGCCGCGCTCGGCACGGCCGCGGGGCGCTTGTCCGCTCTGCAGCCAGGCTTGAACGCGGTCGAGATTGTAGCCTTCGCGGCCGAAGCGTTGCGGCCCAAAATAGTTCGGAACACCGTGCATGCTCACCGCCGCCAATTTCCGGTCCAACTGTTCACGGGACCAGGCCGGCCTGCGCAGGCGGATGCGAAAGCGATTGCCCGTGAGAGCTCCGCGCTTCAGCTTTCGCGAATTGCCCAGAACCTCGAGCACTCGGAACTCGGCGGTGTGCACCGCGCTCCAGTACTCGGCGGTGGTCGAGCGCGCCGGCACGCTGAACCACTGAACGGCGACGGCATGGCGATCCTTGAGCCCGGCGAAGCCCACGTCGTTTGCGGGCACCTGCGCCTGGCGCGCAAGCTCCGCCGCCACCCACCGCGTATTCGCGCCGCGCTTCTCGACGCGCACCAGCCAGTGCGGGCCGCTGCCCGACGGGACGAAGGAGAGCTGCTCCTCCACCCGGAAATCGTCGGGGGTCGTTTTGAATTCGGCCGCCGGCAGCGGCGGGCCATGTGCGCGCGGCGGGTGGAGAGCAGCGCGGTTCCACGCTTCGACGTGCCTGCCATGCACATTCACGGCGGCGCTGTGGCGCGGCCGAGCAGGACGGCCGCGCTCGCCGCAAGCCCCTCGCCGCGGCCGATGAACCCCAATCGCTCCGTGGTGGTCGCCTTGATGTTGATGAGCCGGGCCGAAACCCCGAGATCGGCGGCGAGGTTTTCCGCCATGGCGGCGCGATGCTTGGCGATGCGCGGCGCCTCGGCGAGTACGGTGATATCGGCGTTGGCCAGCTCGAAGCCGGCCGCGCGCATGTGCGCGGTCACCTCGCGCAAGAACACTCGGCTGTCGGCGCCGCGGAATCGGGGATCGCTGTCCGGAAAGTGCTGACCGATATCACCCATCCCGAGCGCGCCCAACACGGCGTCGCATAGTGCGTGGATCACGACGTCGCCGTCGGAATGCGCGACCACCCCCTTCGGGTAGTCGATTTTTACGCCACCCAGGACGACGTGGTCGCCCGCGCCGAAGGCATGTACATCGAAACCTTGGCCGATTCGCATGTGGTTCCTCTCCGTGCCCCGCAATATGGACTCCGCCATGGCGAGATCCGACACCGTGGTCACCTTGATGTTGAAGGGCGATCCGCGCACCAATCGTGCGGGCAAACCCAGCCGCTCCATCGCCTGCGCCTCGTCGGTCACTGCCAATCCCAAGGCCGCGGCATCCGTGAGGGCCTGTGTCAGGTGTGCGTAGCCGAACACCTGCGGCGTGAGCGCCCGCCACAATCCGGTGCGATCCACCGTATCGACCGCAATGCCGCCCCGTTCGCGCTTGACGGTGTCGTGAACGGGCGCTGCCAGCACCGCTCCGTTGACGGCCGCGGTATTGGTTGCATCCTCGCAAGCCTCGACGGCGCAAACCTCGACGGCATCGATGAGCGCCTTGAGGTCGGCGGACGTCAGGCAGGGCCGTGCGGCGTCGTGCACCATGACCCAATCGTCCGCGCGGGCCCTGCCCTCGAGAGCAGTGAGGCCACGCATGACGGACTCCTGTCTGCTGGCGCCGCCGATCGTCGTCTCGATCTTGGAGCCGGCCATCGACGCCGCAATAGCCGGCCACCGCGTATCATCGGCCGCCAACGCAACCACGATGCCGGCAATGCGCGGCTCGTGCAGGAGCGCCGATAGCGACCATTCAAGAACGGTTGCGCCCGCCAGCCGCGCATACTGCTTGGGTCCGTCTGCCTGCGTGGTCTCGAATCGTGCGCCGCGCCCGGCCGCCGGAACCACGGCCCACACGCGTCGCGATCGGGAGCTCACTGCGCGCGGGCGGTGATGGCGGTGGCGGGTGCGCCAGGCGCCGGCGTACCGACGGTCACCACTTGATAGAAGGTTTCGCTGTTGCCCACCATGCCCAATTCACTGCGTGCACGCTCTTCGAGCGCCGACAGACCCCCTTTGAGGTCATTCACTTCAGCCACCAGCTGACGATTGCGTTCCCGCTGCTCCACATTCGCCGCCGCTTGCGCCTCCACAGCCGACGAAAGGCGCGAAACCTCGCGTAGCCCGTGATCCGAGACCCACACCCGGTATTGCAGGAGCATCAGGCTCAAGCTCAATATGCCCGCAAAAATCCTCATAGGGACAGTAGCTTAGCACGAACTCTTGAGACTAAGGAACCACCGCGCATGGCACCGCCAACGCATTGCGGCCGTCGAATATCGCGGCCGCGCCGAGTTCGCCTTCGATTCGCAGCAATTGATTGTATTTCGCGATTCGGTCGGAGCGGGACATGGAACCGGTCTTGATCTGGGTGGCCGACGTGCCCACTGCGATGTCGGCAATCGTCGCATCTTCCGTTTCACCGGAGCGGTGCGAAACCACCGCCGCATACTTGGCCTTGGCGGCCATGTCGATGGCCGCCCGCGTTTCCGTCAACGTGCCGATCTGGTTCGGCTTGATGAGAATGGCATTGGCAATGCTCTTGGAAATTCCCTCGGCGAAGATCTTCGTGTTGGTCACGAACAAATCATCGCCCACCAGTTGCACTTTGCGCCCGAGCTTCCGCGTCAATATCGCCCAGCCGTCCCAATCACCCTCGCTCATTCCATCCTCGATGGTGACGATGGGATATTTTGCGACCAGCCCCGCCAGATAGTCGGCGAATTCCGCGGCATTGAAATGACGGCCCTCCGATTCCAGATGATAAACCCCGTCCTTGTAGAATTCGGTGCTCGCCACATCGAGTCCCAGGTAAATATCCCGTCCGGCGCGATACCCGGCCTTTTCGATGGCCTCCAGGATGGTGGTAAGCGCCGCCTCATTCGACGGCAGGTCCGGCGCGAAACCGCCTTCGTCGCCCACGGCCGTGTTGAGGTGCTTCGCGTGCAGCACTTTCTTCAGCGTATGAAACACCTCGGCGCCGTAGCGCAGCGCCTCCGAGAACGACGGCGCACCCAGGGGCAGGATCATGAATTCCTGAATGTCGACGCTGTTGTCCGCGTGCGCGCCGCCGTTGATGATGTTCATCATGGGCACCGGCATGGTCATCGCACCGCTGCCGCCCAAGTGCCGGTACAAGGGCAATTTGCGGTCACGCGCCGCGGCATGGGCCGCCGCCAGAGATACCGCGAGAATGGCATTGGCGCCGAGATTCGACTTGGTCTCGGTGCCGTCGGCCGCGATCATCTTGGCGTCGAGACCGCCCTGATCCTGCGCATCGAGGCCCATCGCGAGATCGCGAATGGTCTTGTTGACGTGCGCGACGGCATTGCGCACGCCCTTGCCCATGAAGCGCTTCGCGTCGCCATCGCGCAGCTCCACCGCTTCGCGCGAACCGGTGGATGCGCCCGACGGCACGGCGGCGCGGCCCACAACGCCCGACTCCAACACCACATCGGCCTCGACGGTGGGGTTGCCGCGCGAATCGATGATTTCACGGCCGCGGATATCGATGATACGACTCATAACAAAGACTCCTCGAATGGTTTCTTCTTGACCGCATGATCCAGCTCCACGAGCGTCGAGAGCAGCGACGCCATGCGGTCCAACGGCCACGCGTTGGGGCCGTCCGACAGCGCTTTCGCGGGATCAGGGTGGGTTTCCATGAAAATTCCCGCAACGCCGGCGGCAACCGCCGCACGGGCCAGGACGGGAACGAACTCGCGCTGGCCGCCGGAGGAGTCGCCCCGGCCGCCCGGCAGCTGCACCGAATGGGTGGCATCGAATACGACCGGGCATCCCGTACCGCGCATCACGGCCAACGAACGCATGTCCGACACCAGGTTGTTGTAGCCGAAGGAAAATCCGCGCTCGCAGACCATGATTTGCAGGTTGCCCGTGGAGCGCGCCTTGTCCACGACGTTCTGCATTTCCCAGGGCGACAGGAACTGTCCCTTCTTGATGTTGACCGGCTTGTTCTGGGACGCAACGCTCACGATGAAATTCGTCTGACGGCATAGAAACGCCGGCGTTTGCAGCACGTCGACCACCGCGGCAACTTCGCCGAGCGGCGTGTCCTCATGCACGTCGGTCAGCACGGGAACTCCGATCTCCTTGCGCACGCGGCCGAGCGCCTTGAGTCCCGCTTCGATGCCGGGACCGCGAAAACTCGCATTCGAGGAACGATTTGCCTTGTCGAACGACGCCTTGAAGATAAACGGAATACCGAGGGTCGTCGTCATGTCCCGCAACCGTCCCGCCACTTCGATCACCAACGCCTCGCTCTCGATGACGCAGGGGCCGGCAATCAAGAAAAACGGGCGATCGGGCCCAACGTCGAAGGCGCCGAGCTTCATGCCGTTGCGCGGCCGGGCCGTTGCGCCGCGCGAAACTCCCTCGCCGCCCGGATGAATCCCGAGAACAGTGGATGGCCGTCGCGCGGAGTGGAGGTGAATTCCGGGTGAAACTGGCTGGCGACGAACCAGGGATGACTCGCGATTTCTATGAATTCCACCAAGCCGTCGGCCGAGAATCCGGAAAACGTCATTCCGGCGCGCGACAACTCATCCAGGTAGTGGTTATTGAACTCATAGCGATGCCGGTGCCGCTCGTAGATCGATTCCTTGCCGTACAGCGCGTGCACCAGCGAGCCCGGAACCAGCCGGGCTTCCTGGGCGCCCAGACGCATGGTGCCGCCCATCTCGGATTTCTCGTCGCGCACCTGCTGCCCGCGCGCCAGGTCCTGCCACTCCGTGATGAGCGCGATCACCGGGTGATTGGTGGCGCGGTCGAATTCCGTGCTGTTGGCCCCCTTGAGAGCCAGCACGTTGCGCGCAAATTCGATGATCGCGAGCTGCATCCCCAGGCAGATGCCGAGATACGGGATCCGATTCTCGCGCGCGTAACGGATGGCTTGGATCTTACCCTCGATGCCGCGGTCGCCGAAGCCGCCGGGTACGAGGATCGCATCCATGTTCTGCAGCGCCGAGGGACCCGATCGTTCGATGTCCTGCGATTCGAAATAATGAATGTTGACGCGGGTGCGGGTTTTGATTCCGCCGTGCATGAGCGATTCGTTCAAGGAAATATACGAATCGCGGATTTGCACGTACTTGCCGACCATGCCGATGTCGACCACCGCCTCGGGATTCTGCTTGGCGGATACCACGGCGCGCCATTCTGACAGATCGGTGGGGGGGACCTCCAGGCGAAGCTTGTCGACCACGATGTCGTCGAGATCCTGTTCGTGCAGCAGCATGGGAATCTTGTAGATATCGTCGGAGTCGACCGCGGAGATGACGGCGCGCTCCTCGACATTGGTGAACAATGCGATCTTGCGGCGCTGTTCGTCCGGCAGCGACTGGGCGCACCGGCACAACAGGATGTCCGGCTGAATTCCGATGCCGCGCAGTTCCTTGACCGAGTGCTGCGTCGGCTTGGTCTTGATCTCGCCGGAGCCGCCCACCACCGGAACCAGCGTCAAATGCATGTACAAGACGTGATTACGCCCGAGTTCGACGCCCATCTGACGGATGGCCTCGAGAAACGGCAACGATTCGATGTCGCCGACCGTGCCGCCGATTTCGACCATGCAGACGTCCGCATTCCCGGCGCCCATGCGAACCCGGTACTTGATCTCGTCGGTGATGTGCGGAATCACCTGCACGGTCGCTCCCAGATAATCGCCGCGGCGTTCCTTGGCGATGACGCGTTCGTAGATCCGGCCGGTGGTGAAATTGCTATTGCGGCCCGTGGTTGTGCGTACGAAGCGTTCGTAGTGCCCGAGATCCAGATCCGCCTCGGTGCCGTCCGCAGTCACGAATACTTCGCCGTGCTGGAAGGGACTCATGGTGCCGGGGTCCACGTTGATATACGGATCCAGCTTGACCATGCTGACTTTGAGTCCGCGTGCCTCGAGGATGGCGCCCAGGGAGGCGGATGCGATGCCCTTGCCGAGCGAGGAAACCACGCCGCCGGTGACGAAAACAAATCGAGTCATGATGGTCACCGCCGATTAAATATTGCCACGGGCGAACCTCAAGGGTGATTCGCGCGAACGCAACAAAGCCAATAGGGATTAATGGGAATTCGACGGGAATTCAGGTTAGCACATCGGACCATGCGCGACAATCTTGCCGCGCGCGGGGCTCGCCGCGCGCCGGGATGACTAGATCGCCCGAACCCCGTGCCGCACTAGACCAGGATCGGCGCGCCCCGCCAAGTGCAAACGAAGCCCGGAGCCCCGGCAGCCACGCACCACCGGGCGTCCAGCCAGAGATCGCCGACGGCGATGAGGTCGTGACCCGCATACACCAGAGGCAGCGCATCGCGCATCCACGGCAATACGCCAAGGGACTGACACAGGTGCTGCAAGCTCTGCGTCCTGCCGCGGCGGCGCACCCTCAGCGTTTCGCCGCCGCGCCGGCGGCGAACCACGAGCGTATCCGGCAATCGAGAGGCATCCAAGCCGCCCTGCTGCGGCAACCAGTGCAAAACTCCGAGTTCTCCGCCCAGATCGAGGTTGGAGTCGCCGGCAACTGGCCATTCGCAATGCTCTTTCATCACAGGTGGACTCGCCGGCGTGAGGAACAACCGGTTGCGGTAGCGACGCAACGCATGCCCGCCCCAGACCACGGCGGGCTGATGATCGTCGTCCGCCTCGATGATCTGGCGCACCGCCTCGATTAGCCTCGCGGTCGACGGCGGCGGCGTTGCATGCGATGCGATCCAATGGCGGAGCGTGTTGACTTGCTCCGGAGAGGACAGGGCGCGCAGACCCGCGACCGATAATGCGTCGCCGTCTCGGAGCACGTCGACCGTTTGTGCCGCGGCCCGCTCCAACAGGCCCTGAGCTTCGGCAACGTGCCCGGCGGCGCGCGACACCGCAATCGCCGCGCCCGGCCACCGCGCTTCGATCACCGGCCACAGGTGCCGGCGCAAATAGGCGCGATCGAAGCGCGTGTCGTCATTCATCGGATCACGCACGGCAGTCACGCCGGCATCGACGCCGAAGGTGCGCAGCTCGCGCTTTGCAAAGTGCAGCAGCGGGCGCAAGTGCCAGCCGCCGGCCCACGCTCGGCACAGGGGCATGGCCGCCATGCCCTTGAGCCCCGCGCCCCGCAGGAGTTGCAGCAACAAGGTCTCCGCTTGATCGTCTGCGTGATGTGCGGTCAGCAGGCACTCTCCCATTCTGAGATTCTGCGCGAGCACCGCGTAACGGGAATCGCGGGCCGCGGCTTCAATCGACACCCCGCGTCCGGAATCGACGCTGACCGCGACCACGGTGAGGGGAACGGCGAGACTGCGGCACAGCTCTTCGCAGGCACGTTGAAAATCAGCGGCAGCAGGCGAAAGGCCGTGATCGACGTGGATTGCCCGCACCGGCAAATCGCGGAACGGCCGGGAGCCCGGTTGCACCAGCGCAGTCAGCAAACACGCCGAATCCTCGCCGCCGCTCAAGGCGACGACGAGGCCCGTGGCGGTCGTCGGCGTATGAGTCTCGAGAACACCGAGGAGAGCCGCCGAAAAATCCATGCTGGAGGCCTGTCTGAATATTCCGCGCGAGCCTGGGAACGGATGCAGGGCGCGCGGCGCCGGTTCAAGCTTCCCGGAACACGCCGAAGCCGCGCAGACGCGCCTGCCGCGAATCCAGCAACGTAGTCACGGGTTGGTTACATAGTTCAGCCAAGTGTTTGATCATGCTCTGCTTGAGAGTCTCCGCCATGGCTTGCGGATCGCGATGAGCTCCGCCATGCGGCTCCTTCAAGACCTCGTCGACGAGACCCAGTTTCTTGAGCCGATCCGCGGTACCACCCATCGCGTCGGCGGCAATCTCTTTCTTGTCGGTGCTCTTCCATAAGATCGACGCCGCCGCCTCCGCCGAGATCACCCCGTAGATGCTGAACTGCAGCATCACCAAGCGGTCGCACACGCCGATGGCAAGCGCGCCGCCGGAACCGCCCTCGCCGATGATCACGCTCAGCACGGGTGCGGCGAGGTTCGACATCTCGAACAGATTTCTGGCGATCGCCTCGCTCTGGCCGCGCTCTTCGGAGCCGATTCCAGGATACGCCCCCGGCGTATCGATGAGCGTAACCACCGGCATGCGAAAACGCTCCGCCATGCGCATCAGCCGCAGCGCCTTGCGATAGCCCTCGGGTTTGGGCATGCCGTAATTGCGCCGCACGCGCTCCTTGGTATCTCGGCCCTTCTGCTGCCCGATCAGCATGACCGGCATCCCCTCCAACCGGGCCAGGCCGCCCACGATGGCAAGATCGTCGCTGTACATGCGGTCACCATGCAGTTCATGCCAGTCGGTGAAAATCATCGACACGTAGTCCAGCGTGTAGGGACGCTGCGGATGGCGTGCGAGCTGGGTGATCTGCCACGGTGAGAGGTTCGAAAAAATGCTGCTGGTGAGCGCCCGGCTCTTCGACTGCAGGCGTTTGATCTCTTCCGATATATTGACGCTCGAATCCGTGCCCAGGAACTTCAGCTCTTCGATCTTCGCCTCTAACTCCGCAATAGGCTGTTCAAATTCTAGAAAATTCATTGCCATGAAGAGGTTTCCTCGCCGCGAATATCATTGCGCGGACCATACACCAAATGCCATCCGTCGCGCCCGACTACGGCGGACAATTTGTCGAGCAGTTCCCGGGTCGGCCGAATCGACCACGCATCCCCCAGATTGAGCCGCCCCGCGTAGTCGGATCGACTGACGACCACGCTCACGCCGCAGGGGCCCCGGGTGTAAGGTTTCAGCATCTCTTCGAAACGGTTCATCCCCGAAGGCCCATCGAAGGCGGCCGGCCACCTGAGCCACAAGCGGCGCGCGAAGCGCTCGCGCGCGCGGTCGATATCCATCAACGACTTGGCTTGCAGCCGCCATGCCTCGATGAAATCATCGTACCGCAGCGACCCATCGACCACGAGAATTGCGTCCTTGACGATGATGTCGCGGTGCTGCTGGAACGTTTCTTCGAACAGACTCACCTCGAGACGCCCCGTACGATCGTCGAGTATCAAGGTAACGCGATTCGGGCGGCGGCGGATTTCGAGCACCAGACCGGCCACCGTTGCCGGACGGCCCTTATTGGTGGACCAGGAACGCTCGACGCCCGGCGCCGGCTTAAGTTGTGCCGGCTTTGCTCCGCCCACGTCGGCGAGCCGCGCCCCGACGAGAAATTTGAGGTCCGGCTCATAGGGCGTGATGGGGTGCCCGGTCAGAAAGAGCCCGAGAGTTTCGCGCTCACCGGCCAGCCGCTGGGCGTCCGGCCATTCCTCGATACGGGTGTCTTCCGCGGCGTTCAAACCGAACAGATCCACCTGGCCGACGCTCATCGCGCGGGAATTCTGTTCGCCGAGGTGCACGGCCCGATCCAGCTGCGCGGTGAGCGAGGCGCGATTCGCGCCAATACGATCCAGGCTGCCCGAACGAATCAGCGCCTCGAACACGCGCCGGTTCACGCGCTGCAGGTCGACGCGGCGGCATAGGTCGGGAAGACTTTGGTAAGAGCCGTTGGACGCGCGCTCCTCGATGATGGCCTCGACCGCCGAAGCCCCGACCCCCTTGATGGCACCCATGCCGTACCGGATGCTCTTCGGACCCGAGACCTTGAATGCATAGACGGATTCATTCACGTCCGGAGGCTCGACGAGGAGGTTCATGCCGGCGCACTCGTCGATGAGCGTAACCACCTTGTCGGTCTTGTCCATGTCGGACGACAACACCGCCGCCATGAACGCGGCCGGATAGTGCGCTTTCAGCCACGCGGTCTGATAGGACAGCAGCGCATACGCCGCCGAGTGCGACTTATTGAAGCCGTAGCCGGCGAATTTTTCCATTAAATCGAAAATCATCGTGGCCTGGGCTTCGCGCACGCCCCGCGCCACGGCGCCGTTCACGAAGACCGACCGTTGCTTGGCCATCTCCTCGGGTTTTTTCTTGCCCATGGCGCGGCGCAGGAGATCCGCTCCGCCCAACGTGTAGCCGGCGAGGATCTGCGCGATCTGCATGACCTGTTCCTGGTAGAGGATCACCCCATAGGTGGCCTCCAGCACCGGCTTCAAGTCGGGATGCAGGTAGTCGATGGTGGCGCCGGTGGTATCGTGCTTGCGCGCGATGAAGTCGTCCACCATCCCGGACTGCAGGGGTCCCGGCCTGAACAGCGCCACCAAGGCGACGATGTCGCCGAAACGGTCAGGCTGGAGCCGGCGAATCAGATCCTTCATGCCGCGCGATTCGAGCTGGAATACCGCCGTGGTTTTGCAGCTCTTGAGCAGCTGATAGGTCGCCGTGTCATCCATCGGCAGCGAACTCATGACGAGTTCGGGCTCCCCGGTGCGCGACCGCTGCGCATTGATGTCACGAACGGCCCAATCGATGATGGTGAGGGTCCGCAAGCCCAGGAAGTCGAACTTGACCAGGCCCGCCGCCTCGACGTCGTCCTTGTCGAACTGCGTGACGGGCGTGGTGCTTCCCTCTTCGCAGTAGAGCGGCGTGAAATCCGTGAGCACCGACGGCGCGATCACGACGCCGCCGGCATGCGTGCCCGCGTTCCGGGCGAGCCCTTCCAGCGTGCGGGCGAGGTCTATCAACTCGCGAACATCCTCGTCGCCGTCGTACAAGCGGCGGAGTTCTTCCTCTTGCGCCAGCGCCTTGTCGAGAGTGATGCCGATCTCGAAAGGAATGAGCTTCGCAATCTTGTCCACGTATCCATAGTTGTGACCGAGCACCCGGCCGACATCGCGCACTACGGCCTTCGCCGCCAGCGTGCCGTAGGTGATGATCTGCGACACGCGCTCGCGCCCGTATTTCTTGGCAACGTATTCGATGACCCGGTCGCGGCCTTCCATGCAAAAATCCACGTCGAAGTCCGGCATGGACACGCGCTCGGGGTTCAGGAAGCGCTCGAACAGCAGATCGTGCTCGATCGGATCCAGATCGGTTATCCCCAAGACGAACGCCACCAATGAACCCGCGCCTGAACCGCGCCCGGGGCCCACCGGGACGCCGTTCTCCCGGGCCCAGCGGATGAAATCCGCGACGATCAAGAAATACCCGGCGAACCCCATGCTGCAGATGACACCGAGTTCGAGCGCCAGCCGCTCCCCATAGGCGGCCGCATCCGGCGAGACCCCATGCAGAGCGCGCGCCTGCTGCAGCCGCTCGTCGAGGCCGCGCTGCGATTGGTCGCGCAGAAATTGCTCCGTGGTGCTCCCGGCCGGTACCGGGTACGCGGGCAGCATGGAGGCGCCCAACTTGATTTCGAGCGAACAGCGCTTCGCCACCTCCACCGTGTTGACGAGGAGTTCCGGAAGGTCGGCAAACAGTTCCGCCATCTCATCCGGCGTTTTTAGATATTGCTCCTCCGAGTAGCGCCGCGCGCGGCTGGCATCCGCCAGCAAGGCGCCGTCATGGATGCACACGCGGGCTTCATGCGCTTCGAACTCGGACCGCGTCAGGAAGCGAACGTCGTTGGTCGCCACGGCGGCAACGCCTCGCTCCTGCGCCAGATCGAGTACTGCCTCCGAGTACGCCGGCTCGCCGGCGCGCCCCGTGCGCTGCACCTCGAGATAGAAGCGATCGCCGCAGAGCGCCTGCCACCGCACGAGGCATCGTGCCGCCTCATCCTCCTTGCCGCGCGCCAGGGCCTGCCCGATATCTCCCTCCGCGCCCCCCGAGAGCACGATCAGTCCCTCCAGCATGTCCCGTTCCAGCCAGGCGCGCTCCAGCATCGGGGCGCCGCGCTGCTGCCCCTCGAGGAAGGAGCGCGTCACCAGTTGGGTCAGGTGCCGGTAGCCGACCAGGTTTTGACACAGGAACACGATCCTCGAGGACGACCGCTCCCCGTCCCGAATCCACGCATCCACGCCGATCAAGGGCTTGACGCCGGCACCTTGCGCCTCTTTGTAGAACTTGACCATTGCGAACAAGTTGCTCTGATCGGTCAGCGCCACCGCCGGCATTCCGGCCGCCGCCACCGCGATCATCAATTCCGGCACACGTACGATACCGTCGAGCAACGAGTACTCGGTGTGCAGTCGCAGGTGCACGAACTGACTCACCTGGGAGACTCCTTGAACTCCGGCGCGGACTCGGTGTGGGCGGAAGATTCTAGCTCCAGGACCGACTCGAGTTCAGGGTCGAACTCCAATTCGTGGGTCACTTCCGACTCGTTCCAATCAATCCCGGTGTCGAAAAACGCACCCACCGGGGCAAACGAGCGCCGGTGCAATGGGCACGGACCATGCTTGGCGAGCATGCGACGATGCAATGGCGTGGCGTAGCCCTTGTGACTTGCGAAAGCATATTCAGGATAGAGCGCATGCATCTGATTCATGTAGTGATCTCTGGCGGTCTTGGCCAGGATGGACGCCGCGGAGATGGCCGCCTCGGTGGCGTCCCCGCCGACGATGGCGCGCGCGTTGATCTCGCCGCCCAGGCCGCTCAAACGAGGAAGCCGATTGCCGTCAACCAGCAGCAGGTCGGGACGGCACGACATCGACAGCACGGCGCGGCGCATGGCAAGAAAGGTCGCGTGCAAAATATTGAGCGAGTCGATCTCCGCCGGATCGGCCCAACCGATGCCGAAACTCACGGCACGCCGCCGAATGGCGAGACTCAAGAAGGTGCGGGTCTCGGCGCTCAGAACTTTCGAATCCGCCACGCCCTTGATCGGACGCCCGGGCCGTAAAATCACGGCAGCAGCGACTACGGGTCCGGCGAGCGGCCCGCGGCCGGCTTCGTCGACCCCGGCGACCCGCCGCGTCAAGCCGATCCCCGCGCAGGCGGCAGATGTCGCGGGTCGGCCCGCGCTTGGGTCCGAGTCCGCCTGCTCGCGAGGGCAAACACGGCCTGGGCGGCCCGCGCGCTCGCGTCGAGCCTGAGGCCGGCATGAATGCGCAAGAACACCTGCTCCAATGCCTCGCGCCGCGGCGCTTCGTCAAGCCACATCAAGAGCTCCGCTCCGATCGACTCCGGGACTATCTCAGCTTGAAAATACTCGCCGACGACGCGGCGATCTGCAAGCAGATTCGGCTGTGCAAAAAACCTGGATTTCACCAGATTCAATCGCCGGAGCACCCAGACCGTCATGGCACCCAAACGGTAAACCACCACCATCGGGCGCTTGCACAACGCCGCTTCCAGGCTGGCGGTTCCCGAAGCCACCAGTACCACGTCCGCCGCGATGAGAACGGCCTGCGCACGCCCGTCGAACAAGCGCACCTTGACCCGCGGCGCGAAGCGTTCGAGCGCCGCGGCGAAAACGTCCGCGACGAGGGAGTTCGCCATCGGTGCGACAAACTCGAGGTTCGGCCGCTGCGCCGCAAGCCACTGCGCAATCTTCGCAAAATCACCGGCAAGGCGCGTCACCTCGCCGCGCCGGCTGCCGGGCAACAGCGCCACGATCTGCGCGTCGGCCGGAAGATCCAGTTCCGCCCGTGCCCGACCTCGGTCGGGCTCAAGCGCAATGGCATCCGCGAGCGGGTGCCCGACGAATTCCGCAGCCACCCCCTGTTCATCGTAGAAGCGCTTCTCGAACGGCAACAGGCACAGGACCAGGTCCACCGATTCGCGAATCCGGTGCACGCGGCTCTGCCGCCATGCCCACACCTGCGGGCTCACGTATTGCACGGTGGGGATGCCGGCGGCGTGCAGATGCCGCGCCAGCCGCAGGTTCGTGTCGGGCGCATCGATGCCGACGAAGACATCGGGCCGGGCAATGATGAAAGATCGCCGCAGCCGGGCGAGCAATCGCAACAAGCGCGGCAAGTCCCGCAGGATCTCGAAGAGGCCCATCACGGCCAGCGATTCGGACGCCTCCCATGCCTCGCATCCGGCCGCACGCATCTTGGGTCCCGCCACGCCGAAGAATTCCGCGTCAGGCGCCAGCCGTCGCAGCGCGTAGATCAAGCCCGCGCCGAGCGTGTCGCCCGACGCCTCTCCCGCCACCAGACCCACCCGCAGCGGCACGCCTAACCCCCTAGCGAACGATGCTGCGCGAACTGCGTCTGATGAAATCGACGAACGGCCGGATCTCTTCCTGGCTGACGGCCGCCCTGTCGAGTTCCTCCAGCGCGGCCTTCAATTTGAGCCCCGAGCGGTAGAGCACGCGATAGGCCCGGCGCACGTTGCGAATCTGATCGTCGGTGAATCCACGCCGCCTCAGACCCACGGCATTGACGCTGTGAGGTTCCGCGGGCTGCCCGACGGCCATCACATACGGCGGCACGTCCCGGGTCACGGCGGCGTTGTTGGCGATGAAGCAATAGGCTCCCACCTTGGTGAACTGATGCACGGCCGACAATCCGCCCATGATCGCGAAATCACCGATCTCGACGTGCCCGCCCAGGGTGGCCACGTTGGACAGGACGGTTTGATTGCCGATTCGGCAATCGTGCGCCACGTGCGCATAGGCCATCAATAGATTGTCGTCGCCGATGCGCGTCACGCCATCGCCGTGTGTGGTGCCGCGATTCACCGTGACGCACTCGCGAATGACATTGCGGTCGCCGATTTCGAGCCGGGTCGGTTCCCCCTTGTACTTTTTGTCCTGGGGCGCATCGCCCAGCGAGGCGAACTGGAAAATCTTGTTGTCCGCGCCGATTCGACTGGGTCCGTTGATGACCACGTGCGGACCAATCCAGGTGCCCGCTCCGATGGAGACGTTCGGTCCGATGATGCTGAAGGGGCCGACCGCCACGCCCGCGGCAATTTCCGCTTGCGGCGATATCACCGCCCGCGCGTCGATCATCCCGCATCTCCCGCGGCCGGCACCGGCTTAGGTTGCGGCCCCTTGGTCTCCGGGGCGACCATGATGTCCGCCGAGGCAACTTCCTGATTGTCGACTTCCGCAATGCACGCGAACTTCCAGATTCCCTTGAAGGCGCGCTTGAGCACAACTTTCAGGATGAGTTGATCGCCCGGTTCGACCGGTTTGCGGAATCGCGCATTGTCGATCGCGACGAAATAGAATCTGGTGTCGTCGTCCGGAACGACGTCGACGGTCTTGAATGCCAGGATGCCGGCCGCCTGAGCCAGCGCTTCGATGATGATGACGCCCGGCATGACCGGGCGGTTCGGAAAGTGTCCCGGGAAGTACGGCTCGTTGAAAGTCACGTTCTTCAAGGCATGCACATACTTGCCGGGCTCGCAGGCAAGAACGCGATCCACCAACAGAAAGGGATACCGGTGCGGGAGCTGCCGCATGATCGCTTCGATATCCATCTTCAGTGGTTCCGTCATCGTCGCTCCTTATCACCGAATCGTCTTAGATTGGCCACCATCCGCCGCCAATGCCGCGTCTCGACCGTGGGCATGCCGCTCGAGTAGCTCCCCGCCTCCCGGATGGAGGCGCTCACGAGGCTGCAACCCGTGATGGTCACGTCGTCCGCAATCGTCAAATGCCCCGCAAATCCCACCATACCGCCGATCATGCAGCGTTGACCGATCGTGGTGCTTCCCGAAATACCGGTGCAGGCCGCAATGGCGGTGTGCGCTCCGATGATCACGTTGTGACCGACCTGGATCTGATTATCCAGTTTTACCCCATTCTCGACGATGGTATCGTCGATGGCCCCACGATCGATCGTGGTGTTGGCGCCGATCTCCACATCATCGCCGATTCGAACCCTGCCCGCCTGCGGCACCTTGACCCAGACCCCGGAGTCCGGTGCGAAACCGAAGCCATCCGCCCCGATGACCACCCCTGAATGCAGAAGGCACCGCATGCCGATGCTCACTGCGGGATACAGAACGACCCGCGGCATCAACTGCGTATCGTCGCCGATGCGCGCCCCGGCAAGGATGGTACACCCGGCGCCGATCCGGACGCGCTCGCCGACGACGGCACCGGCCTCGATCACGCACAGCGGCCCCACCGAGGCGGAGGACGCAACGCTCGCCTCCGGGGCCACCGCCGCGCTGGGGTGAATTCCCGGCGCAGCCGATGCCGGCGGATACATCAACGTCGCAATATGTGCGTAGGCCAGGTACGGATTGGAATCGACGAAAGCGGCGACGGGACATGCGTCAGCGTCGCCCGGTGCGAGCACCACGGCGGTCGCATGCGTCCCGCCCAGGTGCTTCCGGTACCGCGAATTCGCCAGAAAGCTGAGCGAGCCCTCCACAGCCCGTGCCAATGTTGCGACGTGCGAGACCCGAAGAGAGGGGTCGCCGCGCAACTCCAGTCCGACTCGAACCGCAAGCTCGCCCAGGCTGACCCCTTCCCCTTGCACGTGCGCACAACCTTTTAGTTGCGGTAGCTGCCCCCGGCGTGTTACTTGGGCTGCACGGGCTTCGGCGTCGGGGCGGCAGGCGCGGGCTTCGCTGCCGCTCCCGCTCCGGCAGGGGCGGCCGGCGCAGCCGGTGCAGCCGGTAGACTTGCAGGCTTGGTGGCTAAAACGGCCAGTACGTTCGCGGTGATATCGAGCGGCCCCTTCGCGAAGAACACGCCGTCTCCGAGAACCAGGTCAAATCCCTGCGCGTTCGCATAGGCCTGGATCTCCGTGACCAGGTAGCGCTGCACCTTGCCGATTTCCTCGTTGCGGCGGGTCGATGCATCGTCCTGGAACTCTCCGGCCTTGCGCGAAAACTCGCGCTGCTGGTCGCGCAGGGTCTTCTCGGCCTTGGCACGATCCGCTTCGGCCATGACCGCACCTTCCTTCTGCAACTTCTCGTCCTTCGCCTTGAGGTCGTTCTGCAAGGTCAGCAATTCGCGGCGCCGCGGCGCAAACTCGTTCTCGAGCGCGGCCATCGCAGTCTTGGTCTGCGGAGCGTCCTCCAGCAGCTTTTGAAAGTTGACGACGCCCATTTTGACTTCCGCGCCGGCCGGGTGCGCGGCGAGAATGCCGCAAAGACATAGGGCCAGGAACGAAATGCTGCGATTGAAAGTCGACATGTTGATGTTTAGGACCTCGAATAATGGTGGGTCAAAAGGCTTGACCGATAGAAAACTGAAAGCGCTCTGTTTCGTCGTTGAATCTGGTCGTGCTTCCGGGAAACGGATTTAACGGAATCCCGTAGGAAAAACGGAACAGGCCCAGCGGTGCCAGCCATTGCACCGCGATGCCCGTCGATCTCTTCAGGTTAGCATAGTCGAAGTGGTAAGTGACCGGGGTAATGTCGTCGGGGCCCAGGAACTTGACCTTGTTCCCGGTTTGGAACACGTTGCCGATGTCGTAAAACCAGCTGACCCGGGCGGCGCTGCGCCATTTGTCGGGTACCGGGAAAATCAACTCGGCACGATTGACCACGCGCAGATTTCCACCGAAAGGGTTCCCATAGCCGATATTGTCCTTCGGCCCCAGCCGGCTTTCCCGGTAGCCGCGCACACTGTCCGGACCGCCGGCATAATAATTCAAGTAGGGAGGCAAGGCCGTGGTGCTGCCCAGCGGCGACGCGTAGTCCACCGACGCGTTGAAGGCCAGCAGCCACTTGCGCCAGACGGGCACGTACTGCAGGTACTGGAAGTTCGACGTGTAGTAGCGGATGGAGCTGATCGGCATCGTGATCCGCCCCGACACCGCCAGATGCATGCCCCGGTCCGCGAACAGCGCGCGGTTGCGCGTGTCGAAGTTCCAGCCCCCCGTCAATTCATACGTGTAAAAGTCCGTCCCGTATACCGTGTAGGGGTTGTCAAGGGAATTGACGACGCCGTCGCCATTGGTATCCGCAAGGACCCGCGAGAAGGTGGACCCGTTCGATTTCACCCAGTCCACCGCCTGCTGAGCGCTGTACCCTTGGGACACCACCAGGGTGTTCTTGTTGGCGGAAACGCCGGCCTGCAGGTACTGATATTCCGTGATCGGATAGGACCACTGCACCGCACCCGTGATCTGCTTGGTGGAGAATGCAGACGACGCTGAAACGAATTGGGTGATGTCGCGGAAGGATATGGAACTGGTGCGCGCCACGCCGTCGATCGTCGTGTACGGATCCGTATGCGAGAACACATAGCTCTTGCTGTACTTGCCCGCGTTGATCTCCAGTGCGATGCGATCGCCGGTTCCCATGAAGTTGCTGTGCACGAAATTGCCGTTCAAGCTGAACTTCTGGGATTCCGAATAGCCGATGCCTCCGCCGAACTGACCGGGCAACCCTTCCTTGATGTTGTAGTCCACGTCCACCAGATCCGCGCTGCCGGCGACCGGCTTGTTCTCGAACTCGACCTTCTCGACATAAGGCAGGCGCTGCAGACGCTCCTTGGAGCGCTCGATCGCGGAGTTCGACAGCCACCCGCCCTCGAGTTGCCGCATCTCGCGGCGCAGCGTCTCGTCGTTGATGGCGGTGATGTTGTTGAAATTGATGTGCCGCACGTAGACGCGGTTGCCCGGTTCGATGAAGAACGTGAGGGAGACGGTTTTCTTGTCGTTGTCGGGCGTGGGCACCGGATCTATCTTGGCAAACGCGTAGCCGTCGGCTCCGAGGCGGTAGCTCATCAGTTCCTGCGAACTGGTCACGGCCTTGCGCGAGAAGATGTCGCCGGGCTTGATGAGCAGCAGCGCGCGCAGCTGCGATTCCGGAACGACCATGGTGCCGGCGAGCTTGATTTCCGACACCTTGAAAACGTCGCCCTCGGTCACGTTCACCGTGATGTACATGTCGTCTTTTTCAGGCGCGATGGCCACCTGCGTCGACTCGATCTGGAAGTTCGCGTAGCCGCGATCCATGTAGTAGGAGCGGAGTTTTTCCAGGTCCCCGGTCAGGGACTCGCGGGAATATCGGTCGTCCTGCTTGTACCATGACAGCCAGTTCGGCGTCTTCAATTCGAAGCTTTCGAGGATGTCCTTTTCCTTGAACTTGGTGTTGCCGACCAGGTTGATCTGTTCGATCTTCGCGCGCTTGCCTTCCTTGATGTCGACGATCACATCGACCTTGTTGCCCGGCAGATCGGTGATCTTGGTGTCGACGCGGACGGCATATTTTCCGCGGCTGAAGTATTGATCGGTGAGGTACTGCTTCACTTCGTCGAGCACCGACCGGTCGAAGGTCTTTCCGGTCGCCAGGCCGACGTTCCGCAGGCTTTTCTGCAGATCCTCGGTCTTGATGTCCTTGTTGCCCTTGAGTTCGAACTTGGCGATCGAGGGGCGTTCGATCACGACCACCAGCAGCGTGTTGCCGTCGCGGCGCAATTCCACGTCGCGGAAAAATCCCGTGGCATAGAGCGCACGCATGGCCTCGCCGATCCGCTGCCCGTCCAGATGATCGCCGATGTTCACCGGCAGATAATTGAAGACCGTGCCTTCCGAGATTCGCTGCAGCCCCTCCACACGAATGTCGCCGACGGTGAAGGATTCCTGCGAAGCTTGCGCCTGCGCCTGGAGACTCCCCAGCGGCTGGATGGCGAGCGCCACCAAGCCGAACAACCTTAATTCAAGCCGCACGCGACAACGACCGACTGCAATCTCGATAAGTCATGATTTTCCGTTAATTTAAATGTCTAGAAATATCGTTATAAAACGCGAGGCTCATCAATACGACCAGCAGCGCAATCCCGACCTGCTGTCCGAAATTCTGCGCACGTTCGGAGAGCGGGCTGCCCTTCACCGCTTCCACCAGTTGATAGACGATCTGTCCGCCGTCGAGCAGCGGCACCGGCATCAGATTGAGCACTCCCAGGCTCACGCTGATGATGGCAAGAAAGGAGATAAACGCCGTCAACCCGAGATACGCACTTATGCCGGCGAACTCGGCGATGCTGATCGGCCCGCTGATGTTCTTCGCCGAGACTTGTCCGGTGACGATCCGCCAGAGCATCTGCACGGTCAGCGAGGACATGTCCCAGGTCTTGACGACGCCCAGAACCACCGCATCGACCGGCCCGGAGCGGCGCATCGCGAGCAGGCCCGGCGGCCATACCCGGGTGCCCTCGGCGAGCATGACGCCGAGCCGCCCGATGGCCCGCCCCTGCTCCATGACCCGCACCACGGTCGCCACGATACGCAATCGCGACCCACCGCGCTCCACTTCAATCGAAATATCGCGGCCCGGGGCGCTCGACACCATGGATTGGAAGTCCATCATGTTGACCACCGGCTGCCCGTCCACCGACAGGATTCGATCACCCGGGCGCAGGCCGGCCCGTGCGCCCGCGCTGTCCGGCGGGGCGTCCTGAATCACCGTCTTGGCGCTCCACGTCGCCAGTTCGAAGCCGAGACCCGGCATTAGTCTGCCCGGCTCGGTCATTGCGACCCGGTCTTCGGTCACGCGCAGCACGACGGATTTCTCGCTGCCGGCGCGCTTCACCTTGAGGGGCAACAAACCGTCGCCGGAAAAGCGGCGGATCAGCGCAATCTGCAGGTCCTCGACATCGTCGACGTTCCGATCGCCGACCCGCACGATCTCGTCGCCGCGCTGCAGTCCCGCCGCGGCGGCGGGGCTGTCCAGCCGCACCTGTCCGACCACCGGCTTTACCACCTGCGATCCGGCCATGGCCAATACCGCGTAGAGCACTGACGCGAAAATCAGATTCATCGCCGGGCCGGCGAGCAGCACGGCGATGCGATGCCAGACGGGTCTGCGGGTGAATGAGCGATGCAGTTCCGAAGGGAGGACCTCCCCCTCCCGCTCATCGAGCAGCTTCACGTAGCCGCCCAGGGGAATTGCCGCCACGCAATACTCGGTGCGGTCGGCGTCCCGCCCGACCCGCATCAACAGCGGCTTGCCGAACCCGATGCTGAAGCGCAACACTTTGAATCCGAGTTTCTTTGCCACCCAATAGTGGCCGAATTCGTGGACCGCGACCAATATCCCGATGGCCACCAGAAAAGCGGCTATGAAAATCATAATTCTCATGCGAAGGCTCCAGCGCTAGGCTCAATCAAGGCAACCGCCAGACGTCTCGCGGCAGCATCGGCGGCGAACACGTCCTCCAGAGCCTTGACGGAGGACGAACCGAGGCGCTGCAATACCTTGTCAATGACCGTCGCAATGCCGGTAAAGTTCAAGCGCCGCTCAAGAAACGCCTGCACGGCAACCTCGTTGGCGGCATTGAGCACCGCCGGCGCGGTGCCCCCGGCACGCGCCGCCGCTCTCGCTATGTCAAGGCTGGGGAAGCGCACATGATCGGGCGGCTCGAAATCGAGCCGTCCGACGATGGTCATGTCGAGCGATTGTACACCGGAAACAACACGCTCCGGCCACGCCAGCGCCTGGGCGATCGGCGTGCGCATGTCCGGCGCCCCCAGCTGCGCCAGCAGCGAGCCGTCGGCATATTCGACCAACGAGTGCACCAGACTTTGAGGATGCACGACCACCGAGACCTGCGTCTCGGGGAGGCCGAACAACAGCGTCGCCTCGATGACTTCGAGCCCCTTGTTCATGAGGGTTGCCGAGTCGACGGAGATCTTGCGGCCCATTTTCCACTTGGGATGATTGCATGCTTCGTCGGGGGTCACCTGCGGCAGCAGCGACAAATCCGTGACGCGAAACGGGCCGCCCGAAGCCGTCAGGATCACACGAGTCACTCCGCGCGCGGTATCCCCCGGCAGGTAGCCCCCCGGCATGCATTGAAATATCGCGTTGTGCTCGCTGTCGATGGGAATGATTTCGGTGCCGGCGCGGTGTACCTCATCCATCAGAAGCTGACCCGCCATCACCAGGGCTTCCTTATTGGCGAGCAGTACCCGCTTGGCGGCGCGCACCGCGGCAAGCGTCGGCAGAAGTCCCGCCGCTCCGACGATCGCGGCCATGACCACCTGTACGTTGTCCCCGGTCACGGCAACGCTGAGCGCTTCGACGCCGGATTCGACCCGAGTCTTCGAACCGGAACGCTCCAGCGCCGTCCGCGCCTGGCGAGCGGCCTCCGGATCGACGAGCACCACGACATCGGGTTCGAAACGCAGCGCCTGTTCCACCAGCGTCTGCCAGCTGCCGTAGGCCCCCAGCATCGCCACACGAAAACGGTCCGGGTGCAGGCCGATGACGGCCAGCGTGCTGCGCCCGATACTGCCGGTGGAACCCAGAATTGCGATGCCGCGGATGGTGTTCATTCGATGACTCCCGATCCGAACAGTCCCAATGCGTACAGCGGCGCGGCGGCCGTGACACTGTCGATCCGGTCGAGCAGTCCACCGTGCCCCGGCAACATATTCCCGCTGTCCTTCAATCCGGCGCCTCGCTTGAACATGCTTTCGGTCAGGTCCCCGATGACGGAGAAGATCCCGACGGCGCAGCCGAACATCACCCCGGCGGCCACGGGCAGTCCGAAATGCAGACAGCCGATGAGGGCGACCAGCGCCACGGCGGCGAAACCGCCGACGGCGCCCTCCCAGCTCTTGCCCGGGCTCACGCGCGGCGCCAATTTATGCCGGCCCAGACTGCGCCCCGCAAAATACGCGCCGATATCGGCCGCGAACACCAAGAGCAGCATCCACAGCACCATCTCGGGACCGCGCGCAAAGCCGCGCGCGGCGACCAGCACCCGGGCCAGAGCAATGAACGCCGGCACCAATACCGGTACGCCGCAGAAAAGTGCCAGCGCCGGCCGATGCAGTTCCGGGGCGGCGCAGAGCCACAACAGGGCGATGAGCCACCACACGCAAGCCGCCTTCAGCAGAATCAGCAGATGCGGCGGGTCGGCGCTCCAGGCCCACGCGGCGGCCAACAGCACCGCCATGGCTGCGGTGTACGCGATTCTCGAAGCACGGGCGCGCACGCCGAAGCCGGCCCATTCCCAGGCGGCCGCGGTGAAAACCACCGCAAAAACCAGCGCGGTCCACGGCGTTGGCAGCGCGAAGAGGCTGAAGAACAGTGCCGCCCCCAGAGCCGACGCGGTCAGGATGCGAATCCTAAGCATCGGCTTCGGCGGCGAGTTGCGCGGACGTCTTGCCGAAGCGCCGCTCGCGCTGCGCGAAGAACTTGAACGCCGCGTCGAGATGCCCCGCCGTGAACTCCGGCCACAGGACGTCGCAGAAATAGAGTTCGGTGTACGCGAGGTTCCACAACATGAAATTGCTGATTCGCTGTTCGCCGCCGGTTCGGATCAGCAGATCGGGATCCGGAATCCCCGCGCACGCGAGCCGGGCTGCGACATGCGATTCATCGATCTCGGAGGCGGGCAGCATGCCCGCGGCCACGTCGGCTGCGAGCGAACGGCATGCCTCGGTCAGGTCCCAGCGACCTCCGTAGGCCAGCGCCACGATCAACATCAAGCCGGTATTGGCCGCCGTCAGCTTCTCGGCATCGGCCATGCGCTGCGCCAGCGCGGTGCCCAATAGCTTCCGATCCCCCATGAAACGCAGCCGCACGCCGTTGCGGTGCAGATCCGCGACCTCCCGCTCCAGCGCATCCAAAAAAAGATTCATGAGCATTCCGACCTCATCGGGAGGTCTGCGCCAGTTCTCGCTGCTGAAGGCAAACAGCGTCAAATACCCGACATTGCGCCGCGCGCACCCCTCGACGATCTTGCGCACGACCTTGACGCTGGCGCGGTGGCCGGCCGGGCGCGGTAGGCCGCGCAGACGCGCCCATCGGCCGTTGCCGTCCATGATGATGGCGACATGCTTCGGCGATTCGGCCCTGGTGTTCACGGAAAATGCGGGTTCTGCATATAGGAATGCGGAGACAGGTCCTAGACCTGCATCAATTCCTTTTCCTTGTCGGCCATCGCTTGATCGATTTCCGCCACGTGCTTGTCGGTCAGCTTCTGAATGTCATCCTGCGCGCGGCGGTCCTCGTCCTGGGCGATCAGCTTTTCCTTGAGCATCTCCTTCAAGTCGTTCATCACCTCGCGGCGCACGTTGCGCACCGAGACTCGCGCAGCTTCCGCCTCGGAGCGCACGACCTTCGTGATGTCGCGCCGCCGCTCCTCGGTGAGCGCCGGCATGGAGATGCGGATCAACGTCCCAGCCGTATTGGGGGTCAGACCCAGATCGGACTTGTAAATCGCCTTCTCGATGATCGGAACCATGGCCTTCTCCCACGGCGTGACCGTGAGCGTCCGGGCGTCTTCAGTCGCCACGTTCGCCACCTGGTTCAGGGGCATCTCCGACCCGTAGTAGTCGACCTTGATGTGTTCGATCAGGCTGGTATGCGCCCGGCCCGTGCGCAGCTTCTTCAGCTGGTCCCTGAACGTGGACACGCATTTCGCCATGCGCAGCGCGGCGTCTTTCTTCAATTCGTCTAGCATGGTCCTTCCCCTAGTCAACTGGAAAAACTGGCCCGCGGCCGTTTTTGTGCCTCTCCATTGGGCTGCGCAGTCCCTGCTCCGCCCAAGCCCGGGGCGACCCTCCTTGGTCACCCGCTCGGCGCATGCGCCTCGCCCCTGGACGGCACCCTTCGGGTCGACCTCCGGTCGACCAAACGCGCTCCTGCGCGTTTGTCGGACATCAGCTCCGTTACCGCCGGCAAAAGGCGCGACTTTTGCCGGCTGGACCGTGCCATGGTTTATGCTCCGCAAACCCGGCAGTCTCTCAAGGCCCGGCGGAGACGACGGTGCCGACGTCCTCGCCCTGAACGATTCGCATGAGGTCGCCGGCATTGAACAGGTTGAACACCTGCAGCGGCAAGTTATTTTCCCGACACATGACGATGGCCGTGGCGTCCATCACGTTGAGGCGATCATTCAGCACCTTGTCAAAGGTCAGGTGCGTGTAGCGCTTCGCCTCGGGATTGAGATTCGGATCGGAATCATAGATTCCGTTGACCTTGGTGGCCTTCAGGAGAATCTCGGCATTAATCTCGATGGCGCGCAAGCTGGCCGCGGTGTCGGTGGTGAAGAAGGGATTGCCCGTGCCGGCGCCGAATATGACGACCCGCCCCTTCTCCAGATGGCGCACTGCCCGGCGCCGGATATAGTCCTCGCATACTTCGTTGATCCGCAGCGCCGACATGACCCGCGCATAGACCCCTTGGGCCTCGAGCGCATCCTGCATCGCCAGGGCGTTGATGACCGTGGCCAGCATTCCCATGTGATCCGCGGTCACTCGATCCATTCCAGCGCGCGCCAGACCGGCGCCGCGGAAGATGTTGCCGCCTCCCAGTACCACGGCCACTTGCACGCCCATCTGCGTCAGGTCGCGGATTTCGCCCGCAATGCGTTTCAGAATCTTCGGATCGATGCCGTAGTCTTCGCTTCCCAGCAGCGCCTCTCCGGACAATTTGACCAAAATTCTGCGGTAGCGTGCCGGGGCGTGGGCGGAAGCGTTCAGTGTGGTCATGGTCCCGTACCCTACTATAAAAGACCCCGCATGCGCGGGGTCCCTGAGTTCATCTTACAAGAGAGCATGTAATTGAGTCTCAATGCTTCCTGGGGCCGCCGTCGCCCGGACCCTTGTCGTGGTCCTTGTCCTTGTCCTGGGCTTTGACCTGGTCCATGACATCTTTCACGAAATCATCCTGTTTCTTTTCGATACCCGCACCCACTTCATAGCGGACGAATTTCACGACTTTGGCGCCGGCCTTCTTGACCAGCTTCTCCACCGTGGTATCGGGATCCTTGACGAAAGGCTGGCCCATGAGGGTAATTTCGGCCAGGTATTTGCGCAAACGGCCCTCGACCATCTTGGCGATGATATCGGGGGGCTTCTTCTCGCCCTTCGTCTGATCGGTAAGGATCTCGCGCTCCTTGTCGAGCACCGCCGCAGGCACCTCACCCGCGTCGATGTACGCCGGGTTCACGGCGGCCACGTGCATGGCCAGATCGCGCGCCAATGCCTCATCCCCGCCCTCGAGGGCGACCAGGCTGCCGATGCGGCCGCCGTGGATGTAGGTCCCGAGGGCCCCAGGAGCGCTGACTTTGACGAATCGGCGCACCGAAATGTTTTCGCCGATCTTGGCGATCAACGCGCGGCGCTGCTCCTCGAAACTGCCCGCGCCATTCGACGACGCCAGTAATGCCTCGAGAGTGCCCGGAGAGTTCGCCAGGGCCGTCTTGGCAAGTTCCCGCGCGAATGCCTGGAACTCATCGCTGCGGGCGACGAAATCGGTTTCACAATTGACCTCCACCAGCGCTGCACTCTTACCGCTGCGTTCGGCCGCGACGGTGCCTTCGGCCGCAATCCGCGCCGCCTTCTTATCGGCCTTGGCGAGTCCGGTCTTGCGCATGAGTTCGGCGGCGGCGTCCAGGTCACCCTTGGTTTCGACCAGCGCCTTCTTGCATTCCATCATGCCGGCGCCGGTCCGCTCGCGGAGTTGCTTGACTGTGTCTGCGGTAATATTCATGGTATTCAACACTGCCGTTGGCGGCAGCCGTCCTCACGTTCCTACAAGTCAAAGAGCAGGCGGCTCGCGGGATCGACCCGCACCTCGCCGAACGCCCATTTAAAGTCGCTAAGCGCCGAGCGGCATCAACCGCGCCTCGGTGCCCCCGTGCTGCGGCCCACCGGCCGCCGGCGCGGCGCGCTGGCCGGCCGGGTCTCGGCCGGAGCCGCATCGGCGACGTCGACATCGTCGATTTCCACGTCCTCCGCGGCGACGGTCGCGGCGGCAACGCCCGGAATCACGGTGACCGGTACCTTGCGGCGCGGCGGCGGCTTGCGGCCGCCGCGGGCGGGAGCCTGCTGCGGACGGCGTCCACTTCCAACACTGCGCTTCTTCGGGTTGCCCTCTTCGTCGAGTTCCACAAATTCGTCCTCTCCCACGGGGACTTCGGGCAGCGAGGCCTTCCCTTCCAGCACCGAGTCGGCGACGCCGGCGGCGTATAGCAAGATGGCGCGCATGGCGTCGTCGTTGCCGGGAATCACGTAGTCGATGCCGTCCGGCGAGCAATTGGTATCGACCACGGCGACCACCGGGATCCCCAGTTTCTGCGCCTCGTGGATCGCGATTTCCTCGTGACCCACGTCGATGACGAACAAGGCGTCGGGCAGCGCGGTCATGTCACGGATGCCGCCCAGGCTGCGCAGCAATTTGTCCATTTCACGGCGCAGCATCTGCGCCTCTTTCTTGCCGCGGCGGTCGAGGGAACCGTTCTGCGCCATTTCGTCCAATTCGTTCAACCGTTTGATGGATTGACGAATGGTCTTGAAATTCGTGAGCATGCCGCCCAGCCAGCGCTGGTTCACATAGGGCATGTTGCAGCGTGCGGCCTCTTTTTGGACGGCATCGCGGGCCGACCGCTTGGTGCCCACGAACAATATCTTGCCGCCTTCCGCGGCAACGCCCTTGATGAAGGCCGAGGCCTGTGCGTACAGAGGCTGGGTCTTCTCGAGGTTGATGATGTGGATCTTGTTTCGTTCTCCGAAAATGAACGGGGCCATTTTCGGGTTCCAGAAGCGGGTTTGATGCCCAAAATGGACGCCCGCTTCCAGCATCTGTCGCATAGACACGCTGGTCATCGTTAAATCTCCTGGTCGGGTTGAGCCTCCGCGCATCCCAATCGGCAACCCGTCGAACCCTTGCAATGGCCCAAAAAGCCTATAATACAAGGGAAGCGCCGGGCACCCGGCCGATTGTGACGACACGCGTGCGGGGTTGTTAAAAATAGCCGCGCTTTATACCATGAACACCCACCGGAAATAAAGTTTAAGGGCGCCATGAACGTGACCATCAAATCTCCCGCGGAACAGGACAAAATGCGGGCCGCGGGCCGGTTGGCAGCCAGCGTGCTGGACATGATCGAACCGTTCGTCCAGCCCGGGGTGACCACCGATGAGCTCGACAAGCGCTGCCACGACTTCATCGTCGATGAGCTCAAGTCGATCCCGGCCAATCTCAATTACCGGGGGTTTCCGAAGACCATTTGTACCTCCGTCAACCACGTGGTCTGCCATGGCATCCCCGGGGACAAGAAGTTGAAGTCCGGCGACATCGTCAACATCGATGTCACGGTCATTCGCGACGGCTTTCATGGGGATACCAGCCGGATGTACTTCGTGGGCTCCGCCCCCATACTGGCCCGGCGACTCTCGGAGACCTGTCACGAAGCGATGTGGCGGGGCATCCGCGAGGTCAAGCCGGGTGCGCGCCTGGGCGATATCGGCCATGCGATCCAGACTTACGCCGAAAGCAACCACTTTTCGGTGGTGCGCGAATATTGCGGACACGGCATCGGCCGGGTCTATCACGAGGACCCTCAGGTGCTGCACTACGGCAAGCCGGGTACCGGCCTGGAGCTCACGACGGGCATGACTTTCACCATCGAACCCATGATCAACGCCGGCCGCCGCGACGTCCGGCTGCTGCCCGACGGTTGGACGGTGGTCACCAAAGACCAATCGCTGTCGGCTCAATGGGAGCACACAATCCTCGTGACGGACGTCGGCTTCGAGGTGCTCACGCTAAGCGCGGCCGACGCGCTTCCCGCCGCTGCGGCGGCCTCTTGAACGCCCGCAACACCTTCCTCGATCCACCTGCCGATTGGGCCTACCTGACGGCCGCACCCGAGGCCCTGCAGGGTGGACAGTTCTCCCCCATCATTTTTCGCCAGGTGCTGGAACACGGCACGGAACTGCTGAAAGAACGCTTCGTCGCCGATGAAGCCGTTGAAGACCTGGTGCGGGACCGCGCCCGGCTCGTCGACATCGCGCTGCGCGCCGCATGGATCTGTCATGCGGGCAAATTCGCGGACGATCTGGCGCTCGTGGCGGTGGGCGGCTACGGGCGCGGCGAGCTGCATCCGAGCTCGGACATCGACATCATGGTGTTGCTGCCGAAAAGCGATTCGGCGGACTGGCAGCCCGACATCGAGAGGTTTTTGACCTTTCTCTGGGACATCGGCCTGGAAGTCGGGCACAGCGTGCGCTCCATCGACGACTGTCAGCGCGAGAGTCTGGCAGACATCAGCGTGGCGACCACGCTGTTCGAAGCGCGCCTCCTGGCGGGGCCGGAATCGCTGTTCGCCGGCATGAGGCGCGCCTTGGCTCCGGACCGCCTCTGGTCGTCGGAGGACTTCTTCGAAGCCAAGTGCAAGGAGCAGACCGAGCGGCATCATCGTTACTTCGACACGGCCTACAACCTCGAGCCCAACGTCAAATCGAGTCCGGGCGGACTGCGCGACGTTCAGACCATCGGCTGGGTCGCGAAGCGCCACTTCGGGACCGACACGCTCGATGAACTGGTGGCGCACGGATTTCTCACCCGCGAGGAATTACGCAAACTGAAGGCGGGCCAGTCGTTTCTGTGGAAGGTCCGCTTCGGATTGCACGTGCTCACCGGCCGCCGGGAAGACCGGCTGCTGTTCGACTACCAGATCAAACTGGCGAAGCTGTTCGGCTATGAGGACGCGAGCTTCACGCTGGCGGTCGAGCAGTTGATGCAGAAGTATTACCGCACCGTCATGGACATCAGCCTGCTCAACGAAATGCTGCTGCAGCTGTTCCGCGAGGCGATCCTCACGCAGAGTGCGCCGCCGGAGCCCATCAACCCCCGCTTTCAGATCCGGAACGATTATCTGGAGGTCACGCATCCTGAGGTGTTCGCGCGCTACCCGTCGGCCCTGCTGGAACTCTTCGTGCTCCTGCAACAGCATCCGGAATTGCGCGGCGTGCGCGCCGAAACGATTCGGCTGATCGGTACGCACGTCTGGCTGATCGACGAGGAATTCCGTCAGAACCCGCGGCACCATCGCCTGTTCATAGAGATCCTGTGCGCGCCCGTGGGCGTGACGCACGAACTGCGGCGTATGAATCTCTACGGCGTGCTCGGCCGCTACATCCCGTCGTTCGGCCGGGTGGTGGGCCGGATGCAGTACGACCTGTTCCATGCCTATACGGTGGACGCACACACCTTGTTCGTCGTGAGCAACCTGCGCCGCCTGGCGATCCCGAAGTTCAACGACGAGTTCCCCAGGTTGAGCCAGATCATGCAGTCGCTGCCGCGCCAGGAACTGGCCTACCTCGCTGCGCTGTTTCACGATATAGCCAAGGGCCGCGGCGGCGATCATTCGGAACTGGGCGCCGTCGACGCCGAGGCATTCTGCCTGGAACAGGGACTCGGCCGCTACGAGGCCAGACTGGTCGCGTGGCTGGTGCGCAATCATCTCATTCTGTCCATCACCTCGCAGAAAAAGGACATCAGCGACCCGGACATCATCCATGCGTTCGCACGCCAGGTCGGCGACCAAGCTCACCTGGACTATTTGTATGTGTTGACCGTGGCGGATGTTCGCGGCACGAACCCGAAGCTTTGGAACGCCTGGAAGGCGCGGCTGTTCGAGGAGTTCTACGAGCGCACCAAACGGGCCCTGCGCCGCGGGCTCGAGACGCCCGTCGACCAGGACGAGCTGATCCGCGAGACGCAGGCGCACGCACGCGAGAAAATGGCGAACATACCCGATGCGCAGATCGCCGCAGTTTGGTCGCAATGGACCGAGGCGTACTTTCTGCGCTACACGCCCGAGGAGATTGCCTGGCAGACCAGCGTGCTTGCCGGCCGCGACCCGCACGACGACTCGCCGTTCGTTGCGATCCGGCAGCTCGCGGACCGCGGCGGAACCGTCGTTCTCACGTATACGCCCCATCGCTTGCACAGCTTCGCGCGCACCACCGCGGTCCTGGATCAGATGGGACTGAACGTCGTCGACGCGCGCCTCATCACCAGCGCCAACGGCTTCAGCCTGGAAACCTACGTGGTGCTGGAGGACAACGGCACGGTGATAGCCGACGCGGAGCGGCTGGAAGAAATCGAGCGCGGCCTGTGGCGGAATCTTAAGCAGCCGGAGGATTCGCCGCTCATCGTGACCCGCCGCGCACCGCGCCAGGTACGCATGTTCTCGACACCGACGCAGGTCAATTTCAGCCTGGATTCCCGCAACGATCGGACGATTCTGGAATTGATCGCCGCCGACCGGCCGGGACTGCTGTCCGAGGTGGGGAAAGTGTTCAAAGTCGAGCATGTTTCCATCAATGGCGCGAAGATCATGACGGTGGGCGAGCGCGCCGAGGACGTCTTCTACATCACCGATTCGGAGGATCGGACGCTGGACGACGAGGCCTGCCGGCGGGTTCAAGACGCCTTGGTGCGCGCTCTCGATCGCCGCAATTGATTACCGGGGACCTTAATTTGTACGGCAATCTTCGAGCGACCATCGAGTGATTTCGGGAGACCAAAAGTTGTACAGCGATCTGCGCACGACCATCGAGTCCGCCTATGAACGGCGGGCGCAAATCACGCCGCAGTCCACCACGCCCGAGGTGGGCAATGCGGTCGAAACCGTCGTCGAGCTGCTCGACGCGGGAACGTTGCGGGTCGCCGAGCGGCGAGCCGGTGCGTGGGTTGTCCACGAGTGGCTGAAGAAGGCGGTGTTGCTGTCCTTTCGGATCGCCTCGAACATTCCTCAGTCGGCGGGCGTCCTATCGTTCTACGACAAGGTGCCGCTCAAATACAGCGGCTGGGACGAGCCGCGGTTCGCGGCGGCCGGCGTGCGCGTGGTGCCGCCGGCCACGGTCCGGCGCGGCGCATACGTCGCGGCCAACGTGGTGCTGATGCCCAGCTATGTGAATATTGGAGCGTATGTGGACTCGGGCACCATGGTCGATACCTGGGCGACCGTCGGCTCCTGCGCGCAGATCGGCAAGAACGTGCACCTGTCCGGCGGCGTCGGCATCGGCGGCGTCCTCGAGCCGCTGCAGGCCAGTCCCACCATCATCGAGGACAACTGCTTCATCGGCGCCCGATCCGAGATCGTCGAGGGCGTGATCGTCGAGACCGGCGCCGTGATCTCGATGGGCGTGTTCATCGGCCAGAGCACCCGCATCTACGACCGGGAGCGCGATGAGATCCTCTACGGCCGGGTACCGGCCGGCGCGGTCGTCGTGCCCGGCACCTTGCCCGCGGCCAACGGCAAATACGGGCTGGCCTGCGCCGTGATCGTCAAGCGCGTCGACGCACAGACTCGCGCCAAGACTTCGCTGAACGACTTGCTGCGCAACACCGACTGACGCGCTGGCCGTCACGGAAGTGTCCGTCAAAGCGTAACAATCGCGATTCAAAATCCAGGGATGCGGGCGTCTGCCGCACGTGGAGCAAATCATGAAGTCAGCCAGATTCATCCATTCCGCTCACCGAAGAAACTTTCGATACGGAATGGCGGCGGTATTCCTGATCGGCTTGGGCATACTTGCCGCATGCCGGCCGCCGCCATCGTTCAGCTCGCAGGTCGAGGTCGAACTCGCGGCCGCAGCCCGATGACGCAGCCCCGGAGAGCCTGTCTGAGTATTCGGGCTCCTAGCCGAAGCGGCCGGTAATGTAATCTTCGGTGAGCCGCTGCTGCGGGTTGGTGAATATCAGATCCGTGGGGCCGATTTCCACCAGGTCGCCGAGATGGAAATATGCCGTGCGCTGGGAGACGCGCGCGGCTTGCTGCATGTTGTGAGTCACGATCGCAATGGCGTAGTTCTCCCTGAGTTCGTCGATCAGATCTTCGATCCTCGCGCTCGCGATCGGGTCCAGCGCCGAAGTCGGTTCGTCCATCAGAATGACCTCGGGATTTACCGCGATCGTGCGCGCGATGCAGAGACGCTGCTGCTGGCCGCCAGAGAGGCTCGTCCCGGGCTGCGACAGGCGGTCCTTGACCTCCTCCCACAATCCGGCGCGCTGCAGGCTGGTGTTGACCAGTTCGTCCATGTCGCCCCGGCTCCTGGTCAGGCCGTGAATCCGCGGGCCGTAAGCGACGTTCGCATAGATGGACTGTGGAAATGGCGTCGGCTTCTGAAATACGATGCCCACGCGCGCGCGGAGCTGTGCGACGTCCTGCTTGCGATCATAGATGTTCTCGCCGTCGAGGGTGATGTCGCCCTCCACGCGGGCGCTCGGAATCGTGTCGTTCATGCGGTTGAGACAGCGTAGGAACGTCGATTTTCCGCAGCCCGACGGACCGATCATGGCCAGCACCTGGTTGCGGCCGATGTCGAGACTGACGTTTTTCACCGCATGTTTGTCGCCGTAGTACACGTTGACCCGGTGCGCGGTCATGATGGGGTGGGGAATCGAATCGCGGACGGCCGGAGCGGCGGCGGGGCCCTCCACTGCCGTTGCCGTGGCCATGGAACCGCCGGCGCGGGGGGATACGGACGGCGCGCGCCCCCCCGCAGGGTTCCTAACGGAAATCTGTTCCCTTCCCATACCTTGAAGTCCTATCCGAAACGCCCGGTGATGTAGTCGTCGGTCTTTCGATTCTTGGGCGACGTGAAGATTTCTCCGGAAGGACCGATTTCGACGAGCTCCCCCAGGTACATGAAGCCCGTGACGTTGGACACCCGCGCCGCCTGCCGCAGATTATGCGTCACCACGACGATGCAATATTTCTCGCGCAGCGCCTCCAGCGTCTCCTCGACCCGCAGAGTCGAAATCGGATCGAGCGCGGCCGTCGGTTCATCGAGCAGCAGGACCTCCGGCTGTACGGCGATGGCACGGGCGATGCATAGCCGCTGCTGTTGGCCGCCCGACAGGCTCCGGCCGTCGGCAGCGAGCTTGTCCTTGACCTCGTCCCAAATCGCCGCATCGCGCAGCGCGGACTCGACACGGAGCTTCATATCGGCGGCGCGCACCCCTCCCGCCAGCCGCAAACCGAAGGCCACATTGTCGAACACCGACATGGGGAACGGGGTGGGTTTTTGAAACACCATGCCGACACGGTAGCGCAATTCGGCCACATCGACGGTCGCGCCCAAGATGTCCCTGCCTCCGATCAACACCTCGCCCTCCGCGCGCTGCTTCGGGTAGAGCGCGTACATGCGATTGAGCACCCGCAACAGGGTCGACTTTCCGCACCCGGACGGGCCGATGAACGCCGTGATCGAACGGTCGGCCAGGGTCATGTTGATGTCGTGCAGCGACTGCAGGTCGCCATAGTAAAAATTGAGCGAACGAATTTCTATTTTGGGGGGGGCGATGTCGACGATCGCGGATGCCTCAGCCGGAATCGGCGGGCGCGTCTTCAGATGCTTCGGCGGTTTGGCCGACGGGATCATCGCCCGGAGCTCCGCTCCGCCTGAAGAACGGCCAAGATGACCCGCGCGGAGATGCTCAAGATCAAAATGCTCACGGTGATGATGAGCGCACCGGCCCAGGCGAGGTTCTGCCACTCCTTGTACGGGCTCAACGCAAACTGGAATATCACCACGGGAAGATTGGCCATGGGAGCATTCAGGTTCGTGCTCCAGAATTGATTGTTGAGGGCGGTGAACAGCAGCGGCGCCGTCTCGCCGCTGATGCGCGCGATCGCCAGCAACAGGCCCGTCACGATGCCGCTGCGAGCCGCGGGATACAGCACGCTCACGATGGTGCGCCAAGGGTAGGCGCCGAGAGCGGCGGACGAATCCTTCATCCCGATCGGCACCAAATTGAGCATGTCCTCGGTGGTTCGCAGCGTGACGGGAATGGCCAGTACCGCGAGCGCCAGCGCGCCGGCGATCGCGGAGAAATGCCCCATCTTGACGACCACGATCTCATAGATGAACAGCCCGATGATAATCGAGGGTGCACTGAGGAGGACGTCGTTGATGAAGCGAATGAGCGTACTCAACCGGGAGCTGCGCCCGTACTCCGCCAGGTAGGTGCCCGCCAGAACGCCGATCGGAGAGCCGATCAAAATGCCCAGCAGGGTCATCACACCGCTGCCGTACAGCGCATTGAGCAATCCCCCTTCGCTGCCGGGCGGAGGCGTCATCTGCGCAAACAAGTGCCATGACATGCCGGCCAGGCCGTGCGAGATCAGCGTCCAAAGAATGGCCGCCAGGCATGCGAGACCCGCCAGGGTAGCCAGCAATGAGAGCGACAGGAACACCGCATTCTTCGCCTTCCGATATGCGCGCCGATTCATGGCTTACAGGGGAACCCGCTGTTCGAGCCGGCGCAACAATGCTTGGGCGGCCGCAATGACGGTAAAGGTGATGAGAAACAGAAGGAGGCCGAGTGCGATCAGGGACGATGTGTAAAGATCTCCGACCGCCTCGGTGAATTCGTTGGCGATGGCCGACGATATCGTCGTGCCCGGGGCGAGCAGCGAGGTGCTGATCCGATGGGCGTTGCCGATCACGAATGTCACCGCCATCGTCTCGCCCAGAGCCCGGCCGAGACCCAGCATGATGCCGCCGACGATGCCCACTCGTGAATGCGGGACCACGACGTTCCAGATGACCTCCCAGGTGGTCGCCCCCAGCCCATAACCGGATTCTTTCAGCATGGGCGGTACCGTATCGAAGACATCCCGCATGGTGGCTGCAATGAACGGCAGCACCATGATCGCCAAAACGAAGCCCGCCGTAAGGATGCCGATGCCGAAGGGCGGTCCCATGAATAATTTGTTGACGCCGGGAATGAAGTGCGCATGCTCGATCAGCCATGGTTGAACGTGCCGCTGCAGCACCGGTGCGAGGACGAACAGACCCCATATGCCGAAAATTATGCTGGGCACCGCCGCCAACAGTTCGACCGCCACGCCGATCGGGCGTTTCAACATCGGCGGGCACAGCTCGGTCAGAAACAAGGCAATTCCGAAGCCTGCCGGCACCGCGAGCGCCATGGCGATCAGGGAGGTGACCACCGTACCGTAGATGGGCGCCAGCGCACCGAACTCATCGGTGACAGGATTCCAAATTTCACGAGAAACGAAGGAGAAGCCGAAGTGCCGCGCCGCCGGCCAGGCCCCACGCAGCAGCGAGACGGCCACGCCCCCCAGAATGAGCAGCACCAGGATCGCAGCCGCAAGCGTCCCGGCCCGGAAGATCCTCTCGTAAATCAACTGCTTTGCGGCGTGCCTCGAATCGATGATCGCCACGATGTCAGTTTCGCTCCCGCCGCCACCGAAAGCAGCCGGGGCCGGCGCTGCAGCCGCGCCGGCTCCGGCCATATGATTTCGCTCAAGCTGAGACCGTATTCTCAGCGAGGCTACTTGCCGCTCCAAACCGGATGACCACCCGACGTGATGGACGAGGTCCAAGTCGCCTTGACCTGAGCGATCAACGGGGCCGGCAGCGGCACATAGTCGAGCTCGGCAGCCATCGCGCCGCCCTCCTTATACGCCCATGCGAAGAACTTGAGGGCCTCGCCGACCGCAGCCGCGTCCGAGGGTTCCTTGTAAACAAGGATAAAGCTTGCGCCCGTGATTGGCCAACTCTTGGCACCGTCCTGATCGGTGAGGATCAGATAATAGCCTTCCGCGTGGGTCCAATCCGCATTGGCCGCGGCTGCCTGGAAGGATTCGGTGCTGGGCGCCACCGCCTTGCCGGCCTTGTTGGTCAATTGCGTATAGGCCATCTTGTTCTGTTTGGCGTAGGCATATTCGACGTAGCCGATGGCGCCGTCGGTTTGCGTCGTCATGTTGGCGACACCCTCGTTGCCTTTCGCACCGATGCCCGTGGGCCATTGCACCGAGGAGTTCGCGCCGATAGTGGATTTGAACTTCGCGCTTTCCTTGGACAGATAGTCGGAGAACAGGAAATTGGTGCCCGAGCCGTCGGATCGATACACCGGCGCGATCGCGGTGGCCGGAAGCGCCAATTTCGGATTGAGCTTCTTGATGGCCGGGTCATCCCATTTCGCAATATCTCCCAGGTAAATCGCGGCTATCGTGGCGCCATCCAATTGCAGCTGGCCCGGTGCAATTCCCTTGATGTTGACCACCGGAACGACGCCGCCGATGATCATGGGAAACTGGACCAGGGCCGCTTCCTTCAGGTCTTCCGCCTTCAGCGGCATGTCGGAGGCGCCGAAGGTGACCGTCTTGGCCTTGATCTGCTTGATGCCGCCGCCCGAGCCGATCGATTGATAGTTGAGGCCGACGCCGGTCTGTTTCTTGTAGGCATCCGCCCATTTCGCATAGATCGGATACGGAAAAGTGGCCCCGGCGCCCGAAATGTCCGCCGCGGCGGCGGATAAGCTGATGCCGATCGCGGCTGCCGCGAAGAGAATGCGTGTAATCATTGTCATGAGGTATGGCTCCGATTCGATTGAGCGCGGAATTTATTGCTTGATCGACGCGCGTGAGATCACCCAAAAAATCCCGGATCAGTTGACGACGCCGTCGCTAGAATCCGAGATCCGCGAGCATGTTCAGGGTTGTATGTTACGGTTTTGTGACAGTCGTGGTTTCCGGGGAGATAGCCATGCATTCCGTCCACGGCTAGCCGGTAAGGCGCGAGGACGCGCGGCCCGGGATGCGCGCGCGCACGTCGAGCCGCCGTCTGGATCGACGGCTGAGATCCTCGCCTGCGCTCATTTCGACCTCATGGCCTCAGAGCCCAACGGCCATGAGGTCGACTTCATTCCAGCCCGTCAGAATTTAAAGCGCACACCCACCGTGGTGGTGATATCGGTCGTATTATAGGGAAACCCGCCAGCCAGACCGTCTTTCACGCCGGAGTACATCACGCCCGCAAAGGCGTCGAAACGCTTGGACAAACGATAGTCGGCATCGAACGAGACGACAGTTTCCGTGCCGCCGCAGGTTCCGGGCTCCTTCGCATGGGGCGTGCTCGAGGAACACAGGGCATTGGCCGTGGGCGTACCGTATGCGTTCTGCTTATACCCGTACCATGCACCGACCAGGTCCAATTCCGGTAGCACCGTATAACGCACGCCGACCCAGCCCACTTGCAAGGTCTTGTCGTGGAGGAAGGTCGATCCGTCACCGCTTTGTTTGTTGACGAAGGCGACCGTGTAGGCGGCGACGTTGAAGCCGGCCTTCAACGGCGTGTCCGGATTTGAGTACTTGATGTGCTCATAGCCGCCGAAGAACTTGAGCACGCCCATGTTGTACATGCCCATTAAGGCAATGGCCGTGTTGTCCGAGATCGTTGCCGCCAGCGCATTGCTCGCGCTTGCCGCGACGCAAGTCGCGCCAGGAGTAGGCGGCACGGTGGCACTGGGGCACAAGCTCTCCGGGTCGGTATTTGGCCTCGATAGGGTAGCAACTTGCGCCGAGCTGAGCGCGGCCAGCGCCACCGCATCCTTGATCTTTGTGTAGTACGCATCGACCGAGAGGCCCGCGAAATCCCCGCCGAAGGACACCTCGTAGGCCGTATTGGCGCTACCGGTGGATTGATTGAATTTGTACTGCGCGGACAAGTGGGCCCCCACCCCCTCCGCCGGCTTGAACATTCCCACATACTTCACCGACGAATCGAGACGGCGGTTCTGCGTATCACCCCCGCCGGCGGTGACTCCCGATATGCCGATCAGGGAGAATGCCTGGGACGCGTAATTAGGGTCGTACTTGGCGACACCGTCAGCCAACACCGTGTTTTGACGGCCGAAGGTGATCGTTCCGAAAGTCTTCGAGCTGACCCCGGCATAGGATTGGATGAAAGTCTGACCCGAAGCGCTCGAATCCACATTGGTGGACTGATTCCCAGGATCCGCAAAAGTCCCCAGGGGCCTACCATTGTTCTGCACCAGCGACTTCAAGGCGTCGCTGATTTGGCCGGATTGCGGATTGAAGAACGTCTCCAGTTTGAACACACCCGACCAATCTCCCACGATGGGCTCGACGCCTTGCAGGCCAATACGGGAATTGCTCAAGTTGCTGGGCGTAACGCCCGTCACTGCGTGATTGCTGTTCTTCTGAACCACTTCGGCACTGCCGCCGACGAAGTAGTCGCTGATGGGCGCGCCGTGGGTCTGATTCTGAATGCCGATGTCGACGATCCCGTACAGGGTGATGCCCTTCCACGTAAGGGTGTCGTCGGAAGATGGCGCCGGTGCCGCGGATTGCGCCTGAGCGAAGCCCGCCGCGCCCAAGGCTGCCAACAGGACGAGTCCACCACGGCCCAATCCGACGCCGCGGGCATTCGACCCGGCCGGCATGGCAGTTTCTGTCTCATGATTCACAACGCTACTCCTTTTTTCATAATTCCCTTTTTCATGATTCACGACGCTTCTCCCAATTTTTAAGGTTGTTGGATTTAATCGGCGAGATGTTACATATATATTACAATCAGCTATTATTTTCTGTATCTTTTTTACAACAATTCGCTTGGTGGCACCCAGCGCCGTGGCTGCGAACAGCCGCCGGGTTGGCGGGTGGAACGATTGTCCGCAGCCGCCATCCAATGGCCTCTGCGGATCAACGGAGTGCGGCGATGGCCCTCATAGCAAGGCTCCCTTCGGCCATGGGCATCGTCTGGCTTGCAGTTCTTCCTGGCTGTGCGGTCTACGAAACGTACGAAAAATGCGGATTCGCCGGCTGCCCCGACGATCAGCGCATCAGCCGGGACGTCCAAGCGCTATTCGAGGAGCATCCGGCCCTTGAGCCGCCCAATTTGATCGATGTGAGGACCTTGGATCACGTGGTGTACCTGAATGGCGTGGTCGACACCGATCTCGAGCGCCAATTGGCGGAATCCGTCGCCGCCGGGGCGCAGGGGGTGGCGCGGGTCGTCAACTCCATCGGCCTGAACAACGCGCGCTGACGGCGAGTTCAGGCACGCGATGCGGCGCCGAGCAAGACCACGATCAACGCCAGCGCGAACCAGAAGTAATCGCGGGCACCCCGTTTCCAATCGCCGCTTGTCATTTTTCTGAGATCCACCCGAAAGCCGCCGCGACCTCGGCGGCACAGCCAGACTATCGGCGGCCCGGAACGGCCGGAACTATCATCCGGTCATTTCCATATGCAAAAAGCGTATTAGCGTATTAGATGGTGTCGAAATGCGGCGCGCCGCGCGCTAGTTGGAACGGCGCTGCTTGGTGGATATGACTGCGAGAGCGGTCCGCGTATTCGCGTGCAGCTTTTCCATGATCCGGCTGACGTAGTCCTTGACGGTGCCCTCCGCCAAAAACATGGCGTGGGCGATTTGGCGGTTGCTCATGCCGTCGGTGATCAAATGGAGAATTCTTTCCTCCTTCTCGCTCAACGTTTCCGTGGTGTACTCCGGCTTGGCCGGCGCACCGTCGACCTTGCTCGGATACTCGGAGGATTCCGCGAGCCGCCGGAATTGATCCATGACCTTGCGCGCAATCTCCCCGCCTCTTCCGTGGTCATGAAACACGCTCAAGCATTACACTCTCGCAATCATGCGGCCCGACCGGCGTTATATGGAAGTGACTTTAGTCACCTGTCCGCCAACACGATGACCATCGATCCACGCCGCAGCTTGGTGGCCGGCCTCATTTGGCTCGTCGCAGCGAGGCTGCCCGCTTTGGCGATGAGCGCGCTGAAACCTTGTTCAGAATCGCCGAGGAGGCACTGCGAAACATCGAACGGCATGCCATGGCCACCCGGGTGATGGTCACGCTGGCCATGAGCAATGATACCCATCTGTCCCTGCAGATCGAGGACGACGGGATCGGCTTCGATACCGGCCTTTCCCGGCCCGGGCATTTCGGACTGGTCGGGTTGCGCGAGCAGGCGCAGTTGATCGACGCGGAACTGCACATTCGGAGTGCGCCGAACGAAGGGGCGACGCTCTCGGTAACGTTGCGAATCGCGCCTGAAGTCCTGTGGCCGCTCGATGCAGCGGCGCATTCGACCTGAACGGCCGCACTAACCTCATTTCCGGAGTCTCGAAGATGACGAAAGATCTTGCGGTTCGATTCAGAGTGGACTTCGGCAGCGGTTGCTCCATCGGCATCGGAAAGATCGAGCTGCTCGAGGGCATTTCCCGAAGCGGATCTTTGTCGGAGGCGGCGCGGCAAATGCGGATGAGTTATCGCCGAGCGTGGCTGCTCCTGGCAGACCTCAATGCCAGTTTCGATCAATCCGTCGCCCAAGCGAGCACTGGAGGCCGGGGTGGCGGCGGCGTCGTGCTCACGCCGTTCGGCGAACTTTTGATCGCCTGCTACCGGAAGATGGAGGCCGGTCTTGAGCCGCTTGCGAAGGCATGCTTCGAGGATTTGAGCCGGCGGGTCAACGCCGCGCCGGCAAAGACTCGGGGGGCGAAGCGTACCGTTCCGGTGGCATCGATCCGGCGGCCGGCGAACCGGGGGCCGGCCAACCGGCGCAAGGCATCGGCACGGCGAAGGTGATCGGTCAGGCCCTGGAGCGCGGGAAATTGGAACTGCGCTGCGATTCTGAAGTCAAAATTATGATTGAAATGCGACCGCATCACGGTTTGCGGGCGTTCCTCTCTGGTTCAATCGGCAGGCGCGAACGCCGTGGTCGTTCCATCCGCGCAACTGGGTGAAATTATGAAAAATCAACGCGCCGTCCGGTCGAATTTCGCGGCGATCTGTGTAGCCGCGCTGCTGCTGAGCAGCGGTACCGCCCTCGCTCAGGGCCACTCCGGCGGTGGTGGGCATTTCGGCGGCGGTGGCCACGCGGCAGTGGCTCACGGCGGTTACGGGGGTGGTTATCACGGCGGTTACGGCGGCGGCTATCATGGCGGCTACGGTGGGTACCGTGGCGGCTACGGCTGGCGCGGCGGCTATGGCTGGCGCGGCGGCTATGGCTGGCGCGGCGGCTATTACGGGGGCTGGGGTTGGGGAGGACTGGGGCTCGGCCTCTACTTCGCAACGCTGCCGCTGTACTACTCGACGCTCTGGTGGGACGGGATCCCCTATTACTACGCGGACGACGTCTACTATCGGTACGACGACAGGGTTCGTCAATACGTCACCGTGGCACCGCCGCCGGAACTCCAGAGTCAAAACGGCGCACAGGCACCGGTCGGCACCGACCTCATCGCCTACCCGAAGAACGGCCAGAGCACCTCCATCCAAGCGAAGGACAAATACGAATGCCACCATTGGGCGGCCACTGAGAGCGGCTTCGATCCCACCCTGGGTGCGGCCGCGTCGGCGAGCGCCGCCAAACGCAGCGACTACATGCGTGCGCAAGCCGCCTGCCTCGACGGGCGGGGCTACAGCGTCAAATAGCAGCCGACAGCAGTTAAGTGGGAGCCAACAGCAGTTCGAGCGTGCGGAAATAGATCTGATGCAGACGGTCGATATCGTCGACCCGCACGCACTCGTTGACCTTGTGAATGGTCTCGTTGATCACCCCGAGTTCGATGACTTGGGCGCCCATGGGCGCGATGAACCGGCCGTCCGAAGTCCCGCCCCCGGTCGATAGTTTCGGGGTGACCTCGAGCAGCTCGTGGACGGCGCGCGTCGCGGCGCTGGACAGTCTCCCCGGAGCGGTCAGGAACGGATGGCCGGACACGAACCATTCCAGTGAATATTTGACCCGGTGCCTCGCCAAGATGCCTTCGACCGTCGCCTGGAGTTTTTCGATGGTCTGTTCCGTCGAGAAGCGCAGGTTGAAGCGCGCCTTGAGCTCGCCGGGAATGACGTTGGGCGCGCCGGTTCCGGCGGAGATGTTCGATACCTGGAACGTGGTGGGCTGAAAATGCTCGTTGCCGTGGTCCCAGACGTGCGATGTCAGGTCGGCCAGCGCCGGCGCCAGGGCATGGACGGGATTGTCGGCAAACTGCGGATAGGCGATATGGCCCTGCACACCGTGAACGGTGAGCCGTCCGCTCAAGCTGCCGCGCCGGCCGATTTTGATCGTGTCGCCGAGTGATTTCTCGCTCGATGGCTCCCCGACGAGGCACCAATCGATGCGCTCCCGGCGTTCGCGGAGCACTTCCACCACCCGGCGCGTGCCGTCCACCGAGGGCCCTTCCTCATCGCTGGTGATGAGAAACGCGATGGTGCCCAGGTGCTTGGGGTATTGACGCACGAAGTCTTCACTGGCGGTCACCATGGCGGCAAGTCCGCTCTTCATGTCGGCGGCGCCGCGGCCGTACAACATGCCGTCCGCGATCTCGGGCACGAAGGGGTCGGTGCGCCAATCTTCGAGGGGACCGGAGGGCACCACGTCGGTGTGCCCGGCGAAACAGAACACTGGACCGCCACGGCCGCGTTTCGCCCAAAAATTGTCCACCGGCCCGAAGCGCAGCCTTTCCGCCTCGAAGCCATGGAGCTCGAGCCGCTCGATCATCACCGTCTGACACCCGCCGTCCGTGGGACTCACGGAGGCCCGCGCCATCAGCTCCCGGGTCAGTTCAAGGGTTTTCGACATCAGAAACGCAGCATGGGCGGCCGTCGGCGAATGTTCGCCCACAGTCCGTAGGCCCCCAAGGCAATCGCCGCGATCAGCACCCATGCCGGCATGGCGAGTCCCAGGAAGCGCCACTCGACCTTGGCGCATTCACCCGAACCGGTCAGCACTTTGACGAGAACATCCGTGAGCGGGAACACCTTGAGCATGAAATCGAGCGATGCGCCGCATGCGGCGACGGTGCCCGGCGGCAAGCTTTGAATATAGAGGTGGCGCACGGCGATGCCCGCGGTCGCGAGCGACGCCAGCCCAAGCAGGCCCGCGTACACGCGCCGCCCCCACCCCGCCGGGTCGTGAGCGGAGGCGATTGCAAAGATCACGCCAATGGCAAAGATTCCGACGCGTTGGAAAATGCACAGCGGGCAGGGCTCGAGATGCATCACATATTGGGCATAGTACGCGTACGCGAGCAGCCCCGCGCAGACCAGCACCCCCAGGCCATTGGCTGCGCGCGCCGTCATCACCGGCGTGCGAGCGCGTGCGCAGCGTCGATTTGTTTGGCGACGTCCTCGAGCGAGGTGTGGCGAATGTCCTTGCCGTGGACCATGTAGATCACGTACTCGCAGATATTCTTGGCATGATCGCCGATACGCTCCAGAGCACGCACGATCCACATGATCTCCAACGCACGACGAATGGTGCGGGGATCCTCCATCATGAATGTGATGCACTGACGATGGATCGATTCGTACTCTTCGTCCACCATCCTGTCTTCCTGAGCCGTTCTCACCGCTGCCTGTGAGTCCATGCGGGCAAATGCGTCGAGCGCATCGTGCACCATGTGCGCGACCTGCCGTCCGAGATGCTTGACCTCGCGATACTTGTCCGCCGGCCGTTCCATCGTGGCGAGCTGCGACGCGATGTAGCCTATCTTTTCGCCTTCGTCGCCGATGCGCTCGAGGTCCGTGATGGTCTTGATGATGGCGACGATGACGCGCAGGTCCCCGGCCGCGGGCGCCCGCAGCGCCAATATGCGGCTGCACTCCTCGTCGATGGACACCTCCATGCCGTTGACCTTGTAGTCGTCCGTGGCAACGGATTCGCCCAACTGGCTGTCTCCCTCCACCAGGGCGGTGATGGCCTTCTGCAGCTGCTGCTCCACGAAGCCGCCCATCTGCAGCACCTGGTTGCGCACCTTCTCCAGATCCTCGTTGAAGCGCCGGGAGATGTGGTGGGTGAGATCGGCAGTTTCCATTATGACAACCCTTGAAGCTAGAAGAACGCGCACCAGCCGTGCGGGTGCGCCGAACGCCGTCCATGTGCGGCGTGACTCATTTACATCCGATTACCACCCGCGTCAACAGTGTGAGCGATAAATGTGACGCGAGGCTCCTAAGCACTGGCAACGGCGCGCAGCCCCGCCTGCCACACGCGCTGCGGAGGGAAGTGGCACGTGAACGTGCTGCCCTTGCCTTCCGTGCTCTGCACGTCGAGCCAGCCGCCGTGGCGCTGCAAGGCATGCTTCACGATGGCGAGTCCGAGACCCGATCCGCCCCGATCGCGCGAGCGTCCCGCGTCGATGCGGTAGAACCGTTCCGTCAGCCGCGGAATGTGCTCGGCCGGTATGCCGATACCGTTGTCGATCACCGAAAAGTAGGCGCCCTCGACATCGGTCCACCAGCGCATGCGCACCGCCCCGTCCGACGATGTGTACTTGAGCCCGTTAACCAGCACGTTGGTGAATGCGGATTCGATCTCCTGCGGGGAGCCATACAGCCCGTCCTCGGACTCCAGATCCAGCGAAACCTGTCGCGGGCGATTGGCACGCGCCAGAGCATCGCGATGCAGGCGCTCCAGCAGGACCGGCACATCGATGGGCTCACGCGGCGCCTCCCCGTCGGTGGATTCCAGGCGTGACAGTTCCAGCAGATCCGAGATGATGGTGTTCATGCGTTGCGCCTGCGCGCGCATGTCCTTGATGGGTCCCGCCCAAGCTTCGTCGATGGAGGGATCGTCGGCGAGCGTGTCGAGATAGCCTGAGATCACGGTCAATGGTGTGCGCAATTCGTGAGACGCATTCGCCACGAAATCCTTGCGGGTTGCCTCAAGGCGCATCTGCCGGGTGACATCCCGCGCCAGCAGCAGGAACTGACCCGCCCCGTAGGGCACCAGCTGCAACGACAGATACAAATCGGCATGCACGGGCGGCCGGATGATTATCGGAACCGAAAAGTCGTCCGCATGCAGGTAGCGGACGAACTCCGGCGAGCGGATCAGGTTGTCGATCCGCAGACCGACGTCGACAGGACGTTTCAACCCGAGCAGCCGGGCAGCCTGCCGATTGAACCAGACGATTTCGTTCTGGCTGCTCAGTATGATGACCCCATCCGGCAATGCCGCCGTCGAGCGCCGCAGTTCGCGGTAGAGTTGCACGAGCCGCTGTTTGTGAAATTGCTTGCGCCGGTGCAAGCGCACCACTTGACCGATGATGTCGCCCCAAATGCCGCCGAGGTTGGGCGGATCGAGCTGCGAACGCAGCCTGAGCCAGCGGTCGAGACGGTGCAGGTTGAGCAGCTGCCAGCCGAGATACAGGCACGCGGCCGCCAGCAGCCAGGCCCAAATGGGTCCGAACAGCAGTCCGAACACCAAGCCCGCGATCAAAATGCCCGCCAGCCGCGCGAGCGCAAAGGTCCACATCGAAGCCATGAGGCGGAGGTTATCTCCTGTCAGGTGTCTCGCGCGGAAAAGCGGTAACCCGAGCCGCGCACCGTCTGAACCAACCGATCCAGCTGATACGGCTCGAGCGCCTTGCGCAACCGCCGGATATGCACATCCACCGTACGCTCTTCCACGTAAGTATTGCCGCCCCATACCCGGTCGAGCAACTGGCCGCGGGTGAACACCCTCTCCGGATGCGTCATGAAGAAATGGAGCAAGCGGTATTCCGTCGGTCCCAGCGCGATTTCGCGCTCGCCCGCGCTCACTCGGTGGCTGGAGTCGTCGAGTTTCAGGCCCTCGACCTCCACCGTGTCCGCCGCTCCCGCCGGAGCTGCCCGGCGCAGCACGGCCTGGATGCGTGCGAGGAGCTCGCGCGGCGAGAATGGTTTGGTGATGTAGTCGTCGGCCCCGCCCTCGAGTCCTCCGACCTTGTCCTGCTCCTCTGCGCGTGCCGTTAGCATGATTACCGGGATTTCCTCGGTATCCTTGGCGCGTTTCAGCGACCGGGTCAGTTCCAAACCGCTCATGTCGGGCAGCATCCAGTCGACCAGCATCAGGTCCGGTCGAACATCGACGATGCGCGCCCGCGCCTCCCGGCAGTCCTCGGCCTCCCGAACTTCATAGCCCGCCCGGCGCAGTCCAAAGGCAACCATGTCGCGGATGCTCTTTTCATCTTCGACGATGAGGATGCGCTTGGCGGTCATATTGATGCTAGTCCCTTGAATCTTCTAGCCCGCTATTACATGCGCACCATATGACAGTTCCATGACAGGCTCCCGAGAGGGCTCACTCCGGCGCCGCCTGCTTAGGCCGGGCACGTTCCGCTTCCGTGAGCGCCACCTTGTCGCGCAGATAGACCGGGACGAGATCGGCCGGGTCCCGGCCTTCGCCGAGCTTAAGCCTGATGGCACCCAACCGCGCCATGTCCTTTGCGTCGGGCAGCGCATCGCATGCGCCGGCCGGCAGGGACAGCCCGGCAAGAGACTGAAGTATCGGATAGGCCGCAAAACCCCGACCGATACCCTGAAACGGCCCCACCAGGGGCACACTGACCGATTGCGCGTTGCCCACCGCCGGCGCGCCGCGTGCGGCGAGACCGTGCTCGGGATCGGTCGCAAAACAGCCCCAGTAGACTTCGCCCATGCGCGCATCGAGACAGGCCATGACCTGCTCCGCCCCGGCGCGCATCGCTTGCCAGCCTAACGCCTCCAGCGTGGTCACGGCCACCACCGGCAGCGCCGCGCCGAATGCCAGCCCTTGTGCCACCGACACACCGATCCTGACTCCGGTAAAGGCGCCCGGACCGACGCTGGCGGCGATGCCGTCCAGCATCCCTAAGGCGACCCCAGCCTCGGAGAGAACCGCATGGACCATGTCGAGAATCAGTTCGGCGTGACCGCGGCCCACTTCTCTCCACGCGCCCACGACGCCCGCATCGGTCAGCAAAGCGACCGAGCACGCTTCGGTCGCCGTATCGAGAGCGAGCACCCTCATGTCGCCGTCATGACTGCGCGTGCCCTGCTCAGCCGCTCAGCGAGAAATTGTGCGCCGGCTGCAGAGTCGGTGATGACGGGACTTGGGGGAAGCGCCTGCAGAAATATCCTTCCATACCCCTTGGTGGTGAGCCGTGGATCGCCGAGCACGATGACGCCGAAATCGTCGAAATCGCGGATCAAGCGGCCTACACCCTGTTTCAGGGCCAGCACGGCTTGCGGCAATTGATACTCGGAGAAGGGATTTCCGCCGCGCCGGCGGATGCCCTCGAGTCTCGCCTTGAGCAGCGGATCGTCGGGCGCGGCGAACGGCAGCTTGTCGATGGCCACGATCGAAAGCGCCTTACCTTTCACGTCGACGCCTTCCCAAAAGCTTCCCGTCGCGAGCAGCACGGCATTGCCGAGGTCGCGAAAGCGGTTGAGCAATACTTCGCGCGGCGCCTGGCCCTGAACCAGAACGGGGAACGGCGGGTCGGGAAACCGCGCCTTGAGTGCGGCGACACCGTCCGCCAAACCGCGATAACTGGTGTAGAGCAGGAACGCGCGGCCGCCGCTCGCCTCGAGCAACGGCGCACAGGCGGCTATGAACCTGGCGGCAAATTCCGGATGCTGTGGCTCCGGCATGTTGCGCGGAAGATAAATCCGCGCTTGATCGCGATAGTCGAAGGGACTCTCGATGTGCAGCGTACGCGCCTCCGGCAAACCGATGCGGGCGGCAAAATGCGTGAAGTCGTCGCCGATGGCCAGCGTCGCCGAGGTGAACACCCATGCACACGGGCGCGCCTCGACATATCCACGCAATCGATCCGCGATTTCGAAGGGGGTGAACTGCAGGGACAAGCCGTTCGCCGCTGCCTCGACCCAACGCAGCCCGGAGGCCTCCGGCACCGAAGCCAATTCCCCAAGTCCGGCAGCCAATGCCCTGGCTCTGCGAGCGCAATTGGCAGTACCTGCGCCCGCGCCCAGGCCCGTAAGTTCTTCGGCCAGGTCGCCGAGAGCGGTCTCGATCTCAGGCAGAACGTCCATGAACGATTCGGGTAGATTCGGCCACTCGTAGCGGCCGGCGCCACCCGGTACGTTGCCGCGCAGATCGTCGAGACGCGCCTCCACGATGGCGAGTTCGCCGGCGATCGAGGGCGCCCTCACGGCAGCCGCGGCCAGTTCCGCAGCGACGTCGCGCAAGAGTATCTGCACCTGCCGCACCGACCAGCTCTGCCCGAAGAACTGCGCCGCAATATCGGGCACTTGATGCGCCTCGTCCAGGATCACGGCCTCGGCGCCCGGCAACAGATCGCCGAATCCCTCGTCCTTGAGCGCGAGGTCCGCGAGCAGCAAGTGGTGATTCACCACCACGATCTCTGCCGCTTGGGCGGTGCGGCGCGCATCGAACACGTGGCAGCGGGTGAACTGCGGGCATTCCTGCCCAAGGCAATTCTCCCGCGTGGAGGTAATCATCGGCCATGCCGCGGACTGTTCCGGCAAGTCGGCGAGTTCCGAAAGGTCCCCGGCCTTGGTCGTCGACGCCCAGCGCGACACCTTGGCGAGCACGCGCTCCACTCCGCGCTCGCCGGCCAGCAGCGACCCTTGTTGGAGCGTCAACTCCAATCGATGGCGGCACAGATAATTCGCCCGTCCCTTGAGGAGCGCCACCTTGACCGGCAACCCCAACACTCTTGCCAGCATCGGTACGTCACGTCGAAACAACTGATCCTGCAGCGTCCTGGTACCGGTTGAGATGATCACGCTCTTGCCGGACAACAGGGCAGGCACGAGGTAGGCGAAAGTCTTGCCGGTACCGGTGCCGGCTTCGACGATGAGCGGCTCCGCGTGCGCCAATGCGCGGCCGACGGCAGCGGCCATGGTCGCTTGTTCCGGCCGAAAGGAGTAGCCCGGCAGGGCGCTCGCCAGGGGCCCGGCCGAACCGAAAACGTCTTTGTAGTTGGTGTCGATGATTAGGAGCCTGTGTGAGTATTTCGCGTGAGCCGCGTTGGCAAGGCCGTATATCCGTGCGATGCAATTGGGCTCGGCCCACAACATCGGATCCGTGCGGGGGAGCGGATGCAAGGACGCCCCGGCTCACCGATCCGATGGCCCAGGCAATCGTCAAAGGCTG
>WNFR01000114.1_pt1 | contig 128353 bp, 116 predicted proteins | sample 5400221 | NCBI WGS metagenome assembly WNFR01 (sample SAMN13153357, study PRJNA577476) | soil metagenome | isolation source: 40 cm soil under Madrone tree | place: USA:California | collected 2016-06-14
TACTGGGAAGATTCCAAAGCATTACTCACCCGTTCGCCGCTCGTCAGCATGTATTGCTACACCTGTTACCGCTCGACTTGCATGTGTTAGGCACGCCGCCAGCGTTCAATCTGAGCCAGGATCAAACTCTTCAGTTAATAACACTTAGTCACTGAAGCAATCGAGATCCCAAACTCACACTCATTCAAACGTGTTTTTGAGGCACGAATGAATAGCTGGTCGTTTGGTAACTCATCATCAATTGCACCAAAGGCAAATGACGCGAGTCCCCACACAAGTTACCTGTTCGAATTTTTAAAGAGTATCCCGCGACGACAAAGGTCCGGGGAAAGACTTTCAAGTATAGCCGAGTTTCCGGGCCCGTCAACGTACGGGAAGTCGCAGAAAAACGCCTTTCACTGGAAAGGGCGCGCAGTATAGCCGGGGGTTCGGGCCTGTCAACCCGCTGCGCTAATTCTTTTTTTTAAGCGGATTTTTGCGAACGAACGCTTGCCAACGGACACAATGTAGGTGTTTCCCGCAAGCAGTTCATGACGGTGGCTGGCGATCTTTTCCTGATCGACGCGCACCGCGCCTTCTTCGATCTTGCGGGTCGCTTCGGAGCCGCTGGAGGCGAAGCCGAGCTCCTTGAGGATGACCGTCAATCGCGCGCTGGGCGCGTCGATTTCCATGACCCGCTCGACTAGGTCCGCGGGAACGGCGCCCTGCTGAAAGCGGGCCGTAAAGTCGCGCTGTGCCTGCTGCGCCGCAGCGGCGCTATGGAACCGCGCGACGATTTCCTGCGCCAGGTCGAATTTCACGTCCCGCGGATTCCGACCGTCCGCAACCGATGCTCGCAGTGCATCAATCTCCGCCAGCGGGCGGAAGCTCAACAACTCGTAATAGCGCCACATGAGCACATCGGATATGGACATCAACTTGCCGAACATGCTCTCGGGGCTGTCGTGAATGCCGACGTAGTTCCCGAGGGACTTTGACATCTTTTGCACCCCGTCCAGCCCCTCGAGCAGCGGCGTGGTGAGCACGATCTGGGGTTCCTGGCCGTAGACCTCCTGCAGATGACGGCCCACCAATAAGTTAAATTTCTGATCCGTGCCGCCGAGTTCCACATCTGCCTTGAGGGCAACGGAGTCGTACCCCTGCACCAAGGGGTACAAAAACTCGTGGATGGCGATGGGTTGGCCGCCCTTGTAGCGCTTTTCGAAATCGTCCCGCTCCAGCATGCGGGCGACGGTATGTTTTGCGGCCAACTCGATCAGCCCGGCGGCGTTCATTTTGCCCATCCAGGTCGAGTTGAACTCGATGCGGGTGAGTTTCGGGTCGAGAATCTTGAAGATCTGCTCTTGATAGGTGCGCGCATTGCGCCCGATCTCATCCGCAGTCAGCCGCGGCCGGGTGGCGTTCTTGCCGCTAGGATCGCCGATCATGCCGGTAAAATCGCCGATCAGGAAAATCACGTCGTGGCCGAACTGCTGGAATTGCCGCAGCTTGTTGATGAGCACCGTATGACCCAGATGCAGGTCCGGCGCGGTGGGGTCGAACCCCGCTTTGACCCGTAGCGGCCGCCCGCGCTCGATTCGCTTGTGCAGATCCGCTTCCTGGATGATGTCTACGGCACCCCGTTTCAGTTCGGTGATCTGCGCTTCCAGGTTCTTCGCCAAGCCTATTCCTCTCATTTTGCGGCGCTACTGTACGGGCGCCCCCGCTGCGGAGCCACCGCTTTGGAGGAGCGCACCCAAAAACACGCCTACCGGTGCATCGGTACCGATCCGCAGTCAGCTCTTTAGGGGATTTCCCCAACCATAAAGCAGGGTTCTTTCCCTGGCCAAAGGTCCTCGCAGCGCGCCAGATTAGCGCAAATTCGCCAACCGGCGGAACTCGCCCGCTACGGCCTGATGCCGAGCGCGGCTGCTAACGGACGGGATTCGAGATCTTCCAAATCAAGCAACGGGTCAGCCTTCTGGTGCGAGACCGGACCGCTCCCCCCCGCATTCCCGCCGCCGTCAGCGCTGCCGTTGGCCTCGCCGCCCTGATCGGTTGGACGTTCAACATCCCCGCTCTCATCCGCGTCCTGCCCGGCGCCGTCGAGATGAAGGCGAACACCGCCGTCTGCGTGGTCCTATGCAGCATCGCGTTGTGGATGGTGGCCGGCGAGGCGTCGTCCGGTCGCATGAGATTGGCACGGGTGTTGAGCTTGACCGTCCTGCTGGTCGCTCTCATGACGCTGACCGAACACCTGGTTGGATGGAATTCGGGCATCGACGAATTGCTGGTCAAAGACTCCGCGAATGCCTACAACCCGTTCCGCGGCCGGATGTCGCCCGTCAGCGCCGCCGCATTCGTGGCGATCGCGGGCGCGCTCATCGCGCTGCCCAACCGGCGCGCGCACCGCACCGTCATCTGGGCTGCCGCCGGCGCCGTGGTTGCGGGCCTGGTCCCATTGTTGGGCTATCTATCGAACGCGGTCGAGATCGTTACCGATCGATTTCTGCCGCCGGTCGCATTCAACACGGCCTGCTGCCTGGCGCTGCTCGGCGCCGGAATTCTGCTGTGTCCGGGGAATGCCGGTGTGGATGTCGCGGGCAAGTTCACCGCGCTCGCCGCCCTCGAGTTGAAGATTCTCGCCGGCTTCATCGTCGCCCTGTCGCTGTTGATCGCAGCCAGCACTTATACGTACCGAACCACCGAGCAAGCCGCCGCGGCTGCGGATTTGGTGGCGCATACCCAGGAAGTGCGCGCGGCATTGGCGTCGCTGTATGGGTCGCTTGCGGGCGCCGAGGTGGCGCTGCGCGATTACGCTCTGACCTCGGGATCGGAGCACCGCGATGAATATGAGCGCTCGATCCAGGACGTTCAACTGCAGCTCGGCACTCTAACCAGGCTCACGGCCGACAATGCGGAGCAACGGCAAAACGTCGCCGCCTTGGGCGCACTGGTGGCCGCGCGTTCGGCGGCGATGACGCGTGCGCTCTCCGCCCATTCGGACTCCGGCCCGTCGGCGGCGCAAGCCGCGATTGCGCTGGAACGCGACAGGAACTCCACGCGGAACGCCCGGGAACTGATCGATCACATGGCCGGCATCGAAGAACAACTGCTGGCGGCACGCCACGCGGCCACGACCGAGGAACGCGAAATCACGCTGATTTCCCTGCTGGCCACACTGGCGGTGGCCAGCGGCGTGTTCACCGCGTTGTTCCGCGGAATCAGTCGCGAAATACTCGGCAGACGCCGCAGCGAAAGCGACTTGCGCGAAGCGAATCGCTTCCTCGATTCGCTCATCGAGAGTTTGCCGGTCATGATCGCGCTCAAAGACGCGGACAGCCTGCGTTATGTTCGCGTCAACCGGGCAGTCGAGCGGATGCACGGATTTTCACGCGACCAACTGATCGGACGGAGCGTGCACGATTTGTTGCCGGCCGAGGCTGCCGCAGCCGTCAGCGCGTCGGATCGCCAGGCTCTCGAGAGCGATGGCGTCGTCGACAATCCGGAACACCGCGTGCACAGCGCAATGCTCGGACTCCGTATCTTTCATACCATGAAGATGCCCATCTGCGATGCGGGCGGACGACCCCGATACGTGCTGTCCATGTCGACGGACATCACGGAACGCAAGCTGGCGGAACAGGCCATTCATGAACTCAACTCGGCATTGGTGTCCAAGGCAGAGCAGCTCACCAGCAGCAACCGGGAACTCGAGAGCTTCAGCTATTCGGTGTCCCATGATTTGCGGGCGCCGCTGCGCGCCATCGACGGCTTCGCACAGATGCTGGAGGAGGACTATGGCGCGCGGTTGGATGCGGAGGGAAGGCGCTACCTCGGCGTGGTCCGCGCCAACACCAAGCAGATGGGAGAGCTGATCGACGATCTGTTGGAGTTTTCCAGGCTTGGACGCCTGCCGGTGTCCACGCAAGAAATCAACGTCGAATCGCTCGTCCGCGAAGTGGTCGCCGAAGCGTTGGACGAGCGGCCGACGGCGCCGCGCGTGGTGATCGGTTCCCTGCCGCCGGTGCGGGGCGATCGCACGCTGTTGCGGCAGGTGTGGGTGAACCTGATCGCGAATGCGATCAAGTACAGCGGCAAGGCGGCGGAGCCCCGGATCGAGGTGAGCGGCCGGCAAGACGCTGACGAGAATGTCTACTCGGTACGCGACAACGGGGTGGGATTCGATATGCAATACGTCGGCAAGCTGTTCGGCGTTTTCCAGCGGCTGCATCGCGCGGACGAGTTCAGCGGCACCGGTGTGGGCCTCGCCATCGTCCAACGAGTGGTGGCGCGGCATGGCGGCCGCGTATGGGCGGATGGCAAAGTGGACGGCGGTGCGATGTTTTCCTTCTCGCTTCCGGTACAGTTGAGCGATGGATGATTTTGGAGCGGTGGACATACTGCTGGTCGAGGACAGCGACCCGGACGCCGAGATGACCACGCGCGCCCTGCGCAAGGGCGGGCTCGTCAACAATCTGGTGCGGGTTCGCGACGGCGTCGAGGCGCTGGAGTTCATGTTCCGCGCAGGGCCGTGGAGCGCACGCGGCAGCCAGGAGCCGAAGCTCATTCTGCTCGACCTGAAGATGCCGCGGCTGGGCGGCATCGATGTGCTGCGCCGCCTGAAGTCGGACCAGCGGACACAGACCCTGCCCGTCGTCATGCTGACTTCGTCGGCCGAGGAACAGGACATCGCGGAGAGCTATCACCTCGGAGTGAACAGTTACCTGGTCAAACCGGTGGAATTCCCCGCGTTCGTCGAACTGGTCGCGCGGCTCGGGATGTATTGGGTGGTCATGAACCGGCTGCCGGCGTAGCCGCAGTAAGTCGAAAAGTGAACCATGAAAAAGCGGGGCGAGATCAAAGTACTGCTGGTTGAAGACCGCGCCGACGACGCCGAATTGCTGCTGGCGGAGATGCGCCGCCGCGGACTCGCCGTCGTCAGCCTGCGGGTCGAAAACGAGCAGGCTTATACAGAGGCGTTGCGGCAATTCGCGCCCCAGCTGATCTTATCGGACTATACGCTGCCCGAGTTCGACGGGCCGCTGGCGCTGCGTATCGCATGTCAACAACGACCCGATACTCCTTTCATTTTTGTGTCCGGAACCATCGGCGAGGAGCGGGCAATCGACGCCTTGCAGCAGGGTGCCGTCGACTATGTACTCAAGGACAATCGGGCGCGCCTCGTGCCGGCGATCGAACGGGCGCTCAAAGAGGCTGATGATCGAGAGGCCCGGCGCCTGGCGCTGCGCCGGCTCGAAGCCAGCGAAGAACGCTTTCGCTCAATCTCGGAAGCCACGAAGGAGTGGATCTGGGAAATGGACTCGCAGGGCGTCTACACCTTCTCCAGTCCGGCGGTGGAAACGATGATCGGCTACAGACCGCAGGAGGTCCTCGGCAAGAACTGTCTCGATCTGGTATCGGCAACCCTGCGGCCGCAGCTCGCTGAATTGATGCGCCGCGGCGCCATTGAAAAGACGGGATGGCGTGATGTAGTGCTGCATTTGAGGCACACGGCGGGCGGATTGCGCTGGTTGGACCAAAGTGCGCTGCCTCTGCTGAACGACGCCGGCGACGTGATCGGATTTCGCGGAGTGGCCCGCGATATCACGCAGCGCCGCACACAGCAGGACCGGATCTCGCGCTTGAGCCGGATCCAGGCGGTGCTGAGCGGCATCAATTCCACCATCGTTCGCGTCCGAGAGCGCCGGGAGTTGTTTCGCGAAGCGTGCCGCATCGCAGTGGGCGAGGGCGGCTTCCGCATGGCCTGGATCGGCTTGGCCGAGCGCGGCGGAACGCGCGCAACGCCCTTGGTCTGGGAGGGATTCGACGACGGCTACCTGGCCGCGGTGAACGCGGCGATGGGGGGCGGGGATGAAGACGCGGGCACGGTGGGCAACGCGATTCGCGACAAGACGATGATGGTCGTCAACGACATCGAAGCGGACCCGCACATGGTCTCCAAACGCGAGGCTCTGTCGCGCGGCTATCGGTCGATGATCGCCCTGCCCCTCCTGGTGTCCGACGAAGCCGTCGGTGTTCTGGTCCTGTACGCCGAGGAGACCGGCTTTTTCGACCATGAAGAGCTGAAATTGCTGAAGGATCTGGCCGGCGACATTTCGTTCGCCCTGGACTACATCGGCAAAGAAGAGCGCCTCGCCTACGTATCGTATTACGACACGTTGACCGGCTTGCCGAACCGGCAGCTATTTTTCGATCGTCTGGCCCAAGCGCTCAACGTGGCCCGCGCCGAAGGTCGCGAGCTGGCCGTCATGGTCATCGATGTGCAGGGTTTCAAGCGGGTGAACGACACATTGGGCCGGCATACGGGCGATCGCGTGCTTAAGGAACTTGGGCGGAGGCTCGAACGCACGACGGCGGAGTCGGCGGCGCCCGCGCGCATCGGCGGCGATCGTTTTGCGGTCGTGGCGCCCAACCTCTCCGCCGCCAACGTGGCGCGCTGGATCGACGAATGGATCATCGACTCGCTCGCGGAACCGCTGACCGTCGATGGCGTCGAGCTGCGGACCTCGGTGAAAGTCGGCATCGCGCTCTTTCCCACCGATGCCGATACCGCGGAAACGCTGGTCGTCAATGCCGAAGCGGCGCTGCAGCGGGCGACCGGCGCCCCCGATCCGTATCTTTTCTATTCGCCGGAAATGAATGCGCGAATCGCCGAGCGGCTGCACGTCGAAAGCCGCCTGCGCAAGGCGCTGAACGAACGGCAATTCGTGCTGCATTATCAGACCAAGGTCGATCTGGCGACCCGGCAGATTCGAGGTCTCGAAGCACTCATACGCTGGAACGACCCCGAACGGGGTATGGTGCTCCCGGTCGATTTCGTGCCCTTGCTCGAAGAGTCGGGGCTCATCGTGGAAGTCGGCCGCTGGGTGATTGAACAAGCGGCCGCGGATATTCGAGGCTGGCGCGACCTCGGTTTGCGCGTCCCGCGCGTCGCAGTGAACGTCTCCGAAGTGCAGCTACGGCATACGAACTTCGTCACCACGGTCTTGAAGGCAACTGGATACCCGGACGCACCCGGCGCCGGCATCGACCTGGAGATCACCGAGACCATGATTGCCCAGGACACCGGCACCAACGTGCAGAAGCTGTCGCAACTGCGCGCCGCCGGCATGCAGGTGTTCATCGACGATTTCGGCACGGGTTACTCGGGCCTCAGTCAGCTCGCCCGCCTGCCCATCGACGCACTGAAGATCGACCGCGCTTTCATCGCCGAAATGACGACGAGCAGCGAACACATGGCCATCGTGTCGACCATCATCAACCTCGGCAAGGCGCTCAGGATGTTCGTCGTTGCCGAAGGCGTCGAGACCGAGGATCAGGCCGTGCGGCTGCAGGTACTCGGCTGCGACGAGGCGCAGGGTTATCTGTTCAGCCGTCCCTCGCCGGCCGGGCAATTGGCCCAGTCGCTGGCCGCTCCGGCGCCGCCGCGCTAAAGGGGCCTGTCTGCGCAAGGGCCCTGTCTGCGCAAGGGCCCTGTCTGCGCAAGGGGCCTGTCTGCCCAAGGGCCCTGTCTGCGCAAGGGGCCTGTCTGCGCAAGGGCCCTGTTTTAGGCTAAAGGGGCTTGCCTGACTATCCCACGGTCGCCTCCAGCGACCACCCTACAGTGGCAGTCAATACCACATCACTCTTTGGCGCATTTCCGATTGACCGGGCGGTGGGTGGCGGCTAGCCTAAACACCCGTATCGTTTAAGGAATTGTCGTTGCGCCGCAAGATTTTCGGAACCTCGAACGTAGCGCACCGATTCCACGTCATCATGACTCGCGTGGGGCCCTATGCGGCCGCGGCGAGCGCCGCGCTCATTCTCTGGCATGCCGCCAGCGACCGGCCCGAGCCGCCTGTCAGTTCACCGGCGCCATTGGTATATCCAAACTCCGCGGCGGCCGACGGCGCGGCGGCGGCCCCCGGGTCTCCTTCAATCAACGCGCCGCTGACCACGCAGCAAGCCGGCGTCGCCTCGACCATCGAGGTCATCGTCGGGCGCAATGACACCATGGATGCTATTTTCAGGCGCATGGCCCTGGATAAATCGGATCTCGCGGCCATCCGCAATCTGCCGGGAATTCGGCAGAGTATGGACTTCCTCAAGCCCGGCGACGCCATTCGACTGACCCACCTCAACGGCGGCGCGATCAAGGAGTTGTCGCGCAAGGTCAGCGAGACGCAAACCCTCTCCGTGGTGCGGCAGGACGACGGGTTTGCGGCCAGACTCATCAGCAATCCGGTGCAAACGCGGGTTCGCACCGCGACCGCCACCATTGATTCCTCGCTGTTCCAGGCCGCCGAGGCGGCCCACGTCTCCGATATGGTCGCGCTGAAGCTGGCCAACGTTTTTGCATGGGATATCGATTTCGTGTTGGACATCCGCTCCGGTGATCGCTTTACCGCGGTTTATGAGCAGATCTATCAAGACGGGAAGTATCTGCACGACGGCGAAGTCCTGGCGGCGGAGTTCGTCAACGACGGCAGGGTGTATCGTGCGGTGCGATATACGGCCGAGGAAGGTGCCACCGGTTATTACACGCCGGAGGGCCGGCCGCTGCGCAAGGCTTTCTTGCGCGCGCCGGTGGACTTCACGCGCGTGAGCTCGGGATTCAATCCGGCGCGCCTGCACCCAATTCTGAACACCATCCGGGGCCACATGGGGACCGATTACGCAGCCCCCACGGGCACTCCCGTGCATGCGGCCGGCGATGGACGCATCAGTTTCGCCGGCGTTCGCGGCGGCTACGGCAAGGCCATCGTCCTTGCACACAGCAACAGCGTGTCCACCCTGTACGGTCACATGTCCCGGTTCGTCAAGAACCTCAGGGTCGGTTCGCACGTAAATCAGGGCGAGGTCATCGGCTACGTCGGCATGACCGGGCTCGCCACGGGGCCGCACCTTCACTATGAATTTCTCATGAACGGCGTCCACATGAATCCACAGACGGTGCGCCTGCCCGGCGCCCTGCCGCTGCGCGCCGAAGCATTGCGGGGGTTCCGCGATGCGGCGGCTCCGCTGCTCGCCAATCTCGATCCGCCGTCGACTGAAGCGCCTCCGGCGCCGCCTGTTGCGGCCACGGGCCCGGGCACTGCCGCGGATGTCCGGGCGAAGCCTTGGGTCAACTGATTTGCCCCGCGACCAGGAGTGCCCCTGAACCGCAGCCCAGGGCCAAGCCATGAATGATGTCGACCTCCAGGTTCCACAGCTCTACATCAACCGGGAGCTGTCGCTGCTCGAGTTCAACCATCGGGTGTTGGAACAGGCCCAGGACGGCCGAATACCGCTGCTGGAGCGCGTGAAGTTCCTGTGCATCTCGTGCGCGAACCTCGACGAGTTCTTTGAGATTCGAGTGGCGGGCCTGAAGGAACTCCTCGATGCCGGCGCCGTTCACGGGGCCACCGACGGGCTTTCGGTCCCGGAAACACTGAAGGCGATCCGCGCCCGCGCCACCGGCCTCGTCGGCGAGCAGTACCAGTTGCTGAACGACGTCCTGCTGCCGGAACTCGCGAAGAACGGCGTGGTGTTCGTGGCGCCGGACACCTGGACCGAACCGCAAGCGGAGTGGCTGGCGGCCTATTTCGAGCGTGAAGTCGAGCCGGTCTTGAGTCCGTTGGCGCTGGACCCCGCGCGGCCCTTCCCAAAAATTCTCAACAAGAGCCTCAATTTCGCGGTGGTCGTCGAGGGGGAGGACGGCTTCGGACGCAACAGCGGCCTGGCGGTGGTGCAGGCGCCGCGTTCTCTCCCGCGTCTCATCCGGCTTCCGGACGAACTCGGCAGCCGCCACTTCGTGTTCCTGGGGACCATCGTGGAGGCCTTCGTGTCGAGGCTGTTCGAAGGCATGCGCATGCGCGGCTGCTATCAGTTCCGCGTGACCCGCAACAGCGACTTGTTCGTCGAGCAGGAGGAGGTCGATGATCTGCTGCGCGCCGTCCAGGGCGAACTGGCCTCGCGCCGCTACGGCGATGCCGTGCGCCTCGAGACCGCGCATGATTGCCCGGAAGAGATATTGACCTACCTGCTCGGTCAATTCGGCTTGAACGCCGACGATCTGTACAAAGTGTCCGGACCCGTCAATTTGAACCGGCTGATGGCGCTGTACGACCTCGTCGACCGCACCGAGCTCAAGTACGCGGCATTCACGCCGAGCATTCCGGAGCGCCTGAGAACCGGCAACGATATCTTTGCGACCCTGCGGGCCGGCGACGTGCTCCTGCATCAACCGTTTCAGAGCTTCGGGCCGGTCATGGATTTCATCAGGCAGTCCGCGGAAGACCCGCAGGTCCTTGCCATCAAGCAGACCCTGTACCGCGCCGGCAGCGACTCCGCCATCGTGGGCGCACTGGCCGGAGCGGCGCAGGCCGGCAAGGACGTGACGGTAATCATCGAGCTGCGCGCGCGCTTCGACGAGGAAGCCAACATCGAGCTCGCCAACAAGCTGCAGGAAGCCGGAGCGCACGTGATGTACGGCGTCTTCGGCTACAAGACTCACGCCAAGCTGCTCATGGTGGTGCGGCGCGAAGAAAAGGGCTTGAGGCGATATTGCCACTTGGGGACCGGCAACTACCATCCGAAGACGGCCCGGCTATACACCGATTACGGCCTGATGACGGCGGACGAATCGATCGGCGAGGACATCCATGAGATCTTCCTGCAGCTCACCGGCCTGACCCGGATTCCGCGCCTGCGCAAGCTCCTGCACGCGCCCTTTGCCCTGCATCAGGCGCTGCTCTCGAAAATCGATCGCGAGATCGGGCACGCACGGGCCGGCCGGCCGGCGCGAATCATCGCGAAACTGAATGCGCTCACCGAGCCCACGGTGATACAGGCGCTCTACAAGGCATCGCGGGCCGGCGTCGACGTCGATTTGATCGTGCGTGGCGTGTGTTGTCTGCGGCCCGGCGTGCACGGCGTGTCGGAGCGGATCCGCGTCCGCTCGATCGTCGGCCGGTTTCTCGAACACTCTCGCGTGTACTACTTCGAAAACGCCGGTGAGCGGGAGATCTATTGCGGCAGTGCGGATTGGATGGACCGAAATTTATTCCGGCGGATCGAAGTCGCATTCCCCGTGGCCTCGTCCGACCTGCAATCGCGGGTGACCGAAGATTTGCATCTCTACCTCGCGGACGACTGCCAGGCGTGGGACCTGAAGTCCGACGGCAGGTACCACCGGGCCGGCACGGCGGGACACACGAGCGCCCAGGCGCGGCTGTTGAAGTTGTACGACGAACGAGTGGCGCTCACGGAGTCGTAGACAGGCTCCTGGTCCTCACGCCGTGCTCCCGGTCCTCACGCCGTGCTCCCGGTCCTCACGCCGTGCTCCTGGTCCTCACGCCGTGGCGAGGCGGAATCCGGCGTCCTTCAGGTAGACCCGCTCCTGCTCGAGGTCCTCGAATGTCAGCGGGTGCTCCTTCATCCAGCGCGGTGGGATCTCCAAGTTCAATGAGCGCCCCTTTGCACGCAACGCCACTTCCGGCAGCGGTTGCGGGCTGCGCCCACGATGTAGAAGCACCGCCAGGCGCAGCAGAACGATCAGAAACTCCGCGTGCCGATCCCACGGCGGCAACAGATCTTCCAGGGGTTCCAGCGACAGCTGCCGGCGATGGCCGCCGACCAGCGCCGACAACAGCAATTGCTCTTCTTTGGGGAATCCCGGCATGTCGGCATGCTGAAGCAGGTAGGCGCTGTGCCGGTGATATTTCGAATGGGCGATGTCGAGCCCCGATTCGTGCAGTCTCGCCGCCCAGCGCAGCACGGACTCGGCGAGCGGATCCTCCAGTCCCCATTCAACCTCGACTTGTTCGAGCAGCGCCACCGCGGTCGCTTCGACGCGGTCCGCCTGCAGCGAGTCGACGTGGTAGCGCTGCTCCATGGCACGCACGGTGCGCACGCGTGCGTCTTCATCCGTGAAGCGTCCCATCAGGTCGTACAGCAATCCCTCGCGCATGGCGCCCTCGGCGACCCGGATCCGGTCGATGCCGAGGCTCTCTACGAGCTCCAGCATGATCGCAAGGCCGCTCGGAAACACGGGAGCGCGCTCGGCATCGACGTCCTGGAGGTCGAGATCATCGACATGACCCGCGGCGATGACCCGGTCGGCGAGGCTGCGGAGATTGTCGAGGGTGATGCGCGGCGAGTCAGGATTGAGGCGGCGCAGGACGTCGGCAATCACCCGGACCGTGCCCGAACTGCCGAACACCTGCAGCCAACCCAACTTCTTATAGGCTTCTTGGATGGGCTCCAGCTCCAGCCTTACCGCCGTCCGGGCGCGTTCGAAGCGCTTCTCGGAGATTCGGCCGTCGTCGAAACAGACGGCGCTCAATCCGACGCAGCCCACCGACAGGCTCTCGAGCAGCAACGGATTGAACCCCTCGCCGATCACCACTTCGGTGGAGCCGCCGCCGATATCGATTACCAGCCGCTTGTCGGGACTCAAGGGACTGGTGTGTATCACACCCGAATAGATCAGACGGGCCTCCTCCAATCCGGAGATGATCTCGATGGGATGCCCGAGGGCGGCGCGTGCGCGCTCCAGGAACCAGCGTTTGCGCCGTGCGCGGCGCAGAGCATTGGTACCGACCACGCGTACGCTGTCGGCATGCATGGCGCGCAGCCGCTGCCCGAACCGTTCGAGGCAGCGCAATGCCCGGTCCGTGGCCGAATCGTCCAGCCGCCCGCTGTCGGAGAGGCCCCCGGCCAGGCGGACCATTTCCCGCAATCGATCGAGGATGACGAGTTGGCCGTGCGAATGACGCGCAACGACCATGTGAAAGCTGTTGCTTCCGAGGTCGACGGCGGCGAGCACGTCGGGCACGACACGACCGCCGCTCATCACACCGTCACACCGTCACACTTTTTAAGCCGAGAAAGACGAGCCGCAGCCGCAGGTGGTCTTGGCGTTCGGGTTGCGAATGACGAATTGCGCGCCCTGTAAATCTTCCTTGTAGTCGATCTCAGCGCCCATCAGATACTGTGCGCTCATCGGATCCACCAGCAATTGAACCCCGTGGTTTTCGACGCAGAAGTCGCCTTCCTCCACCTTCTCGTCGAAGGTGAATCCGTACTGAAAGCCGGAACATCCGCCGCCCGAGACGAACACCCGCAGCTTGAGATTGGGGTTGGCCTCTTCGCGGATCAAGTCGCCAACCTTGCCGGCGGCGGCGTCGGTGAACACCAGGACATCCGGCGGCGGAGGCGCAAGATCCATATCAAATGCAGATTCAGTGGAAACGCTCATGGCATTAGTGTACTCGGCAGCTCGTGCCCAATCAAAGTGACGGCTCGCCCGTGGGACCGGCGTCACCTTCCGGCGGCTTAATGTTTGCCCTGTGGATCAATTTACCATTGATTTGGGCTCCCACCGCCGTTTCAATGGCCGAGTACCGTACATTTCCCAAAACGCGCGCCTTTTCGCCCAATTCCACCCGCAGGGTGGCGTCGATATCGCCCTTGACGATGCCGTTGAGGATGACGGTGGACGCGTTTACCGACCCCTCGATGCCGCCTTGCTCGCTGACCGACAGGATCGTCCCGGGGTTCTGCCCACCGCTGACATTACCGTTGATGTAGCCGTCCAGGTGGAGGCCGCCCGAAAATTCGACGTCCCCGTTGATCCGCGTCCCGGCGCCGATCAAGGTGTCGATTTTCAAACTCTTATTCGGTTTCCGTTTGAACATCCGCTCCACCCCTGGTTTGGGTCACGCTGCCGACCGGGCCGCCGGGCAGCCCCCCGCTCGCTGCGGCGTCTCCGCCCGGTGCGCCTCCGCCGGCCACCTCAGTTTCCGATGAGAGACCCTGGGTTTTCCAGACGAAGGCCTGCCTAAAAGCGTGAGCTGCGTCTCGGCCCGCGTGAATTTCGACCCCGACGCGGGTGGGTTCGAACCCGGGCGGCAACTGTACGGGTTCATCGTAGTCCTGGAAGTATCGGAACGAGTACGTGAGGCCGGCCCGATGCGTGGGCGACAGTTGCGCAAAGCTCAAGCTGACCGGTTTACCGCCGAGAAGTCCGTCGATCGAGGCCGCGGCATTGCCCGCGACCACCGCGGCCGGCTTGCCCGTCTGCATCAGGACGAACTTCAACCGAAACTGACCCGCCGCGGTTTCGGGCACGATCTGCATCTGCTGCACCTTGACGTGCACCAGCGAATCCGGCTGCACCAGACTTCGGTAGAACGACAAATCCTGATTGAGCCGGCCAATCTGGCTCTGCATATCGCCGAGACTGCGTTGCACCTGTTTGTACCCTTCCCGATCGACGCGGCGCGCCACCTCGGCGGCTTCCAGCTGTTCGCGCTGCCGCTTGTTTTCCGCCTCCAGTCGGCGAATCCGAGTGCTTGCGGACAAGGCGCCCCGCACCGAATCCACGACGCGAAAGCCCGCGTCGTAGCGGCCGAGCTCGAACGCTCCATAGATGACGACGAGGGCAAGGAGCACGGACGATCCCAGCAGCACGGCTCGCCGCTTGGGCGCATGGGATCGAACGACGAGTTTGCCTAACAAGTCCGCCATGAATAGTGATTCCTAGGAGCCTGTCTCCCCGGGTTGGCGGGGGAAGAGGACATTACACGAACTCGAGCGGTGCGCGTTATCATCTGTTCCCGAGCATCGTACGGTGGCGACACTTGCTGTGGCTGAAGGCCTTTCACGTAATTGCGATGGTGACCTGGTTCGCAGGGTTGTTTTATCTGCCACGGCTGTTCGTTTATCACGCGGATGCCGGGGACTGGATCAGCGTCGAGCGCTTCCGCGTCATGGAACGGCGGCTGTTCATTCTCATGAGCGTGGGGGCGGTCGCGACCGTGCTGCTTGGATTGGCCATGATCGTTGTTGCGCCCGGTTACCTGAAAATGGGTTGGCTGCACGCCAAGCTGACGTTGGTGCTGCTGCTCATCGGGTATCACATGCTCTGTTTCAAGTTCTTGCGCGATTTCGCCCACGATCGGCGCACCCACACCGCCAAGTGGTTTCGCGCATTCAACGAGGTGCCCTCGCTGCTGCTGGTCGGAATCGTCATCCTCGCCGTGGCGAAACCGTTCTAAAAAGCCATTCTAAGAAGCAGTGCCGACCTCCGGCCACCATTCCGGGTACGGCGGCAGCCCCTGCGGAAACATTAATCCGCCCAGGTCATGCAGGGCACGGATGTAGACGCGACGCTTGAAGTACACGACCTCGCGCACGGGGGTCCAATAGTCCGCCCATCGCCACCGGTCGAACTCAGGCTGGCTGGTGCTATCAAACCTCAGCTTCGTCTCTTCAGCCACGAGTTGGAGGAGAAACCACCGCTGCTTTTGCCCGATGCACCGGTCGCGAACGTATTGCCGCGGCAGACGATATCGCAGCCACCCTTGTGTGGAACCCAGGACCTTCACGTCCTGGCGCTCCAGGCCGATCTCTTCCTTCAGTTCGCGAAACAGCGCTTCCTCCACCCGTTCGCCCCGGTTGACTCCGCCCTGGGGAAATTGCCAGCCGCGGCCGCCGACGCGACCACCCAGGAACAGCTCACCGGTTCCCCGGCTCAGTATGATGCCGACATTTGCGCGGAAACCGTCTCTGTCGATGTAATCGGTAGCGGGCGTCGCGGACATGACCCAATTGTTCCATATCACCGGCCGCTTGTGGCCACCCTGTCCGGACCGTAAGGTAGCGTCCCCATGAAGGTCAGCCGACTGCTCCTGCTCTTAGCGCTCATTGCAATGTCGAGCCTGATCCTGGCCGTATCGGTCGGCAGCACCAATTACGGCGTCAAGACGCTGGCAGCGGCCGTGGTCGGCGCTGAACGCGGCGGCGCGGCTGCCGACGCCGGCTCCCTGGTCCGGCAGGTCATATTCGAGTTGCGATTGCCCCGGGCGCTCAACGCGTTCAGCACCGGCGGACTCCTGGCCCTCGCCGGCGTCCTGATGCAGGTGCTGCTGCGGAATCCCCTGGCCGATCCATACGTGCTCGGCATCTCCGGCGGCGCCGCCGTGGCGGCCCTGGGCGCCATGCTGCTTGGATTCGGCGGTCTTTTGATCGATTGGGCGGCGGGAATCGGAGCCCTGGGCGCCACCGTGCTGGTATTCGCCCTGGCCCACGCACGCGGCGGCTGGACGCCGCAGCGCTTGCTGCTCAACGGGGTCGTGGTTGCCTCGGGGTGCACCGCCATCGTGAGCCTGATGCTGGCGCTTGGGGATGAGAGCCGGCTGCGGGGAATGCTGTTCTGGCTGATGGGCGATCTGTCGTTCTCGGATTTTTCGCCGGTGGCGCTCGGCATTCTGCTCGTCCTCGGGACCTTCGCCGTCGCCGGTGCGCGCAGTTTGAACGTTCTCGCGCGCGGCGAAGTCGAGTCGCAGTCGTTGGGCCTTAACCTGATGCCGGCGCGGATCGCGCTCTTCTGTGCCACCGCCGCGCTGACCGCGACGGCGGTCACGACTGCAGGCGGGGTCGGGTTCATCGGGTTGGTGACGCCGCATCTGGTGCGTCTGATGGCCGGCAGCAATCACCGGGTCGTCGTGCCGGCATCGATTCTGCTCGGAGGCACCTTGCTGACGTTGGCCGATACGCTCGCCCGCATCGCCGCTGCTCCCCGCATGCTGCCCGTCGGCGCGTTGACGGCGCTCATCGGCGTGCCGCTGTTCTTGATACTGCTGCGCCGTGAGCGACGCGTCACGTTTTGAGGGGGGGGCCGAGCCCGGGGCGCGGAGCCGGCTCTCGCTCCCGGCTGAGCGCCCCCGGCCGGGCGCCCCGGCTCTCGCGCTAACCAGCTCCCATCTGCACGCGATTGCGGCCCATGGCCTTGGCGCGATACAGCGCAGCGTCGGCATCCGCAAGCAGGCGGTCCGCGACGGCCTTCAAATCGGTTTCATGCCGCCCGGGCGAGACGGATGCGACGCCCACCGACACGGTCAGCGTGCGCTCGATCTCCGCGGTAAGCGCAAACGGTACCGCGGCTATCACCTCGCGAATGCGTTCCGCCAACGTCGCAGCTTCCGCCGCGCTGGCCTCCGGCAACAAGATCGCCAACTCGTCGCCGCCGAAACGCGCGGCGGTGTCCATGGTGCGAATCTGCGTATCGACGCGCTGCGCCACTTCCTTCAGCGCATTGTCGCCGGCAAGATGGCCGTAGCCGTCGTTGATCCCCTTGAAGCGATCGATGTCGATCATCAAACAGGCAATGGTTCCGCCGCGGCGCTGGGCTCGCGCCAGTTCTTCCTTCATCCGTTGTTGCAGATACCGGCGGTTGTGCCAGCCGGTCAGGAAATCGGTGATTCCGGCTCGCAGAAGCCGCGTGCGGTTCACGGCATTCTCGATGCACACTGCGGCAACAGCTCCCAGGTGGGCAAGAAAGTCCGTTCCGTGGTGCCGCGTGAACCGGGTGGGGTCCCGGCTGCCGAAGCACAACGCTCCGGTGGCGCGGTCCTTGCGGGGCAGCGGCAGCAGCGCCGCGCTCTTCAAATTGGAGCTTCCCGGGAACAACAAATGATGATCGGCGCCGACGAAGGGGCCAAGCCACGGTTTATGCAGGGCGGTGAGCTGCGGCGCGAGTCCCACCAGCGAATCGACGAAGAAGACCTGCTTGAACTCGTCCGGGCGTTCGCCGTTCGCGAGGAGCAGGTGGCGAATCTCGTGCTCGGGGTCTAGCAGCACGACGCTGATGGCGTCGAGCAAATACGACTCGCGCAAACCGTCCACCATGGCGTGCAGGAGTTGCGCCAGGCTGTCGGCGCGCAGCAGGGACAATTCGCGCCCCTGAGTTTTCTTCAAAATGGTTTCGTTGTTGGCGGCCTCGGCGGTCATCTCCTTCAGACGTCTTCTGAGTTCTTCGATCTCGTCCATGCGATTTCAGCCGGCCCGCGCCGCGGCACGCACATCCAGATAGGCGCGGCCTCGCTGCATGAGCGCCGTGAATTCCCCGGCGTTTTTCGTCGTCACCGCGCGCCGCACACGTTCGACCGCCTCGCTCAGCGCCAGCAGCGATTCCCCGCCGTAGTCGTTCAGGCTCTGAATCTCGAAATACAGGTCGGGGCTTTCGGCCGCCACCCGGCCGGCCACGTCCAACTGCGAATCGAAAGTCGTGCTGGAAAGCCGCGCCAGGCGCAGCGCCGCCTCGCCGCTCTCGGCGAGCGCCGTGAAGAAGGCGATGTTGAGCGCATGCGACAGCCCTAGAACGTAGGCGATCAGCCGATCATGTTCGTCCAATCCCATGACCACGCGCTCCGCCATGGTCGGCGCGAACAGGTCCTGCGCCTCCTGCAAGGCGGCGGAATTGCCCAGATCGATGAAGATCACGTGCCGCCCCGACAGCAGTTCGGTGTCCGGTCCGAACATCGGGTGCAGCGACGTGACGCGGCAACCCGCCTTGACCAACGCGTCCAATCCATTGCGCAACGGAGTCTTGAGGGAACCCAGATCAAAAATGAGGCCGCGCGGTTTGCGTTCGGCCAGCGCCGTGAGAAGGTCGCCGGTGACGCGCAGCGGGGTTGCCAGCACGATGAGATCGAAGTCGAGGGGATCGCCCTCCCAGTCGATCAAGCGATCGAAGCCCGGCAGGCAGCCCGACGGATCGCAGATCGACACGCTGAATCCCTGCGACGCCAGAAATTCCGAGAACCACCCTCCCATCTTGCCGCAGCCGCCGATCACCAAGGCTCGCTTGCCGCTGCCATGCGCGTGGGCCGCGACGCGCGCATGCTCCTGCGTCGTCAGCGACGATTGAATCAACTGCCGCAACAGCAATTCCGCGAGATCGGGGGACACCCCGAGACGCTGCGCCGTGGTGCGTCCGCGCAGGATGACTTCCCGCTCCCGGCCGAAGTCGCGGGTGGCGCGGCCGGTGGCGCGCTTCACCGATGCCACCTGCTCGCTGAGGGCTTGGCGATGCGCGACCAGTTCGAGAAGCTGCTCATCGAGCAGGGTCAACGCGGTTCGTAGTTCGTCCAGAGTCATGTCTTGTCCCATTTGATACCATGCACCGATGAGCGAGAGTCAGCAGAAATTATGGACGGAAACGCTGCCCGACCCGCTGCCGGCCAATCCTTTGAAGCTTGTGGCAGATTGGCTGGCGCAGGCCAGATCCGAGGCCGCACAGCCGAATCCGAATTCCATGGTGTTGGCCACCGTGGACGGCCGCGGCCAGCCTTCTGCGCGCGTGGTGCTCTGCAAGGATATCGCAGCTGAGGCCGGATTCATTGCCTTCTATACAAATTACCTGTCGCGCAAAGGCAGGGAACTCGAGGCAAATCCCCGTGCCGCCATCGTATTCCATTGGGATAACCAGCGTCGTCAGGTTCGTGCCGAAGGACGAGTGGCGCGGCTGTCGGACGCCGAAAGCGACGCATATTTCAGCAGCCGCCCCTGGCAGAGCCGTCTCGGCGCCTGGGCCAGCCGGCAAAGCGAACCGGTCGAGTCGCGCGAGGCGCTGCACGCGGCGGTGGCGGCTGCCGCACGGCGGTTTGGGGTTCCCTACGGCGGCCCGGGTTCGGAAGAGCCTGATTCAGTCACCGCCGAGATTGCGCGTCCGGCCACATGGGGCGGCTATCGTCTGAATGTGGAGGCGGTGGAACTGTGGGTGGAGGGCGAGTTCCGGATCCACGACCGGGCTCGGTGGACGCGCGGTTCCGGCCACGGCAGCGGCGAAACAATGAACTGGTCGGTTACCCGGCTGCAGCCCTGACTAACTCGGCAGGAAGCCGAGTTGAACGCCGCGAACGCGGGTGCGACGCATGCGTCGCGCGGGTGACCATGGATGGTCACCCAGGGCTTGCGCGCAGCAGGGACAGCGTAGCGCAATGCCCGCAGGGCGAGGCGCAGGAGCGCCGAGTACTAACTCGGCCGTCGTTCATTCCAGGCACACGACGAGCTTCGCCGAATGCGTGCGCCAATTGATCGGGATGACGTAGGAGCGCGCGTGCGGCGCGCTGACTTTGTCCGGATCGTGGGCGATGACGGTCGGGACCGAAATCACGAAATTCTTGCCGAAATCGCGGCGCGCATTGCCGGAAATCGTATTCGCCACTTCGCCGACCAGATCCTTGATGTTCTCGTCGCTGGAGTCGGTCTCCTGCATGCGCATCAGCAACACCGTCAGCATGCCGCGCGGCGCCGTGAAATAGACGATGCCCTTGCGCGCTCCGGATATGCCGATCACCCCGGTGTATTCGTAGGCCCCCGGTTTGCCGTCCGTGACCAGGTACGGCGATCCGACGGTGGCCGCCTGTTGTGCGGATGCTTCGAAGTAATTCGTGGTGCCTTCGACGAAGGTGCGGATTTCCTCTTCTTTCAACATGTCATGCCTCCGACAACAGCTCTTCGAGCGCTTCATTGAGCTGTCGATCGCTGAAAGGCTTGCAAAGAAATCCGTTTGCGCCCTTCTCGATGGCTTCGACCGCGGTCGCCTTGTCGGCGAGCGCCGATACGACCAGGATCAGTACATTCGGATTGAGAGCCACCAATTCTTGAACGCATTCGATGCCGTCCATCTCGGGCATGGTCAGGTCCATGGTCACCACATCCGGGCTGGTGCGGCGGAACAATTCCACGGCCTCGCGCCCGTTGCTCGCGGCGCCGACCACTTCCAGCCGATCGATCTGTTGCGAGCGCTCGATGCGGCGGCGGATGATGTTTGAATCGTCCACAATCATGAGTTTCATGGTTCGGGGCTCGCTGGTATCCACTAGGCTGCCGCCGTGTCGTCAGCGCGCTTCGGCTGGGGCGGCATGGTGACGGTGAGGCGGGTAAATCGGCCGCGCGCCGTGGCAACACCCACCCGGCCTCCGATCTGATGCATGAGGTCGGCGACCATATTCATTCCCACTCCGCGTCCCGCATCCTTCGTGGCATTCGCGGTGGTGGAAAACCCCGCCTTGAAAAGCAGGGAATAGATCTGCTTCGCCTCCAGGCCGTCAGCCTGTTCCGGCGTGATGAATCCCTTTTCGAGCGCGACCTCCTTGATGCGCTCGGTGGCCAGGCCTTGGCCATCATCCTCGACCGAGAATTTATAGCCGCCGTCACCCAGTGCTTGGAATGTGAGGCGCAACTGACCCTGTGCGGGCTTCCCAGCCGCCAGTCTGGCGGACGGCGCTTCGATGCCGTGCACGATGGCGTTGCGAACTGCCTGGATGGAGATGTCCTTGACGATGCGGCGGTACTGTTCCGGCACCTTGTCGAAGCCCACGCATTCGATGGCCGCCTCTTTCTTTTGCTCGCCGGCGACGCGGTCCGCAAGCTGCTGCAACGCCGTGGTGAGTCCGAAATCGGACCGATCGAGCGCACGTGTGCCGTCCGGGATCACGTCGGTGCTCGTGTGAGGGGGGTCGATGCCGGCCGGCTGCAGGCGCGACAGCCGCGATACGAGCTCGCCGACGGATTGAAGATGCGTCAATAGATCATCGAGCTTGATGACCAGCGGCAGGAAATCGTTGCCCGACAGGTCGGGCTTCTCACGGAGCGACTTCAGGTCGTCCTCGAAGGAATGAGCGCGACTCTCGATCGACGAGAGGCCCAGGGCCGCCGCCTCACCCTTGACCGCGTGCGCCTGCCGGAAAAGGGTATCGAGCTTCTTGCGGAACACGCCCTCTTCCCTGGCCGGCTCGCGCAGCACCGCGTTGATCATCTTCATGGCCGCGTTCGAATCGTTCAGGAACGACGCAAGCTGCAGCGGATCGATGTGTAAAATGCCGAGCAGGGTGTCGACCTGGGCCTGGGCTTGGCTTTGCGAGGTCTGCAGTTCACGGGCAAGAGCCACTCGCGAGCTGACGTCGGAAACCGATACGAGTACCTGAGTTATCCTGCCGTCGACCCGCACGCGATGGAATTCGAACTGCAGATAGCGCGTTTCGAACCGGCCGCGGCCGGCGTCGAGATGTACCTCGACTTCACCCAGGGGATTGATCGACTTGACCAGCTTTTCATTGGTCCGCTCCGACCAGAGGACCTTGACGAATTTCAAGGCGGTGGCCAGAGTTTTTTCGGACACGATTTTCTTGAGCAGGGATTCGAATGCAAGGCCGGCGAAGTCGCTGCGCTGGAACAGGGTTTCAAGCGCAGCGGAATAGGCCGTTCCGATCTCGAGGTTATGATCGAGGAGAAATAATCCATCCTTGACTGTTCGGAGGATATCGGTGGTTTGCTGACGGGCCAGCTGCAGGCTTTCTTCCTGTCGCCGCCGGGCGTTGAGAAGGATGGTCACGAGCAGCACCAGCATGCCTGCGATGGCCAGACCCGCCAGCATCACGCGCCGAAGCTCCTTCGCCGCCCTGGCATTCGTCGTTTGCAGATCGCCGGAGACCGCGAGTAGTTCGGAGTCCAGCAGGGGCAATGCATGATGGCTGGTGCGGATGGCGGCCGCCACCTCCCGCTCCAATTGCCGGCCGCTTTGATTGAGGGCGGTGCCGGCCGACTCACTGTCGTCGTACGGAACGCCGGTGTATTCGAGCACCGGATTCAATGCCGCGCGTTCGGCCGCCCAAAGCTTGCCGATTTCCACCGCGTGCTTTCCGGCGATCGATTCCGCGGTCGCGCCCGTATCGCCGGTCAAGGCAAACCAGTTCGCGGGGCGCGGAGCGTTCATTATCGGCAGCGCGGCGTCGAGCTTCTTGGTCGCGTCGCGCAATTGATCTGCGGACTCCTGAATATAGGCGCGCGCGTTCAGCCGGTCATGGAGCGAGTCGAGGGCTGCCCGGACTATCGTCGGATTGCGCTGCTGCTCGCCGACCAGTTTGAGTGCGGCCGCGGTATCGACCAGCTCGCCGGCGAGTTCCAGCCCCGGCACCAGCACGGTCACCAGGAAGCTGAACGCGAGCACGATGACCAGAACGACGAGACCCCCGGGGCCGATCCGCGGTATCAGGGATTTCGGGGAAAGAAAATTCATGAATCAGTTGCTCCCTTGTTGGGCCAGGGATGCCGGTGGTCGAATCGCTGCCGCGCCGCGGGCGGCGTTCAAGGCCTCGAGAAAGAAATCGACGGAGCCATATCGATCATCCGGGCTTTTTGCGAGCAGGCGGTCGACGATGGGCTGGTAGCGGCACAGGTGCTGCGGCAGGCGGGGGACCGCTGCCGACCGGTGGGCGTCGAACAAGTCGGCCAACGTTTTGCCCGTGAAGGGCAGCGTTCCCGTCAACATCTCGAAGAGCACGACCCCAAGGCTGTACAGGTCCCCGCGCGCGTCGGGCTCGTGGCCCGCAATTTGCTCCGGGCACACATAGTAAGGCGTGCCGGTACCGAGGTCCGACCGGGACAAATCGCGGGATACGAGTTGGCGGCGGGCCGACCCGAAATCGATCAAGACCACCCGATTGTCGTCGGTCAGCATGACATTCGACGGCTTCAGGTCGCAATGCACTATTTGCGCGGCGTGAACGATTTGCAGCGCCTCGCCCATCTGGCGCGCATAGCTGCATGCATCGGCCTCGCGAAGCGGATTCTTCAATCGCTCCCGTAGGCTGCCGCATGGAAAATATTCCAGCGCGAGATACAGATAGTCGGCGGTAATGCCGAAATCCAGGACGTCGGCAATGGAGTGGTGATTCAATGCCGACAGAATTTCGCATTCCCTGGCAAAGCGTTGACGATCCGCCTCGGACGCGGTTTTCACGGCCTCGATGGCCTGCACCTTTAACGCAACCGGCTGAGCCAGATCGTCGTTTTGGGCCAGATAGACGCTCGCGCTCGCGGACTGCGCAATTTTTTTCATCAGCCGGTATCCGGCAATTTCCGGCTGACGCCAGCGATCGACCGGCTTGGGTTTTACCGCCGCTCCGCCCCCGCGTGAATTCACGGTCAAGGAACTCAGGGCCAGCCCAAGTTCTTCCACTTTCACGGCGTGAATCGGCCAGTAATCGGAGGCGCCCATTTTCACCGAGCGCGCGGCGCTGCGCTCGTCGCCGCCTCGGGCAAATACCAGAATGGGAAGGAGCGGCGCCAGATTGCGCAGTCGCACCAGATTTGCCAGAGGCTCGTCAGCCGGCAGGCTGAACTCGACGATCAAAAGAACCGCGACGTAGGAGCCGATGCGCTCGGCGCTCATCTTCGCGAACGCCGCACAGTCGACGCTGTCCGCATTGAGCGAGGGCAGCGCCTTGCGCACCAGCGCGGCCAACCGCAGGCGTATTTCCATGTCGTCGTGCACGATGAGGCACAGACCGGCCGCCGCGCGGCCTGCCGCGGCAGCACTTCTTTCGCGACGCTCCTCATCCGCGGAAGCGGTGGCTATGGGGTGGGTCATTTTGCGGTGAGGCGAAATGCGACGCGAATCTTGGTCGTCACCGCGATGGGAGTTCCATCCTTGGTGAACGGCTTATAGATCAAGTGGAGCACGGCGTCCGTGGCGGAAGCCTCGAAGACGCCGACGGGGTCGGCGCGCAGCGCCTTGACGTCGACGACCTTCCCTTTGGGCGTAACGGTATAGCCGATTTCGACCCAGCCCTCGAGTTCGCGGGTCAATGCCCGGGGCGGGTATCGAGGCTGCAGCGGTTTGAGGCGGGTTAACGCATTCTCCGCCACCTCCGGCACGCTCCCTGTCGAAGCCGGCGCACCGCTGTCGGCCTTCAGCTTGGCTTCCAGAAGCCGCTCATTGAGGGCGGCCAGGTCGGTGGAGTCCCCGAGAGATTTCGCCTGCCGAAGCACCGCCTCGGCCCTCACGAGATCGGCCGCTTCGAGCGCCTCCCGCGAACGCTCGATCATTTTCTGCTGCACCGCGCTCATTATCTGCGGCAGGCCGGTGTTTTGCGGATCGGCCGTTCGAAGCTGATTGACATAATAGAACGCGCCATCGTTTTCGGGCTCGGTGACATTGCCCTGCGCCAGCCGACTCCGGGCCAAATCGAGAAACTGCTGTTGATCGGATTTTTCACGTGCGGTCTGGCTGCGCGCGGCATTGAGGTCGTGCTGCAGGGCCGCCAGGACCGGTCCCGCGGCGCCGCAGTTTTTCAACTCGGTGAGGTATCGGTCCGCCTCGCCGTAGCGCCGCTGGTCGATGGCGCCGCGCGCGGCCAGCGTGGAACGTTTGATGAATTCCTGGTTTTGCTCCTGCAGCGCCGCGGAACTTGCGCCGCTCTGCCGCGCCTCATCGAGATAGAACGCGGCGCTGTCGTTGTGCGGATCGATCAAACGATCCTGCTGCAATCGGGCGCCGATGAGCGTAACCAGCCGGCCGGTGTCGGACTGCTCGCGCCGCCGTCGGACCTCGTCGCGCAGCTGAGTGAGCTTTGCGCCGGTCAGCACTCGCGCCCGCGCCGCCTCATCGATCAGCTGCGTGGCGCGGTCGAAATTTTGCGCGTTGAGAGCTGCCTGAATCTGCGCGGGCCCAAGTTCAGTCTTAAGAGCAGCCAGGCGCTCGTCGAACGCCGCCAGGCGGCTGTCGCCGGGATTGATGCTGCGCGCGGTTTCGAGATCCTGCAAGGCGACGTCGAACTTGCGTTCGTCCAGTGCGGATTGCACTTTCGAGAACAGAATTTCAGCAAGCCGCTTCAATCCCTGGGCGGCCTCTCCGCTCGAGGGATCCAGCAGAAGGACACTACGGTACAGGGATAAAGCGCTGCCCTCGGCAGGATCCAGGTAATGCTTGTCCAGCATGGCTTGCTGAGCCCGCTCGATGAGCAGGTCGGCTGTCTCGTCTGCCGATCCGGTCGCGACCTCAGTGGGTTGCGGGGACGCCTCGGCTGGTTTGGATTTGACGGCAACGGCGGCGTCTTGGTGCCGAAAAAGCATGAACGCCGCAGCGCAGACGCCCAGCACGCAGGCGACGATCGCGACAAGCTTCGCGGCAGCCTTCCGCGGGCCGCGCGGCGGATGCTCCGTCGCGCCGCTGCCATCGCCCAGGAGCGCCACGCGCTCGTTGATCTCTTCCCGGGCACGCTCGAGCACGCCGATCAGATCATCCACAACGATGGGCAACGGTAGGTGTGCGGCAATTTGCCGGTCTGCTAGCGGGGTCTCCCAGGCGGCGGCGTTGTCGGCAGCGTCGAGTGCGACGATGACGTAGCGATCCGAGTGCATCTGAATGCGCGCGAGCACGGCCGCCGCGGCTGCCTGGCCTCGTGCATCCCACAGAACGACCGCGGGCCCCCCCGCTTGGGTCGTGGCGATCAGGTCATCGACCGAGTCGACCTGCCGCGGCGCCCAGTGATCGCCGACCGCAGCGATCTGCGTCCACAGCGAATCATCGGAAGTAACGAGAAGCGCCTGCAGCTTTTGCCTTTTTGAGGGCGCAACCGCGCTGCCCTCCGAAGGGCGTGCGGCGGCCGGATCGTGCTTGCTTGCTGGTGTCGGCACCCTGCACTCCCGTGGCGGCAAATGGTTGGACGTCAAACAGAGCGATATCCTTGAGGAAATACGGACTTTCCGAGACCGCTTGGATCACATTTGTGGCTACGGAAGGCGGGGGTCCGGCCGCGAAATCTCAGATACCACCGAATATGAGACCCAATTCGCAGATCCGCCAAACCGCGCTAGGCGGTGCCGCGGGGCCGCGCTAGGCGGTGCCCCGGGCCGTGATCGGCCGGCCCGGTCACGGCCCGGCGCGGGCGTACGGGTTCGTTCCTTGGTATCCTGGGATCAGGGCTGGCGCGACCAGGAAAGGAGTCTGGCGATGAATCTTCTACAAGGTCATGAAGCGACCTGCCCGCATTGCTGGGAAACCATTTCCCTGACTCTCGATCTATCGGTGCCCGAGCAATCGTATATCGAGGACTGTCCCGTGTGCTGCAAGCCCATGCTGGTTTCCTACTCCGCCGCTGACGGTGAGCTCGACGCCCTCAGTGTCGACCCGTCCGATTGACAACGCGCGCCCGGCCCGCGCCCCAGCGCGTACGGTGGTGGAAGACGCTGCGCGTCGCGGCGTTGCTGTTGATTCTGGTGCTGGTCGCCCTCACCACGTGGCAGGATCGTTATCGGAGTACCCGGTGGCGCGAACCTCTGTTCGTCGCAATCTATCCAATCGCCGATGACGAGAGCCCGGTCACCCGGCGTTATGTCGCTTCGCTCGACGGGCGGGACTTCAAGGCCATCGACCGCTTTTTCGTGCGCGGGGCGGCCCGCTATCACCTGCGCACGGACGAGCCCTTCCGGTCGCGGCTGCGTCCCGCGCTCGAGGATCGACCCCCGCAGCGCGCCGCGTCGGCGGGTTCCGTCGCCACGGGCTTTTGGAGTTTGAAGCTGCGTTATTGGGCGTGGCGCGCCAGCCGGCATGCACACGAGCCGGAGGACGTACGCATGTTCGTGCTTTATCATGACCCGGCAGTCACCCGGACGGTGCCGCATTCGCTTGGGCTTACCAAGGGACTGATCGGCGTGGTGTACGCCTTCGCCGCCCCCGAGATGACCGCCGAGAACAACGTCGTGATTGCCCATGAACTGCTGCACACGGTCGGTGCAACCGACAAGTACGACCCTGCGGACGACGCGCCGCGCTTCCCGGATGGTTTCGGCGATCCGGGGCAAACCCCTTTGTTTCCGCAAAAGTACGCGGAGTTGATGGCCGGGCGCCGCATGCTGGCCCGTGACCGATGGGAACAAGTCTCGAACCTCGACGAAGTCGTGGTGGGCGCCGCTACGGCGCTCGAGATACGCTGGCGGCAAAATGCCGAATGACGCGCGCCGCGCATTGCTCGAATGCCGAAACGTCGATATCGGCATCGAATCCCGCGTATTGGTGCGCGGCCTGAATCTTAGCGTAGGGGCGGGTTCGATTCTCGTGGTGCTCGGACCCAACGGCTGCGGCAAGAGCCTGTCCCTGCACAGCTTCGCGGGACTGCGGGCTCTGCAAGCGGGCGAGCTGTTGATCGATGACCGGCCGATCGCCGGGTGGACACGACGCGCGCTCGCCCGCGAGCTGGCCCTGTTGCCGCAGAACGTCGAGGATCCGTTTCCGGCGAAGGTGCTCGACACGGTCCTGTTGGGACGTCACCCGCACATCGGCCATTGGCAATGGGAGTCGGCTCTCGACGTCGCGATCGCCGGCAACTCGCTCGCCGCCGTGGGACTCGCGGGTTACGAAGAACGGGACATATTTACGTTGTCGGGCGGGGAGCGGCGGCGGGCGGCTCTGGCCGCCGTGCTGGCGCAAAATCCTCGAATATTCCTGCTCGACGAGCCGACCAACCAGCTGGACCCGAACCATCAAATCGAAGCGTTGCAGTTGCTGCGCGCGCGCGCGGATGCGGGCGCCGCCGTCATCGTCACATTGCACGATCCGAATTTGGCGGCGCGGTTCGCCGATCATGCGCTGCTCATCGGCAGGGCTGGAGACTGGCGATGGGGCAGCGTGGCGGAAACCCTGACCTCGGCCCATCTATCGGAGCTCTACGACACCCGCTTCGACGAACTCGACGCCAAGGGGCGCCGCGTGTTCTACCAGGCGTGAACCGGCGGCAGGCGTTGCGATGCAGCTGAGGAAGCACCGTCGCTAACTCAGGGCGGCCAATACCTGCGCATGGAGCCGGCCGTTGGTCGCAAGCACGGAATTCGATTGGAGCGTGATCGGCGCGCCGCCAAGGTCCGTGAAATGTCCCCCGGCCTCCGACACGATCGCCACACAGGCCGCGATGTCCAGAATATTGACGTCGGATTCGATCACGGCATCGATCTTGCCCGCCGCCAGCAGGTGGTAGTGCAGAAAATCGCCGTAGCCGCGGATGCGCCCGACGCGGGCCACCAATCCGCCGTATCGGCCCCAACGGCTGCCGGTGGCCAAGGTCTTCAGGTTGCCCGCGGACAATGCCGCCGACTCCAGATCGGCGATCGCGCTGACGCTCAGCGCCTGGCCGTTGAGGAACGCGCCGCATCCCCGTTCGGCATAGGCGAGTTCGCCGTACACCGGCGCGCTCGATACGCCGAGAACGATTTCGCCGCGCCGCATGAGCGCGATCTGCGTGGAAAACATCGGATATTCGCGGACGAATGCCTTGGTGCCGTCAATCGGATCCACCAACCACACGTTGTCGGCGTCCATGCCGCGGGCCATGGTTTCCTCGCCGAAAAAGCCGTAGTCCGGGAAGCGCGCTTCGAGAATCGCGCGGATTGCGGACTCGCAGCGTATATCCGCCTCCGTGACGGGGGATTTGTCGGCCTTGAAGCGCACTTCGACATTGTGCTGGTACATCGATCGCGCGATCGAGGCTGCTTCGGCAGCGGCGTCGAGCGCCGCCTGTAGTTCGGGCGAGAGGGTCATGGGCGGTCTCCGGGGCACGGAGCCTGTCTGAGGCTCCTCCCTGCCACGTTATCAAAGCTATGCTACCGTCGCACTTCAACGTGGAGACCGTTCGATGGGCAATCGGCTTACCAAAATTTACACACGTACGGGCGACGATGGCAGCACCGGTCTCGGCGACGGCGCCCGGGTACCCAAGGAAAGCCTGCGAGTCGAGGCCTACGGCACGGTGGACGAGGCGAATTGTGCGGTCGGTGTGGTGCTCGCGATACCGAACCTGCCCGCCGGAGTAAAGGACTGCCTTCTCGAAGTGCAGCATGATCTTTTCGATCTCGGCGGTGAATTGTGCATTCCCGGTTACCGTACCATCACGCCCGCCTACATCCTGCGTCTGGAAGCGAAGCTCGACGAGTTCAATGAGACTCTTCCGCCGCTCAAGGATTTCATACTGCCGGGCGGCGGCCCGGCCGCCGCCGCCTGCCACGTGGCCCGCGCCGTGTGCCGCCGTGCCGAGCGCCGCAGCTGGTCGTTGGCGCGCGCCGAAGAAGTGGCGCCCGACGCACTCCGGTACTTGAATCGCCTGTCGGACCTATTGTTCGTCATTGCGCGTGTTCTCGCGCGCCATGAACAAGGGACCGAAACCATCTGGCGGCGCAGGCGGGACCAGACTCCTTGACGCGAGACCGGGCTCCTATGCCACGCTCGCGGTGCGCAGTAGATTGGAATGCAGCCAGTCGGTGTGCCAGCGTTCCAAATCAGGCACGCTGATCGGCTTGCAGAACAGGAATCCCTGCACCTGATTCGCGTCGCGATCGCGGAGGTAGTGCCACTGCGCCTCGGTTTCCACGCCTTCGGCAACGGTCGCCAATCCCAGGCTCTTGGCCATCGCGATGATGGCATCCACCAGGGGCGCGTTGCCCTTGCTCTTCGAGGCGATGTCGCGCACGAAGACGCGGTCGATCTTCAGCGTGTCGATGGGAAAATGCCGGAGGTACGACATGGAACTGTAGCCGGTTCCGAAATCGTCGAGGGCCGTCGCCACGCCCAGGTCCTTCAGCGATTTGACCGCCTTGTTCACCGCACTCGAATACTCGATGAGCGCGCCCTCCGTGAATTCCAACTCGATCGTGCGCGAATCGATGCCGGCCGCATCGATGGCGCTCGACACGCGGCGCACCAGGCTGCCGTCGCGAAACTGAACGCCGGACACGTTTACCGCAACCTGCCACTGCGGCTTGCCCGCATCGCGCCAGCGGCGCGCTTGGGCGCAGGCCTCCCGCAGCACCCAGTCGCCGATTTCGACGATGAGGCCGCTCTGCTCGGCGAGCGGAATGAACTCGTCCGGCGGCACCAATCCGCGTTGCGGGTGCGACCAGCGCAGCAAGGCTTCCACGGCTTCGACACCCAAGTCCGGGAGCCCGAGGCGCGGCTGATAGTTCAGGCTGAACTCCTGACGCTCCAATGCCTTGCGCAGGTCGGCCTCCAGCGAGAGATGCCGGGCTGCGCGCGTGCTGATCGACTTCTTGAAGATTTCCACGCCGCCCTGGCCGATTCTCTTGGCGTGATGCATGGCCGCATCTGCATTCTTGACGAGGGATTCCCCGTCGCCGGCATCCGCCGGAAAGATGCTGATGCCTACGCTGGCCGACAGCGACATTTCCTGTTGTGCGAACGCGAATGGCCGTTCCAGCGCCGCCTGTACGCGGCGGGCGACGGCCTGCGCCTCGGCGACCGTGGATATTCCCGGCAGCGCCAACGCGAATTCGTCGGCTCCGGTGCGGGCGACCCAGTCGTTGATGTTGTCGGTCGCCACCTCGTCGTCAGATTGCTCGAAGCCGCGCCGGCCATCACGCAAGCACAATTGCAGCCGCGCGGCGACCTCCTTCAACAGGGAGTCGCCCACCGCCTGGCCCTGGGTATCGTTGATGCGCGAGAAATTGTCCACGTCCAGCATCAACACGGCGATCCCGCGCTGCCGCAGAACGGCCCAGGCGATGTGCTGCTCCAGGATCTGCAGCAAACGCTGCCGGTTTGGCAGTGTGGTCAACGGATCGTAGTAGGCCAGATACCTCACGCGCGCTTCGCTGGCGCGCAGCTGGTCCTGCGTTTGCTTGGCGCGCACGAGGAACTTGACCCGCTGCGCGAGCAGCATGGGATTGATGCCCTTCGAGGAGAAATCCGTCGCCCCCGCGTCATAGGCGCGATTGACCGAGTCCACGTCGTCCAGACTGGTCTGCATCAATATCGGCACGTGCCGGCTGTTTGGCAGGGCCCGCAAAGCCGTGCATACCTCAAATCCGCTCAATCCCGGCATGACGACATCCAGAACGACGCAGTCGAAGGACTGCCCATGAACCTCGTCGAGCGCGATCCGCCCATCCGCCGCGGTCGTGACGCGGAAGCCCGCCATTTCCAGGGCGGTTCCGATCAGCAGGCGCGCCCCCGGATCGTCGTCGACGACGAGCACCGTCGCCGTCATGTTGTCCGTGGAGTCTCGCGTTCTCATCATGTCAATTTCCCCTTGGGTCTCGGCGTCGCTACGCCCCGTGTCGCTACGCCGCATGAGTCGTCCGCTCGCGCGCCAGCGCAATGCAAAATTCTCTATATTCCTGGCGGATTCGCGCGATCAGCGGCCCCGCCCGCGCAATTCCGTCCTCGCGCAGCAGCACCTCGCACTCCCTGGCCACCATCGCCAGCCGTGCACCGCCGAGATTCGCCGTGCTGGACTTGAGCGTATGCACGGCCTCTGCGAGCGCCTTGGTCTGCATGCCGGCGGCCGCCGTCTCCACGGCCGCGATCAAGCCGGGACTGTGATTCAAATACAGGTCGATCAACGAGTTGAGGAGCGCCGGCCGCGTCAGCGCGGCGATGTTGCGCAGCACGCCGGCATCGACCAACGGAGGGCGCACGGTGTCGCTTCGCTCGGAATGATCCGTCATCGGTCGAGCCGCCAGCCAGCGCTTCAGCAGCAGACCGAGCTGCTGCTGCGTGAACGGCTTGCTGAGGAAGTCGTCCATGCCGGCCGCAAGACAGCGCTCCCGGTCCCCTTCCATGGCATTTGCGGTGACCGCGATGATGGGAACCCGCGGCTTGCCCGTGCCCGACTCTCGCCGGCGGATTTCCGCGGTTGCGGTCAGGCCATCCATCACCGGCATCTGGCAGTCCATCAACACGGCGTCGTAGCTGCCGCCGTTCATCGCATCGATGGCCATCCGGCCGTTATGAGCGGTCGTTGCGCTGCAGCCCAAACTTTCGAGCATGCACACCGCCACTTCCAGGTTGATGGGATTGTCCTCGACCAGGAGGATTCGCGGGCCGGCATACTGTTGCGTGGAATCCGGCATTGATCCCGCGGCCTCAACCGTGGGCGGCGAGCCGGCTGCGGACGTCATCGCGGCGCTCAAGCAGCTGAACAGCTGTGAGCGCCGCAGCGGCTTCGTCAAGACTGCGCTGAACAGCTTTGAGTGCTCCGCGTTCTCGCCGGCGATCTCCTGGGAACTCAGCATGACGAGGCGCAGATTCGCGAAGCGTACGTCCTGCCGCAGGATCCGGGCCACTTCGATACCATCCAGCCCGGGCATTCGGTCATCCAGCAGCACGAGGTCGAAGCTTAGCGGGCCCTCGGCGTTCAGCGCCGCAAGAGCCACGGCGCCGCTGTCGACCGCGACGGCCGCGACATTCCAGGAACTCAAGTGCTGCCGCAGGAGTTCGCGATTGTTCGCGTTGTCGTCGACGATGAGTGCGCGTACGCCGGCCAAATTCAGCCGCGGCAATTGCGCAACCTCGGCATCGGCGTCGTCCTGGGACGAGCCCGCGATCGGTTCCAGCAGAATTTCAAACCAAAACGTGGAGCCGCCGCCGACCGTGCTGCTGAGGCCGATCTCGCCGCCCATCAAGGTGAGGATCTGCTTGCAGATCGCGAGCCCGAGCCCGGTCCCGCCGTACTTGCGCGTGGTGAATGAATCGGCCTGACTGAAGGCATTGAATATGTCCTCTTGGGCCTGCTCGGCGATGCCGATTCCGGTATCGCTGACTTCGAATCGCAGGTACCCCGGCGCGTCGAGCGCTTTGACGCGTACGACGACTTCTCCGTTTTCGGTGAACTTGATGGCATTGCCGACCAGATTGATGAGCACCTGGCGCAACCGCATTGGATCGCTGCGCACCTTGGCCGGCACATCGGTGTCGATGACGCAGGTCAGCTCGAGCCCCTTCTCGCGCGCACGGCCGGCGCATATTTCGATGGTTTCCTCGACCGCCTCGCGCAAACCGAACGCGATCCGTTCGAGTTCCATTTTGCCCGCTTCGATCTTGGAGAAGTCCAGGATGTCGTTGATGATTTGCAGCAGGGCTTCGGCGGATCGGGAGATGGTTTCGGAAAGGCGCCGCTGGCGCGGCGTCAGATCGGTGCTCTGCAGGAGTTCCGACATGCCCATGACGCCGTTCATCGGAGTGCGGATTTCGTGGCTCATGCGGGCCAGGAATTCGCTCTTGGCGTTGCTGGCCCTCTCGGCGGCCTCCTTGGCGCGGTTTGCCTCGTCGATTGCCTGGTGCAGGCCGCGATTGGCATTGCCGAGGTTGACGGTACGTTCCGCGACCTGCTGTTCGAGGAACTCGCGGTACCGCTCCAAGCGGGTATCGCGGTGTCGGATCTGGCCCAGCATCCGATTGAAGCCGTCGATCATGGATCCGATCTCATCGTGAGAAGTGCGCTCCACGCGCAGCGTGTAGTCCTCCTCCGACGACACCCGCTGCATGGTGTGCGCGAGATTCACGATGGGACCGGAAATTTGGTGCTGCAATCGCGCCGCCAGCCAGTACGACGCACCGGCGGCGGTCGCGATCGCGGCGAGCGCAACGAACAGGTACTCGGGCCAGTCTCCGTACAGCGCGTCGAGCAGCACGACGATGTGCATGTAGCCCAGGACCCGGCCGTCGACCAGCACGGGTGCGGTGATGTGCACGTGGCCGCTTCGCACGAATAACCTGGGCCGGGCGGGATCGAGCGGAAGCGTCGTTGAATTCGGACTTGCGTCCGCATCGAGTCGCCCGTAGGTCGCGACGCGCTTGCCGTCCACGCGAAACACTTCAGCCGCGCTGACCAGCGGCTCGTCGCGCAGCACCTGCAGTCTTTTCAGGGCGGACGGCTCGTCACCGGCCTCGGACTGCGCAATGACCTCGGCGCCGATCACCCGGGCCACGCGCGAGCCCCTCCGCAGCATATCCTCCCGCAAATGAAGCAGGTTCGTCGCAACATGCATGGCAAATGCGATGGCAAAGGCGACCGTCGCCGGCACCATGATGACCACGCGCAATTTGCGCTCGATTGGAAGGTCCGCGAACCAGCGTATCAAAAGCCCTCCGGGCAAGGAATATACGGCGGAGTTGCCACCTTAGGTTAAGGTGTCGGCTTCTTCGTTGAATTCTGCTGGAAACCCGTGTGACGGAAATCACGTTGCACAGAATGCCGGGAATCCCGGCATGGAGCCTGTCTGAATGGTTATGTCCGATTGGATTATGTCCGGATTCAACGAGCGCAGGCTTTTCCGATCAGGCCCCGGGCGAGCGGCCAGTCGAAGGCCGGCCCAGGATCGGTCTTGCGGCCGGGTGCTACGTCGCTGTGTCCGACCACCCGATCGGGCGACAGGCCCGGGTACGCTCTGCACAACGCGGCGATCACCCGGGCGAGCGCGTGGTACTGGGCGCCGTCGTACGGCAGGGTGTCGGCGCCCTCGAGTTCAATTCCTATCGAATAGTCATTGCACGCCTCCCGCCCCTCGAAGCTGGACTTTCCGGCGTGCCAGGCGCGATCGGAGAACTTGACGTATTGAGTTACGGCGCCGTCCCGCCTCACCACCAGGTGCGATGAGACCCGCAAGGGGCTTACTTCGGCGAAATACGGGTGCGCGTCGCCGGGCAGCGTATTGGTGAACAGATGGTCTATCCACGGGCCGCCGAACTCTCCGGGCGGCAGGCTGATCCCATGGACCACGATGAGATCCGGCTCCACCCCGGGGGGCCGCGCGTCGCAATTCGGTGAAGCGATCTGCGCAACGCCGCGCAGCAGTCCGCTCGCAAGGTCAACCTGCAATTCCGCTCCCTCTTGAACTACCCCGACGATAGCATATGCGACAATCGCGGCCCTATGAACGCTCAAGATCAGCAGCCCGGCCGTTGCGCCGCGCTCGCCGCGCGCGATTCACTCGTCCTGTGGCACCCCTGCACCCAGATGAAGGACCATGAAACCCTCCCGCCGATACCGATCAAGCGCGGCGAAGGCGTGTGGCTCGAGGACTTCGACGGCAAGCGGTATCTTGACGCGGTAAGCTCCTGGTGGGTGAATCTGTTCGGTCATGCGAATCCACGCATCAATGCGGCTCTGCACGAGCAGCTTGACCTGCTGGAACACGTCATCTTTGCCGGCTTCACCCACGAACCCGCGGTACGCCTGTCCGAACAGCTGGTTGCATTGACGCCTCCCGGATTGACCCGGTGTTTCTTCGCCGACAACGGCTCCGCCGCGGTCGAAGTGGCGATCAAGATGAGCTTTCACTACTGGCGCAATCGCGGCAGACCCCGAAAGACCCGCTTCATCACGCTGGCCAACAGCTACCACGGCGAGACGTTGGGCGCGCTGGCGGTCGGCAATGTGGAGCTCTACAAGTCCCTGTACAAGCCCCTGCTCATGGAAGTGCTCACCGCACCGTCGCCCGACTGCTACTTCCGCGCTCCGGGCGACTCCTGGGAACAGCACTCGCTCAAGATGTTCGAACACATGGAGCGCATGCTCGAAGACCACGCGGACGAAGTTGCGGCCGTGATCGTGGAGCCGCTGGTGCAATGCGCCGGCGGCATGCGCATGTACCATCCCGCATATCTTTCACGCCTGCGCGAAGCGTGCGATCGTCACGGCGTCCACTTGATCGCCGATGAGATCGCGGTTGGATTCGGCCGAACCGGGACGATGTTCGCCTGCGAACAGGCGGGAATTTCGCCGGACTTCATGTGCCTGTCGAAGGGGCTGACCGGCGGTTACCTGCCCCTGTCGGTGGTCGTCACGACCGATGACGTGTACGCGGCCTTCTACGACGACTACGCCAAGCTGACCGCCTTCCTGCATTCGCACAGCTATACCGGCAATCCCCTCGCCTGCGCGGCGGCACTGGCGACGTTGGACATCTTCGCCACCGAGAATGTCATCGAGCGCAACCGGGCCACCGCGGCGTATCTGGGCCGCCGCGCACGCGACCTCGCGAACCACCCTCACGTCACGGAAGTCCGCCAATGCGGAATGATCGTTGCAATCGAACTTGCCAGGGACAAGCGAAGCCGCGAACCGTACCCGTGGACCGAGAGGCGCGGCCGCCGGATCTACGGCCACGCGCTTAAGGAGGGGGTGCTGCTCCGGCCGATCGGCGACGTCGTGTATTTCATGCCGCCCTATACCGTGAGCGAGTCCGAGATGGACATCATGCTTCGGGTCGCGGCGGAAGGCATTGAGCTCGCCACATGCGATTGACCCGGGTGCATGTCGAAGCGGTGCTCACCCCGGGCGCCATCGTCGAGCTTCCCCGCGAAACCGCATCGCATGTGGCAAAAGTTCTTCGGGCGCGCAGCGGCGATCCACTGATCCTGTTCAGCGGGGACGGCCGCGAGTATGCAGGTTCGGTCGAAAGCGTGCGGGGGTCCCGCGTGACGGCATCGGTGGGCAACGGCGCCGATGTCGACCGCGAGTCGCCGTTTGCCATCACGCTGGTGCAGTGCGTGCCGCGGGGCGATCGAATGGACTTCATCGTGCAGAAGGCGACGGAACTCGGCGTGACGCGAATCGTACCGGTACTGAGCCAACGCAGTGTCGTGCGCCTGGACGCCGTGCAGGCCGAATCGAAGACCGCGCACTGGCGTGCGGTGGTCGTCAACGCCTGCGAGCAATGCGGCCGAAACCGGCTGCCGGTCATCGAGGCGCCGGCCCCGCTCATCGAGTATCTCGGAAGCAGCCCGGCGGCGGGCGCCGGACAACCGGCCGCAAGATTTGTCCTGGAGCCGGACGTGGAGGTTGCCGCAGCGCCCACGGCGCCCGGGACGGCGGCGATGATAGCCGTCGGCCCGGAAGGGGGCTTCGGCGACGAAGAACTCGATGCCTTCCGGCTCGCGGGCTTCCTCCGGCTGCGCCTCGGACCCCGCATCCTGCGCACCGAGACCGCCGCAATCGCCGCGCTCACGTGGCTGCAGACTCGATTCGGAGACATGGTCGCGGCCACGCGAAATACCCGGACAGACTCCCAGCAGACGTGAATCTACGGCTACCGCCGCGCGGGCTCAGCCCTGGGGGACGACCGAGGTTTCCTCGGCGATCATTTCCTCGAGCCGCTGCAAATCGGGAATGAGCGGGGTCTCGTTCACCATGCGAACCTGGCAGATGACCGGCGAGCGCTCCGAAAAGCTTCGCGACGGGTCGGGACGCACGACGTCGGCGTTGACCCGCACGAGCTGCGGAAATCCCTGGGTCAGCATGCCGAAATATCCGGACTGCAGTTTGCCGCTGGAGGCATTGAATATCACGATTCTCGTTCGGTTCGACACCGTGGGCAGCGCCTGACCGAATGCGCCTTCGAACGACACGATCGGCACGCTGCGCCCGCTCCAACTCACGAGTCCGGCATACCATGGAGGCGCGTTGGTCATTTCGGCCGGGGCTTGATAGCTGATGACTTCCGCGACGCAGGCCCGCGGCACGATCAGCCGTTCCCCGGCCAGGGGAACCAACAGACTGTAGAGTTCTTCGCGTAGATCCGACATTGCGCTACCGCGCTACCGCGCTGCTGCGGCGGTTGACCAACGGTTCGATGGCATCGAGCAACTGACTCTCTTGGTAGGGTTTGCCCAGATAGTCGTCGACGCCGAGTTCGATCGCCCGCGCGCGGTGCTTCTCGCTGACCCGCGACGTGATCATGACGATCGGAATGTCCTTGAGCCTCGGATCGTTGCGGACATGGGCGGCCACTTCGTAACCGTCCATTCTCGGCATTTCGATGTCGAGCAGAATGATGTCCGGGAGATTCTCCTGCAGCAGCGATACGGCGTCGACCCCATCCTTGGCGGTCAGGACCCGCATGCCGTTTCGCTCCAACAGCCGCTGCGTGACACGCCGCACGGTGATCGAGTCGTCCACCACGAGTGCAAACGTGCGCCGGTCTCGCTGATCGAGCACCGCCGTTTCCGGAGGCTTGGCGCGCCACTCCGAGCGCACGAGAGAGCCCATGTCGAGAATGATGACGATGCGCCCGTCGCCCAGGATGGTGGCGCCGGCGATGCCGCGGATTGCGGAGATCTGCGGCCCCAAGGACTTGACGACGATCTCGCGGCTGCCGATGAGTTCGTCCGTCACCAATGCCGTCGAATGCTCGCCGGCGCGAATGAGCACGACCGACATCGAGACATCGGAATCCGGCAGGCGTGTGGGCCCGAGACCCACGAAGGAACCGAGCTGCTGGAAGCGATACTTCTGACCGCCGTATTCGAACAGGGGCGCATCCTTGCCGAGATGCCGCGCGACGATGTTGCGCGGTAAACGCACGACGCCTTCGACGGTCGCCAGCGGCAGGGCATAGGCCTCTTCGGCGACGCGCACGATCAACGCCTGGCTGATGGCCAGTGTGAACGGCAGCCGGATGGTGAAGCGCGAGCCTTTGCCCGCGGTCGATTCGATGAACAGGCCGCCGCCCAGTTTCTTCACTTCGGTGGCCACCACGTCCATTCCGACTCCGCGGCCCGCCGCCTGCGTAAGGTGGCCCGCGGTGCTGAATCCCGGCTCCAGAATGAGCTGCATGGCCTCTTCGTCCGTGAGCTTCGCATGGCGGTCGATGAGCCCCAGGGCTACCGCCTTATCCCGGATCAACTTCACATTGATGCCGCTGCCATCGTCGGTGACCACGATCACGACCTCGGCGCCGTCGCGCGTCAGGCTAACCGAGATTCTGCCGACGTCGGGCTTGTGCGCGGCAGTGCGCCGCTCCGCGGATTCGATGCCGTGAACCACGGCATTGCGCAGCATGTGCTCCAGGGGCGCGACCATGCGCTCGAGCATCTGGCGGTCGAGTTCTGCCGATGCGCCCTGGACCACGAGTTCGGCGCGCTTGCCGGTATCGTTCGCGGCCTGGCGCACGAGACGCGTCAATCGCTGGACGTGACGTTGGAAGGGCACCATGCGCGTGCGCATCAGGCTGTTCTGCAGTTCGGTGATGACGCGCGACTGTTGGGTCAGCAGGTTCTGCGCCTCGCGAGTGAGCGTTTCCAGCAGTCCTTGAATGCTCGCAACGTCGCCGGAGGTCTCCGCCAGCGCGCGCGAGAACTGCTGCAGCGCAGAATAGCGGTCCAGCTCGAGCGGGTCGAAGTCGTTCCTGCGCGAGTCTTCGTCGTGATGACGGTGGAGCACCTGCGCTTCGGTTTCGATTTCCAGTCCGCGCAATTGGTCTTTCAGCCGAATGACCGTGCGGGCCAGTTCCGCCAGGTTGAAATCGATTGAGTTGACCTGCTGGTCGAGACGAGCACGGTAGATGCTCACTTCACCCGCATTGTTGAGCATGGTGTCCAACAAGTCGGCATCGACGCGCGCCATTTCCACGCGCTCCGCCGGTACCGTCTCGCGGCCGGGGAGCACGGGCGCGGTACTGATCTCGAGAGTGGAAATGGAGTCCTCGCCGAGTGCGGGCGGCGCGGCAGTGAGCGGCAATACCTCGGACAGTACTGCCTTCGGGGACACACCCGGGGTGGACACGCCCAGCGGCGGGGCGGCAGGGCCCGGTTCCCGACGGTCCGCACCCGGGGCAACGGTCGTCAGGGCAGCGGCGACGGCAGCGGCGGCCGGCGTGGCAACGCCCGGCGCAACGACGTGCGGCGTGGCGGCGGCCGGCGCAACGACATGTGGCGTCGCGGCGCCCGGCGCAACGACGTGCGGTGTGACGGTGATTGGCGCGACCGCAGGTGCAGCGCTGGGTTCGGCCCGCGTCTCGCCCATGGCCAAGCCACGAATTTGGGCAAGCAACGCCGTGGCAGCGGCGGGCAGAGCACCGGCACTCACCACGTCGCGCATGCGCGCCAGTTCGTCGAAGCTCGCCTGCATTACCGCGTGGGCGTGATGGTCGGCTCGCACGGTGCCGGAATCGATATTGAGGACGAGGCTCTCCAGCTCGTGACTGAGGTCGCCCATGGCGGTGATGCCCGCCATGCGTGCCCCGCCTTTGAGGGTATGCAATTGACGCTGCAACTCCGCCACCGGGCTCTTGTCGTTCCGGTCACGCTTCCACGCCGTCAGCGATACTTCCGCCGACTCGAGCAATTCGGCGGCCTCTTCGCTGTAAATCTTGGCAATTTCGCTGTCGAACTCCTCGACTACGGGCGAGGCGGTGGGGTGCGCCTCCGCTACTGGCTGTGCTTCGGCCACTGGCTGTGCTTGTGGCGCTGGCTGTGCTTCGGCCGCTGGCTGCGCTTGGGCGACACGCGGCGCATCGGGGCTGGCCGTCTCGGGGAGCCGGCGCACGATCGCGGACATTCCGGAATCAGCGGATGCAAGCGAAAGATCGGCATCAATGGCGTTTTCGAGCTCATGCAATCGCCCCAGAAGCCCGTGTTGGTCCGTGAAGAAAGCGGTGGACTCGTTGATATGCGAGACCACGTCCTCAATCGCGCGAACCGCGTCGGCAAGCGTCGCGATTCCGGTCTCCGTCAACCCATGCCCGCTGTCGTAGATCTTTCGCATCACCTGGTTCAAGGGTTCTGTGATGCGGATTCCATGTCTTGCTTCAGCCATTTTGGAGCTGCCGCTCAATGTATGGATCGCTCGGTACACGGATTCCGGCAAAGCATGCGGGGCCGGCTGGCCCGACCGCTTGCGCAGATATTCTTCAATTTCAGCCAAATGGCTCGAGGTCTCTTTGCTGTAGATGTCGTGCAGCAAGGGATCCATGACCGGCTTTCCGTCCGCGGTGGTCCCCTGGCTTCCGGCCGCGCCGTTCTCGGCGGCAGTACTCCCGGAAAGATTCTCAGCGGACGGAGTGTGGGATGCCCACGCTTCCGGGACTGCCGAGATCGCGGCATGGTCCTGATCGCCCGGTTGCTGCAAGGCGGCCTCATCCGGCACAGCGGCCGAAACAGCCCATGCATTCTCCGTTGCCCCGGCCATCGCAACGCCCGGCGCCGCTGCGCCGATCGCTGCTGCGCCGATCGCGGCTTCGCCCGCCGCCGCTTCGTCGGCCCGGTCGCCGTACTCCGGCGCCATGACCGGCCCATCGGCTACCGTGTTCGCGGTGGCCCACCGGGATTCGCCGGGCGTCGCCACGCCGGACGTCGAAACGCCGGGCGTCGCCACCCCCTGCCCGGGCGTGCCTGCGGCAAGTTCGCCGTCGCGGCCCTCGGAAAAGGCGAAGGCACGCGCCATGAGGTCGCTTATGGATGCCGTGGGGGGCCGGCCAGATTCCAATTGTTCCACCAGCTGCGGCAATGCTGCGACCGCACTGCGCAGCAGCAGCATCATGCCCGGCGTCCGCGTCAGGGTCTTATCGACGATACGGTTCAGCAGGTTCTCGATGGCCCAGCCGAATTCGGCGATGGGCCTCGCGCCGACCATCCGGCCGCTGCCCTTCAACGTGTGGAAACTGCGGCGCAGCACCCCCAGCGATTCGAAGTCCATGGGATTCTGGTCCCACATTGGGAAGAATTGCTGGACTGACGCGATTTCTTCCTTGGCTTCCTCGATAAACAGTTCCACGAACTGCGGATCGACGCCCTCGGGTTCCGCGGACGGGAACAATGGGTCGGTCGAGACCTGCGGGTGAGTCACGTCGTGCGCTTTCTTGGGCCGCTCAAGGGCAATCGTGGCCGTGGGCTCCAACCTCACCGTCTCGGCGATGTCGCCGGCGGGCAGATCGAGGGTGGGCACTCGGGAGAGGCTTTCCTCGACCAGCGCCTTGATGCACATCTCGGCGTTGTCGAGCATGTACCAGGGATCGTTCCGCCCGTTCTGCAGCGTCTCCATGTAGTACTCGATGCTCACGATGGCATCCGCCACGCGTTCGAGGCGAAGCGCATCCGGAGCCGGCGCGCCCGGCTCGATCAGCCTGCGAACCTGGGTTCCGACAGCATCCATCAACTCGACGGCACGTCCCTTGCCCAGCATCAGCAGGCCGGCGGTGATGCCGCGCAGCAGCTGCGGCACGTTGTCCAGTCCCTGCGGCGCGAACTCCGTCGGTTTCTGCACCGACAGGGATACCGCCTCCTTGATCCGCGCCAGGTTGACGATGCACTCGCGCAGCACCGCTTCGCTGACTTGCCGGAACTCGTGATCCTGGTCTACGGGTATGCCGGCCGCCAAGGATGCCGCCGGCAGGATCAGGCGCACCAGTTGGTCGTCGAGGCTGTCCTCGACCGATAGCAACACGCCGGCGACCTTGATGAGCGCGAGTTCCGACGGAGTCTTGCCGTCGGTCACGATTTCAGAAAGCTCGGACACCTCCTGATGCACACGCTGTCGAAGCTCGCCGAGACCCAGAACCCCGAGGGTGTCGCTGATTTTCTTCAGCAATTCGAGTTGCGGGATGAGCTCATCGCTGCGTCCGCCGCCGCGCCGTACGAAAATATCGAAGACATCCTTTACTTTGGACAGGTCTTCCTTGATCGCGGCGGCAACGGTCCGCATCAATTTCACGCTGGGCGCGGAGAGACTCTCGCGTTCCTGCTCGATCGAATCGTCGACCGGCAGGAGCTCCGCGAGCTTGAAGGACGCCCGCACCGCGGCAATGCGGCCGCCGCCGGCGGATGCCCGGGCAATGTAGTACAGCAGGTTGTTCAGCAGGTCGATCGGCGGATTCTCGCAATAGCGAGCCTCGCCGACCTCGTATAACGCCTTGATCTGCCGATCGGCCTGGCCCAGCAGCCGCTTCAAGGTGGCGCTGCCTTCGATGCCGTTCGCCCGCACCGCCTCCAGAAGGGCGCCAACCACCCACCACAATTGGAACACCGGCTGAGTGGTTGCGACTTGCTCCAGCTTTTCGGCCACCTTTGCGAGAATTTCCAGATTCTGTACCGTGCGTTCGCCGCGGATATAGCCCAGCAAGCCGATTTGGAAACGCGGCCGCAAGCGGCGCGCCCATTGGGCCACCGTGATCGGGGGTTCGCCGCCCTGCTGCGGCTGCGGTTGCGCCGGTTGGTCGGATTTGAGGTTGAGGAGCAGCAGCGTGCCTTCGGACAATAGAGGGCTGCCGCGAACCGAGCGCAAATCATTGAGAAGCGGCAGGAGGACCAGCGCGAGATCGCGGCCACCGGATAACACGCGCTCCAGGTAGGTCGGGAGCTGGACCATGGCGCGCATGAGCGCATCGAGACCCTCGACCTGCCGCTTCTGGTCGTTGCCGGCGGCGACAATGTAACGCGTGACGTGTTCCATTTCCTCCGCGAGAAGCGCAGCCCCGTAAACCTCGACCAGGCGCAGGACGCCGTGAGCGAGATGCAGCTGGTCGGCGCACTTCTCGAGAAAGACGCCCTGGTCCGAACGTTCGGCATACGCCTCGAGCGCAGCCCGTGCTTCATTGAGCGTCGCCGTCAGTTCCTTTGCGACGATGTGCAGGGTTTGAGAGCTGATGTCGGTCATACCGGATATTTCGACGCTGGTTTTTCCACAATGAGGCCAGCTTAAGCGCCGACGCCGCTCGCCTTACGCAGCCTTCCGGAATTGCTCAGGGAGACCGGATCGGACATCGGGGGTGTCGCGGCCGCCGGCGGAAGGGCCGCCGGGGGAGCGCCCACCGTGGTCGTGCCGGCGCCGAAGTCCGGCAACCGGAAGCCGGCCACCGACTTTCGCAGCTGCGCCGAAAGGGCGGCGAGTTTCGCGATGGATGTGGACGTCGCCGTCGAGCCTTCCGCGGTCTGGGACGATATTTCGCGCACCACCTGCATATTTTTGGAGATGTTTCCCGATGCCGCGGCCTGCTGCCGGGCGCTGGCCGAAATGTTCTGCACCAGATTCGCGATCTGATTCGAGACCTGCTCGATTTCCTCGAGGGCGGCGCCGGCGTTCTCGGCAAGCAACGCGCCTCCCACGACGTCCGTGGTGCTGCGTTCCATGGAGACCACTGCTTCGTTGGTATCCGTTTGAATGGTTCGCACCAGAACTTCGATTTGCTTTGTGGCGTTCGCCGCCCGTTCCGCCAATCGCTGCACTTCGTCCGCCACCACCGCAAAGCCGCGTCCCGCTTCGCCCGCCATGGAGGCCTGAATCGAGGCATTGAGGGCAAGAATATTCGTTTGCTCCGCAATGTCATTGATGAGTTCGACGATGTTGCCGATTTCCTGCGAACTCTCGCCGAGACGCTTGATGCGCTTGCTGGTTTCCTGGATCGCTTCCCGGATCGCGTTCATGCCGTCGATGGTGCGGCGCACGGCGTCGCCGCCCTTGTGCGCGATGTCGACCGAGTGGCGGGCCACATCGGAGCAGCGCTCCGCGTTGCCGGAAACTTCCTCGATGGACGCCGCCATATCTTCCATCGATTCGCTGGCGGAGGAGATCTGCCGCGACTGGGCTCCGCTCGCCTTCACCATGTGGGCCGCCGCCGCCTGAGTCTGTTTGGCGGCGCCGTCAAGCTGGATCGCGCTGTCGTTGATGGTCGTCACCAGCTCGCGCAATGCCTCGACCGCATAGTTGATCGAATCGGCGATTGCGCCGGTAATGTCCTCGGTCACCGTCGCCTGCACCGTCAAGTCTCCGTCCGCCAGGCTGGACAGCTCGTCGAGCAACCGCATGATGGCTTCCTGGTTGCGTTCGTTCTCGCGCACGCGAAGCTCGGTGGTGCGCCGCGCGCTCACCGACTTCAGGACCACCCAGAAGAGCGCTCCCAGGGATGCCGCCGCCACCGCCAGCAGTATCAATATCAGGGCCTTATAGCTTCCCCCCGTGTCTTTCTGGGATGCGGAATCGCCCAATCCCGACGCCAGGCCTCCCGCCAATGCCGGGAGGGTACGTGCCGCAACCTGCGCTTTCGACAACGATTCGGCGGCGCCAATCGCCTTGCGGACACTGGTTCCGAACTGCTGATTCCGCTGCACCACCGTCTTCAGGCGCTGCTCCGCGTCGCTGCCGGTCACCCGGGTCAGCGCCAGGCCGGACTCCTCGCCGGAGAGGCCGCGCATCACCTGATTGAGGAATTCGAGGCTGTCCGCCAGCCGCTGCGCCGTGTGCGCGGCGTCGCCGACGCCCGAACTCAACCCGTTCAACTCCTGTTGCACGCGTTGTACGGTGAGTTCAAATCGCTCCAGGTAACGGCTCATGCCCTCGAGCTTTTGCACCCCGACCGCGCTCATCAGGTCGCCCAGTTCCGAAAGCAGTTTGGGAGCAATTTCCCGCGCCTCCTGATTCGCCGCTCCAATGGTCTCGACCGCCTTGCGCGCCTCAGTGACCTTGGAAGCTGCGTCGGTCAGCTTGTTCCAGGCCGGATCCGGGGTTTTGTCGTCCGTCAGCGCACTGCGCAGGCCGTTGATGCGGGCGACGCTCTTGGCCAGGGCGTCGAATGCGGTGGCTTCCCCGCGCAGCGCGTTTTGCGCTTCAAAGGGCAGGCGCTGGAGGATCAGCGGCGCTTCGCTTGCGGGCGCTGCGGCGGGCGAAGCACCGTGCGTCAGGAGGGTCAGCACCGCGGCCCCGGCCAGGCACAGCAGGATCACGGCCACCAGCGCCGGCAGCAAAGTGGATTTCGGTGTTGAAATGTCTCGCATGTTCATGTCGTCATTCCGGCAGCAGTCAGCTCGCGGCCTGTAAAAAGCTCTGGCTCTCCACCAAACTCTTCAAACTAAGCACCGGCCACACCTCGCCGCCGCGCCGAAAGGCGCCCGCGAGATAGCTATCGCAACGAATCACCGTCGGCGGCGGCTCCGAATTGAACTCCGGGTCCGCAAAACGGCGAAAGCCCAAGACCTCGTCGACAATGAGCCCTGCCGGAATCTCCCGGTGATTGGCCACCACGATGCGTGTATTGCGCCCCGGCGTCGTTGCTCCGCTTCCCAGAAACTGCCTGAGGTCCAGCATCGGCATCAGCTGGCCGCGAATATTGGCCAACCCTTTCACCCAGTTCTTCGCGCCGGGAATTCGAGTTATGACGGCCGGATAACCGAGAACCTCCCGGGTCTCCTCGCGCGCCACAAGAAATGTCTCCCCACCCATGCGGAACGCCACTCCAACCCACTCATGACCGGCGGCCGCTTCGGGAGCGTTAGCGGCGGCTACGCTGCGGCTGCGCTTCTCCAGTTCCTTCAGCAGTTCGAACGGCCGGTCGCGCAGGCTGCGCAAGCTCAAATCGGTACCGGACGGCGCGCCGGTCATATTGCCAGCGCGGCCTGTGCCTTCTCGACCAGCGCCTGAGCCGAGACCGGCTTGACCAGATAGTCGACCGCTCCCTGACGCAGCCCCCATACCCGGTCGGTTTCCTGTCCCTTGGTCGTCACCATGATGATCGGGATCAGACTGGTTTCGGGGTCATTGACGAGCATGCGCGTCGCCTGGTACCCGTTCACCCCCGGCATGACGATATCCATGAAGATCAGGTCGGGCTTCATGGCTTTCGCCTTCCGGACGCCCTCCTCGCCATTTTCAGCCGCCGCGGTCTTGAACCCATGCTTCTCCAGGGCCTTTTGCATGACAAACACTTCGGTGGGCGAGTCGTCGACTATTAGAATCAGTGCCATTCGCGGATTCTCCGTCATTTTCCCACGTGGGCTTCGATAGCGCCGAGCAGCTCATCTTTGGTGAAGGGTTTGGTCAGATAATGCTCGGAACCGACGATGCGGCCCCGTGCTCGGTCGAACAGCCCATCCTTGCTGGACAGCATGATGACCGGGATCTGCTTGAACACCTTGTTGTGCTTGATGAGCGAACAGGTCTGGTAGCCGTCGAGACGCGGCATCATGATGTCCACGAAGACGATATCGGGTTGGTGGTCGGCGATCTTGGACAGCGCGTCAAACCCGTCGACGGCCGTAAAGACCTCACAACCTTCCTTGGTGAGCAGCGTTTCAGCGGTTCGCCGGATCGTTTTGCTGTCATCGATCACGAGGACTTTCAATCCCGTGAGTTTCGGCTTGCCGTGTGTAATCGTGCTCTCCATGAAACTGCCTTCGGGGCGTTGCGCTGCGCGTTCGTAGGTGCTGGAATCTTGTGGCTTTTTAACATATCCGAGGCTCGCAAGCCACGGTACGGGGTCGACATTTGGAGGCAAGAGAGTGTAAACATCGGTGGCGTGGTTCACAGTTTTTCCAAGAGGGCGGACGCGGCCGCCGCATACGCTAGACTGCGGCGTCCCAAGCAGTCTTTGAGCCCTCCAAAGGACCGAGCATGCCTATTCGAGTTCGTCTGGTCGTGGTCATGGATCCCATCGAAGCCATAAAGCCGGCGAAGGACAGCACACTTGCAATCTTGCTGGCGGCGCAGGCCCGCGGCTGGGAACTCTTCTACACCGAACAGAAGGACCTCTACTTGCGTGACGGCGTGGCCTTCGGCCGCCTCGCACCGCTCAAGGTCTTTGACGATCCGAAGGCTTGGTACGCGCGCAGCGATGCGGCACCCGGCAGACTGGGCGACTATGACGTGATCTTGATGCGGAAGGATCCACCGTTCGATACCGAGTACATTTACAGCACCTACATATTGGATCGCGCCCAAATCCAAGGCGCGCTGGTGTGCAACCGGCCTCAGGGCCTGCGCGACATGAATGAAAAGGTGTACACGGCCTGGTTTCCGGAATGCTGCGCCCCGACCTTGATATCGCGCGACATGCATGACATGAGCGAGTTCCTGCGCGAGCACGGCAAGGCCGTCTGCAAGCCGCTGGACGGCATGGGGGGCCGCTCGATCTTCGTGCTCGAGCAAGGCGACAAGAACCGCAACGTGGTGTTCGAGACATTGACCGGCTACGGCACGCGCTATGCCATCGTGCAGCGCTATCTGCCGGAAATCGTGACGGCCGGGGACTGCCGCGTGATTCTCGTCGACGGCGAGCCCGTGCCCTTCGTCCTGCAGCGAATGCCCGGCGCCGAAGACCACCGCGGAAATCTCGCGGCCGGGGCCCGGGCCGAGAGCCGTCCCCTCAACGACCGCGACCGGTGGCTGTGTTCCGTCATCGGGCCTAGACTCAAGGCCGCAGGAATGATTTTCGTCGGGCTGGACGTGATCGGCGACTTCGTCACCGAGATCAACGTGACCAGCCCCACGGGCATCCGCGAGCTTGACAGGAAGCACGGTGTCGACATCGGCGGCATGCTGGTGAGCGCCATCTCTAGGAGCCTGGAAGCTGCGTGAATAGCGAACTGTTTCAAGTCGGCCTGCCGCCCGCCAGCGATCGCATGTTGACCACTTGCTTTCTGGCCGCGCTGTTTCATGGCATCGTGATCCTGGGCGTGACATTCAGTTCGTCAAAGGGCGACGAAGGCGGCCCCGAGTCGCCGGCGCTCGAGGTGGTTCTCGTCAATGATCAGGCCCCGCTGGCCGACAAGAACCCGAACGCCCGGTACATCGCCCAGCGCACTCAACTCGGAACCGGCAACATGCTGAAAGGCGAACGGACTCTGATACCGAAATCCTCCCAGGTACCGGTCGACCGGCTTGGAAGCCCGGGCGGCGAGGGCCTCGCGGCCGCGCATAACGGCGAGACCCTGGGCGAAGAGGAGTTGGTGGCAACCCGCGCACCGGCACCGAAGATCCTGTATTTTGCGGCAGCCACCGCCGCCAAAGAAGCGTCCCAAATACCGGAATTGCTGGAGAAAAGGCCGGACCTCGCGATGACGCCGAACGACGAGGGGATCGAACTGCGCCTGCGCGGCGAGTCGAAGCAGCAGCTTTGGATTGCGGCGGACACCCGGGAATCCGACGTCGCCGTTTACCTGGACATCTGGCGGCGCAAGATCGAGCGCGTCGGTACCATCAATTTCCCGGATGTGGCGCGCCGCAAGCAGCTCTCGGGCACCCCGGTCATCGAGGTAACGATCGGCTCCGACGGCAAGCTGCTCAACACCGTGGTTCGCCGCAGCAGCGGCCACGCCGAAATCGACGAGGCGGCCATGCGCATCTTGAAGCTGGCTTCGCCGTACGATCCGTTCCCTGCCGTCATGAACGCCAAACACGACGAAATTCGCATCGCATACGAATGGCAATTTCTCGGCGGCGAAGCCCGCGGCTCCAGCGTATATTACGCTGAACCAAGCACCCCCGGTGCCCGGCCATAAGTCCAACCCTCAACGTTCGCGGGCGGCCACATATGAGCGACTCGGGTTATCTGACGAACCAACTGCTGATCGCCATGCCGACGATGGGTGATCCGAACTTCTCCCAGACCGTTGCCCTCGTCTGCGACCACAGCGCGCAGGGCGCTCTCGGGCTCATCCTCAATAAACCGTTGCCCATGCGCATGGGTGAAATTTTCGAACAGCTCGAGATCGAGATCGAGGAAGGCCCCTTGATCGAACGCCAGGTATTGCGCGGCGGCCCGATGCAGACCGATCGCGGCTTCGTCGTTCATCGAGCCGGCGGCGAATGGGACTCGACGCTGAAAGTCTCCGACTCCATCCACGTCACCACGTCCCGGGACATCCTGGCGGCCATGGCCCGCGGCAAGGGTCCCGAGGAGGCCGTCGTCGCACTGGGATATGCGGGCTGGGACGGGGGACAGCTGGAGGATGAGATCCGTGCGAACGCCTGGCTCTCGGCGCCGGTGGAGGCCCGCATCATCTTCGATCTGCCGTTCGAGTCTCGCTGGCATGCCGCCGCGCGGCTGTTGGGCGTCGAACTGTCCCGCATCAGTTCGATCAGCGGCAATGCCTAGGAGACAGGCCCCTGGCCAGACTCTTGGGCACCCTCGCGGACAGACTCTTGGATCGGCCACAACTCGTCCTGGCGTTCGATTTCGGACGGCGCCGCATCGGAGTCGCGTGCGGCGATACGCTGAGCCGCAGCGCGAGTCCCCTGGCCGCGGTCGCCAACACCGCTGCCGGACCGTCGTGGAGTGCCGTCGATTCGCTCATGCGCGATTGGCAGCCGGACCTGATCGTGGTCGGGCTGCCGTATAATGCCGATGGTTCCGAGAGCGGGATGAGCGCGCAAGCCAGGGACTTCTCCGATGAGCTTGCGCGGCGGTATGCCTTGCCCGTGCACCTGGTCGACGAGCGCTATTCGTCGCTGGAGGCCGGGTCCCGGCTCAAGGCTGAGCGGGAATCCGGAGCCCGCAAACGACGGGTGACGAAAACGGCCGTGGATGCGGCCGCCGCATGCGTCATCTTGGAACGCTGGTTTATCGATTCAACATGAGGCCGGGCCGGGAGCCTGCTCTAGATGCGTGCACAACAAGACAGCGCAGGGGGACTGCGCCACCTCGTCACTCTCGAGGGGCTGACCCGCGACGTACTCACCGGGATCCTCGACCGGGCCGAAAGCTACCGGCGCCTTCCGGGGCAGCCCGCCTACGAGGGCCGTGAACTTGCCGGCGTCACCGTCGCCAACCTCTTTTTCGAACCGAGCACACGCACACGGGCCTCCTTCGATCTCGCCAGCCGGCGACTCGGCGCGCACGTGCTCAATCTCGATCAGCATTTGAGTTCGCGCGCCAAGGGCGAGACCATGTTGGACACGATTTATACTCTCGAAGCCATGAACACCGACGTGTTCGTCATTCGCGATTCAGAAGCGGGAATGCCGGAGTTTCTGATCGATCATGTGGCTCCGCATGTCTCGGTGGTGAGCGCGGGAGAAGCGCACATGTCGCATCCCACTCAAGGATTGCTCGACGCGCTGACCATACGCACGCACAAACGGCGCTTCGCCGGACTCAAGATCGCGATCGTCGGCGACATCAAGCATTCCCGGGTGGCGCGCTCTTCGGCGCAGGCCCTCATGACTTTGGGAGCGAGCGACATACGTCTCGTGGCGCCCGAAGCGCTCTTGCCGGAGGAAGCCGAGTTTCGCGGCGCAAATCGCTTCACCCGCATCGAAGACGGAATCGCCGGGGCGGACGTCGTGATCATGCTGCGAATTCAGAAGGAGCGAATGGCGCAGAGCGCGGCTCTCGACGATGCGGCCTACTTTCGCGATTTCGGATTGGATGCGAAGCGCCTGAAGCTTGCCTCGCCCAGCGTCCTCGTCATGCATCCCGGCCCCATGAACCGGGGCGTCGAAATCTCCTCGGAAGTCGCCGACGGCCCGCGCTCGGTCATCCGGGAACAGGTCAACAACGGCGTTGCGGTGCGCATGGCCGTGCTGGCATCCATCGCCGTCACGCTGACACGGCACCGTAAGCCGCTGTAATGAATGCGTTCGACGTCGACATCCTGCGATTTCTCAATCAGTTTGCCCATCATTCACGTGTCCTCGACGGCGTCAGAGCGCGGCTGACGGGACCCGCCATGCGGTGGCTGGATGCGCGCCCGGCCGTCTTTACACCTGCTTCTTCCTGTTCAGCATGGGGTTGGCCTCCCTCTTCGACCCATTGCGCGATCTCGCCGGCACCTTGTTGGCGCTCTAGCCTTGGGCTAGCTTGCCCCGATGTCCATGAGCGCCTGACCCATTTGAATACGCCGCCCCTCGCCGATTTCCGCGCATAGATCCATGCCTGGCGGCGCGAAGACGATGATGGTCGACCCATGCTCGAACCAGCCCATTTCCTCACCCCTGCGCAAGCCCGCATCGCAGCGTATGAGGTTGGGCCCGCGGTACCTAAGGTGCAATTGCACATCGAGGAACTTGAGACGGATGCTGGCGACCAGAATGGCGGCGACCGGGACCAAGGTCAGCAGCGCGCCCGAGGGCAGCCTGCAGCGAATGACGGCGCGTTCGTTCTTGCAAAACAGCCTTTCGACCCGCTTGAGCGCGATCGGATTGACGTTCCAGGTGTCTCCGGAAATATAGTTCACCTGCTCGACGCGGCAATCGTGGGGCGCATGGAAGCGGTGGTACATGCTGGAGGTCAGGCGCAGGGTCGCGTAGCGGCCGTTGCGGTAGTGGCGCACCAGTTCCGCATCGCCCAACAGGTCGATCAACGGATAGGAGAAGCCCTTCGCCTGCAGCACGCTGCCCTCGGTGACGCGCCCGCAGGCGCCCACCAAGGCGTCGCAGGGGCTCACCAGGACCGATGGATTCATATCGATCGGCCTCGCACCGTCCTTGAGCTCGCGCGTGAAGCAGTCCTTTAAACTGTCGAAGCGGCTCTTTTTGGCATCGGAGAGATCGAGATCGGAAAAAAGACGCCATAGCGCAATGCTGCCGGAGGTGACCCAAGGGTGTTCGATGCGGCTCAACCAGCCGACGAAGAGCGTCAGCCAGCGCCGCGGAATGCGATTGGTCACCAGGAAGTTCAAGTCCTCGTGCTGAACGATGCGGTCGATCCAAGTGCGCGCCGTCATCGTAATGTCATCGTCGTCATCGTAATGTCATTCGCCTGCAATAGTGTCCACCGCGAGGAATTCAGTGACCAATTCGATACTCTATTACGCTGCCGGCGCGTGCGCACTGGCCGTTTTGTTTCCGAAGCTCCGAGCGCGGCTGCGACTGTCTCGCGCGAAGCATCGATCCCTGGCGGGACACTCGCGCATGGCGCGCCGCTTCGCGTCCGTGGTGCCGTACTACGAATACGGCGAAGCGCATTTCTTTCGCGCCGACTCGGCGCCCGAAAACGTCGCCGCCGCGCGGCGCGCCGGATTCATGCGGCTGTCGGCCACTTTTAACGAACGGTTTCGAGAGACCGCGGATCTTACCGACGAGATCGTGGGCGAAGCGGCGGACCTGCAATTCACGTCGCGCTATCGCGTGCCCTTTCAATTCAGCCGCTTCGTCCGGGAGCACCTCAAGTCGGGTGTGTTCTTGCAGTCCTCGTCCGGCGTCACGGTCACCGACATGGACGGCAACCGCTTCTACGATTTGGCCGGGTCCTACGGCGTCAACTTGTTCGGCTACGACTTCTACAAGGAGTGCATCGCCCGCGGCAGCGAACGGGTGCGCGATCTGGGCCCGGTGCTGGGCGCATACCATCCGGTGGTTGCGTTCAACATGCGCCGGCTTCTGGAAATTTCGGGGCAGGAGGAGATCTCGTTCCACATGTCGGGAACCGAGGCCGTGATGCAGGCGGTGCGGCTGGCCCGGTACAACACGGGTCGCAGCCGCCTCGTGCGGTTTTGCGGGGCTTATCATGGCTGGTAGGGCGATGTACAGCCCGGCGTCGGGAATCCGATTGCGGCCCGCGAGACCTACACCCTGAAGGACATGGACGAGGCCGCGCTCAGGGTGCTGCGTACCCGACGGGACATTGCCTGCGTCCTCATCAATCCGATTCAATCGCTCCATCCGAACGTCAACGCGCCCGGCGATTACACGCTGGTCGACAGCGGGCGCAGCGCTCACTTCGACCGCCCGGCCTATTCGGCGTGGCTCGGCAAACTGCGCGAAGTGTGCAGCGAACGCGGTATCGTGTTGATATTCGACGAAGTGTTCGTCGGGTTCCGGCTGAGCCCGGGGGGAGCGCAGGAGTACTTCGACGTGAAGGCCGACATGGTGACCTACGGCAAGACCGTGGCGGGCGGACTGCCGGTCGGCGTGCTGTGCGGGCGTCACCGGTTTATGCGCCGCTTTCACGAGGATCGCCCCGCCGACGTTTGCTTGGCCAGGGGTACGTTCAATGCACATCCCTATGTGATGGGAGCGATGCACGAATTCCTGAAGCGGCTCGATTCCGATCCCATCCGGATGCTGTACCGTGATTTGGACGCGGTGTGGAATTCGCGCGCGCAAACGCTCAACGAGCGGTTGCAGTCCGCGGGGCTGCCTGTGCGGGTGGCGAACCTGTCGTCGATCTGGACGGTCTGCTACCAGCAGCCGTCGCGCTACAACTGGATGTTCCAATACTACCTGCGCGCAGCCGGCTTATCCTTAAGCTGGGTGGGAACCGGCCGGCTGATTTTCAGCCTGAACTATACGGATTCCGATTTTTCGGCCGTATGCGAAGCCATCTTAGCCGCCGCCCGTGCCATGCAGGAGGACGGTTGGTGGTGGGCTTGTCCCCAGCTCACCAACAAGTCCATCCGACGCGGCGTGCTCAAGGAAATGCTTCAAGCCCGGTGGCTCTCGCCCATCGGGTCGATGAGCTCTCCCCGCATCAGGTAAAGCGGCGCCTTGAAGTATTGTTTGACGTCGTAGAACGGGTCCGTGATGATTTTGGTGAGCCACACCAAACCGGTCTGTACGTCCCGCAGGAAGAACAGATGGACGGTGCGGAAGATCAAGGCACCGATCCCGACGACCAGCCAGATCTCTCCCACGTGCCGCATGAAGGAGTCGCCTCCCTGCCCGGGGGGCTGGAAGAGCCCGAACAAGGTGGGAGTCAGCCACAGCACCAGCGGGGCCAGCACCCAGATCAGATGCAGGATCACCTTGCGGCGCAGGTTGTAGCCCACCTTGATGGCCTCCTTGTACTCGTGCGTCGCCTTGTTGACCTCATCGTACCCTTTGGGCTCGAAGAAGAAGTGCCCGGACTGGCGGCTGACCATGGCCACGAGCCAGCCGATCAGAGCGGCAACCACCGGATCCTTGAACATCATTACATAGGCGACCAGAAAGCTGATCGCACTCAGGAAGTGCAGCGACTGGTTGATGCGGCTGTGGTGATAGTAACGGTGATCGTCCCACCGCTGACTTCGCAGTTCTTCCCAGAAATTTTGCATAAGAGGTTCCTCGTTGGAGAAGTCACATCGTACTTGTTTCAAGCCGACGATGAAGCAAATATAGGATTTTGGTTACACTCCTGTTACAAGCGGGCCGCCGCACCGTCAAACTGAGAACGGCGCAGCTTCACGTTCACGTGTTCGTCATGCAGCCATGCCATTGTCGGTGCTCATGAGAATCATGATCGTTACCGACGCCTGGTTTCCGCAGACCAACGGCGTCGTGCGCACCCTGGCCCAGACCTCCGAATGGCTCGGCCGCTTCGGCCACGAGGTCCGGATGTTGACGCCCCGGGACTTTCGCAGCGTCCCGTGCCCGACTTATCCGGAGATCCGCTTGTCTCTGTTGCCGCGGAAACGCCTGGAAAAGAGCATCGAAGCGTTCTCCCCGCAGGCGCTGCACATCGCGACCGAAGGGCCGCTCGGCCTCGCGGCGAGGCGCTACTGCCTGCGGCGCCGGTTGAGATTCACCACCTCCTACCATACCCAGTTCCCGCAGTACCTGCGGGCGCGCTTTCCGATTCCGATCGCATTCTCCTATTGGGCCTTGCACCGGTTCCACGGCGCTGCGGTGCGTTGCATGGTGAGCACGCAATCGCTGCGCAACGAACTGCAGGAGCGCGGCTTCAAGAATTTGGCCGCCTGGCGGCGCGGCGTGGATACGGATCTCTTCAAGCCTGGAGCCAAAGACTTCTTGAATTTGCCCCGACCGATCGCAGCCTACGTGGGCCGTGTCGCGGTGGAGAAGAACGTCGAGGCGTTCCTGCGCATGCCGTGGGACGGCAGCAAACTGGTGATCGGCGACGGCCCGGAACGCGCGCGGCTGCAAGGCTTGTATCCGGGAACGACGTTCACGGGGTTTCGATTTGCCGAGGATCTCGCCGCGCACCTGGCGGCTGCCGATGTCATGGTCTTTCCGAGCCTCACGGACACGTTTGGACTGGTGAACCTCGAAGCCATGGCCTGCGGGGTGCCCGTCGCGGCCTTCCCGGTCAATGGTCCGATAGACGTCATCCAGGACGGCGTGACGGGAGCGTTGGATCACGATCTGGGAAGGGCGGCACGGCGCGCCCTGACCCTCGATCCAAAGAACTGCCGCGAGAACGCCGTGCGCTGCGGCTGGGACGCGAGCGCGCGCGAATTCGAGGGGAATCTCGTCGCCTGCCACTCGAATCAGCCGAAATTGATCTTCGCTTCGAGATTGGTGCGTGAATCCGCGCTCGACAGCGCTTCCTCCAATTCGATACGGCCCTCGCGCACGAGATTGTAAAGCGAGCTGTCGAAGCTCAGCATGCCGCGCTCGGTACCGGTGCGAATTGCTTCCTTGACGCCGATCACGTCGCCTTTCTTGATGAGCTCGGAGATGTACGGCGTATTGACCATGACCTCCGACGCGGCGACGCGGATTCCGGATTTGGCGGGCACCAGGCGCTGCGACAGAATCGCGCGCAAGTACTGCGAAAGGTCCAGGAAGATCTGGTTGTGCTGGTCGCGAGGGAACATGTTGATGATGCGATCCAGCGTTTCCGCGCAGTTGTTCGCGTGCAGGGTGGCTATGCACAAATGCCCCGTCCCGGCGAGGGCGATCGCGGCCTCCATGGTTTCACGGTCGCGAATTTCGCCGACGAGGATGACGTCGGGGGCCGCCCGCACGGCACTGCGCAGCGCGCGGGCGAAAGATTTCGTGTCGATGCCGACTTCCCGTTGATTGATGATGGATTTCTTGTTCGTATGCAGGAATTCGATCGGATCCTCGATGGTCAGGATATGGTCGGACGAGGTTTCGTTCCGATAGTTGATCATCGCGGCGAGCGTCGTCGATTTACCCGCCCCCGCGGCGCCGACCATGAGAATGAGGCCGCGCTTCAGCATGACCAGATCCTTGAAGATATCGGGCATTCCCAGGTCCTCGAGCTTCGGCATCTCCGCGGTGATGTAGCGCAACACCATCGCCGGGTAGCCGCGCTGGTAGAACACGTTGACGCGAAAGCGGCCGAGGCCGGGTTCGGAGATCGCGAAGTCGATCTCCAATTCCTCGTTGAAGTACTCGAGCTGCTCGGCGCTCATGAGCCCGAGCGCGGCCTGGCGCACCGTCTCGGGGCTCAAGACCTGCTTGTTGACGGGGAAGATCTTTCCCTCGATCTTTATCTTGACCGGCGCGTTGCAGGTGAAAAAAAGATCCGACGCCTTGCGCTCGACCATCAGCTTGAAGAGCGGCTTGGTGTTCATCACCTGGGCCGAGGCGGCTTCGGTCATGCGCTAGAACACCTGGCCTTCTTCTTCCTCGACGATTTGCAGGGCAGTGGCGCCCTCTTCCGGGTGCTTGATTTCGCGCTTGCTTTCCAGCTTCACCTTGAGCCGCAGTTCGTTCTTCGAATCGGCGTTGCGCAGGGCGTCTTCGTAGGAGATGAGGCCGGCCTCGTACAGCTCGAACAGCGCCTGGTCGAAGGTCTTCATGCCCAAGCGATTCGAGCGCGACATGACGTCTTTTATCTTGGCAACGTCGCCCTTGAAGATCAAATCCGAGATCAACGGCGAAGCCAGCATGATTTCCATGGCCGCGATCCGGCCCGATCCCGTTTCCCGGGGTATCAGACGCTGCGAGATGAGCGCGCGAATGTTGAGCGACAAATCCATGAGCAGCTGCTCGCGGCGCTCTTCCGGAAAGAAATTGATGATGCGGTCGAGCGCCTGGTTGGAGCTGTTCGCGTGCAGCGTTGCCAGCACCAAGTGGCCGGTTTCGGCGAATTGGATTCCATACTCCATGGTCTCGCGGTCGCGGATCTCTCCGATGAGAATCACGTCCGGCGCCTGGCGCAGCGTGTTCTTGAGCGCCAGATGCCAGCTGTCGCAATCGACGCCGACCTCGCGGTGCGTGACGACGCACCCCTTGTGCGCGTGCACGTACTCGACGGGATCCTCGATCGTGACGATGTGGCCGCGGGTCTTTTCGTTCCGGTATCCGACCATCGCGGCCAGCGACGTCGACTTGCCCGAACCTGTCCCGCCGACCAGAATCACGAAGCCGCGCTTCGACAACACGACTTCCTTCAGTATGGGCGGTAATTCCAATTCTTCGAGGGTCGGAATCTTCGCATTGATGGTTCGGAGCACCGCGCCCGTGAAGCCTTGCTGGACGAATGCGCTGACGCGAAAGCGTCCGATTCCGGGCGGCGAGATCGCGAAATTGCATTCCTTGGTCGAATCGAACTCCTTGGTTTGCCGATCGTTCATGATGGCGCGGACCAGGCCCGCGCTCTGCTCGGGACTCAATGTCCGGTCCGATTGAGGCCTGATTTCCCCGTCGATCTTGATGGCGGGCGGAAATCCGGCCGTAATGAACAGGTCCGAACCCTTTTTCTCGACCATGCGCCGCAGCAGGTCCTGCATCAGGCGTATTGCTTGATCGCGCTCCATTAGATGCTGTCCTTGTTTTGCGCCTTGTACTTCGCCTCTTCCCGGCTCACCACGCCTTTTTGCACCAATTCCTGCAGGCATTGGTCGAGAGTCTGCATACCCTGCCCCTGTCCGGTCTGAATCGCGGAGTACATTTGCGCGATTTTGCCCTCGCGGATGAGGTTTCGTATAGCCGGGGTGCCGATCATTATTTCGTGCGCCGCAATACGGCCGCCGCCGACGCGCTTCATCAGCGTCTGCGATACCACCGCCCGGAGGCTTTCCGAAAGCATGGCGCGCACCATGTCCTTTTCGGCAGCCGGGAACACGTCCACGATGCGGTCTATCGTTTTGGCGGCCGAACTCGTATGCAATGTGCCGAAAACCAAGTGACCGGTCTCGGCCGCGGTCAGCGCCAGCCGTATCGTCTCGAGGTCGCGCATTTCACCCACCAGCACCACGTCCGGATCCTCGCGCAGCGCCGATCGCAATGCCTCGGTGAAGCCCAGCGTGTCTCGATGCACCTCGCGCTGGTTGACCAGGCAACGCTTGCTTTCGTGCACGAATTCGATCGGATCCTCGATCGTGATGATGTGATCCGGGCGATTGTCGTTACAATGATTGACCATGCCGGCCAGGGTCGTGGATTTGCCCGAACCGGTGGGGCCGGTCACCAGAACCAGACCGCGGGGAAGCATGCACAAATCTTTGAAGGTCTTCGGCGCGTTCAGTTCGTCCAACGACAGGATCGTCGACGGAATATTGCGGAACACGGCGCCGGCGCCGCGATTTTGGTTGAATGCGTTCACCCGGAATCGGGCGAGCTTGGGGATTTCGAACGAAAAGTCGGTCTCGAAGAATTCCTCGAAGGCCTTGCGTTGCTTGTCGTTCATGATGTCATACACCATGCTGTGCACTTCTTTGTGCACCAGAGCCGGCATATTGACACGCTTCATGTCCCCGTCGACGCGAATCATCGGCGGGACACCGGCCGAAAGATGCAGGTCCGACGCGTTGTTCTTCACCGCAAAGGCGAGAAGCTGCGCGATATCAACCGCCATTTACGGCTCCTAGTTCAGGCGTTGGTCACTCGCCAGCAGTATATAAGAGGGTGTCACCACCCAATATGTTAATTGGTCCGCAAAATCTGGCGGTTCATGTGAACCACGTCCGATCCCGGATACACCGCGCAGCCGGAGAAGCAGGACGCAATCCCGACTCGGTCACCTTGATCGCAGTCAGCAAGTCCAAGCCTGCCGGATCGTTGCGGGAAGTTGCCACGGCGGGCGTCACGGATTTCGGTGAAAACTATTTGCAGGAAGCCATTTTGAAGATCGACGAACTCGCAGACCTGCCGCTGAACTGGCATTTCATCGGCGGTCTGCAGTCCAACAAGACTCGCGCCGTGGCCGAGCGCTTCCACTGGGTGCACAGCATCGATCGTTTCAGCGTGGCGCGGCGGCTCTCGGAACAGCGGCCGTTTCACGCGGCGCCCCTCAACCTGTGCATTCAGGTCGCCGTGGTGCCGGAGCCTACCAAGGGGGGTGTCGATCCGGGCAGCCTCCCGGAGCTGGCCGCCAAAACCGCCGATTTACCGCGGGTGACGCTGCGTGGCCTGATGTGCGTGCCGCCGCCGCAACCAACGGTAGCGGCCCAGCGTGCGGTTTTCGCGCAGCTGCGGGCGCTCCAGGAGCGATTGAACGCGGAAGGGCACCATCTCGACACGCTGTCGATGGGCATGAGCGACGATTTCGAGTCCGCCATCGCCGAAGGCGCAACTCACGTGCGGATCGGGACGGCGCTTTTCGGCAGCCGATGACGGAAAACACACCTACAGACGGGGCAGGCATGAACAACATACGCAGATTGTCATTCATCGGCGGCGGCAACATGGCGGCCGCCCTCATCGGCGGTCTGACGAAGCGCGGGCTTCCCAGGGAGCGCATCGTCGTCGCCGATCCGAGCCCCCTGCAGCTCGAGCGTCTCGTGCGGGACCACGGCATAACGACCGCGCCGTCAAACGAGAGTGCCGTGGCCGGAGCCGAGGTGGTCGTTCTGGCGGTCAAACCGCAACAGATGCGGGCGGTCGCGCTCGGAATTGCGCCGCGACTGGCCCAATCGAATCCATTGGTCATATCGATTGCCGCCGGAATCCCGCATGCCGCCCTGATGCGTTGGTTCGGCAGCCGGGTGGCGGTGGTGCGCACCATGCCGAATCGGCCCGCGCTCAACGGCTTCGGCGCCACCGGCCTCTACGCGCCGGCGAGCGTCGGCGCAGCGAACCGGGCCCTGGCGGAGGCCATCCTGGCCGCCGTCAGCGCCACGGTCTGGGTGGAACACGAATCGCAAATGGATACGGTCACCGCACTGTCGGGCAGCGGCCCCGCCTACTTCTTCCTGTTCATGGAGGCGCTCGAAGCGGCGGCGCATGCGCGTGGCCTGCCGACCGACGTCGCTCACAAACTGACTCTGGAAACGGCCTTCGGAGCCTCTCAAATGGCGCGGCTGTCGAGCGAATCCCTGAGCACGCTGCGCGACCAGGTCACCTCCCAGGGCGGCACCACCGCGGCGGCGCTCGACGTGCTCGACGCGGCCGGCCTTCGTGCTATCGTCGCACACGCCGTGGCGGCAGCCGACCGCCGCTCCGCCGAACTCGCTGCGGAATACGGTACTCCCTAGGACAGCCGGCAGGCGCGGCGATCCGCCACGACCGGCCCGGCAGTGAATGAATATGGAAGCGATTAAATACATAGTCGATACGCTGCTGTGGCTGCTGACGCTCGCGTTCCTGCTGCGTCTTCTATTCCAATTCGTGCGCGCGAATTTTCGGGATCCGATGGCGGATGCCATCGTGCGAGCCACCAACTGGCTGATTTTGCCGTTGCGCCGGGTATTGCCGCCGATCGGCAAGGTGGACACCGCCACCGTGGTTGCGGTCGTTGCAGTGGCCTCGGCTCGCACGGCCGCGCTGCTCGCGCTGGACCGCGCGGGCTTCGGCGATCCGCTGCTGTTCTTGCGCATCACGCTGGTAGGCCTCGTCGATCTGACGCTGCGTGTCTACCTGTTCGCGCTGCTGCTCTATTGGTTGACCAGCTTCGTGACTCCTGGCGGCTACGCGCCGGGGGTCCGTTTGCTCTCCCAGCTTTGTGAACCCATATTGAAACCCGTGCGGCGGGTCATTCCGCCCATCGGGCAAATTGATTTTTCAGTTCTCTGGGTGTCGATCGCGATCGGCGCGCTGCTGATACTTCTGCGCGGAATCTGATACTTCTGCGGTGAATATGACGTCCTACGTGCTTGAAATCACAGCGAACGCTCACGTTGCGTCGCACCGAATCCGCGGTGTGTCAGCGCCGAACCCTGGAAAACTAGGGCTGTGGAGCACGACGAACCCTCAAGGTTTTTTTGCAAATGCGCTAAACATCGGCTTTTTTCTATGTTATTTTCGGCGCCGAGTTGACTGTGTGGGACTTTCGTTGCCCACTTCCGAAAACACAATCAGGAGATTTATATGGCGAAAAAGAATGCAGCACCGACCAAGTCTGAAATTCTCGCTACGATATCGAAGGAAACAGAGCTCTCTAAGAAGCAGGTCGGAGCCGTGTTTGACTCGCTTTCCGCGTCCATCAAGAAGAGTCTTCGCAGTCACGGCTTGTTTACCATGCCCGGGCTGTTGAAGATGAAGGTCGTGAAGAAGCCGGCCACGAAGGCGCGAGAAGGCGTGAATCCTTTCAACGGCGAAAAGATGATGTTCAAGGCGAAGCCCGCCAGCAAGAAAGTGCGCATCGCCGCACTGAAGAACCTCAAGGAATTCGTGAACTGATGGAAAATTAGATCCGGAGCGATGGCGGGGGGGCGCCTAAGCTCGGGCACGGAGCCGGGGCGCCTCGCTCGGGGCGCCTGGCCTTCGGTCGCTGAAACTGCTCAACCGCTCCGGATCGCCTCTCACGCGGCGCCGCCTCGGCCTGCGCCTCGTCACTGGACGGCGACAAGCTCGACTTCGAAGACGAGCGCGGCTCCGGGCGGAATGACGCCCCCGGCCCCGACGTCTCCGTAGCCAAGATCTGCGGGAATCGTGAGGCGCCGCCGTCCGCCCACTTTCATTCCGAGAACGCCCTGATCCCAGCCTTTGATCACCTTGCCGGCGCCGACGACAAAGCTGAAGGGCTGGCCGCTGTTGCGCGAGCTGTCGAATTCCTTGCCCTTCTTATCGGGCGCCGACGTCTCGTAGAGCCAACCGGTGTATTGGACCACGGCATTTTGCCCGGCAGTGATGGGAGCGCCGGACCCGGCCTGCAGCTCGACGATTTCCAACGCCGCGACCGACGGGGCAGCCGCCGACGGAACCGCTGAGTCGGACGGGCCCGCGGCGGGCGGCTTGCCGCCGCACGCAGCCAGCAGCCCGAGCAAAGCACCGGCTGCCGGACGAGACGGGAAGCGAAAGCCGTTCATGCCGGCATCTTAAAGGAATTTGCGGCGTAGGTGGCTTAGGGCCGCGCCCGATGAAGGGAGAGGCGCGCTTTGAAGCTCGCAGCGACGGCCGAAGCCGCTGCCGCCGCCAAGCCGTCTGCGAGCTTGCCGATTTGCGCATGAGTACCGAGCCATCGGTGCCTTAACATAGCAACGGCGTCATCAATCTCGTCGGCCACTTGCAGCATCCACTCCATGGGGACCGAGTGTAGGGACGCCGCGGCGCAGTCACCGTGAGTGGGGTCACATCCTGGCCATGCTTGAACTCACGCCCTTGCCATGGCACCGATCGCTGCGTAGGCTACCTCCACATGCAGCGCATTCTCGTCCTGAACCCGAAGGGCGGTTCGGGTAAAACGACGGTAGCGATCAATCTCGCCAGCTATTTCGCGAGCATGGGTGACCGTCCGCTGCTTACCGACAATGACGCCCAAGGTTCGAGCACGCGCTGGCTCAAGAAGCGCAAGCCGGAACAGGCATTCATTCAAGGCCTGGCAGCCTTCGAGCGCAACAGCCGGATGACGCGAGCGTGGCAGATGCGCGTACCGTCCGATGCCCGGCATGTCGTGGTCGATACGCCGGCGGCGGTCTTGGGCCAGGATATGCCCGAATTGACCCGCGGCGCGGACGCCATCATCGTTCCCGTGCTTCCATCCGACATCGACATCCACGCCTTCTCGAAATGCATCGCCGATTTATTGCTGATCGCGAAGGTGCGGCGGGACGAGAACCGCATCGGTGTGGTGGCCAACCGCGTGAAGCGCAATACACTGGTTTATCAGTCGCTCATGAGATTTCTGGAGACCTTGCGGATACCGGTCATCGCCACGCTGCGCGACTCGCAAAATTATGTGCGGGCAGCGGAGCAGGGGGTCGGCCTGTACGAGATGAAGAAGCAACTGGTGGAGCAGGACCTCAAGGATTGGGAACCGCTGGTCGGGTGGTTGGGGGCCAAGGAAGCTTCGGAGCCGCCGCGAAGCGTCAACCACTTGCCGGAAACGGCCTAGGACGCTACTTCTTTTCTTCCCAGCTGCCGCGGATCTTGTCCGCCCAGTTCTTGTAGCTGTGCCAATTGTAGAGGTGGTTGGTGATGGCCGCATGCCGGCCGCCGGTTTTGTAGGCATCGCGCGGCAGGGCCACGCCCGGTTTGGCGACGCCCGGCTCCGCACGCGGCGTGCGGCGATCGATTCCGGTGTATCGAGTATGGTTCTTGCTGTCGCTCATCTTGGTGCCTCGTTGCTGTGTACGACAGTAAGTGCCGCGCACTCTCTAGGGCAGGAACTGTGTCACAGGCATCCTGGCGCGGTCGCGGGTCATTGGTGAGCATTGCGATGCGCATCTCACCGCGCCTCGCGGTAAGTTAAATCGCCGGATTTTTCTTGGTTTTCCACGCATCGAACAAGGGACTGAGTTCATCGAGCGAGCGCTCGAGCGCTTCGGGCAGCAACGTCGTGTACGCATCGAGCAAAGCCATCGCATTGCGGGCGGGATCCGTTCGCGCCGCCGCGCCCAGGCGACGTGACATATCGCGATTTACCACATGCAGATTCTGGTAAAGCTCCTCGAGTGCCGCGAATCCCTGCGGCTCATCCGAGCCTGCGATCGCGCGCGCAAGCAAGAACATGCCGATGCTGCGATACACGGTTTCCGCTTCGCTCGCGAACGGAAGATGAAACCGGGCCATCGGCCGGAGGTGGTCGGTCCACGGACATCCCGATGTCGCCATGACCAGGCCGATCACCGAACTCATCGCCTGCTGCGCCGAGGTCTGTGCATACACCGTTCGTTCCGCCTGGGTCACCGTCACGCCCACGGTGTCGAATGAGACCAGCGCGCTGAGCGGTTCCAGTGCGGACGCGAGCTGCAATGCCGCCGGACAATGCGCGTTCAGCGTCTCGTCGAGGGGACAATTGGCGCAGCGGCTGAAGGTCAATTCCGTCCAGAAGGGCGGCGAGTCGGGCGGCGCCTTCAGCATCTTGAAGTCGACCGCGTCGAAGGCGAATTCCAAGGTTTTCGTCGAGCCGTCAGGCAAATCGAACCGATAGATGATGGTGAGCGCCGCGCTCATGCGACCAATCGGTAGCATGGAGTGTATTCGGTGCCGCGCAGTTTCATTCGACGCTGCGCGACGAACGACCGCAGCAGCCGATCGAGCGGCTCCATGATCGAGGCTTCGCCGGCGAGTTCGAACGGTCCGTATTTCTCGATGGCGCTGATGCCGTATTCCTTGATGTTGCCGGCTACGATCCCCGAGAAGGCGCGGCGCAGATCTGCGGCCCGCTCGTGCACAGGCTGCTCGTGGGACAGCCTCAGCTGCCGCATCGACGCGTGCGTCACCTCGAAAGGCAGTTGAAACTCGAGAGGAATCTTGAGCAGCCAGTTGAAGCCGTAGGAGTCGCTTGCGATGCGCCGATAGTCCCGGACTTCTTCCAGGCCCTTCACCATGGCGCGCGCGACTCCGGCGGGATCGTCGATGATGATCCGATATCTCGATTGAGCGGTGGGCCCGAGCGCAGCGCCGATAAAGTCGTTGATCTGCTCGAAATACTCCGCCGTGTCGGCGGGGCCGGTGAAGATCACCGGAAAGGGCAATTTCTCGTTCACGGGGTCGAGCAGGATGCCGAGTAGATACAAGATCTCCTCGGCGGTGCCTGCGCCGCCCGGGAACACGGCGATCCCATGACCGAGACGTACGAAAGCCTCCAGGCGCTTTTCGATGTCCGGCATGATGACGAGCTGGCTCACGATGGGATTGGGCGGTTCGGCCGCGATGATGCCGGGTTCGCTGATGCCCAAGTAGCGTCCGTTGATGATGCGTTGCTTGGAATGGCCGATGGTGGCTCCCTTCATCGGACCTTTCATGGCGCCGGGTCCGCAGCCGGTGCACACATCCATGCTGCGAAGCCCGAGCTCATACCCGACCTTCTTGGTGTAGTCGTATTCGGCGCGCCGGATCGAATGCCCGCCCCAGCAGACGACGAGGTTCGGCCTCACCTGCAACTCGAGCACCCGGGCGTTGCGCAATATATGAAACACCGCATTGGTGATGCTGGAGGACGAGCCGGGATCGAAGCGCCCGCTGTCCATGATCTCGTTCGAGATGAACACCACGTCCCGCAGGACCGCGAACAGATGTTCCTTCAATCCGCGGATCATCTCGCCGTCGACGAACGCCGCCGCGGGGGCATTCTTGATCTCGAGCTTGATTCCCCAGGCTTGCCTCACGATCCGCAGATCGAAATCCTTGTATTTCTCGAAGATGCGCCGCGTATCGTCGAGTTCGCTGCCGGAATTGAGGACGGCGAGCGCGCATTTGCGGAACAGCGGATACAGGCCGCCCTGGCCGGAATCGAGCAGCTTGGCTATTTCCTGCTGGGAGAGGTGCTCGAGGCTGCCCTTCGGCCCAACGCGCGCATCGACCAAGTCAGACGAAAGTATCGTGGTTTCCACGCGTCACCCGCTAGGGAAGAATGTCGATCGGAATATTGTCTTGGGTGCGCAGCCACACTTCGACCATGTCGGAATTGGACAGCGCGATGCAGCCGTCGGTCCAGTCGTTCGACGCATAATAAGCCGGCGGATGCTTGGGCACATTGGGCAATCCGTGAATCATGATGGATCCGCCCGGCGCCACTCGATTTTTTCGCGCCCGCAATTCGTCGTTCTTGTTCGGGTAGCTCACCTGGATGGAAAGGAAAAAATCACTGCGGGTGTTGCGGCGAGCGAGGAAATAGCGTCCCTCCGGCGTCCGGAAGTCATGCTCCCGCTCTTTGGTGCCCACCGGACTCAAGCCCAGGGCCACCTTGTATTCGCCCAACAGGCGGCTGCCATTGTACAAATAGAGCTTATGTTCGGCCTTGTGGACGACGACATGGTCGGCGGGCGCAATCTCCGACGCAATCCCCGGAAGTGCCGATATCGGCCCCAGGCCCAGGCACAGAGCCCACAGGCTCCAAGTCCGGGGGCGGCGGTTTTGATTCAACATGGTAAAAATTATAACGTGTCCCCGGTACGACATAAGCGGCCGTAGCTCACGGACCGCGTATAATCGTGCCATGCGGTTCCTCTTGATCGAAGCCATCGTCGCGATCGGGCTCCTGGCGGGTTGTGCCTCCGGGAAGCCCGCCGAAGTTCTGGACGAACGCACCGGGACCACGGTGGGCGCCCTTCAGGATCCCATCGAGTTCGTCGAGACTGCCCAAAATGCGGCCTTGATGAGCGGCAAAAGGACCAGCTTTGCTTATCTCGGTCCGCTCGAATGGGACAGGGCCGGTGAGATCAGCTACGGGCTATGGCTTCACGTCGCGCCCGGCAACGACAAACCGGTCGGCGACATCCATTCGGAAGGATCGGTACGGATGAACCTCGACGACGGATCCGTGGTCCTGTCTCCCCTCGACACGTCGATCGCCGGGGTCGGCCCCTACCGTCCGATTGCGGCCTGGGGTCAGACCGCATACTTTCAACTCGATGTGGCAATGCTGAAGCGAATGGCGGCGAGCCAGAAACTCGACCTGAATTTTCGCGCAGCCGATGAGTCGCTGGTCCAATTCCTGCCCAGTCACGACACTCGCACGACGCTGAGGCAATTCCTGCATGCGCGGGGCATTACTGGCGATTGATGCCGACCACCTGCGGCAGCGTCAGGACGGTTCCTGGCCGGATGTCCTTGAAATTCACGTCGGGGTTGTATTGGGCAACCAGCCAGATCGGCACATCGGCGTGCTGTTGGACGATGGTCCAGAGCGAGTCTCCGCGCTTGACGGCGTAGTTCTCCGTGGCCGCGATCCGGTGCCCGGCGAAGAAGGCCTCCTGCAGGCCGCGGTGATATTCGCGCCGGGTCTGGACGAACTGCGCGGCGGCGACGCGGGAAAAATCGAGCTTGAGCCTTGCGCCCTGCGTCACCGCCGCATTCTTGTGCAGCTTGTTGAGCCTGCGCAGCACCTGCGAATCGACCCGCGTCCAGTCCGCAAAATGCCCCAAGGTCTCGGCCGCCTGCACGATCACGGTATTGTCCGCTCCAACGCCGTAGTCGGTGGTGTCGGAACTGCCCGTCGGACTGGCAACCGGCAAGAGCGCGTCCTTGTTCGAGGTCTGACGCTGGGAAACCGGCTCGCTCGGTGGGCGCGCAGCTTTCACCTCCGCCGGGGTCGGCGCGCTCGCCGCAGGCGGCGGCACCGCGTCGGCCACGGGAGCCGGCAGGGCTCCGGCAGGGGAGACGGAGGGGTTTGGAGAGGCCCCGGAAGGGCTTTGCGAAACCGCGGCAAGGGTGGCCGTGCCGCCGGCGATCTCCGCGCGTGACGCAGGCATGGGAATCCGCACCAGATCGCCGCGCGCAGCCGCGTGCGCACCGGTCCAGCCGTTGATCGCCAACAGTCTGGCCAGGCTCACGCCGCTCGCGGCCGCCACGCCCGCGAGGGTTTCACCGCGGCGCAGTCGATGGCTGCCGTCATTTTTCTGGGCAACGTAGCGCTGGTTCGGCGGCACACGCGCCCACCCTGCGGCAATTTCGGACTCGGGCGGCGTGCCGGGCAACCGGAGCTTATAGTCTCGCGGGACCAGCCGGCTGCCGTTCCAGATGGGCGGCCGCAACGCCGGATTCAATACGCGCAGTGCGCCCATGTCGACCTTGAACGCCTTCGCCAATGCATCCACGGAAATGTAGTCCGGGAGTTCCACGGGCGTGCTTTCGGTGTCCGGCAGGCGATTGATCGGTCCGAAATACTTGTCGGCGTTGCGGTCCACTTCGAGGGCAGCCAAGAACGCCACATAGAAATTGCGCGAGGCGAAGCCGAACGTGCTGCCCTGATAGCGCTTGACGATGACGGCAATGTCGCTGGTGCCAAGCTCGTCCTGGGCGTGCCGCAAGCCGCCCGGCCCGTGGTTGTACGCCGTGACCGCCAGGGGCCAGGTGCCGACCAGGCGGTAGTTGTACAGCATCAAGTTCGCGGCCGCCACGGTCGCGCTATAGGGATCGAGACGCTCATCGACGATGGAGTCGACGCGCATGTACCGCCGCGCCGTCGTGGGCATGAACTGCCAGAGCCCGGCTGCGCCGACCTTCGAGTAGGCCGCCAGATTGAAGGACGACTCGACGTGCGGCAAGGCCGCAATCTCCGGCGGAACGCCGTGCTGGGACAAGGTGCGCGCAATTTGCTTTTCCCACACAGCGGCCCGAATCAGGCCTTCGTGAAAGCGATCGGCTTGCCCCAGCTGGAACCGGATTCGCTCGACCGCACTGCGAAAGTCGGAGGGCGTGGCGTTGTCGCCGAACGCATGCAGGATGCGCCGCTCATGAGCGGTCAGATCGTCGGTCTCGCCATCCGCGAAGCGCCGCAGCAGTGCCGTGTAGCGTGCCTTCGCTTCACGGACGCTCCGTTCCCGTTGCGATGGCGAAGATGCCGGGTCGAAGCGCAGCACTTCATACACCAGGCCAAGATTCCAGTCGTCGTGCAGCAGGCCCTGATCGGTGGTGACCTCGGTATAGACGCGAATCCAGAAACGGATGTCCCGCTCCAGCGCGGGCGGGTGCACGAACGGATCGGCGGCATCGGCCGCCGCGCTGTCGGCCGCCGCTCCTTCGATTTGCGAGAGCAGCACGATCACGATGCAAAGTGCCGCAAATAGGGGAGAGCGAATCAGCCGAGACTTGGGTAAGGACACGGCTCAAGGATGCACTAGCGCGCCCCCGCAGTCGATGAGTTATTCCCCGACCTTTACTTTTTTGTATAGTGCCGGTAACACATCCGCCCCGAAATTCCGCCTATCATCGCAACCCACCGCACGGGGCAGCCTGCCGCACTGGAGATTACGATGATGTCCGCCCGAAAATTCGCTTGTGTGTCCGCCGTCGCCTTGCTGGCCGGAAGTCACGCCGGTGTCCACGCTGCAGCTACGCAGACGGTTCCGAGCATGAAGGTGGTCGCGCGCTGGAAGCTCGGCGGCGCCGGCGGTTGGGACTATCTGACGCTGGACTCATCGGGTCAACGGCTGTTCATCAGCCATGGCACGCGCGTCGATGTGGTCGACACGGGTTCCGGAGCGGTGCTCGGGAGCATCGCCGATACCTTGGGAGTTCACGGCATCGCCCTCGCCGAGGACCTGAAGCGCGGCTATACGAGCAACGGCAAGGCGGACTCGGTGACGGTCTTCGATCTGGGCACGCTCAAGGTCATTCAAGAAACGAAGATCGCCGCCCACAATCCCGACGCGATCCTGTACGAACCGGCCGGCAAACACGTGTTCACGTTCAACGGCAGAAGCAAGGATTTTACGGTACTCGATGCTTCGAGCCTCGCGCTCCTTGCCACCGTTCCCCTTCCGGATAAACCCGAGTTCGCGGTCGACGACGGCGCCGGCTCGATCTACGTCAATATCGAAAGCGACCCGGGTCAGATGGTCGTCATCGACAGCCGCGCGCTCAAGGTAAAGGCGAAATGGCCGCTGCCGGGCTGCTCGAGTCCGAGCGGTCTCGCCATCGACCGGGCCCATCATCGGCTGTTTTCAGTGTGCGACGGCAACGTGATGGCGGTGACGGACGCGACCAGCGGTGCACAGGTGGCCCGGGTGCCGGTTGGTGAAGGACCGGATGCGGCGGCGTACGACGCAAAGCGCGGTCTGATATTCAGTTCCAACGGCGAGGGAAGCCTGACGATCGTGCGGCAGCGTTCGGCCGACCAATACGAGGTCGCATCGACGGTGCAGACGCAGCGCGGCGCCCGTACCATGGCGCTCGATCCTGCCGCGGGGAAGCTGTATCTGGTTACCGCCGAATTCGGCCCGGCCCCCGCACCCACGGCGGAACAGCCTCACCCGCGCCCTGCTCCGACTTCGGATTCCTTCACGGTTCTCGTGGTGGGCGCGCCCGGATCCTAAAAGCGCGCGGACCGCGAGGGATGCGGGGGCTGTGTCACGAGCGCCATGGCGCTTGCGTGAAGCCAAAGAAGGACCGCGATCAAACTTCCGCCCGGCAACGAGAGAACCTCAAACTCGACTTTCGCGCCGACATTTTGGATTGCGGCGCCAATCCACAGCGCGCCTAACTCAATGAACTGCTTCATGGCCATTTGGCTGTCCTACGTCGATACCTGCTGGTTGGTGGTCGTGAGATAGACTAGGACCGGGCATCGAAAGGTGTGAGTGACAAGTGTGGCGGGATTCAGTTGGCAGGCCCGAGAAGCGCGCGGCAGCCCCTCTTGACGGCGAGAATTCACGAAATCATGAGCGAAGCCAGCCAATTCAGACTCTTGCGCGAGCGGCGCTTCTTGCCGTTCTTCGTAGCGCAGGCTTGCGGCGCGTTCAACGACAATCTCTTCAAGAACGTGCTGGTCATTCTCGTGACTTATCAGGCGACCCGCTGGAGCACGCTGCGTCCGGAATTGCTGGCGAACAAAGATCGCACCTAGCCCGGGCGGCGCCCGGCTATCCGCACTTCGAGTCGCCGCAATTCAAGCAGGTGGTGCACCCGTCCATCATCACCACCGCGGCCGTGCTGCATTTGGCACACAGCTGGGCGCCTTCGGGAAAATGCGACTTGGAGAAGGCATCGGTTTGCTTGGCGCGGGCCTCGAATTCCGCGCGCTTCTCCTGCACCAGCTTGCGCTGATGCACGTCGAGTTCGGGCTTCTTGAGCATTCCGATGGATTGCAGATGCCGTTCGATCACGTAGCCCAGCTCTGCGATGGTCGAGGGCATGAACTTGCCTCCCGGTTGCCAATAGCCGCCCTTGGGATCGAACACCGCCTTCAGCTCCTCGACCAGAAAGGTGGTGTCGCCGCCCTTGCGGAAAACCGCGGAGATGACCCGGGTCAACGCGACGATCCATTGAAAATGATCGAGATTCTTCGAGTTGATGAAGACCTCGAACGGCCGGCGCTGCTCGTGCGGCGTCCCTTCGTTGAGAACGATGTCGTTGATCGTGACGTACATCGCGTGGTCCGAGACCGGCGTCTTGATCTTGTACGTCGAGCCGATCAGCACTTCGGGCCGCTCGAGCTTCTCGTGCATCCAGATCACGTTGTCCTGGGCCTTCACGGGCTCCTTCGGAGCGCTGCCGGACGCGTCCTTGGCTTCCGGCTTCTGCACGCGGTATTTAGCGATCTTCTTTTCGATTTTGATGTGCGCCATATCAGAACTTCCCGTAGTAGCCTTCTTTCAGGGCATCGAAGAGATTCGCGGCGGTATGCATTTCGCCGTCGTATTCGATCTCCTGATCGCCGCGCGCCTCGACCTCCGTGCCATCCTCCAGCGTGAACACGTAGGTGGTGTTCTTGAGATCGTCCTCCTTGACCAGAACACCCTGGAATGCCTCCGGATTGAAGCGGAACGTGGTGCAGCCCTTCAGGCCCTGCTCGAAGGCATACAGGTAGATGTCCTTGAAATCCTCGTACTTGTAATCGGTGGGGACGTTCGCCGTCTTGGAGATGGACGAGTCCACCCACAACTGGGCCGCCGCCTGAATGTCGACATGTTCCTTGGGGCCGATGTCGTCCGCCGAGATGAAGTAGTCGGGCAGCTTCTCGGCCGCCACCTGCGAATTCGGCATGGCGCGCGGATTGACCAATTCACGGTAGGCGAGGAGTTCGAACGAAAAGACATCGATCTTTTCCTTTGACTTCTTGCCTTCGCGGATGACGTTGCGAAAGTAATGGTGCGCGAACGACGGCTCGATGCCGTTCGATGCATTGTTGGCGAGCGACAGCGAAATCGTTCCGGTGGGCGCGATCGACGTATGGTGGGTGAACCGCGCGCCCACTTCGGCGAGCTCGTCGACCAGTTCCGGCGACGCTTCGGCGACGCGCTGCATGTAGCGGCTATAGCGCGCATGCAGCACCCGGCCGGCCACCTTGGCGCCGACGCGCCAACCATCCTTCACCATCTCGGGACGCTTGCGCAGCATTTCGCGAGTGACCGTGAATTCCTCGTTCATGATCGGCGCGGGACCCTTCTCGCGCGCGAGCTCCAGGCCGGCCTCCCATCCCGCTAGCGCCATTTCACGCGAGACGTTCTGGGAAAATGCCACCGACTTCTTGGAACCGTATTTCATGCCCAGCAGGGTGATGGTCGAACCCAAGCCGAGGAAGCCCATGCCATGACGGCGCTTGCGGAGAATTTCGCCGCGTTGCGGCTCGAGCGGCAGGCCGTTGATCTCGACCACGTTGTCGAGCATGCGGGTGAAAATCTTCACCACCTTGCGATAGGTTTCCCAATCGAATCGCGCGTCCTCGGTGAACGGTTCGACCACGAATTTGGTCAGATTCACCGAGCCCAGGAGGCACGAGCCGTAGGGCGGAAGCGGTTGTTCACCACAATTCCCTGTCACCACCCCATTAAATATCAAGTTATTTTTATCGGGTTGCGTCGTGTCGAATACTGCCTCGCGACCAACATATTCGATGGTCGCTACGGGGCTCACAAATTTCTCGCAGTGTGTGCTCCCCCGTTGCAGCTTCCACTCGCGGTATTTGTCATTTTTTTCGTCCGTCAGAAATCCGATTTTCTCCATGAAGTAGTCGCGCGACTCGGAGCCGATAATCAATTCGTAGTCCGCCTGACAATCATACAGCCGGCTCCCGCCCTTGCCGTCCGGCAGCAGCCGTTCGCCGGCGGCACGGCGCTTCAGTATTCGACAGAAGATGCCGAAGTTGGCGAGCAGTATCTGAACGTCCTTCAGCAAGGACTGTTTGCTCGATGCAAGCCGGAGCGTGCAATAAGCGTTCTTGTCGTCGCGCTGCACGGTGCCATCCGTCTGGAACAATCCCCGCAGATAACCCTTGACGCACTCCTCGTTGCCGCGCCACACGATCTCCGGAACCTTGAGCTTGGTCTGCGCTGTGAATCCGTACTGCGCCAGCACACGAGCGAGAATCACCGAGCGGATCATCAACAAATTACGATCCGGGACCGCAACCGCTCCCACCTGGTAGTTCCTCGGGCGCTCGGCAAAACCGGCGATCAATGAGTTGACGTAGGCAACGACGGTGTCGGCGTAAGCGCGGTCGGCTCCCCACAAATTCACAACCGCCGCCTCCTTGCCCTTGCCGCGATTCGTGAAATGACCATCGCCCGTCAGCAAACCCAGCAACTGCCCGAGTTCCGCGCTGCCCTTGCCGCCGAATTGCCCCTTACCGGACTGAATCAGCAATTCATCGCCGGGCTTGAGATCCCTGAGCTTGATCTTGCCGCGACTTGTATAAAAATCATGCCATTCGGTCGCCTTGATCTCATAGCCATCCTGCGTCACGACGCGGTAGACATCCGCAGACGATGACGTCATAAAAGCCGGGACAGCCGGCCGCACCCGATCCGCACCATGCCGAATTGCGTGGCCAGACGGGTGTCGGCAGTCACGCACGGATTCGTGGCACGGATGTTCTCCGTCCACCAGTTGTTGTTCATCTCGTTGACCCGGTCGATCAAGATGAATCCCGGTTCGGCGAAATCGTAGGTCGAGGACATGATGACGTCCCAGACCCTGCGCGCCGGCAGCGTCTTGTAGATCTTGCAGGCGACCAGGCCTTCCTCGTTCGCGACATAACCGTCGGTGTACGACCACTCGCGCCATACGAATTTCGAGGTATCGGAGAGGTCGGGCCGTTCCGCTTCGAACTCCTTCAACCCCAACGGAAAGGCCAATTTCCAGTCGCTGTCGCTCTTGACCGCCTTCATGAATTCATCCGTGATCAGCAGCGACAAATTGAATTGCCGCAAGCGTCCGTTCTCGCGCTTGGAGCGAATGAACTCCAGCGCATCGGGATGGCCGATGTCGAACGTTCCCATCTGGGCGCCGCGCCGGCCGCCGGCCGACGACACCGTGAAACACATCTTGTCGTAGATATCCATGAACGACAGAGGGCCCGACGTGTAGGCGCCCGCCCCCGAAACATAGGCGCCGCGCGGCCGCAACGTCGAAAACTCGTAGCCGATGCCGCAACCGGCCTTGAGCGTGAGCCCGGCCTCATGCACCTTGTTCAGGATATCGTCCATCGAGTCGCGGATGGTGCCGGAGACCGTGCAGTTGATGGTCGAGGTGGCGGGCTTGTGTTCCAGCGCGCCGGCATTCGACGTGACGCGGCCCGCCGGGATGGCGCCATGACGCAGGGCCCAGAGAAACGATTCATACCATTGTTCGCGAAGGCCTTCCGTCTCGACGTCGGCAAGCGCACGCGCAACGCGCTTATAGGTATCGTCCATCGATTTGTCGATGGGAGATCCATCCTTGGCAGTAAGACGGTACTTCTTGTCCCAGATGTCGAATGACGCTTCTTGGAAGGAAATACCGTCGACGTCTTTGGGCTGTATTTTGACCACCGTATTCATGGGTATGAAGATCTCCCTTCTAATTATCGCGCGAAAACTACGAGTCGCGGCGCAGGTCCCGACTGGATTTAAAGACGCCGATTGGTCACGGCTGACGGGAACTATCGCGAACTTCTGACACACAACATATTGTGTCCGGAGGAAGAGGGTAAGACCGGAACCCTGCACCGTCAAGGCTTTTTTTAAGCGATTTTTGTCCAAAAAACTATAGTAATATCAATTATTTATTAGACTCTTCCGAGAAATATTATAAATTCACTTCGGAGGTGCCGGGTCAATAGGCTTTCTGCCTAATCGCAACATCTTGTGTTTCCACATCTTATACACAATATGTTCCATTGACATTTGCGATGCGACGGCGGCGCGCCGATTCGCACCCGCACGGCCGTTGAAATTTTCGTCCTCGTCCCAATTTTTTCCTCCAACGCAGCCTCAAGTGCTGCCAACAGTTTTGAATGCATCAACCATCTATTTGAAGGAGTAACTGAAATGACCGTTGTACGTTATGAGCCGTGGGCGCTCGTCAATCGGCTGCAAAAGGATATCGATCGCTTGTTCGGCGCGCCGGCGACCACTGCAACCGATTCGGGCGCGTGGCTGCCCCCTGTCGACATCCACGAGGAAGCGCATCAGTTCGTGTTGAACGTGGACTTGCCGGGCGTTGCCCCTACGGCGGTGGAGATCACCTCCGAGCACGGAGTGCTGACGATCCGCGGTAAGCGCGAAGAGGCCCGGCGCGAGGACGCCCAAGGATATCGTCGCGTCGAGCGGATCACCGGAGAGTTCCTGCGTCGCTTCAGCCTTCCGGATTCGGTGGACACCCAGAACATCAAGGCGAAGGCCGCCAACGGTGTGCTGGAAGTCGCAATTCCGAAACTGGCGCAGGTGCAACCGCAGCGAATTGAGGTTCAAGCGGCCTAGGAGCTCAAACAGGCTCCTTGGGCATCGGCCGCACGCGCGCTTCCGTGTAAGATCGCGGGTCGAGAGTTGCGGACCCCGTCGAACGGACGCGGTGTAATCGATCGCGTGGGGTCGGACGGATACGTCCGACCCCGCGGTTTTACGAAGTCGGCTAAGCGTGGTGTGGTATCGCGATTGATGCCGCCTCCACGCGCGGGGCTTGCGGCTCTTCAGCAGAATCACTCATAAGGACCGCGCATGAACTTCCGACTCACGCTTGTGGCTGCCTCGCTCGCTGCGGCCGTCCTCGCCGCGCCCACGGGCTTTGCGGCGCTGCCGGCCACCCCCGTCACGGACTCGCCGGTGCCGTCGCTGGCCCCCATGGTCAAGCGCATAACGCCGTCCGTGGTCAACATCGCCACCCGCGGGACGATCAAGGAGAAGCCCGGCCAGCGCAACCCCCTCATGGACGATCCGTTCTTCAGGCGCTTCTTCGACACGCCGCCGGATTCGAAGCCTCGCGAGCGGCAATTTCAGAGCGCGGGTTCGGGTGTGATCGTGGACGCCAAGAACGGCTACATCATCACCAACCATCACGTCGTCGAGAACGCCAGCGAGATTACAATAACCCTGCTCGACAATCGAAGCTTCACCGCGAAAGTCGTGGGCAGCGACGAGGGCGCTGATATCGCCGTGCTGCAGGCGAAGCAACCGAACCTCATTGCGATGCCGCTTGGAGACTCCGCGCATCTCGAGGTCGGCGATTTCGTGGTTGCCATCGGCAACCCATTCGGTCTCCAGCATACGGTGACGGCGGGCATCGTCAGCGCCCTCGGGCGCTCCGGAATCAATCCCGAAGGCTACGAGGATTTCATCCAGACGGACGCGTCGATCAATCCAGGCAACTCCGGCGGAGCTCTGGTGAATCTCAAGGGGGAACTCGTCGGTATCAATTCGGCGATCCTGTCCGGCAGCGGCGGCAACATCGGCATCGGTTTCGCCATCCCGGTCAACATGGTGAGGGGCGTCATGGATCAACTGATCAAGTACGGTCAGGTGAAGCGCGGCATACTCGGCGTCAATATCTACAATGTGACACCGGAGATCGCCAAGGAATTCGGTCTGGCGGAATCGACCGGCGCGTTGGTGGCGGGTGTTGCCCCGGGTTCCTCCGCCGACCATGCGGGCATCAAGACCGGCGACATCATCACCTCGATCAACGCCGTCGTCATGAAGAGCGCGAGCGAACTGCGGAATTCCATCGGCATGCTGCGGGTGGGCGACAAGGTCGAGATCGGATTGTTGCGCGACGGCAAGCCGATGAAGGTCACGGCCCTGATCGCCGAGCGCAGCGAGGCCGAGACCGCGAATGCGGTGGATATCGCCCAGGGCCTCGAGGGGGCGGAGCTCGCCGATGCCCCTGCCGGCGGCGGCGTGTTGGTTCGCTCGGTGCAAGACGGCAGTCCCGCCTCGCAGGCGGGGCTCAAGGCGAACGACCTGATCGTCGGTGTCGGCCGCACCCCCGTATCGAATACCAAGAATTTTCGCGAGGCGGCGAAGGGTGCCAACGTATTGGTGCTCAACGTGCGGCGCGGATCGGCGGTGTTCTTGATTCCCATACGATGATCCCGCGAAAATGACCGCATGAAGCCCCTGACGATCTGCATATTGGGCGGCACAGGGTTCCTGGGAACCCGCCTCGTCGCGCGCCTGATCAAGGACGGTCACCGCGTCACGGCCCTGTCGCGCGATCGCGAGCAGCACAAGCATCTGTTGGTGCTGCCGGGCCTTACGCTGGAAAATGGCGACGTGTACGACGAGGCGCAACTCAGCGAACACTTTCGCGGCAAGGACGTCGTGGTCAACCTCGTGGGTATCCTCAACGAACGCGGATTTGGCGGCGGCGGCTTTCGCCGCGCCCACACCGAACTCACCCGCGCCGTGCTGCAGGCCATGCGGTCCGCGGGCGTGCCCCGGCTGCTGCAGGTTTCCGCCCTCAAGGCCGCGACCGACGCGCCGAGCTACTATCTTCGTTCCAAGGGCGAGGCCGAAAAGCTGATCCGCGAAAGCAGCGCTCATCTGGATTGGGCCATTTTCCAACCCTCGGTGATGTTCGGTCCCGGCGACTCGTTTCTCAATCGCTTCGCGACGCTGCTGGCCTCCGTTCCATTCGTCTTTCCCCTGGCAAGACCAAACGCAAGATTCCAGCCGGTCCTGGTCGACGATGTCATCGAGGCGCTGCGGCGATGCCTGCGCGGCGGCGCCAGCTCCCGTCAAACCTATGAACTCGGCGGTCCCCGGGTCTATACGCTGCGCGAGATCGTCGAGTTGGTGTCGAAACTCACGGGCCGCCGCCGCGGGATCATCGGTTTACCCGACTTCGCGGCCCGCCTGCAGGGCCTGGTCATGGACTTCGTGCCGGGCCGGCCGTTTTCCTCCGACAACTATCGCTCGCTGACCGTCGACAGCGTGTGCGAGGAAGACGGCTTCGCAAAGCTGGGCATCAAGCCCCAGTCGATGATGGCGTCGGCGCGGCAGTATCTGGGCGCGTTGGAAGACAATGCGCGGCTCAGCCATAACCGCGCCGCCGCAGGCCGCGCCGCCGCAGGCGGCCCTGGTTCCGCGTCGACCCTCCGTTAGGAGCCTGTCACGGCAGCGGCGATTCCAGCGGGATTTTCTGCGCCAGCGGCAGCGGCGGCAAGTAATAAAGCCCCCACGCGACCATGAGGCCGAAGCTCACTATGCCGGCGACGAACGCTGCCACTCCGCGCCATCCGGCGCCGGCGTAAAACACCCCGCCGGCCGCCCCCGCCACGCTCGAGCCCATGTAGGACACGAACAGATAGATCGAAGCCGCGTGCGCCTTGGCGCCGCCGGCGCGGCGGCCGACCCAACTGCTGGCAATCGAATGGCCGCCGAAGAAGCCGAATGTGACGACGATGATTCCGCAGATGATGAGCCAAAGAGAACTGAAAATCGTCAACCCGAGGCCCGCCAGCATGAGCAGCATCATGGTCCATAGTACCTTTCGGCGCCCCAACCGGCCGGCCAAATGTCCGATCCATGACGAACTCACCACCCCGACCAGGTAGACGCTGAAGATCATCCCGACGCGGGATTGACTCATTACATAGGGCGGCGCCATCAGCCGGTAGCCAATGTAGTTGTAGACCGTCACCAATGAACCCAGCAGCACGAACCCCTCGACGAACAGCCAGGGCAAGCCGCGATCGCGGAACAAATCGGCGAACATCGAGAGCTCCGAACGCAAGCGAAGCGTTTGCCGATTGAAATGCCGCGACGGCGGCAGACTCCGAATGAACAACAAGGCCGCAATGCTCCCGATCACGCCCATCGCGGCCAATCCGATGCGCCAGCCGAAGAAGTCGGTGAGCACGCCGGTGATCAAGCGCCCACCCAAACCGCCCGCCGCGTTGCCGCCGATGTACAGGCCCATCCCAAGCCCGATGGATTCGGGGTGCACTTCCTCGTTCAGGTAGGTCATGGCCACGGAGGGAAGGCCGCCCAAGGTGAGGCCCAGCAACGCCCGCAGCACCAGAAAGCTATGCCAGGTAGGCGCCACGGCCGTCAGCAACACGAGCACCGCGGATGTCAGCAACGACACGCTCATCACGGCCTTCCGGCCCCAAACATTTGATACGGGTCCGGCAAACAATATGGCGAAGGCCACAACCGCGCTCGGCAGCGACAGCGATAAGGCGCTGGTCGCTGCGCTCACCTGAAATTGCCGGCTGAACTCCGGCATGATCGGCTGGACGCAGTAGAGAAATCCGAAGGTGGCCACGCCCGACGCAAACATGGCCAGATTCGTGCGGCGGAACGCCGGGGTGCCGGAATAAGTAAATTCTGGGGGTGACGCAGGCATCGGTTCTTCAAATCAGTCTGAGATTATGTCTCACGTACGTTGATTCACTGATGGTTCCGGATAATCTGAAGGATATAGTCTGCGGCAACTGTCCGCGATCGAAGGGAAACAAGGCCATGGGATTTCGTGCTCACCGGCAAGGACTTGCCGTCGCGGCGGTGCTGACAACACTGTGGGCGGCGTCGCTGCAGGCCCAGGTGAACGTGACGACCTACCATAACGACAATGCGCGAACCGGACAGAACACCCAGGAGACCTATCTTACCCCGGCGAACGTGAACACCAGCCAGTTCGGCAAACTCTTCACCGTCGCAGTGGATGGGGCGGTGTTCGCCCAACCGCTGTATCTGACCAACGTGAACATCAGCGGCGGCACTCATAATGTCGTGTACGTCGCCACCCAGCACGACAGCGTGTATGCGCTCGATGCCGACACGGGCACGCTGTACTGGCAGAAGAGCCTGATTCCGGCCGGCGGCAGCACGGTCAGTTCCAATACGGATCTGAATTTTTGCGGCGATATCGCCGCCGAAGTGGGCATCACGAGCACGCCGGTGATCGACGCCACCACCGGTACGCTGTACGTCGTCGCCAAGGTCAAACTCAACGGCGCGATTCTGCAATACCTGCACGCGCTCGACGTCAGCACCGCCGCCGAGAAGTTTGGCGGCCCGGTCAGCATTCAGGCTTCGGTTCCGGGCACCGCCACCGACGGCAACGGCAGCATGGTCGCATTCGACCCGCGCCAGGAGAACCAGCGGGCCGGCCTGCTCCTGGAGAACGGCCACGTCGTCATTTCTTGGGCCGCCCACTGCGACAAACCGCCGTATCACGGCTGGGTGATGTCGTACGGAGCGACCACGCTCACCCAGGAAGGCGTCTACAACACGTCGCCCAATGGCTCGGCCAACGGCATTTGGATGAGCGGCGCCGGCCCGGCAGCCGATTCGAGCGGCAACATCTACTTCGCCACCGGCAACGGGACGTGGAGCGCCACCGACAATGGCGACAGCATCGTCAAATTGGGTCCGCCGTCGGGCTCGACCTTGCCGTTGCGGGATTATTTCACCCCCTACGATCAGGGGTCCCTGTCGGCCGCGGACCTGGATGTGTCGGCTGGCGGGGTGGTTCTGTTGCCGGCGTTGTCCAGCGGCAAACAGCTGTTGGCCATGCTGAGCAAGGCGGGAACCATCTATTTGATCGACACGTCCAGCATGGGTAAGTATTGCGTCACGCTGACGCCGGCCTGCGCGAACTCCGATTCGAACATCGTGCAGGAGATTCCCAAGGCGTTCACCGGCTATTGGGGCGCCCCCGCCTATTGGAACGGGTATCTGTACTGGTCGGGCGGCAATGACACCACCGGCGCGGCGGAACCGCTCAAGGCCTACTCATTCAATGCGAACGGCAGCGGGCTGATTTCGACCTCGCCCACCTCCGTGGCCGCGCATTCGTTCAATTTTTCGGGACCCGTACCCTCGGTCTCCTCGAATGGCGCCAGCAACGGCATCGTCTGGGGGATGGACAATGGCAGTTTCGCCTCCACCTGCTCCGGCGGCACCAACTGCCAGGTGCTGTACGCCTACGACGCCACCAACCTCGCGACCATGCTGTACAACAGCAATCAAGCCGCCAACAACCGCGATGTTCCGGGCAGCGCCGTCAAGTTCACCACGCCCACGGTCGCCAACGGCAAGGTGTATGTCGCGGGCAAGGGCTCCGTATCCGCCTTCGGTCTGTTGAGCGCAGTCGCTCCGACGGCCACGACACCCACCTTCTCTCCGGGTGGAGGCAGCTACACGTCAGCTCAAACGGTGAGCCTCGCCGACACCACCCCCGGCGCCGTGATTTACTACACCACGGACGGCTCCACGCCGACCACGGCGTCGGCGACATACTCCGTCGCCCTCACCTTGAGCGCCACCACCACCGTCAAGGCCATCGCCGTGGCCAGCGGTTACACGACGAGCCCCGTGAGCGGCGCCACTTACACCATCTCGACGCCGACTGCCGCCACGCCAACCTTCTCACCGGCCGCCGGCACCTACACCGCGGCGCAGTCGGTCACCTTGGCGGACACCACGGCCGGCGCGTCCATTTACTACACCACCAACGGCACCACCCCGACCACGGCGTCGGCCGTCGGCGACATACTCCGCCGCCATCTCCGTCAGTGCCACCACCACGGTCAAGGCAATCGCCGTGGCCACCGGCTACAACAACAGCGCGGTGGGCAGCGCCACCTACACCATCTCGACGCCGGCTGCCGCCACGCCAACCTTCTCACCGGCCGCCGGCACCTATACCGCGGCGCAGTCGGTCACCTTGACGGATACCACGGCCGGCGCGTCTATTTACTACACCACCAACGGCACCACGCCGACCACGGCATCGGCGAAATACTCGGCCGCCATCACCGTCAGTGCCACCACCACGATCAAGGCCATCGCCGTGGCCACCGGCTACACCAACAGCGCGGTGAGCAGCGCGACCTACACGATATCGGCGCCGACTGCCGCCACGCCAACCTTCTCACCGGCCGCCGGCACCTACACCGCGGCGCAGTCGGTCACCTTGGCGGACACCACGGCCGGCGCGTCCATTTACTACACCACCAACGGCACCACCCCGACCACGGCGTCGGCCAGTGCCACCACCACGGTCAAGGCCATCGCCGTGGCCACCGGCTATACGAACAGCGCGGTGGCCAGCGCCACCTATAGCATCTCCTCCACGCCAGCTGCTGCAGCACCGACCTTTTCCCCAAATGCAGGCATTTATACGTCAGCCCAGGCAGTCACCCTGGCGGACAGCACGACGGGCGCGGCGATCTACTACACGACGGACGGCTCCACACCGACCACCGCTTCGGCGGTCTACTCCGCCGCGCTCAGCATCAATGCCACGACCGTCGTCAAGGCCATCGCTGTGGCCAGCGGCTATGCCACCAGCTCGGTGAGCAGCGCCACGTACACCATCTCCGCATCGGGCTCGCCTGTATCCACACCCGTGAACCTGGCGGCCAACGTCTACGCCGTCGGCACCAATGGCACGAGGGTGACTAACGGCGGCCTCGACACGTGGGGTTTCGCCTTCTCGTCGACCCTGCTCGGGTCTCCCGTCACCTGGTCCGGCGTCACCTTCAATCTCGGCACTGTCGGGGCGTTGGATGCGGTCAGCAACTCGACCATCGCGCTACCGGCGGTCGGAGCCAGCGCGCTGAATCTGTTGGCGGTCGCCGTCAACGGCAGCCACCAAAATCAGGCCTTCGTCGTGACCTACACCGACGGCACCACGGCCACGTTCAGACAATCCTTAAGCGACTGGGTTTCCCCCCAGGCCTACGCCGGGGAGTCGATCGCGGTGACCATGTCCTATCGCATCAACCAATACGGGGTAATCGACACCCGCGCCGTCGATCTCTACGGCTATTCCTTCGCCATCGACGCCACCAAGACGGTCAAGAGCCTGACTCTGCCCAATAGCCGCAACATAGTAGTACTGGCCGCCACCCTCTCGACCACGCCGGTCTCGGCACCGGCAACCGCGGCGGCGCCAACCCTATCGCCCGGAACGGGCACTTACACGTCCGCGCAGACCGTCACGCTCGCCGATGCCACGCCGGGCGCGGTAATCTACTACACCACGGACGGTTCAACCCCGGCCACCAGCTCGGCGGTCTATTCCGCCGCGCTGACGATCAGCGCCACAACGACGGTCCAAGCGATCGCAACGGCCGCTGGCTACACCACCAGTGCAGCGAGCAGTGCCACCTATACCATCTCGACCACGCCGTCGGCCGCGGCGGCGCCCACCCTGTCGCCGGGCACCGGCAGTTATTCGTCGGCACAGATCGTCACCCTTACCGATACCACGCCCGGCGCGGTGATCTACTACACCACGAACGGTTCGACCCCGACCACGGCGTCGGCAATCTATTCAGCGCCGCTGACCCTCAGCGCCACGACGACGGTCCAAGCGATGGCGGCGGCCACCGGTTACACCAACAGCGCCGTGAGTAGCGCCACCTACACCATCTCGGTGCCGCTGCCCGCTGCGGCCGCGCCTACGCTGTCCCTCGCAACGGGCACCTACGCGTCGGCGCAGACCGTCACGCTCGCCGACACCACACCCGGCGCGGTGATCTACTACACCACGAACGGTTCGACCCCGACTACGGCGTCGGCAGTCTACTCAGCGCCGCTCACCATCAGCGCCACGACGACGGTCCAGGCGATCGCGGCGGCCAGCGGCTACACCAACAGCGCCGTGAGCAGTGCCACGTACACCATTTCCTCCTCGACTTCTACGGGTTCGTCGCCCGTGAGCCTGACCGGGGCATTCAACGTCTCCGCCATCGGTACGAACGGTTCACCCGTGACCAACGGCGGCATCGACACCTGGGGTTACGCCTTCTCGTCGAATCTACTTGGGTCCACCGTGACCTGGTCCGGCGTCACGTTCAATCTGGGCACTGCCGGCACCGCGAGCGCTGTCAGCAACACGACCATTACCTTGCCGGCCGTCCAATCGACGACGTTGAACCTCCTGGCCGTCGCCGTGAATGGCAGCCATCTGAATCAGACTTTTGTGGTGACTTATACTGACGGCACCACCACCACCATCAAGCAAAACGTGAGCGATTGGTATTCGCCGCAGAGCTATGCCGGAGAGTCGATCGCGGTGTCCATGGCATACCGGATCAACCAATACGGGGTCATTGACAATCATCTGGCCGACCTCTACGGCTACTCGTTCGCCATCGATTCCACCAAGACGGTCAAGAGTCTGACCTTGCCTGCCAGCCGCAACATAGTCGTACTGGCCGCGGCGCTTTAGGCCGCGGCGCTCCGGCTAGGCGCCCCCGGCTAAGCGCCCCGGGGCTAGGCGCCCCCGCTAAACGGCGCCTCCGCCGCAGACCGCGGCGTCGCGTGCCCGTTGTTCGAGTTTCGCCAGTGCGCGCACGCGCCCGTAGAACGCCGTGAGGTCGCCGCCGACCGCCGCGAGTTCCCGTTCGAACCCCGGTACGCAGTCGTAGTAGGTAGCCACGGCGGCCAGCTGGGCGTTGTTCACCTCACCCCTGAACCACGACTCGAATGGGGCCGGTCCGTCCCAAGTCGCCTTGAGGCGGCCGTACGACTCGCGGAGGTTCGCGAGTGCTTGGCGCTTGCCCGCACGCATTGCCGCAGCATCGAGACCCGAAGCGTACAGCGCATGCAACTCGGCGCGGGTGCGGCGGAGCAGGCCGATGACTTGCAGATAGCGTTCGTGCCGGACAGCATGAGCCGTCAAATCCCTCTCGCGGCCCTGGGCCCGCAGCCAGCGGCGCACGCCTTCTTCCTCCACCGCGGTCGCCAGCGCTTCGTTGAACGGGGCGTCGCCCGCCACATACAGCAGCTGATGCGTGAGTTCGTGGAACACGATGGCCGCCAATTCGGCGTCGTCCCAACCCATCATGGTGTTGAGAACCGGGTCGTCGAAGTGGCCCAGCGTGGAATATGCCGCTACGCCGGCCACGCTCACGTCGAGGCCCTGCTGGCGTAAACCGGCAGCGAACGACTCGGCCTTGTCTTGCGAGAAATATCCACGGTATGCCACGCAGCCCACGATGGGGTAGCACCATTCCTTGGCCTCGACCGAGAACTCCGGCGCTGCCACCACGTTCCAGACCACGTAGCGGCGCCCTACGTCCGCATAACTGCGGTAGCTGCCATTGTCGGGAAGCTCGAGCTCACGGCTCGCGAAGTCCCTGATCGAGGTCACCGCCTCGAGCTGCGTCCGCAGCGTAGGCGGGGTCGATGCCTGCCCGAGCAGGCGCTCTATGGGTTCGCGCTTCGACATCAGGGCGAACTGACCCCGGGCGCTGTCCAGGATGTAACATCCGGCGCAGGTCGCCGCGATCACGCTGATGCAGAGGACGGCGCGGATCCGCGGAAACTTGCTGCTAGTATTCACCCATGCAAGTGTATCTGGTCGGTGGAGCAGTTCGAGACGCCCTGCTGGGACTGCCGGTGAAGGAACGCGACTGGGTCGTGGTCGGCGGCACGCGCGCGGCGCTGCTGCAGATGAACTATCGCGAGGTCGGCCGCGATTTCCCGGTCTTCCTGCATCCCGACTCGCACGAGGAATATGCGCTCGCGCGGCTCGAACGCAAGGTGGCGCCCGGATATCGCGGCTTTGTCGTGGAATTCGGTCCCGAGGTCACGCTCGAGGAGGATCTGGCGCGCCGCGACCTCTCCATCAATGCGATCGCGCAGGCGGCGGACGGCTCGTTGATCGATCCCCACGGCGGCCGGCGCGATATCGACTCGCGGATCCTGCGGCACGTGTCCCCCGCCTTCGCCGAAGATCCGGTTCGAGTGCTGCGGGTCGCTCGCTTCGCCGCACGCTTCGCGCCGCTCGGGTTTCGGGTTGCACCGGAAACCCTGGCCCTGATGCGCGGCATGGTCGAGCGGCACGAAGTCGACGCCCTGGTCGCCGAGCGCGTCTGGCAGGAAACCGAGAAGGCATTGCGTGAACCTTCGGCCAGCGCCTTCTTCAAGGTGTTGCGCGAATGCGGCGCCCTTGCCCGCATCTACCCCGAAATCGACGCCCTGTTCGGCGTGCCACAACCCGCGCAATGGCATCCGGAAATCGATACCGGCATTCACACGCTCATGGTGCTGGATCAAGCGGTGGCATTGTCGGCCGACTTGCGCGTGCGATTTGCGGCGTTGGTTCACGATCTCGGCAAGGCAACCACCCCGCGCGCAGAGTGGCCGAGTCACCGCGGTCACGAGGAGCGCAGCGTTGCGCTCATCGAAGCGTTGACGGAGCGCCTCAGACTGCCCGGCGACTACCGCGAACTTGCGCTGATCGTCGCGCGCCATCACGGCATCGTGCATCGCGCCTTCGAACTCAAGCCCAAGACCTTGCTGGAGTTCATGGAACGCACGGATGCCTTTCGCCGGCCTGAGCGTTTCTCGCAGGCGCTGCTGGCCTGCGAAGCCGATGCGCGCGGCCGCACGGGAATGGAATCGAATCCCTATCCGCAACGTGCCTTCGTGAGCGCGGCGCGCGATGTCGCGGCCGCCGTCAAACCGTCGGCCGAGGACGTCGCGGCGCATAAGGGCGCCAAGATTGCCGAGACCATTCACGCACGTCGAATTCACGCCCTGGCCAAATTTCGCGAGGCATTTGCCGCCGCCGCACCGCGTGCTTGAGATCACTCCGCCGAGACGAGGCCAAGGTCGTGGACCCAGTCGTCGACGGTCGTATCCAGCGTGCCGATCAGGCGCAGACGGCCGCGGGCATCGAGCACGAAGGTCGACGTCGAGTGATCGATCGAATAGTCGGCGCCCCTTTCGACCCGCGCGTACTCGACGTAAAAACTCATCGCCGCCCGATCAATGTCGGCGGTGCTGCCGGTGAGGCCGACAAATCGGGGATCGAAGGCGGTGACGTAACTCTTCAAGACCTGCGGCGAGTCGCGCTCAGGATCGAGCGTCACAAACAGCACTTGCACGTGTTCGCTCAAGGGTCCGAGCCGCTTCATCGCCAGCGCGAGCTTGAACAGTTCCGCGGGACAGGCATCCGGACAGCGTACGAAACCGAAGAAGATCACGAGAATGCGGCCGCGATAGTCCGCAAGCTGGCGCGGACGACCATCGAAATCGAGGAGCCGCAGCGTCGGCGACTCGGCACGCTGCGGCCAAAGCGCCAGCCGATAGTCGGCCGGCGGAGGCCGTACCGCCGCCGCCGGCGGTGGATTCATGGTCCCGAGACCTTGAATCGCAGCCTCCAAACTCAGCTTTCCCGCGCGTCGAAACACCAGGGTCAGCGGCAGCCGCCCGCCCTCCTGCAGCGGTTGCTTGAGGCCGATCAACATCGCGTGCAGGCCGCCCGGCTGGAAGGCGACGCGGCCTCTCTCCGGAATATCCACGGATGAGACCGGGCGCATCTTCATGATTCCGTCGGCGCTGGTGGTGGCGTGCATCTCCACGCGTTGCGCTGCCGGACATTCGATCGTCAGCAGCGTGTCGGCCGGACCTGAGTTGATCACCTCGAAATACACCACACCCACCGACGCGCCGGGGGCGGTCGCGCGCGACCAGGCGCCCGCCACCCTGATCGACGCGGACGATGCCGGGTCCGCGGCCGGCGGTATCCGTGCGTCCACGCCCGCTTGGGCAGCGCCCGCGGCGGAGGCGGCGAGCAGCCAGGCCGCGAGCAACGCCCGAATCGGGGGGCTGTTACGGACCACGAGAAATGACGCGTGACGCATGGGGCTAACGGCAAGGTCCGCCGACTGCCTGCAACGACGTCACATTGAGGCGTCGCTCGGCGCCGTCTTCGATGAGCACGCCCTTGACCGCCACCTTGTGACTTTGATGGCGCACCGGTGCAAACACCCCGGCGCCCAGGAGGCCGTAGGAGTTGTGGCCAAACGGTATTGCAGCCGCGGCACGGCGTGCCGATGATGACGTCGACTGCATATCGGCTGCCGTAGGGCCGCTCGCATCGGCCAGCAGCCATGCAGACCTTGGGCCGGGAATCAGGCAGCCCACGGCTTGAACGGCCTGCAGTGCGGAGGGATGTTGCGGCGGCGCCTGCGGCTGGTCCGCGGTGTCGACGGAGTATTGAATGAGAGGGCTGAACATTTCATGCCAGCTCTGATTCTGCCGGCGAAAGTAGGCCACCTTATCCGGCCCGCAATTGCGGGGATCGACGCCGGTCTCTCTCAGGTGGCTGTTGTTCGATGAGTTGTCGTAATGCGCCGTCACCACGAGTTTGCTGCCCGGCGGCAAGCGCAGCGGCGTCTCGAGATCATAGGCCAGTTGCCAGTGAAAATTGTAAGTCGGCACCGTGAGCACGGTCGTTTCGCGGCCGTCCGGGTAAACGATGGCGTACTTGAAATCCTTGCCCCGCATGTGGGCGTGCGGTTGAAATTGATAGATGGTCACCGGCACGGTGAAGGCCGTTACGCCGATCAATTCATAGTTGCCGGCGTACGGCGGAATCGGCGGAATCGCGACGTCGGTGCCTTCGGCCTTGGTCCCGGGATCGTCCGTGAGCAATTCCCTGCCGTTGGCGAGAATGGTGGCAACCGCGGAGGGCGCCCTGAACAGCTGATGTTTCGGCGGGGTCGACTGAAACCACAGCGCCAGCTCCGAGTGGTTCTTTTCAGGCTTTCCGGTGGTGGTGTAGTGGATGTTGAAGTTGATATACAGATTCTTGCCGCCTTTGAGCAGCTTGGCGCCATCGTTTCCGTACATTTCGAAGGTCGTGCCGGGCGTGTACACGCCGAGCATGTCGTAGGCCCCGGGAGTCGACGGATCCATGACGGCGGGTCGGATGTGCACCAGCGCATCATCCGCGATGCCCATCTGCCGGGCCAGCGTTGCCAAGGCGTCGAGATCCTCCGGCCGCACCTGATCGGCGAGCGTGACTTCGGTGATGCCCATGTGATGCACCAGCGCGTTATTGCCGGAGCGAACCTGCATGGCGACGATCCACTTGTCTTCCGTCAGAGGCACCTTGACGCGCTGCTGAACGTAAGGAATTTCGCCGGTGGCCGCCACCGAAACCTCGGGCAGCGTCAGAACCGCATCCGGCTTCAGTCCCTGCGGGTGTAGCCACTTATGTGCGGCGCTCGGCAACGGCGGCAGGTCGGCATCGTCGCCCTGCGGCGCACCGGCATCGGCCCAGGCCGCCAGCGTATCGATGTCCTGCGCCGTCAATCGGGCGTCGTTACGAAATTTCACGCTGTGCTCCGGGTCTGCGGGCCATGGCGGCATGGTCCGGGCACGCACCTCACGCTTGATGGACTTGGCCCAGGGCTTCGCGGCGGCGTACGACACCAACGAAACAGCGGCGCCAATTTCACCCTCGCGATGACAATTGACGCAATGGCCGAACAGGATGGGCGCGACGTCCCGGCTGAACGTCGGCGCCGCGCCGCCTGCGGCCGCCACGCTCGTCGACGCGACGAACGCCGGCGCCGCCCATGTCCAGAGGATGAATCGCCGCAAGAGCATCGGCACAGTATAGGGTCGACCATCCGCTGCGGGCGTTGAATTCCATCCCGTTTTTCGCCTTACAATGTATGGCGCAAATCCTGCAGCGCGAATCCGGACAATTCCAGATCGAGGCCGCGCAGCCAGGCCATGGCCTTGAAGCGCTCGCCCATTTCACCCGGCAGCATGAGCTGACGCGCCTGATTGGCGAGTCGCGCGAAGCGGTTGGCATCGCCGCCGGCGAACGCGTGCATCTCCGCCTCGATGTGCATCCCCGCGAGGAAAAAGGCCTGCGTGGTGAACCCGGCTAGTTCGCAGTTGGCCGCGCCGGCAGCTTCCGCCATCGTGGTGAAGTCCACCCACGCGGTGATGTCCGAAAGGCCGGGGTACCGAAAGGGATCGTCGTGCACGCGATGACGGAAATGGCATAGCAGCGTGCCGTCGCGCCGCTCCGCCAAATAGTACTGCGCGCGCGGCAATCCGTAGTCGAACCACAACGCCGCACCCGTTCTCAAGGACCGCGCAATGCCCACAGCCCATGATGGCAGCCGTGGGCAGTACTCGGATACATAGCCGTCAAGGAGGCCGGCCCCATCGCCGGCGCCATGGGACTGTCCCGCAGACAGCATGGCGTTCGCCATGAGCGCCTTGCATCGGCCGGTCATCGCAGCATCGGCCGGCCGTGCCGCGCTCGAGAACGCACCGTCCCTGAGGGTCACGCCGAGCTCCTCGAACATGGTCCCGTCCCAACGAAACCGGGACACCGGCAATGCGTCCAGCACCTCGTTGGCGAGGATCACACCGTCGAATGGCTCGGGCAGCGTGTCGAGCCACACGACTCGGTGGCAAAGGTGCGGCAGCGCGGCGTGCAGCAACGTGCGTTGCCGCTCCTTGAGATCGGCGCTGACCTCGAGAATCAAGTAGCGAGCTGGCAATTGCGCGAGCGTCTCCAGACGTCCCAGGATGTCCACCGCCATACGGCCGCTGCCCGCCCCCACCTCCAAGATCGACCCGTCTCGGATCGCGCCGAGGACCTCGGCACATTGCTTGGCCACGCAGGCCCCGAACAGGCTCGAAATCTCCGGCGCAGTGGTGAAGTCGCCGCCGGCATCCAGTTTGTGCGCCCCGGCGCTGTAGTAGCCGAGCCCAGGTTCGTAGAGGGCGAGATCCATGTAGCGCTCGAAGCTGATCCAGCCTCCGGCGGCGGCAATTTCCCGGGCGATCGATTCGCGCACGCGCAGGGAGTGCCTATGTTCGTCGTCGCTCATGCCGTCATCGGGCTGCATGAGTACAACCCGCAGGGACAATCCGGTATCGTTCCCGGGCATGACGGCGAATGACGGCCCCACTTCCCTTCAGAATCGGCTGGTGCTGATTACCGGCGGCGCACGGCGCGTCGGCGCCGAGATCGTGCGGGTGCTGCACGGGGCGGGAGCCAACGTGATGATTCACTATCGCAGCTCCGCCGTCGCGGCGAATGCCCTGATGGACGACCTGAACCGCACCCGCCGCGGCTCCGCTGCCGTTCATTGCGAGAACCTGGTCGAGCCGGACGCCGCGGACGGTTTGGTCGCGTCCGCACTCCGTGAATTCGGCCGGATCGACATACTCATCAACAATGCGTCCACGTTCTACCCGACCCCCGTGGGCGGAATCACGCTCGAGCAATGGGACGATCTGATGGGCAGCAACCTGAAGGCGCCGCTTTTTCTGGCGCAGGCCGCGGCGCCCAGCCTTCGAACGCAGCGTGGACTCATCATCAATATCGTCGACATTCACGCGCTCCGGCCGCTCAAGAGACACCCCGTGTACAGCATAGCCAAGGCCGGCCTCGCCATGCTGACGCGCTCGCTGGCCCGCGAACTGGGCCCGGACATCCGGGTCAATGGAATAGCCCCGGGGCCCGTGCTCTGGCCCGAGGGAGGCATGGATGAAGCTCTGAAGCGCGAGATCATCGCGAAGACGGCGCTGAAGCGATCGGGCACGCCGCAGGATGTCGCGCGCGCGGCGCTGTTCCTCGCGAGAGACGCACCCTACGTCACCGGCCAGATCATTGCCGTGGATGGCGGCCGGAGCATTTAGGAGCCTGGCTCCCCGGGCTCCCCTGGCTCCCGGGCGCCGAGGCCGACCGCGACGGGTCCTCGAATCAAGTCACGGGCCCGCTCGATGTCCGCGGCCAAAGGCCTATCATCCCGGTAGTGAGGGATCTGCTTGCGCACCTCGCGATAGACGAGGTCGGTGCGCGGCGCCCGCGCCAATGCACCGCTTTGCAGATCGTAGGCCTGCGCCGACGCCAGCAGCTCGATGCTCAGAATGGATTCGGCATTATCGAGAATCTTGAGCAACTTGATCGCCGCCGGGGTCGCATGGACGAGATGATCCTCCTGCAATCCCGAGGTGACGCCGCCGTCGAGACTGGCGGGTGCGGCTAGGCGGCGGTTTTCCGCGACCAACGACACGGCCGCGTATTGCGCGATCATGAAGCCGGAGCCTGCGCCGCCGCCTGCGGCCAGGAACGGCGGCAATCCGCTGACGAGCGGATTCACCATTCGATCGATTCGCCGCTCGGACATGGCGGCGAGTTCCGCTACCGCGATGCCGAGGGCGTCCGCATTCAAGCCGATGGACGCGCCGACCGCGTGCGCTTGCGACAATGCCCGCGGCGAGTCTGCTGTTCCGATGACGAGGGGATTGTCCGTTGCCGCCGCCAATTCGCTGTCGACGACTCGAGCGGTGCTCGCAAATAGGTCGCGCACCGCACCGTGCACGTGCGGAATGGCGCGCAGACTCAAGGGATCCTGGGTGCGCCGGCCGGCGGCGGCGGCGAGGATGGCGCTGCCTTCGAGAAGGACGCACAACCGGGCACCGACCGCCGCGAGCGCGGGCGAGGCGCGCAACCCCAACGTCTCGGAATCGAAGGCCGACAGCTGCCCCACCAGGTTTTCAAATGTCATCGCGGAGACGACATCGGCCCACTCGAGCAAACGCCCGGCGCGTTGCAACGCAAGCGCGGACAGACCGGTGGCGCAGGGCGTGCCGTTTACCAGGCTCAAGCCCTCCTTCGCCTCCAGGACCAGAGGCTGCAATCCCAAGCTCCGCAGTGCCTCGGCTCCGGACCGGCGGTCGCCTTGGTACCGCACGAAGCCGTCGCCCAGCAGCACCAGCGCGATGTGCGCCATATGCGAGAGATACCCGACCGATCCCTGCGCCGGGACTTCGGGAACGCAGTCGGCGCGCAGCAGCGCAAGCAACCGCTCGACCACGCACGCTCGCACACCGGAGACCCCGTGCGCGAAGTTGTTGACGGCCGCGGCGATGACCGCCCGCACCTCACAACTCCTAAGCGGCGTCCCCACTCCCACGGCATGGCTCATGACGATGTTGCGCGACAGATGCCGCAATTGCGCTGGTTCCACGACGACATCAGAGAGTCCGCCGACGCCGGTGTTGATTCCGTAGGCGCGGATCCCCTTGGCGACGATGGATTCGACCAGCCCGCGCGCGTCCGCGATGCGCCGGAGTGAAGCGTCCGACAAACTCAAGGCCGCGCCTTCCGCGACTGCAGCCACCCCGCGCCAGGAAAGCGGTTCATCGCGAATGATTCCGCCGGTCACGAAATCGATCTCACGGGGCGCGGCGCGGCGACGCGCGCCATTCGTCCAGACGGGATCGATCGCGCTCCAGTGCGACGCCCACGTCGCGCGAGCCGCGAACGGCGCCCGGTTTGGAGAGCACGATCCCGACCCACCCAATGCCGAACTCCTCCAGAATCAGCATGGCGACATGTTCGGCCAGCGTTTCCACCAGGTGAAATTGCGAAGCCTCGACAAAACTCAGGACGCGCTTCGCCACGCGCTTGTAATTCAAGGTGTCTGCGATCGAATCGCTCAAGGCGGCCTTGCGGACGTCGGCGCCGATCTCGATATCGATGATCACCGTTTGCTTGACCTGCCGCTCCCAATCGAAGATCCCGATGATGGCTTCGGTCTTGAGAGCGCGAATGAAGATTTTATCCATCGAAACCTCTAGTCAATGTCCTCGAGCGGCCAATTCGCCCGCGCGTTCAAGGCCAGGTGCTGCGGCGCCCCGCCCGCCGCAGCCGGCCGCGCCATCCGCAGGCAGCCGGCCAGCGCGATCATCGCGCCGTTGTCGGTGCAAAATTCCGTCCGCGGAAAATACAACTTCGCTCCGCTCTCGAGCGCGACGGCGGCCAGCCGTTCGCGCAGTTTCCGGTTCGCGCCGACGCCCCCGGCGACGACCAGGCGCCGATGTCCGGTTGCGCGCAGGGCTCGCCGGGACTTCTCCGCGAGCGTCTCGACCACAGCTTCCTGGAAGCCGCGCGCGACATCGGCGCGTATTTCGTCGTCCACGGCGCGGCCCCGCAAGGCTACTAGGGCGGCGGTCTTCAGGCCACTGAAACTGAACATGAGGCCCGGACGGTCCAGCATGGGGCGCGGAAAGACGAAACGGCCGCTGCGGCCCGCCTCCGCCAGGGCAGCCAGGGCGGCGCCGCCCGGATAGGGCAGTCCGAGCATTTTGGCGGTTTTGTCGAAGGCTTCGCCGGCCGCATCATCCAGGGTCTCGCCGAGGATCCGATATCGGCCTAGCGAGGATACGTCGACCAGCTGGGTATGCCCTCCGGACACGAGCAAGGCCAGGTAGGGGAAGGCCGGAGGATCCGTCTCGAGCAAAGGCGCCAGCAGGTGACCTTCGAGGTGGTGGATGGGCAGGGCGGGCTTTCCCCAGGCATACGCCAAACCGCGGGCAAAACCCGCCCCCACGAGCAAGGCGCCAATGAGCCCCGGCCCTGCCGTGTAGGCGACGCCGTCGATGGACGTAGGATCCGATCGCGCTTCGGCCAGCGCTTCGCGAACCAGGGGAAGGAGCCTCCGGACGTGATCCCGGGACGCGAGTTCGGGGACCACGCCTCCGTACGCCTGGTGCATGGCCACTTGACTGTGGAGCCGGTGCGACAGCAATCCCCGCTCCCGGTCGTAAACGGCGACCGCCGTCTCATCGCAGGAACTTTCAATGCCGACTACCCGCATAAAACTCCTTGCAAAACCGCCGCTTTACCGCCGCCTTTGCCTTTTTAAGGAACCGCCGCCCTTTGCCCTTTACCGCCGCCTTTGCCTTTTACGGGGCCGCACTTTAGAATGCGCCCCCCTGTCGCCGAATGCCGGCGGCTCTGTTGCCTTATATTGAGGTATGAATGCCCAGCGTTCGTGTTCGCGAGAACGAGTATTTCGATGCCGCCCTGCGCCGCTTCAAGCGTGCTTGTGAAAAAGCCGGCGTCCTCACCGAGCTTCGGCGCCGGGAATTCTACGAGAAGCCGACCCAAGAGCGTAAGCGAAAGAAGGCCGCTGCGGTAAAGCGCCATCTGAAGCGCCTGTCCCGCGAGAACATGCGCGGCACGGGCGGCAGTGCTCCGGCCAGCGCGCCTGCGCCTGCGCCGGCCCGTCCCTACTGATCAAGGCCTCGATGTCGCTCCCGTGTCCAGTCTGAAAGAGCGCATCACCGATGACATGAAGGCGGCGATGCGCGCCGGCGAGAAGGAGCGTCTCGGCGTGATTCGCATGTTGACGGCCGCGATCAAGCAGCGCGAGGTCGACGAGCGCATCTCCCTCGACGACGTGCAGGTGCTTTCCGTTCTCGAGAAGATGATAAAGCAGCGCAAAGAGTCCCTGGTGCAGTTTCAGGCGGGAAACCGCCCCGACCTCGTCGCCAAGGAATCCGGCGAGATAACCTTGCTTCAGGGCTATCTGCCGTCGCAATTGAGCGATTCGGAGATCGATGCGCTGATTGCGGATGCCATTGCCTCCACGGGCGCCGCCAGCATCAAAGACATGGGCAAGGTCATGGGCATCATCAAGGGCAAAGCTCAGGGCCGTGCCGACATGGCCGCCGTGGGCACCAAGATCAAAGCCAAGCTCGGCGCCTGACCGCAACCGGTCCATGGCCGGCCGCATTCCAGACTCGTTTCTCGACGACCTCGTCGTGCGGTCGGATATCGTCGAAGTGATCGGCGCCCGGGTGCCGCTCAAGAAGGCGGGCCGCGAGTTCAAGGCGTGCTGCCCCTTCCACAACGAGAAATCACCGTCGTTCTGGGTGAGCCCCGACAAACAGTTCTACCATTGCTTCGGATGCGGTGCGCACGGCACCGTCATCGGATTTCTCATGCAATACGAGAGGATGGAATTCCTCGAGGCCGTGGCGGATCTGGCGCAGCGCGCGGGGCTGGAATTGCCGAGCGAGGCGCAAGCGCCGCGCGATCCCGGCACCGCGGATCTGCACGATGTCATGTCCCTCGCCGCGCGGTTCTTCGAGCAGAATCTAGCGGACAATGCGCGTGCGCGGGCCTATGTGGCGGCTCGCGGGATCGATGCCGGGACCGCATCCGCCTTTGCCTTGGGATACGCGCCCGATGCATGGGACGCCTTGCTCAAGCGGTTTGGCGCCCATGACGATGAACGGCGGCGTCTCCTCCAGGTAGGGCTCGTCGTGGAGCGGTCCCCCGGCGGTGAGCGCGCCGATGGCGGTGAGCGGTCCAATAGCGCCCCGCGCGCTGCCGGATTCTATGATCGGTTCCGCGACCGACTGATGTTTCCGATTCGCGACTCGCGTGGACGCGTCATCGGCTTCGGCGGGCGCGTCGTCGATCAGGGCGAACCGAAATATTTGAATTCGCCGGAATCCCCGCTTTTTCACAAGGGCCGCGAACTCTACGGGCTGTATGAGGCGCGGCAGGCGCGGCGGGATTTCAAGCGACTGATGATCGTCGAAGGGTACATGGACGTGGTGCGCCTTCACCAGGCCGGAATCACCTATGCCGTCGCGACCTTGGGTACCGCAACCACCCAGGAACACCTGAATAAACTATTCAAGATGACCAGCGAAGTGGTCTTCTGCTTCGACGGCGACGGCGCGGGTCGCCGAGCGGCGCGGCGGGCGATGGAAAACGCCTTGGCCCTGGCGCATGACGGACATGAGTTCAGGTTCATGTTCCTGCCCGAGGGCCACGATCCCGACACCCTGGTTGCCGCGGAGGGTGCGGAGGCGTTCGAAAGCCGGCTGCAATCGGCCCTGCCGCTGTCCGAATACTTGGTGCAACAACTGAGTTCCGAGGTGGACCTCGGGCACGACGAAGGACGCGCGAAACTCAAGGACCTGGCTGTGCCGCTGTTTGCCCGCATGCCCGACGGCATCTATAGGGAAATGGTACTGGAACGGCTGTCGAGGCACGTCGGCATGCCTGCGGCCGCCCTGAAGAAGAGAATGGCGGCGGCCGAGGCGGCACGACCGGCCGGGCGTTCGGGGGCCGGCGGCGGCGGGACCGCGGACCGGGTGTCGGCCGGCAGTGGTTCCGGGGGTCGCGCGTCCGCCGGTCGCGCCTCAGCCGGCCGCGCCTCTGCCGGCCGCGGTAATTTGCTGAGCCAGGCTATTACGCTGGTCGTGCACCACCCCGCCGCGGCGCGCCTGGTGCGGAACGCAGAGGCGCTCGGCAGCGTGAACCGGCCGGGCGTGCCCGTGTTGAAGGAGCTGCTGGAACAGGCCTCGGGCATGCCAAACCCCAGCACGGCGATGCTGCTGGAGAGGTGGCGGGACCGGCCCGAATATGCCCGCCTGAGCGAGTTGGCCATGGCCGAGCCGATGGTTGCCGAGGCGCAGGCGGCGGCCCAGGAGCTGCAGATGGCGGTTGAAAAGCTGCTGGAAGAGTATGGTCCCGGCCGCAGAGTGGACGAATTACTCCGAAAAGCCGAGGAATTGGGCTTGAATTTTGACGAAAAGACGGAATTAAGCTTGCTTCTAAAGGCAAAAGGGCGCCCCCGGGCACCCACCTGAATGCGGCAAGTTTAGTGGCTACGGACTGGCCACAATCGTATACTTACCGGCTGAGCATTAAACCTCCCGATTCTTTCATGAGGCGTCCACCTTGATCAAAAAAGCCCCAGCAGGCACCGCGACTCAAATTGCGGACGAGCGTCAGTCGCAACTCAAACTGTTGATCGCGCGCGGCAAGGAGCAGGGCTACCTCACTTACGCTGAAGTCAACGACCATTTGCCGAGCGAGATCGTCGATCCGGAGCAGATCGAAGACATCGTCAACATGATTAACGACATGGGCATTCCGGTGTACGAGAAGGCGCCGGACGCCGAGTCATTGCTGCTGACCGATGCCACCGCTGCGCCGGACGAGGAAGCGGTCGAGGAAGCTACGGCGGCGCTCGCAAATCTCGACGCGGAGTTCGGCCGCACCACCGATCCGGTGCGCATGTACATGCGCGAGATGGGCACCGTGGAGCTGCTGACCCGCGAGGGCGAGATTCGCATTGCGAAGCGCATTGAAGAGGGCTTGGAGGCGGTAAAAATAGCGCTCGGCAGCTACCCCGGCACCTACGATTTGCTGTTGCGGCACTATGAGACGGTCAGGGCGGGTCAGATGCGCCTGGTAGACGTCATCGTCGGCTTCGTCGATCCCAACGCGCCCGACGAGATTGCCCAGCCCCAAAATCCGAAAATGATGGCCCTCGAGCGCGAAGAGGCCGCCAACGACGAAGAGGAGGCGGATGGCGACGAGGACGAGGAAGCGATCGACACCGGTCCCGATCCCGAAGAGGCGGCCAAGCGCTTCGTTTCGCTCGCGAAGATCCATCATCAGTTCTTGAGTTCGCTCGATAAGCTGGGATCGAAGGACCCCAAGACGCAGAAGATTCGCAAGAAGATCTGCAGCGAACTGATGGAATTGAAGCTCTCCCCGAAGATGTTCGATCAGTTGATCGACAATCTCCGCCAGCACGTGACCGAGGTCCGTCTGCTCGAGAAGGAGATCATGTTCCTGTGCATCAAGCAGGCCGGGATGCCGCGCAAGGATTTCATTTCGACGTTTCCGAAGAACGAGACCAGCACCCGTTGGCTCGACAAGCACATTAAAGCCAAGAAACGCTACTCAGCCCCGCTCGCGAAGTTCAAGGATGAAATCGAGCGCCGTCAGAACAAGCTCAAGGATCTCGAGGGCCTGTTCCACGTTCTCATCAGCGAGATCAAGGAAATCAATCGCGAGGTGTCCATCGGTGAGGCGAAGGCGCGGCGTGCCAAGAAGGAAATGGTCGAGGCCAACCTGCGTCTCGTCATCTCGATTGCCAAGAAGTACACCAATCGCGGACTGCAATTCCTCGACTTGATCCAGGAAGGCAACATCGGCTTGATGAAGGCCGTCGACAAGTTCGAATATCGCCGCGGATACAAGTTCTCGACCTACGCGACTTGGTGGATACGTCAGGCCATCACCCGCTCGATCGCGGACCAGGCGCGCACCATCCGCATTCCGGTGCACATGATCGAAACGATCAACAAGCTGAATCGAATTTCACGACAGATGCTGCAGGAAATGGGCCGCGAACCGACGCCTGAAGAACTGGCCGTCCGCATGGAGATGCCGGAGGACAAGGTACGCAAAGTGCTCAAGATCGCGAAAGAGCCGATCTCGATGGAAACCCCGATCGGCGATGACGAGGATTCGCACCTCGGCGATTTCATCGAGGACACGTCGGTGTCGTCGCCGATCGATTCGGCGACCACGGAATCGCTGCGCGAGACCACGCATTCGGTGCTGGCGCAATTGACGCCGCGCGAGGCGAAAGTGCTCCGCATGCGGTTCGGCATCGATATGAACACCGATCACACCCTCGAGGAAGTCGGCAAGCAGTTCGACGTGACGCGCGAGCGGATTCGGCAGATAGAGGCTAAAGCGCTGCGCAAGCTGCGCCACCCCAGCCGCAGCGAACAGCTGCGCAGCTTCTTGATGGACGACTAACTCGGCAGGAGGCCGAGTTGAACGCCGCGCACGCGGGTGCGACGCATGCGTCGCACGGGTAGCCATGGAATGGCTACCCAGGGCTTGCGCGCAGCAGGGACAGCGTAGCGCAATGCCCGAAGGGCGAGGCGCAGGAGCGCCGAGTACTAGGAGCCCGGCCGGCCGGGTCAGACCTGGCCGATACCGACTTCCACCGTCAAGTGCCTTTCGCTGTTGAGCGAATTCGCCACGAGGCAACTCGATTCGGCTTTCTCCAGAAGTCTTTTCGCACGTTCGATATCGGCACCCGGCGGCACCAGCAATCTGGCGTGGGTATCGAACCGCGTGAAGCGCATCTTGCCTTCCACGCGATCCAGCGTGCCCCGGGTGCGCGCCTCGAGACTGGTCCACGCAAACTTGGACGCCGTGGCAATCATCCGAAATCCGAGGACGAAACAGTCGGCAACGGCCGCCGTCAGCAATCCCTCCGGGGACCATTGATTTCCCGGACCGTCGAATTCCTTTGGGGGAGCCGATTCAATCACTCTCATTCCTTCGGAAGATAGCGGTACATCCCCGTCGGGCCGGACCGCTGCGTTGACGACATAGTGGTGAGGGAAGGGATGCATATGAACTCCATCGTGCGAATCGCCGGAACCTATGAGGCCGGCGGACCAAAAAGCTTCAGTTCCGCGCCATCCTCGGCCAGTTTGATGCGCCCTTCGAGACGCAGTCCAATTTTTTCGAGCACGGCAATCGATCCGTGGTTATCGGGAGCGGTTATCGCGACGATGCGGTCGAGCCCCAGGGTGTTTCGCCCGTAGGCAAGGACCGCAGCTGCGGCTTCGGCAGCATACCCATTGGACCAGTATCGCGCCAGGAATGCGAATCCCACGTCGACATCGGGGAGCGCCTCGCGCTTCACCAAGCCGCAGATTCCGATCGGCGCCGCGCTCTCCCGCAGGCTGGTGAGGTACAGCCCGAAGCCGAAATTGCGATAGCTGTCGATCGGTCCCTTCAAAATGTATTCGCGCGCGTCCGCCAGCGTTCGCACCCCCTTGTCGCCGATGAACCTCAGGAAGCCCGCCTCGTTCAGCAGTTCCAGAATGAAGTGTGCGTCGTGCAACTCCAGCTCTCGAAGATTCAACCGTGCGGATTGGATGATGTTCTGCGGCCGATGCAATCGCGGGTCCTTCTTGCGGCTGTCGTAGACTTCAGCCTTGGAGCCTGTCTGAGTATTCTACGTGAGCCGCGTTGGCAAGGAGAGGGAGCGGATGCAAGGCGCGCGGCGCGGTCCATAGTGGATGCTATGGACAAGCCGTGCAACGCCGCAGACGCCCCAGCGCACGGATCCGCCGGCACGGCCAAATACAATGGTTGCGGCCAATCAACACTGAGTTCATCGAAATCGTGGCGTTCCGTATCAAGACCATCAACTTTGCGCCGGCAGCCGCCCTCCTTGCGCTTGCGGCAAACACGGCGCCCGCGGATGGAGTGAGTGCCTACCTGCCCCTGAACCTCGAACCGGAGACCGAGCGGCAAATCGAACGCGTGCTGATCCTCGCCGACGAGCCGGTGCTGAAGCGGCCGTTCGCGGTGGCGCTCGTCGAGCTTGCCCTGCCGCAGGCGTGCACGCGCGACAAGGCGCTTTGCGCCAAGGTGAAGAAATACCTGGAGCGATACTCGCGCGATTATGCGGTGACGCACGCCAGCGCGACGGGAGCGCTCACCCATGGTGCGCAGGGAGTCGTTCCCAATCAACATGGATTGCCGATGAAAAGCGACTGGGAGATTTCCGCACAGGCGTATGTACAGCCCAGCGACTACTTCCTCGCCAGCGCCGGCGCGATCTCGTATTCCGGACGCACTCAATTGACCGGCACGTTGCTGAGCCTCGGGTTCAATTGGGCACAGCTCGATCTCGGCTTCAGGGACCACTGGCTGTCGCCGGCGACGGACAGCAGCATGCTCGTGAGCACCGAATCGCCAACGCCGCTGTCGGCGACGCTGTCGAACTACGAGCCGCTGACCCGGCTCGGTTTCCAATATGAGCTTTTTTTGACGCGCCTGTCCCAGACCGGCAGCAACCGGGGCGACAGCCTCCCCGGCAATAACATCTCGTACAACGGCGTGTCGAGCCGGGGCGATCCGCGTGTGTTCGGCACGCAACTATCATTCGAGCCGTTTCCCGGGTGGTCGCTCGGCGTCAACCGCATCCTGGAGTACGGCGGCGGCAGCGGTTTGCCCTCTTCGGGACGTTTTCTATTGCGGGACTACTTCAAGCCGAGCGGACTGTCGCAGACGCAGGGCAATCAAGAGGCTTCGTACGTCAGCCGGTTCATTTTTCCGGGGAAGACTCCGTTTGCCGTTTATTTCCAGTACGCGGGCGAAGGTAATACCAACGGCGGCAGCTACTTGCTCGGCAATGCCGCGCTCACGGCCGGGATCGATTTTCCGCGCCTCTGGCGCCACTTCGACATGACGTACGAGGTGTCGGAGTGGCAAAATATTTGGTACATCCACAATGTCTTTTTGGACGGCATGACCAACGATGGCCTGGTGCTCGGCAACTGGGGCGCGGATCAGCGCCGGTTCGGCGACGGAGTAGGCGCACGCAGCCAGATGCTGCGCATCGGCTGGGAACCGCCGTTTGGCGGCTACCTGGAGGAGCGCGTACGCACCGTCGTCAACGAGAATTATTACGGAAGCTACGCGCGGCAGTACTTTCCCGGGGAACCCGCCGCATACCCGTACCGTCATTACTATGAGTTCTCGGTGAGGTATTCGCGGCCGTGGAACGATCTCACCATCGGCGGCGAAGTTCTTGCCGGCCGCGATGTCTTCGGTAAATCCTTTTCGCGATTGTCCGGTTTCGTACGCTACGGTGGAGATCAGCACACCCGCGATTCCGATACGAGTGATGACGATTCCGCGGACACCACCGATGCGCGCGGCAGCGAGTTGTTCGTCGATGCCGGCGCCAATGCAAACCGGGTGCGTTCCGATCTGCAGAAGGGCCTGCCCGTCACGACCTCCAAGGTGATGTTCGGACCCCACTTTGCGTTCGGCGCGCGGCGCGCCGTTTCCGACAGGGGCGACTTGGGCGTGCGTCTCGAATTGGACGACATCGACGGGCATTCGCTGATAGGGGTGCGGCCGGTCGACTACCGGCACCGCTACGGCGACACATTTGCACTGAGCATATTTGCGGGTGTGGACCGCTACAATGTGGCCACACCGGCCTACTCCCTCTACGGCGGAATCGGCGGCCAATGGCGAAACGTCCTGCCCAAGTGGGATCTCGGTCTGGATTTTCGCTATGCGCAGAACATATCGCGCGATCATGTGTACGCCACTGATCCGGTCGGAGTCAGGCCCGATAGCTTCTACAAGATCGAAAGCGTGATCGGATACCTCACGCGCCGCTTTTGACGGGTTGACGAACTGGCCACCTCGCGGAGAGACGTAGGACGAGTCGCGTTCATTTTGCCTCCTTTGCCCTATTCAAAGCGTCTCGATCTTCGTGCGAAGATCGCTCGATGGAACACCGATGGGGCGAAAGGGTCGGGGTTGACATTCCTGTTCGAATCACGGGACATCCGTTTACCGTGCGGACGGGCCGGCTCTCCAATCTCAGCGTAAGCGGCGCATTCATCCGCGCGGACATCGACGTGCGGCCCTTGGCGCGCATTCTCGTGGCCATCGACCTGCCGTACCGCACCAAGTACGACGCGCCGGCGATCCCGGCGTTCGTGGCTCGAAAGCTCAAGGACGGCATCGGCATCGAGTGGTGCGAGTTCAAGCCGCCGGCGATCAACAGGCTGCTGCAGTCATCCGCTGCCAGGCCCTACCGTCATAAGCGCGACAGCCGCGCGCCGGGCGCGATCTCACGTCGCTCGGCGCCTTTGCTCAAACACAGCGGCTGACGAGCGCCGAGCCGCGCCTGGCGGCGATATCCGTCGCGATTTCTGTCGTGGCCGGTCGTTGCCGTTGTAAACTCGCGAGCACCCTCAGGCAAATCTCATGTTCCTGAACGCCATCGGTACCGCTCTTCCCGAACGACGCTACACCAAAAGTGAGTGCTGGGATGCCTTCGCCGCCTCGCAGTGGTTCGAACGACTCGACGCCCGCTCGCGCCTCATCGCCAAACACGTGCTCACGCGGAACAACGGCATCGAAGCACGCCGCCTGTCCGTCGCGTCGCTGGAGGATGTCTTCACCATCGATGCGGACACATTGGATCGACGCTTTTCCCTGCATGCACCGGCACTTGCAAGCAGCGCGGGACGCCTGGCGCTGCAGCGCGCCGGGATCGCTCCCCAGTCGGTGGATGCGGTGATCGTGAGCACCTGCACAGGCTATCTGTGTCCCGGCCTCACCGGCTACGTGGGAGAGCGGCTCAACCTGCGCCGCGACGTTCTCGGCTTTGATCTGGTGGGCCAGGGCTGTGCCGGGGCGCTGCCGAACTGGCAGGTTGCAAACGCGCTTCTTAGCTCGGGCCAATGCGAGCATGTTCTGTCGATCTGCGTGGAAGTGAGCAGCGCCGCGATGTACCTGGACGACGATCCCGGAGTGCTGATCAGCGCATGCCTGTTCGGCGACGGCGCGGGCGCCGCCGTGCTCTCGCGACAGCCCGCGGCGGGGCGGCGCTGCGTCCGATGGCGCGAAAGCGCCTCGGTGACGGATCCGTCCGCACGCGAATCGTTGCGTTTCGAACACCGTGGGGGACTATTGCGAAACATTCTGACCCGCGAGGTGCCCGCGCTCGCGGCCCAACATGCCGAAGAGGTTCTCGATCGAACGCTCGGAGTTGCGGGCTTGGCGCGGGACCGGATTGGCGGTTGGATCATGCATGCCGGCGGCCGCGACGTCTTACTGGCGCTGCAGGAACGGTTGGCGATCGACGGCGACGCGCTGCGCTATAGCCGCGAGGCGCTGCGCGAATACGGCAACCTCAGCAGCGCGTTCGTCTACTTCGTGCTGGATGCCGCACTCACTGATGCGGCGGACGGAGGATGGTGGTGGATGTCCTCGTTTGGCGCCGGTTTCACATGCCACGGCGCGCTGCTGGAGGTCGACTAAACCCTCATGAGTCTTTCCTGCCGCAGGGTGGAGCCCGAGGAGTTGGATGGTCTCGCCGCTGACGATCCGCGCGGGCGCCGATCGCGCCGTGACCTTCGGCGGGTGCATGTCGCCATGAGGTCGATCTCGAATCTGCGGCGCGCGGTGGCCGCGCTGCAGCTTGCGGCACAACCCCGGTCAATATTGGAACTGGGGGCGGGCGATGGGTCGCTGCTGCTGCGATTCGCGCGCGCACAGCGGCCCCGCTGGAACGGCGTGGAACTCACTCTGCTCGACCGTGTCGATCTCGTGTCCGAGCAAACGCGTGCCGGGTACCGCGAGCTCGGCTGGCAGGTGACCCTTCTGCGCGCCGATGCGCTCGAATGGGCTGCATCGCGGCAGACCCGCAGCTACGACCTGTGCTTTGCAAACCTGTTCTTGCATCATTTCGAACCGGCGCCCCTCATCCTGTTACTGCGAGCCGTCGCGGCGGCGGCCGATGCCTTCGTGGCATGCGAGCCGCGCCGCAGCAATGTTGCACGCGTCGGCAGCCGCCTGATCGTTCTACTCGGCGCGAGCGAGGTCACGCGACAAGACGCGGTCAAGAGCGTCGCAGCCGGATTTACGGATCGGGAATTGTCGGCCGCGTGGAGCGCACCCGGCGGCGATTGGAACCTTGTAGAATTTCCGGCGCCGCCCTTCAGCCATTGTCTCGCCGCGGCGCGCGTGCAGACCCGACCGCGCACGGGTGAGACGCAACGGAGCCTCGATGAATTTTGATTGCGATGCTCTCGTGATCGGCGCGGGTCCCTCCGGGACCGCGTCCGCGATCCTGCTGGCACAGGCGGGCTGGCGCGTGATCATCATCGAGCAGCACGCCTTTCCACGCCGCAAGGTGTGCGGCGAATGCATCGCCGCAGGCAATCTCGAACTGCTGGACCAGCTGGGCGTCGGCCCCGACTTCCGGCGTGCGGCGGGGCCGGAACTGCGGCGGATCGGGTGGATGGGCGCATCATCGATTTCCACTGCGGATATGCCGCCGTGTACCGAAGGACTGTACCGGTATGGCCGGGCAGTCGGCCGCGACTGGTTGGACGCGCAGCTTCTGCAGCGGGCGCGATCGCTCGGCGTGACCGTTGTGCAACCGGCGCGAGCTCGCACGTTGAGCGGTGAACTCGGCCGCTACGAATGCACCATCGACTCCCTGCCGGGCGGCCTACGAACGCTGCATACGCCGGTGGTCGTGGATGCTCACGGGTCGTGGGAACGAGGGCCGACATTTTCGGCGCATGAACATGCGGGCGCGGCGCGGGTTCCCCGCAGGAACTCGGAGCTCCTTGCCTTCAAGGCAAATTTCCGCCATACGACGCTGGCGCCCGGATTCCTGCCGGTACTCGCCTTGCCCGGGGGCTACGGCGGCATGGTGGTGGCGGACGCGGGACTCACGACGCTTGCCTGCTGTCTTCGCCGCGATACGCTGTCGGCCTGCCGCGCGCTGCTGCCTCATGCATCAGCCGGCGCCGCGGTTGAAGCGTTCTTACGCCGTTCATGCTCCGGGGTCCATGAGGCGCTGAAAGGCGCCACCCGCGAGGGCGCTTGGTTGTCCGTGGGTCCGCTCCGTCCCGGAGTTCGGATCGGCGTAGGCGGCGGCGTGTTTCGCGTCGGCAACGCCGCCGGAGAAAGTCATGCGTTGATCGGCGAGGGCATCAGCATGGCGCTGCAATCGTCGGCCTTGCTTGCCGCGATGCTCGTGCGGAGGCCGGCCACCGCCATCCGCGGTCGTTTCGGCGTCGAACTGCATCATTCCTATGCGGCGTCCTGGCGCCGCGCGTTCGCACCGCGCCTGCGGCTGGCGGCGATCTACGCGCACGTGGCCATGCGTCCGCGGCTTGCAGAACCGGCACGGGCACTGCTCGGCCGCTGGCCGGCATTGCTCCGCGGCGCGGCACTGCTGGCGGGCAAAGCGGCGGGCGGAGCCCCGCGGCCGTCCACTACACCGGAGATCGCATGAATACCCTGGAAACCTTGCAGGACATTCTGATCGAAGAGTTCAATCTCACGCGAGAGCGCGTCGCTCCGGACGCCGAGCTGGCCGCTCTCGGAGTGGACTCCCTCGACTTGCTGGAACTCATGTTCAAGATCGAGGACCGCTACAAGTTGGCCATTCGGGACGACGCGCCGAATGATCTGACCACCGTCCGAGACGTCGTGCGTTTCATCGACCGGCTTCTGGCGGCCCAGCAGAAGGCGCCCGGCTCCGGCGGCGCCGACCGACATGCCTCTTCGTGAGCACGCGCCGCGTAGCGGTCACGGGGCTGGGCGTGGTAGCGCCCCTCGGTCATTCCATCGAAGAGCTGTGCGCGAATCTAGCGGCCGGCCGATCCGGGATCCGGAAGCTCGACATACCCCTGTGGGAGGCGCTGCGATCGCCCATCGGGGCCAGTGCCGGCTTTCGCGGGGACGCCCACTTCGACGCGCCGCGGCTGCGCATGCTCGATCGCGTAAGCCAGATGGCGCTCGTGGCGGCAGCCCAGGCGGTCGCCGACGCAAACCTGGACCTCGGCATCGAAGACCGCGATCGCTGCGGGGTCAGCGTCGGCAGCGGCATGGGCGGAGCCGAGTCGACCGACGAGGGCTATCACATCATCTATGCCGAGCGTTCGGATCGGGTCAAGCCTTACACCGTACTCACGTCCATGACGAACGCAGCCGCATCGTGGATCGGAATCGAGTATGGAATCACCGGACCCAACCTGACGTATTCGACCGCATGTTCATCCGGAGCGGTTGCCGTGGGCGAGGCAGCGCGCAGGATCAAGAGCGGGGATGTCGATGTCATGCTGGCCGGCGGAGCTGAGGCGCCGCTCACCTTCGGGGTTCTACGGGCGTGGGAGGCCATGCGGACGATCGCATCGCCGGACCCACAGGATCCATCGGCTTCCTGCCGACCCTTTGCCCGCAATCGGACCGGGCTGGTTCTCGGCGAGGGCGCGGCGTTCGTGGCTCTCGAAGAATGGGATCACGCGACGGCACGCGGTGCGCGCATCCATGCGGAACTCACCGGATACGGACTGACGACGGATACCGCGCACATCACGCGTCCCACGGTCGCAGGTCAGGCGGGTGCGATGCGCGCCGCACTCAGGTCCGCCGGCCTGGACCACGGCGCCGTCGACTACGTCAACGCGCACGGCACCGCCACGCTGCAAAACGACGCGGTCGAAACCGCTGCGATCAAGGAGGTCTTTGGTGCGCGGGCCTATGCGTTGCCGGTCAGTTCCACCAAGTCGATGCACGGTCACCTGCTCGGCGCGGCCGGCGCGCTCGAGTTCGTCATTGCAGTTGCAAGTATGGAACGGGGCATCGTGCCCCCGACCATGCACCTGGATCTGCCCGACCCAGCCTGCGATCTGGACTATGTCCCCGAACGCGCCCGTGCCGGCGTGAACTTGAGCGCCGTCATGTCGAACTCATTTGCATTTGGCGGTACGAATGCCGTGCTGATCGCCGAAGCGCGCGGCGCACGGCGATAGCAACCTTGAGTCGCGGGCAGGGAGCCTGTCTGAGTATTTCGCCTGAGCCGCGGCCACGGGAAATACTCAGACAGGCTCCTATGCGTCTCCTATGGGGCCGGTGGAATCCGGACCACATTCTCGGCGCGGGTTCGGTCCACGCCGTTCCGCAGCCGGCGCTTCCCGGGCGACGACGGCGTCCTCGTCGGCCAATTCGAATATGGATGCCGCTTGATGAAGGCGCTCCACTTGCTGCCTCAGCCTCGTGGCAGCCGCAGCCGCCTGCTCGACCAGGGACGCATTTTGCTGGGTCCACCGGTCCATCCCGGCGATCGAGGCATTGACCGATTCGATGCTGGAACTTTGGTCGGCGCTCGCCGTCGTGATATCACTCATGATGTCATTGACTCGCTTAACAGCTTGCACGATTTCCTGCATGGTCTGCCCCGCAGTATCGACCGGCTGCGTTCCGGCGCCGACTTTCTCGACCGATTCGCCGATGAGACCCTTGATCTCCTTCGCGGCGGTCGCCGTGCGCTGCGCCAGATTGCGAACTTCGCTCGCCACCACCGCGAAGCCGCGGCCAAACCATTTGCCGCATGGATGCAGAATCGTCGACTGCCAGAATGGTCGCTGCCATAAATTTACCTATGTCCAGTATTTCGTTGCCCTAACACAGGTATCGGCCCCCGCAGCCCAAGGTTTAGCGGCCGGATGAACCTGAAAGTGTGACTGCCGCCCGGCGCCGGACTCAGCGGTTGGAGCCCCCGCCTCGTCAGTATTTCGCCACGACGACGACGCCGTCGCCGGGGGCCGAAGTGACGTAGCTGCAGGCGCCGGCCGTCTGTTTGACGTAGGCAATTGCCTCGGCGTCGCTGGCCTTCAACGGTGGCGGGGCGCTTCCGTCGCGGAACGCCTTTTTGATCCAGACGCCCGCGTACTTCTTGGCGTCGAGCTTCATCACCTTCTCGAGGAACGCATCTTGCGCGGCACTGTTGTCCGCCGGCAGCAACTTGACCGGACCCGCGAAGCCCTTGTCGCCGAAATAAACATCGCGAACTTCGTCTGCCTTCAGATTGACCGACCTATGGCAGATGACCACGAGATCGCCCGCCCCTGCGGCCGAACCCCACGAGACGAGGAACGTGCCGAGAAGCAAGGCAAGGATTTGAATGCGCATGCTGTAGTTCCTCGTATTAGAAGCGAACCGCGTACTGCGCGAGGATTTCGTCGAATTGCTGCGGCAGCCCAATCTCCGCGTCCGACGGCCGGTAGTCTGTTGCCGGCCGATCATCCGTGTTGCGGGTATGCGCGATTTCGAACTTGATGGACGACTTGGCGTTGATGTCGAAACGAACGCCGAGCGCACTGCGGTAGTACGAGGCGCCGAAGGTCTGCTCGTTGAAATAGGCGTCCGATTGATCCAGCATGGCGCGTTCGTAGCGAACGTACGGCACTCCCCAGCGAGCCCTATATCCGAACTGCGCAAACCAGGCCTCGCTCCGGTGCGTGCCCGGCGAGCCGTTCAGGTTCTTGTCGTGAAAGGAATAGGCCTCGACGATGTGTTCCCATGTGTCGGTATCGTACACCGCATAGGCGCCCATCATGTTGAGTCGGACGAGGGTGGGGTTGGTGGTTCTATCGTCGTTGACCTTGTCGGTAAAGCCGTTGACGCCCACCATCAAACCGTCGGCGGCGCCGCCGTTGAACTGAAAGGACAGCCGTGCTCCCGCGATGGCCGCGCCATGCAGGTTCCCGCCGGTTTGCATGTCGAGGGTCCCGCCCTGAATCTGCTGGCCATTACCGGCATAGAAGTCGTACAGGAACTTGCCGTCGGCCTCGCGCAGCGCGCCGGTCACCCACACACCGACGGTGTGGGCAGGCATCACGCCGCCCTTGTCCTCGAAATTGATGAACTTGGGACGTCGCAGCGCATCCGCAAGCCAGACCCCGTGATGCAGGGCGGTGTTCACGTAGCCGTATGGCGTGTGAAACCGGCCGACCCATACGGTCGCCTGGTCATTGAATTGATAACCGATCTGAAAACGCTCGAGGTCGGTGCCCACATGACCATCGGGGCCGGTCTCGAATATGAGTTCCGCCAGAGAGACCACCCGATCGCCGAGCTTCGGCGCAAGATAAAAATCGAGGCTGCCGACGTTGGTGCCCTTGGCGTAGGGAAAATACAGATTGTGATTACCGACATTCACGTCCGCAAAACCATGGATCGGCAGGCCGGAGTCATCCGCTTGCCGGGTGGCGTTGGCCGTCTCGATCCCGGAGACCTTTTGCTCGACGGCCTCCAGACGCTGCGGATCAGGTGCGGCGCCGGCGGCGGCGACCGCTGCGTTCGGCGCATGTCCTTCCAATTCTTTGACACGCGCTCCGAGTGCTTCGATCATTTTCAGACTTTGATCGAGTTTGCGCTGCAATTCCTCGAGCTTCGCATCGGTCGCGGAGTCTGCAGCAGCCGGCAAGCTGGCCGTACTCAGGATCACGCCGAGCACGATGGCTCGCGCGGGAGTCAAAAGCTTGTGTAACATGATGCCTCGGGATGGGTGAATTTAAAGTGCGTCAGACCAACGGGAGTTCCGTGAGCCGAGCACGGCTCGTTGAAACCCGCTGGTGTCGAAGATCACGGCACGCGGCTCGTGCATCACGTGTTCGTCGTACGTCCAGAAGGGGAACCCGAGCTGGCGCGCCAGCTGCAGGGTGGTGGCGTGAGAGCCGCTCAGAAAGTGCCAGTTGTCGCGGTTCAGACCGCGGCTCAGCCGGTATTGATGCCACACCGCCGGGCTGTCGTTTTTCGGATCGTAGCCGACGATGACGAAATCCACGATCTCGCCGCGCGCGTCGACCACGCGCTGCATGCGCTTGAACTCATCCATGGTCGCCGGGCAGAGGCGATGGCAGGTGGCATACGCCATCGTCAGAATGACGCGATGGCCGCGAAGTCCCGCGAGCACCAGATCGCGCGACCGGTCATCGTGCCAGCTCTGCGGCAATTCTCCGAGGTTCACGCTTCCGCGCAGATCCTCGGCAGGGCACCATACGGCAAGAAGAGTCAGTGCGGCGACGCAACACATGATGGCGCTGCGATGCAACGAAACTCGCTTACCGGTATCGTCCTTCAACGTGCACCGACCCTTGAACAATTGACATTCCAACGGTATCGACCCGAACTGGTTTTACTTAAGGTCCAGGTGCTGAGATTGGGGCCATCCGCAGGTCCCGCGCCGGGACCCTGGTCACGGCTGCGATGAGCATCGCCCGTCAACGCAACTGAGCGAGATTCATGAAATATTCTTCGAGCTCTCGCTGCTCGGCGCCGTCCACGGCGACCCCTCGCGGCATGCGCCCTGCCCCAGCCTCCGGCGTGAGCCGAAACAGGATCTCATCGAGCAGTCGGCCATGGGCGTAGCTTCCATTGAGAAGCCGTGTCGCCAGGGCGGCGGGATCTCCGAACGGCAGAGCCGGCGCCACGTCGCTGCTGTGGCACACGGCGCACTGCCGCACCAGCGCAGGCGTCGATCCGGGCGCGTGATGCCCCGGCACTTCGTTGCTGAGTGCGTCCGGCATGGGGGCGAACCCGGTGTGCGTCTCGAGCCAGGCTGCGATCGACAGCTGGCTCGCCCGCCTGAGATGTTGGCAGTAGGCATCGTCCGAGTTGAATGTCCGATAGGCAGCGACCGTTCGCAGTTCCGGATCGGTTTGCGCCAGCCACGCGAAAAGCGCCTGTTCGAGGGTCAGGGCGCCGGCGGGCGCGGACATGTCATACGAGCCGCTCTCGAACGCCAAGGTCCAGTGCCGGGTCGACACATTGAGGGCCCGCTCGGCCACATACCGCAGAGCCGTGAATTCCGCCCGTGATGCCAATCCCGAGTATGGATTCTCCCGACCGTCGAGCCGCAGCGTCTTCGCCGAGGACTGGCTGCGGTCGGCCACCGCGATGGCATTGGAATAGCTCTTGTAATCGGCGGCGATCGCGGACTGGAGCGACGGCGGATAAAAATCAGCGACGGCGCCGCAGTTGGATCCGGCCGACGCAAGCAATACGTTCAAGTGCGAAGCAAATCCGGCCTGCGCGGCGAGCTCCGACAAAATGGACCGCACGTTAAACGTCGCCAGCCGCGCGGACAATCGCGCATTCGGCGGCTCAACCGATACGCCGTTGTAAGCCGCTCGCGAACCCGACACATAGGTGTCGCGGTCGGCGAGGGCTGCCGCGCCCAAGAGATGGCGGTAGCGCGGATGAGTCGCCTGAATCGCCAGAAATCGCCGAAAGCCGCGAAGTTCCATGCTCGACAGACCGGCGCCGTAGCGTTCGCCGTAGACGCCCGGCCACGCGGGGGGTACGTCCCATATCGGCCGGGCCGGATGATCATGGCAGGCAACGCATCGAGCGGGATTGGGGCCGGATATTCTCGCAGCCGGCTGGGTCTTATCGGACGAAAAGGTGATCTCCCGGAATATGAAGCGATTCGCATGCGAGTCGAACTCCATGGTCTCCACCGCCTCGAAACCGTGCTGAGACGGGTCTCCATTGAATGTGAGAATGAGCTGCGCGCTGCTGCCGAACAGCACTGCACGTGGATGTTCCAAACTTGCGTCCTGCAGGCTGCGGCTGGAAAAGATCAGGGAGTAGTGAGTCCGCAGGTCCTCGGGCAATGCGGCAATCAGCTCCTCGACACTGCCCACGTGCTGCTCGGCGATGACCTGACTCAATGACTCAAAGGCGAATTCGCCCGCCGGGGCTGGTTGCGCGAGACCGAGAACCAGACCAAACGTCATCGCGGACAGTAAACGCATCGGCCGCTCCGTACGTCAGAACTCCTGCCAGACTTCGGCATCGCCCGGCGCGCCCTTGCGTTCGGGGGGCTGCTTCGCGCGGGGCGCTGATTCCTTCTTGCCGAAAGGCTGGCTTGCAGCACGGCGTTCGACCGCGGGCGTGGCGGCCTTGGATGCGGCAGCGGGCAATGGAGTGGACAGCATCGGCGCGGCCACGGCGCCTTTGTCAAGCCGGTATCGCGCAATCAACTCCGTCAGATTCGCGGCTTGGATGCCGACCAGCGACGCGAGAGGAAGGATTGCGAGCTTTCTAGCCACGGTCATTGACGAGTTCCCTAGGATGCGTTCGAGGCGTACGTGCCTCTCCCGGTCAGGTAGCGACAATCCGCTCGGAAACTTGAGAATTGCCGCGGCGGCGGGGCGACGGAAGGGCTTCCTGCCGCAAATGCCAACCCTGTCGCAAAATTGGGCTGAGGGAGCCCTTCGTTCCGGCTCGGCGCCGCATCGGATCATCCCTGCAACTTTTCCCGGCCAGCGGTGTTTTGGAATTAAACGAACCCAAATCCAGTGCAAACGCTACCCACGGGGTCCATTTCGGCGGAATTCATGACGTTCATGCGTGCTTATCAGGACATGGTTTTCTCGACGGCGGCCCGGCTGACTGGAAACGACGCGCAGGCCGAGGATATTGCGCAGGATGTGTTCCTGCGGGCCTACGAGCACTTCTCTCACCTGCGCAACAGCCCGACGGCGGGCGGCTGGTTGAAGACGGTTGCCACCAACCTCACCCTCAACTACCTGACGCGGTACCGGAAGCGATGGCGCCTGTTTTCCGAGCTGAAGGAACATGCGGGCGAGGATTCCTCCGGCGACCCGGAGATCGAGTGGGAAGTCCCGGACACGCTGCTCGCCGATCTCGACGCCGATCAACGGCGGGAGCTGATCGACGGTGCGCTGCGTCAACTACCGCCGCATCAACGTGTTGTGGTGGTTCTCTATCACTTCGAAGAACTCTCCTATCAGGACATCGCAATCAAGCTTCATGTTTCGCTCGCCAAGGTCAAGACCGACATTCGGCGCGCACGCGCCGCACTGCTGCCCCTGCTAGCCGCCGGCGGCTTGGAGCGCGAATGAAGGCTGAGCGGATATTGAACGAGTTGGTGCGCGGGCTGCCGTTACGCCGCGCGCCGGCCGCGCTCGAATTTCGTGTCCGCCGGGAACTGGAGCGGCGCGCGGCGCGGCCCTGGTGGTTTCGGGGATTTTCGCATTGGCCGCCGGGCGCCCGGGTCTCCTTCGTTGCGGTCTGCATCGCCATCATCGGATTCACGGTGGGCGACGGCGCATGGACGATGATTGAACGGACGTTGAGTGATGCCGCTGCCGTCCCATTGTCGTGGACGCACTCCACGGTCGCGGTCATCAGGTCGGGATGCGAAGTGGCTGGGTTGCTGATGCGCGTGATTCCCGCGACTTGGATTTACGGCGGCCTGACGGCGGGAGTTGCGCTGTACATGACCTTGTTCGGACTCAGCGCAGCAGCGTATCGCGCGCTTTATCTTCAGCCTTCACTGGCAGGTGACCGTCAATGACTACCTCATCGTTGCAGCGGCTGATGATCGCGTTCCTGTTGGTGTGCGTGGCCGGCGTGTCCGGGGCGGCTGATGACTCGCGGTACCGCCAGAACAGCAACGTGGTCAGCATCGGACATGATTCGACTTTGGCGGCTGGAGAGCACGCCGAATCCGTCGTGTCGATTTTCGGATCCTCCTACAGCGCCGGCGATGTCGTGACGGTGGTATCGATCTTCGGCGACACGAAGGTCACCGGCTCCGTCGAGGACGCGGCGGTCGCCATCTTCGGCACTACCGCCATCGACGGCAAGGTCGACGGCGACGCAGTGGCCGTCTTTGGCAACGTCGAGCTCGGGCCACATGCGGAAATCGGCGGCAATGTGGTGTCGGTGCTCGGCGCCGTACGCCGTGATCCGGCCGCGATCGTACACGGGGGTGTGCAAAATATCTTTACAGGCGATTTCGGCAGCTTGACCGGGCTGCGTACCTGGATCACCCATTGCCTGCTGTACGGCCGTCCACTGGGACTGGTGTCGGGAATCGGCTGGGCGTGGGGCCTGGCGTTGGGTTTTTTGGCGTTTTATGTGTGTCTTGCACTCCTGTGTCGTCCCGCAATCGATCGATGCGTACACACTTTCGAGAGAGAGCCGGGACAAACCCTGCTCGCTGCCATCGTCGCCATGCTGCTGTGGCCCGTATTGCTGGTCCTGTTGTGCGTTACCCTGATAGGAATTGCCGCGGTGCCGTTCGTGGTGGCGGCGATCGTGTGTGCCGTGCTGTTCGGGAAGGCCGTGATGCTGGCCTGGATCGGTGGGCGGATCACCGGTCCTGCCGGCCTCAAGGCAGGCCATCCAGCACTCGCCGTGCTCGTCGGCGGCGCGGTCGTGCTGGCGCTGTACGTCGTGCCGGTACTGGGTTTTCTGGTCTACCACCTGCTTGGCATTCTCGGTTTTGGTGCCGTCGTCTATACCCTCATTCTTGCCGGTAGGGCGCGACAGGCCTCGAAAGCCGAACCCGCGCCGGCCGGCGTTTCGCCGGCGTCGATCGACGCCGCAGCACCAGCGTCGACAGCACCGCCCGCGGACGGACCGGCGCCGGCTGCTCCGGAACACCCGCAGACAGCGGCATCTGCCGCGTCTGCCGCACCGGCCGCATCTCCCGCGCAGGCCTCGCCCCAGGCTACGGCGTCCATGCCGCGCGCCGGCTTTTGGATACGCATGGCCGCCTTGTTAATCGATGTCTTGTTGGTTGGCTTTGCGTTGAGCGTGCTGCACCATGTGGTTCACTTGCACCTATTGGTGCTGGCCGCCTACGGCGCGGTGATGTGGAAGTTGCGCGGGTCCACGGTCGGCGGCATTGTCTTCGATCTCAAGGTGGTGCGGGTGGATGGGCGTGCCGTCGATTGGGAGACGGCCATCGTCCGAGCACTGGGATGTTTTCTATCGCTGGCGGTTGCCGGGCTCGGATTCATCTGGATCGCGTTCGACAGCGCCAATCAGGCATGGCACGACAAGATCGCGGGCACGGTGGTGGTGCGCGTACCGAGCCATCGCTGAGCGCGGGGACGCGGAAGGGTGACGCCGGATTTTACGGCCGGTATAGCGGCTGTGCCGGGCAGCAAGGCGTCAGGGCACCATCGTCGTCACCGACAACACCTTCGCCACACCGATGAATCAGCTGCCGGCGGCGCTCGGCAGCGATCTGATCGTCTACAGCGCCACAAAGTTCCTCGCCGGGCATGCCGATGTTCTCGGCGGCTTGGTGTCCGGGCGAGCCGATCTAGTCAAGAAGGTGCATCGCTTCCTCGAGATTGCGGGAGCGACCCTGCACGCGGAAGCGGCCTATTCGCGCAGCAGCGAGGGAGGAGCGGCAAGCGTTGCCCGATATGCAGGTGGCGGTTCTTCGGATTGTCGCCGAGCACGACTTGGTTGCGGTGCACTGGACGGCCAACGGCACCAATACCCACGCCGGGATGGGGCTGCCCGCCACTGGAAGGAAAATCAAGACATCCGGAATGACCTTTTTTCGATTCAAAAACGGAAAAATCACGGAGGAATGGAGCGTCTGGGATATGTATGCGGTCCTGCGTCAAGCGGGTGTGATTGCAGCACCGCAGCCGGATCCCAACCCCAAAACAGAACGGGTGCGCTGACTAGCCTATGAGTCCCCGCCGGCTTGGGTTAGTCTGGCAGCGTCGCATACCGGAGTGAGCCGTCGTGAACGTGGAACGTGCCAGTGTTTGCCCACTCGATTGCCCAGACACCTGCAGCCTGAGCGTAACGGTTGCCGACGATGAGGTTGTCTCCGTCAGGGGCTCGAAGGTCAATCCCATCACCCACGGGGCCATTTGCGCCAAGGTCGCGAATCTTTACCCCGAATTCGTCCATGGTCCTAATCGATTGCGCCATCCGCTGAAGCGCGTCGGCGCCAAGGGCGAGGGGCGCTTCGCCAGAATCTCCTGGGAAGAGGCGCTCGACATCGTTCACTCCCGGGTCTCCGACGTCATCGCGCGGCATGGCCCGCAATCACTTCTACCGCTCAACTACGCCGGTCCTCACGGGATGCTGGCGGGTGATTCCATGTCGCTGCGCTTTTTTCACAAGATCGGCGCGTCGCTATTGAACCGCAGTCCGCTCTGTGGCGGCATCCGCAGCGCCGCTTACGCCGGCACCTTCGGCGCCACCCCGGGCGTGCCGCTGCAGCAGGTGAGTCAGGCAAAGCTCATCATCGTTTGGGGCAACAACGCCACGAGCTGCAATCTGCACCTCATGCGGCAAATCAATGCGGCCAAGCGCAGCGGTGCAAAGCTCGTCGTCATTGATCCGCGGCGCGTCAAGGTCGCCGAACAGGCGCATCTTCATCTGCCGGTGCGGCCCGGGACCGACGTGGTGCTGGCCTGGGCCATAGCGGTCGAGTTGGAACGGCGTGGTGGTCTCGATCGGCGCTTTATCGAAGCGAACGTTCTGGGCTTCGAGGCTTTCATGGAAGCCGCGCGCGCCTACCCTCCGGAACGCGCGGCGGAAATCTGCGGGATTCCGGCGGACGACATCCGGACTTTGGCGGGTTGGTATCACGAGACCACGCCTGCGGTCATTGCCTGGGGCAATGGATTGGAGCGCAATCAGAATGGCGGCTCGGGGCTTCGTGCAATCGCCGCACTGCCGGCGCTCGCCGGCAAGTTTGGCGTCGCGGGCGGCGGCCTCGTAGGCGGCGCCGGGCATTCCTTTCCGAAGACCACCGACAAGCTCACCCGTCCCGACTTCGTACCCCCGCAGACGCGAACGTTCAACATCATCGACGTGGGGAAATTGCTGCTCGAGGAGAGCTTGAATCCGCCTCTGCAGGCGCTGTTCGTTTACAACCACAATCCGCTGATCGTGCATCCGGACCAAAATCGCATGAGGCAGGGGCTTCGGCGCGAGGATCTGTTCATCGTCGGCATTGAAGTGGCGATGACGGACACCATGGCATACGCGGACGTGGTGCTGCCGGCCTGCACGCACTTCGAGCATGCGGATGTTTACCCGGCGTACGGCCAGCAGTATCTGCAGCGTGCCGAGCCAATCATAGCGCCCGTGGGCGAGAGTCTGCCGAATACGGAGATTTTTCGCCGTCTTGCCGCCAGGTTCGGTTTTACCGACCCAGCGTTCACGCAAGATGACGCCGGGTTGATGGACGCCGCACTGAATTCCGACGATCCGCGCATGCAAGGCTTTCGCGCGAGTCAAATTCCCATCGACCGGGCGATCAAAATGGAGTTCGCCGGGGAGGAGCCGGTTCTATTTCACAACGTATTGCCGCGGACGCCGAGCGGCAAGGTCGAACTGGAATCGTCGGCTCTCGGCGCCCGCTACGGCTCGGCTCTTCCCGGTTACAGACCATTGCTATCGTCCTATCCGCTCACATTAATCACTCCCGCCTCCGATCAACGCATCACTTCCACCTTCGGCGGTCTCTCCGCCAGTGACGGCATGCCCACCCTCGAGATGAACCCGGCGGACGCGCAGGCGCGCGGTTTGACGGACGGGGTGCCGGTCAAGGTGTTCAATGACCTGGGCGAAGTGTATCTGCGGCTCCGGATCACCGATGCCGTTCGTCCTGGAGTGATTAGTTCGGCGAAGGGCGCGTGGCTTCGGACCAGCCCGAACGGACAGACAGTATCGGCCCTGGCTCCGACGCACAAAGCCGACCTTGCCGAAGGCGCCTGCTACAACGACTGCCGCGTGGAAGTCGCTGCTTGAGCGCTTGGGTCTGATTCTCGTCTATGATTGCCACCACAATGAGTGGTAAGGCGCGATAATGGTGCAGGGCGTCGGCCTGGAGTACCGGGATTACAACGATCTCCAGAGCGGGATGGTTCGGAAAACGCGCGTCAGTTCCGCCGATCTCGAGTGGGTGTTGAGCTTGCAGGGCGCGGTGCTGTACGTGGTGCGGTTCGAAAGCAACTTCGCGAAGAAACATCTCTACACATCGACCAAGAACGCGGCCACCGTGCAGGCGCAGCTGGCCAATTTCGCCCACGAGCCCGACCCCACCAAGCGCCTGGCGCAGGCCAAGCTGGCCGCGGACGAGCAGAAGTTCAAGACCCAGCTCGCGCACCGCTCGCCGGCCGAGCAGAAGTGCGTGTCCCCTGGCTGCAACCACAAGAACGATGAACACGCGCCCGGCAACGGTAAGTGCAACGCCGCCCCCAAGTCGCTCCAGCCACCGCCCGGCGCGCTGCCCGGCCAGAAGGTGAAGAAGGTGCTGACGGCGGTGCCGTGTCCGTGCATCCGCTTCACGAGCGTCTACGCCGACAAGCGCCTCGCGCAGGGCAAACCCGACGCGAACCCTTTGCTCGGTGCGACGGGTCTGACTTGTGACGCAATCTGGATGGACCGGATCGATGCCAAGCTGTTCGAGAAGGTGATCGTCGACTCGATCGTCGCCCGGATGAACAGCCTCGGTGCGAACCCCTGGGCGGTCGACGGCGAGGAGATCGAGTGGGACTTCGGGGCTCCCAATGCCGGCTGCGTGCTCAAGGTCGAGCCGAACAGCACGATGCGGGAATGGATTGCCAAGGGGTACCGCAAGGTCACCGTGACGGTGAAGCGCGACAACAAGGACCCCACCAAGCCGATCTACGTCATCTGCCACCTGGACGGCAAGAAGACAGCCTGAGGCAGCGGCTCGCTGAGTCGCCGCGGGTTAGCATTCCGAGCTAGTTCCGGAGAAGATCTCGACGACTTCATACATTCCAGGCTCGAACTTCGCAATTGCCAGCGCTTGCTGCAAATACGGCAACGGTGCCGGGTTCTCGCGCATAGCTTGGTAGTCTTCGACACTGCGCCATTGCGCGTACATCGTGACCTTCGTTCCATCAAGGCCCCGATGCAGGCTGCTTGAAATAAAGCCTGGCGCATGGCGTACGGCGGTTTCGGTCGCACGGGCCAACAGTTCGAGGAGTTGTTGCTGATTCGCGGGTTCAACGGTGAAGACGTTGATCAGCGTGACAAGTTTGCGGCTCAGAGAGATCGTTGTCATAGGCGGATTTCGACAATGTAATTACTGCAAGGATGGCCTTGTCGGACATCAGCTCTCACAAGGCGTATGGCGATTATAGCGGTCTTGTGGTGGCCCGGCCGCTGCCCGACGCGGAAAGCAACGACGTCCATAGACGGGTCGCGACCCCAAGGCGGCGGTTGTGAACGTCAGCCGACATATCGACTAATCGACGACTCCGGCGGGCATAGCCTCAGTACGGTGAGCCATCCTTGCGAACAACCTGAAGCCGACCATCCGGCATCTTATCAATCTTGATGTCGTCGTCAGGGTAGGTCACGACGTCACCGGGCATTCGGTCGCCTATTTCCAAGTAAACGGCCATGGTATCGCTTCTATTGCGAAGCTGGTGGGCATTATCACTTCCCGCCTTGAAGCCCGCGCACATACCGGGACGCAGCGGCATCTCACCGGCACTTGTTACCAAGATTGGCGTGCCCTCAAGAATGTACACAAATTCATCTTGATGCGAATGGGAATGGCGCGGCGCCGAGACGCTCCCTGGTGGAAGGTATGTCAAGTTCACTCCGAAATTGGTAATCCCGAAATGGGTACCGAGAGGATGCCTGATCCGATCCTTCATGAGTGACGCGAGGGGCTCTGGGAATGTCAGCACAGGCGCCCTTGCTGGCGCGGATACGGCCTCGATGGCTGCAGTTGGGAAATCAGCAGGCATTGCTACTCCCAGATAGATCGGTTGGACACACATCCATTCTCTCTCAAACCTTCAACCACATTGAATCAACCTTCCGAGACCCGGTTCGAATGTCGGCATTGTTGCGCCCACTTTGGGCGTCGCACCGGCCGGTCCTGGCCGGTTGCCGACGGATTGACCCGAACCGCCGGTTTCGACCCTGTGCTGACACTCACAGATGACCGCTTCCGGGAGACTCGATTCTCAAATCGATATGACGCTACTGTCACTGACGCTCGCAGGAGCGCCCTTTTCGAACGTTAGCTAACATTCATTTCGCTTAACGAACGCGCTCAGCCTCGCAAGAATGCTATAGCCGAAATCGGCCAATTCCTTATCGTCAAAAGCCATTCTCTCGAAAGCGTCCTCCGGCACGAGCTTATTGGTGAAATGATCTTTCTGCACCCAAGTGTCAACAGCAAATTCTCGCATTACGTCATCAAGCCGAATGCGTAACCCGCCGCTCTCCTTCTCCACAGAGACCAAAACGGCTCGTCTAGGTTTAGACGATTGATTCATTGACCACCTGTACGGTTTGATTGTTGGAAGGAAAGAAAACTCAACTTGGTCACCGTCTGATGCCGACCCTGAGCGGCCTTTTGCGACCGGCAGCTTTGCGCCTATCAAGAATGCGCTAACACTGGCCGGCATTTAGTCAGCAAAGGAAAACGCGGACCGCTTCACCACCCCATTTTCAGTGTCCACGCGGCATCCATACCGACCAAAGGTTCGCGATTCAACCAGATAGTTCACCCCGGAGCGTTGGGATGGGTACTTCATGCCATGTGAGGCTGCAAAAGATCGCAGCGAATCAATGCTCATCCCCGGGCTAATTTCAGCACACAGCGCGCGGACCCGCTGTTCCGCGGTTGCGTATCCATATCCGCAATAGGCCAGACTCCCGAGAATCAGAATACCGATGACGGTATTTGCAGCTTGACGTGGAGTTTGCATATTGCGTCCTGCGTTTATCTGTCGCGTACATTGCAGCAATGACTGCTCCGCGCCAACTATTTTGATAACTGCACTGACTGGACTTGGTCGATCCGAGCCGCTAGATACCACCCGTGTAAAGGAACAAGTAAAGAGGTATCAACGCAACCTGCACTATCAAAACTATAGTAACCAGCGGTTTCGGCATCCTCGTTACAAACATGGCGAAAAAAGCGCTGAGTAAGGTCATCGCTTCGGGAAAGAACACATAGAATCGTAGCTGGCCAGTGTTCGGGTGTCCCGCGACACCTTGCCGGAATGCATTGGCGATGACCGTAACGCCAAGATATAGGAGAGCCCCCCAAAGTATGGCACCCATGATTGATACGGCGCTTCTTTTTTGCACAATTCCCTTCTGGTCGTTTAAGAGCGAATACTATCGCACGTTGCCGCCGTCCGGTAATCGGTTCCGCATGCCGTATGGCCGCCTGCCGCCCGACGCCGCCAGGACCGACGTCCATAGAAGGGTCGCGACCCGAAGTGGCCGCCCGCGAACGGCGGCTATTGCTAGGGTCGATACCTAAATTTACGCTTGGCGACGTCGATCAAGAGATCGTAAACCTTCTGGCCCTCTTCCTTTTTTCGCTCTTTCGCGCGGTATAGGGCGGTCAGGTTCATCCAGCCTGCGATAGTCGGGTTAGCACCGGCATCCACCAATAGTTTCGCCATCTCGTAGGAGCAGGAAGCCGCTACAGCACCGAGCGGAGTCTCGCCGATATGATCTTCATCGTGTGCGTTAACATCCGCACCCGCTGCAATCAGATATTGTGCAACGGCAAAACACTCCCCTTTCGCAGCGTAGTGCAATGGTGCGTAGCTAAGGTCATCAAACAAATTGACGTCATAGCCAGATTCGACGAGTTGTTTGACGCGCGGAAGATCGCCGTCGCTTGCTGCGAAGTGTAGCTGCTCCTTTTCGTACCAGTCGTCTTCCACTTGATGCGATCTTTGAACTTGATTGCCGTGCTTGGGTTGGCGGGAAGTATAACTGGCTCGGCGGATGACCGCATTTGGCCCAGGGCGCTGCCCGTCGCGGACACTACCGCAACCCGGAGGCTCGTCTCGACCCCTTGCGGTCTATCGCGAGCGTCAGCAACCGGGCATCCAATCCTTACTCTGCGCGACCCATGCGACGCCTTATGTTGGTGATGGTCTCGACCGTGACGGCCTTTGCAATAAAGACCGCGACTCCCACAGCAATGAGAAAGATGCCGCCTACGACACGCGTCCAGCGATCTGCTTCGAACATGTATGCGCCTACCAGGCTGAAACCACCAACCACGAACGCAATCGCACCGAATAATCGCGCGAAGAGATTAATGAGAAATACGTATGTTCCGTAAAACGTCATCACAATGCTCCGAAGGCAAGTCTCGACCCGTTTGCGACAGTCACGGCCGTCTGCTTCAATGTCTGTCCAGAACTGCGCCAGATCACGGAATAATAGGGAGCCGTCGTTATACTGCGCTGAAATCAGAGGTGAAATTGACATGGGCGTAGAACCGTGGACAGTCGCGGCCTTCAAAGAGCGACGACGCCAGACATGGAAGGCCAATCGGTATTGGTGGCTCCTACTCGTCATCGGCTTGATCGGTTTCGAGGTGCCATTCTACTTGGAGCGTGCGCACGTGCACACAGCGCGCTCTGGCTTTAAGGTCAAGCAATCCCTTTCAATTGACGACATGACGGAGGGTGAATTTACAATTGGCCTTGTGTCACTGGTTACCGTGTTTGCAGCCGGATTGGGGATTACCGTAGGTACTCGCCGCCATTACCGCTGCCCGCGGTGCGATGAAATGCCGATGGGATCATGGACCAGTTTGGGCCCGACCTCATTTGGCCGGAAATCGGGTGTTGAAATATTTCCTTCCGTCTGCCGCAATTGCGGTGCAAAGCTTCGCTAGCCCATCGGCGTACTTTCGACCCCAAGCCGCCTTCTTCGGGCGGCCGCCTCCGTCAGTGATGCGTGCGCGACTCGAAGATATGGCCCGCAATCAGACATGCAATCGGTCCAACAATAATCGCGATGCAGAGGACATTTCGGAAGCGAGAAGGCCCTTGAGCGGAGGAAGCGCGTCGGACTAACACGACGCCGGCAATTCCACCAAGCCATACGCCTTCAAGGAGGCCGTTTGCCCAGTGATAACCAGAATAAGCATTGCTATACAGCAAAGTAGCATCCGGCGATCCTGGGAATGCAGACGGTCCCATCGGTTTCCAACCCATCCAGAGCCAAAGTGCCCAGCTAAAGATGACCATAATGAAGACTTGAAGGGCGAGGTAAACGGAAAGCACGCGGGTCATAGGGGTTGGCCTGAGCTTAGAGTTCGCGTACGACCAGTGAAAAGATGCCCAATGTGTTGAGCTAGCTTCCTACTCATCAAAATAGCCCTCGCCACTTGGAAAGTAGAAGTCGTAATGTTTGCTGAGACGTTTGAGTACCGGCTCGATATCGACCGCGAGTTGCAGCGCCTGTATTGAATCTGCGCCGTAAATTGCGCCCATGTTGGCACCGGGAATTCCGTCGAATTCAACAATGCAGCTTGAAGCGTCGGCGTCAACTCGAAATCGAACGGAGCCGGCATCGACCGGTTGCGGAGCAAACACCCGAATCTTTAACGGTTTGCGCTCCGCTTTACCTTTTTCGCTGAATTCGAGCCTTCGCTCAGCAATCGGAATTCTTTCCATGGCTCCATACTAATGCAGTGGCTGAATATCGGCTAACTGGAACTCCGTCTCGACCGGTCAGCGCCCGCTATTGGCCGCCTCCAGCCTGATGCGGTCAATTCCCGGACTCGACCTATTCTGTTGAAAAACTCCATGCGGAGATTTGACCGGAAAATTAAAAGGCTTTAGAAAGGCCGGAATTTGAACGACGCGAAGGACCAGCGGCCTCCCACGATCTCCGCGCTCAATTGCCATATGTATGCTAGAGAGCGTGTCTATGCCTGGTTTTCGGCCGCAGAGTGATTCATCTGCAAAAATCGCCAGCGCACAGGAAATTAGTTTTTCAACAGAATAGACCCCTTGCTGACGCCTACGAGCGGCAGCTAAGCGGCGCTCCGTACTCCGATTACCGCACGTACAGGGTCACGAAGCCCAACGCACATTCGTCATGACCATGAACGTAAATCCGTTTCCTTTCGGAGTGCGATACGCTCCACGTGCATTTAGGAGAAATGCTGCGATGGATACCATTTCCCAGCCGTCAACTCCGTGGGCGTGCCACTTTTTACTTGTGAGATGCTCAAAGCCGCTTTTCTCCCCAAATTCTCGTACTACTGACAGAGCTGCCGAAAGTTTTGGATCAACAGAGTCATTCGCCCAGGCCCAAAGCCAAGTGTCCGATTCGGTCGATATTGAACCGACAAATTGAATATCCGCGACGACTTTTGCCACTCCGTCTTCCGAGAATATAAGCTGCTGTGTATCTTGATCCCAATGGAAGCGTGGCTAGTGCCCAAGCCGATATTCACTCTCTAATTCGGCCTGACATCCTCGGAGATATTTCTGGGCGTCTTCAATGAATTCCTCAAACAGCGCCGTGCGTTCCATAATTCGATTGCGTTTCCATGTGGCTAATACTTGATCTTGCGACCGTGAGAGTGCAAAGAAAGCATACGCTTTAATCGCTCTGCCTCGATATGCCGGTCTGAGCAGTACATAATGTGGCGACGGTGAACCGAAGCGGCTTGGTTCCACTGGCTTGATACGTGGATCCTCTTGCCCGCGGTTCTGAGGATAGCGAGCGACCGCAAGTAGGAAAGCCAATGCGTATGTTGAACTTCCGCTCTTGGCCGGTCTGCGACCGTCGCCCGGTGGCTCGCGCCAACGCGAACTTTCGACCCCTAGCGGACCTTGGTGAGCGGCAGCTTGCCGGCGGGACGGTGTTCGAGGCCAATCAGTCATGTCGTGAAATGAGTCGCCGCTCCAGCATCTCTGTAGCGGTCTCGGTCTCTGACGGGCCGTCTGGCCCTTTGATATCCAGCTTTGTCACCTTCGTTCGGCGACGCACGTGTCCAACGGAATCCGTTTCGAATGCGATCGAGATCGTCCCGGAAATGATCTCCGTCGCCCGTCGACTAAGTGCTGCGTCAAGGGAAACGGGCTTCTTCATAATCTCCCCCACAACGACGTCGGATTCGGCGCGAGCGCGACGAAACGCATCGGGGTCGACTGGCAACTCAACAGAGAAAATTGCGCTATCTAGTCCACCTGCTTTCCTCGCCAACGTTCCGGAACCGCGGGCATCGGATTCCTGGTAAGCAGCTCCCTCGCGAACATCAGCGGACCTTAGATCGAACGCTTGGACCGTTTTGAGCACTGACTGCGGATCGCATTCGATGCGAAATGCATTCCATGTGAAATACCATTGCCCGCAGGCAGTGCGGGGCAATCCGGCAGCCTTGAGCCAGCCGTCGACCCGGGTCTCCAGTTCAGGGCCGTTGAGCAACTGCCCTGGTCCGCTAAAAGGTTTGAAAACCCGAGCCGGGAATTGCCAACTCCTGGCTCTGTCGTCTGGGGTAGCGGAGTTGGGCTGGTCATACTGCAACTCTAAGCCTTCGGCGCGCAGGCCGATCACGCGTTCAATGATAGTGTCTTGGTCGTGCGAGCTTCCTGAAGATCTATTGCTGCCATGCTGCACAGAATCCTTAGTCAAGGTGATTTCGTAAGTATCGCCGACTTGAGGCGCGAGAGCTAATGCTCCGGCACGAGCAACGATGGCCGGTAAGAGCAGCACCGCGACGATCCCCCTGAACCCAATCAATTTCATGCGCATAGACCGTGCACGCGCTCGCGGCCGGTCAGCGCCCGGCGATGGCCGTTCCGCTTTCAATCGTCGCTCCGCGACCCTTTACGGCTGCTCATCAGTGCCAGCTATAGTAACGGCTAAGATTGGAACACCTGCGATTCGACAACTCGCCACGAGGTTGGTGCAAGTCAGGATGCCATAAGAGCAGGTGTAGTTGACAAGCCTCGCCTTTGTAGCCAGGAAGATTGAAATCACTGCCTTTATGGCCAACAAGATCGAAATCGTCCACCCGAAGCCTAATCGCTTTTCCAGGCGAAACCTCGATGGCTGGAGGGTCTTTACCGCCAGTAACGGAGTCAAGAAGCGGGAATCCACCTACCATGCCTTCCCCGGTCTTCGTATTCTTGCAATCGAATCCAGTATCCACAGGCGTCGGTGCAAACCAGAGCCATTTTGTACCACGAAAATAGATTGATTGAGAGGTCGGATTTTCGAGAACAAAAAAGTATTCTGATTTCGACTTGCCCGTAAAAATCAGACTAATCTTAGTCCCTGGTTTAGCGCGGTCGTCGGACCCGCATGCCACGAGAGCGATGCCGGACATCACTAGAGCTCGCATTGCGCTGTGTCGAGCCATGATTCGAGTAGCGGGATACATGTACAGAGCCATCCATGGTTGCGGTGATCTTTAAACGACGAGTCGATTGTTCGCGGTAGCTTACCGTAAGCAACAGGCGTCCGCTTCCGGGCGTCCAATTCGGCATGTTGATCGACCACTTGGCCGAACAGAGACCGATTGCCCGCCCGGACCCCGTCACTCCCCCGGATTTAACAGTGCCGAATTAGCCGATGTACGTCAATGGGTCATAACGACCCCAAGCGGACCTTAGTCAATGTCGGCTATGGGGCTTCACCCCGTCGTCCAAAGCGGCAGATGTTTTGCAGCTGCTATTTTTGCAAGCCGCAATATGGTGTTGGAAGCCTGCCACGCGCCAAAGATCGCTTTGTCCGACGTCTCGTCGGCGGAAGCATGAACAAATGAAGGCTGTACGTCCGCGATGGCCGCCCGGACGGTGATGATCTCGTCGACAAGGTGGAAAACCGAGCCATATCGATCAAGCTTTCCTTCCCAATTCGGTTCCTCGATCATCAGATGTCTCTTGAAAGGGAGCCACAGATTTGCTCCCAACAGAAGTTGTGGAAAGCGACCGCCGAAACCGCGTCGATCTGCCTCGGCAAACACCGCCTCGTACTCGTGTCTGGGCGGCTCTGTGATGTCGATTAGTTTGCTGAGTTCCGATGTTCCGCGTTGGTCGACTATTGCGGCAAGGTAGTGAAACATTACGTCACTGCTGGTGGCCACATCCTCGGACACTTCGAACGTCGTCTCCTCATCCCACGTCAAGGTCTCTTCTAACTGATCGAGGTATTTGGTTGCTAGGCCCTGTCGCCACGTAAGAATTTCTTCTGCGGTTGGCGAATATAGGCGGGGGGTCCCAACGCCAACATTTGTGCCAATGAGTTCTGCAAGGTGATCAATTGGTGAATCGCTTCCTTTGATTGGCGGTCGAGTGGTTAACTGCGACACATCAAAACGGATTATCCGGTGAAGCGGCGAAACAGAGTACCCGACACCCATTTGACGTTGATGCTCCTTGCGACCGTTCAGGCGAGGGCGATTTGTCGAGTAGCAATTTTAGCGGATTTGAGTCCAGCGAACGACCGATTTCTGGCAAGGACCTTAGGGTGACGTACGTCGGGAGTTGGCCGACAAGCGACTGATTGTGCGCCCGTTTCCAGTCACTGGGGTCGGGTCGCCGCCCATGGTACAACCACCGATTGAA
>WNFR01000094.1_pt1 | contig 127388 bp, 109 predicted proteins | sample 5400221 | NCBI WGS metagenome assembly WNFR01 (sample SAMN13153357, study PRJNA577476) | soil metagenome | isolation source: 40 cm soil under Madrone tree | place: USA:California | collected 2016-06-14
GTCACGGCGCCTGATCAAGTACTGGTTAGCGGTGTGCTCACCGGTGGCGCGCCTGTCTCGCTCCACTACCGAGGGGGCATGCCCCGGGACAGCGCGGGTCTGCTGTGGGAAATCAACGGCACGGAGGGCGACCTTCGCGTCACCGGCCCCTTCGGTCACCTGCAGTTCGTGCCGCTCACACTTAGCGGTGCCCGCGGTGACGAGAAGGCCTTTCAGACGCTGACGGTCCCGGACGACTACCAGGCCGAGCTGCCGGCGGACCCGATGGTTGGGAACGTTGCGCGGACCTATGCTCGTATGGCCGCGGATCTGCGCGAAGGCACCCGCACGGCACCAAGCTTTGACGACGCGGTTGCGCTGCATCGGGTCATCGCGGCGATCGAGACTGCTGCTGCGGACGGCAAGACGCTCGACGTAGACCGCGCATCGGCGTAGACGCGTGCACGCGTGGTAGCGATGCGCTCCTTCACACTCCAAGTGTTACGTCGTGAGTGTGTGCGAACGAGTGTCATGGGGCGGCCGGTTCCACGCGCATGCGTACAGCTAGTAGCTTACTGAACGGGCGTATGGTCTTCTTTGACCGACACGATTTAGTAACAGAGCTTTGCTGTTTGTTCCACGTGGAACATCCGGCCGCTCACCCAAGCTTGTTCCACGTGAAACATCGGGGCGCGGCTACGAAACCTCTTCCACCGTCCCAGCGGAAATCACATAGCGCCGGCCCGGCATGCCGAAGGCGCCGAAATTGGTGTTCAGGCTCGTCACCACCAACTGCGCGGATTGCGTCGTGATCTCACGAATAAGTCCCAGCAGTCGATCGCTGTCCAACTCCGCCGCAGGATCGTCCAGCAGCAAGGTCGGGCGGATCTGGGCGTCATTCGGAAAAAGACTAAGCTGAGCCATCAATAGCGACGAGGCCAGCAACTTCTGCTGCCCGCGCGAGATTCGGTCCTTGACCGGGGCGCCGTCCAACCGGAAGGCAATCTCCGCGCGTTGCGGTCCGACCTGCGTCACCCCCTTCTCTTGGTCATGGATCCAACTCGCGTTCAGGGCTTCGCCAAGCGAAAGATCCCGTGGCCATCCGGAACGGTAGGACATCGAAAGCTGCAATCCGAGCAAGCGCTTCGCAATCTCACCCGCCAGCGGAGCCAACTGATCCAGGTAGAGCGCCCTCGCCTCGTGAATTGAAATGCCCAACCTAACCAGGTCGATGTCCCAGGCGGACACTGCGGCCGCGGGCTGGCGCGCCTTGAGCGCCGCGTTCCGCTGCTTTAGCACCTGCTGGTACTGCTGCCATTTTTCCACAAAGGAATGTTCCACGTGGAACACTCCCCAATCGAGAAATCGACGCCGGCGACTCGGTCCCTCTTCAATCAGCCGATGCACCTCGGGATCGATGATCTGCACCGGGAGCACCGCCGCCAGCTCCGCAAGAGACGCCACGCGATCGCCGCCCATTCTTGCTCGCATGCCGAGCGCCGACCCCTCGATACCCAATCCGGTGCGGCGCTCCGCGCCCGCCTCGCCATAGATCACAAACCGGTCGGCACCCAGACGGATCAAGTTATCCAGCCGGCGGGTACGGAATGAACGTCCCCGGCCGAGCACGTAGATCGACTCCAGCAGGCTGGTCTTGCCCGAGGCGTTCGGGCCGGTTATGAGTGTGAACTTGGAGTCGAACTCGAGCTCGGCGGAATGCAGGCATCGGAAATCCGACACCTGAATCCGCCGCAGAGTCATGGCCTTTACAGCCTCATGGGCATAACGACATAGCGTGCCGACGTGTTTCCCGGGGAGCGGATCAAACAACTGCTATTACTGTCGGTCAGACCCAACTCGACCTCCTGCCCGTCGATCGCGGCCAGCGCATCCAACAAATAGTTCACGTTGAACCCCACCTCAAGGTCGTTCCCCTCGTAACTGACTTCGATCTCTTCCTCGGCTTCTTCCTGCTCCGGATTGTGTGCCTGCACCGTCAGCATGTTCTTTTTGACGGTTATTCGGATCCCCCGATACTTTTCGTTCGACAGAATCGCCGTTCGCTGCAGCGCCTGGCGCAACACGTCGCGATCGGCACGGATCGCACTGGGAGCGGCGGCGGGAATAACCCTGGAATATTCCGGGAAACGGCCGTCAATGAGCTTCGATGTGAAGCGAACCTCGCCGATCTGCGCACGAACATGATTCGTTCCGATGGCCACGTCCGCGGTGCCCTCGGCAGTCAACACACGTTGGAGTTCCAAGACCCCTTTCCGTGGGACAATGACTTGCTGTGACGTTTTGGCCTTCGCCGCCAGTGACGTTTCGCACAGCGCCAATCGATGTCCGTCGGTGGCCACCGCCCGCAGCGACAAACCGTCGATTTCGAGCAGCATGCCGTTGAGGTAGTAGCGCACGTCCTGCTGCGCCATGGAAAAGTGGGTTTTCTCCAGCAGACGCAGCAATTCCTTGCGCGGTATCTGCACCGTCTGCTGCGAGTTGATGTCGTCGATCACCGGAAATTCCGCGGCAGGCAGCGTCACCAAACTGAAGCGGCTGCGTCCGGCCTTGATGACGACCTTCTCGCCCTCCAGGGCCAAGGCCACCGAAACCTTTTCCGGCAGGGCACGCAAAATGTCGAGAAATTTGCGTCCGGGCACCGTGATATCGCCGGCTTGCTGAACCGCCACCTCCGTGGCCGCAACCAACTCCACCTCCAGATCGGTGGCGGTGATGGCCAGCTGGCCGGACCGCACACCGAGCAGCACGTTGGCCAACACCGGCATGGTTTGACGTCGCTCGACGACGCCGATCACCGCCTGCAAAGGCGCCAATAATTTCTCTCGTTCCGCCGTCAATTGATTATGAGGGCGCGTACATTTCTGTATAACGCCTAAATATTCAAATTTATCAAAGCCTTGCAAGCATCGAAAACCCGCCGGACGCCTGTCGGAAGAACGCCCGCAACCTGTTACCCGTCTGTGCATATCCTTATCCACAGTTTCCTCCACAGCTTTTCCTCCCTATCCAGCCAGGGTTCTCAACAGGTTCATATAATCCTCGCCGATGCGGCGCTCCGACTCACGCAACTCCTTGACTCGCTTACATGCATGCAGCACGGTGGTGTGGTCCCGACCGCCGAAAGCGTCGCCGATCTCCGGAAGGCTGTGATTGGTCAATTCCTTGGCCAGCGCCATCGCGACTTGACGCGGCCGCGCAATGGAACGGCTGCGCCGTTTCGACAACAAATCCGCAATTCGAATTTTGTAGTATTCCGCGACGGTCTTTTGGATATTTTCCACCGTCACCAGTTTTTCTTGAAGAGCCAACAAGTCGCGCAACGCTTCCTTGGCGAATTCCAAGGTAATCGGCCGACCCGTAAAATGCGATGTCGCCACCACCCGCCGCAAAGCCCCTTCCAGTTCGCGAACGTTGGATCGAATGCGTTTGGCCACGAAGAACGCGACCTCCTCGGGCAAGTCCACGTTGGTCATGGCAGCTTTGCTCATCAAGATCGCGACGCACGTTTCGAGTTCCGGCGGCTCGATGGCCACCGTCAAACCCCAGCCGAAGCGGGATTTCAACCGCTCCTCGAGACCATCCACTTCCTTCGGATAGCGATCACAAGTGAGGATGACCTGCTGCTGACTTTCCAGCAGCGCATTGAAGGTGTGGAAGAACTCCTCCTGCGATCGTTCCTTGCCGGCGAAGAATTGGATGTCGTCGATCATCAACGCGTCCAGCGACCGATACGCCGTTTTGAAATCGTTGATGGTGTTGTGCTGCAGCGCCTTGACCATGTCGCCGACGAAGCGTTCGCTGTGGACATAGGCAAGCCGCGCATCGGAATTACGCTCCTTGAGCTTGTTCGCCACCGCGTGCATCAAATGGGTCTTGCCCAGCCCGACCCCGCCGTAGATGAACAACGGGTTGTACGCCTTGCCCGGATTTCCCGCCACCTGGATGGCCGCCGCCTTCGCAAGCTGATTGCTCTTTCCCTCGACGAAGCTGTCAAAGGTAAAGTCCGGGTTGATCCTGCCGCCCAGCACGATGGGCGCCAGGCGCCGGGCGCGCGCGGCCGCCTGGCCCATGTCCGTCATCCCGTTGACACCGGCGGCGCTTGGGCTCACGCCTGCGCGAGTGCCCACGTCGAGGACCAGATCCGGCGCGGTCCCCTCCGCGAACGCCTGTATCAGCTCCCGAATCCGCGTCAGGGAATTTTCACCCAGCCACTCGATGACGTACCGGTTGGGCGCCAGCAGGCGCAGCTGGCCGTCGCGCTCGATCGCCTGCAGGGGCCGCACCCACGTGTTGAATTGCTGCATCGGGAGTTCGCTCTCGAGCACACGCAGACAGCGGTTCCATAGCGACTCCGGCAAGAGCGCTCTCCTAAGATTGACGACAGGGGCAGAACAAACGAAAGGGCAGGGAGTCTAGCTCCAACTTGATGGTGCGTCTATTGACACATCCGCGCTCGCTAAGTACCCTTGCCGCCTTTCGCAAATCTTGCGGTTGCTTGATTTGCCCCTTAAGTTTCCTGAAGTTGCGCTATGAAACGTACTTTTAACCCCAGTAATTTGCACCGCGCCCGAACCCATGGTTTCAGAGCGCGCATGGCCACAAAAAGCGGCCGCCGATTGCTGGCTCGCCGCCGCGCGAAGGGCCGCAAGCGCCTCTGCCCCTAAAGGCCTGTGTAAGGGCTTCTAGCGACTCATTTGACCAAGAGGCTGAAGTTCGAGCCGCGCAAGCGTCTGCATCAGCCGGCCGAATTTCGCAAGGTCCGCCAGCGCGGCAGCAGGTTGACCGATGCGTACTTCAGTGTGTCGGTACTCGCAAATCATGAAAGTCATGCGCGATTGGGTCTGGCGATAGCGACTCGCACGTTCGGCACCGCCGTGGCCCGCAACCGTATCAAACGCCTGGCGCGAGAATCCTTTCGCTTGAACCAACACGATTTGCCGCCGGTCGACGTCACTGTGTCCGCACGCGACGCGGCGCGCATTGCTGCGCCTGCGGATCTGCGAATCAGCCTTGAGAAGCATTGGAAGAACATCACGCAGCGATGGTAGATCTATGCGCCAACTCTTGATGTGGATCATTCGCGCGTACCAGCTCGCGATAAGCCCCATGCTGGGACCCCGCTGTCGTTTCTATCCGAGCTGCTCCTGCTATGCCCACACGGCAATCGAACGGCATGGCGCGCTGCGCGGAACATGGCTCGGGCTCCGCCGTATTCTGCGCTGCCACCCGTTTGCGGAGGGTGGTTATGACCCTGTGCCGGACAAGAGATTGACCAATGCCTAATATTCGCATCATGTTGTGGGCCGCGCTCGCCGCGATCCTGTTCCTGAACTACGAAGCGTGGATGCAGGACTATCCCGCATCTCCGGCAACCGGAGTGCCGGCGGCCGGAACAGCATCGAGCGCGGCCGGCAGCAACACGCCCGCGAGCCGGTTGGGCGACTCGGTGCCGCAGGCTGCGGCTCCCTCGGCCGCGGCGCCCGCGGCCGCTCGACCGGAGACCGCCGCCGCACCCTTGGGTGGTGCGCCGATGCCGGCGCAGGCCGATGCCGAATCGAAAAACGCCGGAACCGATCATTCGCCAGGGGTCCCGGTGCACGTCGTGACCGATGTCCTCGATATCGACGTCAACCTGAAAGGAGGTGAACTCGATCGAGCCGACCTCCTGCAGTATCCGTTGCACAAGGACACCCCGAATGTTCCGGTCCGCCTGTTGAACCGCGAGGCCGACGATTTGTATCTTCTGCAGACCGGCCTCGCCGGTGCGGCGGGAGAGGCCGCGCCCACTCATTTGACGACCTGGACATCGCCTGAAAGCAGCTACGCGCTGCCTGCCGGTGCCGCGGAAATTCGCGTCCCCTTGAGCTGGACCGATGGCCATGGGCTCACCGTGGTCAAGACCTTTACGTTCAAGCGCGGCTCGTATGCCGTCGATCTCGCCTATGACGTGCGGAACGACGGCGGTGCAGCGCGCAGCGTCGCAGCCTACTCACAGTTCCTGCGCCATTGGGTGCACGCGTCCCGTTCCTATTTCGACGTCGAGACGTATTCCTTCAAGGGGCCTGCGATCTACGACGGCACGAAGGCGCGCGACCTGAAAGTCGAGAACGAGGCGGAGGGTAAATTCTCCGGGACCGTCAGCAACGGCTGGATCGCATCTCTGCAGCACCACTTCGTCTCGGCAATCGTTCCCGAGGCGGGTCAGCCCAACATTTTCAAACTGCAAGTGCAGGGTCAGGAATATCTCCTGAGCGCGACCGGTCCGATGCATGCGATGCCGGCCGGCGGCAGCGCCCGGATCGAGGAGAAATTGTTCATAGGTCCCAAGCTGCAGGAGCAATTGGCGGCGGCCGGTCCGCGATTGGATTTGACCGCCGACTACGGCCTGCTCACGGTTCTTGCCCATCCCTTGTTCGTCACGCTCAAATGGGTCCACGGCCTCGTCGGCAATTGGGGCTGGGCCATTATCATCGTCACCGCGCTCATCAAGTTGCTGTTCTATCCGTTGAGCCAGGCGAGCGGACGTTCCATGGCCAAGATGCGAGCCATCGCGCCGCGCATGAAGCAGATTCAGGAATCGTACAAGGACGATCGGGAGAAGCTCGGTCGCGCGATGATGGAGTTGTACAAGAAGGAGAAGATCAATCCGTTGGCGGGCTGCCTGCCCATGGTGGTCCAGATTCCGTTCTTCATCTCATTCTATTGGGTGCTGCTCGAGAGCGTTGAAATGCGGCAGGCGTCCTTCATGCTGTGGGTCAACGATCTGTCCTCGCGCGATCCGTACTTCGTGCTGCCGTTGTTCATGGGAGCGGCGATGTTTGCGCAGTTCAAATTGAATCCGGCGCCGCCCGATCCGATGCAAGCCAAGATCATGCAGTTCATGCCGCTGGTCATGACCGGTATGATGGCGTGGTTCCCATCCGGGCTGGTGCTGTATTGGTTGACCAACACGGTGCTGTCCATCGTCCAGCAGTGGCGGGTGAACCAAGTGGTCCAGGCCGAGGCAAGCAAACTGCGATCGTAGATAAGTAAGGCGAACCGTGACGCCGTCCGACACCATCGTCGCCATCGCCAGCCCGGCCGGCCGCGGCGCGGTGGGCGTGATTCGCATTTCAGGCGCCGACGCGCCGCGTGTCGCGGTTGCCCTTCTCGGCGCCCTGCCCAAGCCGCGGGTGGCGCAGCTGTGCCGATTCCGCGATGCGGACGGGACTGCGTTGGATGAGGGGCTTGCCCTGTATTTTCCCGCACCCGCTTCGTTCACCGGTGAACATGTCCTGGAGTTGCAAGGCCACGGCGGCGCATTCATCGTCGACAGGGTGCTGCATCGTGTGCTCGGGTTGGGGGTCAGAATGGCCCGCCCCGGCGAATTCAGCGAGCGTGCGTTCTTGAACGGCAAGATGGATCTCGCCCAGGCGGAAGCGGTCGCCGATTTGATCGATGCCGGCACCACGGCTGCCGCGCGCGCCGCGGTGCGCTCGATGCAGGGCGAATTCTCTGCGCGCATTCGCGAACTTCAGTGGCAACTCACCGAGCTGCGGGTGCATGTGGAAGCGGCCATCGATTTTCCGGATGAGGAGATCGACTTTCTCCCGGACCAGGCGTTGCAGGATCGGCTGTCGCGGGTGTTCGCAGGTTTCGATTCGATCACCGCGGCGGCGCGTCAGGGCGCGCTGCTGCGCGAAGGGCTGAACGTCGTCATCGCGGGCGCGCCCAACGCCGGGAAATCCACACTGCTCAATCGGCTGGTGGGGGATGAGGTCGCCATCGTGACGAACTTGCCCGGCACGACCCGGGACGTGCTGCGACAGCAAGTGCACTTCGACGGCCTCCCGGTAAACCTCATCGATACGGCCGGGCTGCGCATGGCCGCCGATGTGGTCGAGGAAGAGGGCATCCGCCGCGCCAGATTCGAGATGCAGCGCGCCGATCGCGTGCTCTATGTGCTGGATGCGACCTTGGGCCAGCCAAATCCCGCGGCGGACCTTACGCACCTGCCGCCGGCGGTCCCGGTGGTGTTCGTCATGAACAAGATCGATCTTCTCGGCTCACCGCCGCGATTGGAGTCGAACGCAGGCTTCACGCGCGTTTATCTGAGCGCGCAAACCGGAGCCGGCATCGAGTTGCTGCAAGATCACTTGAAGGCGAGCGCCGGCTATCGAGACGCAGATTCCGGCGCCCTGTCGGCCCGCCGCCGGCACCTCGATGCGCTGCGTCGCGCCAGGGAATTGGTGGAGAGCGCTGCGGGCACCCTGCGCCAAGCCCGCGCCATCGAGCTATTCGCCGAAGATCTCAGGCTTGCGCAGCGCAATTTGAGCGAAATCACCGGTGATTTTACCAGCGAGGATTTGCTCGGTGAGATTTTCGGCAGTTTCTGTATCGGAAAGTAACTTAATCGTGCCGACGGCAGTTTTTGCACCGAAAGCAGCGTACAGCCGGTGCGGTGCGCGGCTAATCGCGCACGGTCGCATTCTCGCGCTGCGCCGGGCCTAGGCGCCCTGGTTGCCGCGCTTCAGGTCGGCCAATCCATCGCTTTCGACCGAGCGGGCGAGCCACGCCGACACGCCGTAGACCGAGAGGACGACGACGGTGGCTATGCCGGTGCCGATCGGAAAGTGCCACAACATCCAAACCATCGTGGCCGAGGAGAGCGCCAGGATGCTCAAGAAACCAAAGATGTTAGTGCGCTTCTGCGCGGATTTCGTCATGGCAGCCCCCGCATCGAAATGAGACCTACACCACGCTTTATACGCGGAAGATGAAGAATTCGCCATACAGTGAACCATGCAATTTGTCACTAGGCGGTACACGTAAGAGCGTGTCGGTCTAACCCAGCATGGTTTCGCGGCGCCAATGACGAGCGGTCACCAGCATCAACACGAGCCCCAGCGCCAACGACGATCCGGCCGATGCCAGCACGTCGAATACTGCGATGGGCTCATCCTTGAGCACGCTGGTCATCAACAAGTGCTGGCTCAAGGATGGAATGAACATCAACGAACTCTTTGTTTTGAGTGAGTAAATGCTTGCGAACGCAATGGGCAACGTGGGCACCAGCAGCACGGTGGTCAGATAGGTCTGGGCCTCACGATAGCTGCGCGTGAACGATGCAACGAAGGTCATCAACGCGGCCCCCAGCGGCACGAACGGCAAACAGATGGCGAAGAACGCCAAGGCGGTGGACACCCCAAGATTCGCGCTCATGCCGAGCCGCTCGAGGGAGACGAAGCGGAAGACGAAGACGAATGCCGTGAGACTGATGGCGAGCGATGCGCACATGTAGGAGCAGGTGGCCAAAATCTTGCCGCCGACGAGGCTGCCGCGGGCCACCGGCAGGCTGAGCAGGGCCTCCAGCGATCCGCGCTCGCGCTCGCCGGCGGTCGAGTCGATGGCGAGGTACAAGCCGCCCATCAACACGGCGAACAAGACGAAATAGGTCACGAATCCGAGGACTACCACGGCACGCCCGGTCGGCGTTGCGACGTCGATGTCATTGACCGCCACCGGCATGGCCAGGAGGGGACTCACTCCGCGAATCTGCAGGCGCAGTTGCGCGAGGCCGCTGCCGTAGCCCGCCAACAGAAGGCGCGCGCGGTCTGCGCTCTTTCTGGTTTGCGAGTCCGCGCTGTCGGCGAACAGCAGGACGGGCGCAGGGAGCGCGGACCGGAACCTAAGCCCGTATTCCTCCGGCACGATGAGAATCACCTGCGCGGCGCCGCTGCGTACCGCATCGCGCGCGGCGTGCTCGGAGAGGGATTCAAATTTGAGTTCCACGCGCTGTGATTCGAGATAACGGATAAGGCCGGGTGCATGTTCGCGGCCGGAAACCGTGATGCGCAGCGGCTCGTCCGATTCGGCCACGCTCTGGTTGAGCATCCGGGACACCATGGCTCCGAACAATATCGGTCCGAACAGAGGTCCGAACAGCAGCGCGGACAGCAAGGTGCGGCGATCGCGCAGGTTTTCCAAGAACTCCTTGGCGAAAACCGTCAGGAAGGCTGCCATCAGCCGACGCCCTCGGTTCCGCCGAGTACATGCAGAAACGCCTCTTCGAGCGATTGTGTACCGTTCTGTTCGCGGATGGCCTCCGCGGTGCCATTCGCCAGCACGCGGCCATGTCCGATGATGACCACCCGGTCGCAGAGTGCGGCGACCTCCTGCATGACGTGCGAGGAAAACAGAATGCAGCGGCCCCCGGCCTTCAGAGCCCGCAGCATGTCGCGCAGGCTGCGGACTGCCATCACGTCGAGTCCGTTGGTGGGTTCATCGAGGATGAGATTTCCCGGGTCATGCACCAGCGCACGCGCCAGCGCCACCTTGATCCGCTGGCCTTGCGAGAAGCCCTTGACGCGCCGGTCGATGAAACTCTCCATGCCCAGAGCCTGTGCGAGTTCCGCCGCCCGAAGGTTGAGCCGTTCGCGTCTCATGCCGTGCAGCGCCCCAAAATAATCGATGTTCTCGCGCGCGGTCAGATTGTCATACAGACCAGCCGCGTGCGGCAGAACGCCCAGGTGCGCGCGCGCCGCCGACGTCTCCCCTCGGACATCGATTCCATCGACGCGGGCGCATCCTCCGCCCGGCGCCAATACGCCGTACATCATGCGCAGGCACGTCGATTTGCCTGCCCCATTGGGTCCCAGCAATCCCGTGATTTCGCCGTCGCGCGCAATGAAGGACACATCGCTGACGGCATCGACGGTACCGAATCGCTTGGATAGCGCGGCGGCTTCGATCATGGCGCGGGTCCGGTCGAACTCACGAAGAACGGCGCCGGCTGATGGCTGCCGAGACAGGTCGCGTCCAATGTCTGAGGGTTCGCGTCGTCCAGGAAGTCCGCCATCAGCTTCGGCACGCAGCCGGTTGCGAGCTGGCCATGCCCCTCGCCGGGCAGCACCAGATTCCGGTGGCGCGTGAGTCCGCGGGCCGCGCGTGCGGCATCATCCGGCGGCGTCACCGGATCCGCCTCGCCCGACAGCAGCAGCGAGGGTATGTCGCTGTGCAATGGGCCGTGCAGGTCCGGATCCACAGGGCCTCGCGGCCACAGCGCACAGATCTCCGCCAGCGCGTCCAGCTGATCCGCGCCCTGATAGGTCTGCGCGATGCGTTGTCGATCGATGTTCGAGGCGGCAAACAACGGCTCGTCTTCACTGCAGATGACGCTGTTCTGCATGCCTGCCGCGAGTTGATCGCCGATTTGGCGGGCCATCATGACGGTCTGCGCCACCAGCGGCATGAGGTTCCCTGAGGCGCCCTGGTGCAGGAGGGTGGGCAACAGGGAGGCCTCGGTGGCGTTGTACGACAGGAAGCGCAGGGCGGCATTCAACATCCCGCGATTGAACTCGACCGGCAGGGGTTGGCCGCTGCTCGGATCACTGATCGTGAGGGCCTCCTTCTGGGGCCCGAAGCGGCGCCGCAATCCGTCGAGCTCCTGGCGCAAAGCCGGATAGGCCGCCGCGCAGTCGTGTGCGCCCTCGCAGCGGGCCACGATGAGATTGAGGGCGCGTTCACCGTCGGACGGCGTGTCCGGTCCGATGGCCTGCTCCGGATAGGTGACCCCGTCCAGAACCACCGCGTGCGTCCTGCCCGGGTAGCGCCGCAAATACAGTTCCGCCACACGCGTACCGTAGGATGAACCGTACAAGTCGATACGCTCATAGCCCAGCGCCGCACGCACCTTGTCGAGATCGGCGACGGCTATGCTGGTGGTGTAGAAGCGCACGCGAGGCCCGAATTTCCCGAGGCAGTCGAGAGTTGCCTGACGCAGCCGCAGCATCTCGTCCGGGGCGCTTTGCCATTCGTCGGGGTAGGCGCACTTGAGCGGCGCCGAGCGTCCCGTGCCCCGTTGGTCCACAAGCACGATGTCGTGATTGCGGTTCACGCGTGCAAAGGCGCCGGCATAGCTCGCGTACAGGTCCGTGGCAGCTTGACCCGGTCCTCCGGCCAGCAAGAATAGCGGCGCCGCCGCAGCACGCCGATTCAGCGCGGGCACGACCGCGACGGAGAGATCGATGGTTGCGTCCCCGGGGTGCGCGGGGTCTTCCGGCACCGTGAGAGTGCCGCAGCGGGCGGCCACGGCCGCGATGCGCAGCGGGTGCTCGAGGCGGCACTCCAGCAAGGGCGAGATACCCGTGGTGGCCGAGATGCCGGGCAGGGGCGGGCTACCGGCGGCGGCCGGCACGCGGCCGCTCAAACTCAAGGTGCCGCAGAGAAGCGCCGTCCACACCATCCGCATTCAATAAACTCCGATTCTTCGTGTAGTGTAACGATTCGCTACCCATGCAAGCCCACGACTTGGTAGATTTGCGGCCCAGTTCTTCTTTAGTCGCTCAAGGTGCCCATGTCAGTGATTCGCGAAGAGGATGTCATTGCAAGCGTTGCCGACGCGCTGCAATACATTTCCTACTATCACACGCCGGACTTCATCCAGGCGATGGGCCGCGCCTATGAGGCGGAGAAAAGCCCGTCGGCGCGCGATGCGATTGCCCAGATTCTGACCAATTCACGCATGTGCGCGGAAGGGCACCGACCGATCTGCCAGGACACCGGCATCGTCGTGGTCTTCGTCAAAGTCGGGATGGGCGTTACCTGGGATGCCAAGCGCGACCTGGAATCCATGATAAACGAAGGCGTCCGGCGCGCGTACCTGAATCCCGACAACAAGCTGCGCGCGTCCATCGTTGCCGATCCGGCATTCAAGCGCGGCAATACCCGCGACAACACGCCGGCGGTGATCCACACGGAATTCGCGCCGGGCGACACGCTCGAGATCACGGTAGCTGCGAAGGGCGGAGGCTCCGAGAACAAATCGCTGTTCGCCATGCTGAATCCATCGGATAGTGTGGCAGATTGGGTGCTCGACATGGTGCCGGAGATGGGCGCCGGTTGGTGTCCTCCCGGCATGCTCGGGGTGGGGATCGGCGGAAGCGCCGAGAAGGCCATGCTGTTGGCGAAGAAATCGCTGATGGACCCCATCGACATCGGCGAGCTTCTCGCCCGCGGCGCGAAGTCTCAGCTGGAGGAATTGCGCCTGGAAATCTATCAGCGGGTCAATGCACTCGGCATCGGCGCGCAGGGCCTCGGAGGTCTGACCACCGTGCTCGACGTCAAGGTGCTCGACTATCCGACGCACGCGGCCTCGCTGCCCGTTGCGGTGATCCCGAACTGCGCCGCCACGCGCCACATCCATTTTACCTTGGACGGTTCGGGTCCGGCGATGCTCGAGCCGCCCGATCTCAATCTGTGGCCGAAAGTGCAATGGACGGCGGACGCGAGCGCCCGGCGAGTCTCGCTCGATGGGTTGACGCGGGCGGAAATCCAAACGTGGAAGCCGGGGGAGCGGTTGCTGTTGTCCGGCAAGCTGCTGACCGGCCGGGACGCCGCCCATAAGCGCATATGCGCACTGCTGGAAGCCGGCCAATCGTTGCCCGATGGCCTCGATTTTGCGGGGCGCGTAATTTACTACGTCGGCCCGGTGGATCCCGTCGGCACGGAAGTCGTCGGTCCCGCGGGTCCCACCACCGCGAACCGCATGGACCGATTCACCGACACCATGCTGGGCAAATCCGGGCTGCTTGCCATGGTGGGCAAGGCCGAGCGCGGACCGGAAACCGTGGCGTCCATCGCCAAGCACCGCTCGGCGTACTTGATCGCCGTCGGCGGTGCCGCGTTCCTGGTGTCCAACGCCATTCGCGCCAGCCGAGTCGTCGCCTTTCCGGAACTCGGCATGGAAGCCGTCTACGAATTCGAGGTGCGCGACATGCCGGTGACGGTCGCGGTAACTTCCGACGGAGTGTCCGTTCACGAGACCGGCCCTGCGGCATGGCGCAACAAGTTGGCCGGCATTCCGGTGTCCGTGGAATCGGCCTGATGCGTTTCGACGAAACATTCGAGGTCATCGTGATCGGCGGAGGCCATGCCGGCACCGAGGCCGCGCTGGCCGCCGCACGTATGGGCAGGAAGACGCTGCTGCTCACGCACAACATCGAGACTCTGGGACAGATGAGCTGCAATCCGGCCATCGGCGGCATCGGCAAGGGCCACCTCGTCAAGGAGATCGATGCCTTGGGCGGTGCGATGGCGGTCGCCGCCGATCAGGCTGGGATTCAATTTCGCACGCTGAACGGCAGCAAGGGACCTGCGGTGCGGGCCACCCGCGCTCAAGCGGACCGGCAATTGTACAAGCGAAGCATTCGCCGACTGCTCGAGACGCAGCGGAACCTCTCCCTGTTTCAGCAGGAGGCGTCGGATCTTCTCCTGGCCGGTGAACGTGTTGCGGGTGTGGTCACCCAGAGCGGGATCGAGTTTCGCGCCGCGGCCGTCGTACTCACCGTGGGCACCTTCCTGGGCGGCAGAATCCATGTGGGACTGGAAAGTCACGCGGGCGGCCGGGCGGGCGACGCGCCGTCGATGAGATTGGCGGCACGGCTGCGCGAGCTGCCGTTGCGCGTGGGCCGCCTGAAGACGGGCACGCCGCCGCGCATCGACGGCCGCAGCATCGATTACTCCGGCCTGAAGGAACAGCACAGCGACGTACCGCGGCCGGTGTTCTCGTTTTTGGGTACGCGAGCCGCGCATCCGCGCCAGGTGCCCTGCCACATCACGGCCACCAACGAGCGGACCCACGACATCATTCGCGCCGCCAGAGAGCGCTCGCCCATGTTCACGGGCCTGATCGAGGGCGTGGGACCGCGCTATTGCCCGTCCGTGGAAGACAAGGTCGTGCGCTTCGCCGACCGGACGTCGCATCAGATTTTCATCGAGCCCGAGGGTCTCGACACGCACGAGATCTACCCGAACGGGATATCCACCAGCCTGCCGTTCGATGTCCAGCAAGAGTTCGTCAGATCGATCAAGGGATTCGAACGCGCGCACATCACGCGGCCGGGTTATGCCATCGAGTACGATTTTTTCGATCCGCGCGATTTGCGGTACAGCCTGGAGAGCAAATTCATCTCCGGCTTGTTCTTCGCCGGTCAGATCAACGGCACCACCGGTTACGAAGAGGCCGCAGCGCAGGGGTTGCTGGCCGGCGCCAACGCGGCGCTCATAGCCTGCGGCCGCGAACCCTGGTGTCCCAGGCGCAGCGAGGCGTACATCGGCGTGCTGGTGGATGACCTCATCACCCGCGGTGCGCCCGAGCCGTACCGCATGTTCACCAGCCGTGCCGAGTATCGTTTGTCGCTGCGCGAGGACAACGCGGACCTGCGTTTGACGGCCGTCGGCCGCGAGCTTGGGCTCATCGATGATGAGCGATGGGATTTCTTCGTGCACAAACGGGACGCGGTGAAACAGGAGTTCGCACGGCTCTCGGCGGTGGTCGTTCATCCGGGCGGGGTGGATGCCGGCCTTCTCTCCAAGCTGGGTCAACCGCTGCTGCGCGAGGCGCACGCCATCGAACTGCTGCGTCGCCCCGGGGTCGTCTACGATGATTTACATGGCGTCGCGCCGGGGACCCAAGAGCCGCGGGGAACGTGGCGAAGCGATGATCGCCTCGTGGAGCAGGTATCGTTGCAGGTGGAAGTGCAGGCGAAGTACTCGGGGTATTTGAAGCGGCAGACCGACGAGATCGATAAGCAACAGCACAATGAAGAGTTGCGGCTGCCGCTCGACATCGATTACGCGGAAGTCGGCGGACTGTCCAACGAGGCGCGCCAACGCTTGAGCGACGTGCGCCCGGCAACGCTCGGCCAGGCGTCGCGCATCCCGGGGCTCACCCCGGCGGCCGTCTCTTTGCTCCTGGTGCACCTCAAAAAGCGCCACCACGCCGCGTGAGGGGGTAAACAGCTTGGGCATCGCGCTGACACCAATGCGGCGCGTCTACCAAGTGCCGGCGCGCGGCACATCCACTTGGCGCTTTTGCGCTCTTCTCGCGCTCATCCTGTTGGCGGCAGCCGCGATCTGGCGGGCGGCGTGGTACGCGGAGGGGACGGGCAGCGGCGCCGCGCGGGCGCTCCCAGCGCCGCTCGTCCTCCGGCGCGGCAATGGAGCGGAGCCCGAAAGCCTGGATGTCCATCGGGCGCGATCCGAGGCGGCGCTGACCATCTTGCGCGACCTCTATGAAGGACTTACCGCCATAGGCGCCGAAGGCACGCAAGTGCCGGCGGCCGCCGATCATTACGAGGTGTCGTCCGACGGCAAGACTTACCGCTTCCATCTGCGCAGCGACGCGCGTTGGTCGAACGGCGACCCGGTGGTCGCCGCCGACTTCATGGCCGCGTGGCGGCGTCTGGTGGATCCGCACACCGGCGCCCAGTACGCCGGCATCCTCGGGCCCGTCCGCGGCGCAGCCGAGATCACGTCCGGAAACGCGGCTCCCGACACCTTGGGCGTCCATTCCGACGACCCTGCCTGGTTGGTGGTGGAACTGGCGCGCCCTACTCCCTATTTCCTCAGCCTGCTCACGCATCCTGCGACCTTTCCGATCCATCGCGGCTCCTTGGCGTCGAACGGCAGGGCCTTTGCGAAACCGGGCGTGATGGTGTCGAATGGCGCCTTCGTCTTGACGCGCTGGGATTTCGGTTCGCATCTCGTGGCGGTGCGCAATGCCAGATACTGGAACGATGCTGCCACGCGATTGGATGTGGTCGAGTATTACTCGTTCGCCGACGCGGATACGGAGCTCAAGGCCTTTCGCACCGGTCAGGTGGACGTCACGTCGACGATTCCAGCCGCGCAGGTCCCATGGATCAAGGCGCATCTCGGGCGTGCGCTGCACGTGGCGCCGCAGCTTGCGGTCTATTATCTGGGCCTCAATCTCAGGAAGGCGCCGTTCGACAAGTCGCGCGAATTGCGTCAGGCGCTCAGCCTCGTGATCGACCGCGAGCGGCTGGTGCAATCCGTTACCGGTGCGGGCGAAGGCCCGGCGTATACATTCGTGCCGCCGCAGGTTCACGGCTATTCTCCGCCGGTACCTGAATACGCGGCGTGGCCGATGCCGCAACGCATTCTCCGGGCGAGGCAGCTGTTGCTGGAATCCGGCCATCCGCCGTTCATCGAGTTACGGTACAACAGCGGAGAGTTGCACAGCCGCATCGCAGTGGCCGTGGCACAGATGTGGAAAGAGTCCCTCGGGCTCGACACACGGCTGCGCGCGGAAGAATTCAAGGTGCTGCTGCAAGATATCGACCGCGGCGACGTCAGCGTGTTCCGCGCCAGCTGGCTGGGCGACTTCGACGATGCCTACGGGTTTCTACAAGTCTTGCAGAGCGGATTCGGGATCAATCTGCCGCACTATGCCAACCCCGAATACGATGATCTCCTCGAACGCGCCGCGAACGATGGCGATCTCGAGCGCCGCCGGAAGCTGCTGCAACGCGCCGAAGCGCTCATGCTGGCCGATCAACCGCTCATACCGCTTTACTTCTATGTGTCCAAGCATCTCGTGAACCCCCATGTCCACGGCTGGCAGGACAACGCCATGAATGTGGTGTACAGCAAGAATCTGGCAAAAGAGCCCGCGGCAGCCGGCGACTAGTCTAGGAGCCTGTCTGACTATTCTACGCGGCCGCGACCGCGGCTCCTCCGGGGGGTTATCCGGAGTTCGCCGATGCGGGTGGCAATTTGGCCGTTCACTCTTTAACATCAACGCCCTAGGTTTGGGCCCTTTTTATCCGGAGATGTGGATGCTTTCTCGATTGAACAGCCTGGCGTTGCTTGCGGGCATGACGGCGCTCGGTTCGATTTGCGCTGCGTCGGCGCGTGCCGCCGGTGATTCCGCGGCGGCCACCCCCGCGGCGGCCGTGGCCGTGGCGGGCGACCCCGTCGACGGTGAAAAGAAGTTCTACACCTGTGTGGGTTGCCATGGGATCGACGACTATAGGAACGCCTATCCCGACTATAGCGTTCCAAGATTGCGGCATCAGAATTCGGCCTACATCATTTCCGCTTTGCAGGAATACAAGTCGGGCGAGCGCCCGCACGCGACCATGCACGCGCAGGCCTCCTCGCTGTCTGACCAGGACATGCAGGACATTGCGGCCTATTTGCAGGGCGCCGAACCGGTGAAACCCAGCGCCAAGATCGTGGGATCGGTGCCGCCGCAGGTGGCGCCCTGTTCCGCCTGTCACGGCGAGAACGGTCTGGGTGTCGAGGCGCCGATGACTCCCAAACCTCCGGTACTCGCGGGACAGCATGTCGATTACCTCGAACAGGCGTTGACCACCTACCGCAATGGTCGCCGCAAGAATGTGGTGATGGGTGGCATGGCGCAACTGCTGAAGACCGATGAAGACGTCAAAATCGTCGCCGCATATTTCGCCAGTCAACCATCGCTCCTGGCGACCGCAAAGACCACGAGCAAATAAAACACCACGAGCAAACGACCACGAGCAAACGACCACGAGCAAACGACCACGAGCAAATAACGGCCACCGGCAGATAACCCGGTCAATCGCCGCTTAATCTTCCGCGACGCGGGAGACCCTGGCGGGCGCGAACGAAATCCAAGGAAAAGGGGGATCCGCGTGGAGAGCAGAGTAGCCGCCGCGCCGGCGCGGATGATCACCGCTGAACACGCAGCCGGTCTGGTGAGGTCGGGGGCGTGGCTCGACTATGGCGCCGTGCTGTGTCAGCCGGATGCCTTCGACAAGGCCCTCGCGCTCCGTAAGGACGAACTGACGAACGTCAAAATTCGTTCCTGCATCTCGACCAAGCCGCGTGCCGTCCTGGAAGCCGATCCCGGCGGCGGGCATTTCTTCATGTTCAGCCTGCACTTCTCCGGCTATGACCGCAACAAGCACGATGCCGGGCGGTGCAACTACATGCCGCTCAACCTCGGCGAAGTACCGGACTATTATCGACGGTTCATCGATCCGGTGGATATCGTCGTTCTCAAGGCATGTCCGATCGATGCGGACGGCTATTTCAATTTCGGCGCCGCCAACCTCTGGCATCGCGCGGTCATCGAACGCGCGAAAATGGTGATCGTCGAGGTCTCCCGCGGCCTGCCCTACGTTCTCGGCGACCAGAAAGGCGTCCACGTCGGCGAAGTGGATTACCTCATCGAAGGCGACGGCCTGCCGGCGGCGGAACTGCCCAACGCCCCGATGAACGAGGTTGATCGTGCGGTGGCGCGGTTGATTGCCGCGCAGATCGAGGATGGCTCCTGCTTGCAGATCGGCATCGGCGGGATGCCGAATGCGGTTTGCCGGCTGTTGCTGGAGAGCGGAGTCCGCGGCCTGGGGGTGCACACGGAAATGCTGGTGGACGGCATCGCCGACCTGTACCAGGCGGGACGCATCACCGGTGCGAGAAAGGCTTTGGACCGGGGCAAGATCGTCTATACGTTCGCGCTCGGTTCGAGCGCCCTGTATGCATTGCTCGAACGCAACCCGGACTTCGAGTGTCATCCCGTCGACTACACCAACCAGCCGCACATCATCATGCGCAATGACCGCATGGTCTCGATCAACAATACGACGCAGATCGACCTGCAGGGTCAGGCCGCCTCCGAGTCCGACGGACATCGCCACCTCAGCGGAACCGGCGGGCAATCGCAGTTCGTGCGTGGTGCCTACGCCTCGAGAGGAGGCAAGTCCTTCATCTGCCTGTCATCCACGTACGACAAGCGAGGCGAACGCCGCAGCCGTATCGTCTTCGAACTGACCCCGGGCAACGTCGTCACCACGACGCGCTCCGACATCATGTACGTCGTGACGGAATTCGGGATGGTCAACCTGAAGGGAAAGTCCGTGCCGGAGCGTGCATTGGCCTTGATCTCCATCGCGCACCCCGACTTTCGCGAGGGCCTCGAACGCCAGGCCTATGAACATCGCCTGATTCCGCGCGGCGTTTCGTTTTAGCTTAGCCAGCCATAGCCACGCTAGTGCAGCGACACGATGAACTGCGCGAACGTCCGGTAATAGGCATCCCGGTTCTGCTTCTTGCGAAAGCCGTGACCTTCATCCCTGGCCTGCAAATACCAGACGTCGCCGCCGCGGCTGCGTAGCCTGGCCACGATTTGTTCCGCCTCGCTCAACGGCACGCGCGGATCGTTCTTGCCGTGCACGACGAGCAGCGGCTTGGATATTCGGTCGGCATTGGTCAGAGGGGATATTCGGCGCAGGTATGCGCGCATCTCAGGATCGCGCTCATCGCCGTATTCCGCACGCCGCAGACTCTGGCGATACGGCGCCGTGTTCGAAAGAAAACTGACGAAGTCCCCGATTCCGGCCAGGTCGACGCCGCCGATCAACCGGTCGCCGTAGTTCGCGAGCGCGGCAAGCGCGAGGAACCCGCCGTAGGAACTTCCCGCAACCGCCACGTGCTTGGCGTCGAGATTGCTTTGCGAACTCACCCACACGATGACGGCGCCCAAATCCTTGACCACATCATCCCGCAGCATGCCGTTGTCCAGGGCCAGGTAGGTCTTGCCATAGCCGGAAGAGCCGCGCAGGTTGGGCGCCACCACGGCGAAGCCCAACTCGTTCACCACGTACTGCAGCCACGGATCGAAACCCGGCCGGAATTGCGATTCCGGACCCCCGTGCAGCATGAGCAGCACCGGGTGCACGCCGCGAGCGGCGGGTTCGTATACGTACACGGGTTCTTGGCGGGAGCGGCCGTCATTTCGATCGAAAGTGGGAAACTGAGTCAGGCGGGGAGTCACGAATTTGGCGGTGTCCACGGCACCTGCCTCGCTGTGCGTCCACGCCTCCAGGCGATTGTTCGCGAGATCGAGTACGTAAGCGTCGCGCGGCAATGCGGCGGACGAGAACCCGAACACCAGCCGCTTACCCTCGGCATCGAATTTGACATGGTCGATGATTCCGGGGGCGGGCAGGCGAGGCGGGGTGAGGTCCTGGTGCGTGCGCAGATCGACCACATTGAGTTTGGAGGCCCCGGCTTCATTGCTGACGTACGCGAGGTAGTGGCCGTCGCGCGAGATCGCCAATTCCTCGATGTCCCAGGGAATGTGGTCGGAAAGTATGGCTTTCTCCGCCGTGAAGAGATTGACGTAGCGAAGTTTCTTGAACTCGGAGTCGCGGTCCGAAATCAGGTAGACACCCTGCCCGTCGCGGGAAAATTTCGCCCCGGCGATTCCCACCTTCCCCGGAGCCGGATCGACTTCGCGCTTCTGGCCGGAGGCGATCTCGACGACGTACAGGTAACCTTCACCGATCGACACGTACTTGAGGACGAGCAGCTTGCGGTCGTCGGGCGACCAGTCGAGCGGGTACCAGGCGGCGTCGTCGCCGGAGACGGCCAGGTGCGGGAGAGTTCCGGCCGCCGGCTCGACGATGTCGATGTCGTGGTTCACTCCGTCGCGTGCGGTGCTGAAAAATGCGATCTCACGGCCGGAGTTCGACCACAGGGCGGCGCCGTTCAGCGACTTGCCGTCGGTGAGAAGCTTGGGGTGGGGATCGCCCAGCCGCTGATAATAAAGCTGCGCATTTTCATTGCCGCCCACATCCTTCAGGAAAAAGAAGCCCGCACGGCTCGGGTCGGGTGAGAACTCGGCCTCCGTGATCGGCTCGTGCAGAAACGTCAACTGCCGCCGCTCGCCCGCGGCCTGCTCCACCAGATGCAGTTGTTCGACGTCGCCGAAGCGGGTGGAGATCAACAGCTGCCCCTTCGGCGACCAACCCAGCGGCGTGGCCTGGCGCGCCGACAGATAGCCGTCCAGCGCGTCGCTAAGTTCGGCGGGAGCGTCGGGAATGTTGTCGAAAATCAGACTGCCGCGCTCAACCCGAGACGCGCCCGAAGCGCCGAAGGTCAGGAGTACCAACGGCAGAATCGACGACCACAAATTAATTCGCGTCATTGTTCCTATGTTCCCCAACCGCGAGGATAATCCGACCGATGACGGGCTTCGAACATCTTCTCAAATCCTTTGACGTCGGCGACGAGCTCGATGCGATCGCAAGTTCGGATCCGCCCGCCTATCTGCGGCGATGTTTCGCCGAGGGCATAGCATCCCCCGAATTGTCGTTCGCGCGAGTGCAGCAGATCACGGTCTGCGTCATGGTACTCGACTCCGTCCTCAATGATCGAGACTACGAGTCCATGGAGCCGGAACTGGTCGCCGACTGGCGCGCGCACTATGGAAGGCGCTTTGCGGCCTTGAAAGACTCCGCAGTCGCCGCGCTGCGCCGCGCGCTGGAGAACGTGCGCAACCGTGATGCCGACGCTGCGGCGGAGCTCGAGGAACTCGAACATCGCATGGCGCCTGCTTGAATGCGGGAAGCCTTTGTGAACGCGCCCGCCCGCACGACCGCCGCCTTGGGTCTTCTGATGCTCGCCGCGTGCGCGTCGCCGCCGCCGAAGGACCACCCTCGCGAGACCGGACCGCCGGCGCCGGCAGATGCGTTCGCGGCTACGCCCCTGGGCACCGCCGCGCAAAACGACACCGCCGCGGATGCATCCTTCGATTGGCACCCGCTCGTGGCCGCTCCTTTCGGCACGCTTCTCAAGGACAGTCCGATTCGCCTGCACGAGGTGCTGCTTTTCCATGACGAGTCGCTTGGGTCCGCCGGGACCGAGTCCAAGGATTGTTACGCCGTAGACGGCACCGCGCCGACATTCATCGGCCACGCGCCCGATGAGTACTTGATGTGTTTCGAGCATGACCGGCTGGACCGCATCGACGCCTCGGCCCGGATCGCGGTCGATGACGCTGCGCGGATATTCAGACGTGCCTGCGCCCGGTGGTTGGGGAATGCGCAGCCGCTCACCAAGACGGACGATGCCTGCGAGGGCCGCGACGGCGACATCGCCTTCAGCGCGCGGCTCGTAGTCCAGCCGGGCGAGCCCACTGCGGAGTTGTTCATGACGCTCACCGATGCGGCCGGGCGCGATGCGGAACCCCCGGGCGATCCCAAGGCTCCGTCCCCGGCGGCGCCATGACGCGCGACGAGGAATCGCAGTTCCTGGCCGCCGGCGCCCGCGAAATGGGCCTGATCCTGAACGCGACGCAATGCCAGTCGCTGTTGCGGCTGGTGGACGAATTGGAGGCCAGCAACACCCAGTTCAATCTCACCGCGATTCGCGATCGGCCCGGCATGCTGCGCAAGCACGTGCTCGACAGCTTGAGCCTGCAGCCCTATCTGCGAGGCGTGCGGATGGCCGATGTCGGCACCGGGGCCGGATTCCCGGGCCTGCCGCTCGCCATCGTCAATCCTAAACGGCGTTTCTCGCTGATCGAGGCCACGGGCAAGAAAGCGCGGTTCGTCGCGCAAACGGCGGAGCGCATCGGCTGCGACAACGTGGAAATCGTGAACGCGCGCGCGGAAACCCACAGACCCTTCGAGCTCTTCGATATCGTGATGGCGCGCGCGCTTTCGTCCTTGGCGGATTTCGTCGCCTATGCGGGGCATTTGTGCGCGCCGCAGGGGCGGCTCCTGGCGATGAAGGGCAAACGCCCGGATGAGGAGATTTCGGCGCTGCCCAAATCGTTCCGGGTCCTGGCCATCCACCGGCTGAAACTTCCGGGGCTGGACGACGAGCGGCATCTTGTGGAACTCTCACCGGCCAGACCTCGCGCGGACCTGCCCGCGCGACCCGGTCCCAATCGAGAGCTGCCATGAATCGGGTCATCGCTGTCGCAAATCAAAAAGGCGGGGTCGGCAAGACAACCACCGCCGTCAATCTCGCGGCTTCCCTCACGGCCACCAAACGCCGCGTCCTGTTGATCGACCTGGATCCGCAGGGGAATGCCACCATGGGATGCGGGATCGATAAGAACTCGCAGCCGCGTACTTCCTGCGACGTGCTGCTGGGCGAATGTGCGGCGACCGAGGCCATGGTGCCCGTCGAGTACGGCGGCTTCATGCTGATGCCGGCCAATCAGGATCTGACCGCCGCCGAGGTGCGCCTGCTGACCATGATGGCGGGACGCGAATTCAAGCTGCGCAACGCGCTGAAGCCCATCCGCGACAGCTTCGACACGATATTGGTCGACTGCCCGCCGTCGCTCAACATGCTCACGTTGAACGCGCTGGTGGCCGCCGATTCCGTCATGGTGCCCATGCAGTGCGAGTACTACGCGCTCGAGGGCTTGAGTTCGTTGATCCAGACCATCGACCAGGTTCGCGGCTCCATCAACCCGGAACTCGAGATCGAGGGGCTGCTGCGAACCATGTTCGATCCGCGCAATAACCTGTCGAACGAAGTGTCGGCTCAGCTCATCGAGCATTTCGGGGACAAGGTGTTCCGGACCATGATTCCGCGCAACGTGAGGCTGGCCGAGGCGCCGAGCTTCGGCAAGCCCGCGCTCTTTCACGACAAGGAATCGCGCGGCGCCCTCGCCTATCTGGCGCTGGCGGGCGAAATGATTCGCCGCGACGAAAATCCTACCCCCGACGACATGATTGGCCGCGACGACCTCCCGCCGGCGCCCGTATAATTCTCGCGGCTCTCGTAGACTACTCAGACAGGCTCCAAGGGAAGCTTAACTATGTCCGGCAAAAAGCCCTCTCTGGGGCGCGGCCTTGCGGAGTTGAGTCCATTGCTTGCACAGCGCGCCCGCGCCCCGGTGCCGGAACCCCCTCCCGTGGCCGGCGACCGGTTGGCGAACCTGCCTTTGGATTTGCTGCAACGGGGCAAGTATCAGCCGCGCATGGACATGCGCCCGGAAACCTTGAGTGAGCTCGCCGATTCGATCAAGTCGCGGGGACTGGTGCAGCCCATCCTGGTGCGGCCGCTGCTGCATCGTAATCCGGGCGAATCGCAGCGCTACGAAATCATCGCGGGCGAGCGCCGGTGGCGCGCGGCGCAAATGGCGGGGCTTGCGGATATTCCCGCGGTGATTCGCGACGTGGCCGACGAGGCCGCCGTCTCCATGGCGCTCATCGAGAACATTCAGCGCGAAGACCTGAACCCCCTGGAGGAAGCGCGGGCGCTGTTGCGGCTGACCGAGGAGTTCGGCCTGACCCATCAGGCGGCCGCCGAGGCGGTGGGTCGCTCGCGGGCTGCCGTCAGCAATCTACTCAGGCTCATGGAGCTTGCCGACGAGGTCAAGGAATTGCTGGAACAGCGCCGCATCGAAATGGGCCACGCGCGCGCGCTGCTCGGGCTGACCTCGCGCCGCCAACAGATCGAGGTGGCCGGCCTCGTCGCCAAAAAGTCATTGTCGGTGCGCGAGACGGAAGCTTTGGTGCGCCGCATCATCAGCCCGCACTCCGGCCGTCCGCAGGAAGCTCCGGCGGTAGATCCGGATATTCAACGCCTCGAGCGCGATTTGGCCGACAAATTGGGCGCCAAGGTTTCCTTCCAGCACAGTTCCTCAGGCAAGGGCAAGCTGGTCGTCAACTACAACAGCCTGGATGAACTCGAAGGGATCCTCGGCCACATTCAGTGACCTTCGAAGCCGAAAAAATACAGGGTCAAAACGCCTTGATGGAGCGGGGCCGTATCCCTATAATGCGCCGGCTATTCGGACTGGCGACGGCTCATATGTGCAAAACGAGGGTAGCGCGCCGCCGTGCACCGCACCGACGGCTTGCGTTGGTGCCGGTCCGGTCCCTTCGGGATGAGTGACGTTCTGGTTCGCGGCAAGCGGCTTGTCATCCGCGTCGTGCTCCTGCAAACAGGCTGCGCGCTCGCTGTCGCGTCTGTGTTTCTTGTGCTGAAAGGAGAATCCGCAGGGCTTGCGGCACTGACGGGCGGGTTGATCGTGGCTCTGGGCAGCGCGCTGTTCGGCTGGCGCATGTTCAAGCCCGGGATCGCCGGCGGCGCCACCTTGAGCACGGCGATGTATGCCGCCGTGGCGCTGAAGTGGCTTTGGTTCGGGGCGGCGCTGTATGTGGCGTTTGCGTGCTTGAAACTCGAACCGGCGCCGCTATTGATTGGTATGGCGGCGGCGCAATTGGGTCATTGGGTCGGATTGATGCGTCTTAAGTGAATCAGATTAAAAGATCGGGGATCTATGGGTTTTGGAATGACGATCGAAGAAGAAGTGTCAGGTGGCGTGACGGGCTACATCAAGCACCATCTCACTCATCTGACCGTGAATCAGGGGCACGGCGGTTTTTGGGCCCTCCACCTGGACAGCATCTTCTTCACCCTCGTCCTTTCCGCCGTGTTGATACTCATCCTGTCGATCGCCGCGCGCCGCGCGACCGGCGGCGTGCCGGGGAAGTTTCAGGCCGGCGTCGAGGCGTTGGTGGAATTCGTCGACGGGATGGTGAAGGACACGTTCCACGGCACCAACAAGTTCATCGCGCCGCTCGCGATTACGATCTTCTGCCTGGTGTTCCTCGAGAATTTCATGGACATTCTGCCGGTCGATCTGCTGCCCGCAGCCGGCAAGGCATTCGGCGTCGAGCATCTGCGCACGGTGGCGACCGCCGACATCAACACCACTGTCGGCATGGCGTTGGGCGTATTCCTGTTGATTCAGTATGTCGGTATTCAGAACAAAGGGTTTGGAACCTTCTTCGGCGAATGGTTCACCGCGCCATTTCACGGGCACGGCGTGCTGGCGGTGGTGTTGGCTCCGGTTAATTTTCTATTCCGCGTGATCGAAGAAGCGGTGCGGCCTCTTTCGCTGTCGATGCGATTGTTCGGCAACATGTATGCCGGCGAGCTCATCTTCCTGCTGATCGCCTGTTTCACGCTCGGCGCCACGCTCAATCACGTGTCCACCTACCTTCTGGGAACCGGGCAGTTCATCGCCGGGGTGGTGTGGACCGGATTTCACTACCTCATCATCACTTTGCAAGCGTTTATTTTCATGGTGCTGACCATCGTGTACGTGGGCATTGCGGCCGAACGCCATTAAATTGATTCATTTTTTAGACGTCAAAGACCGGAGACAATAAATGGAAAATGTAACCCAAATCGCTCAACTGATGAGCGCCACTGTGATTGCAGCGGGCCTGGTGATCGGCCTGGGCGGCCTGGGTGCGGCTGTCGGCTTCGGCATCTTGGGCGGCAAGTTTCTCGAGAGCTCTGCGCGCCAGCCGGAGCTCACGAACATGCTGCAGATCAAGATGTTCATCGTGGCGGGCTTGCTCGACGCCGTGCCGATCATCGGTGTGGCCGTCGGATTCCTGTTGCTGTATGCCAATCCTTTCCTGGGCACCCTGGGGGCCAAGTAAACGCAGCATCGCGGCGCTTGAACCAGGCGTTGCGCGGTAGGAGCAGGAAATGGACTTAGCAATTACGCTGGTGATCCAAGGGGTGGTGTTTTTTCTTGTCGCCTGGGGCGTCATGAAATTCATTTGGCCCAGCATCATCGAGATCATTGAAGCGCGGCAGAAGAAAATCGCCGAAGGCCTGGCGGCGGCCAGCAAAGGCGAAAAGGAACTCGGCGAGGCTGAGACGCGCTCCAAGGAAATCATCCGCGAAGCGCGCGATCGCGCCGCGCAGATCGTCGATTTGGCGGGAAAACGTTCGAATGAGATCGTCGAGGACGCCAAGGGAACGGCCTCGAGCGAGGCGCAACGGCTCGTCGCGCAGGCGCACGAGGAAGTGTCGCGCGAAGCCACGCGCGCGCGCGAGGGCCTGCGGCGGGAAGTGGGCAAGCTCGCGGTCGAGGGCGCTTCGCGCCTGCTCGGCCGTGAAATCGACGCGAAGACTCACGCCGAGCTCCTGGACAAGCTCGCGGCCGAGATTGCGAATGGCTGAGCGGGCCACCATCGCACGGCCTTATGCGAAAGCGGCGTTCGAGTACGCGCGCGACGCGAATGACTTTGCGGGATGGTCGCAGACGTTGGCGCGGTTGGCCGAGATCACCGCCGACCCGCGCGTGGCGGCGCTCACCAAGAGCCCGCAATGGAGCGCGGAAGACGTCGCGAACTTCATCATCGACATTGCCGGTGCGACCCTCAATGCCGGCCTGCAGAACTTCGTGCGGGTGCTGGCGGAGAATCGCCGCCTGCCGCTGCTGCCGGAGATCGCGGCGCATTACGAGGAGTTTCGCTCCGCGGTCGAGAATACCGTCGACGTCGATGTGATCTCGGCCGTCAAACTCGACGCCGCTCAGTCGGACAAACTCTCCGCCGCCTTGAGCCGGCGTTTGAAGCGCAACGTGCGCATGAAGAACTCGGTCGATGCGTCGCTGCTGGGCGGCGCGGTACTTCGCGCCGGAGACCTCGTGATCGACGGTTCGTTGAAGGGCCGTCTGGAACGGCTCGCCACGGAATTGACAAGTTAGAACTGAATTAGTCGCGGGCGCAAACAACCCGCAGCAAGAGGATCGATATGTCCATCAAGGCATCGGAAATCAGCGACCTGATCAAGGCGCGCATCGACAAGTTCAAGGGAGCCACCGAGGCTCGCAATGTCGGCACCGTGGTGAGCGTCACCGACGGCATCGTGCGCGTCCACGGGCTCGCCGACGCACGCTACGGCGAAATGCTGGAATTCGTCGGCAATACCTTCGGGTTGGCGCTGAACCTCGAGCAGGACTCGGTGGGTGCCGTGGTGCTCGGCGATTACAAGCACATCTCCGAAGGCTCCATCGTCAAGACCACCGGCCGTATTCTCGAAGTGCCGGTGGGTCCGGAGCTTCTGGGCCGCGTCGTCGACGCGCTGGGCAATCCCATCGACGGCAAGGGCCCGGTGAACGCCAAGTTGAAGTCTCCCCTGGAACGCGTGGCGCCTGGCGTGATTTTCCGCAAAAGCGTCTCCCAACCGGTCCAGACGGGGCTCAAGGCCATCGACGCCATGGTTCCCATCGGCCGCGGCCAGCGCGAACTCATCATCGGCGACCGCCAGACCGGCAAGACGGCGGTGGCCATCGATACCATCATCAATCAGAAGGGAACGGGCGTTAAATGCGTCTACGTCGCCATCGGGCAGAAGCAGAGCTCGATCGCCAACGTGGTGCGCAAACTCGAAGAGCATGGCGCGATGGGGCACACCATCGTCGTTGCGGCATCCGCTTCCATGCCCGCCGCCATGCAGTACCTCGCGCCCTACGGCGGTTGCGCCATGGGCGAGTTCTTCATGGACAACGGCGAAGATGCGCTCATCGTCTATGACGATTTGTCCAAGCAGGCCGTCGCCTACCGCCAGATTTCCCTGCTGCTGCGCCGGCCGCCGGGCCGCGAAGCGTATCCCGGAGACGTGTTCTATCTGCACTCCCGCCTTCTCGAGCGCTCCGCGCGGGTCAACGAGGAATACGTCGAGAAATTCACCAACGGCCGCGTCAAGGGCCGGACCGGCTCGCTCACGGGTCTGCCCATCATCGAAACGCAGGCCGGCGACGTGACGGCCTTCGTGCCGACCAACGTGATTTCAATCACGGACGGCCAGATTTTCCTGGAAACCGATTTGTTCAACGCCGGCATGCGCCCCGCCATCAACGCCGGCATTTCGGTGTCGCGCGTCGGCGGCGCCGCACAGACCAACATCATCAAGAAGCTGGGCGGCAGCGTCCGCCTCGCGCTGGCGCAATTCCGTGAACTCGCCGCCTTCTCCCAATTCGCCTCGGATTTGGACGAGTCGACGCGCAAGCAGCTGGAGCGCGGCCAGCGCGTGTCCGAGCTCATGAAGCAAAAGCAGTACTCGCCCATGTCGGTGGCCGAGATGTCGCTGTCGCTGTATGCGGGAAACAACGGCTACTTCGACAAGGTCGATCGCCGCAAGGTGGTGGAAACGGAAGCGGCCCTGCAGTCCTTCGCGCGTTCGAGCTTCGGCGACTTGCTGAAGAGCATCAATTCCAAGCCTGATTTGTCCAAGGACGTCGAAGCCGCGCTCAAGAAGTGCTGCGACGAGTTCTTCGCGACGCTGTAACGGAAGGTTCAAGGAAGGCAATGGCAGGCGCAAAAGAAATCCGCGGCAAGATCGCGAGTATCAAGAATACTCAGAAGATCACCAAGGCCATGGAAATGGTGGCGGCGAGCAAGATGCGCAAGGCGCAGGACCGCATGCGGGCGGCGCGCCCCTACGCGGAGAAGATCCGCAAGATCGTCGGCCACCTGCGTCAGGTGAATCTGGACTACAAGCATCCCTTCACTCTGGAGCGCCCGGTGCGCGCCGTCGGCATGGTCGTGATCAGCACCGATCGGGGGCTATGCGGCTCGCTCAATTTGAATTTGTTCAAGGCGGCGCTCGGCGCGATCCGCGAGGCCCAGGCCAAGAACTCCAAAGTTTACGTCTGCGTGATCGGCTCCAAGGCCTTGCAGTTCTTCCGCCGCCTGTCAGGCGTCGAGATCGCGGCGTCGGTCACGCACCTTGGCGACAGGCCGCGCGTCGCCGAATTGATCGGCACCACCAAGGTCATGCTGGATTTCTACCGCGACACCAAGGTCGATCAGTTGCTGCTCGTGCACAATGTCTTCGTCAACACCATGACGCAAAGGGGCGTGGTTTCGCAGCTGCTGCCGCTTCAGACCATCGACAAGGAAGAGCTGCAGGAGCGCTGGGACTATCTCTACGAGCCGGATTCCAGCGAGATTCTCGAGGGTATTCTGATGCGTTACATCGAATCCCAGGTCTTCCAGGGCGCGGTCGAGAATGTCGCCTGCGAAATGGCGGCGCGCATGGTGGCCATGAAGAGCGCCTCCGACAACGCCGGCAAGCTCATCGACGAGCTGCAACTCATTTACAACAAGGCCCGCCAGGCCGCGATCACGAAAGAGCTTTCGGAAATCGTCGGCGGCGCGGCAGCGGTTTAGACTAGTTTAGGTAAAGGTTAAATTTAGGTTTTAGGCATACAGGTAGAGTCTTACCGGCGCGCAGCGCCGCCACATGGACGGGGTCGCGCAGCGACCCCGTTGAGAGGTTAATCAATGATATCCAGCGGCAAAATCGTGCAAATCATCGGCGCGGTCATCGATGTCGAGTTTCCTCGCGATCAGATCCCCAAAGTCTATGATGCGCTCAAGCTCGATGATGTGGACCTGACCCTCGAAGTGCAGCAGCAGTTGGGCGACGGCATCGTGCGCGCGATCGCGATGGGTCCTTCCGAAGGCCTGCGCCGCGGCCTCACCGTCAACGGGACGGGCAAGGGGATTTCCGTGCCGGTGGGCGCGGGCACGCTCGGCCGCATCATGGACGTGCTCGGCAAGCCGCAGGACGAGAAGGGTCCGGTGCAAGCCACCGAGTACCTTCCCATTCACCGTCCCGCTCCCGCCTACGATGAGCAGGCCGGCGGCCAGGATCTTCTGGTCACGGGCATCAAGGTGATCGATTTGCTGGTGCCTTTCGCGAAGGGCGGCAAGGTGGGACTGTTCGGCGGCGCCGGCGTGGGCAAGACCGTGAACATGCTCGAGCTCATCAACAACATCGCCAAGCAGTACAGCGGCCTGTCCGTGTTCGCCGGCGTCGGCGAGCGTACCCGCGAGGGCAATGACTTCTATCACGAGATGATCGAATCGGGCGTCATCGACAAGGACAATCTGGCCAATTCCAAGGTGGCCATGGTGTACGGTCAGATGAACGAGCCGCCCGGCAACCGTCTTCGCGTCGCGCTCACGGGCCTCACCATGGCCGAATTCTTCCGCGACGAAAAGCAGGCCTCCGGCAAGGGCCGCGATGTGCTGTTCTTCGTCGACAATATCTACCGCTACACCCTGGCCGGCACGGAAGTCTCGGCGCTGCTCGGGCGCATGCCCTCCGCGGTCGGATATCAGCCGACGCTGGGCGAGGAAATGGGCGTGCTGCAGGAACGCATCACCTCCACCAAGACCGGTTCCATCACTTCCATTCAAGCCGTGTACGTCCCGGCGGACGATTTGACCGACCCTTCGCCGGCGACGACGTTCGCCCACTTGGACGCCACCGTGGTGCTGTCGCGACAAATAGCGTCGATCGGCATCTATCCCGCGGTCGACCCTCTCGACTCCACCAGCCGCCAGCTCGATCCGCTGGTGGTGGGCCAGGAGCACTACGATACGGCGCGCGGCGTGCAGGCGGTGTTGCAGCGTTACAAGGAGTTGCAGGACATCATTGCGATTCTCGGCATGGACGAGCTGTCCGAGGAAGACAAGTTGAGCGTGTACCGCGCGCGCAAGATTCAGCGCTTCCTGTCGCAGCCCTTCAACGTGGCCAAGGTTTTCACAGGCCAGGACGGCAAGATCGTCCCTCTCAAGGACACCATCCGCGGCTTCAAGGCCATCATCGCCGGCGAATACGATCACCTGCCCGAACAGGCCTTCTATATGATCGGCGCCATCGAAGAAGCCGTCGAAAAAGCCAAGACCCTGGCGTAAGAGCGACATGGCCAGCACCATTCACATCGACATCGTCAGCGCCGAAGGACAGATCTTTTCGGGCGAGGCGACCATGGTGTTCGCGCCGGGCTCGCAAGGCGAACTCGGCATCGCCCCGCGTCATGCGCCGTTGCTGACCACCTTGAAGGCCGGGGAAGTACGCGTGCAGTCGGAGGGTCAGGAGGAACAGTCGTTCTATGTCGGCGGCGGCGCCCTCGAAATTCAGCCGCATCTGGTGACTGTGCTGGCCGATACGGCGGCCCGGGCGCGCGACCTCGATGAAGCGGCGGCGCTGGCTGCAAAGCAGCGCGCGGAAGACGCGGTACGCGAGCGCACCGACAAGGTGGAGATCGCCGAGGCACAGGCCGAACTTGCGCGGGCCGTGGCGCAATTGCGGGCGATAGAACGTCTGCGTAAACGCCGCTGATGTAACGATCTGACCGCGAGGAGCCAGGCTCCTAGGAATCATCATGCCGCTTTCCGTCGTCATACTCGCTGCGGGCCAGGGCAAACGGATGAATTCCGATCTGCCGAAGGTCCTGCAGCCGCTCGCGGGTGAGCCCCTGCTGCAGCACGTGATTCGCGCGGCACGCCCGCTCCATCCCTCGAACGTCTACGTCGTCTATGGTCACGGCGGCGCGCAAGTGCAGCAGGCGTTTGCGCACGAGGACGTCGATTGGGTTCTGCAGGCGGAGCAGCTGGGCACCGGCCACGCCGTGATGCAGGCCATGTGCCTGATTCCGGACGACCACACGGTTCTGATCCTGTATGGCGACGTGCCGCTGATCCGGCCTGCCTGCCTCGAGAAGCTGGTGGCCGCTGCCGGCTCGGGCGCGCTTGCGCTGCTCACGGTCAACCTCGACCAAGCCGCGGGCTACGGCCGGATCGTGCGCGCGGAGGACGGCCGGGTGGCAGCCATCGTCGAGCACAACGACGCCACCGCCGAGCAGCTCAAGATCCGAGAGGCCAACTCGGGTCTCATGGCCGCGCCGGCCGGACGGCTGCGCGACTGGCTGCTGGGGCTTGGATCTTCCAACGTGCAGCGCGAATATTATTTGACGGATGTGGTGGCCGCCGCCGTCCAAGGCGCGTATCCGGTTGAGGCCATACCGGTCGCGCGCGCGGTGGAGGTGCTGGGCGTCAACGATCGCCTCCAGCTCGCACAGGTCGAAGCCGGGCTGCGGCTGCTGCGCACCGAGGAGTTGATGGTCGCCGGCGCCACGCTGGCCGATCCTTTGCGAGTGGATGTGCGCGGCGCCGTCACCGTGGAACGCGACGTCTTCATCGACGTGGGCGCCGTGCTGATCGGCAACGTGCACCTGGGGGCCCGCGTCACGGTGGGGCCGAATTGCCTGATTCGCGATTCGCGCATCGGCGCCGATACGGAGATCAACGCCAACTGCGTCATCGAGGAGGCCTTGGTGGGGGACCACTGCCGCATCGGTCCCTTTGCCCGCTTGCGACCCGACACCGCGTTGGAGCGCAATGCGCATGTGGGGAACTTCGTCGAAATCAAGAATGCCAAAATCGGAATCGGCAGCAAGGTCAACCATTTGAGCTACGTCGGCGACGCCGACGTCGGAGCCGCGGTGAACGTCGGCGCCGGCACCATCACCTGCAACTACGACGGAGTGAACAAGTGGTCGACCGTCATCGGCGACGGCGCCTTCGTCGGATCCGGCAGCATGTTGGTGGCACCGCTGCGCGTGGGCGCGGGAGCCACCATCGGCGCGGGCTCCACCATCACCGAAGATGCGCCCGACGGCAAGCTCACGCTGACCCGGGCCAGGCAAACCACGGTCGACGGCTGGCAACGCCCGGCCAAAGTCCCGGCTGTGACAAAACCCAAAAAAAAGACAGATCCTAAAAATAAGTGATCGTCGGCGCCGTCACACGCCCAGCACGTCGCCGCCTTGCCAAGCGACTTCCAGTTCCCCTCATTTTTTAACGACATCATTATACAACGCTTCGACATGAGCGTGACGGCATCAACGGCACAGCGGGATACGACGATATCGATGGCCAAGCGCAACGGACGATTTCGATGCGCGATCGATTGAGTGCGGACGAACCGGACGAGAGAGCGCGCAATCGGTTGATCGCCAATCTGATCGGCTCCTCGCGTCTCACCGATCTTCATCAAGGCAGCATCACATTGGACAGCCGGGAAAACGAAGGGTCGCGCTTCACGCTGCGATAGCCGGCGAGTTTGATGGACTGCCGGGAATCAGGTCGCATCTCGCGACAACTCGAACCGACCAGCGTCGGATGAAACGAGGGTTGCACCAGCTGCGATCGCCGCTACATTTTTTAACAACTTCCTTACAGCGCACACCTCCTTTTTAACATCGATTGGTCGCGCGCGTTCCTACACTTGAGACGGCGCAAAGCTACGCCATACCCGCGGACGCGTTCCTGAATAACTCTGGCGCCTCACGTGAGCAGTGTGGGTTTTCTCGCGCGACGTTGTATTCAAATCGGAATAGTGAAGGGATCGAGTTAATGAAGATTAAAACTTGTCTGCGGAGTGTTCTGGTTTCAGCCTGCATGATGTCCTGTGCCTTGCCGGCGATCGCCGATCAAGTCACGGGCTCTGCGGCTGGCCCAGGCGCGCGGCAATCGCTATGCCGATACCGCCGCGCTGTTTCAGGCGTTGGGAGGCGCCATCGCGCCGGCCGGAACCGCGGCGGCGACCCGTTGAGCTAAGCGAAGACTATTGAGAAGGCACGGGCGGCACGGTGGATGCACCGAAGTGAGCGCCGTTTTGCAATATTTGGCCCTGATCCCCGGTATACTGCGGAACCAGTACGTGTTTTTGCGGTCCACTAATTGATAGTCAGCGATAGAATCAGCGAACATGATCCGCCGCATTATTAGCCAGACGTTTCTGTTGGCAAGCCTGCTCTTCGCGGGCTTGCCGGCATTCGCCTGTGCGCAGTGCGTCCTGACTGATGTGTGTTGCCCGACGGGGCAGCTGGCCTCGTGCAACGTTGACGGATCGGCCATGGGGTCATCCGGTGTTGCCCAGCACTGCGGTACCGTGGGTTCGGCGGTATTTGCCGCAGATGAATCGTCGAACGATTTCAATAGGCATCTAAAGCGTTCCGATCTCCCGACACCACTGATAGCGCCGCCGATTGCGCAGGCTTCCCGTGTTGCTTCGATCAGATTAAGGGCCAATTCTTTTGCGTCTTCTTTTACTCCGTCCTATGCGTTGCTCTATCTGAGCACCGGGCGCCTGCGCCTTTAAGCCTCGCCTCGTATTGAGCCAAATCTGGCTCATTGCTTCGATCCGTTGCTCTGGTCTTCGCAGCTCGATTTCGTGCGCGTTTTCTTCGCGCGCTGCGAAGTCGCTTTGAAGCGCGAGCTTTGAAGCGCGAATGGATCTGTGTTTGTTAAATTCCTTGGTCACCAACTCATGTGGAGATTTGTTATGAAACGCTTTTTACCATTCATCGTATTGATCACTGGCATTGCCAGCGCCCAGGCAGGATCCCTCAGCACCGAGCAGTCTTTGGCTGCTCAGCGGGCGGAGTGCTTTCGCAAGCATGGAAACCTGATGGAAAAACCCGCGCTCAAGAATGAACGAGCCTGCTGGCAAGTTCATGCGTACCTCATGGAACGCAAATAGTCGCAATCGGCGGGACGACGGACTGCACGCGCGGTCCGCCGTCCCTAGCCTTGGGAGAACAATGTGAAAATACCCCTCTCCGGTCCGTGGCTACAGGCTAGTTGCTGGTTGCTGCTCGAGATCAACGGATGACGATGGCACGCACAGAGGCACTGAATTGTCCTATGGTACCGGAGCGTGGAGGGGCACAATGTGGCTTCCTATTGTGGCTCTCTGAGCGTCCGGCTACCATGTCTCGTCTACTTGAGGAATGTCGCTCGATATTGAAGGTCCCAACACCCACGTGCCCACGCTTAGACTACTGACAGTTCTCGTGACCTTGCTGACGCTGCCCGGCTTCGGGTGGGCGGAGTTCACGCACGTCCGCAGCTGCCAGGTGCAGATGAAGCACTCCGATCGCGGCGTCATGGCCGGCGATTGCTGTCCGGGGAAGGCAGACCAGAACTCTCCGTGCAAGGGGTTCGGGGATGGTGCTGGCAAGAACGGAACGTGCACGCCCTGCAAGGCGGGTTACAACTGCAAGAGCCCGCAAAGCTACGAGCCAACCCATCTCGTGGCGATGCTCGTCACTCCGACCCACCCGGTTTTAACCGCAAATCCTCCCACGCTCATCACCTCCCACAGCTCCAACGGGCTGTGGCGACCGCCCCGATTCATCTGAACGGCTTCGTGCCGGCTTGGCCGGCGCTCGCTCGAATCTAAGGCCGCCGTGGGGCCCGATCCGAGCGGGTGCTGCCGCTCCGCGCATCTTGCGTGGCTTATCGTTGCGCGAGGTGCGCGATCCCTCAAGTCTTCCATGCTGGGAATTCGCGCCATGTTCAGATGTGTACTGTTGATTTTTCTTTTGGGAACTGCCGGCCTCGTTGGAGCTGAACCGTTGAGCTTCGATGCGGCCCTTGAGGTCGCAACTCGATCTTCGCCCGACATCGCGGTGCAGAATGCGAGCGTCGAGGCAGCGCAATCCGCCTCAGTCGCCGCAGGAAGACTGCCCGATCCCAAGCTCACGGTCGGCGTGGAGAACCTTCCGGTCACCGGTGAGGAGCGGGGAAGCCTGACTCGCGACTTCATGACGATGCGCAAGGTGGGTCTGATGCAGGATGTGCCCAACGGCGGCAAGCGGGAGGCCCGAGTTGCCGCGGCGACGGCGGATGCCGAGCGCGCACGAGCGGAGCGGCGGGTGAGCATCCTCGCGGTGCGCCGGGATACAGCACTTGCTTGGCTCGCTCGCTACTACCTTGAGCGCCGCAGGGCGCTGTTGGATGAGTTGGATCGGGAAAATCAGCTCTTCGCGCAGTCCGTTCAAGCGCAGTTCGCGGGTGGTCGTGGCATGCCGGCCGATGTCATTGCACCGAAGCAGGAAGCAGCCGAGATTGCGGATCGCCGGGACGAACTTGCCAGTGAGATCGCCAAGTCCAAAGCGACGCTGAGACGGTGGACGGGATCTGCCGGGGATGAGCCGCTGGTGGGGGATCCGCCGGCACTCGCTTTGGATACCGAGCATCTGCGTGGTCACATCCACGAACACCCCGAGTTGGCGGTGTTTGTTCCCATGACACAAATGGCACAAGCCGAAGTGCACGGGGCGGAAGCCGCGAAACGACCTGACTGGGGCGTGGAGCTCGCTTACGGTCGGCGCGGGTCAGACTTCGGCGACATGGTATCACTGCAGTTCACAGTCGGTCTGCCGCTGTTCGCCCGAACACGCCAAGACCCTGAAATTGCGGCGAAGCGCCAGGAGCTCCACCGGGTCGAGGCGCAGCGCGATGCGATGCTGCGCGACCATACTCAAGAGCTCGATGCCGAGCTGGCCGAGTACGAGATGACCACACGGCAACTAGCCCGGCTGCGGGAGGCTCATCTCCCGCTTGCGCAGCAGAAAGTGGATTACCAATTCGCGAGTTACCGTGCGGGCAAAGCGGATCTGACCGCAGTGTTGAGCGCGCGCCGCGAATTGATCGACGAGCGGTTGAAGGACCTCGAGCTCGACGGCAAACGCGCCGCGACGGTGGCCAAGCTCTATTTCTTCTACGGCCCCGGTGCGAGCGACCCCAAGGCGCTCTCTGATGGGGAGGGCTCGCGATGACCGATACTCCGCGAATGTTCCGGACGCAGATCGGACGAGTCCCAGTCCTCGCGTGGATCGGCCTGATGATTGCTATCGCGGCGCTGAGTGCTGCGGGCGGGTATTGGTTCGCTCGTCACGGAGGCGGCCAGGCGGATGGCCTCCCTCCGGCGACTCAGGGCAACCCTGCAGCAGCCGGGAGTTCCGATCGACCGGCACTGTATTGGTACGACCCGATGGTGCCGAACCAACATTTCGACAAGCCCGGCAGGTCCCCCTTCATGGACATGCAGTTGGTCCCAAAGTACGCCGACGAAGGCGGCGCCAGCGGCGGTGTCGAGATCAGTCCCAACATCGTGCAGAATTTGGGGCTACGGATCGCGCCCGTCGAGTTCGGCCGCCTCTCACAGCCGATCGAGGCGGTGGGCAACATCGTCCTTAACCAGCGCAATGTCGCCATCGTACAGAGCCGCACGAGCGGATTTGTGTCACGCGTATACGGCCGGGCGCCCGCTGATGTGCTGCAGCGAGGTGCCCCGCTCGTCGATCTCCTCGTGCCGGAATGGGCCGGGGCACAGGCGGAGTTTCTCGCGCTGGTGCGAAGCGGTGATCGTGAGTTGATGGAGGCGGCCCGCCAGCGACTGCTGCTGCTGGGCATGCCTGCAGACCTGATAGCTCGCATCGAAGCCAGTCACCAACAGCAACAGACGATCACGATCGTTGCCCCGATTGCCGGTGCCATCGAATCCCTGGACGTTCGCGAGGGGATGACCATCAGTGCCGGCGCGACGCTCGCCAAGATCAACGGCCTGGAGACGGTGTGGCTGGAAGCGGCGATTCCGGAAGCTCAAAGTGGAACGGTTGCGCTGGGACAAACTGTTGAAGCGCAGTTGGCCGCTTATTCCGGCGAGACAGTCAAGGGTCGGGTCATCGCAATCCTACCGGAGACGAGTGTTGAAACTCGTACCACCCGGGTCCGGGTGGAGCTCCGGAATCCAACCCTGCGGCTGCGACCGGGGATGTTTGCGCAACTCCGGCTGCATGCGGGAGATGACACGCCGCGGTTATGGGTTCCCTCGGAGGCGATCATCCGCTCCGGTACGCGTAATCTCGTTATCGTCGCGGCGGCTACTAACCGGTTCGAACCCACGGAGGTCCAGATCGGCTCGGAAGCCGGCAGCAAGACCGTGATTCTCTCGGGGCTCAAGGAAGGCCAGAAGGTCGTCGCGTCCGGTCAGTTTCTGATTGATTCGGAGGCAAGCTTGCGGGGTGTGCTCGCGCGGTTGAATAGCCCGGACGCAACGAACAACGCTGACGCCCGAGATGCCGAGAACGCGAAGGACCACCCGCGGAGCGCGACGGGCGAGAATGCGGCGCCTGCCGCTCACACCGACATGAGATCGCCGGCAACGACACTACACGAAGCCACGGGCAAGGTGGAGTCGATCACCGACCGGGAAGTGGTGCTTTCGCACAGTCCAGTAAAGTCCCTGGGTTGGCCCGCGATGACCATGGCCTTCAAACTCGCGCGTCCCGACATGGCCCGAGCGCTCAAACCGGGCGATACGGTCCACTTCGAATTTCGACGGGTGGAGGATGGCTTCGCGATCGAGCGGTTGGAGAAGCAAGGGACTGAGCCATGATTGCGCAACTCATTCGCTGGTCGGTTCGCAATCGATTTCTCGTGCTGCTGGCGGCGGTGTTTGTCGCCGCGTGGGGCATCTGGGCCCTCCGGGCCACGCCGGTCGATGCCCTCCCGGACCTGTCCGACGTCCAGGTGATCCTGCGCACGAGCTTTCCGGGACAAGCCCCCCAGATCGTCGAGAACCAGGTCACCTATCCCCTCACGACGACCATGTTGTCGGTGCCGGGCGCGAAGACGGTGCGCGGTTTCTCCTTCTTCGGCGATTCCTTCGTCTACGTGTTGTTCGAAGATGGCACCGATCCATACTGGGCGCGCTCCCGGGTGCTCGAGTATCTGAATCAGGTGGAGAGCCGGATGCCGGCGGCGGCGAAGACCTCCTTGGGGCCCGATGCCACTGGCGTCGGTTGGATTTTCGAGTATGCCTTGATCGACCGCAGCGGCGGCCATGACCTGAGCCAACTGCGCGCGTTACAGGACTGGTTCCTGAAATACGAGCTCAAGACGCTGCCGAATGTGGCCGAAGTGGCGAGCATCGGCGGCATGGTGAAGCAGTACCAGGTCGTGCTCGACCCCGCAAAGCTCGTGGCTTTCGGGATCCCGCACACCAAGGTCATCCAGGCTATCCAACAGGCCAATCAGGAGACCGGGGGCTCCGTGTTGGAGATGGGCGAGGCAGACTACATGGTGCGCGCCTCCGGCTACCTAAAGTCCCTGGACGATTTCCGTGCCATTCCGCTCGGCGTACGGGCAGGCGGGGTGGCGGTGCACTTGGGCGATGTGGCGAGCATTCAACTGGGGCCCGAGATGCGCAGGGGCGTCACTGAGCTAAATGGCGAAGGCGAGGTGGCGGGCGGAGTGGTGATCCTGCGTTCGGGCAAGAATGCCCGCACGGCGATCGTTGCTGTGAAGGCGAAGCTCGTTGAGTTGCAAAAGAGCTTGCCGCACGGCGTGGAGATCGTCCCGACCTATGACCGCTCACAGCTGATTGATCGGGCGGTAGAAAACCTGACTCACAAGTTGATCGAGGAATTCCTTGTCGTGGCCGTCGTCTGCGGGCTGTTTCTGGGGCACCTGCGCTCCGCCGGGGTCGCCATCATTTCGCTGCCGCTCGGGATCCTCATCGCCTTCATTGTCATGCGCTACCAAGGGGTCAGTGCCAACATCATGTCGCTGGGCGGCGTGGCCATTGCCATCGGGGCGATGGTGGATGCCGCTGTGGTCATGATCGAGAACGCGCACAAGCGCGTGGAGGCGTGGACGCACGCGCATCCCGGGCAGTCGCTGCAAGGAGAGGCGCACTGGCGGGTGATGACCGAGGCCGCGGTGGAGGTGGGTCCCGCGCTGTTCTTCAGTCTGCTGATTATCACGCTCTCCTTCATCCCGGTCTTCACGCTCGAGGCGCAGGAGGGTCGGTTGTTCGGTCCGCTGGCGCTCACCAAGACTTATGCAATGGCTGCCGCCGCGGGCCTGTCGGTCACGTTGGTGCCGATTCTCATGGGGTATTGGATCCGCGGGAGCATTCCGGAAGAGACGCGTAATCCACTCAACCGAGGGTTGATCCGGCTGTACCGTCCGCTGCTCGACCGGGTGTTGGAGAGACCGATTCTGACCATCGTGGTCGCAGCTCTTGCGCTGCTTTCGACCGCGTGGCCGTTGAGCCGTCTGGGCGGAGAGTTCATGCCACCGTTAGAGGAGGGAGATCTGCTCTACATGCCCTCGGCGCTCCCAGGACTGTCCGCAGAGAAGGCATCCGAGTTGCTGCAGTTGACGGACCGGCTGATCAAGACCGTGCCCGAAGTCGCCACGGTGTTCGGTAAGGCGGGACGGGCCGAGACCGCCACCGATCCGGCGCCGCTGGAGATGTTCGAGACGACGATCCAATTCAAACCGCGCGACCAATGGCGCCCTGGGATGACGCCTGAGAAACTCGTCGAGATCCTCGATCAGACGGTGAAGGTGCCAGGCTTGGCCACTGTCTGGATACCACCGATCCGCAACCGGATCGACATGCTGGCCACCGGCATCAAGAGCCCGATCGGCGTCAAGGTATCCGGCACCAACCTCGCCGACATTGACCGCGTGGCCCAGCAGGTCGAGCAGGCGGCGAAGCAGGTTCGAGGCGTAAGCTCCGCGCTCGCTGAGCGGCTGACCGGCGGACGTTACGTCGATATCGACATCGATCGCACAGCAGCGTCCCGCTACGGACTCAACATCGCCGATGTGCAGTCGCTGATCGCCTCTGCGGTGGGCGGGGAGACGGTCGGCGAGACCGTTGAGGGACTCGCACGCTTTCCGATCAGCGTGCGCTATCCACGAGAACTGCGCGATTCGATCGTAAACTTACGGCAGCTTCCCATTCTCACTGACATGGGACAACAGATCACGCTGGGAACCGTCGCACGGCTGACGATCACCGAAGGACCGCCGATGTTGAAAAGTGAGAATGCGCGTCCTTCCGGCTGGGTGTACATCGACGTGCGCGGCCGTGACCTGGCCTCCACCGTGCAGGATCTACGCGCGGCTGTTACGCGGCAAGTGCCGTTGAAGGCCGGCATGAGCATCGCGTATTCCGGCCAGTTCGAGTACCTGGAGCGCGCCAACGCGCGCTTGAAGCTGGTCGTCCCGGCGACTCTTCTCATCATCTTCGTACTGTTATATCTGACCTTCCGGCGTATCGACGAGGCGGCGCTCATCATGGGCACCTTGCCGTTCGCCCTCACAGGAGGGGTGTGGTTCCTTTACCTGCAGGGCTACAACCTGTCGATCGCGACCGGCGTCGGGTTCATCGCGCTCGCGGGCGTGGCTGCTGAATTTGGTGTCGTGATGTTGCTGTATCTGAAACAGGCCGTAGCCGAACGCCAGGAAGGCCTCCAGTTGGTGCCGGATGTTCTGGAAGATGCGATACGCCATGGCGCGGTGCTGCGGGTCAGGCCGAAAGCCATGACGGTCGCCGTGATCGTCGCGGGTTTGTTGCCGATCTTCTGGGGCCACGGGACTGGTTCGGAAGTGATGAGCCGTATCGCTGCTCCGATGGTGGGCGGCATGATCACCGCTCCGTTGCTCTCGATGTTCGTGATTCCAGCGGCCTATCGGCTCATGCGAGTGAGGCGGCGCACAAACACGGCAGAAGGGCCGATACTGCCCAGAGCGGGTCACGCCAGATAATTCTAAGAGTCTGGTTCCGAGGATGCTCCCCGACCGATCGTCGTAACACCCTGGGGTGTGAAACTATGTCGACCGTCCGAGGCGGTTTTGGACATTCTACCGATCCCCCAAAAGGGACCGTTTGCCAAAGAGGGCGGGAACCGCTGATCGACGCCCAAGGCCGCCGCATCGGCTGAATTTCAACGCGCTCAAGCGCCGGTCGACTGCCCGACCGCGCCTCCCCCAGTCCAGCAATTGAGGGACATCGGAAGGACTCGACGTATAAGTGCTTCAATAGGCGACACGAATTTGGTGTACCCGCGCGAAGGTATCGGAGCCAGGGCTTTTCCAACCGGAGAGCCGCGGCAAATGAGGCTGGATTTGTGAGCCAGCTAGGGCACACTAGGCAGCCTTTTTACCACCCGATTGGAGCAGGTCGACATGTGCGGAATAGTGGGCGTGGTCGCGGAGCGCAATGCCGTTCCCATCCTGATGGAAGGCCTGCGCCGTCTCGAATACCGCGGCTACGATTCCGCCGGACTTGCGGTGCTGACGTCCGGGCATCGATTGGCTCGAGTGCGCGCCGTGGGCAAGGTAAGCGCGCTCGAGGCCGCGCTCGCCGCCGCCCCCATCGACGGCCATGTCGGAATCGCCCACACCCGATGGGCCACTCACGGCGTGCCGACCACGCGAAATGCGCATCCGCACGTGTCCCGCGACGGCATCGCCATCGTCCACAACGGGATCATCGAGAATCACGAGGTGCTGCGTGCCGGGCTCATCGACTTGGGCTATAGCTTCGATTCGGAAACCGATACCGAGGTGATCGCGCACCGCATCCATCATCATATGGCCGGTTCCGCCGATCTGTACGCCGCCGTCCGCAAGACGATCGCCGAGCTGCAAGGAGCCTATGCCCTCGCGGTGGTATCCGAAGGCGATCCGGATTGTGTGGTGCTCGCCCGGGCCGGATGTCCCGTCGTCATCGGACTCGGCATCGATGAGAATTTCGTGGCGTCCGACGTCGCGGCGCTGCTGCTCGTGACCCGGCGCTTCATGTTTCTCGAGGAGGGCGACGTCGCCGAGGTGCGCCGTAAGTCCATCAGGATCGTGGACGCGCACGGCGCGACCGTCCGGCGCGCCGTCCGCGAAAGCGACCTGTCCGCCGCCGCCGTCGAGCGCGGCCAATATCGTCACTTCATGCTCAAGGAGATCCACGAGCAACCGCGCGCCATCGCGCAAACCCTCGAGGAGCGGGTGGCAGGCGCGAGACTTCTCGATGCGGCCTTCGGTCCCAGCGCGCAGGATGTCTTTGCCGGAGTCCAGGCCGTTCACATCGCGGCCTGCGGCACCAGCTATCACGCCGGCCTCGTGGCGAGCTACTTCATCGAACAAATCTGCCGGCTGCCGGCGCGGGTCGAAATCGCCAGCGAATATCGGTATCGGGATCCGGTGGTGACCCCGCACACGCTGTTCGTCACCCTGTCGCAGTCGGGAGAGACGGCCGATACGCTCGCTGCGCTCCGCAATGCCAAGCGTGCGGGATACCGCTCGACGCTCACCATCTGTAATGTGGCCGAGAGTTCCATGGTGCGGGAATCGGAACTGGTGCTCCTCACCCGGGCGGGTCCGGAAATCGGAGTTGCCTCCACGAAGGCGTTCACCACCCAGCTGACCGCTCTCGGGATGCTGGTCGTTGCGCTCGCGAAGCATCGGCTGCGCGATGCTGCTCACGAGCGCGATCTGGTGTTGCAGCTGCTTCAACTGCCGGGCCTGGTCGAGAAAACCTTGAAGCTGGACGAGACCATCCGCACGCTCGCCGAAAGTTTTGCCGACAAAGCGCATGCGTTGTTCGTGGGCCGCGGGCCGTTGCATGCCATCGCGATGGAGGGCGCGCTGAAGCTCAAGGAAATATCGTACATCCACGCCGAAGCCTATGCGGCCGCCGAGCTCAAGCATGGCCCATTGGCCCTGGTCGACGAGGACATGCCCGTGGTGGCTGTTGCGCCGAACAACGATCTCCTCGAGAAGCTAAAGTCCAATCTGCAGGAAGTACGCGCGCGCGGCGGGAAGCTGGTCGTGTTCGCCGACCCCGAAACGGGCATGGAAAGTTCCGAGGGAGTGACGGTCATTCGCATGCCGGTGAACGTCACCGCCCTGCAGGCCCCCGTGATCTTTGCGGTGCCCATGCAGCTGCTTGCCTATCACGTCGCGGTGCTCAAGGGCACCGACGTCGACCAGCCGAGGAATTTGGCGAAGAGCCTGACGGTCGAATAGGCAAGCGGTCTCCCAGTACTTGCCTGTGCGTCGAAATTAAAGTCGGCGCTGGCATAAGTTTTATCGATACGCCGACGGAAGCGGCACGGAGTGCCATGCCCTCAATAGTCTGTGTGTGGTCACTTCACCAATGCATCTCGCTCTGAATTCCCGTAGGAGTGATAAAGACTATCCAGTATTGGACTCACGTGCTTCAGTAACGCGTCGTCGCCCGGTTGGAGCGTGCGTATGCCGGAAACGATTGCCGCGAAGCCGGCCGCTTCGGGTACCGGAATACCGCCGACGTCGAGGTAATGCACCAGCGCGCCCAAGCGCGACAACGCCGTATCGCTCTCAAGTCCGAAGCTTGCGACCAAGACCTCGAAGGTTACTTTCGAGTCGATGTGCGTGAAAGCTGCGCCGTCGAAGTCGAAGCCGACCGCCCGTTTCGGACAATCTTTCGGCAATTTCAACCAGATGAACTTAGCCTTTGGATCGATAAATCGACGGATCAGCCACGCCGAGCAGACGCGATCAATCCACAGGCGCTGTCGGGTTGCCCAAACGCGCCCTCGATAGTCTTTGCGATCGCGGCGCAGGATCTTTCCTTTGGCGGAATGAGGCTCCTCCGGGGAGAACTGGGCCGTCAACGCCGATTCCGCATCGGCAATCGCGCCTTCGAGCTGCGCACGCGACTCGCCCGGGAAAAAATCCACGGCGTTGAGCGCCGCCGCCTCCCGTCGTGCAGCGGCTAGGCGTCGGCGTGCCTCGTTCTCATCGAGCTTCGCGAGTTCCCCTCGCAGAGCCTGCAGCGTCGCGGCGATCGCCTCGTAGTCCGGCGTGCGGTCAAAGAGCGCTCGGAGCGCATTGCCTTGTGCGCTACCCACCTCGCCGGCGAGTTCAAGGATGTAGGCCGTCCCGCCGCCGCTCTGAATCTCCTGCTGCTGGCGTTCGAACACTTCACGCGCGGTTTGAGATATCGGGAGCACATACACGCTGTCGCGCAAAGTGCCGGCCCCTGAAGCCTTGAGGGATCGCCAGACGCGCATGCGCAGAGTCTGGTTGCGCCCGGGCAGGTTGGCAATGAAAAGAAACCAGTTCGAGGTGCTCATGTAGTCTTCATTACGTTGATGTAGTAGTATCTACCAATAATGGCTCAGATTCACTTTAATTCTACCCGCCAAGGGGGGCAGCAGTGGCTCGGCGCGTGCGGTGCCGGCAGCGATGCGCCGGATCGCGAACTCGCGAGCGGCGGGCAGTCCGATGCGACGGAAGACTGATGCAAATGATGCAAGCTCGCGTTCATACCTTTCACGACTGCGTTAGGCGCCGCCATGAGGGCGCATCTGTTGGCGACTGCACCACGTTGGTCTGTTGCGGTGTCATGGAGCTGCGCAAGTGACTCTTGCCGAATCCGCTTTACGTCGCCCCTTGACCGTCGTTGTGGCGGTGGCCGCCGTGTTGTTTGCCGCCGTGCTGGCGCTATTGGGGACAGCCCGAGACATTTTCCCCAATATCGGCACTCCGACCATCTACGTGGCGCAGCCGTTCGGCGGCATGGACCCCGCCCAGATGGAGGGTTACCTCACTTACTACTACGAGTATCACTTCCTCTATATCACCGGAATCGAGCACATCGAGTCGAAGTCGATCCAGGGAGCCGCGCTCATCAAGCTGCAGTTCTACCCGGGTACCGACATGGCGCAGGCGATGGCAGAGACGGTTTCTTACGCCAATCGCGCCCGCGCCTTCATGCCGCCGGGAACCGTGCCTCCCTTCGTCATGCGTTTCGACGCGGGCAGCGTCCCGGTGGGCAACCTCGTCTTCGCGAGCAGCACCCGCTCCGTAGGCGAGATGCAGGACGCGGCGCTGAACCTGGTGCGGCCGCTTTTTGCGACGTTGCCCGGCGTCTCGGCGCCGCCGCCGTTCGGCGGCAGCGCCCGCACGATATTGATCAACGCCAAGCCTGAACGCCTGCGGGCTTACAACATGTCGCCGGACGAACTGGTCGTCGCCTTGACCGCGGCCAACACGATCACGCCCTCTGGCAACGTTCCGCTCGGCGACAAATATCCGATGGTGCCGCTCAATTCAGTGGTCAACAACATCAAGGATCTCGAAGCCATACCAGTGCGCAGCGGTGCCTATCCCGCCGTATTCGTGCGCGACGTAGCCACCGTGACGGACGGCTCGGATATCGTTACCAGCTATGCCCTCGTCAACGGTCGCCGCACCGTTTACATCCCGGTCACCAAGCGGGCCGATGCCTCGACCTTGACCGTCGTGAATCTCGTCAAGAGCAGTCTGGGAAAATTCCAGAACGTGTTGCCGGAGGACATCAAGGTAAGTTATGAATTCGATCAGTCAGGGTACGTCACTAGCGCGATCACAAGCCTCCTCACGGAAGGCGCTCTGGGAGCATTGCTGACCGGACTCATGGTCCTGCTGTTCCTGCGCGACTGGCGCAGCGCCTCGATCGTGGTTCTCAATATTCCGATCGCGCTCATGGGGGCGGTGCTGGCACTCGCCATCACCGGCCAGACCGTGAACATCATGACGCTGGGCGGTATGGCACTCGCCATCGGTGTGCTGGTGGACATGTCCACGGTGGTCGTGGAGAACATCGCGACGAAGCATGTCGCGGGTAGGTCGCTAGCCCGCGCCGTCGTGGATTCGGCAGGCGAGGTCGCCGTGCCGCTGCTGCTTGCGATGCTGTGCGTTCTCGCCGTATTCGTGCCCGCGTTCTTCATGACTGGCACCGCAAAGGCGATGTTTCTGCCGCTTGCGCTGGCGGTGGGATTCTCGATGATCGCCTCCTATCTTCTGGCAAGTACGCTGGTACCCATTCTGGTGGTGTGGCTGGGGAAGCGAGCCGGCGAGCCCGCCTTGCATGAGGCATCGGCGGGCCGCTTCGAGCGGTTTCGGGAGCGCTATGCCCGGTTCGCGCGCTGGGTGGTGGCGGTGCGAGGCCGCGCCGCCACCGTTTATTTCGCGCTGACGATTCTCATTGTGGTGCTGCTCGGGCCACGGCTAGGGAATGAGATCTTCCCGCAGGTCGATGCCGGTCAATTGCAGCTTCGCCTGCGCGCACCTGCGGGCACGCGCGTGGAGACGACGGAAAAAATTGCACTCAAGGTGTTGGACCTGATCAAGGATGCCGCGGGCGGGGCGGATAAGGTCGACGTGACCCTGGGGCTGGTGGGCGTGCACCCGCCCAACTATCCCATCAACCTCATCTATCTGTGGACCAGCGGATCCCATGAGGCGATCCTGCAGCTGCAATTCAAGCCAGCCAGCAAGCTGCGCATGGAGCCCTTCAAGGAACGCCTGCGTGCACGTTTTGCCGCCGAATTACCGGATGTCGGTTTCTCCTTCGAACCCGGCGACATCGTCAGCCGGGTCATGAGCATGGGCTCCTCGACACCGATCGAGGTGGCCGTGACCGGTCCGAATCTCGCCGACGACCGCACGTTCGCCGAAAAGGTCAGATGGGCGCTGGCGCGATTGCCGCAGCTGCGGGATGTGCAATTCGGACAAACCCTCGACTACCCGACGGTGGACGTTAACGTCGATCGGGAGCGAGCCGGCTTGATCGGCGTGAGCATGGCGGACGTCTCGCGTTCGCTGGTGACAGAGACTTCCTCCAGCCGTTACGTGGTTCCAAACTACTGGGCGGATGCCAACACCGGCGTGTCCTATCAAATGCAGGTGCAAATTCCCCAGGCCCTGATGAATTCGACGGAGGAGGTTCGAAACATCACCGTGACCACCCGCGGCGGCCAGAGTCAGTTGTTGCGCAATGTCGGCAGTGTGAGCGAGGGAAGCGCTACCGGAGAATACGCGCGCTACAACGGCCAGCGCACGGTGAGTGTGACAGCGAACCTCTTCAACGCCGATATCGGCAGTGCAGCGGCAGCTGTCAACGAGGCGATCTCCAAGCTGGGGAAACCTCCCGCGAAGGTCGGCGTTGCCCTGCGGGGACAGGTTGAGCCCTTGAATCAGATGTTGCGCGGCCTGCAAACGGGCCTCGGCGTCGCGATTCTCGCGATCTTCCTGATGCTGGCGGCGAACTTTCAGTCGCTGCGGCTTTCGCTCGCAGTCATGTCCGTGCTCCCCGCGGCCCTTGCGGGCGTCGTGCTGGCGCTCTGGTTTACGGGTACCACGCTCAACATTCAGTCGTTCATGGGTGCGATCATGGCCATGGGTGTCGCGGTGTCCAACGCGATCCTGCTGGTGACGTTTGCCGAGCGCGAGCGGGCGCGTAGCGACGCGCCTGCCGCTGCGGTGGAGGGCGGCCGCAGCCGTCTACGGCCGATCCTGATGACGAGCCTCGCGATGATCGCCGGCATGTTGCCGATGGCATTGGGGCTGGGTCAATCCGGCGAGCAGTCGGCACCGCTGGGTAGAGCGGTCGTCGGCGGACTGGCCTTGGCCACCGTAGCGACGTTGCTGGTGCTGCCCGCCATATTCGCGCTATTGAGCCGCGGCACGAGGCAAACGGTTTCCTTGCTGCCGGACGACACGCAAGAAGTAGGCGCATGAACCGCGTGTGGCCCGCCCGCCTGTGAAGGCTCGACGATGCGAAACCCCCAGATTGCAGTGGTGAATACGATGAAGCCTCAGTCCGCCCCCTATCCGATCGTGATTGTGACGCTAGCGCTCCTGAGCGCCTGTGATCACCGCCAGGTTGCAGTTCCACCAACTGCTCAGGATCCGCCGGTGCAAGTGCGCACCATTCATCTGTCCGCCGCCCCGATCACGCGCTCAATCAGCTTGCCGGCGCAGGTCATCGCGTTCCAGGAGGCGACGCTATACGCCAAAGTATCGGGTTACCTCAAGAGCGTCGCCGTGGACAAAGGCGACAAAGTCGCAGCGGGTGCCGTGCTGGCACGCATCGAAATTCCGGAGCTCGTTGCCTCCAGGGCGAAGCAGGAAGCGGAACTGAAGGCGGCGCAGGCGGATTACAGCCGCCTGCAGGAATCGCTGGAGAAGGCGCCGGATCTGGTCGTTCCGGCGATGGTCGACCAGGCGCGCGGGCGATTTGAGATTGCGCGCGCGAGCCTCGACCAGAGCGAAACGCTCCTGGGCTACGCGACTATCACGGCCCCCTTCAGCGGCATCATTACGCGACGTGCTGTCGATCCCGGCGCATTGATTCAGGCCAGCTCCGCGATCCTGGCGCTGATGGATTTCAGCAAAGTGCGGCTGCAGATCGCGGTGCCGGAGGTCGAGGCAAGCCGCGTCGCCCTGGGCCAACCGGTGCTGGTGACCACGGAGAATTTGCCGGGGATGCATTTCGACGGGAAGGTCTCGCGTTTCGCGTACGCGTTGGACGCCGCGAGCAGGACCATGTTGACCGAGGTCATGTTGGACAACCCGCAGCTCGCGTTGCGTCCGGGCATGCTGGTCTCGGCCAGGATGGGCATCGAACACAAGGAAAGCGCGCTTCTTATGCCGGTGGAGTCGCTGGTGATGGAGAAGGCAAATGCATTCGCCTACACGGTTGACGGCAATAAGGCGGCGAAGCGTCCGATCAAAATCGGCTTCAATGACGGTAAGAACGTCGAAGTGCTGGACGGACTGGGGGCCACTGATGATGTCATCGTTGGTGCCGGCAAGCTCAAACTGAACAACGGCCAGGCGATACAGGCGGCGGCGGCGCCATGAATGGCACGAATGCGTCGCTTTCCGCATGGAAAGCGCTAATCCTCTGTTTGCTTCTGAATGCGTCGTTGATGGGTGCAGCGAGCGCACAGGAGTCTCCGCAGCCCGCGGCCGCGGATTCGACGTACCAGATCGATCTGGCCACGGTGTTGCGGCTCGCCGGCGCGCAGAATCTCGACGTGCAACTGGCGCGCAACGCGGTGGATGAGGCCCACGCCAACTACGCGAGCGCGGTGGAACGTTTCCTACCCTCTTTCGTGCCCTCCGCGAGTTACCTACGGCACACGGGCAGGGATCAAAGAGTCGAAGGCCCCTTGCTCGACGTCTCGAAGCACAGCGATACGGCCGGCGCTTATCTGACGGCGCAAATTCCTGTGGGGGATGCAATATTCACGGCCCTGCAGGCCCATCAGCTGCTCGCGGCAGGCGACGCTGGCGCAATGGCGCAGGAGCGAGACTCCGCGCTTGCCGCCGCTCAGCAATATTTCGATCTTGTGAGAGCCCAGGCTCTGGTGGGTGTCGTGAGGGATGCGTTGAGCATCTCTCAGAGTTACGAAGTGCAGCTCAATGAGGCCGTGCGCATCGGTATCGCCTTCAAAGGCGATGCCATCCGCGTGCAGACGCAGAGCCAGCGTCTGCAGCTCGATCTGACCCGCGCCAGGCAACAGCAACGGCTCTCTGCGACACGGCTTCTACAAACGCTGCATCTTGAACCTTTGCTCGACCTCATCCCGGCCGAGCGGGAGCCGGCGCCGCTCGCGCTGGCGGATCTCAGCACGTCACCGAAGGAACTGATCCGCACGGCGCTGGAAAACCGTCCGGAACTTGCGCGCAGTACCGCTCAGATCAGCGCAGCCGAGCAGTCGCGCCGTGGCGCGATCTATGGACCGTTGATTCCCACGATCGGCGGGCAGGCGTTCGCCGGCGAGTTCAATGGCGGGGGGGACGTAAGGGTCAACGGCGTAACGGCCAACGGGGGCGGCCCGCGGCAGGACTACGCGGTGGGCTTGAGCTGGAAGATCGGCCCCGGTGGCCTGTTCGATTGGGGACGCATCCGGGCGAGCGGCGCAAAATTGACCGCAGCTCAGCTGTCCGACGAGAAACTACGGGACCAGATCCGACGCGAGGTGGTGGACGGATACACCCAGGTTCAATCGCTGTTTGAACAGCTGCGTGTTGCGCGCCTCAACTTGAGTTCCGCCCAGGAAACACTGCGCCTGACGCGGCATCGCAAGGAATTGGGCGTCGGCGTCGTGTTGGAAGACATCCAGGCGCAGCAGGAGTTGCTCAAGGCACGCACGGATTACGTTGGTATCGTGACGCAGCTGAATCAGGAGCAATACGGCTTGATGCGCAGCGTGGGCGCGCCTCTGCGCAATCCCTGATGCCGCTCTCGCAGACCCCATCGCGAACCAGTCCCCGCACCGAGCCATTGAGTTCATGTAGTGGAATCTACATACTTGTAATCATTATGACAAAGGCACAGTATTAGGGTCCCTGACGATCAGGAGATCCCAAATGAACTGGATCACGCGCGAACGCCCCAAGATCGACCGTATCGCCTGTCCGTGGCTCATTCTGCGGTTTATCGACGCCCAAGCGCAGTTTCACTATGTACCGGCCGACCGAGTGCTCGCGATGGCGGAGCAGATTCCGGCCATTCCGTACGATATTCCAGGCGTTGAGCTGACGCATGTCGGCGAGCTGTGCAGTTTCGATGCATTCATCGACAAGTACCGGCTCGAGGATCCTGCATTGTCCAAGCTCGCCCTCATCGTCCGCGGCGCAGATACGTCGCGGCTCGACTTGGCTCCGCAGTGCGCGGGCCTGTATGCCATTTCGCTGGGTCTTTCCGCCACGTTGACGAACGACCACGAGATGTTGCGCCACGGACTCGTCATGTACGACGCTCTGTACGCCTGGTGCGCGAGGCTGCAGAACGAAACCCACGCCTGGCCGCCCGCCGGTTACTCATTGGCTTCATAGGCTCTGACATTTTAGGAGAATTTCCATGCATCGTATTGCGACGCTCATTGCAGGCATCACGGCAATTGCACTCAGCGCCCCGGCGGGCGCCGCCGATATCGATTGGAGCAAGGTAGATCAGGCCCTGGGCAAGCCCGGTACCAGCCAGCCAGGCGGAGTTCATAAATACGGACTGCCGCGAACTGACCTCAAAATTACCGTGGACGGGGTTGCGATCAAGCCAGCACTCGCGCTGGGGTCATGGATCGGCTTCCTCCCCATGGGGAGCGGCGCCATGTTCATGGGCGATCTGGTGTTGACGGAGAATGAGATTAGCCCCGTGATGAAACGGCTAATCGACGACGGGGTCCAGATCACGGCCGTCCATAATCACTTGCTGCGCACATCTCCTCCGGTCTTTTACATGCATGTCGGCGGTCAGGGCGACCCAGTCAAACTCGCCCAAACGCTGCATGCGGGATTAGCCTTGAGTCAAACACCCTTAACCCCGCCGGCCGCCGCGCAGCCACCTGCGACTTTGGATTTGGACACCGCCGCGCTCGATACCGCGCTTGAATCCAAAGGCAGCGTCAACGGTGGGGTGTATCAATTCAGCATTCCCCGTGCCGAATCCATTTCCGAGGACGGCATGGCCGTCCCGCCGTCGATGGGTACGGCGATTGCCATCAACTTCCAACCGACCGGCGGCGGCAAGGCCGCCATCACTGGGGACTTCGTCTTGCTCGGCAAAGAGGTCAACCCGGTGTTGAAGGCGCTGCGTGAGAACGGCATCGAGGTGACCGCCTTGCACAGTCACATGATCGATGATTCCCCGCATCTATTTTTCATGCACTTCTGGGCCAATGATGATGCGACAAAGCTTGGCCGCGGACTGCGTGCGGCACTTGATTTGGCGAACGTGAAACGCGGGTCCTGACCGAGGGCGGTCCCAAGCTCCGGAGCCTCCCATGCGCTCGATGTCAGTACGGATCGCACTATGCAGTCTCACGCTGTTGTTCGGCGCGCAGGCGCCCGCTCAGGGTGCTGAGGTCAGTGGTTCCAGCGAATCGACCCGTGTCGTGTTCGTATGCGAGCACGGTTCAGTAAAAAGCCTCATTGCGACGGCCTATTTCAACCGGAGAGCTCAGGAGCGGGGTCTGGCGTATCGGGCGGTTGCGCGGGGAACCGCACCCGAGCCCCTCGTGCCCGGTCCGGTTCGACAAGGGCTGCAAACCGACGGATTTGACGTTTCTGAGTTCGTGCCGCGGTTGTTCACATCTTCGGACGTGGACGATGCGTCGCTGGTCGTTTCCTTCGATCAAGACGTCGCGAAGACCGTGGGCGGCAGAGCACGGCACTTCAGATGGGACAATCTGCCCGCAGTTTTGGCCGACTACGCGCTCGGCCGAGATGAAATCGTCACACATGTCGATGAATTGATCGACGAACTCGCACACAGCTTTTCGCTGCTGCGCAAGGGCAATGGGAGCAAAGCGCCGAGATCCGCGTGTATGAGGCAAATTGAAGCGCGAACCGCTACTCACATTGCCCTGCTCTAAGGATCAATGATCCCGCGCCGCATGGCGAGCGTGACGGCATGGGTGCGATCTTGCGCGGCTACGCGCAGTTCGGGTCATTCAGCGATAGCGCCATCGCGGCGAACCGCCCGGCCTCAATCGGGGCCGCGTGTTGTCAGGGGAAACCAAGCGCCAAGCGCGTCGCGCGCGGGGCGCCTTGACGCAAGTTCGAGGTGACGCGGCGGCCGCGCCGCCGGACTGGTCAGTACCCGCACCGCATGCTCGCCAAGTTTCGCTTGCAGATGAGCGAGAAAGCGGCCTTCTTCAGCGGGTTGCGCGACGCGCCACGTCAGCGGTGGTCCGATATCGTTATCCGACGACGTTGCGCACCGAGTATCGGTCTCCAGGGCCGTCGCGAACACCGCTTGGACCGCAAAACCCGCGCGCTCGATCACGTGCCACGCCCGGCCAGACTCGCCGGTGCTCGGCAATCCGGCGCCGCGCCGCAGCGCCTCATAGGAACGCAACCGCACCGCCCGGCGCACGCTGTCATACGCCTGTGCTGCCTCTGTGGGGGTAGCGGGGTTTAGTCGCGCGTAGCCGCATAACCGGCCGTGAATCATCATCTGCTCGGTGGCCTCCGCGTGAGCGCCAAAATAGGCGTAAGCCCCGTCAATCGTGCGGATGAACCACCAAGTGTCGGTCTCCATTGCCCCATCCTTGTAAGGCCGCGTCCTCCATCGGTGCGACCTGTCACTGCCCGCCCCGGAGTTGGCGCCCACCTTGGAGCCCGGCTTTGGGTTTCGTCTGTGCGCCGCCGCACATTAGCGCCAAGAAGAAGGGTTCCGCCTAGTACTCGCCCTGCTCTAAGGATCAATGATCCCGCGCCGCATGGCGAGCGTGACGGCATGGGTGCGATCGCCCGCGCCGAGCTTGGCCAAAATGGCCTTCATGTGAGCTTTGACGGTATCTTCCGTCACTTTGAGAAGCTGCCCCACGCGTTTGTTTGAGCTTCCTATCGCTACCAGGCGCAGGACGTCGAGCTCACGCGCCGAGAGCTCGTTTTCGGCAAGATGGCCCGCGAGTTCGAGGGCCACCGCCACGGGGACACGAAATTTGCCGACGTGCGCACTTCGAGTGAGCCGGCTTCGACCTTCTCCCAACATCTGCTCTGCCCGGTCGAGTGACTTCTCCAAACTCGATTTGCACGGCATGTCCGCGGGCAAACCGTCGACCAGCAGTACAATCGCGAGACCCTCGGGTTTGCGGCGCCGGCCATCGCCCGGCTGCAGCCGGGGCAGATTACCGATGTCGTCGACACGTCGGATCTGACACCGTACAACCTGTCAGGCACGATCTACGATCTCACGGGATCGCAGTTCTACTCTTCAAGCGATATTTTTAGCGCGAACAGTCCGGCGGTCACCCAACCGAACTATCTGGCTGCGATTATTCCGTTTCACAATCTTCACGCCGCCTTTGCGATCACCTTTGGAGCCGACACATCGTTAACCGTCGGACCGGGCTGGGACAACGTGACGGGGTTCGGTCAGCCTAACGGGCTGCCGTTTATCAAAGCTGTTGGGAGTCAGCGCGGGCACGGTCACCACTAAGGCGCTTCAGTCACCTCAACGAAAGAGGAGTTCAGCTCGCATGAGAAGGGCGGCGAACACGCTCCGCGCGTTCGCCGCCTTGGCGCAACCGCAATGCGTTCGAAATGACAGATACGGAACTCAAGCTCATCGCCAAAGCGGCGATCATCGGCGAGAGCAGCCAGCCGGTAAACGGGTAGAGGACACCCGCCGCCAACGGCACGCCCAGCGCGTTGTAAATGAGCGCGAAGCCCAGGTTCTGCTTCATGTTGGCAACCGTCGCATTGGAGATCACTCTCGCCAGCGCAATGCCGCGCAGGTCGCCTTTCACGAGAGTCACCTGGGCGCTGTTCATCGCGACATCCGTGCCGGTGCCCATCGCCACCCCGACGTCCGCCTTTGCGAGAGCCGGGGCGTCGTTGATGCCGTCTCCCGCCATCGCCACGATACGCCCCTCATTCTGAAGCCGCGCCACCAGTGCGAGTTTGTCGGCTGGTTTGACTTCTCCGTAGACCTCACCGATCCCGAGGGACGCCGCCACTGCCTTCGCCGTAGTGAGACCATCGCCGGTGGCCATGATGACGCGCAATCCGGAGGCTCGGAGTGCGCGCAAGGCCTCCGGCGTGCTTGACTTGATGGGGTCCGACACGGCCAATAAACCCGCGAGCCGCGCGTCGGCTGCGAGATACATGACGCTGGCCCCTTGCGCGCGTAGAGCTTCGGCTTCGGCCCGGAGGCTGTCGACAGGAACGCCGGCCTGCGTCATCAAAGCCGCATTTCCAATTGCCAAGAGCCTGCCGTCGACGACGCCGCGAACCCCGAGGCCGGCGATCGATTCGAATTGCCCGGTCTTCGACAGCATCACGCCTCTCTCCCTGGCAGCAGCCACGATGGCCGCGGCCAGCGGGTGTTCGCTGGCCTGATCGAGACTCGCGGCCATTCGAAGGACGTCGCTTTCCGTGTTCCCGGACGTCGCCACGCAGCGATCGAACCGCGGTCTGCCTTCGGTGAGCGTTCCCGTTTTATCGACGATCAGCGTGTCGACTTTGCGGAAGTTCTCGATCGCCGCCGCATCCCGGAATAACACGCCACGGGTCGCCGCCTGACCCGTGGCGACCATGATGGACATCGGCGTCGCAAGACCGAGTGCGCACGGGCAGGCGATGATGAGCACCGCAACGGCGTTGATGAGCCCGTGCGCCCAACTGGGACTCGGCCCGAGAAATCCCCAACCGAGGAAAGTGAGCAGCGAGATGCCTGCCACGGTCACGACGAAATAGCCCGCAAATCGGTCCGCCATGCGTTGCATGGGCGCCTTCGAGCGTTGGGCCTGCATCACCATCAGCACGATGCTCGCCAATACCGTAGCAGGGCCCACCCGTTCGGAGCGCATCACCAGCGCACCGGTGGTATTCAAGGTGGCGCCGATGAGCGGGTCGCCGACGCGTTTCATCGCCGGCAACGGTTCGCCGGTCAGCATGGACTCGTCCACCGCGCTGCTGCCCTCGAGCACAATGCCGTCGACCGGGATCTTTTCGCCCGGCCGAACGCGCAATGAGTCGCCCACCTGCACCCGGGTCAGCGGTACGTCCTCTTCCGTTTTATCGATATTGATCCGACGGGCCGTTTTCGGTGCGAGGCCCAACAGCGATTTGATGGCCGCGGAGGTTCGCGAACGCGCCCGAAGCTCCAAAATCTGACCGAGCAAGGTAAGCGAAATGATCACGGTGGCAGCTTCAAAATACACGGGTACACGACCCATCACCACGAAGGAAGACGGGAACACGTCCGGCGCGATGGTCGCCACCACGCTGTAGAGGAACGCAGCGGACGTACCCGACCCGATCAGAGTCCACATGTTGGGACTTCGATGAATTACCGACTGCGCAGCGCGCACAAAAAAGGGCCACCCCGCCCACAGGACGATCGGCAGCGACAGGGCCAGTTCAATCCACCCCTCCGCCGCGGGCTGCCGCCAGTGCGTGCGGTGACCGGCCATCGCGAGGGTTGCGACGATGACAGTCAGCGGCAGAGTCCAGAAAAAGCGCCGCCGCAAGTCCTCGAGTTCCGGATTCTCCTCATCGAGCGCCGGCATCTCCGGCTCCAACGCCATGCCGCATTTGGGGCATGCTCCTGGATGATCCCGGCGCACTTCGGGATGCATGGGACAGGTGTATGCCGCGCCCGCGATCGGCGCCTGAGGCATGACGCCGGCCGGTGGACCGGACGAGGTTGCGGCCCGGTATCTCCCGGGGTCTGCCGCGAATTTGGCCTTGCAGCCGGGACCACAGAAATAAACCGCCTGGCCATCATCTTGGAGAGAATGCGGTGAATTCTCGCTGACGCTCATTCCGCAAACCGGATCCTTCATAGCGGCATTATTATCGCATGCCCCGCCACGCCAAGTTGGCTCAACCAGGAAAGCCCTTCACTCATGCCGCCCGCTACCGTATTCGGTCCCGCCTATTTCAAAAAGTTCTACCTGAGCGCCTCCACGCGCGTCGTCACGCCCGGCGAAATGAGGGTGCGTGCGCGGCTGATTGCGGCCGTCCTGGCTCAGACCGGCATTCCGGTCCGTAGCATCATGGACGCTGGTTGCGGCATCGGTCTGCTGCGTGCGCCATTCAAGGAGGTGCTGCCGCGAGCCCGTTACGTCGGCCTCGAGGCGAGCGACTACCTGTGCGCCCGCTATGGATGGACCAAGGGCTCGGTGGCCGATTACTCGCCGCAGAGGCCCTGCGATCTGGTGGTGTGCTACGACGTGCTGCAGTACCTGGATGATCGCGACGCGGCTCGGGCAGTGGCAAACCTCGCGCGGCTGACACGGCGGGCGTTGTACATATCGGCGTTGACCCGCGATGACTGGCGCGAGAATTGCGACAAGACGCGAACCGATCGCGCGGTGCATCTTCGCCCCGGCGATTGGTACCGTCGACGGCTGAAGCGAAATTTCCGCTATCTGGGGTTTGGCGTCTGGCTGCGCAGAGACGTAACCGCGATCCTCTGGGACCTGGAACGAAACGGCTAGGAATCAGACGGTCTTTACAGCGTCGGCTTGACCATACCCATCGACCCAGAGCACGCTTCGTGAGAATGGCATGAAAGCTCCGCGCTACTCGAAGGCCGCACTCCATAGAACGCTGCAACGCTGTGCCGCCGCGCTGTTGATCATCATCACATTGATCGTGATTCTGAGCATCGTGTTGGCGCCCAGGTTGACGCCATGGCAGGTGCGCAACGCGGCCAGCGACCGTGGCTATCAGACACTGATGCGGGCCAAGGCGGCCATCCTGGCGCACGCGGCCAATCCCGGAGCCGATGCGGTTCCCGGCCGGCGCCTGGGACAGATTTCACTGACCCCCGACCTGCCCGTTACGGCGGGAAGCACCTTCGACGGCATCAGCAAGGCGGGCTGCGCGACGCGCACCTGGGTGACCGGACAGGCCCTGTCCGACCCGAATGCCGCGAATACCTCGGCCAAAGCGCTCAACGTACGTTGCTTCGGCCGATTTCCCTGGCTCTCCTACGGACTCGAAGGTCCCAGCACCGCGGACGATGAAGGCGGCATGGTGCCTTGGATGTTCATATCGGCCAATCTGGCGGTCGCCGCTCCCTGCCTCCTCAATTTGAATCCGCTCATGCTGAGCAGTGGCTACACGGGCGGCTGCACAACTCCGGTGCCGTTCCCCTGGCTCAACGTGGTCGATGATCGGGGTAACCTCTTGTCCTCCGAGGTGGCGATCGTGCTCATCTTGCCCGGACCGCCGGTCAACGCCGCACAGCAGCGCAGCGCACCCAACGATCGCTCACCCACCGCTTTTCTCGAGGGCTTGACGGTGACGGCGGGATGCACGGCCCCGTGTGTCGCGGGGACTTACGACAACGCGGCATACACCGTTGCCAACGGTCTGGCATGGACCTTCGTCAATGCACCGCCGAGCACGGCCTTGGGTCCGCCGCCCGCCTACTACCAGCAGCCCTTTGCCTTCAACGATCGCTTGATCTATGTCACCGCCACCGAGTATCTCGAGGCTATGGAGACGCAGGCGCGACTCGACGCGCTGAATACTCTCAAGCAGTTCAAGCTCAGTCATGGCTTCCTGCCGTACTCCGGCGACAATGCGTCGCCATCCACCCCCTTGGCGACGAGCTGCACGCTGAACTCGCGGTTCGGCTTGCTGCCGGCGGGAACCGCTTGCAGCGGCCCCGCCAATTACGCGGTGAACTATCCGACCTGGTTCACCTTGGGCGGCTGGGGGTCTTATTTCATTTACGCGGTCGAGGCAGGCTGCGTTGCGAGTGCCCCAGCCTGTACGCCCACCCTGAAACTGGGCGGGCCGGCGACGCCATCCTACAATGCCGTACTATTCGGCCCCGGCCGCGCGATCCAAAAGGCGCCCTTCGCGGTCTCGAAAGGGGCTAAGCAATGGCCGATGGTGGGCGGCGTGAGCGGTACGTTGGCGGATTTTCTCGACAGCACCACGAACGTGAATGGACCGCCGTTCGATGCCGAGGGCACGGCGCCCACGGCCAACTACAATGACCGCATGTACGGTATCCCATGAAACACCCGCATCGAAAGCTGCGGCCGGGAATACCAACCGGCTTCCGACCAGGCTAGAGATTGGCCTGCATCCAGTTCACGAGCGCCGCATGCACGGGCTCGGCAGCGCCCGAGTCGGTGCGCCGGTCGTTGACGAGCGATACCAGAACGAAGGTTTTACCGGCAGGCGTGGTCACATAGCCCGCCACTCCGCTGACGCCGTCCAGGTGCCCCGTCTTCAGGCGCACCGAGCCGGCCGGAGCATCCTTCATCCGCGCATGCAAGGTTCCATCGATCCCCGCAAGCGGCAGCGACGCCATGAATTCGGGAGCGTAGCGGCTGCGGTATGCCGCGGAGAGGACCGCCCCCAACTGCAGAACCGAGATGTGCGTGGTGCGCGACAAACCGGAACCGTTGTCGATGGCGACGTCCTGCAACGAGAGGCCGCGCTCCCGGCTCCATTCGGCCAACGCGGCTGCCCCCTTGTCCTCCGTCGCCGGAAGGCCGAAGCGGTCTTCGCCCAGCGTGAGCAAGAGATGGCGCGCCATCAGATTGCTGCTGTATTTGTTGGTCAGCCGCACGACCTCGCCCAGGGTGAGGGAGTCGAAATTCACGTAGGCCTGAGAGTCGGTGGGCGTGGGCTCTATGCGCAGCCGGCCGTCGAATTCACCTCCCAGTTCGCGCCACAAGGTGACGAAGGTGCCGAAGGCGTAGTCGGCCGGACGCAGCAGGACCCGGGCGAAACTGCGCGGCGCGCAAGTGGGTGACAGGGCGCCCGAGAACACCACCCGATCCCAGCGTGCCGACGCTATTTCGAAATCGACGCGTCCGGCTGCCGCCCTGCAACGCCCGGATGCAAGGCCGATGTGATTCTCGATGACCAGGTTGCTGGGCGCAGGCGTCGCAACGACATCCACCCGGTTCATGTCCTCGTTCGGCACCACGTGGAATTCCACGGATTGAAAATTGACCATCAAGGCGTCGGGCAGGACGTTGTATGAGCGGTTCGGCCGGCCGTCGAATTCCGCCGGATCTTCCGCGGGCAGCGAGAAGGCCGTATTGTCGATGACGATATCGCCGTGGATGGACTTCAGTCCCTTGGCGCGCAAGCTGCCGGCGAAGCTCCACCAGCGTTCCAGCGTCATATAGGGATCGCCGCCGCCCTGAAGGACCAGATCGCCGTCCAGGACGCCGTTCTTGATGGCGCCGTGAACCAAGGCGCGCGTGTGCCAGACATAGGCGGGACCGAGCAGGTCCAGGCTCGCGAACGTGGTGACCACTTTGATGGTCGAGGCGGGGCTGCGCGGAGTGTCGACGTTGAGTCCGGCGATCAGGCGGCCGGAATCCGGGTCGATGATGGCGAAGCTGACGGCGCCCAAGGTAAGGCGTTGCGTTCTGATGGTTTGCGCGACCGGCGCCGGCGCACCGGCCAAGCCGGAGGCGGTCAGGGGCCCGGCGGCAGCACAGAGCGTGATGAGCAGAGCGGCCTGCGCGAATCGATGGGCCATCCGGCTAAAGTAGCACAGCATCGTCACGGGAGCCTAAAGCGGCAGCACCACTTGCCGCCACGCAGCCGATCGCCACCGCAGGTACAGCACGACTCCCAAGGAGCATATATAAGCGAGTGCGGCGAACCATCCGCCGATCGCGCCGAATCCAAGCTGCGGCAACCAGCCGACCCATCCGGAACCCGGTTTGAAGGACAGAATGTGCGCGAGCGGAACGAACAATCCCCATGACAATGCGAGCACCATGATCGACGGAATCCGCACGTCGCCGGCGCCCGGCTCCATAGGCCTGCGCCACCAGGGTCTGCACCGAGAGGCCGACACCGCCGAATAGCAGTACGAACACCAATACCGGCCAGTAAACTGCGCCGATGGCCGCGGTTGCGGTGGGCGACAAGCGTCCTATGAACCAGGTGTCGGTTGCGTTGAGCACCGCTTGCACGGCGCTGTTCAACATGAACGGAAACGCAAGCCCGGCCACGGCGGCATAGTCGAGCCCCGGCCGGCCGCGGGGGCTCAGGCGTTGTCCTGGGAGCAGTATGATGTGTGTATCCATGAGTTTTTTCGTTTCGAGCCGGCGAGGGTAACCTAAGGAGCCGTTCGGAAAAACAGACAAGCTCCTTAGGTTGAAGGATTGAAATCCGTGGCACGACGAAGTCTCCCCGGGCCGTTTTCGGCCGCCCACCTGAGTTCCGGACTCTGGCAGCTGACTGCGGAGGTTCCGGACGGCGCGCGCGTGTATTTGCGCGGCGCCGCGCCGGAAGCGTCGAAACTCCTGTCAGACACGCGCATCACCGCCCTGGAATTCGAATGGCGTAGCGAAGGCGTCATGGTCTCCATCACGGGCGCGGGCGGCGCCCGGCATTTCAAGTCCGAGAGCGCGTTCATCCATACACCTGCGGCGCGGCTGTATGACAGCCTGCCGTTGGCAAGCTTCGATGGCCGTGCGCAGCGATTCTGGAAGCGGGTGTTTCGCCTGATCCGGATTCCCGGAGGCCGCTTGGTCTTGGGAGCGATCGCACGCCGCCGCCGCGGCCGGAGCGGAACTGCATCACAGTAGCGTTCTCGCACCGCAAGGACGAGTACCGGCGCGATACAGGGTCTCCCCGAGCGTCCCCGCACCGAACTGCGACGCTCATCAACGAAGAATTGTCCCGTTTGCAGCAAATTGAACCGGGTACACGATCGAACCCAAGAGAAGCTAGGATGGCTGTCGCGCCGAAGATCAAGATAGACCCTCCCGAGCAGCCTCCGACGGACGCCTCGTTCGAGCCCTATGGCCGATTGCTCCGCATGCTGATGCCGAGCGTCGGCTCCGTCATCGTGCACGACGGCTTTGCCAACCTCCTGTGGTCCTCGGACGAAGCCAACCTTGCCGACTTGCCGGAGGTCATCACGGAGACGATTGCAAATGCCCTCGCGGAAGGGTCCGAATTCGCGGGCATCATTCGGACGCTCGATGCGGATCGCGTGGTCTATTCATTCGCAGTTCGCGGCGAGCAGATCGAATTGCTCGGCGTCATCAGCATGATCGCACGATTGTCCGGCAAACAGACCGAGGCCCGGCCGCTCAGTTACGTGCGGCCGCTGATACAGCCGGCCCTGGAATGCTTGCGGCGCGAAATGCTGCTGCGTTTGCAGTTGGGTTCCCGCGAACAGGATCTCGGCAGGCGCGAGGGCGACCTGTCCTTGATGCTCGAGATGTCATCTCGTCAATCGGCCATCGCGAGCGACGCCGACGAGTTTGGACTGATTCTCAAGACCGGTCTGGACCACATGCACTGCGCCCTCGCGGCGCTGTGGGTGCCGGAAAAGGCCATCGTTCTGACTCTCACTCGAAGCGGTGCGCCCATGGCGCCCGAAGCGTTGCAACGCGCGGAGCGGCACCTGATGGCCTGGATGCTGCTGCAACAGCGCACCATCGTCGTGAACCGCATTTCGAAGGTCGTGACCAATAGTGCCGCGCCCTACAAGATTCTCGCGTGTCCGGTGCGCCATCCATCGGGACGCGTCATGGGAGTGCTGGCGCTGTTCAATCCTCCGAGCGCGGACGATTTCGATTCGCATCAAACCCGGATCGCGGAGCTGCTGGCGAAGAAAGCGACCCTCGTCATTCAGTCGCACTACGACTCGAGCACGGGGCTCATGACCCGCCACGCCTTCGAACGGCAGGCCGCGGAGTTGCTGTCGGCCGCGGTATCGCCGTTGGCGCATTGCATACTCTATCTCGACATCGATCGGCTCCATATCATCAACGAGACCTTCGGAATGCATGTCGGCGACGACGTCATCGTCCTCGTTGCCGAGTGCATGGCGAAGACCTTGCCGCACGGCGCCCTCTCCGCCCGGATCTCGGGCGATCGCCTGGCGGCACTCGTTCCCAACGCGGGGATGGACGCCGCCGCGGCCGTCGCCGAGAAGATTCGCGCGGCGGTCGCCGCCATAGCGCCGCGTGCCGGGCAGGGAGCCTTCGAAGTGTCGGCCTCCGTCGGGGTGGCGCCCATCGGACGATCCGAAAACGCCCTGGCGCACGCCCTGGCGACGGCGGAAATTGCATGCAAAGCCGCGAAGGACCGCGGCCGCAATCGGGTGGAAGTGTTCCAGGATTCCGATCAGAGCATCATCCGGCGCCATACGGACATTTTGATCATCGGTCAATTACGGGAGGCATTGGACTGCGACAAGTTCAGATTGGACGCCCAACCCATTCTGCCGCTGCGCGGAAACTACGGACGGCCGCGCTTCGAATTGTTGATTCGCATGCTGGGAGACAACGGCGAGATCATACCGCCGGCGAAATTCCTGTCGTCCGCGGAGCGGTACCAATTGATGCCCTCCATCGATCGTTGGGTCGTGCGCCGCGCCTGCGAACTCCTCGGCGCGTACAACAAGTCGATCAGCGAGGAAAGCGCCCGCTTCGCCATCAATCTCTCGGGACAGTCGCTGCGGGATGAGTCCTTCCTGCAGTTCGTGATCGATCAAATCGAGAAATCCGAACTGCCGCCGAATGTCCTTTGCTTCGAGCTGACCGAAACCGCGACCATCGGCAATCTCGCGAAGGCGCAGGACTTCATGCGGACCCTGCAGAATCTCGGATGCCAGTTTGCGCTCGACGACTTCGGAACGGGCGTCAGTTCGCTCGCATACCTCAAGGACCTGTCGGTCAACTACTTGAAGATAGACGGCAGCTTCGTTCGCGATTCGGTTCACAACGCGCGCTCCGACTCCATGATCAAGGCCATCGCACAACTGGCGAAAGTCATGTGCATGGAGACCATCGCCGAGTACGTCGAGACGGACAGTTTGCGCGTGAAAATGACCGAACTCGGCGTCGATTACGGCCAGGGGTTCGCCATGGGGAAATCCCAGCCGCTCGAGGAATTGCTCGCTGAACTCGCCATCTATGAGGCGACCGTCAGCACCTGGGACATGCCGGAGGGCTCGGTCCCGGCTGAAATTCAGAGCGTGGGCCAAGCGCCGGCGAGCCCTGCAGGAAGCCCGTCCTAAGTCAGGCTAGTCATGGAACAGGATCGTATGCGCTATCGATTACAAAAGCTGTCCTCCTGCGTCCTACATCCGATTGAACCATACGCCCACATCGTTGGGGTTTGGTGGGGGATACAGTCTACTGACCCCATTAGCCACCCAAACACCCAGAGCAGCGAAGCAAACTATGCTGATATTGACCAGACGAGCCGGTGAGGCGTTGCGTATCGGCGACGATATCGAGGTCACCGTCATGGCGGTGAACGGAACGCAAGTTCGAATCGGCATCAAGGCACCGCGTGATATCGCAGTGGACCGCGAAGAGATTGCGGAGCGCAAACGGCGCGACCGCGAGAATTCCGAAGCGGGAAGCAGAGTTGCGGTCCCTTGAGAGCCCCTCCCTAGTAAGGAGTTGGCGGCTTCAGGCCGTAACGAATTGACCACCCCGAATCATCGGTAAGCGACGTACCCGTTTCTGAGTGAGCGCGAATATTGCGTGGCTCAGAGCGGGCGCGATCGGCGGGCAATCCCGGCTCGCCTACGCCGGTGGGCGGCTCTTGCCGGGGGCGGCTCTAGGCTGAATACATGGTACCGCAGTCGTACCGCCACCACGCGGTGTACTCGCGGCAGACCCTCCTGCATCGACATGTCGACCACCTCGCCGGCTACGCCGCCGAACGACCCAACACGTCCGCACAGCAAACCTCTTGAAATTTACATGGGCTTTGAGCACACAATAAGGGATTCCCTTAACACTCAAGATACCAAGGACGGCCGCAAGCCTTAGGTTGCAGCAGCAACCGGGACCTGGCGGGCAACACTCGAATTTGTCCGCTCCTGGGTAAGCGCGCCGATTTCAGCACCGATCCGCCGCCGGCGAACGGCTAGGGGCGGCGGGCGAGCGCGAAACGGATGCGAATGCGCGCCCGCTGCGCCGCGGGTTTGGCATCCTTCAGCACGGGCTGGTACCGCCATTGCGAGAGTGCACTGGCGGCTGCAGACTCGAAAACCCGGGGCGGATTTGCCGCGTGCACGGCGATGTCCCTCACCTCTCCGCTCTCCGCCACGGTGAAATCGAGCTCCACCCAGCCTTCGGTCTGCTTCGCTTCGGCTTGCGCCGGGTAGACGGGCGTCACCGACTTGACGAGCTTGAGATCATTGGCGGCAACGACGTTCGCGAAGAACTGCTGCTGGTTGACCGCCGCCTCGAGCTCTCGCGATACGGCGCTCGAGTCTGCAGAGGTATATCCCACGGCGGCTGCCTCGGTCAGCCAACTGTGTGCGGCGTCGTACTGCTTGAGATCGAGCGCGCGGCGGGCATTGGCGACCAGACGAGACCCGAGGTCCTGGATTGCGGATGCAAGGCCGGCGTGGCCCGGATTCATGCCTCGCAGGGTCAGCAGGTAGTACTTGGCGCTATCCATGCCAGGCTCGATCAGCCGGTCCTGTTGCAGACGTTCCCGGCCGGTGCTCAGCATTTGATCCCAACCCTCCGTCTCGGCCTGCCGGCGTGCGGCGGCGAAAAGTTGGCGGGCGTTCTCCACATTGGCGGCGGAACCGATCCCGTCGGCGGCGTCGAGCAAACGCGAGGCGTGCTCGAAATCATGGCGGTCGAGATCCGCGCGGGCGTCCGCCAGCAGCGTCGCAGCGAGACTCTGCCTGGCCGCTTGGACGGCATTGCTGGCGGGGTCGATTCGCAGGGCCTCCCGGATGTAGAACCGGGCGCTATCATTCTCTGGATCGATCAGGCGGCCTTCCTTGATGCCTGTCTCGGCGAGACCCAGGAGCTCCGCGCGGCGGCCGGCGTCCGCGCTGGTCTCGGGGCGGGCCTCCTCCGGCGCGCGCACGCGTGCCGTCGCGGTTTTGAGCCGTTCGCGCGATTTCGCAAGGCGCGCCGTCAACAGCGCGATCCGGCCGCCGTCGACGCCCGCCTTGCGGGCCGTGTCGATTGCCGCGGCTGCTTCGTCCAGGCGCTCCTCCAGCAAGGCGTTCTCCGCCTTGGCCCACAGCCGTTCCTGAACCTCGGCGAGGCCGCTCCTTGCCGCGGCGTCCTCGGGATTGCGGGCCAATGCCCGCCGATACAAATCGAGTGCGTTGTCGTCGTTCGGCGCGGTGAGGCGATTCTCCGCAAGGGCCGCGTCGGCGCGCACCACCGGCGATGATTCGTGGGCCGGATTGTCCACGGCCGCCGGGCGCGGCGGAGCGTGCGCCGGCCCCCGATGGTACAGCGCCCAGGCCGCAATTCCGGCCACCAGCAGCACCGCTGCCGCGACCTTCAGCAGCCGCTGATTGCCGGTGACGGTTCCGGTGCGGGCGCGGACACGGGGGGGCGCCGCAGGCACGCGCTTTCGCTGTTCCACATACTTTCTGACCGCGGCTTCGGCGAACATTTTGGCGCGGCCGGGAGACATGGGCTTATGGATGAAGCGATAAACGGTGCCGGCGCTGATGAGACCGGCCAACAGGTTTTCGGTCTCGCGGCTACCCGCAACCACCAGCACCAGGTCGGGAAATTGCCGTTTGATCTGCGCGACGAAAATGCTGGCGTCCTCAGCCAGCGCCTGTACATCCAGCACCAAGATACCCACCTGGCCGGCCAGCAGCAGATCGCAGACCTTATCCGCGGTGGGCACATGCCAGATTCGACGCGAGCCTCCCACGGCCTCCCGCAGCGTCTGCAGAAACGGCTCGTCGATGCTGAAAACCACCAACTCGACGATTTCGCTCGCAAAGCTGAAATTCAGCAGATTCCGTTCATCGCTTTGGTCGTCAGAGGGTAGCAACGATCACGTCTCCCACATCGAGAACCCTTGGCCTGCGAATTTGCCCAATGGTGCACTGCACCGAAGCAATAGATCGCTCCGTGGAGCTAGGCTAGTGTCATTCCAGCAGCGACGCTATACGATACGGGGCCTCATGCGGCAGAAAATTGCTGCTGCATCGCGTCAAGTCGTTTCAGTGACTGGACGCTCTCTTGCGAACGGCAGCGCCACATGGGGAAGTGATATTGAGCGAGCCAATCGTGATTACGTCAAAGCTGCCCATGCAGCAGCGTCCCGCGCTCGAGCAATTGCTTTTTTTCAACGCGAACCAGCATCGGGTCCGCGTCGGGATCGAGCAATCCATAGCCACGTACGGGGTCCCTGAAATTTACGAGCAGGACGGGAGCTTGCGCATTCGGGTGGGCGACGTCGAAGGCGTACAGACGCTGTTCGCCGTAACCGAAGCCGGGCGGCCGCTGGGTGTCGCAGTGTTCGTACGGCTGCCCGACGAACGCTTCGTGGTGCTGCATCTGGGCGTCGAACCGCGCTTCGGCAGGGCGCTGGACGTCAACACGCCCGTGCTCCTCAGGCTCATGCATGAGATCCGCAGTGCGGCTCGGCGTACGCGCGGGGTTCATCGCATCGAACTGGTCTACAAGGGCCGCCACGCCGTGCGCTTGAACGTCTGACGCTCGCTCGATGCCACGACCTAAGGGGATGCCTATGCTAGGAATGACTTGTCGGCGGGCCGCGGTGCTCGCTTCCGCATTGTTGGGTGTGATGGTTGCCAACGCCGGGGCAGTGGTGCGCACCCCGTTGCCGGACGGCAACCCCTTCCCGATTTCCGCCGCGGTAACGGTACCCGCCGGCTACGACACCGTGTATGTCAGCGGTGCCCTGCCGGACGTAGTCAACAAGGACGCTCCCACGGGCAGCGTCGAGTCGTATGGCGATATGGCAACGCAGGCCGAGAGTGCCCTGACGAAGATCAAGGCGTCGCTCGCAAAGCTCGGGCTGGGGATGGGCGACGTCGTGAAGATGACGGTGTTCATGGTCGCGGATTCGACCAAGGGCAATAAGCTCGACTTCGCCGGACTGATGACCGGCTACACCAAATTCTTCGGCACCGCGGAGCAGCCCAACAAGCCGGCGCGCAGCGCCGTGCAGGTGGCCGCGCTGGTGGCGCCGGGAGCGCTGGTGGAAATCGAGGTCATCGCGGTGACGCCTCACAAGCAAGAGGCTCACCCCGGCAAGACGCACAAGGGCGGGCACTAGGAGTGCACTAGGAGCCTGTCTGGCCAAGGACGCGGAACGGCGGGAGGGGGGCGCAGAGCGGCGAATACCGAGCGCGCTGCACCCCGATGGCAAGCGGCGTTGTGCCTGGTGCCCGGCGGACTCTCCTCTGTACATCGACTATCACGACAACGAATGGGGAGTCCCCGTGCGCGACGATCGAAGACTCTTCGAGATGCTGTGCCTCGAGGGAGCCCAGGCGGGCTTGAGCTGGCTCACCATTCTGCGCAAGCGCGAAGGCTACCGGGCGGCATTCGATGATTTCGATGCCGACAAGATGGTCCGCTATGGAAAGCGCAAGCGCGGTGAGTTGCTGCTCAATCCGGGCATCGTCAGAAATCGGCTCAAGGTCGATGCCTTCATCGGCAATGCAAAGGCCTATCTCGGGATACGCGAACAATCGGGCGGGTTCACCGGATACATCTGGCAATTCACCGACGGCAAGGTACTGCGCCGCCGCCCGCTCTACCTGCGCGACATCCAGCAATCGACACCGTACAGCGATGCCATGAGCAAGGATCTGAAGAAGAGGGGCTTCAATTTCGTGGGCTCGACGATCTGCCATGCGTTCATGCAAGCCGTCGGCATCGTGGATGAACATCAACGCCGCTGCTGGGCGGCAACGCGATCGCGCGCCGCCGCGTAGCGTCGAGGTCTCAGCACGCCCCGCAACCGTCGCGCGGTCGTGACTGCGGCGTGAACGTGGGCGAAGCCGCGGCATGGTCGGCCGCCGCGCCACATTCCATGCGCTGCCGTTCATGTCGGCTCTGTCGCCACGCGGAGACGCCTGTATGCAAGTTGAGACAATCGCATTGCATAATCCAAGCGGTTTTAATCGCGCGGATGAGCCATACACCAGCGATTCAATTCGACCTTGCAGTATTGGGTGCGGGACCCGGAGGACTGAGCGCGGCAGCCCGCGCGGCGCAACGCGGAATGTCCCACGTCTTGCTCGAAGCCGCCGATAAGCACGCGAACACCGTTCAGCAGTATCAGCGCCATAAACATGTGATGGCGGAACCCAGCGTGCTTCCCCTGCGCAGCGACATCGCCTTCGCCGCCGGCCGGCGGGAAGGGATCTTGGAGGAGTGGCAGGAAGGGATACGGCGCGGCAACATCAACGTGCGCTACCGCGCCGAAGCCGTGCGCATCACCGGAGGCCGCGATGCGTTCGAGATCGCGCTCAAGAGTGGCGACACCGTTCATGCGAAGAACATCATCCTGGCCCTGGGCGTTCAAGGCAATCCGCGCCGGCTGGAAGTGCCCGGAGAACATCATCCGTGCGTGCAGACCACGCTGGAATGCGCCGAGGATCATCACGGCGAGACCATCGTCATCGTGGGCGGAGGCGATTCCGCCATCGAAAACGCCATCGGCTTGTCCGAGCACAACCACGTCGTCATCGTCAACCGCGGATCCGACTTCAGGAAGGCGAAGCATTCCAACTCCGTGCGCATCGGCGCCGCGATTGGCGCCGGCAAGGTTCGCTGTCATTTTCACAGCCGCGTGCTGCGAGTCGAAGCCGATGATCCGGCGGCATCGACGAACTGCCGCCTGATCCTGAAGACCGCCGACGGCGAGGTTCCCATCCGATGCAATCGAGTCATCCTGCGGCTCGGGGCAATACCGCCGCGAGGATTTCTGGAACCCATCGGCGTGCGGTTCATCTCGCCGGCGGCGGATTCGCTGCCCGCGCTTTCTCCCGAACTCGAATCCTCCGTGCCCGGCCTCTACATCATCGGCTCCCTGGCCGGGTATCCGTTGATCAAACAGGCGATGAACCAAGGCTACGATGTGGTGGAGCGGCTCCTCGGGCACGCGCTCGAACCCGCCGATCATCCGATTCTTCAGTCCAAGCTGCGCTCGGCGCCGCTCGGACACGACGTGGACGAGGCCCTTGCACTGATCAGCGAGCGCGTGCGGCTGTTCCGGGGCATCGCCCCGCTGGCGCTGCGGGAACTCGTCGTCGCGAGCACGGTGCGCGTGCCCGAATCGGGACACGAAATCTTTGTCCGGGGCGAATATAGAAATTCCGTTTTCAACGTCCTCCAAGGCGAAGTCTATCTGTATGTTCCCGGTGCGGTGACCATGGTCCTCGGCGCGGGTCAGATATTCGGCGCGCTGAGCCTGATTTCCGGCCGTCCTTCCGAGGCAACCGCCGTCGCCGGCCCCGATTGCGTGCTGCTCGAAACCCCGCGCAGCATGCTCAAGAAGCTGCTGAGAGCGGAAAAGGCCGCGCAGGCTTATCTGGACCGCGTGCATGTGCTGCGCGCGTTGAAATTCTATCTCATGCCGAATGCGGACTCCGAAACGATATTCGAGCTCGCGGCCACCGCCAAAACGAAGAACTACGCCGCAGGCGAGGCGCTGTTCGGCGAGGGCGATCCGGTCGATCGCCTGTACATCCTGGGCAGCGGATCCGTGACGCTGTCGCAGACGATCGGCGGCACGGAGGTGGTCGTCGCGTACTGCGCCGCCGGCGGCTACGTCGATTGCGTGGGGGAGATGTCGGGGCAGGCGTCGCGGACCGTCACCGCCCGCGCGACGGTCGCCACCGAGGCGATCAGCATCGATCACGCGGCCTTCATTCGAGTACTGGCCCGGGATAAGAGCATGTCCCTGGCTGCGCGCATCGAAAAGGAGCGCGCCGAGCAGCTGGCCCAATGTGCGCAAATGCAGGCCCGTCCCCAGCAGGGCAAGCTCGTATCGTTCCTGATGGAGAACGGGGTGGGCGAGGCCACCAGTGTGCTGGTGATCGACGAGTCGCTGTGCATCGGATGCGACCAATGCGAGCGGGCCTGCGCCGTGACTCACGACGGAGTTTCGCGATTGGATCGAAAGGCGGGGCCCTCCTTCGAATCCCTGCACCTGCCGACATCGTGCCGGCATTGCGAACATCCGCATTGCATGGACGATTGCCCCGCCGACGCGATTCACCGCCAGCCGAATGGTGAAGTGTTCATCGATGAATCCTGCATCGGCTGCGGAAAGTGCGAGGAGAACTGCCCGTACGGCGTGATACACATGGCGGAAGTTCCGGTGCGCATGAGCCTCATCGAGCGCCTCTTGCGGCGAACTCCCGCCGAGCAGCCGAAAACCGCGGTCAAATGCGACATGTGCACCGGCTTGAAGAGCGGGCCGGCCTGCGTCAACTCGTGTCCCACGGGCGCGGCCATTCGCATTCATGCGCAAGACGTGACCAATCTGGTCAAGAAGCGCGCGGCCATGGGAGCTTGAATGGCGATCGAGTCCGGGCCGGTACATCAGTCATTCGTGACCTATGGGGGTTATCGGTACGCGGTTGGGCCGCTGCTGATGGGAGCGGCGTGTGCGGCCGGCTATCTCGCACAGCCGGGCAATCAGCAGCCGAATGGCGGAACGTGGCTGGGTTTGACTCTCGGCACGATCGCTGCGGCGATGATTCTCATTTTGATGGGTTACGGCATCCGCCGGCGCACCTTCAAGGCCAGCGTCGGAAGCGCGACGCGCTGGCTCTCGATCCACGTCTATCTCGGTCTGTGCGCGGTGCTCGTGGCGAGCCTGCACTGCGGCTTTCAATTCGGCAGAAACATCCACACCTTGACTTACGCGCTCCTCTGCCTCGTGGTCGCCAGCGGCTGCTGGGGCGTCTACGCGTATCTGCGCTATCCGGCGCTTCTGGTGCGGGTGCGCGGAAATACCGGCCGCAAGCAACTGCTGCGCCGGCTTGACGATCTCGACTCGCAAGCTCTGGCATTGGCCGGTTCGCTGAACAGCGGTCTGCGCGAACTCGTCATCGATGCGATTCGCAGGACCCGGATCGGCGGCGGACCATGGACGCAGCTGCGGGCGCGGGACGAATCGGCGCTATTGCTTTGCGCGCCGTTTCAAATCGGCTTTTCGCGCGTGGTCGGCAATGCGGGCCAGCAGACACTGATCGAAATTCTGGCGCGCCAGCGCGCCGCCGGCGGGACCGTTGCGCCGAAGGACACGCTCGACAAACTGCTGACGGTGACCGGGGACAAAGCGGTGGTGCAGCGCCAGCTGCAAAGGGACATCCAGCTTCAGGGTCTGATGCAATTCTGGCTGTATCTGCATCTGCCCCTCAGCTTCGGCCTGCTGGCGGCCCTTGCAATCCACGTCCTGACAGTTTTCTTCTACCGGTGAGGCGGGATGCGGATAATCCTGCGCCGGCGAATACGCCCGAATCCCGCGAGCAGTCACGCCGAATACCGGCAAGTGGTCCTCAAGACACGCCGCCTCACGATCGGACGAGCGGCGGACCGTCAGGTGCAGATCGATCATGCGGAAGTCGCATCCCGGCACGCGATCCTGCGTTCCGTGCTCGGCCGTCTGCGGGTGCGGGCGCTTGGCGCCGGAACGGTGGTCGTCAATGGAAAGCGCTGCCGCGCCGCGTGGCTGCTGACCGGCGACGTGATGACTTTCGGCGTGGCGCGGCTGACCGTCGAGCAACAGCGCGCCGACGGAGTGGTCGTGCTGCGGCTCAACGATCCGCACGCGCTGAACACCAAGAAGGCCGGGGCGGCCAATGACCTGTCGCTCAAGGAGGCCGGTCTCAACCCCCGCCGCTGGTCATGGTTGCTCGTGACCGGTGTGCTTTGCATCGGATTTCTCTCGCCGTTCGCGGGAGCCATCATCGTCCCGCTGCGCGCGGTACTGCGCGCGGCGCCGCTGCTGCCGAGTGATGCCCTGTGGCTGCCTGGTCCATTGCATGACCGGCATCGGGCGCTCGGTGATGATTGCAACGTCTGTCACACGAAGCCTTTCGAACACGTCGCCAATGCCGCCTGCGTCACGTGCCATCGTGAGGTGCAGCATCACGTCGCCGCAAGGTCGCCGGAGGCGGCGCTCTTTGCGGGCAGCCGCTGCGCCGATTGTCATCTGGAGCACGACGGGCAGAAGTCCCTGGTCAATCGCAGTCCGGCCGGATGCGTCGCGTGCCACGCTGATTTGAGGTCCTCGAAGCCGGATACCCCACTGAAAGGTGTGGGCGACTTTTCGCGCACGCATCCGGACTTCGAGCTGAGCGTGCTCACTCCCGTCAAATCGAACGACGGCGTTGCGTGGCGTCCGGTTGCCGTCCCCCCGGCGGAGCGTGAGGCCGCCCGCCAGGAATCGAATCTCATCTTTTCCCATAAGGTGCACCTCGACTCCAAGGGCATCGATTCGCCGAAGGGCCGGCAGAAGCTGTCGTGCGGCGACTGCCATCAAGCCGACGCGGGCGGACGATACATGCTGCCGATCCGGATGGAAACGCACTGCGCAAGTTGTCACACGTTGCAATTCGACGAAGGGGACTTGGGCGCCACCGTTCCTCACGGCGACGTGCCGCGGATGTTCAAGTCGTTGGAGGAGCACTTCAGCCGCGCGTTCCTCGACCCGGCGACCGGCCGCGCGGGTTCGTCGAAAGCCGCGCCGCGCAGGCCCGGAGGCGAGCAGAAGGTCCTGACTCAGGAAGAGCAGCGCCGCGCGCTCGCGTGGGCGGATGGCCGATCGCTTGCGGTTGCCCGCGAACTGCTCGAGAAGAGGGTCTGCGTGGAGTGTCACAGAATCACCCGCGACCCGCTGCACGCGGAAGGTCCGCAGCACTGGCGCGTCGAACCGGTGCGCCTCACGGAGCGCTGGCTGCCGCGCGCCCGATTCAGTCATGCGGCTCACGCCACCTCCGCGTGTTCGACATGCCATCACGACGTCGAACGCGAAGATGACAGTGCAACCATCGCGATGCCGGCCATCTCCGTGTGCCGCGACTGTCACGGCGATGATGACCGGCGCAAGGTTGCGACCACCTGCATCATGTGCCACGACTTCCACAACGCGGGCCGCGGACCGTTCAGCGAGGACCGGCAGGGCAACATCGCAGCGGCCGGACCAAACGCCGCAAACGCCGCCAGGGTCGCACCGTGATGCGTCGGCGCATCCGCCTCCGCGTCGCCGGGAGCCGCCGCCTGGCGATGTCGATGATGCTGCTTTCCTCCATCGCGCCGGCGCAGACGCCGTCGAGCGCTCCCTGCATGGCGGGGCAGGAGGCGGTGGACGCCCAACCGCGCCGCCGCCCGGGCGTGGAGCCGCCCGCCTCATCCGAAGCCGCGAACTGCAATCCGGGGGGTATGCCCGCGCCGCCGGATGCGGCATTGCCCGAGCCCGTGGCCGTGCCGGATCGATGGCGTTTGGTTGAACAGCTCGGTCGGCCGGTCACCTTTGCCGATCCCTACGCGGCCGGCAATCCGCTCAAGGGAGATCGGCCCACCTTCGGTGGCGATGGATTCACGAGCCTTTCCGTGACCACCAATACCTTGCTCGAACCGAGATTGATCCCCTCGACGTCGCCGGCGGCAACTGCGCCGGGCTCCGCCGCGCCCGGCGCAATTCACACGCTCACACGCGACGAGTTCTTCCTGAGCCAGACGGTTTTGTTCGACGCGGCGGTCTATCGGGGAGACACGGTGTTTCGTCCCCCGGATTGGCAGTGGCGGTTCACCCCCGCCGTCAACTACAGCTCCACGCGGGCGGGATCGACGGAAGCCGGCGGCGGCGTCTTCGCCATTCAAGGGTTGTCGTTCGAGAAGCATCTGCGGGATGTATCCTCGCGGTACGACTTCGACAGCGTACGCGTCGGCATCCAGCCGTTCACCAGCGATTTCCGCGGGTTCCTGCTTTCCGATCAGCCTCTCGGGGTGCGGTTTTTCGGCACGCGCGACGACAACGTCTTTCAATACAACCTGGCGCTCATCAGCCGGGTGCCGAAGGACCGGGTTCGCCTGAACGACGTGGGTCGGGGGATTCCAAACAATCAAATCGCGCTCGCCAATTTGTATTGGCAGGACTCTCCCGTCTCCGCTGTGACCTCCGAATTCATTGTTGCGTTGAACCGCAACCGCGCGGCGGGCCCGCAGCTGCTGTTCGGCGCCGACGGTGCAGCGGCGGGTCCCGCGGTCAAAGCGCAGCACGACTATGACATCGCCTATATAGGCTACGGCCTGGATGGTCACTTTGGGCGGCTCAACGCGACGGCGATGGTGTATGGCCTGGGCGGGCGGGAGCAGCGGGGAACCTTCGTGAATCAATCGACTCAAGTGCGCTCGCTATTCGCGGCCGACGAACTTTCGGTGGACTTCGACTGGCGGCGGATCCGGCTGTCGATGCTGCATTCGTCGGGCGACGGCAATCCCTTCGACAGGCGGGCGCAAGGATTCGATACGCTGACGTCGGGCGCCATCTTCGCCGGATCCGATTCCAGCTTCTTTTTCCATCAGCGGCTCGCGCTGGCGGGAGGAACCTTCGATCTCAAGTCGCGCGACGGCCTGTTGCCGTCGCTGCGAGCCGCCGGAAATTCCGGAGATTCCAACTTCAGCAATCCGGGCCTCGATCTGCTGGGGCTGGGGTTAGACCTCGCCCTGACGCCGCAGCTCACCGTCAGCGTGGACGCAAACCAGTTGTGGTTCGACAAGACGGGCGCCCTCGAGGCCCTGCTCGATCAACCGGCCATTCCCAAACGGCTCGGCGCCGAAGTGACGCTCGACGCCATATGGCGCCCGTTCGCGACGCAGAACCTGATCTTCCGCCTGTCGGGCTCGCAGATGATGCGGGGTCCGGGCTATCGGGCGATTTACGGCGGGTCGAATCCGTTTTCGGTTTTTGCCCTGTTAATTCTGAACTATTGAGATTGCTCACATGCGGCGCCTGACGAGACTGGCAATTGCGGCCACGGCCATGGGAATCACCGCTCTGCCGTTCGCGCAGCAAAGCGCGGCGGGAGCGGAAACCGCCGACGAAGCGGCCGCCAAGAGTGCGGGATGCATCAGCTGCCATACCAGCACGGACCGCAGCTCCATGCACGACAGTCCGGCCGTGACCCTGGGCTGCACCGATTGCCACGGCGGCAACGCGCAAGTGATTGGGGCGGCCGATGCTGCGAAAGGCAGCACGGACTATCAGCGCAGAATGCGGCAGGCGCATGTATCGCCCCGCTTCCCGGCCGAATGGAAAAGCCCCGGCAGCGCAAATCCGGAACGGAGCTACACGCTTCTCAACCGGGAAGATCCCGCGTTCATTCGCTTCGTCAATCCCAGCGACTACCGGGTCGTCCGTGACGCCTGCGGTGCCTGTCACCTGCCCATCATCGAGAAGGCGACACGCAGCCTGATGGCGACAGGGGCGATGTTTTGGGGCGGCGCTTCGTACAACAACGGATTGCTGCCCTTCAAAAACTATATTCTCGGCGAAGCCTATACGTCGCAGGGACAAGCCGCCTCGATCAGCGGCCCGGTGCTGCCGGACCCGAAGACGGCGCTGATGGAACACGGCATCCTGCCCAGCCTGTTGCCGCTGCCCGCCTGGGAAACGAGTGCCCCCGCCGACGTGTTCCGCGTGTTCGAGCGTGGCGGGGTTACGGCGGGAAATCGCTTCCCCGAGACCGGTCTGCCGAATCTGGGCGGTCTCCAGCAGTTGGGCGCGCCGGGGCACCCCGATATCCATCAGTCGAATCGAGCTCCCGGCACGGGCGGACGCGTTGCCATCCCTTTGCTCAACCTGCAGAAGTCGCGGCTCAACGACCCGATGATGTGGTTCCTGGGAACCAACGATCAGCCCGGCGACTACCGGAGCTCGGGTTGCGCGAGCTGCCACGTGGTGTACGCCAACGACCGCGATCCGAAACACTCCGGTCCCTACTCCCGGTTCGGGAACGAGGGACTGTCGCACACCGTCGATCCCACGATCGACAAGCGAGAGCCGGGGCACCCTCTCGAACACCGATTCACCAGCGCCATTCCGACCAGCCAGTGCATGGTGTGCCATATGCATCAACCCAATATGTTCATGAACACCTTCATGGGATACACCATGTGGGACTATGAAGCGGACGCGCCCGCGATGTGGCCGGCGAAACAGCGTCATCCCGACGATGCGACGATGCGCGCCGTCAATGACCGCAATCCGGAAGGCGCCGCTCCGAAGGGGCTGTGGGCCGACGCGGAGTTCCTGAAAAACGTCAGTTCGCTCAATTCGGGCCTGCATGACACGCAATTCGCCGACTATCACGGCCACGGCTGGAACTTCAGGGCCGTATTCAAGCGTGATCGGCACGGAACCCTCCTCGACAAGGACGATGCCGCTGTCGGCGACGATGATCCGCAGAAATTCAAGAAGGCCGTGCATCTGGCGTCCATTCACATGGAGAAGGGCATGCAATGCGTGGATTGCCACTTCGCACAGGATGCGCACGGCAACGGCTACATCTATGGCGAGGTCGCCGCGGCGGTCGAGGTCGACTGCGTGGATTGCCATGGAACGGTACGCGCGTACCCGACCTTGCGCACGTCGGGTGAGGCGGCCTCGCCCGCCGGTTCGGACCTCTCGTTGCTGCGTCGTCCGGATGGCCGAAAGCGCTTCGAGTGGCGCGACGGGAAGCTCTACCAACGCTCGGCGGTCGAGCCCGGCTTGGAGTGGCGCGTCAAGCTGGTCAAAGACTCCGTGGATCCGGCCTCGTCCGACTACAACGAACGGGCGGCGCGCGCAAAGCTGATGAGCCGTGACACGGGGCGGCAGAACTGGGGTGCCGGCGTGCCGGACGACCGGCTGGCCCATGGCAACGACAGGATGGAATGTTATAGCTGCCACACATCGTGGACCACGAGCTGCGGCGGCTGCCACCTACCCACCGAGGCCAACGCGAAGACGCAGCGGCACCACTACGAAGGAGGCGATGCCCGCGTCTACGCCACCTACAATCCCCAGGTTGCACGGGACGACATGTTCATGCTGGGCCGCCGCGGCAACGTCGATGGAGGGAAAATCGCGCCGGTGCGATCCAGCTCGGCCTTGGTCGTCTCATCGACCAACGCCAATCGCGAGCACATCTACATTCAGCAGCCGCCGGTGTCGGCGAGCGGCTACAGCTCGCAGGCATTCAATCCGCACTATCCGCACACCGAAAGAACCGCCGAGACCAAGGACTGCGACGATTGCCACCTGTCGAAGGACAATGACAACAATGCCATCATGGCCCAGCTGCTGCTGCAGGGCACGAACTTCGTCAACTTCGTGGGCTACAACGCCTGGGTCGGCACGGGTTCGAGCGTCAGCGCGGTTCAAGTGACCGAGTGGGACGAACCGCAGGCGGTGATCGGCAGCTATCTGCAGCGCTTCGCATACCCGGAATACTTCGACCGGCATGTGAAGAACGGGCGGCGTCTGCAGAACGCGCAGAGTCATGCCGCCGGCGCAGTGGGTTGTCTTCAAGTGCGGGGCGAATACCTGTATGCCGCGCAAGGCGATCGGGGCATGCAGGTATTCGACATTTCGGGCGTCGCCAACAAGGGACTAAGCCAGCGCATCGTGACTTCGCCGGTGGCCCCCGGCGGCCAGAATACGGCGATTCCGTCTAAGGATGCGACGTGCGTGGCGCTCCCCACCAATCAACCGATCAACCCCGCGCGAAATACCGGCGCGGTGATGCGCGGCGACAACGAGGAGCAGCCTTTTCATCCGATCTATGACTACGCACTCATCACCGATGCGCGCGAGGGGTTGATCCTGACGAATGTCGACACGCTGGCAGATGGCGAGCCTCGCAACAATTTCCTGCGGCGCGCCCTGACGTGGAATCCCGGCGGCATCCTGGAGGGCGCCCGTCATCTCACGATCGGCGGGCATTACGCGTACATCATGGCGAAAGCAGGGCTCGTCATCGTGAACTTGGATCAACCCCTGCAGCCGCGGGTCGAAAGCGTCGTGCCTCTGGACGACGGCCGGGCGTCGGCCCTGCAATTTCGCTACCTGTTCGTCACCGACGCACAGGGGCTGCTCGCCATCGATGTCACGGATCCGAAGCATCCGCGCACCGTCGAGGCCAATCGCGTGCCGCTCGCCGACGGCCGGCGCGTCTACCTGGCAAGAACGTACGCATACGTCGCCGGCGGCCGGCAGGGACTGGCCATCGTCGATATCGAGCGTCCCGAGCACATGCGGCTCGATCAGCTATTCAATGCCGGCGGCCGGATGGTCGATGCGCGGGATGTCGTCGTTGCGTCGACCAACGCTTCGTTGTTCGCCTACGTGGCGGACGGTATCGGAGGCTTGAAGGTCTTGCAGCTGACTTCTCCCGCGAGCCAGCCGAAGTTTTACGGGTTCAGTCCCGCGCCGAAGCCCGAGATGATCGCCTTCTACCCCACGCAGTCGCCGGCGCTGTCGTTGTCGAAGGGTCTCGACCGGGACCGCGCAGTCGACGAGACGGGACATCAGATCGCCGTCTTTGGGCGGCGCGGCTCGGGTCCGCTTTCCTTGAAGGATGCGCAGCGCCTCTATCTGAATCCGGACGGCACGCCATGGTTCATCGAAAAGACCGGCCTCGCGCACCGCCCGAATCCCGGCGGCGTCGCCAAGGCCGGGGACTAGTTTGACCGCGACGCACGCCTTCCTTGCCGTCGCCGTTCTCGGCTGGGCCGCCATCCCTCTCGGCTGGGCCTCGGCCGCCGAGCCAGGCAGGCCGCTGCCCTACCGATCGACCGACCGTCATCTCGGAGTCGCCAGTTGTGCATCCTCGGTGTGCCATGGCGCCGTGCAATCGCCGAATCATCCCGGCCCGCTCATGAATGAGTTCGTGACGTGGTCGCACCAGGATTCGCATGCCAAGGCGTTTCAATCCCTGCTGGGCCCGCAGGGACGCAGCATCGCCGCAAAACTCAAGGTGGGTCCCGCGGACTCGGCGAAAATCTGTCTCGACTGCCATGCCGATAACGTGCCGGAGGCACGGCGCGCGAAGACCTTCCTGTTGACCGACGGCATCGGCTGCGAGGCATGCCACGGAGGAGCCGAACGCTGGATCTCGAGCCACGCCTCCTCGCGCAGCAATTATCGCCAGGATATCCGGGACGGCATGTACCCGACCGCCGACTTGAACGATCGCGCCGCATTGTGTCTGTCCTGCCACTACGGCGCATCGGACAAATTCGCCACGCACGCGATCATGGCGGCCGGTCATCCCCGCCTGAGTTTCGAACTTGACACGTTTCTTGCGCTGGAACCGGTGCACTATCGAATCGACGACGAGTACCGCCGGCGGAAACCATCGTTTACCGGCACCCAGGTTTGGAGCCGGGGTCAATTGCTGGCAACGCAAGCGCAGTTGCTCGCGTTGCAGGGGCCCATGATCACGGTCCCGCACACATTTCCGGAGCTCGCGCTGTTCAACTGCACATCGTGCCACGATACCTCCATGCATCGACTCGAATGGCGGCCACGGCAGCTGACGGGGGACATGCGTTCCGGCACGGTGCCGATCAACGACGCAAACCTGCGAATGTCGTGGGTGATCGCCCGGACCCTGAACGACGCCGACGGCGCCCGGATTCAAAATCTGGCGCAGGCGCTGCAGCAGGCCGTGGCCGGCGACCCGCGTCAAATTGCCGCCGCCAGCGCGCAGCTGCGCGCTGCGTTGTCGGCAATCCTCGCCAAAGTCGGCGACGACGGAGCGGCCCTTCGACCTCGCGCACTACTCGACAACATCCTCCAGGCAGGAACCGAGGGGGAATATCGGGACTACCTGGGCGCCGAGCAGGCCGTCATGGCGATGGATCTGCTGTTGAACGAATCCAAGCTTGCCGGAACGAGCAAGGTGCAGCTCGACGAGTTGTACCGCCTCTTGCAAAGCGATGAGACCTACCGGTCGGCGGACTTCATAGCCGCTCTCAAAGTGCTGCGCGACAGTCTGAAGTGACTCTTCCCCGCAACGACCCTGGCCGGCGCAACAGCGCGAGCGTCATGTCTTGTCGCGGGCCGCCGCCTGGCCGAGGGTGGCAGCGGTCTGGCCGAAGAGTATTTTCTTTGCCTCATCGCTCATGGGCGCGTCGGTGGTGAACGCCGACGCCAATTCATAGGCTCGCCCGCACCGATGTTGACCGGCACGAGGTGGTAGGGCAGAGCGGTTTCTTCGAGAAAAATGGCGACCTTGTGGCCGTTCGGCGTCGGCCAGTAGTGTAGATCGATCATCGGCGTTCCTCCGGGGGATCCAGCGGCATTCCATGTTCCTTGAGCAGCGCGATGCAGACGTCCTCTTCACGAGGCATGGCGCGCATTTTGGCCAGACGTGAGCGGGCACGGGCGTTCCGCAGCCAGGGGAGCAGCGGTGTATCGGAGAGGTTCGCCGACGCCGCCCGCCATTCGAGCAACCGTCTGCGTTCCGCTATCAGGCGGATCTCCTTGGAGTCAGCCGGCGTCAACCGCTTCGCGACGGCGAACCCGACCAATTGCGCCATGACGGCGTCCGCCCTCTGCATGGTTTTCGACAATGCCAAACACGCCTCGCGCCGCTCCATGGTGGCCGCTTCGCGGCAGGCGTTGATGAGGGGCGAGAAGGATGGGATGACCGCCGCGCCGGCGATGTCCATCGCCTCTGTGAGGCGGCCCAAATCGGATTTCAGGTAGTTGGCGGGGAGTTGCGAGCGAATGCGTTTGAGCGCATCGAACATCATGACCGCGGCCCTATTGCCGTACAGGTCGAAGCGCCTGGTTTCGGCCATGTCCGTCAAGACCCGATCGACCTGAACCGTGTCCCTGTCCCTTTGCGCCCACGCCAGGGTGGGCAACCAGGCAGCGCCGTTGTCGGCGTCCACCCAGCGCATGGTGGTTGCCGCATCACGAATGTCGCATCCCGGCGCATCGGAGCACAGCTTCAGACGCAGCCAGGCCGTGACCGGATCGTTGGGTTCGAGTTCGCTGGCCCTCACCGCGATCTCAAGTGCAGCCGAGGCCGCCCTGGCGGTGTCTGCCTTCGAGCGCGACGGGGGACCCGCGAAGGTGAGGGCGGCAGCGGTCGCGAGCGACCTGGCATCGCCGCGTGCTTCGAGCACACGCGCCGCCGTGGCCCGCCACGCAGAATAATTGTCGGCCTCCGTTTTGGGTGGGGCGGCTTTGGGTGCGGCGGCAGCGGCGATGTTCGCGAACGGCGCCGACGCGACGATGAGCCACGACAGCGAGAGGGCTTGGACGAACCGCTGCAACATGGCCGACGCCCGCCGTTCAGCTGCTCTTGCCGCGGGCGCCGGCAGTGAGGCCTGCCGTTATTGCCAACCTCATGGCATCCTCGACGGAAATGTCGAGGGGTTGGATGCGGTCGCGCGGCAGGTATAGCGTGTAGCCGCCGAAGGCGTAGCTCATCGGGAAATACACCGTCACCCAGTCGCCGCCGCCGTGCGCCTGCAGTGCCGCGGGGACGTCCTCACGGGTGACGAAACCGATGGCATGCACGTCGCCGAAGTGGGCCAGCACGACGCGCTGCAGATCGCGCTTCTCGCCGCTGCCGGAGGGCAGCAAGCTCACGACATCGCGAAATCCGCCGTACAGGGTTTTCACGAAGGGAATCCGGCCCAGAAGATCGTCCCAATACTTGAGGAATATTCTGCCGGCGTAGGCGTTGACCAGACTGCCGACCGCGAGCAGCAGAAAGAATCCGGTTATCAGCCCGAGTCCGGGCCAGTAATTTTCCGGTCGCACGATGTGCAGGGCGATGAGCGCACGGCGCAGCCACCCCTCCACCGTGTTCACCAGCCACCAAATCACATACACCGTTAAGGCCAGAGGCAGGACGGTCACCAGACCGCTCATCGTCAGCGTAAATATCTTTCGCATGGGTCAATCATCGCATGTTCAAGATCGGGGCGCCGTAGCCGCACTCCATGTAGTATCCGCACCATCGAAGACCCAGGAGCCTGTCTGAGTGTTTCACGTGAGCCGCGTTGGCAAGGAGAGGGAGCGGATGCAAGGCGCGCGGCGCGGCCCGTGGTGGTTACCACGGGCAAGCCGTGCAACGCCGCAGACGCCCCTCTCCTTGCCAACCCTTCGGGACCGGGCAGATTTCCCCTCCCGATGAAGGAAGCCGCTGCCGTTTCAATCGCGCCCGCGCAGGAGGTGGACCTGACGCTGATTCTGGGGCTCATCAAAGAGCTGGCCGATTACGAGAACCTTTCCAACCAAGTCGTGGCCACGGAGGCGGGCTTGCGGCACGCATTGTTCGGCCCGCGGCCCGCAGCCGAGGCGCTGGTCGCCCGCGTTGACGCCGAGTGCGCCGGGTTTGCGCTGTACTTTCACAATTTCTCGACGTTTCTCGGCAGACACGGTCTGTACCTGGAGGACTTGTTTGTACGGCCCGCGTTTCGCGGCTTAGGTGTAGGCAAGGCGCTCCTTGGGCACCTGGCGCGGGTTGCACTCGAACGCCACTGCGGCCGATTCGAATGGGCCGTTCTCGATTGGAATACCCCGGCCCGCAATTTCTACGAATCGCTCGGCGCCGAGGCCAATCCCGCCTGGGTCAACTATCGCATCACGGGGGAGGCGCTCGAGCGGCTGGCTCGGGGCCGGGCATAGACCCACTACGTTCTGTGATGAGATTCGCCGCAATCGAAAACCACGCTTTTTTGCCCGGGGCGCGCAGCCAGCGGAAACGAAGCTGATGTCCGACAAACGCGCAGGAGCGCGTTTGGTCGACCGGAGGTCGACCCGAAGGGTGCCGTCCAGGGACGGGTAGGCACACAAACGCGCAGGAGCGCGTTTGGACGACCGGAGGTCGGCCCGAAGGGTGCCGCCCAGGGGTGAGACGCACTGCGTCGAACGGGTGGCCAGGATGGCCACCCAGGGCTTGCGCGCAGCAGGGATAGCGTAGCGCAATGGACAGGCACAATAAGCGCCGCAGGCGACTTTTTCCAATGAACTAGGCTCCTGCGCCTACTGCCGCGGCAGGAGAAATCGCAGCCCCTGATAGCTCAAGATGACGCCGTCCCGGCGGATGCGCTCTATGGTCGGACCTTCCTGCAAGGTCGCCCCTTCGTGATACTTGCGCATGTTTACATACACGAATCGTTCCGCCGGCCTCGTTGCGAACACGTGTACGTCGAGGTGCAATTCCGGCAATGCCTGCGCGCCGGTCAACGTCACTTCGTTGATTGTCGGCAGCAATTCGTCGTCGTTCATCTTGTAGTCTTCGTCGTTGAGCAGCGGATCCCGGCGATGCGCTTTCACCGACACCGGACCCCCCACACTCACCGACCTGGCGACGTCCGCCGCGGGGAGCCCGGCCGCGGCAGGCAGAGGCGATGCCAGCGGAACTTCCGGCGCGTACACCGGTGTGTCCAAGGGGCTGAAGTGGCCATTGCCCGCAGCCGGCGCGTCGACCGCCGGCGGCATGGCGCCCTGCGATTCGGCGACGCCGACGCGTGCGGCGGCGCTGCGGGGTGGCGCCGAGTGCGACGAGGCCAGGAAGCTGCGCGTCAATACGAATAGCAGTACCAGCAGGTTCACCGCGAGCAGCAGGCCGAGCGCGATGGCCCACGCCGGCAATCGCGGGCGCGGTCGAGCCATTCCGGAATCCACCAATCCCGGAACGCTTTGGCGCTGCCGTTCGAGCTCCGATTTCTTGAGGGCGTCGAGAATGAATGACATGAATTGTTCCTGGGCTGCTAGCTGTGCGGCAGGGTCTGCAGCAGCAGCGGCGACCCGGGTTCGGCCAAGGCGGTGTCGAGGACGACTTGGGTTTGCAGGCCGGCGATGCCGTCCACATTGAGGCGATGCTCGCGCTGAAAATTCTGCACCGCAATGGCGAGTTCCTGATCGTAGAGGTCGCCGTGCTCCGGATCGGACGATGCGCCGTGAAGCGCGGCGAGACTGCGCCGCAGCCACCGAACCTCATCGCCATGCATTCCGACGGATAATTCGAGGGTCCGGGACGTCTTGGGCTTCCAGACGATGGTGAAGTCGCCGAACCAGTCGCGCGACACTTCATCAATCGGCACCCGCTGGTTGTGTTCGCTCAAGACCAGCGTCGCGAATTTATCATCAAGGGCGGAGAGCACGACGCGATGCTTCTGTCCCGCATCGTCGGTCAGCGTCAGAATCGCGGGCCGATTCAGGGTCCGCACCTGGGCCCAGGAACCGCGCTGTTCCAGACAGGCGAGGCCGGCTTTCTGCGCCTGGCCGCAGGGATCGCGGTCATTCGTCATCGCCGTGCCCCACAGCGACAGCAATCGCCGGAAGGCGGCCGCATCGCTGGTATTGGCACTGTTCGCGGCCAGCAAGCCGTTCATCGAGACCGGCGGAGGCATGGATCTGGCGGTTGCCGGGCCAGCCGCCGGCGAACCGGCTATCGGCAAAGCGGCGCCCGCCGAACCGGCAGCCGCCGAAGCCGCCGGTTGTGGTGAACTCCGGGCGGCCGCGGGCGTTGAATTCGGCATCCGCAGCGCGGCGGGTTGGTGCTGCCAGATCCTGATTCCGATGACGCCCAAGGCCGCGATGCTGGCCGCCAAGCCCACGCCGGCGGCCCATCCCAGCCAGACGGGCACGAAGCGGCGGCCGTACACTTCGCCCGCCGCCTGCCGGACCAGCGCGGCGGAGACCTTGCGCGCTTCCCGGGTGTAAGCGCCGAGGAGCGCACGATCGCAACTCACGTTGATGACCCGCGGTATGCCGGACGACAGCCGGTGCAGCTCACGCAGCGCACCGGGCGTGAAGATCTCCCCGGTGGCTCCGGCAACGCGCAATCGATGGCGCACGTACCCTTGAGTTTCCTCGCGCGACAGCGGCTTCAAGTGATAGCGACCCGTGATGCGCTGGGCCAGCTGGCGCAGGTCGTTGCGATCCAACAGGTCGCGCAGTTCAGGTTGGCCGATCAAGATGATTTGCAGAAGCTTCTGCGTCGGAGTTTCGAGATTGGTCAGCAGCCGAACCTGCTCCAGAGTCTCGGCGGACAGATTCTGCGCCTCATCGACGATGACGATGATGCGGCGGCCCTCGGCATGCGCGGACAACAGCCGTCGATTCAGCGCGTCGACCATCTGCTTGACGCTGTCGCGATCCGCCGCCTCGATCGGCAACCCCAGCTCTTCGCAGATGGTGAGCAGAAACTCCACCGGCGTGACGCGCGGGTTCAGGATGACCGCGACATCTGCGTGATGCGGAACGCGCGACAACAACGTGCGCACGACGGTGGTCTTGCCCGTGCCCACTTCCCCTGTCAATTGAATGAAGCCGCCCGATTCATTGATGCCGTACAGCAGATGCGCCAACGCCTCGGCATGCCGCTCGCTCAAGTAGAGGTAGCGCGGATCAGGAGTGATCGCGAACGGCTTTTCGCTGAGACCGAAGAAGCTTAGGTACATGGCTGCCCCGGATGATACCAAGCGCAGCGGTGCAACGGACCGCAGCCGTGGGCCGACCTCAGCCGTGCGGCCGACTTCAATCGTGCGGCCGACCTTAATCATGGGCCGACCTCAGCCGTGCCGTGATCCGCCGCTCGGAGTTCGCGGCAGCAGGCTGGCGCGTGTCAGCAGCGACTTGCCGAAGCGCTCGCGGATTCCATCGACGGTGGCGTCGAGACGCGACGGTGGCGCGTCGCCGGCGAACAGATCCGCCTGCCGCTGGATCTGCAAATCCCCGACACCCACGCCCAGCAATCGCACCGCGGCATGGGGCTGCGAGCGCAACCAATCCGTGAGCAGGCTTTGCGCGACGCCGCAGATCACGGCCGTCTCCTGAGTCGGCGGCAGCACGGGACGCTGCCGCGTGTACGTGGTGAAATCCCCCCGGCGGACCTTGATCGTGACCAAGCCCGCGGCCAGTGCATGCGCGCGCAGCCGGGCGGCGGCGCGATCCGCCAGCTGCGTCAACTGGCGTTCGAGCTCCGCGGCGCCGCGGATATCGACGGCGAACGTCTCCTCCGCGCTGATGGATTTTTCCTCGCGATTGGGCTCGACGGGCCGATCGTCCACCCCCGCTGCACGGTCGCGCATGGCCCGGCCGTGCTTGCCGAAGGCCCGCCACAGGGTCGCGTCGGTGGCGTGCCGCAAATCGCCGACGGTCTGGATTCCCGCGGCCTGCACGCCGGGGAGCGATTTCTGTCCCACGCCGAAGAGCTTTTGGACGGGCAGGCGATCGAGAACCGCATGTACGTTGTCGCTTCCGATGCGGCACAACCCATCGGGCTTGTTGAGATCGGAGGCGATCTTCGCCAACAGCTTGTTGGGACCGATGCCCACGGACGCCGTGAGGCCGGTGGCCTCGCGGATGCGCCGCCGCACCTCCGTCGCGATGACGATACCGTCGCCCATCAGGCGCAGGCTGGCGGTCACGTCCAGAAACGCTTCGTCCAGGGAAAGTCCTTCCACCAGGGGCGTGAAATCATGAAAGATTTCGAACACCTGGGTGGACACTTCCTGGTATCGCGCCATGCGCGGCGGGATGCAGATGGCATGGGGACACCGCCGCAGAGCTTCCGTCATGGGCATGGCGGAATGCACTCCGAAACACCGCACGGCGTAGCTCGCGGCGGCGACCACGCCGCGTCCGCCGGTGCCGCCCACGATCAGCGGTTTGCCCCTGAGCTCCGGCCGATCCCGCTCCTCCACCGACGCGTAGAACGCGTCCATGTCGACGTGCAGGATCGTGCGCGGAAGTCCCGCCATGAGTTTAATCCACGGTGATCGTGATCTTCTTCGAGTGCAGCGGCGGATTGAAGGACAGGTGCTGCCAGTCCGCGAACAGCAGTTCGAGCGTGTGCTTGCCCGGCGGCAGCATCAGCGTGGTTTCCGTCTGGCCCTTGCCGAAATGCACGATCTTATCCGTTGCCGGCAGCGACGCATCGAGCTTCAGTTCACTCTGGTCCGTGTCGATCAAAAGATGATGATGGCCCGTGTTGTCGAACTTGATGCCGGCCGGCGCGACGCCCATTCCCTTGAGTCCGAATTGGACCGTCACGGGCCCGCGAACCGTCGCTCCGTCGCGCGGCGCGATGAAGTACACTTCGGCTCCCGCGGCCGTCGTCGAGCGGTCCTGCGCCAGCGCCATCGCGGCGAGCAACGAGGCACCCAATGTCAGGAATAAACGGTTCATGCAAGACTCTCCAATGGTGATGTTCTAGGGAACTGCAGGCCGCAGTATGACAACACGTTAGAGCAGATCCTTCACACCGTCGCGTTCCTCCGACAGTTCGCGATGCGTAATGGTCATCTTTTCACGACTAAATTCATTGACGTTCAAGCCGTGGACGATGCTGTACTCGCCCGCCTTGCACGTTACCGGATAAGAATAGATCACGCCTTCCGGGATGCCGTAGCTTCCGTCGGACGGCACCGCCATGCTGACCCAATCACCCGCCGGCGTGCCCAGCATCCAGTCGTGCATGTGATCCAATGCGGCGGCCGCGGCCGATGCCGCGGAGGACGTACCCCGCGCCTTGATGATGGCGGCGCCGCGTTGTTGCACGGTCGGGATGAAGTGCTCCTTGAACCAGCCGTCCTCCACCAGCGACAGCGCCGCTTTGCCGCCGACCGTGGCATGGTGCAGGTCGGGATATTGGGTGGCCGAATGATTGCCCCAGATGATGACCTTTTTGACCTCCACCGCCGCCGCGCCGGTCTTTTCCGTCAACTGCGCGATTCCGCGGTTGTGATCGAGTCGGGTCATCGCCGTGAAGCGCTGCGGCGGCAGCGACGGCGCATTGCGTTGGGCGATCAACGAATTCGTGTTGGCGGGATTGCCGACCACCAGAACCCGCACATCGCGGCTTGCGACCGCATCGAGGGCCTTGCCCTGGGCCGAGAAAATCTTGGCATTTTCGAGCAAGAGATCCTTGCGCTCCATGCCGGGGCCGCGCGGCCGCGCGCCGACCAGCATGGCGAAATTGCAGTCCTTGAACGCCACGGTCGCATCGCTGGTCGCCGTGACCTTGTTGAGAGTGGCGAAGGCGCAATCGTTCAGCTCCATCACCACGCCCTGTACTGCGGCCGCGGCGGCGGGAATTTCCAGCAGATTCAGGTTGATGGGTTGATCGAGCCCAAGCATCTGGCCCGACGCCACGCGAAATGCGAGCGCATAGCCGATATTTCCGGCGGCGCCGGTGATGGTGACGGTGACTGGCTTCTTCATACTAGCTCCTGCCCGAAAAGCGTGGAATGGTAGCCGAAACGCGGCACTATTGCCGCACGAGGAGGGGCGCGGCGGTTGCGCCCGACAGCTTGACGCCGAGCAACGCAGCCACCGTGGGCGCGACCTGCCGCATATCGATCTGCCCAAGATCGCGGTGCCGGGCAATGCCGCGCCCGGCTATGAACAGCGCCGCGCGCATGTCCGGGTGGTGCGGCGCGAAGCCATGGCCGCCATGTCCGGCGAAGTCGGTTACCGCCGCTCCGCTCAAATTGCCGCCGGCGTAGTAGCCGGGTTTCATGGAGATCACGAACGACGCACCGGGAAATCCACCCCGCTGCTGCATCGCTGCCGAGTCGAGAATTTCCTCGATACCCCACGCGGGGTCCCTGCTCAAGCGGCCGAGAAGTTCGCGTACCTGCGTGAGGGTGTGCTGGTCGCCGGGATCGCGCAGCATGACGGCCGCCATGCCGCTCGCCGGCCAGGGCGCAGCCAGCCACGAGTTCACCGACTCAGCCTTGGTGGCGGGGTCGATGTTCGCCTCCATCAAGCCGGCCTGAACGAATGGGATACAAAGATTGACGCGATGGGTGAGTTCGACGAATCCGTGGTCTGATACGACCACGACGATGGCCGCGGGGTCGCTCATCCGCGAGGCGGCGATCAACCTTCCCAACATGCCGTCGATGCCCTCGAGATCCTGGTTGGCTGCGGCGCTGAATGGTCCGTGTTCATGCTCCTCGTAATCCAGCGAGCCCAAGTGGAGCGTCATGAACCGTGGTTTCCGGTTGACCAGGATGTCGACGGCAAACCGGGTCTTCGTCTCGTCCGCCTCGAGACTGACGTCGTTTCCCATCAGATAGGGCCCAAGGGATTGCTGCATTTGCTCCAGCATGCCCTCCGGCCTCGCGAGCGCCGCGATGAGGAGGCGGTCGGATGGGTTCAGATCTTCGGTGGGGCGGAAGATGCGCCAATATTCGGGAATGAGAAAGTCTATGTCGGTGCTGCCGACGGTTGCCGGCCAGCCGATGCTCGCGGTGGCGAGACCGGCGCGGTGCGCCGCCTGCCAGAGGGTCGGGACGCGGATCTGCCGCGCGTACCAAAACCAGCTTTCCGCGAATCTGCGCTTGGGATCGAATTCCTGATTGTTGTAGATGCCGTGGACGGCCGGCGCCACGCCGGTGATCAGGGTGGTATGGCTGGGATAGGTGTTAGTGGGCCAAACCCCAGCCACCCCGTCGGCATAGGCACCGTCGGCCATGAGGCCGCGCAGATTGGGGATCTTCAACCGGCGTTGATCCGCTTCAATCACGTATTCCGGCTTCAAGCCGTCGATCGAAATCATCAGCACCGTCGCCGCCGGTGCGGGGCCTCCCAAGACGGCCGTCGGCAGGAGTCCTAGGGCAATCAGGCACGCTGCGAATCTGGCGGGACACATGCTCGAAGGATACGCGCAGGATTTGACAGTTTGAGCATTCCACCAAGCGGACAACAATATCAAAATGGTGCTTGCATGTAGTGGTGTTGTATGCAACTATATCACCAAGTCACCGATACACCTCGATGACCGCCAACATACAGTCACACAAAGGAGATCACCATGACCACCCAACTTTCTACCAAACTCGCCGCCCTGGCGGCCGCCCTGATGGTTAACGGCGCGATGCTCGGCGGAGTCGGCTACTTGTTCAGCGCCCAACTCCACCAGCCCGCGGGCGCAACGGTCGTCACGGCCCCGGCGCGCGCCATCATCCCGCGGATCTGATGCCCGCGTTTTAGCCGGCCGATGCGATTGGCGCGTTCTGCTAGATTAGCGAGCTACATACCCGGTACACGGGCACGGAACGAGTGGAGAATGGACCCGAACTGGAACGACAACCAACCCATCTATCGCCAACTGCGCGATCGAATGGTTGCCCTCATCCTCGAGGGTGCGCTGAAGGAGGGTGATCCGTTGCCCTCCGTCCGCGCGGTCGCGGCAGACTACCGGCTCAATCCTCTGACCGTTCTCAAAGGCTACCAGCAGCTGGTCGATGAACGCCTGGTTGAGAAGCGCCGCGGCCGCGGCATGTTCGTGAGCGACGGTGCACGCCGGCTGCTCCTGGCCGGTGAGCGTGAACGATTCCTCCACGAGGAATGGCCGCACATCCTTGCGGTCATCAACCGGCTCGGGTTTTCGGCTCAAGAGTTGTTCGCGCAGACGCCCGCGCTCACCCATCCCGCTCCGCCGCCGCGGGGCGGCGAACCCAAAGAAGAATGAGTCCCATGCCTCCCCTCATCGAAGCACACGACCTTTCCAAGAACTACGGTAAACACGTCGCGCTCGACCACGTCAATTTCGCGGTGGAGACGGGCCGCATCGTCGGGCTCATCGGCCCGAACGGCGCCGGCAAGACCACTGCGCTGCGCGCCATCCTGGGGCTCACGCCGTACCAGGGGCGGCTGCGCGTGCTGGACCGCGAACCATTCGCCGGCCGCGCCGCACTGATGCGCGACGCTTGCTTCATCGCGGACGTCGCGGTGCTGCCAGCCTGGCTCCGGGTGGATCAGGCCATCGATTTCGTCGCCGGCATCCACCCGCGCTTTCGGCGCGATCGCGCGCGCGCACTCCTGTCCAAAACGGAGATCACCGGCAAGCGCCGCATGCGCGAGCTGTCGAAAGGCATGAAGACGCAGGTGCACCTGGCGTTGACCATGGCCATCGACGCCAAACTGCTGGTGCTCGACGAGCCGACGCTCGGGCTCGACATCCTGGCGCGACGAAGCTTCTTCGACGCCCTGGTCAACGATTACATGGACGAGACCCGAACCATCTTGATTACCACGCACCAGGTCGAAGAAGTCGAGAACTTGTTGACCGACGTGATCTTCATTGACCGTGGCCACATCGTCCTCGACAGCTCATTGGAGGATATCGCGACCCGGTACGCGGCCGTCGCCGTCGCTGACGACAAGGTCGCCGCGGCGCGCGCCGAGCGGCCGTTTTACGAACGCCGCACGCTCGGCAAGACGGTCCTGTACTTCGAGCGGGCCGACGTGCAGGAACTCGCGAACCTGGGCGAGCTGCTGACGCCGAGCGTATCCGATTTGTTCGTCGCCAAACTATCCAGGGGTGCCCCATGAACGACTACGCCTGGCTGGTGCGCCGCGAATTTTGGGAAAACCGCGCGATCTGGATCGTACCCACCGCGATCGGCGTTGCGCTGACGCTGGCCGCGCTGTTCGGCAACGTGCAGATCCCGGCGTTGTCGTTGCCCGACGGCGGCGTGTTCAGCGGTGTCGTGCTGTTCGGCTTCGGCGTCACCTTTTTCGTGGTGATGAACATCTATGCCACCTGGTACTTGCTCGATTGCCTCTATGCCGACCGCAGGGATCGCAGCGTGCTGTTCTGGAAATCGCTGCCCATCTCCGACACCGCCACGGTGCTGGCGAAGTTGTTCACCGGGCTGATCGCCATACCGCTGGTGTATTTCATCGCGGCCGACATTGCCACGCTGCTGATGGCGTTCATCGTCTCGGTGCGGGCGCACTCGATCCTGGGCGGCCGCTTGTGGAACCCGGATCTATGGCTGCAGCTCCAAGTGCTCTGGTTGTATCTCATCGTGACCACGGCCATCTGGTACCTGCCGTTCGCCGGATACCTCTTGGTGGTGTCGGCGTGGGCCAAGCGTGCGGTGACCCTGTGGTCCATCGTCCCGCCCCTGGCCGCCTACCTGTTGGAGCGCTGGTTTTTCGGCACGCATTGGGTGGGCACGGTGCTCGGGGACCGGGCGCTCGGCTACCTGCCGCACACTCTTCGCGAAAACCATGGGGACTGGGTGACCACCGTCGTCGAGGGCGACACGATCACGACTCCCGCAAGCATCTGGCAGTTGCTCGATCCGCTGCGATTCCTTTCCAGTCCCGCCACGTGGATTGGGATCCTGGTCGGAATCGTACTCATCATCGCCGCGATTCAATTGCGGCTCCGCCGCACTGAGATCTGACGGCAACGCGGCACGTGAAATACTCGGACAGGCTCACAGCCGCTGCGATGCGGCGGCTGCCGCTCGCGGGGGCACTGGCAGCCGCCTGCCTGGCGGTCCTCGGCGCTGCGCCGCTCCGCGCGGAGGAGTTCTTCCCGACACGGGACGAAAACCCCTTGCTGCGAGGCTTCTACCGGCCGCTGGCGAGCGATACGCGCGCCGACGCAGGCGCCGTCCTGGCGGCCACCTTCAGCATCATGAACACCCTCGAGTCCGAGAGGCGGTCCACGGAGCAGTTGTTGGTGGATGGCGAGAGCGACACCCTTCGCTTGAGCTACGAGGACTCGATCACCCACGACTGGCGTTACCGGGTGACGGTGCCCGTGATCCGCGACAGCGGCGGCTTCCTCGACTCGAGCATCGCGTCCTGGCATCGGTACTTCGGCTTGGATCCCGGCAGTCGCCCCTACTATCCGAAAAACCAACTCATGTACTTTTATTCGGGCAGGACCCGGGTCGACATGCAGGAATCCCGGACCAGCATCGGCGACGTCTCCGCAGAAGCCGGTTGGTATGCGGCCGACTCTGCGACGCGCACGATTTCATTGTGGGGCGGCCTGGAGGCACCCACGGGATCGAAGCTCCGACTGACCGGCGACGGGGCGTGGGATGCCGCTCTGTGGGCACACGCCGCCCGCCGATGGCCGGATTGGCGCCTGGCGGCGGAACTCGGACTCGCGCAACCCTTGGGCGATGAAATATTCGCGGGGGCGGCGCATGTGACGTCGGCCTTCATGCGGGTTGCGGCCACCCGCGACCTTGGCCCCGCGTGGTCGCTGCGCGCGCAACTCGACGGTCAAACCCGCCGGGTGGCCGGGACGGAGCTGCGCTTTCTTGGGCCCAGCCTGCAGTTCACCGTGGGGGCGGCGCGCCAATTGGCGCATCGATGGCGGCTCGAGATGGGGTTTGCCGAGGATGCCGCCGTGAATACCGCGCCCGATATTACGTTCTTTCTTGGGATTCACGATTAACACGTGCAAAATGGCCGCCCACCGGAATCCGCACTCTTGAGGAATTGCTCGATGTACAAGACCAAGATCGACCTGTCGGAAAAAACGCGCCGCAACGTGATCGCCATTCTCAACGACCGCTTGGCCGATGCCATCGACTTGCAAAGCCAGGTCAAGCAGGCGCACTGGAATGTCAAAGGTCCGCACTTCATCGCCCTGCATGAATTGTTCGACAAGATTTCCGACGTGGTTCTCGAGCACATTGACGAGATCGCGGAGCGCGTCACCAGCCTGGGCGGCACGGCCGAGGGCACGGTCGCGGTCGCCTCCAAGCGCAGCAAGTTGAAAAACTATCCCCTGAGCATCACGGCGGGCCGGGACCATCTGTTCTATCTGTCCACGCAGATTTCCGTCTTCGGCAAGGCGGTGCGCGCGGCCATCGACGACACGGCGAATCTCGGCGATGCCGACACCGCGGACCTTTTCACCGGCATCTCCCGCGAACTCGACAAGTATTTGTGGTTCCTCGAGGCCCATCTGCAGGATAAAGGCTGAGCGCCATGCCTGCCAACGGCAATGCCGGCGAGGACGCAGGTTCCCATCGGGCGCTCGAGACCTTGCGCAGTCTGCTGACCACCGATGAGACCTTGGAGGCGTGGGCGATGGAGCATCGGCTGTTCGCATTGACTCACCGGCGCGTCTGTATCGCGGCGACCAGCGGGCGCTTCATTTCGCTGACGCGACGGCTGTTGGGAGGCTACGACTCGGCCGACATCCGGTGGCAGGATCTCAAGGAGACCCGGATCCGCGCCGGCATCATCGGTGCCGACCTGACGCTCGTTGCGAAAACGAGCTCCGATCTGAACATCGGATCCGAGGTCGACCGGGTATGGACTTTCGAGGGACTACGCAAGGACCAGGCTCAGGCCCTCTATAGAATCTGCCAGCAGCACGATCAGGTCTGGCGGGAAAAACGCCGGGTGCGCGAGTTGGAAGAACTGCGCGCCAAATCGGGCGGCGTACAATTCGGCAATGCACAGCCGGCCTACTCGGGCACGGACACCGCCGGCGCCGAGTCGGAACCGGCGCGGCGGCTGCGTCAGGCCCGGGAAATGCTCGATGCGAAGCTCATCAGCGATTCGGAATTCGAGAGCATCAAGGCGAAAATCGTCTCAGGTCTTTGAACCCGAAATCCCGCGCCGCGGCTCGGCATCCCCGGGCTGGGCGCCCCCGGCTCCGCGCTCAACCCAGCAGGTACGCGAAATAGCTGTTGCGCAGCCGATTGAGCGGATCCGTCCGTTGCCGCAGCGCCCGGAACAATTTCACACGATCGCCGAATGCCTTGGTCACGTGTTCCGGCTGCAGCGCCCGCGTCTGGTTGAATGTTGGCGTGCCGCCCAACGCCGACGCGAAATCGTTGAAGTCGATGAGGAAATCGTCCCAGCCCCGATCTCCGGTGGACGAGGGCTCCAACGTGAACATCGCCCCCGAGTAGCTGGCGCTGAACAGCGAACTCCGGTCCTGGTGCAGCCGGCTCGCAGCGCTCACGACGTTGCAGCGATAGCGATGATCCTTGTAGTACGTCTTGCAGAAGGCGAAATAGGCGGCGAGCACTTTCGGAAACTTGTCCTGCGGGAAAGCCCAGAGACTGTACGTGTAGCGCGCCTTCCAGGCTTCCTGCGGCAGTTCGCGCATCCATTCGTGCGCATGCATCACCACTCCCCGGGCGGTCGGGTCCAGCGTGGCGCGGAGCGCGCGCTGCACCCCGGACACCACGGCTGAACGCAGCCCCGGAGAAGAGAGCACGCTGCCCACGGTTGAGCCGAATGCGGGCAGCACGTTACGCATCACCGAATTTCGAATCTGCCAGATCCCCGAGCGGGTGATGTTCGCGCCCTCATCCAGGGTGCGGCGCTCGACGATGATACGGTCGTCGAACGGCGAAATGTGCAGCCGCAATGCCCCCGGTGCCGTGATGATGGAGGTGAATCGCGTGCTGAAGTCCTTCAGGGAAAGCACGTGGTAGTCGATTTTGACGGGCGTCAGCGGCTGCACGCGCAGCACCACCTCGTGCACGACTCCGAGGAGTCCAAAACTCGAGCGCAGGACGCGCATCAGATCGCGGTCACGTTCCAGCACCGTCATGTGTTTGCCTTGCGGCGTGATGAGCTTCATCTCAGTGACCAGCGAGGACAGTTGTGCGAGGCCGGCGATATGCGAAGCCTGCGGGCAAGTGGTCACCGCGAGGGCGCCCACGGAGATGTTGCCCATCTCGGGGGTCAGCAGCAGCTCCTGACCGCGCTCGGCGAGCGCTCTGGCCAGGGTGCCCACGCGGACACCGGCCTGTGCGCGGACGGTGTCCTCGCCGTACTCCAAAATCTTGTCGAGTCCACTGGTGTCAACCGTGGTTCCTCCGTCACCGCCGACGCATCGCGTTTGCGAATAGTCGGCCCCGACCATGCGCACGGGCGTCGGGTAAGTCTTACGGTTGGCAAGGATGGCCGGAATTTCGTCGAAGCGCTTGGCGCGCAGCACGAGACGCGGCCGACGATAAACGCCCGATGCATCCGCACCCGGCGAGCGACTGACTTTGGATACCATGTGCTTCCCCCCGGAAGACCGATAACAAGCTGAACTAAAAGCTTGCTGTCCGGGAGCACAAAACATCTGGCCCAAGATACGCTTCGAGACGTATCGATACTGGCGACCCCGCTATCGTCAGGCTTCCCATGAAGCCCCTAAGACCGGAGGTTTTGCGTCCCCACCTTTCGGCGGGTTTGCCCTTGAACAGCGCGCCTACTATGAGATGTCGCGCGTTTCCTGTAAAGAGGTTTTTTACCCCATCAACAACAGCGTCTCGGTATGCTCCACCGCCTCGGGGGTTCCGCAGACCACGACCACGTCGCCGACCTTGAATATGGTATCCGGCCCGGGCTCGCGCCCGACGATGCCGTCGCGCCGGACCGCGCTCACGGCGGCCTTGGAACCCCGATCCGACAGTTCCGCGACGCTCTTTCCCACCGCCCAAGCATGCGGAGGCAGGATGACGCTGTGAAGCTCCTCACGAAATGCGTGACTGTCATCCAAAAGTTCCGCCCCGGCGGCCGGAAAATATTGCCGCAGCATCCCATAGCGGTCGCTGCGGATGCCGTTGACGGTTCGAATGACCCGCGATACGGGCAGTTTCAGCAACAACAAGAGGTGAGACAGCAGCATCAGGGCGGCCTCGAAAGTCTCCGGCACCACTTCCGTCGCGCCCGCCTTCTGCAGTACTTCTAGCTTGCTGTCGTCTTGGGTCCGAACCAGCACCGGCACGTCGATCCGCAGCTCCCGCACCGAGCGCAGGATGCGCAGCGCCACCTCGGGATCGGCAAACGTGATGACGATGCAACTGGCATGGGTTAAACCGACATTTTCCAGCACCTTGACCTGCCCGGCGTCGCCGTAGATGACCGGATCGCCGGCCTGGCGCCCGACGCGGATGCGGTACGGATCGAGATCCAACGCAATGTACTCGAAGCCGGTTTGTTCGAGCACCCGGGCAATGTTTTGTCCCACCCGCCCAAAACCGCAGATCACGACGTGGTCGCGCTCGGCCACCGCAAGCGTGGCCTGGGTTTCGCGCAAGGCGGCGGTGGTGGGGCTCCCCGACTCGCGGAGGAGCGCGCGCGTGATGCGGCGATTGTGCCGGATCAGCAGCGGCGACAGCACCATGGACAGAACCGTCGCGGCCAGGAGCGGCTGCACGATGGCAGGGTCCAGCAGCTCGCGGCGCAGCGATAGCGTCAACAAGGCAAAGCCAAATTCCCCGCCCTGCGCCACCACGACCCCGGTGCGCAGGGATTTGAACCAGTTCTTGGTGGCCGGTTCGGCGACCAGCGTGACCACGGCCGCCTTGAGCACCAGCATGCCGATGAGAAGCGCGGTGACCAGCCCCAAGTCGCGGAGCAGCAGACGCACGTCGAGCAGCATGCCCACGGTGATGAAGAACAGACCGAGCAGGACCTCCTTGTAGGAGCGGATCGTCGCTTCCACCTGGTGACGAAATTCGGTTTCCGCCAGCATCATGCCGGCGAGAAAAGCGCCCAGGGCCAGCGACAGACCGACCTTGTGCGTGGCCCAGGCCGAGGCGAGCACGGCAAGCAATACCGCGAGCGAGAACAGTTCTGCCGAACGCACCGACGCAATGAGCAGGAACAACGGCCGCAACAGCCAGCGTCCGGCCGCCAGCACGAGCAGCAGCGCCAGCACGGCGCTGCCGACGGCGGCTGCAATCTGTTCGATATCGGCACCGGCTCCAGCGCCGGAAAGCGCGGAAATCAGGGCGAGAAACAGCGGAAAACTCAAATCCTGAAACAGACAGATCGCGACGGACAGCCGTCCGTGGGTTCGATTGTTTTCGGACTGCTCGGTGAGCTGTGAAATGATGATGGCGGTCGAGGACATCGCGACGGCCCCGCCGATCACCACCGCGACCGCGGGCGCGGCGTCGAGGAGCGCGATGACCACCGCGGCCACGATGCTGGTGGTCACCAACACCTGCGCGCCGCCGACGCCGAGAACCTCCCAGCGCATGGCCACCAGGCGCGGCAGGGAAAATTCCAGCCCCAGCGTAAAGACCAGGAATACCACGCCGAAATCCGCCAGCAGCCGGGTCGTCTCGTTGTCGACCCCCAACGCCAGCGCATGCGGTCCGAGGAGCATGCCGACGGCGAGGTAGCCGAGGATCGCGGGCAACGCCAGTTTCCGCACGCCCGCGACCACGCAGATCGATGCGGCGAGCAGGATCAAAATCTGCAGCAGCGGATCGTTATGCATTTCTTCCTGTTAGCATATTGCCCATGAATCCGATAGCCATCGCTGACTGAGCCATGACGGGATTGGCGCTGGAGCGAGCTGCGCCGGGTTGGCGCCTGCAGCTGAGCGGACGCTGGTCGCTTGCGGCAATGGAACAAGTCGAGCATGAGCTGAAGACCCTGCCCGACGCCTTCGACGGCGCCGTGGTCTGCGATTGGTCGGCCGCCGAGGCGCCGGGAATCGGACCCGCATGGGCGCTGTTGCACGGGTTGGCCGAACGGAACCCTGGCGGCCACGCAATCACGCACACCGGCGCCCCATACCTGCTGGATTTCCTGCAGACCTTGCACGACGGGCGGCATCCGCTCGACGGTCCGAGGCCCGATCCCGCCACCGAGAGCGCCATTGGTGCGCTCGGGCGGTGGACCCTGAAACAGGGCATCGAAGCGCGCGGCGCCGTCGGCTTTTTCGGCCGCATCGTCATGGTCCTCCGCGAAGCATTCACCCGGCCCGGCGCTCTGCGAACGCCGTCGCTGGTGCGTCATATCTACGAGACCGGCATCACGGCCATCCCGATCGTGTCTCTGATCGCATTCCTCATCAGCGTGATCGTCGCGTATCTCGGGGCTCAGCAGCTGTCGCGCTTCGGGGCCAGCATCTTCGTCGTCGATCTGGTGACGATCTCCGTGCTCCGGGAGATGGGCGTATTGCTCACCGCCATCATCGTGGCCGGGCGTTCCGGCAGCGCATTCGCGGCGGAAATCGGCGTCATGCAGCTCAACGAGGAAACGGATGCGCTGCGCGCCATGGGGATGAACCCGATCGAAATCCTGGTCGTGCCGCGGGTGCTCGCCCTCATCATCGCATTGCCGTTGCTCACCATCATCGCCGATGCCATGGGCCTCGCCGGCGGCGGTTTGCTCTCGCTGCTGAATCTGCACATCCCCCTGCCGCAGTTTACGAACCGGCTCCGCGAGTCGCTGGCGCCCACGACGTTCTGGGCCGGCCTCGTGAAGGCGCCGGTATTCGCCATGCTCATCGGTATGGTGGGAGCATATCGCGGGATGCAAGTGCGCGAATCGGCCCGCGAACTGGGCCGCTTGACGACCGTGGCGGTCGTCCAATCGATCTTCATGGTCATTCTGGCCGACGCGCTGTTCGCCATTCTCTTCGTGAAAATCGACTTCTGATGGCCGATTCCCGCGTCAATCCGGTCATTCGAGTGCACGGCCTGACGAACCGTTTTCGGTCGCAGGTCGTTCATGAGGGGTTGGACATGGAGGTGCAGCCGGATGAGATTTTCGGGGTCGTCGGCGGCTCCGGCGCGGGCAAGTCGGTGTTGCTGCGCACGATCCTCGGCTTGCGGCGTGCGGATGAGGGCACCGTCGAGATGTACGGCGAGGATATGCAGAACCTGTCGAGGAGCCAGCGCACCGCGCTGGTGCGAAATTATGGGGTCACGTTTCAGAACGGCGCGTTGATAAGCTCCTTGACGGTTGCGCAGAATATTCATCTTCCGTTGCGCGAGTACTTTTCGCTGTCCGAGGCGACGCTGAACGACCTTGCCCAGCTGAACCTCGCTTTGGTGGGTTTGCCCCCCGACGCCGCAGAAAAATATCCCGCGCAACTGTCCGGCGGGATGGTGAAGCGCGCGGCGCTCGCGCGGGCGCTCAGCCTCGAACCCAAATTGCTGTTTCTCGACGAGCCCACCTCGGGACTCGACCCCATTTCCGCTGCGGCGTTCGATGAGCTACTGTTGTATCTTCACTCGAGGCTCAAGCTCACGGTGGTCATGGTCACGCACGACTTGGATAGCTTGTTTCGAACCTGCACCCGGGTCGGCGTGATCGTCGATCGCCGCATGATCACGGATACCCTCGACGGCATCCTGGCGAATCCGCACCCTTGGATACGGGAGTATTTTCACAGTCCGCGCGCCCGCGGCGCGGAACTGGCGGAGCGATCAGGGGAGCGCGGGCGCGGGGCGCGGGAAGATCATGGATAGAGACGCAAATTACGTCGCCGTCGGCGCGTTCGTGCTGCTGGTCGTCGCCATGGCCGTGTCGTTCGTGTTCTGGTACACCGAACATCGGGATAAGCGCAGCTACGAGCGCTATGAGATTTATTTCCAGGGGTCGGTCAGCGGCCTGACGCCCGGCAGCCAGGTGCGCTACCTGGGTGTGGACGTCGGCAGGGTGGTTCGCATCATGCTCGATCCGCAGCAGCGCAACCAGGTACTGGTGCTCGCGGACATCGATGCCGCCGCGCCCATCGACAGCCGGACGCTGGCTTCCCTGAATCTGCAGGGAGTCACCGGACTCTTGTTCATCGATCTGCAGCAGGACAAGGTCACGTCATCGGAGCCGCTGGCCATGGGGCAGGAATATCCGATCATTCGTTCGGTCCCTTCGGACTTCGACGTGCTGCTGAGCAGCCTGCCCGCGCTCGCGACGCACGCCATCGAGCTGGTCGACCATTTCAATCAGGTATTCAGCGACGACAACGTGCGCGCCATCCATGCGACGCTCGAAAATACGCGGCTCGCGAGCGAGCGCTTGCCGCCCACGCTGCGTGGTATTCAGGACATGGTGGCCGACGTGCGCCGTGCCTCGCACGAAATCGAGGCGGCTGCGGCCGACCTGCACGGCCTTGCAAAGGTGACGGCGCCCGACGTCGAAGCCGCGCTGGCGAATGTCCGGCATGCCACGGAAAGTCTGGCAATCACGTCGGAACACTTGGATCGATTCGTTGCCGACAATGAACCCGGTCTGTCGCGCTTCGCCAATCAAAGCCTGCCGCAATTCGAACAGCTATTGCGGGAAAGCCGCGCGGCCGCGCGCGATTTCCGTGATCTATCCCGTTCATTGAAGCAAAATCCGTCGCAGCTTCTGTACGAAACGAACTCCCGCGGCGTGGAGGTGCCGAGGTGAGGCGAGGCGCGAAATGCGATCTCGTCCGAGCGTCGATCCTCGTGCTCGGCATCTGCGGCTGCGCTACGGCATGCACCGGATCGCTGTTCCGAAGCAAGGCGGTCGCGCCGTCGATCTATCTGCTTTCCGCGCCGCCGGGGACCAACGCCGCATCATCGGGGTCGGCGGCCGCGCCCGCCCCCCTCGCGGTGGGTCTCGCCGTGCTGAAGCCCCGCGTGCGAGCCGGTCTCGATACGGACCGGATCGCCGTGCTCTACCCGGACCGCCGTCTCGATTATTTTGCCGACGCGCGCTGGAGCGGGCCGCTCGATGACGTTGTGCAGGATCTCGCCGTGCAGGCCTTCCGCAACGGCGCTCGGCTGCAGAACGTGAACTCCGACGCTTCCGCGTTCGCGAGCGGCTACTGGCTGGAAATCGAGGTTGCCGATTTTCAGGCCGAATATGCTTCGGCCGGGGATCCGCCCACGATCAACGTGCGCTTGCTGGCGCGCGTGGCGAGCGCGGGCGATCGCAACATCCTCGGCTCCTTCACCGCCGCGGCCCGCCAGACCGCCACCGACAATCGCCTGACGGCGATCGTCGATGCCTATGAGCGCGCGGTCAATTCGGCGCTCGCCGAGATCGTCGGGCGTACCTCGCGCAGCCTGACCGAAACGCTAGAACACCGTTAGCCCGGTGGCCTCCCCGACCCGATAGCGCCAATAAGTTTCCGGGGATTCGTCGGCATGCGCCGCGTACGCGGCGGCATTCGACCAGTGCTTCGCGAACAGGTCGGCTGCCGCGCGCGCCGGACCGGCGCGCGCCGGCATGTGCAACTCGATGTCCGCCGTGAGGTCCAGATCGTCGAGACCGCGCCGGGTGAAATTCGCCGAGCCCACGTCGAACCAGACGTCGCTGCGATGCTGGATCACGGCGTACCCGGCTTCGGCGCGGGAGCCGCGGCCGCGCCAGCGCACTTCGATCGTGCCCGGCTGCTCCTGCAGCAGTTCGCCGGCCGCCGCTTGAGTCTCGGGAGATCCAGGATCGAGCAAGAGCTGCACTCGCGCGCCGCGCGCGGCCGCACGCAATACCGCATCGACGATTTGCCGAGCGCCGAATGCCTGCACGGCGATCTTGATCGAATCGCCGCTGCCGGCCACCGCGATGGCGTCCAGCAAGGCGGCCTGTATCGCGCCTTCGGTGAAAAAGCGCGCATCGATGGTGCCCACGCCGCGGCTGTCGGCCGGAGGTGCGGCGGGCAGCCGATCGTCGTCCGTCGACCAGGCGGCGATCTGCAATTCGCTGGCGACGATGGCCCCCGCCAGGTGCCCGCGAATTTCCAGCCCGACGCCTGCGCCGGCGGTCGCGCCGGCGGATGCCGCCGCGCCGGTGGAGGCGGCCGACATGACGATGCTGGTCCATCCGCCGGCGCCGTCATCCGCCACCAGCAGTTGCCGACGATCGGCTTTCAAATTGCGTCTGCGCAGGGAAGATCTCACGGTGGCCTTGCCGGGCATCTCGTCGAAGGGATTGCTCCACCAACCGACGCATAGGCGCCAAAGGCCGGAGTACAACGGATTCGAGTCCCGCATGCGTTCAAGCCGCGTGCGCACGACGACGATTCCCGTCCGCTCGAGCGCGCTCAAGGTCTGCGAGGGGGTTCCCCCGTACACTTCGTTGCGAGGATCGGTGACCAGCATGACCTTGAGGTTCGGCCGCTGCCGCTTGCGCAGCAGCAGCGCATCCGCGAGCTCGCGCGTCAGCGGACTTTGATCCAGCACGATGGTTTGCTCCGCGCGGCCGATGGCATCCGTTTCGCGTTTGAGGATCGAACCAGCCGGCACGAGGTCATCGAGAAAGTCGATCTGCGATTCGTTGAGCCGCGCCGCTAGTGACGCGACGTGAGTTCCCCACGGCGGAGGCTTGACGGAGTTCCAGACGGCGCACGAACCCCACGCCAGCGTGATGACCATGAATAGCACGGCGGCGCATCTAGCCATCTCCGGCCTTTGCCTCGGCCGCTTCAATGGCGATGCCCACCTCCATCCATCGGGACTCGAGCAAAGCTGCATCCCGCGCCAGGCGGGCGCGCTTCTCGGCGAGTTTCTTCTCGTTTGCGGGATCGGCGACCGATGCGTTCATTGCCGTTTGCTCCGCGGCATTCGCGGCGATCCGGCGCTCGATCTGCGTGAGCTCGCGGTGCAGTTGGCCGAGCGAGTCGCGCGGGGGCTTCTTGGCGGCTTTCGGCTTGAGTTGGGATTGATCGGCCCTGGCCCGGGTTTTCAACCATTGCTGGTAGTCGTCCAGGTCGCCGTCGAACACCTTCAGTTTACCGTCGGCGACCAGCCACAAGGTGTCGGCGACCGTCTTGATCAAATGGCGGTCGTGCGACACCACCACGAGCCCGCCTTCGAAGCCTTGCAGGGCGACGGTGAGCGCCTCGCGCATGTCGATGTCGAGATGGTTCGTCGGTTCATCCAGGAGCAGCAGATTCGGCCGCCGGGCCACCAGCAGCGCCAGGGTCAGCCGCGCCTTCTCGCCGCCCGAGAATCGGCTGACCGGCTCGAATGCGCGATCGCCTTGAAACCCGAATTTTCCCAGGTGGTCGCGGACCCGTTGTTCGTCGCCCGTCGCGTAGTCAGGTCCTCCCAAATTGCGCACATGCCAGAAGGCGTCGCAATCCGGTTTGAGCTGTTCCATCTGTTGCTGAGCGAAATAGCCGATGGCGAGGTCAGCCGCCGGCACGCGCGAGCCTGCGAGCGGCGCCGCCTCGCCCGCCAGCATCTTGGTCAGAGTCGACTTGCCGGCACCGTTCGGTCCGAGCAGCGCGATTCGGTCCAGGGGACTGATGGCGACATTGATTCCGGTGACGACGCTGCGCCCGGCGTGGCCGCATGCCGCATCGTCCACGGTCAGGAGCGGGCGCGGAGTCTTGAGCGGCGCGGCGAACTCGAACTCGAACGGGCTGTCGACGTGCGCGGGCACGATGAGTTCCATCCGCTCGAGCATCTTCAAGCGGCTCTGCGCCTGCCGCGACTTGGTCGCGCTGGCGCGAAATCGGTTGACGAACGCGGTGATCTGCGCAATGCGCCGCACCTGCCGGGATTGCAGACTCTGCTGCAGCGCCAGCTCTTCGGTGCGCTTCTGCTCGAATTGCGAGTAGTTGCCGGAGTAGCCGCGGATCGCCCTGTTCTCGATGTGAAGCACCCGGTCGATGATGGCATCCAGGAATTCACGGTCGTGCGAAATCATCAACAGCGTGCCCGGGAACGCGGTGAGCCATTCTTCCAGCCAGACGATGGCGTCGAGATCGAGGTGATTGGTGGGTTCGTCCAGCAATAAGAGATCGGCCCGCGATCCCAGCGCGCGCGCCATGGCGAGCCGCACCCGCCAGCCTCCCGAAAACTCGGCGACCGTGCGCTCGAGATCCACCGGCTTGAACCCCAGTCCGTGCATGAGGGCCGCCGCGCGCGCGCGCGCGCGATAGCCCTCGATGGCCTGCAACGAGGCATAAAGTTCCGCCAATGCCATCGCCGAATCGCGCCGCTCGGCGTCCTCGATGGCCGCCTGCACCGCGCGCAGTTCGACGTCGCCGTCGAGAACGAATTCGATGGCGGGCCGGTCGCTGGCGGCGACTTCCTGCTCGACGTGGGCGATCTTCAATGCGGTGGGGCGCTCGATTTCACCGCGGTCGGGCGAGAGCTCGCCCCGAATCGCCGCGAACAGGCTCGACTTTCCCGAGCCGTTGGCGCCGGTGAGGCCGACCTTGTTGCCGCGGAAGATGGTGAAATTGACCTGCTCGAACAGCGGCTCCGGACCGCGCCGCAGGGTCAGATCCCGGGCAGAGAGCATCAGGAGCCTGTCTGAGTATTTCGCGTGAGCCGCGTTGGCAGGGCCGTATATCCGTGCGATGCAGTTGGACTCAGACAGGCTCCAAGGACTTACGCCCCGGTCTGACGAGTCGCCGCCGGTCGCAATGCGGTTGGCGCGCACAGCGCGGCGTGATGGGCGGCGCCCTGCTCCTGAGAGGCGAGAATGGCGAGCAGTTTCTTGGCTTCCATCGCGTCCCCGAACAGGCGCCCCTGCGCGTAGTAGCAGCCGTGCTTGCGCAGGAACTCGAGCTGATCGCTGGCCTCGACTCCCTCTGCGATGACTTCGAGATTGAGGCTCTTGCCCATGTCGATGATGGTTCGCACGATGGCGGCGTCGTCCGAGTCGATGGCGACATCGCGCACGAAGGATTGGTCGATCTTCAAGGTTCCGATGGGGAACTGCTGCAGGGCCGACAGGGACGAGTAGCCCGTGCCGAAATCGTCGATGGCCAGGTTCAAACCCATGGCGTACAGCTCGTTCAACAATCCGATGGTTCGCTTCGGGTCGGTCATCAACGTCGTTTCCGTGACCTCGAGCTCGAAGCACGTCGGCGACACCCCGTGGCGGCGAAAGACGCTGCGGCACCGCGCAATGAAGCTGGCCTGCTTGAGCTGGCGCAGCGAGAGATTGATGGCGATGCGGCCCGGCTGCGCAACGGTCTTCTGCCACTCGCGGTAGTCCGAACAGACACGGTTCATCACCCACTCGCCGATGTCCAGAATGAGGCTGGTTTCTTCGGCCAGGGGAATGAACTGCGACGGCGAAATGTCGCCGTGCCCGGGCAGCCGCCAGCGCAGCAGCGCCTCGGCGCCGACGACGCGCCCATCGCGAAGGTCGACCTTGGACTGATATAGAATCACCAACTCGTCGCGTTCCAGCGCGCGGCGCAGCTTGCTCTTCAGCATCAAACGCTCGACGGCCGCGGCATTCATCTCGGGGATGTAGAACGCGCTCGAGTTGCCGCCGTTCTGCTTGGAGTGATACATGGCCGCATCCGCGTTGCGGATCAAGTCGATGACGTTATCCGCATCGTATGGACAGATGGCGACCCCGACGCTCGCAGTCAAATAGACTTCCTGCTGGTTGACGTAGAAGGTCCGGCTGATCTCGTCCAGCAGCGTGCGCGCCAGCGTGGCCAGGGCCGGACGATTGTCGATATCGATCGGCAGGTCGTCGATGAACATGGCGAACTCGTCGCCCGCAAGGCGGCCGATGACGGTGTCCTTGCTCAAACTGCGGGTGAGACGCTCGCTCAGGATCTCCAGAGTACGGTCGCCGGCAGCGTGGCCGAAGGTGTCGTTGACTTCCTTGAACCTGTCCAAGTCCAGATAGAGCAGCGCGAGGGAACGCTGACTGCGGCGCGAGCGCGCGATCGCCTGCTGCAGCAAATGCTGAAATTGCATGCGGTTCGGCATCTTCGTCAGCGTGTCGTATCGCGCCAGGTAGCGGATCCGGCGCTCCGCACGCTTGCGCTCGGTGATGTTGCGGGCGACGTAGATATTGCCCTGGAATTGGGGGTCCTCCGACGTGATCGTCGAATTCGCCATGGAGACCGGGATGGTTTGCCCGTTGGCGGTGCGCAGCACCGTTTCGCGCGCTTCGGTGGTCAAGATGGCCGAATCGAACGCATTGCGATGCGCATCGTCGATGAAACTGGTGAGCGGTTTGCCTACGAGTTCGGATTCGCTGTAGCCCAACAGCTTCTGGGCGGCTTCATTGCAGCTCTTCACGATGCCGTCCGGCGCAGTCACCAGCACCGCATCGGTCAAGCTGTTGAGAACGGTGTTGAGATAATTCTTGGTGATGGTGGTTTCGGCCAGGTTTTGCCGCATGCGCTCGAGCGCGTATTGCAGCTCCCCGAGTTCGTCGCGGCGGACCACGGCCAGCGGCCGCGTGTAATCGCCCTCGCCGATGCGGTCGGCCGACTTGACCAGCGCCGTGATGGGCCGGGACAGTTGCCGCGCGACGAACCAGGCGCCGGCGAGACCCAACAGGATCAGCGGCAATGTCACTTTGGCCAGCAAGCCGCTCATGCGTTGGATCTGGTGTCCCTGCCTGTTCTCCATCTGCGACTGAATGCTGGCGAGGGTGTCATGCATTTCCCCCCGATTCAGCCAGATCTGCAGGGTGCCCGCGGATTGCGCCGAGCCCGCGCCCTTGCCGCGGATGCTGCTCTTGAGCACGAAGGGCCCGAGTCCGGAAGGGTCGTCAAGTTGATTGCTGCCCGTGAACAACACGCCGCCGCGCACGTCCCGAACCTCGACCCGCTCGATATCGCGCTCTTCGAGCAGCCGCTCTGCGATCGTGGACACCGCGGCCTTGTTTCCCGAACTCAGCGCGGGTGCCAGCAAGGCTCCGGTGATCTTACTCAGGCTGTCGGCGCGAGCTTCGAGATCCGCCTCCAGCTTCTCTTCGACCGCGGCGTGCGTCAGCTGGTTGATATCCGCGGTCTCGACCCGATGTTCGTAGTACGACACACCGCCCAGCAGCAAAGACAGGACGGTGCCGACCCCCAGGGCCAGCAGCAAGTAGTTTGTTTTCAGGCTGCGCGCCATCGCAGCCTAGTCCAGCCAACTGGGTAGCTTCATCCCGGAATGATACTCGTTCATGACAAAGGCCATAAGGGGCCGGGTACAATCGCATTATGACCGCGCAGATGCGAATCGACATCTATTCAGACACGGTGTGCCCTTGGTGTTTTCTCGGCAAGAGGCGCTTCGAACTCGCACTGGCGCAGCGGCCGTATCTTGAACCTCGTGTGGCCTGGCGGCCGTTCGAATTGAATCCCGACATGCCGTGGGAGGGGGTGGAGCGCGGGGCGTATTTGACGGCCAAGGTGGGCGCACCGGATCGGGTCGCGGCCGTCGAAGAGGCTTTGACGCAACAGGGCGAGGCCATCGGAGTCCGGTTTCGCTTCGACCTCATCAAACGCATGCCGAACAGCCGCCGCTCCCATCTGTTGATCGCTCATGCAGTGCGGTATGGGTTGCAGGCCAAGGTCAAAGACCGTGTCATGCAGGCTTTTTTTGAAGAAGGCTCCGATATCGGGGAATTGGATGAACTGGTCCGGCTCGGCGTGGAGGCGGGGCTCGGCGAACGCGAAGCCCGGGCCGCGCTGGTTTTGCGGGAGGGTCAGGATGGAGTTGTTGCTGCGGAGCGACATGCCGGGACCCTCGGCATCACCACCGTTCCGACCTATATCTTCGATGGCCAGTACACGCTTTCCGGCGCCCAGGAGCCGTCCAACATGGCGCGGATTCTCGACCAGGTTGCCGATTTCGCCGCGGCGCGCGAAGCGGCGCCGTGAATGCCCACGAGTTGACCGGGCAGTCACGAACGCACGTCGTCACCATGGCCGACCCGTCCTGCACCCTGCATGTCCATGCGGTCGCGCCGTTCTTGAATCTGCACCGAGCCGCACGTGCCGACGGCTTCGATCTGAAGCCCGTGAGCGGATTTCGCGATTTCGACCGCCAGCTTGCCATCTGGAATGGCAAGTTCAACGGCGAAAGGCCGCTGCTTGACGCCGCCGGCTGCGCCATCGACGCGTCGCGGCTGTCGCCGCCGGAACGCATCGGCGCCATTCTCCGGTGGTCGGCCCTTCCGGGCGCCAGCCGGCATCACTGGGGTACCGATATCGACCTCATTGACGCAAATGCCCTCCCACCAGGGTATCGCGTGCAACTCAGCGCCGAAGAGTATTCGGACTCCGGACCCTTCGGACCGCTCGCCGCCTGGCTGGGGGTGCATGCTGCCCGATTCGGCTTTTTTCGACCCTATAGAGGGGTCTTGTCCGGGGTCCAGGCCGAACCCTGGCATTTCAGTTTTGCGCCGGTGGCGGAGACCGCGCGCCGCGCCTTAGGACCATCGGTGTTGAAGGAGGCCCTGGCTTCGGCGCCTCTGATGGGCAAGGAGCACGTTCTGGCCAGGTTGGACGAGCTGCACGCCCGGTACGTGGCGGCCATCGATTGGCCGTGAGGATAGTCGGAAGCGGCCGGCTAGGCCCAGAGGGTCTTCAAACGATTCAACATCAAACCGCGCACCTGACCCAACTGATCGTCTTCGGACGTGAACAGCGGGGGATTGCGCCGCAACAAGGGCCAACGCTCGGTGCGAAGGACCCTATCCAAGAACCCGAGATTGCGGTCGATGGCCTCGATATAAGGGTTCTTGCCGTCGAACAACACTTCCAGATATCGATATGCGTGTTCGAACTCGCCCTCCAACCGCAGCGTCCGTGTCTCGCGCGCGAAGCGCGGCGTTTGACGCAACAAATCCAATCCTGAGCTATAGCGCACCTGCAGCGCTCCGTTGCTGCCGGGCACAGCCGCAATTCCGCCCAGCACGAACTCCGGATACAGCCGGTCGCGGCATTTCTCCAGATAACAACGATCCGCCATCTGCGCGATGAGATCAGCCGTGCCGAGCAGGTGACCCAGCTTGCGATCGCGTGGATCCGACAACTGAATCTGACTGAGCTCGACTTCGTAACCGGTGAAATGCACGACGCGCGTCGCGATGGGCACCCAACTTTCCATGCCGATCGTCGGTAGGAAACGCGCCAAAAAACGCGCGCTGCGCGTCACGTGATAAAGAGTGAACTCGGCGCCGTTTCTGTGCGTTCGATCGTCGAATTCCCGAATGTAGCCCGCGTCATGAAACAACGACGTTGCCATCGCCATCACGGCGCGCTCCACACCGAAGCGCTCGGGCGCGGGTACGGTGCTCTCGTAGCCCACCATCATGCGGGCCATCGCGAGCGTCATGTCCAGTGAATGCTGGAGGTCGTGATACACGGTGTCGACGCCGTGGTAGCCTGGCATCCGGCCGGTAAACAATCTGTCAAAGTGATCGAACGCAACGGCGACCCGATCGAAGGATTCGCCCGGCCACGCGGCCGCGAAAAGCTCACGCACCGCGGCGGCGACAGAGGCCGTGCAACTCACCTGGACGGTGTTTGTGACGTCGTAGTCATTACGGCGATGCTCGTACATCCCATGAAGTCTAAGCTCTTGGGAGGGCGAACGCCATGTGCTGGTTCTCCTTCCGGCGACTTCTTCCGCGACTGCGGGATCAAGTTTGGAATATGTTAAGCAACGAACTGATCAATACACTTTGATCCCGCCGAATTTCTCCCTGATGCGACGCGCCAAGGCCGCATACCCCAACCAGAAACCGCAAGCGAGGGCGATGCACAAGGTGGTAATCCATAGCCAGAGAGGCGGATCAAACGGCCGGCCGTGGCGCGTGTCCTTGGAACCGCCGGAAGCCGCGGCGGTCGCCGACATGGACGCCGCAGCCGTATCGGATGTCCCTTCAGCAGGGGAACCCACGGCAGGCAGGGAAGTTTCCGCCTGCCGTGCGGCGAGCTCCCGAGTCAGACGGGCAACCTCGCTGCGCTCCACCGCCTCGGCCAGTGCCGGTGTGGTCGCACGAGTGCGATCCAACTCGTCCTGCAGTTGTTTGATGCGCACGGACGCCGGTTCGCGGGTGGTGAGGTACGCGGTCTTGACCCAGCCCGTTCTGCCGTCCGGAAGGCGCACTTGCGTCGATTCGCCGCTCACTGCGAGCGTCTCCACGCTGGCCCCCGAATGCAAAGTGGCCAGACGCTGACCTTGGGTGCTCTGCTCGGCATAGACGCCGAGCACGAGCTCGTCGGTGACGTAAGCCGGTGCCGCTCGTCCGTTGGCCGCCAGCAGCGCCAAGAACAGAGCGGCCGCTTTCACGCCGCGATCCCGGTCTGTTTCAGCAGCGGCCGCACATCGGGCCCGCGCCCGCGAAAACGTACGAACGCGTCCATGGCATCCAAGCTGCCGCCGCGCGCCAGAATCGAATCACGAAAGCGAGCGGCCGTCGAGGCGTCGAACACACCCGCTTCCTCGAAGGCCTCGAACGCATCGGCCGCGAGAACTTCGGCCCATTTATAGCTGTAATAGCCGGCCGCATAACCACCCGCAAAAATGTGCGCGAAGCTCGACGGCATCCGGTTAAAGGAGGCTGCCGGCACCACCGCCACTCGGCTGCGCACACCGGCGAGCGTTTCGGCCACTCGTGCCCCCAGGGCCGGATCAAAATTCGCGTGCATTTCGAAATCGAAACTCGCGAGTTCGATTTGGCGCAAGGTATCGAGCGCCGCATTGAAGGTCCGCGTTCCGAGAAGGCGTTGCAGCGCGTCCAACGGCAATGGTTCGCCGGTCGTGACGTGCGCCGATATGAGCGGCACGACTTCGCGCCGCCAGACGAAATTCTCCATGAACTGGCTCGGCAACTCCACCGCGTCCCAGGCGACGCCGTTGATGCCCGCAATGCTCGGATAGGCGACCTGCGTGAGCATGTGATGCAAGCCGTGACCGAACTCGTGAAACAGGGTGGTCACTTCGTCGTGGGTCAGTAACGAGGGAGCCGAGCCCACCGGGGCGGTAAAGTTGCACACGAGTTGCGCCACGGGCAGCGCCTTGCCCGACGGCAATTCCTTGGCGACAACGCACTCGTCCATCCAAGCGCCGCTGCGCTTCTCGCTCCGCGAGTAGGGATCGAGGTAGAAACCGGCGACGATCTGCGCGCCGGAATCCAGCAAGTCGTAATAACGGACGCTGGGATGCCAGACGCTGACCCCGTCGCGCTCGCGCACCGTGATGCCGTACAGCCGCTCGGTCAGTGCGAACAGCCCGGCCAGCACTTTCGGCAGCGGAAAGTACGGCCGCAGCGCTTCCTGGGAAACCTTGAAGCGGCTCTCCTGCAGTTTTTCGCTGTAGAACGCCACGTCCCAAGCATTGAGCTTACGGCCGGCGAATTCCTCCAAATCCGAGAACTCCTGACGCCCTGCCGGCAGGCAGCGCCTGGCCAGATCGTCCAAAAAGCTCGTGACCTGCCTGGGGTTCTTCGCCATGCGAGTGGCCAGGGCATACTCGGCGTAACTCTGAAACCCGAGCAGCTGGGCGAGCTCATGGCGCAGAGGCAGCAGCTCGGCAATGATCGGGCCGTTGTCGAAACGGCCCGCGCTCGGACCCAAGTCCGATCCCCGGGTGACCCACGCTTCATAGATGTCCCGGCGCAGCTGCTCACTCGCGGCGCTGGTCATCACGGTCATATAGGTCGGTTGATCGAGCTTGAACAGCCACCCCGGTTGATTGGCCTCGCGCGCATCGGCGGCGGCCCTGTCGATCGCATTGGACGGCAGACCGGCGAGTTCGGCATCGTCGGTCACCGTGCGGGTATAGGCGCGGCCGGCATCCAGCACGTTTTCAGAGAACTTCGTCCCCAATTGCGCGAGTCGTTGCATGACTTCCCGGTATCGGGTCTTGCGCTCCGCGGGCAGATCGACTCCGGCCAGACGAAAATCGCGCAGCGCATTTTCCACCAACTTGGTCTGGGCCGGATCGAGCCGGTCGCCCTCGTGCCTCAAGACATGGGCATAGGCGGCCGACAAGGCGGCGTTCTGACCGAGCTCCGACGTATAGGCGGTGAGCAACGGAACGCATTCGTTGTAGGCCTCGCGCATGGCGGCCGAATTCGCCACGGCGTTCAAATGTCCGATCGGACTCCACACACGACTCAAGCGATAGCTCAGTTCCTCAACCGGTACCACCAACGAGGCGAATGTCGGGCCCGATTGCGCCGTCAATTCCGCGAGGTGCGCGCGATTTTCCGAAAGCACCTTTTCCAGAGCCGGACGAGCGTGGGCCGGCTCGATCCTGTCGAAGTCGGGGAGGGAGTCGAATTGCAAGAGTGGATTGTTCACCTCGCAATTCTATCAGAGCCGGGTCAGCATCCAGGTAAGGGCCGAGCAGCTTGCGACGAACCCGGTCACACCCGCCGCAGCCCGGCGGCGAAACCGACGCGCCAGAGTCTGCTCGTCGGACGCGGCCAGTAGAAAGGCCCGTCCATCCGCCGGTTTCGACAACACATTGATGCCGGTCGTTTCCGCCCGGGCGCAAACAGTCCGGACCACTTGTTCGCGGGCGGACGCGCGCGCCCGATCCCACTCGGCGGCGCTGATGACTCCGTCGTGATCCGCATCGAAGCGGGCGAGCAACGATGCTTGGTCCTGTTTCCAGCCACGTAGCAGCTCGGCCACGGCACGATCCGGACTGTCCACGCTGACGCCGCCGAGACTGCGGAACGATCCGATGGCGTACAGTCGTACCTGCGTCTCCAAGCGATGCTCGGAGTAGCGATACTTGCCTGTGGCGACCGCATCCAGGAGCCACCCCAGCACGCCGCCGCCGCTGGGAATGCGGACTCCGTCAGGCCAGTCCGACGAGCCGTACCAGACATCATTGGCGCCGGGAAACACCTCGGCGCCGCGCGGATCGATCAGGCATTGACCGGTCCCGTCGTCGAGGATGAACGGCGTCTCGCTGGTGCCGCTTTGCACGGTGCTCCAGGAACGCGATCGGTTTCCGCTGCGCCGTTCAATTTTGTAACGCCACCAGGCGCACGGGATCCCGCTCAGAGGCGCTTTGTTCTCCGTGTTCGGAGGCGTCATCCCCCGGCCTGTGAACTCGACGTAGCCCTGTGCCGCCGAGCGAACCCGCGATGTGGGCGTGTCCCCGACCACCCGGTTCCTGCGCCAGGATACGAAACAGTAGTAGAAGGAATAAACGGCTGCGCCCGCAAGAAAGGCGATGAGAAACCAGAACTTGACTCGATCAGGGCCGTGCATTGCAGCAACCGGCCGGGCCGGTCGTCACGCCCGGAATAGCGCGCCCGTGTCGACGTCGCGCTTTTCCTCTTGCGAGAACTCCAACAGCTGCGCGGGACGAAAGCCGAACTGTTGCGCAATCAGGACGTCCGGAAACACCTTGACGCGAATATTGTTGAGATTCACTTGGTCGTTGTAGAGTTCGCGCCGGTCAGCGATGGATTCCTCGAGAGACGTGATCCTGCCCTGCAACTGCTTGAATGTCTGATCGGACTTCAGTTCGGGATAGCTTTCGGCGACGGCGAACAGGCGCGTCACGCCGGAACGCAGCTGCTGCTCCGCCGCGCCGACCGCGGCGACGTTCCCGGAGGCGCTGGCTTGATTGACCGTCGCCCGTGCACGCATCACCTTCTCGAGCGTCTCCTGTTCGAACTGCATGTAGCGCTTGCAGGTCTCGATCAGTTTCGGCAGCTCGTCATGGCGCTGCTTGAGCAACACGTCGATGTTCGCCCAAGCCACCTTGATGTTTTCCCGAAGGCCCACAAGCCCGTTGTAGATGCCGATGCCATAGACGATGAGCGCGGCGAACAAGGCCAGGGTTATTGCCAAACCAATCACCACCGCACCTCATTCCATGGTTGACTGCTAACTGAGTATATCATTGCGTCTTTGGCGCCTTTTAGGATGGAGTTCACAGTGTCGACTCAAGCTTTCGATCTCATCACCATCGGCGGCGGCAGCGGCGGCCTCGCCTGCGCGCAGCGTGCGGCCGAATACGGCGCCAAGGCGGTGGTCATCGAGTCGCATCGACTGGGCGGCACCTGCGTAAACGTGGGTTGCGTGCCGAAGAAAGTCATGTGGAACGCGGCGAGCGTCGCCCTGTCGCTGGCCGACGCGCGCGACTACGGCTTCGACGTCGATGTGCGAGATAATGATTGGACCGTATTGAAGGAGAAGCGGGATGCCTTCATAGCGCGGCTGAACGGCATCTACGCACGAAATCTCAGTGCAAGAGGCGTGACGCTGGTGCGCGGGTCCGCCCGCTTCGTCGATGCGCACACAGTGGAAGTGGGCGGTGCCCGATTGACGGCGCCGCACATCGTGATCGCCACCGGAGGCTTGGCCGTAGTGCCCGATCTGCCGGGCGCCGGGCTCGGCATCACGTCGGACGGGTTCTTTGCGCTCGAGCGCCGGCCCCAAAAGGTGGCGATCGCCGGCAGCGGTTACGTCGCGTGTGAACTGGCGGGAGCTTTCCACGAACTCGGAAGCGAGGTCGATCTGTTCATCCGCAAAGATCATGTTCTGACGCATTTCGACGGCATGCTCGGCAAATCATTGATGCGCGAAATGCGCGCGGAGGGCATGACCGTCCACGAGCACGTCATACCCGCCGCCATTCATGAGAAATCCTCCCGCAAGGCCCTGGTGGCGGCGGACGGACGGGAATTTGCCGGGTTCGATGCGGTGCTCTGGGCGATCGGGCGTGGCCCGAACGTGGCGGGGTTGAATTTGCCGGGCGCGGGCGTCGCGCAGGGCGACGGCGATTTCATCATGACCGATGAGTTTCAGAACACCAACATTCCCGGCGTCTATGCGATCGGTGATGTGACGGGTCGCGCCGCGCTGACGCCGGTCGCGATCGCCGCAGGCCGCCGCTTGAGCGACCGGTTGTTCAATGGTGAAAGCGACCGGCACCTCGACTACCACAGCATCGCGACGGTGGTCTTTACACATCCGCCGATAGGGACGGTGGGTTTGACCGAGAGCGAGGCACGCGCGAAGTATGGAGATGCCGTAAAGGCGTACATCGCGGATTTCACTCCGATGTACCACGCACTGACCACGCGCAAGACGCACACCGACATGAAGCTCGTCTGCGTGGGTCCCGCACAGAAAATAGTCGGCTGCCACGTCATCGGCACCGGCGCGGACGAAATGATGCAAGGATTCGCGGTCGCCATCCGCATGGGCGCCACCAAGCGCGACTTCGACGACACCGTCGCCATTCACCCGACGAGTGCCGAAGAATTCGTCACCATGCGCTGAAGCGCGGGGGGTCCGGCGCAGTTTCGCGCGCCCTCAAGAGTTCTGAGCGAGGACCTCGAGCGCGGGCTGCGTGTTCGGACGTATCCCTCTCCACAGTAGAAACGACTCGGCCGCCTGCTCGACCAACATGCCCCACCCCTTGGTCGCGCGGGCGGCATGCAGGGACTTCGCCCACAGCGTGAAGGGCGTCTGCCCGCGTCCGTAGGCCATGTCGTAGCAAACCGTCGTGTCGCCGACGATGCCCGCAGGCAACAGGGGCATTTCACCCTGGAGGCTGGCGGATGTTCCGTTGATGATGAGATCGTATGCCGGCCCGCGCAACTCGGAGAACGCGCAGCCGGAAACCGTGCCCATGTCGGCAAACTCCGCCGCGATCTGTTGCGCTTTGACCGGCGTCCGATTGGCGATGACCACTTCCCGCACCTCGCGCTCCAACAGCGGTCCGAGCACGCCGCGCACGGCGCCGCCCGCTCCCAGGATCAAGAGCCGCTTGTCGGCGAGATCCACTTGCAAATTACGTTCGAGATCGGAGGTGAGACCCACGCCGTCCGTGTTGTCCCCGAGCAGGGTGGTATCTTCGAAGAATGCAATCGTGTTCACGGCTTGCGCCCGCGTCGCGCGAGCGGTGAGTTCGTTCACGAGTTCCGCCGCCGCTTGCTTGTGGGGAAGCGTCACGTTCAGGCCGCGCACGCCGCTCGCGAACAGCTTCAGTGTGTCGCGGCGAAAATCATCCGGCGTGACGTCGAACAGCCGATACACCAGGTTCTGGGCCGTCGCCTTGGCGAACATGCCGTGAATGAAAGGCGACCAGCTATGCGCGACGGGGTGGCCCACCACGCCGTACTGATCCGGATTTCCGAGCTCATCCGGCTGATTCACGGCGCGATCCACTCGGCGGCGCGCTTGGCGAAATAGGTGAGGATGCCGTCGGCGCCCGCGCGCTTGATCGATACCAATGCCTCGAGCGCCACGGCCCGCTCGTCGATCCAGCCGTTGCCGGCCGCGGCCATGATCATCGAGTACTCACCGCTCACTTGGTAGACGAACGTCGGCATCGCGAATCGATCCTTGATGATCCGGACGATGTCCAGATACGGGAGCCCGGGTTTTATCATCACCATGTCCGCGCCCTCGGCAATATCGAGCGCCACTTCGCGCAGCGCCTCGTCCGAATTGGCGGGATCCATTTGATAGGTGTGCTTGCTGCCGCCGCCCAGCTGCCCGGCGGATCCGACGGCGTCGCGGAATGGGCCGTAGAAGCTCGACGCATACTTGGCCGCGTAGGCGAGGATTCGGGTGTGAACCAGCCCCGCGGTCTCGAACGCGCCGCGAATCGCGGCAATGCGGCCGTCCATCATGTCTGAGGGCGCGACCACATCGGCGCCGGCGTCCGCGTGCGAGCGCGCCTGGCGGACCAGCGTCTCGACCGTGAGGTCATTCTGAACGTAGCCGCCGCCGTCGATAAGGCCATCCTGACCGTGGGTGGTAAACGGATCGAGGGCCACATCGGTGATGACGCCAAGTGCCGGGAATTCCTTCTTGACCGCCCGCACCGCCTGCTGCGCGATCCCTTCGGGATTCCAGGACTCGCGGGCGTCCAGGGACTTCTTCTCGATCGGGGTGACGGGGAAAAGTGCAATGGCCGGGATCCGGAGCCGGATCAGAGACTCGCATTCGCGCAGCAATTCATCCACCGATACCCGTTCAATGCCCGGCATGGAAGCGACCGCTTGTCGCTGCTTTCGGCCTTCCACCACGAACATGGGGTAAATCAGCGAGTCCACGGTGAGTTGCGTTTCACGCATCAGCCGACGGGAGAACTCGTCGCGCCGCATGCGCCGCATCCGAATTTTCGGAAATGAATTGGTGCTATTTCCGGTCATCTCAATGTGACTCCTGCAATCACCAGCAATTTTACGCCACTATCGGGCCGGCCTGACGCCAGGCCCCGCCGGGCGCGGGTTCTTCGGGGCAGCCGGCCGCTTCGTAACGCGCTAATATCACAGGGAAGATATCTTAAGTCGGGTGCTTATTCATACATGAAGGATCCGGTCGGCGGAAATCAAAGGCGCGCGCGCTTTCAGTCGCTGTGCCAATCCCTGCGCCCGGACCTACTCCGCTTTGCGTTTTGGCTGTCCCGCGACCGGGCCGTGGCCGAGGATGTGGTGCAGGAGGCCATGATCCGGGCGTGGAAAGCCCAGGACTCCCTGTTGGACGAGGGCGCCGCCAAACCCTGGTTTTTAACCATCATCCGCCGGGAATATGCGCGCAGTTTCGAACGCAAGCGGTTCGTCACCGTGGACGTCGAGGAACTCATCGCCAAGGAGGAGCCGATGCTCGCTGCGGCGGATGACCAAGAGCTCGCGGAGCTTCGGGCTGCCATATTCAAGCTCCCCGGCGAGTACCGCGAACCGCTGGTGATGCAGGTCTTGATGGGCTATTCGACGGCCGAGATTGCCGCGGAGCTTGAATTGTCGAACGCGGCCGTGCTGACGCGCTTGTTCCGCGCCCGCAAACAGCTGCGCGTCATGTGCGGAGAGGACACCAGCCTGGACCCGGAAGAATGATGGATTGCGCAGACGTCAGACGAGCGATGTTGGCCGAACCGTCGAGTGACGATGCGGGCGTGCGCCAGCATCTCGCCACCTGCCAGGAATGCACGCGGTATGCCCTGCAGCTTCGCCGCTTCGAAGGCCGGCTGGATCGCGCCCTGCGCGTGGAGGTGAATCCGCGGTTGATGGAGCAACGGGTGGCAACCCCGCTGCGGGCGGCGCGGCCGCACGGCGCGCGGCCCTGGGATCCTCCGCACCGTCGCTGGCTCGCTGCGGCGGCGAGCGTGTTGTTGGGCACCGCGGTCGCCGTCAGCCTGTGGCTTGCTGCGCCGGGACGCAGCCTTGCGGCCGACGTCGTGAAGCATATGGCCGGGGAGCCGTACGCCTGGGCGCGCACCGAGATGCCGGTGCCGGAGCCGCGGCTGGACAAGGTGTTGACCGATTCACATGTGCGTTTGAAGGCTAGCGCCGGGCTCGTGAGTTACGCCAGCAGCTGCTCGTTCCGCGGCCACACCGTGCCCCACCTGGTCGTGCAGACGGAATTGGGTCCCGTGACCGTCATGGTGCTGACTCACGAGGCAGTACGGAGCGCAATGCGGTTCAACGAGCAGGGATACCGCGGCGTGATCATTCCGGTCCGCGGCCATGGCAGCCTGGCCGTTCTCGAACGGGGTCCCGACATCGATATCAAGGCGGTGGAAGACGTCGCCGCAAGGGTACAGAGTGCCCTCGATTGGACGGCCTGATACCCCTCTTTCCCGATGCCACCCTTACAGGCCGACCTTGCCCAGCAGGTCCACCAGCCGGCGTGAACTGGCCGCCAGCGTCGGATGATCGGCTTCGAACTGCACGGCGATCTTCTCCAACCGGCCGGGCAGAGACGGGGCCACCGCCGACTGCCCCCGCGAATGGGGGCCTGCAGCCTCGGACTCCGTCAGATCTTGGTCCATCAGGCGCTTGATGTCCTCCATGATTTCGCCGAGCAGCTGATGCGAGCGCGGATCGATGCGCCGGGCCGCGCCGAGTTCCTCGTGCAATTTCATCAATTGTTCGCGTAGCGCGTCGGTATCCATGGTCGACTCCTTCAAGTGCCAAGTCATTTTGCCACCACCTCGGGAGTGAGGCGCGCAACTTCTACGTAACCGGCTCCCGCCGCGGCCACGGCGCCGTGGACGACCTCGTAGGCCTGCTGTAGAAAGTCATCCGCTCCATACGGCGGGTTGACCGCCATGAGGCCGCTGCCCGCAAGACCCACGCCGGCATCGTCGGGGTGCACGGCGAGATCGGCATACAGCATTTTGGGGATCCGCAAGGCCTCGAAGCGAGCATGAACCAGCCTTCGTTGCGCCGCGCTGCGTATGGGATACCACATCAAGTAGGTACCGCTCGGCCAGCGTCGATAGGCATCCGCGAAGGCCTGCAGCATGGTTTTCAATTCATCGAGGCTCTCGTAAGGGGGGTCGATGAGCACCAGCCCGCGGCGCTCGTCCGGCGGGAGAAACGCCTTCAGCGCCGCATACCCGTCGCCGATTTCGGCGCGAACGCGGCCCAGGGACTCGATTTCACGCAGCGAAGCGCGAGCCTCGGCCGGCAGCAACTCGACGAACAGGGCGCGGTCCTGCGGTCTCAAGCTGCCCGCGATGAGAGCCGGCGATCCCGGATAGCGCGCCAGGCGCTTGCCGCGGCGGGCGTGAATGGCGCTGAAGTAGGCGGCCAGTACAGCGTCGCCGATGCCCTTTTCGATCAGGCGTTGAATGCCGCGTTCCGCCTCGCCCGACTTGACGGCTTCCGCCGCCTGCAAGTCGTAGAAGCCCCGTCCCGCGTGACTGTCCAGTGCAAAAAATGCGGATTCCTTGCGTTTCAACGCTTGCAGGCAGTAGAGCAACGCGACGTGCTTGGCAATGTCGGCGAAGTTACCGGCGTGATAGATGTGTCTGTAGTTCATTGCGAGAGGCATTGTGCCTCGGCCCGGCGGCGAACGCATTCACCGCGGGGAAGCGATCGAGGTGTATGCGCTGGATCCCGCGTGGCTCGCGGCGCTTGGCCTAAAACTCCAGCGCCGGATGAATTTTTCCTTGACCATCGCGGAACAGCAGGTCTATCTCTCGCTGGGCGACGACACCTTTCCCTGCGTCATCGAGAGAATCGCCATCCCTCTCAAGGGTTAGGAGCCTCACAGGATCCTAGCCTAGCCTCACAGGATCCTGGAGTTCCGCCAGATAGTCTCTTGGGCGCAGGAAGTCTTCGTACAGCCGCGATTCGGGTGTTCCCGGTTCGGGCTGCCAGTCGTAGTCCCAGCGGGCTAATGGCGGCATGGACATCAGGATCGATTCGGTGCGCCCGCGCGATTGCAGGCCGAACAACGTGCCGCGGTCGTAAACAAGGTTGAATTCCACGTATCGGCCGCGCCGATAGAGTTGAAAGTCGCGCTCCCGCTCGCCCCAGGGCGTCCGCATGCGGCGTTCCAAAATAGGCATGTAGGCGGGAAGAAAGTGATCGCCGACGCTGCGCATGAAGCTGAAGGAATGATCGAAGCCCCTGTCGGAGTAGTCGTCGAAGAACAAACCGCCGACGCCGCGTGTTTCGTTTCGATGCGGCAGAAAGAAATAGCGGTCGCACCAAGCCTTGTATTTCTCATACATGCCGGGCCCGAAGGGCTCGCAGGCCGCCCGGGCGGTGCGGTGCCAGTGCAGGACGTCTTCGTCGAACGGATAGTACGGCGTGAGATCGAAGCCGCCACCGAACCACCACACGGAAGGCAAACCTGCGGGAGTGGCAACGAGGAAGCGCACATTGCAATGAGTGGTGGGTGCATAGGGGTTGCGCGGATGAAACACCAGCGACAGTCCCATGGCCTCGAAGGGAGCGTCCGCCATTTCCGGCCGTTGATTCGACGCGGAGGGCGGCATTTTCGCGCCGAAGACATGTGAAAACGACACACCGGCCCGCTCGAAGATCGAACCTTCGGTGAGCACGCGGCTCTCGCCTCCGCCGCCTTCCGGCCGGTCCCAGCGATCGCGGCGGAATTTCACCGTGTCGATGCCTTCCAAGGCGGCGGTGACGCGGTCGTGCAGGCCGTTGAGGTAGCGCTTGACGGCAAGCGCCTGTTCGCTCGAGGACGACGCAGCCGATGTCGCGGACTCATGCATGACCTGCCCTCTCAGGTTTTCTTTTTCGCGGCGCTCTTTTTGGGTTTGACGGCGCTTCTCGGCCCCGCCGCGATTGGCAGCGGCGCCTTCTTATTTGCAGCGGCCTTGGACGCCTTTGCGGCAAGCCTCTGCGGTGTGCCCGGCGCCAATCCCGGCCTGGCGGGCGGAGACTTGCGCTTCCTGGCCGCGCCGCCCGCCTTCGCGCCAACCCCACCGGCCTTCGCGTGAATCGGGGTTGCGCCGGCCGCGGTCGCGGAAGGGGCAGCCGTCTTGCCCGTTCCCTTGCCGTTCTTGGCCTTGGCGTTCTTCTTGCCCCACCGGCCGAAGGTGCGCACGGGCGCCGTCGCCAGCAAGGTCTGGCATTCCTCCAAGGTCACGCTCTTCGGATCCCGGTCCTTCGGAATCTTGGCATTGCGCTGCTTGTCCGTGATGTAGGGGCCAAAGCGGCCGTTCAGCACTTGAATCCCCGCATCGGGAAAATCCAGGATGAGCCGGTTCGCATCCGCGATTTCCTTTTCGCGAATCACCTCGAGCGCTCGCTCGGGCGTTATGTCATAGGGATCGTCGGTCTTGAGCGAGACGTATTTAGCGCCGAACTTCACGTAGGGTCCGAAGCGGCCGACGTTGGTCGTGATCTCCTCGCCGGTAGCCGTCTGTCCCAGTTTGCGCGGTAGTTTGAACAGCTCGAGGGCTTGTTCATGGGTGATCAAATCCATCTTCTGACCCGGGCGGAGCCCCGCAAAGCGCGGCTTGTCGTCGTCATCCTTGGTGCCGATCTGCACGAACGGTCCGAACCGGCCCATGCGTACGCTCATCGGCTTGCCGCTTGCCGGATCGATCCCGAGGTCTCGCGCCTGGGCGACCTCCTCGCGGCTGACCGAGGTTTCGGTATGGTTGACCAGATCGATGAAGGGTTTCCAGAATTTCTCCAGCAGCGGCACCCACTCTTGGTCGCCGGCAGCCACGGCATCCAGCGAGTCCTCCATCTTGGCCGTGAAATCGTAGTCCACGTACGTGGTGAAGTACTGCGTCAAGAATCTGCTGACGATCTTGCCGATATCCGTCGCCGTGAATCGCCGGCTTTCGATGTCCACGTACTCGCGGTCGCGCAGCGTCGAGATGATCGAGGCATAGGTGGAAGGGCGGCCGATGCCGTACTCCTCCAAGGCCTTGACCAGTGATGCTTCGGAGAAGCGCGGCGGCGGTTCCGTGAAGTGCTGATTGGGAACCACCTGCGTCAGTTTCACGCGGTCGCCTTCCTGCATGGGCGGCAGCACATGGTCGGAGTCGTCTTGAACGACGTCGTCCATCCCTTCCTGGTACACCGAAATGTAGCCGGGCTTCACCAGCGTGGAGCCGTTGGCGCGCAGTACGGTGCGCGGGGGGGCGTTGGCGGCCCTCGCCTGCTCGGGGGTGCCGGCGAGCAGATCCACCGCCACCGTGTCGAATATCGCCGGCGCCATCTGACACGCCACCGTGCGCTTCCAAATCAAGGAATACAGGCGGAATTGATCCGCCTCGAGGTGTTTTTCGATATCGTTGGGCAGGATATTGGCCGCGGTCGGGCGAATTGCCTCGTGAGCTTCCTGCGCATTCTTGGACTTGGTCTTGTAGATGCGCGGCTCTTCGGCCAGTCCCTCTTTGCCGTAGAGCTGCACGATCGTCTCGCGAATCTGACCGATGGCTTCCTGACTCAAGTTGAGGGAGTCGGTGCGCATGTAAGTGATGAGGCCGACGGCGCCCTCGCCGATGTCGACGCCTTCGTACAGCTGCTGCGCGACGCGCATGGTCTTCTGCGCGCTGAAGCCCAACTTGCGGGCGGCCTCCTGCTGCAACGTCGATGTGGTGAAGGGCGGCGCCGGGTTGCGCCGGCGCTGCTTGCGATCCACACCCAGCACGGTCAGCGTTCCCTTGGCCGCATCTTTGAGCGTGCGCTCCACGGCGCGCGCTTCGGCCTCGCTGGTGAAGCTGAACTGTTCGACCTTGGACCCCGCGTACTCGACCAGCTTGCCCGGAAACTTCTGCTCCGAATGTTCCAGTTCGGCGTCGATGGTCCAGTATTCCCGCGCGATGAAGGCTGCGATTTCGTCCTCGCGCTCGCAAATCATCCGCAATGCCGGGCTTTGGACGCGGCCCGCCGATAGCCCCGGACGCACCTTTTTCCACAGCAGCGGCGACAAATTGAATCCCACCAGGAAATCGAGGGCGCGCCGAGCCTGTTGTGCATTCACCAGATCCACGGACAGCTCACGGGGCTGCGCCATCGCTTCTCGCACCGCTGCCTTCGTGATCTCGTAGAAGACCACGCGCTGCACGGTCTTGCCTTCGAGTTCGCCCTTGGATTTCATGAGCTCGTACAAGTGCCAGGAAATCGCCTCGCCCTCGCGGTCGGGGTCGGTGGCGAGGTACAGAGACGTGGCCTTCTTCAGTGCCCTGGAGATGGCGTCGACGTGCTTCTGGTTGCGCTCGACGACCTGATACTTCATCGCAAAGTCATGGTCGGGATCTACGGCGCCCTCCTTGGGCACCAGGTCGCGGACGTGTCCATAGGAGGCGAGCACCTCGAAGTCCTTTCCAAGGTACTTCTTGATGGTCTTCGCCTTGGCCGGCGACTCCACGATAACGAGATTGGTGCTCAAACTAGTGCAGTGCGTCAGAGCGCTCTTCGAAGACCAGGTCTTCCATCTGCGCGTAAGCGGACTCTTGGCCAGGTTGGCTGAAAAGCACCATAAGGACGACCCATTTCACCTGTTCGATGTCGATTTCGTCGGCTTCGAGCGCCATCAGCCGATCGATCACCAGCTCACGCTGGGTGGCGGAGAGTATGCGAACGTTCTCCAGATACATCAGATAGCCGCGAACGTCGGTATCGAGTCGCAGCAACTCCTGCCCGCTGAAGATGCGCACGGCGCGAGCGGTCGCCTCGGCAACCTTGCCCAGCTGCTCGCCGGAAAGCCCGTCGAGCCACTCCAACGCGCGTTCGATGTCCGGTTCGGTGAATCCAGCCTTGTCCAGCTCGAGTTTCAAGGTGCCGCGATCCGGCCGCGGTTCATCGTCCGCGCTCATGTAATTCTCGAAGAGATAGATGAGCAGATCGAGAACGTTATCTTTCACCTCCGGCTCTCCTGTTGGCGACTCGGGAGTAGCGGCCCCCGGGGGCGGCCTGAACGTGGCCTTCGAGCTCGAGGATCAGCATCATCGAGGACACGGCTTCTGGTTTGAATCCGGTGCGAACGACCAACTTATCGAGGTCCACAGGATCAAAGCCGAGCGCATCTAACAAGATTTTATGATCCTTGTCCAATCCCGATGTGCATCGGGGCCGCTGCGAGGCGTCGGGCGGCGGCCGCAAGTCATTGGCGAAGAAGGCCGAAAAGTTCAACTCCCCCAATATGTCGGCCGCGGTTTCGGTCAATTTCGCCCCGCCTTTGATGAGTTCATGGCAGCCCCGGCTCAAGGGGCTGTGGATCGATCCGGGAATGGCGAACACGTCCCGGCCGTAGGAGTTGGCCAGACGAGCGGTGATCAAGGAGCCGCTGCGGCGGGCAGCCTCGACCACCAGGGTGCCCAAGCTCAAGCCCGCGATGATGCGGTTGCGGCGCGGAAAATTTCCGCGCCGTGGTGGAGCTCCCGGGGCAAACTCGCTGACCAGTGCGCCGTGCCGCTCGATCTCCTCGTAGAGCGGCCGGTTGCACCGGGGATAGACGACGTCGATGCCCGCACCCAGCACGCCCAGGGTGATGCCTTGCGCCCGGAGCGCCCCCTGGTGCGCGCACGCGTCGATTCCCTCGGCCACGCCGCTGGTTACGCTCAATCCGCGCTCGCCCAGGTGCTCGGCAAACGCGAGGGCGGTTTCACGTCCTTGGGCCGTGGGGTTGCGGCTGCCGACGACGGCCAATTGCGGTTCCGCCAGCGCGCCCGGGTTGCCCGATACATAAAGCGCAACAGGGCACTCCGGAATGGATAGCAGCAGCGCCGGGAAGCGCGGATCCGTGAACGGGATGAGGTGATGGCCCGCCGAATCGAGCCAACGCCGCTCGCATGCCCGGGGAATGGCGGGGGGACTCGACAGGAACGCCCGGGCCTCCGGCGATATTGCCGCGCTATCCCAGCCGGCCTCGGAAGCCGAGACGACGGCGCCGGCCGATCCGAGCCGATCGAGTGCGGCCGACAATCCGGCGACGCCGAGCCCGGGGGTTCGCACCAGCGTCGCCCAGGCAAGCAAATCGTCGTGCTCCGTCATTCAGCGGATTATGCACAACGGCCGCCATGGGGCCGGGCGCCGACCCGGCGGGAACGTGCAGTTTTGCCCGCTCTTAGCAGCGGACTTGCATTTCCCACTGCAATGCAGCTGGCAAAAACCACGCTTTTTGCC